>ERZ761607.8-NODE-8-length-501723-cov-11.520081_pt1 | contig 501723 bp, 429 predicted proteins | sample MGYA00511164_ERZ761607 | MGnify/ENA primary metagenome ERZ761607 (study PRJEB28899, sample SAMN02445080) | bioreactor sludge metagenome | biome: EBPR sludge | place: Australia: Brisbane, Thorneside Wastewater Treatment Plant | collected 2011-06-22 ... | reverse complement strand
ATCGAGAACTGACTGGCGATATCATAATTATCGACGACCATGTAAAAGACTTGGGATGAAGGTAAAAAGAAAAGTCCCGGATAAATCCGGGACTTGATATTTTCTGCTTTTTAAGTCAGATTATTTCTTCTTAGCTACTTTCTTCTTAGGAGCAGCTTTCTTTTTAGGAGCTGCTTTTTTAGCAGCTTTCTTTACAGCCTTCTTTACAGCTTTTTTCTTAGGAGCTGCTTTTTTTGCGGCTTTTTTCTTTGTTGCCATTTTTTTTGAATTTAATTGGTTAGTAAATAATACTTAAAAATAAATACTATTTTGATACTACCAAAAAAAATATCAAAAAATTATGCAATAGCTTCTACCGGTGAAACTGAAACAGTTGTCTTGTTTCCTTTCGTTTTCTTGAATTCAACCACACCATCAGTGAGTGCAAAGATGGTAAAGTCTTTTCCAAGACCAACATTTTTACCCGGATGAAACTGTGTGCCACGCTGGCGAACAATGATATTTCCGGAGATGGCAGACTGGCCACCGAAAATTTTTACACCTAACCTTTTGCTTTGTGAATCGCGGCCGTTCTTTACCGAGCCTTCACCTTTTTTATGTGCCATGACTTTTCTTTTTTATGATTGTTGTTCAGATGATCATACTGTTTGCACCAGGGATCATGCATCAGCAACAAATCAATTATGCGATTGCGGTAATTTTAATATGCGTATACTGGGTGCGGTGGCCGTGCTTTTTACGGAAACCTTTCCTTCTTTTCATTTTAAAGGCGATTACCTTTTCACCTTTTACCAGGTCGCTGAGGATTTCAGCTTTCACTACAGCCTGACCATTTGTGTTCACGGCATTACCATTGCTGGTTAATAATACGTCCGAGAACTCAACAGTGTCTCCCGCTTTACCGGCGAGGTGCGGTACATAGAGGCTGTCTCCGGCTTTTACCTTAAATTGCTGACCCGCGATTGTAACGATTGCTAACATAACATTCCCAAATTTAGGACGGCAAAGGTAAGCGTTTTGCAGGATTCAGCACGGGTTTTTTCCTGCTTTTTTAAAATATTTTCTGTAAATGACATGAATCGAACGTATAATACGTTTGTAAGCCTTCAATCCCAGGGCATTAGCATTTTGGTAAATACAATGTAATGAATAAATAATTATAAAATATAATATGTATTCCAGTTATCTTCCTCCCGAAATCAAACAGTTTTATTGATTCATCATCCCCTTCCTTCCTCTATATTCGCCTCGCAATGAAATTACCCAGGCCCATACGTATCTTGTTCAGCATCTATGCCATCCTGGTATTCCTCCTGCTGATGTTTATCTTATTGCCCTTTGCCATCATTGCATTCCTGTTGCCCGAACCTTATGGCGGCAGGTTCATATATAAGATTGTTACCTTTTGGGCGGATGCGGCAATGGCCGCTTGGTTCATGTGGCACCGCAACATCTATGAAGCGCCATATGATCCTGCTAAAAATGCCATTTTTGTTTTCAACCATGTGTCGTATATGGATATACCGGTGATGTTGAAAGCGCTGCGCAAGCAACCCATCCGGATTCTCGGAAAAGCCGAAATGGGCAAAGTGCCAATTTTTGGAATCTTTTATCGCAAAGCGGTGATCATGGTGCAACGCGACAGCCCTCAGAATAGGGCGAAAAGTTTGCATCTCCTGAGGGAAACCCTCCGAAACGGCATTTCCGTTGCTATCGCGCCCGAAGGCACATTCAATACCAGCGGGAAGCCGCTTAAAGAATTTTACGACGGCGCTTTCCGCATCGCGATTGAAACAGGAACGAATATCAGGCCCGTATTATTTTTGGATACGTACGACCGTATGCATTACCGGAGTGTATTCTCCATGACGCCTGGAAAGTCAAGGGCCGTGTTCCTCGAAGAAGTGCCGGTTCATGGTTATGACATCAACCGGGTACAAGACCTGAAACAGGATGTCTACCAACGCATGGAATCGGCGCTTACCAGGTTACAGGCCAGTTGGATTGATATGAGGGATATTTAAGATGAAAGCATCAACACAAATGATTTTTCCGGATACACATCCGGTATCATGGGCCGAAGTGATCCTGCCCCTGGCCATTCCTATGGCCTATACGTACCAGGTGCCGCCGGGCATGGAAAGCAAAGCCTTGCCGGGGTGCCGGGCGGAAGTGGTTTTTGGGAAACAAAAAAAATATGCGGCCATCATCAGGCAAATCATTCAAACAGCGCCTGCCTATGAAACCAAACCTTTATTGAATATCCTCGACGATGAACCCATCATCTGCCCCGAACAACTCGCGCTCTGGAACTGGATCGCCGATTATTATATGTGTACGGAAGGAGAAGTGATGACGGCGGCACTGCCGGCCAATTTTAAGTTGAGCAGCGAAACCATCCTGATGTTTAATGAAGAAGCGGGTGAAGATTTTTCGGGATTGGATGAAGAAGAATTCCTGGTCGCCGAAGCCCTCTTGCTGCGCAAACAATTGCAGATGACGGAGGTCCAGCAAATACTCGATAGCAGGCATGTGTACCCGGTCATCAAAAGGCTGATGGATAAAAAAATCTGTTACTCCTGGGAGCGGCTGAATGAACGCTTTAAACCGCGTAAAGAAAAATATGTGCAACTCAACCCAAGGCTGCACAACGATGCCTCATTGTCGGACCTGCTGAACGATTGGTCGGGCGCGCCCCGGCAAATGGAACTGCTCCTTGCGTTCCTTCATTTGGAAAAAACGGAATCCGCCGTCACGCAATCAGCCTTGCTTAAAAAATCCGGCGCCAGCGCGGCACAATTGAAGGCGCTGGTGGATAAGAAAATCCTGTTCATCGAAAACAGGACTGTCGACCGCATCCCTTCATTGCCAAAAGATATACAGATTGATTTTGAACTGAGTGCCGAACAGGAACGATGTTATCACGGCATACAGGAGTCATGGAAGGAAAGGAATGTATGCCTGCTGCACGGCGTGACGGGTTCAGGAAAAACACAGGTTTACATTAAACTTATTGAAGCGGCGTTGAAAGAAGGCAAACAAGTGCTTTACCTGCTTCCTGAAATCGCACTAACGGCACAGATTATACGAAGATTGCAGCGGCATTTTGGCGGATTTATCCAGATATATCATTCGCGCTTCAACGACCAGGAAAGGGTGGAGATATGGAAAAAGCTGAGGAGCGGCGAAACCCGCGTTATACTTGGAGCGCGGAGCGCTTTATTCCTGCCGTTCCGGGAACTCGGACTGGTCATTGCCGACGAGGAACACGACGCGTCATACAAGCAACAGGATCCCGCGCCCCGATATCATGCCCGCGACACCGCCATCTACCTGGCTTCACTATTCCATGCGAAAGTGCTGCTTGGCAGCGCTACGCCATCCCTGGAATCGTATTACAATGCCAGCCTGCATAAATATGGGTTGGTCACCTTATCCGAAAGGTATAATGCTGTTCCCATGCCAGCCATTGAAGTAGTCAACCTCTACCAGGTTGCGGCTAAAGGAAAAATCATGCTGAGCCCCCAACTCAAACAGGCCATCCAGGAAGAAGTAGGGAAAGGCCACCAGGTCATCCTCTTTCAAAACCGGCGCGGGTATAACCCATACCTGATATGCGGTTCCTGTGGCTTTATCCCGCAATGCACACACTGCGATGTGTCATTGACATTACACAAGTTCAGCAACAAACTTCATTGCCATTATTGTGGCAGCACTTATCCCAAACTTGTGGCTTGCCCGGCTTGCGGCAGCCAAAACTGGCTCGAGAAAAACTTTGGCACCGAAAAAATTGAGGAACAACTCGAAGAGGAATTTCCCACTGCCCGCGTAGCCAGGATGGATGTGGATAGCGTGAAAGGTAAAACCGCGCACGACCAGTTGATCCGACAGTTCGAACAAAATAAAATCGATATCCTGGTTGGTACGCAAATGGTTGTTAAGGGCCTCGATTTCGACCGGGTCAGCCTGGTGGGTATACTCGATGCCGACGGCATCCTGAGCTTCGCCGACTTCAGGGTGAATGAAAGGGCCTTTCAGTTGATGGAACAGGTGAGCGGCCGGGCCGGCAGGAAACAAATCGCAGGGAAAGTGATGATACAGGCCCTGCAGGTGGCGCACCCTGTCATTGAATTCGTGCGCAACCACGATTACACGGGCATGTACCACCGCGAACTTGAAGCGCGGCGCGAGTTTTTTTATCCGCCCTTTAGCCGGGTGATCAGCATCACGCTCCGGCATATCGACAAGCAAGTAAATGAGGAAGCCGCCCATAAACTGGCAGACAGCCTCCGCATCGACCTGAAAGACCTGGTAGTTGGGCCGGCAACCCCCGTCATAGGCCGCGTGCGCAATCGGTACCTCGCGGAAATCATGCTGAAACTGCCCAAAGATTCCGGCCGTGCTGCCACATACCGGCAGGTACTTAAAAATCATATCAGGCTCCTCCTCGCGGAGAAAAAATTCAGGCAGGTGGATATCATTACGGATGTTGACCCGCAATAGTTTTTACGTTGGCAAGTATGTACATTTGAGCCATGTTCACAGAAAATTATCCCCTCAGGTCATTGAACAGTTTCCATATGGATGTCAAGGCGCGTTATTTCGCTGCCTTTCATTCGGTGGATGCGTTACGGGAACAAATAGACGAAATGAACCGGCATCCCCGGCAGGTTCCCAGGATGGTGCTGGGCGGGGGCAGCAATATCCTTTTTACCAAAGACCCGGATGCTTTTATTCTGAAAAATGATATCCCGGGAATTGAACAGGTGGGGGAGGATAACGGTTACGTGTACCTGAAATCCGGCGCGGGTGTTAACTGGCACAGTTTTGTCATGCATTGCATCAACGAAAACCTCGCCGGGGTGGAAAACCTCTCCCTGATCCCCGGGAACGTAGGCGCGTCACCCATGCAGAACATCGGGGCTTATGGTGTGGAGATCAGGGATGTGTTTCATGAACTGGAAGCCATCGACCTGCACAGCGGCGAATTGGTCCGTTTTGGTTTGAATGATTGCGCCTTTGGCTACCGCGAAAGCGTTTTCAAAAACAAATACAAGCATCGCTTTGCCATTGTGTCTGTTACCTTCAGGCTGAGCAAAAAACCAAACTATCATATTTCCTATGGGGCCATCCGGCAGGAACTCGAAGCCATGGACGTACAGGATCTAAGCATCCGTGCAGTTTCCGATGCCGTGATCCGCATCCGGAAATCAAAACTTCCCGATCCGGATCAAATCGGCAATGCCGGGAGCTTTTTTAAAAACCCCGAAATCAGCCAGGAACTATTCCAGTCATTGCTTCAACAATATCCCGGCATACCCGGTTATCCAACAACTAACGGACAAATAAAAATCGCTGCGGGTTGGCTTATTGAACACAGCGGCCCATCCGAAGGACAAAGTTGGAAAGGATACAGGGAAGGCGATGCGGGATGCCATGCCAAACAGGCCCTTGTATTGGTCAACTACGGTTCCGCTCGTGGTGAGGAAATAGCCTCATTAAGTCAGCGTATAGCCGTCAGCGTTAGTAAAAAGTATGGCATACAGCTCGAAACGGAAGTCAATATCATATAGCTGCAAAAAAAAAGTCCCGCCATTGCAGCGGGACTTTTCATATCTCATCATTACATTAAGGCGTTGCCGGAGCCGCGTTGCCCGGAATGGTTTGCGGTAATTCAGTTACAGGCTTAGGGTTCTTGAACTGTTGCTCAAGACCCGTTAATCCCCGCAACAGGTTATTGTTCCTTTCTTCTTCATAAGCCAGGTTATCCCTGCGTGTATCCCTCAGGCTCTGATAATACGCAACTTGCTGTTCCATGTCCTTCTTCAAACTGCTGCTGATGCGGTTGGCCAGTTCCATGTCGCCCGCACGGTATGCGGCATATAACAGTTGTAATGAAATCTGGTTGTGCTGCTGGTTGCGGCTCACCATGCCATATGGGAAGTTTTCCTGCAACATCATCTTGTCGCATTTGTTCAGGAGTTTCTTCGCATCTTCAGCGCGTCCGTTATCGGCCAGGAAGCCCGCGGCTTGCGCGTATTGCAGGCGGATGCTGTTCAGGTGGCGGCGGTTCTCCTCATCAAAATACACACCCGGTTTATCCGCATTGCCAAATCCGAACTTCTTCGACATCACGTCAAACACCCAATCGCTGTTTACTTCACTGTTCATCACCGGTACCAGCCTGTAGGTCATTCCATCCTGGCGGAGGTATTGCTGGAAGCCAAGTTCACCGTAAGGTGAGGTGAAATAAATCGGGCGCTTCCATTTATTGGCGGCAATGATATTCAAAATAGCGGCATCGTTTTTATACAATACATTTTTCGGGATCTCAAAACGCAACTCGCTCACCACACTATCGGTCGCGTTGACCGTACCATTTTTACGCACCAGGTCTACATCCACAGGCAAAATCACTTTCTTTGTGGGGAATACATTGATCATATTGCCATCGCGCGTCTGCTCCATATTTTTCGGGTCATCGCTGCCCGCGTAATCCTTCATCATGGTATAAAGGTCCATGAACTGGTTCGGGTCAATACCGGGGCGCGGTGCATGGTAAACGATGTCGCGGTTTGATCCTTCTATCTGTGCTTTGCTCCAGATCGGGTCAACCGGGTCGCTGTTATTGATCTTGTACCTCAGTTGGTTGATATACCAGTCGGTGCCCAGCAAACTGCTGTTGATCACACGCACATCCTGGCGCACGCCTTCCACTTCCTGGGCATACCATAAAGGGTAAGTGTCATTATCACCAAATGAGATCAGAATGGCATTTGGCGCGCAGCTTTCCAGGTAATTCCTGGCAAGGTCGCTGGCCAAAACCTTCCGGCTGCGGTCATGGTCGTCCCACTCTTCGCTGGCCATCAGTACCGGCACCAGCAGCAAACAAAGCAGTCCTGCCGCTAAACCTGCTGTCCTCGCGTTTTTCAATACAGGCATCAGCAAGTCGCGCACATACAATACGCCGAGGCCAATCCATATCGCGAAGGCATAGAAAGACCCCACGTACGCGTAATCGCGTTCACGGGGCTGGTTACCCGCCTGGTTCAGGTAAACGCAGATGGCGATACCCGTAAAGAAGAACAGCAGGCCTGTAATCAGCGCGTCTTTTTTATCTTTTCTGGCCTGGTAAAATAATCCGAGCAAGCCCAGGATAAAGGGCAGCGCGAATAATTTATTGTTGGCTTTGTTATGTTTCAGGCTGTCGGGCAAGTATTTCTGGTCGCCCAGGCGAAGGTTGTCATAAAACCCAATGCCCGTGATCCAGTTCCCGTCTCGCACATTACCCATATGTATGCCCTGTACATCATTTTGTTTACCCGCGAAATTCCACATGAAATATCGCCAGTACATCCAGTTGATCTGGTAATCGAAAAAGAAGCCAATGTTTTCCGCCATAGTGGGGGAGCGTTCCCAGGTACCGTCGCTGTTGCGGCCGATACCGGCCCAGCTTGCATAATAATCCGCATGCCCCTGGTCGTTGCTCTGGTCCCACATACGGGGGAAGAAATGTTTATCTGCGGGCGCGAAGACATACTCAACCTTGCGGCCATTTTTTTCATACCGGCCATTCGATTTAATATATGTTTCGGTGATTTTTGTTTCCTGTATCTCGGCGGTAAAATCCTGTCCAAACATAATCGGCCAGTCGCCGTACTGCTCACGGCTGATATACCCCATCAAACTTACCGGGTTATCTACGTTAAACATATCCACCGCGGGGTCGGCGCTGCTGCGCACCAGCGTTGTGAAATAACTCGAATAACCCAACAACATAAACGCGAATCCCCAAAGGCCCAGCTTCAGGAAATTCCACCCGTTTTTATTGGCAATACGCAAGCCTACATAGATCAGTACCCCAATCAGTAAAAAGAAAAACGCGAAACCAGTAAAGAATGGGAGGCCAAAACTGTTTACAAATAATATATCCATATTACCAGCGCCTTTGATGCTCCACTGGATCACCGCTTTTTGTACCAGCCCGGTGATGATGCACCCAATAATAAATGCCCAGAATGTGCCCCAGGTACTGGCTTTATAACGTTTGAAATAATAGATGATCACAATGGCCGGGATGGTCAGCAGGTTCAGCAAATGCACGCCAATCGACAATCCCATCAGGTAAAAAATCAGGATCAGCCATCGGTCGGCGCGGGTAAAATGCCCTTTCACGCCCTGTGCCTGCTCTTCGGTTACATTATGCTCCCATTTCAGCATGGCCCAAAAAACCACGGCCGTAAAAAAAGATGACAAAGCGTACACTTCACCTTCCACGGCGCTGTACCAGAAAGAGTCGGAAAAGGTATAAGCCAAAGCGCCCACAATACCTGCAGCCATGATGGCGATGGTTTTTTCCGCACTGAGTTCCTGTCCGTCTTTCTGCACAATCTTGCGCGCGAAATGGGTGATGGACCAAAACAGGAATAAAATGGTAAATCCACTGGCCAGCGCGCTCATCAGGTTAATCCCTGTTGCGGCGTGCATAGGGTCAAATGGGATCATGAACAAACGCCCGATCAGCACAAAGAGCGGCGCACCGGGCGGGTGCGGGATCTGCAATTTATAGGCGCTGGAGGCAAATTCTCCGCAATCCCATAAACTGCCGGTAGCTTCCATGGTCATAATATATACCGAGCAGGCAATCAAACATACGAGCCAGCCGGTAACATTGTTGATACGATTGAAATTCATACAGCTTCGGTTAAGGTCGGGCAAATATACTCATGTTTGTGTATGGGATGCCTTCATGGGCTTTTTTTTGGATTTTTTTGGGATCAGTGGGTCACAAAGCCCGGCATCGTTGTGTCACTCACTGCATCGGCAGTACATAGCCCGTCTGCCAAATAATTGGCAAGCCGTGCATCCTTATATTTGCCGATTCTATGTCGCCTCAAATGAAAAAAGCCTTCCTGCAGTTGCACACCGCCGTTTTCCTGGCCGGTTTCACCGCGATTTTGGGCAAGCTGATCGAACTGGGGGAGGGCATGCTGGTCTGGTATCGGTTAGGCATGACTGTTATACTGCTGGTCATGTGGATGTCCTGGCAAAAAGAACTCCGCCGTCAACCCGCTGCCGATGTGTGGAAGATGATGGGTGTGGGAGCCGTTATCGCGGCGCACTGGCTGTTTTTTTATGGCAGCATCAAATACGCGAATGCTTCCGTGGCCCTGGTTTGCCTCTCGGCTGCTGGCTTTTTCACAGCCCTTCTGGAGCCATTGTTCTTTCGAAAGGCAATTGTCTGGCCCGAACTGGCCCTCGGGCTCCTGGCCCTGGCGGGCATCTATATCATTTTCGACTTTCATCCCCAGTATAAACTGGGCATCATCTTCGGGATACTCTCATCATTGGGCAGCGCCATTTTCCCGATATTCAACAAACAACTCGTACGCCACATCAGCCCGCGTACCCTTACCCTGTACGAATTAACCGGTGGTTTCATTTTTCTGAGCCTGGCTTTGCCCGTATATCATTTGGCATATCCTTCTCCGTATTACCTGCCCACTGGGTCCGACTGGGCATGGCTGCTGGTCCTCGTTATTTTCTGCACCATCCTCAGCTTTGAGCTGCAGTTGCGGGCCCTCCGGCATATTTCGGCATTCACGGCCAACCTGAGCTATAACCTTGAGCCGGTTTACGGTATCATCCTCGCGTTCATGTTCCTGAACGAACGAAAATATCTGCACCAGCAGTTCTTCGTGGGTGTTTCCCTGATCATGCTGGCCGTTGCCTTGCAAATGTGGCGCGTACGCTTTGCAAGCCGAACAAAGCTTAGAGATACATAATTTCATAGGTCAGCGTCGCGAATGCTTTGAACATCGCACTTACACCGCAGTATTTATCTTGTGACAAAGCCACAGCTTTTTCCATTTTTGGCCTGTCGGCTTCCTTCATGCTGATGCGGTAAATAATGTGCACGGATGTATAAGTGGCAGGTGTTTCGCTTGACAACTGGGCACTGACATCTATAGAAAACTGGCTGTAAGAAGCTTTCATTTTATCCAGGATCGATACTACATCAATACCGGTACATCCCGCCAAAGACACGAGCATCAACTTTTTCGGGCCCGGGCCCAGGTTCATGCCGCCATGCTCTGCGCTGGCATCTATTCGCACCTGGTGGTCCCCAATTTGGGTCGTGAAAGCCATTCCGCCGGAATGTTCCGTGTGTACTTCATGTATATTGGCCATATAAACAGTTTTTTCCTTGATTATTAGTCCTGTAAAATATATTTGTAAAAATAGTTGAAAGGATTCGGTATTGTATTCCATTTTTACTTACCTTTGCCGTCCAAAAATTTTAGGATTATGGCAAGAGTATGTCTGGTTACGGGTAAAAAGCCAATCACAGGAAATAAGGTTTCCCACTCAAATATTAAGACCAAGCGCAGGTTTTTACCTAACCTTCAAACCAAGCGTTATTTCCTGGCCGAAGAAGACAAATGGGTTACCCTGAAACTGTCTTCTGAAGCTATCCGCACCATCAACAAGAATGGCTTGTACAGTGTGGTTAAGGAACTTCGTGCAGCTGGACATAAAATCTAAGTGTCAGCTACAAGAATCTGAAAATCAGTATAATAAAAAAATTTAATCATACGCATCATGGCAAAGAAAGGTAACAGGGTTCAGGTGATTCTGGAGTGCACGGAGCACAAGGCCAGCGGTATGCCGGGTACAAGCCGGTATATTACCCGGAAGAATAAAAAGAACACCCCCGAGCGCCTGGAGTTAAAGAAATTCAACCCCATTCTGAAAAAAGTAACTGTTCATAAAGAAATCAAATAACCATGGCAAAAGCAGCTAAAACGGCGATCAAGACCAAGGACCAGAAGGCAGCGGCCGAGGCAAAGAACTGGAGCAAAGTGATCAAGGCGGTACGCAGCCCCAAAACCGGCGCTTACACGTTCAAAGAAGCGATCGTGCACAAAGACAAGATCAAGGAATACCTGGCGGGATAATCCCGTGAGATGCATTCTTGCAAAAAATAATAAAGCTGTCCCGTTAACTGCCGGACGGCTTTCTTTATTTATATTCATCACCGGCAACCTGCTGTACATTTATATTTCATATTATGGGATTTTTTGATAAATTATTCGGCAAAAAGCAACAACAGGAAACCCTTGACCAGGGCTTGCAAAAAACAAGGGAAGGGTTCCTGAGTAAGATTACCAAAGCCATTGCCGGGAAGAGCACAGTAGATGAAGAAGTGCTGGATAACCTGGAAGCGGCACTTGTCGGCGCAGATGTGGGAATTGATACCACGGTAAAGGTTATTGATAAGATTGAAGAAAGGGTAAAGCGCGACAAATATCTTAATACGAATGAATTAAACAGGATACTTAAAGAAGAAATACAATCTTTGCTTGTTTCGGCAGCACAGGATTCCAGCTATGAAAATTATGCTTTGCCTCATGGGCATAAGCCACATGTGATACTTGTTGTTGGTGTTAATGGGGTGGGAAAAACCACCACTATTGGCAAGTTGGCTCACAATTTTTCCAGGGCCGGGCATTCTGTTTTGCTCGGTGCCGCTGATACTTTTCGGGCTGCCGCTGTTGACCAGTTAACCATATGGAGCGATCGTGTAGGTGTACCTATAGTAAAAAAGGAAATGGGCAGCGACCCTGCTTCGGTTGCATTTGATACCGTGCAAAGCGCCGTTGCCAGACAATCAGATGTGGTTCTGATTGATACAGCCGGGCGACTGCACAACAAGGCCCACCTGATGGAGGAATTGAGCAAAATTAAAAGGGTGATCCAGAAAGTGATTCCTGATGCCCCTCATGAAGTGATGTTGGTATTGGATGGCAGTACTGGCCAGAATGCCCTTGAGCAGGCACGGCATTTCACAGCCGCCACCGAGGTTTCAGCCCTGACCATCACCAAACTCGACGGAACAGCAAAGGGCGGCGTAGTATTGGCCATTGCCGATCAGTTTAAAATACCCGTTAAGTTTATTGGCGTGGGAGAAAAAGCGGAAGATCTACTTGTTTTCGATAAGCAGCAATTTGTAGATGGTTTGTTCCAATTAAGCTCCGAAGACTGAGCGGTTGCCTATTAAAAGGAGCCCCTAAGACTAAGGGCTCCGTTTACCAAAACTAACTGCTTATGAGAAAGTGTTTATGACTTTTTCTGATACAAATTTCCTAAGATTCCCCCTCATTTCCTGTTAAGGTTTCTACAATTTATTGATAAGGCTTCGTTAAAGAATGTTCAGGGTTTATGAATATTCTTTTCAATGTTTGATGTGCTGGTTCCTCTAATTTTACTTTTTCGTGAATATTAATTCGCACGCAAAGGCGCAAAGGCGCAGAGACGCAAAGACGCAAAGACGCAAAGACACAAAGGCGCAGAGACGCAAAGACACAAAGGCGCAAAAACGCAGAGACGCAAAGGCGCAGAAACGCTAAAGCCATTAGCTATATCTGCTTAAAGGGGTGTGCGTATAGAAGCGGTTGTAAAAAATACGTTTATTAAAATTAGATTGAATTGTGATGAGTGAAAATGAAATATCTGCAATTATCGTCCATTCCTGTTTTACCATACATCAAAACCTTGGCCCAGGCTTATTAGAATCGGTTTATGAGGAGATATTGGCTTATGAATTATCTGAAGCAGGGTTGCGTTTCACAAGGCAAACAGGACTACCGGTTTTTTACAAAGGGCGAAAATTAGATATTGGATTCCGCGCTGATTTAATTGTAGAGGATAAAGTAATAGTGGAAATTAAATCTGTAGAAAATATTGCACCCGTTCACCCAAAACAGGTATTAACCTATTTAAAAATAACCGGACTAAAGTTAGGGTTGCTGGTGAATTTTAATGAAGCCTTAATCAAAACCGGAATTCATCGTATCGCCAATAAATTGTAATTAATACATAACTTAAACTTATTTGTCAATTGCTCACCTTCGACAAATTACTCTGCGCCTTCGCGTCTTTGCGAGAAAACTCCCTGCGCCTCTGCGAGTAATCCCCCTGCGTCTCTGCGTCTCTGCGAGAAAACTCCCTGCGCCTCTGCGAGTAATCCCCCTGCGCCTCTGCGAGTAATCCCCCTGCGCCTCTGCGCCTTTACATGCTATATCATTGCGTCTCCGCGCCTTTGCGTGCTATAATTTTGCGTCTTTGCGCCTTCGCGAGAAACGTACATCTAGAATAGTAATCCTTTTAATAAAACGTCTTCACCAACAAAATAAATGATCCATAAACTAAAGTAGTCACAAATATCCCTTTTGCAGTTTTATCTTTAGCTGCATTTATATAAAAGGTGAACAGGGCTGCATTAAGCAGGAGGGAAAGGCTGAGGCCAACAGATAAAGTTTTAAAACCGGGTTCCAGGAACATAAACTGAAAAGTTTCCTTAAAAGTAAATACCCCAAACTTATACACCTTAAATAAAATTAAACCAAGCACAGGCGCCAGCATGCCGAGGATCAGTCCCAGCCAGAAATTATCCTTTTTGAAAATCATGAAAACAGCTTTGTTTTTTCGAGTTGTTTTTTGAGGGTATAATTCGTCAGGTCAAATTGAACAGGTACCACGCTCACATAATTTCTTTGCAATGCCCAAACATCCGTGTCTTTGCCCTTATCAAAGTTTTTGAATTCCCCGGTCAGCCAGTAATATTTTTTTCCGTGAGGGTCTGTACGTTCATCAAAATCCTCATCATATTTCGCGTAAGCCTGCCTGCAAACTTTGATGCCCTTTATTTCATCCATCGGCACCGAAGGGATATTTACATTCAGCAGCAGGTGCTTGTCTAATTTCTTTTTCAAAATCTTGCTGACTATTGTCCGGACAATATGCCTTGATGCGGTAAAATCCGCCTCGTATCTGTAATCAAGCAATGAAAAGCCAATGCTGGGGATACCTTCAATGGAAGCTTCCATCGCGGCAGACATCGTGCCACTATAAATGACATTAATCGAGTGGTTTGCGCCATGGTTAATGCCGCTCAGACAAAGGTCCGGCTTTCGGTGCAGGATTTTATCGACCGCCAGTTTTACACAATCCACCGGGGTGCCCGTGGTTTGCCAGGCTTCCACTTCTCCAAACAAATTCATCTTATTCATGCGCAGGGGAGAGCCAATGGTGATAGCATGGCCCATGCCGCTTTGCGGGCTATCCGGGGCAACCACCACTACTTTGCCAAGGTCTTTAACGGCCTCAACCAGGTTTTTAATACCCGGTGAAGTAATGTCATCATCATTAGTAACCAAAATGATAGGTTCCTTAGTTTTACGAACAGCCATGGGTTATGTATTTGTCAAGTACGGAAATCTGGATGAAGAGATCAGTTGAACCAACGGAAAAGCGGGCGCGCGATTTCCTCACGGAATGGCCAGGGTATACTGGCAATGATTAAAACAAATGCGATTCCGAAAAATACCAGCATTTTTGAATGTTTGGCGGAATCAGTCGATGCGCGTTTTACGGCCGAACGCCCTACGTGAACCAGTATCCAGGCTATGAGCATCATGCTCAGGTGCTCTACCGTAAAAAAGCGGTCATATTTATTTTTCATCACTTCAGCCATGCCTCCTCCCTTCATCTTCTCAAACCAAATGCCTGAAAAGTATAAGATCAAACCCAACAATAGCTGTATATCGCAGGAAATCATGAACAGTAAATTGCTCCGATTATCATTGCCGCTATAAGAGCGGTTACCAAATTTACCGGTCAGTGCATTCAGAACCGTCCATGCGCCAAATATCAAAACGGCCCAACGAAGAAGGTTATGCAGGATCAGGGTTATTTCCATAAAGGTGATTTTCAACAAAAATACATTGTTCAACCTAAACCATGCCCCTTTGGCCAGCGGCAAAAAAATAAATTTTGAAAAGCTAATAAATTTAGTATATTTGTGCTAATCAAATTAGTTCACCATGTCAAAAGCCGGATTAAACCTCAAGTACCTGCGCAAGCTGCGCGGCTGGACGCAGGAAGAATTCGCCGCCAGGCTCAATATCAAACGATCCCTCCTTGGAGCTTATGAAGAGGAGAGGGCCGACCCCAGGCTGGATGTCCTGGAAATTGTGGCGGACATGTTTAAACTTTCCCTCGACGAGTTGCTACTTAAAGATGTTGGTTCAATGGGGAATTCAGGGTCTTACCTGCAAAAAAGGCGACAGCAAAAAATGGCTTCGGCCGACAGGAATGTTATCCATTTCGTGCCCGTTAAAGCCGCCGCCGGTTACCTCACCGGGTATGCGGATACCGAGTTTTTAGATGAACTCAACACGTTTACCCTCCCCATGCTGACCGGTGGAAACTACCGCGCCTTTGAAATCATTGGCGACAGTATGCTTCCCACCCCAAGTGGCAGCATTATCGTTGGCGAAAAGGTTGATAGCATGGATGATGTCAAAAACAACCATGCCTACATTGTAGTCAGCCGCAGCGAAGGCATCGTATATAAAAGAATTGTCAGGAACAACAGGGCCAAAAATAAAATCACATTGGTAAGCGATAACCCTACCTACCAGCCTTACCAGGTTAATACAGAAGATGTAGTGGAACTTTGGCAAGCCCAGGTGGTGATCAATAAGGTTACAACACAACAACGATGGGATGTAAATGCCCTCGCCAACCTTGTCAGCAACCTGCAGGACCAGGTGAGTACCCTGAAAAAGAAAATGAATTAATAAAGCCGTGTACGGACAACTTGTGCATAACTGTCCGGCCGTTTGATTTTGTACATACTACCTTTAAGTATTCAGATACATCGATTAACACTAAAAAAAGAAATCATGATCAAACTACAAATCATCGGCAACCTGGGAAAGGATTGCAATGTCCGGGAAGTGAATGGACGGAAAGTCATTAATTTCAGTGTGGCGCATACCGATAAATATCGCGACGCGCAGGGAAATCCAAAAGAGCGGACAACCTGGGTAGAGTGTTCATACTGGACCGACAAAACAGCCGTGGCCGATTATCTCCTCAAAGGAAGAACGGTTTACGCAGAAGGAGCGCCTGAAGCGGATGCCTATACCAATAAGGATAACCAACCGGCCGCGACACTAAGGATGAGGGTTCAGAACATTCAGCTCCTGGGTGGAAATACAGAAGCACAAGGGGCAAACCAGGGTAATGTATCGCACATGGGTGCAAGCCCCGCACCGGCTATGAGGACTTCCATACCTGAGCCGGCAACTTCCATGGCCAACGACGACCTTCCCTTTTAATCAGCGGATGGCCTCTTTGAACTAACTTAGCTTCTCCTCGGAGAAGCTTTTTTTATTAAATTAATATCATGCGAGTCATTTTTTTAATAACTGCCGGATTAGTTTTTTCTGCGCTGGCAAAATCTCAATCAACAAATTACACCCGGTATGTAAATCCCTTTATCGGAACAGGCGGACATGGCCATACATACCCCGGCGCCACGATGCCACACGGTATGGTTCAACTAAGCCCCGATACCAGGCTCGAAGGCTGGGATGGTTGCAGCGGATATCATTATTCAGACAGTTTTATTTATGGGTTTTCTCATACACACCTCAGCGGTACGGGTGTCAGTGATTATGGCGATATCCTGCTTATGCCCATGCAGGGACAAGTATCGCCTGATCAAAAAATATATGGCTCGGCATTCTCTCATAACAAGGAATCGGCTTCACCGGGGTATTATGAAGTGTTCCTCGAGGATGATGGCATCCTGGCTTCACTGACCGTGACTCCCAGGGTTGGCTTTCATAAATACCTTTATGCGAAGGATGAAAACCAGTACCTGGTACTCGACCTGAAGCACCGGGATGAAGTACTCCGCTCTTCTATTCGTATAGAAGATAGTGTAACGGTAACGGGTATGCGATTAAGTAAGTCCTGGGCAACCAGGCAGTATGTATTTTTCGTCATGAAGTTTTCATCTCCCATTACAAATTATGGCATTTGGGAAAACGATCAGTTGATAGGCAATAACCTGCAAGCAGTAGAGGAGTCAAAAAACCTCAAGGCATTCTTCAGTTTTGAATTAGGCGGTGCAAAGGAATTACAGGTTAAACTCGCCATTTCGCCCGTCAGTGTGGAAGGTGCGAAAAAAAACCTCATGGCCGAATTGCCGGGATGGGATTTTAACGCTGCGAAAGCGGAAGCATCCAGGGTTTGGAATGAAGAACTGGGTAGGATTGATGTAAAGGATACCGATGTAATTAAACTTACTAACTTTTATACCGCCTTATATCATACTGCTATTGTTCCAAATATTAATATGGATGTCGACCGCAAATACCGGGGCATGGATGACAAGATTCATACCGCTGAGGATTTTGATTATTACTCCGTGTTTTCATTGTGGGACACATACCGGGCTGCGCATCCCTTATATACCATCATCGATCAAAAGCGTACCCTCGATTATATCAAAACATTTCTGGCACATTACAGACAGGGCGGGCGTTTGCCGGTTTGGGAACTGGCTTCCTGCGAAACGGATTGCATGATTGGTTACCATAGCATACCAGTGATTGTGGACGCATACATGAAGGGTATCCGCGATTTTGATGCAAACCTGGCATTAGAAGCTATGAAGATAAGTGCCAACTGGAACCACCTCGGCCTGCCCGCATATATCAGCAATGGAGTGATTGCAGTGGAAGATGAACATGAAAGCGTGAGTAAAACGCTTGAGTATGCCTATGACGACTGGTGTATCGCAATTTTTGCCAGGGAGTTGGGTAAGCTCGATGATTATAACGTATACATGCAAAGGGCACAGTACTATAGAAATCTGTACGACAAAAAAACGGGTTTCATGAGGCCCAGGAAAAATGGTGGCTGGTTAAGCCCTTTTGAACCCAGGGAAGTGAACAACCATTTTACGGAAGCCAATAGCTGGCAGTATTCTTTCTACATGCCCCATGACATCAATGGATATATGCGCATGATTGGCGGGCCCAAAAAACTTGAATCCAAACTCGATGCGCTTTTCTCCGCGCCTGCGCAAACCACAGGCCGTGACCAAAGCGACATTACAGGCCTGATCGGGCAATATGCCCACGGTAATGAACCCAGCCATCATGTCATTTACCTGTATAATTTCGCGGGGGCACCGCAAAAAACACAATCACTGGCTCGAAAAGTCATGCGGGAAATGTACCATAATGCACCCGATGGGTTGATAGGCAATGAAGACTGTGGTCAGATGAGCGCCTGGTATGTCATGAGCGCGCTTGGTTTTTACCCGGTTACGCCCGGCAGCGATCATTATGTCATAGGGTCTCCCTTGTTTAACCTGGCGGAGATCAACCTCGAAGATGGACGTTCATTTGTGGTCAACGCGCCCGGAGCTGCAACTAACGGTAACGACTATGTGCAAAATATCCTGATCAGCACCACAAAATCTCTCAGGCCAACAAACTGGCCGAATGGTTACCTCAGGCATTCCGATATCATTGGGGGCGGACTTGTTACCATGATGATGGGTAACAAGCCGTCAAACGCACTTAAGAACATGCCAAAGCTGGATATTGCGGCAGACAACCCTGACCTTGCCATTGTTCAAAACCCGGTGATACATGGCGGGGATATTTCGTTTAAAAATGTCAAGACAGTGAGGGTCGAAGCCCCAACCAAAGGTTCTAAGGTTTACATTACCACCGATGGGACAACGCCTTCAGCATCGTCTATTCGTTACCGTAAACCTATCAGGGTTGACCGTAGCATGACCTTGAAAGCGGTTGCCATTGATCAAAATGGTAAGTTTAGCAAGGTTAGCACAGCTGTATATCAGAAAATGGAACACGATTGGTCAGTTGCACTTGCTACAGCGTATGAACCTCAGTATGATGCCGGCGGCCCCGACGGGTTGATAGATGGTATTAGAGGATCTGTCAACTGGCGGATGGGTAACTGGCAGGGGTACCAGAAAACGGATATGGATGTTCGGATTGATCTAAAGAAAATCAGTACTGTATCTGCAGTCACGGCAGGCTTTTTACAGGACACCCGTTCTTGGATCGTATTACCAAAAGAAGTTGTGATCTCTGTGTCCGCAGACGGGGTTCAGTTCAAAAATGTCGCTGTCATCGCACCCACTATTCCGGTTCAGGATTTGGTGCCGCAGGTCTGGAACCTTGAAGCAAAATTTGATAAGGAGCAAGCCAGGTTTATCCGTATAGAAGCAAAACAATTTGGCGAGTTGCCTTCCTGGCACGAAGGGGCGGGAGGTGATACGCATATCTTTATCGACGAAGTAAATATCAAATAAAAAAGAGGATGCTTTAGGGCATCCTCTTTCTTTTTCAATGCAACTGATTATTTCTTGCTCTCGAAATCCGATGCATGCGGTAAAATTTCTGAAGGATTCCGGAGTTTACTGTTTTTCTTACTGTACAGGAAGTACACAAGCAAGCCCAGCAACATCCACATAAATGCAGCTTTTAATGTAGTGGTATCTATCGCTACAATCATACCGGTACAAATCAAAGCGCCTAAAATGGGAACAATGGGTACCAATGGAGTTTTAAACGGACGTTCAATGTTCGGGCTTTTCCTGCGCAGCAACCATACACCCAGGCTCACAAGCACAAAAGCAAGGAGTGTACCAAAACTGGTCAGGTCACCGGCAACATGCCCGGGCACGAATGCGGCGAAAAGGCCAACAAACACAAATAAAATCCAGTTTGATTTATAAGGTGTCTTGAATTTCGGGTGCAATTCACCAAATGCTTTAGGGATCAATCCATCATTACTCATGGTGTAAAAAATCCGGCTTTGTCCCATCAGCATAACCAGGATCACCGAACTGAAACCGGCAAGGATTGCTACAGTTACACCAGTAGCCAGCCATTCATATCCTTTCATATATTCCGAGATGGTGTATGCTACCGAAGCTTCACGGCCTTTTTCAGGATCAACAAATTCCTGCCAGTTGGCTACGCCGGTTAAAACATGTCCGAATAATATATATAAAACAGTACACACTGCCAGTGAACCCAGGATACCTATGGGCATGTCGCGCTTGGGGTTTTTGGCTTCCTGGGCAGCCGTACTCACGGCATCAAACCCAATAAATGCGAAGAATACAATGGCGGCTCCACCGAGTACACCGCCCCATCCATGTTTAAAGAACCCATCATAATTCACGATTTCCTTTCCGGCGGCATCCAATACCGGCGCTGTGCCTTGCGGGATCATGTATGGGGTATGGTTTTCAGGCTTGATGAACTGCCAGCCCACGGCAATAAATATCAATACAATCGCTACCTTGATGAATACGATGATCATATTCACCAATGCGCTTTCCTGTGTGCCCTTGATCAGCAACATGGTCAGCAATAAAAGGATGATAAGTGCAGGTGCGTTCATGATGCCCTGGTGAACCACGCCATTTGAATCAGTAAACTGCTCAAAAGGGGAGTGGCACCATTCATATGGTATAGCTCCCCCCAACAGCTTATTCAGGTATTCGCTCCAGGCTATACTAACTGTAGCCGCACCCAATGCATATTCCATAATCAGGGCCCAGCCTATGATCCAGGCAATCAATTCACCCATGGTTACATAACTGTAAGCATAAGCACTACCGGCAATGGGGATCATCGATGCAAATTCGGCGTAACAAAGTCCGGCGAATGCGCAACCAATGGCAGCAATAATAAATGAAATGGTAACTGCGGGCCCCGCGGCTTGACCGGCAGCGGCGGCGGTCCGTACAAACAATCCCGCGCCGATAATGGCTCCGATACCGAGGGCGATCAGGTTTCCTGCCCCCAGTGTTCTCTTTAGTCCTTTCTCAGAATCAGCTGCCTGTGCCAGGAGCTGGTCCAGTGGTTTTTTGGCGAATAAACTCATACAGTTTTTTGCTTTTTGGTATTTTGATCTGGAAAAATAAGGAATAAATCATAAACATATCCGCCGCCCGTAATTTTCTGCCTTCGGGAGCCTGAAGGAATTTTTAATCCTATATTGCAGCACTAATAGGCATTTATGAATCCACATACGCATGCGTCAGGCAGCGCGAACAGGTTGACTTTATATATTGTCATTGCGATGGTACTCGGTATTTTCACCGGTTATATCGTTCACATCAACAGTTCCCCTGAATTTATACAGTCTTTTGCTCCTAAGGTAAAACTCCTGGCAACCATCTTCCTCCGGTTGGTTCAAATGATTATCGCTCCACTGGTTTTCGCAACCCTGGTGGTGGGAATTGCCAAGTTGGGCGACCTGAAATCGGTGGGCCGTGTCGGCGGTAAAGCCATGATCTGGTTTATTTCGGCATCGCTTGTCAGCCTGGCCCTGGGGTTGATCCTGGTTAATATCACCAAACCCGGGGTAGGTGTCAACCTTTCCAATGTCGACCAGGAAGGGGCTAAAGAATTAATGGGCAAAACGCAGGAATTCTCCCTGAATAAATTCATTGAACATGTATTTCCCCGCTCAGTGATAGAAGCGATGGCAACCAATGAAATTTTGCAACTGGTAGTCTTCTCCATCTTTTTTGGCGTGGCTTTAACCGCTATCGGGCAAAAAGGGGAGCGGATTATGCATGCGTTAGACGACCTCACCCATGTGATCCTTAAAATGGTGACCTATGTGATGAACCTCGCCCCCATTGGCGTTTTCGGCGCAATGGCGGCAGTGATCGCGGTTAAAGGTCTTGGTATCCTGAAAACATATGCCTACTACATCGGTTCCTTCTATCTCGGGCTCGCAGTTCTTTGGTTACTGCTTTTATTTGTGGGGTACCTGGTGCTTGGGCGAAGGCTTAAAGTATTGATGCGCAGGCTGGTCAGCCCAATGACCATCGCATTCAACACGGCCAGCAGCGAAGCGGTTTTCCCAAAAATGGTGGAAGAAATGGAAAGGTTTGGTTGCAAGGATAAGATCGTATCATTTACGCTGCCCCTGGGTTATTCATTTAACCTCGATGGCAGTATGATGTACATGACTTTTGCCAGTATGTTTATCGCGCAGGCATATAATATTACATCAGTTACAGATAACATTGGTACGCAGATTGCCATGTTGTTGGTTTTCCTGCTTACCAGTAAAGGCATTGCCGGTGTACCCCGCGCTTCATTAGTGGTCGTGTTGGCCACGGGAGGTATGTTTGGTATCCCACCCGAAGGGATCGGCTTGGTATTGGCCATTGACACTTTTTGTGATATGGGCCGAAGTATGACCAATGTGCTGGGCAATGCGCTGGCAACAGCCGCTGTAAGCAAATGGGAGGGCGCGCTCGAACATCATTGATTATCATCCTGACCAATAAAAAACACATTTCCCAATCATGTTAGAATTTATCCTGCTGCAATTTCACTGGACCAATCTCTTACAACCCCAATGGTATATTGAGAACGGGGGTTTATGGTTCATCGTTTTTGCTGTTTTTGCCGAAACAGGATTATTCGCCGGTTTTTTCCTGCCCGGCGATTCGCTGCTTTTCGTTACGGGTATTTACAGCGACGACCTGGTAAAATCAGGTTTGAAGATCAATATTGACAGCTCTTTTGTTAACCTGCTGATCCTTGGTTCTGTGATTTCCGCTGCTGGTATTTTGGGCAATTATGTTGGTTATTGGTTTGGAAGAAAGAGTGGCCCTTTTTTATTTGAACGTAAGGATACATTCTTTTTTAAAAAGAAGTACCTCTACCAGGCCAAAGAATTTTATGATAAGCATGGCGGCGGCGCAATTGTAATGGCACGCTTCCTGCCCATCGTCCGCACTTTCGCGCCGATCATTGCCGGCATTGTACAAATGGATTATAAAAAATTTACTTTTTACAATATAATTGGTTGTATTGCCTGGGTTTTCTCCATGACATTCGCCGGGCACTACCTGCAGCAAATCATCCTGAAAGAATTTAATTTCGACCTGAAAGACCATCTCGAAGTCATTGTCATTGGCATTGTATTGGTGACGACCGCTCCTGTTATCATCAAACTACTTTCCGGAAAATCTAAAAAAGGAGGATCATCTCAAACAGAAGGAAAGTCCTGATTCAACCAGTTTCACATGCAGCAGCATACAACCAGGAATCAATCGATTTTCAATACAGCCGTTGTGGTGGCTGCCCTTGGATATTTCGTAGATATTTATGATCTCCTGTTGTTCAGCATCATTCGGGTGCCCAGCCTTGTTGACCTGGGTTTATCTAAAGAACAGATTCTTCTCGACGGAGAAGGTATTATTATGTGGCAGATGGCGGGCTTGTTGATCGGGGGTATTATTTGGGGGATCATGGGCGACAAAAAGGGCAGGCTCAGTGTTTTGTTTGGGTCCATCCTTCTATACTCCCTGGCTAATATTGCCAATGGATTTGTGGAAACGGTTTTTCAGTATAAGATGATTCGGTTTATTGCCGGACTAGGCCTGGCAGGTGAACTTGGCGCGGGCATAACATTGGTATCGGAACTGGTATCGAAAGAGAAAAGGGGTGTTGCCACTTCACTTGTTGCGGGGATTGGATTAACAGGTGCCGTTGCGGCTTTCATCATCAAGGAAAATTTTCATTGGAGGGTTTGTTATTTTATAGGAGGGGGGCTCGGGTTGCTCCTCTTACTGTTACGCGTGTCCGTTTTTGAGTCGGGTATGTTCCATGCAGTAAAAGAAACGGGCGCGAAGCGAGGCCATTTCTTCATGTTGTTCAATAATGCTGATAGGCTCAGGCGTTATGTCCTGAATATCCTGATTGGATTGCCGACATGGTTTGTGATAGGTGTGCTAGTTACTTTCTCCGGTGAGTTCGGGGAAAAAATGGGCATCACCGAAAAAATTGATCCCGGTAAAGCCATCATGTTTGCTTACGCGGCAATTTCATTGGGTGATATCCTGATCGGGTTACTCAGCCAATGGTTGAAGAGCCGTAAAAAATCTTTATTCGTGTTTTATGCCATCACGGCAATTTTTATGCTCTTGTTTTTCACGGTGCAGTGGAACGGTACTGCGAATACCATGTATTGGATTTGCGCGGGACTTGGCTTTGGTACAGGTTTTTGGGCCATTTTTGTTACCATGGCGGCCGAACAGTTTGGCACCAACCTGCGGGCAACCGCCGCTACTACCGTTCCAAATATGGTACGCGGTATGCTGGCGGTATTCATCCTTCCTTTGTTCCAGGGCTTGCGGCAAATTACGGATTATGTAACGGCTGGCTGGATTACCGGAGCAATCATCATGCTGATCACAGTGATAGCGGCATATTTTATTGAAGAGACTTTCGGCAAAGACCTGAACTTTACTGAACATTAATAAATACTTTTTTATTGCCCAAAATACTGGTTATACGGTTTTCATCCATTGGCGATATCGTACTCGCCAGCCCGGTGTTTCGGTGCCTCAAACAGCAAATGCCCGAATGTGAATTACATTTTCTAACTAAGGCATCTTTTGCGCCGGTTACGGAAGCTAATCCATACATAGATAAGTTTCATTATTATAAGGATGACCTGCCATCAGTCATCAAATCTTTGCAGCAGGAGAACTTCGATTATGTGGTTGACCTGCATAGCAACATGCGCAGCCTTTCCGTAAAAAAGGCTTTGAAGAAAAAAACATTCACCATCCGGAAATTAACTGTCCAAAAATTCCTGCTCACAGAGTTTGGGATCAATATTATGCCAGGCAGGCATATCACCCAACGCAGCCTCGACACTATTGCGCCGCTTGGTGTTAAAGATGATGGCTTCGGACTTGATTATTTTATTCCTGAGAAAGACAGGGTAACGGTGAAAGATATCCCAATGTCGCATTCCGCGGGATATGTTGCCCTGGTCATTGGCGCCAATCATTATACAAAGCGTTTGCCAACAGAAAAGCTGGCGGAATTATGCAGGTTGATTGATTATCCCATTATGTTGCTTGGTGGAAAGGAAGAGCGGGAGACAGGGGCTTCCCTGGCAAAAATTGATGATGTGCGTATTTATAATGCCTGCGGGAAATTCAACATAAACGAGTCGGCTGACCTGGTACGAAAAGCAAAACTCGTGGTTTCTCACGATACAGGTTTGCTTTACATCGCTTGCGCATTCCGGCAGCCCAGCATAGCCATATGGGGCGGCACTTCGCCCAAACTTGATGTGGAACCCTATTATGGCAGCAACTTCGTGCATGCTCAACGGGAACCCATATACGAAAATGTATTGATGGGGTTGCATTGTCAACCTTGTAGCAAGTATGGAACATCAACTTGCCCATTGGGACATTTCAACTGTATGAACAAACTTGACATGAAATCGCTTGCGGGCAATATAAATAAGCGATTGTTAAAATAGTCTATACCTAACCGTTATATATGAAATCATTAGCCGGGATATCTTTCTTTTTGATGATTATGGCATTGAAGGCATGCTCGGTGAAGCAGCATAGCGATCTTGAAGAGGCGGGTTTTCACGGACCGGTGTCTGTTATCAATGAGGTAAATTATGTGAATGGGAACCCGGATGATAAACCTGTCAGGCATGTATATTATTATAACCCGCAGGGACAGCTCACTAAACTGGAAAAGTATAATTTCTTTGATAATGATATTCCTAAAATTAACCATACTGCGAATTATCATTTCACAGAAGGCCGTAAAAAAGGATTCACTGCTGTTGACAGGCATGGAAAAATTATCGAGACAGGTGAATTTTCCTGGGTATCCGATCATGAATATCAAACCCGGATCAACTTCCGCGATGGTTATGAAATCAGGTATACTACAAGACTGGATGAAAAAGGCAGGCTGAAACAAAAGAAATCAGTTGTAGAAAACCCGGAAAAAATCATGGTTAATAAAACCACGGATTTTTCCTTTAATGGGAAAGGCGATATAGCATCGTCAAAAATACAGGATCATTTTACCGGTATCAATAAGGACTTGTTGTGGAAAGCTTTCCGCTTTGATTCAAATATGAATATAACGGAAATGTATTTTATTGAGGCCTTGTCAGGTGATACCAGCGGAAAGATCACACGAACGTTTACATACAGGTGACAGCCCTCCAATTATTTGTTAAAGCCTCCTGACGGATATTTCTGCTTTCATTTTTTTTTTAATTTGGGACGTACACGTTAATATGAAAACAATCATTTTTGGCTTCCTGTTATTAGTTTCCCTGCCCGGAATTTCTCAGCTAAAGTCAGATATACGTTGGGTGCAAACTTCTCCTATGCCTGCGGCGCAGGTAATCTATTATGACGTGCAGAAACCGTTGGTATGGCCTGATTTCAAAGGTAAGCCGGAACTGGAAGGGCCCACAGCCGCGCTCACGGTGTCGGGTTTTGGATATCAGTCTAATGTATTGTATAACGGTGAGGAGGGTACGGTACGTGTCCAGGTTTACTGCTATTTTGACAAAACAAAATCCTGGGTGAAGCCGGATAAGAAAAATGCGTACATACTGAAGCATGAACAAATGCATTACGATATCAGTTTCCTGGCGGCACATCGCTTCATCAGCAAACTCAGGGCTGCTGAGTTACATTGGGAGAATGTTACAAAGGAATTGGAAGCAGCTTATAACGAATCGTCTGCATGGATGAACCGATTGCAGGAACAATATGATTCGGAAACACGCAACGGGTTGAACCGCGCGAAACAGGATGAATGGGATGCATGGCTCGAAGCCCAGGTGAAAAAGGTTACACATTGATCACCAAAACCGGGATCGACAGTTCGTGCCTGACGGTATTGATCGTAGTGCCATAAAAGAAATCCCTGAATCCTGTATGGCCATGGGTGCCAAGCACCAACAGGTCGGCATCTTCTTCTTTTACAATCCTGATGATTTCAGTGGCGCTGTTTTTAAATCCCAGCACGGCTTTTGCCCTGAATCCACGTTTTTGCATTTGTTCCACATATTCGTTCAACCTAGCCCTGTCTTTTTCCGTTTCAGCGTCTGCGGTTTCGTGGCCATGTATGATCGCGGATGGGCTTTCCACAATATGTATCAAAATGAATTCGGTATCTGTACCGGCTTGCCCAATAGCTGCGCCCAATAATTTATGGTCATTCGTGCCAAAATCAAGCCCAATAGCCACTTTACGATACACTGGAATGCTGAGTTCAGATGCTGATGAACTGTCGGGGTGCATGTGATAAGCTCCTGCATCGTGTTGTTTCTTCCATGCCGGGAAGAATATTGAATACAAAAGCAAACCCAGGAAGAATAATCCAAGGAGGATGATCAGCACTTTTACCATCCAATGGCCGCTTTCCTGGAAATAATCCCATGCAGATTCACCAACCATACGTGCATTTAGGTACACCAAAATAGATGCAATCAGCCAGGCTAAAATTTTTATAGGGGATGAAATTACAAAACGTCCCATCCGTTCTTTGTCGGATACAAAATGAATGAGTGGGATGATGGCAAAACCCAATTGCAGGCTCAGCAACACCTGGCTGAAAATAAGCAGGCGGTCCACGCTGTCTTCGCCGCTGATGGCGATCACGATCACGGCAGGTATCACGGCGAGCAACCTGGTAATCAACCTGCGCATGACAGGGTTAATGCGCAGCCTGAGGTAACCCTCCATCACAATTTGCCCTGCCAGGGTACCGGTTACGGTGGAACTTTGCCCGGCCGCGATCAATGCCACTGCAAAAAGGGTAGAAGCAATGCTGCTCCCAAGCATTGGGGAGAGGAGTTCATGGGCCTGCCTGATTTCACCTACATCTGTTCTGCCCGTTTGGAAAAACACGGTTGCTGCCAATATCAGGATGGCCGCGTTGATCAGGAATGCGAGGTTGAGCGCGATGGCGGAATCTACAAAACTCCATTTCAATGCCTGCCTGATGCCTTCCGCGGTTTGCCTGATTTTACGGGTTTGCACTAATGCTGAATGGAGGTAGAGGTTGTGTGGCATCACTGTGGCCCCGATGATACCAATCGCCAGGTACAATGCTGTTTCTGATGGGATTGCCCCCGAAATGCCCTTCGTTGCATATAATTCACCGGCTTCGGGAAGTGATGGTATAAAGCCTCTGACTATTTCCGAAAAGTCAGGACTGGCCAGTACGATATTGATCAGAAAACAAAAGCCGATAATACCGATCAGCGCGATGATAAAGGCTTCCATCTTACGCATTCCCAGCTTTTGCAGATAAAGCAGGAGGAAAGTGTCGAGCACTGTAATACCCACGCCGGCCAGCAGGGGCAAACCTGTCAATAACTGAATGCCAATCGCCATCCCCAATACTTCAGCAAGGTCTGTAGCAGCTATGGCGATTTCTGCCAGCACCCAATAAATGTAGTTGATATAATTCGGGTATGCTTCCCTGTTAGCCTGTGCCAGGTCAATGCCACGCACAATGCCCAGCCTGGCGCTCAGGCTTTGGAGCAACAGGGCCATCAAATTGCTCATCAGGAGTACCCAGATGAGCGAGTATCCATATTTGCTTCCCCCTGCGAGGTCGGTAGCCCAGTTGCCTGGGTCCATATAACCCACACTCACCAGGTAGGCTGGCCCCAGGAATGACAATGCCTTGCGCCAACCCTTACCGGGTTTGGTGGTATCTATGCTGCCATGAACATCACCCAGCGAAGGGTCGTGCGGTATGTGATTTTTCATATGCAGCAGTACACATTTTGCGCAACCTGGTTGCTGATGATGGTGATCGGTTGTTTGTCAACCTTGATTTCGGCAGATCCGTCGAACGCGAAGCGCCGCAATACTTTCAACTTGGTACCAATGCCAATATGGTAGTGATTGAGCAATTCGAGCATGTCGGCACTTTGGTTACGGACGGATTGTACCACCAGTATTTTTTTCAAAGGCAGGGTCATCAGGTTCATTTGCCTGATTGTTTTTAACCTGCCTTTACCATCCGGGATTGGGTCGCCATGAGGATCAAACGCGGGCTTCCCAAGGAATTGATCTAACCTGGTGATCAGTTCCCTGCTCGAAATATGTTCCAGCTCCTCGGCCATATAGTGCACTTCGTCCCAGTTAAAGCCAAGTTTATGAACTAAAAAATATTCCCACAACCGGTGTTTCCGGATGATCAGCAACGCCAGCCTGTTACCGGATTCCGTTAAACTAAAACCTTTATACCTTCGGTAGTGCAACAGTTTTTTTGCTTCCAGTTTTTTCAACATATCCGTTACCGTGGCCGGCCTGGTTTGCATGGCTTCCGCCAATACAGTGGTACCAGCCTTACCCAGGCGTTGCTGCAAATGGTATATCGCCTTAATGTAATTTTCTTCTGTAGCGGTAAACGACATATCCATAAAATTTAGACTAATCTAAAAATATGTTTACCAAATATCTAATAATTATTGTTTTTACCCAAAAGATATGCACAATCCGGGAATTTAATATGTACGTTATACACATTGCTTTTCAGAAATTCAGTCATATATTGCAGCATCAAAAATCCAACGCATGAATTTTTCGAAGTTTGAAGTACCGTATCATATTGATCCTGAGTATCAAAAACGGGTCGCGTACTTTTCTATGGAATTTGCCATACATCAGCCCCTGAAGATATACAGCGGGGGCCTTGGCTTCCTGAGCGGCTCCCATTTGCGCAGCGCCTATGAATTAAGGCAGAACCTGATAGGCATCGGCATTTTATGGAAGTATGGTTATTACGACCAGGCCCGCAACCAGGACCAAACCCTGATGGTGCAATGGAATGAGAAAGTGTATAATTTCCTCGAAGACACAGGTGTCAAATTTAAAATAGATATCCACGACCACCCGGTTTGGGTAAAGGCATATTACCTGAACCCGGAAACTTTTAAATCGGCCCCATTATTTCTCCTGTCGACCGACCTCCCCGAGAATGATTATGTTTCCCAGACCATTTGCCACCGTCTGTATGATGCGAATGTAGCCACTAAAGTCGCGCAATTTATCTTGTTGGGCGTAGGCGGTGCAAAACTGATTGATGAACTGAATTTCCATCCGGATGTGTATCACCTGAATGAAGCCCATGGCTTCAGTTCAGCGTTTTATCTCTACCGGAAATTCGGTGATGTGGAAGATGTTCGCAAGCGCCTGGTTTTTACCACCCATACCCCCGAAGAAGCCGGAAATGAAAAACATGATATTTATCTCTGTGAAAAGATGGGTTATTTCTGCGGCACCCCACTTGATGAAGTGCGTAAACTGACAAGGATGGAAGACGACCAATTCAATCATTCGCTGGGAGCGCTCAGGATGGCGCGACTGGCCAATGGCGTTAGCCAGTTGCATGGAGAAGTGAGCCGAAGGATGTGGAATAAGTTTGACGGCATTAGTGAAATAAAGGCCATAACCAACGCGCAAAACTGGCATTATTGGGCCGATAAACAATTATACCGGTTTCTTGAAAGCCATGATGATGACGGATTTGCAGACCGCAAGTGGTATTTGAAAAAAAGGGCGATGGACCTGGTGGCGGATCAAACCGGAAAGTTGTTCAAACCCGAAATCCTCACCATTGTATGGGCCCGTCGCTTCGCGAGTTATAAAAGAGCGGAACTGCTAACGCGCGATGAGCAACGTTTTGAGAAACTGATGACGAACAAGCGTTATCCTGTGCAGATGATTTGGGCGGGAAAACCTTACCCGGTCGATTACCCGGCCATCAGCGATTTCAACAACCTGATCAACCTGAGTAAGAAATACAATAACATGGCTGTTTGCGTGGGTTACGAACTCGCCCTGAGTAAACGCCTGAAACAAGCGGCTGATGTTTGGTTGAACAACCCCCGTGTACCCCGTGAAGCCAGCGGTACCAGTGGCATGACGGCCGCCATGAATGGGGCAGTGAATTTCAGTACCAATGACGGTTGGATCTGCGAATTCATCAATCATGGCAATAATGGATTTGTTGTGCCCATGGTTGATTATGATAAAATGACCGTGCACGAACAAGATGAATATGATCTCGAGAAATTGTATGAGATCCTCGAAAACCAGATCCTGCCTATGTATTACGAGAATCAACAGGTATGGCGACAAATCGTGAAAAATGGCATGCGTGATGTACGCTGGCAGTTCGACAGCAACCGCATGGCAAAAGAATATTATGATATCATGTATAAATAATATCGCAAAATTAGCATAGCTCAAATCCTTCACTCCGGCAAGTGAAGGATTTTTTTTACCCATAATCAAGTCATTCTTCCACAAGTCAAATTACTTTACCTTAAGGTTTTAGCAAACACCGAACTTTGATATATATGTTGCAGCCAGTTGCAAAACTTTATAAGGATTCATACGCGGGTTTGTCGCGCGAGATTTGGCTGCTCAGTCTCGTCATGCTCATTAACCGAAGCGGCACCATGGTGCTGGCGTTCATGACTTTGTATTGCAGGCACCTGGGGTTCAGCACCGCAGAAGCAGGTTGGGTGGTTTCTGTGTATGGACTGGGTAGCATTGCAGGTGCATACCTGGGCGGTAAATTAAGTGACCGCATTGGGTTTTATCCCATCCAGTTTTCTGCCTTGTTCCTGGGAGGGATTTGCTTTATCCTGCTTGGCCAGATGGAATCGTACTCTAACATCCTCATCATGACCTTTCTCCTAAGCATGGTGAATGAATCATTTCGTCCTGCCAATGCCACGGCAATCGCACAATATAGCACTGCTCAAAACCGGACGCAGGCTTTCTCCCTGGTGAGGCTGGCGATCAACCTGGGATGGGGTGTAGGCAGCGCCATAGGTGGGATTCTGGCTTCCCTCGATTACCATTGGTTATTCCTGACCGATGGCATCACAAGTATGTTCGCATCGTTTCTCCTCCTGTTTTTATTGCCCCGACCTAAACGGATCGGACATGAGGAACCAGGGCTTAACGTACAGGCAGAACCTACTCAAAAAGCACATCACGATAAAATCTTTATGCGTTTTCTTGGGCTTCAAGTCTTGTTCGCTTTGTGCTTTTTCCAACTGTTTACAACCGTACCCATGTATCTCAAAGAAGGGCTGCACCTTACAGAATATAATATCGGCGTTCTTATGGCCCTGAATGGACTGATGATCGCGTTGATGGAAATGATACTGGTATTTCGCCTCGAAGGCCGGTATTCTTACCTTCGGTTGATGGCCTTTGGTACTGGCATGATGGCCGCATCATATTTCCTCTTAAACCTGACTCTGATTCCTTCCTTTATCCTGGCCCTGCTCTTCATCATCATTATTACAATTGCTGAAATGATTGCCATGCCATTTATGAATACATATTATATTTCAAGGAGTACGGCCCAGAACCGCGGGGAGTATGCAGGCTTGTATACCATGGCCTGGAGCCTGGCACAAGTCATTGGATCGGGTTCGGGAGCATGGCTGGCGCTTTTATTGGGATTTAAAGGCTTGTGGATTTTTCTTACGGCAATTTGTATCATTACCGCTTTTGGCTACCTGAAACTCGGCGCCCTGAAGAAATAAAAATGCCGGTCGTGCAAACCGGCATCATAACAATATTGGTTAAACGAAAATTACAGTACGGTTTTTTCCGACTTGCTCTTAGAACTGATATTCTGGGATTGGCCCATGACTTCTATTGTTCCGGTAACGTCTGAATACATTGTTTTTTTGATGGTGAGGCCGGTTTTCACATCTACAGTTAGTGAGTATTTATTGTTTCCCGACATGTTCACCTGCATAGCCATTCCCTGTACTTCTGACTCAGTACTGATATTTGATTGCTCATTTACCAATACTGTGGCTTTGTCACCTTCAATATCCTGCAATGTATACGTCAGGTATTTCTTCATGCTTTTGTCAATCAGGGAATCTTTCCAGGTATCTCCGGTTTTGATGTCTTTTGGGATCATGAAAAACATATCGGCAACGGTTTCTCCCTGATCGGCATTGCCAATACCGCTCATCATGCCGGCCATGGGGTTTTCATTTGCGTCAGATTGTTCCGCGTTTTTCTTTTTCCGGTCAATCAGTTTTCCAGTTAACCTGCTGATTCGGACAGTATCGGTTTTATACATGTCTTCCGGAATGGATTTGCCAACTTCCGACTGTCGGTCGCTTTCTTTATCGGAATCATAAGTTACCTGCTGGCCCATCGCGTCAATATCCATCGTCAACTTTTTCAACCTGAACTGAAGACTTAAAGTAGTTTCATTTATGTCGATGACCTCAATATCAAATATCTGGTTGGAATTGTTTTTCATTTCCATACCCATGCCAAGGTCTGCATTGGTGCTGCTATTGTTTTGCAGGGTCAGTTTCCTGCCTTTTTCGAGTTGAAGGGATGTGGGTGTCTGCGCAAAACTGCTAAAGCTACAAAGCAGGGAGCCTGCCAGTAAAAAACGTGCAATATTCATGGATGTGATTTGTGTGCAATATAGTAAATGGTGAAAACAAAAAAGGCTGTCGTTGAACCGACAGCCTTTTTCGCATGTTGAAAGTTATTATCCAACTACAGTGACATTCACTGCGTTCATTCCTTTCTTTCCGTTTTGCAGATCGAATTCTACCTGGTCACCTTCCCTGATCTCGTTGATCAGCCCGCTCACGTGCACAAATGTTTCTTTGTCTGAATCATTGTGGCGAATGAATCCGAATCCTTTTTCAGTGTTAAAGAACTTTACAGTTCCCTGATTTTTTGTGTTCATTTTGTTGTATTGTATTTTAATAAAGCGCGAAGATAGGCTTAATATATCGTAAAACTGCAATTTATCTGCATTTGAGCCAATTTTAACACCCAACGCATTGATACATAACAAAAGAACAGCTCCATTTAGCAATTGAAAATCAAGATTCCTGTTCCGCGTAACTGCTGACAGGTTCGCAGGTGCAAACCAGGTTCCTGTCTCCATAAGTGTTATTCACCCTTTTCACCGAAGGCCAGAACTTATTCATCTGTACGTATGGTAAAGGGTAGGCCGCGGTCATGCGGTCGTAAGAATGTGTCCAGTCTGATACAAAGCACTCCAGCGCTGTGTGTGGCGCGTTTTTCAACGGGTTATCCATTTTATCTGACCTGCCTTCCTCAATCGCCCTGATCTCTTCACGGATTTGCAACAAGGCATCACAGAAGCGGTCAAGCTCCGATTTGTCTTCACTTTCCGTGGGTTCAATCATGATGGTGCCCGCAACGGGGAAACTAAGGGTGGGGGCGTGGAAATTATAATCCATCAAACGCTTGGCCACATCTTCCGCTTCAATGCCTGCCGATTGTTTGAACGGCCTTAAGTCAACAATAAATTCATGCGCGCAGGTACCATTGGCTCCTGTATACAAGATTTTATACGCCTCCGCTAACCTTGCCCTCATGTAATTAGCATTCAAAATGGCATATTCTGTACTTTTCCTGAGGCCTTCTGCTCCCAGCATTTTAATGTATGCATAACTGATCAGCAAAATGCTTGCGCTACCATAAGGAGCCGCGCTAACAGACTGAATGGCTTTTGCAGGATTATTTAACACATGATGCCCGGGCAAGTATGGTGCAAGCTTTTCGTTTACGCAAATGGGACCCATGCCGGGGCCACCGCCACCATGCGGAATGGCAAATGTTTTATGCAGGTTCAGGTGACAAACATCCGCGCCAATATAGCCGGGGCTTGTCAATCCCACCTGGGCATTCATATTCGCTCCATCCATATAAACCAACCCGCCATGTTCGTGGATCAAAGCGCAGATTTCCTGGATGCTTTCTTCAAATACTCCATGCGTGCTGGGATAGGTAACCATCAATCCGGCCAGTTGATCCGAATATTTTTCAGCATTTGCCCTGAGGTCGGCCACATCAATATTGCCATGTTCATCACATTTGGTTACCACCACTTTAAACCCTGCCATTACGGCGGATGCGGGGTTTGTTCCATGCGCTGAAATGGGGATCAAAATCACATTCCGGTGCGATTCGTTGCGGTCTGCATGGTATGCCCTGATCGTCAATAAGCCAGTGTATTCGCCTTGTGCGCCGCTGTTGGGCTGCAGTGAAGTGGCTGCGAAACCGGTTATATTGCTTAACCATGATTCAAGTTCACGGATGATCTGCGCATAACCCTTCCATTGGTCTGCAGGTGCAAATGGGTGTACCTGGTTAAATTCCGGCCATGACACTGGTATGAGTTCGGAAGCGGCGTTCAGTTTCATGGTACAACTGCCCAATGATATCATCGATGTATTCAGGCTCAGGTCCTTATTTTCAAGGTACTTGATGTACCTCATCATTTCCGTCTCGCTGCGGTGCGCGCTGAACACGGGATGTGTGAGGTATGAAGAAGTTCGGGTAAGCGTTGACGGTATATTGTGCAACAGCATGTCTGCATCAAAATGCGCTATCGCGGTATCTTCTCCTTTATATGCGGCAAACACATGGAGTACTTCCAGAACATCCTGTTGAGAAGTGGTTTCATCCAATGCAATCTGCACCGTATTGCCATCAAACCAGAAATTCATCTGACGCGCTTCCGCGATTGCTTTCAGTTTTGATGGCTCCTCAACCTCCAACCTGACCGTATCAAAATAATGGCTGTTCAGGTTCATGAATCCCAAATCCTTTAACTCATTGCTCAATGTGAGCGCGAGTAAACTGGTACGTTTCGCGATCAGTTTAATGCCTTCAGCGCCATGGTAAACAGCGTACATGGCCGACATATTGGCCAGCAAGGCCTGTGCAGTGCAAATATTGCTGGTGGCTTTCTCGCGGCGTATGTGCTGCTCCCTTGTTTGCAACGCCATACGGAGGCAGCGGTTGCCGTGCGCATCCACACTCACGCCAATGATCCGGCCGGGAATATTGCGTTTGAATTCATCCCTGGTGGCAAAGAATGCTGAATGAGGCCCGCCAAATCCAAGCGGTACGCCAAATCGCTGCGCGTTGCCCACTGCCACATCTGCGCCAAGTTCGCCCGGAGAGGTCAGTAACGACAAAGCCAGTAAATCGGTTGCCATCACAACGCGTGCATTGACCGATTGCGCCTGGCTGATGAATGAACGGTAATCTGATATCTGTCCGTTGGCATCCGGGTATTGCAATAATGCGCCGAAATAAGATTCATCCAAATTCGATTTCGCGAAATCTCCAAAAACCAGTTCCACTTGAATGGGTTTCGCGCGGGTAGCGAGGATCTCTTTCGTCTGCGCGTAAACGTTATGATCGACAAAAAATTTTGGAGACGTAATGTGGTCGGTGTCCTTGTTCTTGTGATTGAACAACATGGCCATGGCTTCAGCGGCTGCTGTGCCTTCATCCAACAGGCTTGCGTTGGCAATGGGCAAACCCGTCATGTCGCTCACCATGGTTTGGAAATTCAACAGGCTTTCCAGCCTTCCCTGCGCGATTTCAGCCTGGTAAGGCGTGTATTGTGTGTACCATCCGGGGTTTTCAAATACATTTCTTAATATCACGCTCGGCGTTATGCAATTGTAGTAACCTTGCCCGATATATGATTTAAAGACTTTATTCATAGATGCTATGCCCCTCAGTTCCTGCAGGTAAGCAAACTCGCTCATTGGCCCGCCAGTTTCAATGGGTTTGGGTAGCAGGATAGATGCCGGCACGGTTTGCCGGATGAGTTCATCTATGGAAGATACGCCTATGCGTTTCAGCATCTCCCTGGTTTCCTGGTCATTTGGGCCGATATGCCTTTGTGTAAATTCCTGGTTTTGCGATTCGAAAAGATTCATAATGAGTTTATTTAACTGGAGAGGCGTTTAAAGCATGTCAAGACCGATTGGGTGTTCCCCGTACAGTAATCACAATACGGCGCAAAATTACACTAACCCGCTTAATTTTGAACCGGTTTATGGGTTCCTCCCTTAGCTGTGGATAAATGACAGGTGCAGGCCCGGCCAAACTATTTTTATGACTGATCAACCATTTCCCCATTGGCAGAAAATAGCCTCGGAACATCAGAAAGCGTATGCCCGTTTGTTGCAAAAAGCCAACCAGTCAAAACTGCTGAAACGCTTGCCTGATCTGCATGAACAGGCTACAGGTCAGATCGATTGCCTGTCTTGTGCCGCCTGTTGCAAGAATTATTCCCCAAGGTTTAAGACCCCCGATATCAAACGCATTGCGAAATTTTTGCAGATGAAGGAAGGCGTTTTTATTGATACTTACCTGCGGATTGATGAGGACGGCGATTATGTCCTGAAATCAAAACCATGCCCATTCCTCGAAGTGGACAATCGTTGCCGGATATATGATGCCAGGCCATCAGATTGCGCAAGGTTCCCTTATACCGACGAAGATGTGTTGCTGAAACGTGCAAAACTCACTCTGAAAAATGCCAGCTTTTGCCCGATTGTATTTGTGGTGATGGAAAAACTGTTGGAAGAATCTGATTGATTTTACGGAAAATCTCCCACAAAGCGGAATCCCGTGTTTGTTTAGTATTCCATTTTGCGAAGGGATGGCGCTTTGAACCAGGTGATCAACACCACTGCTATCGTCATGCAACCCCCAAAAACCACGGATGTTACCGTGCCCATCAGCCTGGCCGCGACACCGCTTTCAAATTGTCCAAGTTCATTGGATGAGTTGATGAACATACTGCTGACAGACATCACCCGGCCCCTCAATTCATCCGGTGTTTTTAATTGAAGGATGGTGCTTCGGATGATGACGCTTACACCATCCATGCACCCGCTTAACAGGAGCGCGAGAAAAGATAGCCAGAACATGTTTGATAATGCGAAGAAGATGATGCAGACGCCATATCCCGCAACCGCGTAAAATAAAATGCGGCCCTGTTTGCTGCGAAGCGGTTTAATGGTTAACAGGGTTACGGTGATGATGGAACCTATGTCCATTGCGGCGTTCAGCCAGCCAAAGCCAATGGGGCCAACTTGCAAAATGTCTTTAGCGAAGACCGGCACAAGCGCCACCGCGCCACCAAAGAGTACGGCAAAAAGGTCTAACGTCATCGCCCCAAGCAATTCTTTTGTATGAAACACATATTGCAGGCCTTCTTTAACCCTTATCCAGGTATTCGCCTTACCCGTCACCAATACCGGTTTTGGCTGGATCCTGCTCAGCAGTATATACCCAAGGCCGGTGAATAATAAAACCACGAAAAAACTATCATGTATGCCAATCCAGGCGATCAGGAATCCCGCTAAAGCATGTCCGCAGATTGAGCCTACTAGCCAGGTGGCAGAACTGATGGCCGCGGCGGAAGGAAGGTTTTCCCTTGGTACAATATGGGCGATCAGGGATGAAAATGTGGGCCCTGAAAACGACCTGATCGCACCCGTGGCAGCAATAACCCCGAATATGATCAAACTCGTTGTCCATGGATCCAGTTTTTGATTCATGGATGGGGATGATAAAAAAATAAATAAGCCGATGCAACAGAGGTACAGGAGGATGCAACGCAGCAATAATTGCCTTTTCTCATTCCTGTCGATGTATTGACCCGCATACAATGCAAGGGAAACGGCGGGTATTACTTCCGATAAGCCAACAAGGCCCAGTGCCAATGGGCTTCCTGTGAGCAGGTAGACCCACCATCCAATAACGGTGCCGGTCATACGAAGGCCCATGATGAATACAAATCGCCCGGCTATAAAATACCTGAATTCAGGCAGGCGTAAGGCCGCGTAGGGATCATGCCGTTGCGACTGTTCACTCACGATTTCATTTTTTAAGGTAAGCTGAGGTAATACTGGCCGGTTTCATATTCCTTGTCAAGCGCTTCAAGGATAATTTCCATGTGTTTTTCGTTCTCCAGGAAATCGGCGTTGCTCGCATCTACAAACAATGTTTTGATATTATGTTGTTTGATATATTGCGTATAAGTTTCCTGGAGGTTAAACAAGTAATCGTTTGGGATGTTTTGTTCGTAGCCCCGGTTCCTTTTTTTGATGTTCTCCTGCAATTTCTGAACAGGGGCATGCAGGTAAATCAGGATATCGGGCTGAACAATCTGCGGGTTGATGATCTCAAACAGTTTTTGGTACAGCCTGAATTCTTCCTCCGGCAAATTAACTTTCGCGAACAAAAGGCATTTGGTAAACAGGTAATCCGAAATGGTGACCGATTGAAAAAGGTCTTTCGTTTGCAACAACTCTTTTAGTTGTTTATACCTTTCCGCCATAAAAAACAGCTCCAACGGAAACGCGTACTGGTCAGGGTTTTCGTAAAATTTAGGCAGAAAGGGATTGTCTGCAAATTCCTCAAGGATCAGGCGCGCGTTATAATGTTTGCTGAGCAGGTTGGCCAGGGTTGTTTTGCCAGCTCCTATATTTCCTTCAATGGTAACAAAATTGTATTTCATCCGGGCTGCAAAATAAAGGGAAAGCGGGTTTAAGGAAATCAAATTTTTTGCACAGGCAGCGGATCCGTGCATGCTTCCAGCAACTCCTGCATGGTTTTACCCGAAACGGGGTGCTTCAGCATAGGGGCGATTTCAACCAATGGGATTAAGGTAAAACGCCTCATTTCGATGCGGGGGTGCGGTATTTGTAAACGGGGCTCCCGGCTGATTATGTCATCGTAAAAAAGAATATCTATGTCAATCACCCGGGCTGCATTTCGGGTTGTACGCACTCGACCCATATCCGATTCAATCATTAAAATTTTTTCCATACAAGTCGGGGCGTCCAAACTGGTTTCCAGCAGGATCACCTGGTTGATAAAGTCGGGTTGGTCGGTTTTACCCCATGCGGCCGTTTGATATAGTGAGGATTTACGGGTGACTTTTCCAAGGGCATGTTCAAGCCTTTTCCCCGCTTCAGATAATTGCCTGGCCGGTTCTCCAAGGTTACTGCCCAGTAAAATGTATACCTGGTGCACCATAATCGCTGATTTCTCTTGCATTACTTGGCATAATAAGATTTTTTATCCAGCTAAACCCGCCAACGGTTGAATTTTTGTATAGATTTACGCCTTAATCAGGAATCAGGCATGTCGTACAGCCAAATCAGGGCCATGTTGGCCATCACCAAAGCCAGCCTCAGGTCCATATCACGTAGCCCGAGCGCCATTGTGTTCAGTTTTATATTTCCATTCATATTTATCCTTGTGTTTGGGTTTATAGGCCGGAGTGGAGGCATGCAGGTATACAAACTTGCGGTCGACAACAGGTCAGATACATCAAACGCTTTTTACCAGGCTTTACAGCAAAACAATTCCATCCGGCTCCTGCGCTTTAATACGGAAGAAGATATGATCAGCAACCTGCATAAAGGCGCCATTGCAGGTGTTATATATATAAAAGCAACTGCAGGGGAAACGGTACCGTACAAAGTGAGTTTGCAAAGCACAACGGCCAGCAACAACCAATGGCCACAGGTTAGGTCATTTATCGAAAGTGTGATCAATAGCATCAGCAATAAAATCTATACTAACAGGCCCGCGTACGCGATCTTTGATTTTGACCCTGCCAGGGATGTACGCGAAATCAGGCAGTACAAAACCATTGATTTTATCCTGCCGGGGCAATTGGGCTTTTCCTTGTTGAGCTCCGGTGTTTTTGGCGTGGCATTTATGTTCTTCAACCTGCGCAATACACTGGTACTGAAACGCTTTTTCGCGACACCCATTAACCGTACTTTTATCATATTGGGAGAGGGGCTGAGCCGGGTGATATTTCAAATGATCACGGCGGTTGTAATTATTGGGGTTGGTTATTTCTTTTTTGGATTTACGTTAATACATCATGTACGCACTTTCCTCGATATGCTGGTATTGAGCTTTATCGGTCTGCTGGTGTTCATGGGCTTTGGATTCATCATCAGTGGTACGGCTCGCAACGACAGTTCCATACCGCCTTTTGCAAACCTGATCACATTGCCCCAGTTCCTGCTTGGAGGTACATTCTTTTCCATAGAAGCTTTTCCCAACTGGCTGCAGCCCATTTCGAGGGCACTGCCCCTCACACACCTGAATGCCGCTATGCGAAAAGTGGCTTTCGAAGGACAAACATTGTGGCAGGTGAAAGCGGAAATCGCGATACTCATAGCCTGGGGGATTCTGGTCTATGCCATCGCGGTTAAAGTGTTTAAATGGGAATAAATCAAATGCACAACATGAAATTTGCAAAGGGGATCGCATTAACGCTAATGGGTTTGTTTGGTTTGGTAACATTGATTTCACTATTGATGCCTTCAAGGGTCGTCATGGTGAGGCAGCAGGGTATGGCAGCGCCTGTTGATACTGTGTATTCATATATTTCTGATCTCTCTAAATGGGCATACTGGCACCCTTTATTTCAAAGCCCCGGCCTGAATATTCAAATGGATAAATCCGGTAGTGGAAAAGTATATTCTGCCCGTTGGATGATAAACCAGAAAGAAAATGTACTGGCCATAACTAATGATTCCGCAAATGTTTGCCAGGCATCACTGTCGCGCATAGACGAAAAACCGGTGCAGTATATCATATCCGTTATGCCCGGAGCCGGTCCGGCTTCATCGGAAGTGGAGTGGAAAGTGGTGATGGACCTGAAATGGTACCCCTGGGAAAAATTCTCCGGCATTTTTGCGGAACAGGCCACAGGCCCGGGTTATGAAGAAGCGCTCAGGAATCTTAAATCTTTCTGCGAAAGAAAATGATATGCATCCGTTAATAAGGGAAACTGATTTTGCCCATGCTGATGGCAGGCATATTTGTTGATCCCGGACCTAATGCCCCCATATCCCCGGCAATTGTTTCATTGGCCAGTAAAGCAAATAATACAGCTTCTTTGGCATCGGGAGGAATGTTTTTTTCTTCGGTGCTCATTGTTTTGTATCCGGTCAGGCGCTCAATTTTTGACAACAGGAATTTGTTTTTCGCGCCACCCCCGCTTACATAGAACAATGGACTTTCAGCTAATGGCAGCTTCAGGATTTCATGGGAAATACTGTTAGCTGTTAAGGCGGATAATGTGGCCAATACATCTTCTGTAGACAAATACCGGCAATTGCTTTTATCCATCGCCCGCAATAAATAATCTAGGTTGAATAATTCAGGCCCCGTTGTTTTAGGGTAGGGGGCTGCAAAAAATGGATCATCACTCAATGCGTCCAGCAGCGTTTGATGCAATTCGCCGGCGGCTGCCAATCTGCCATCTTCATCAAAGAAAACATCTTCCATACGGCTACGGATAAACGCATCCATCATGCGGTTCCCAGGGCCCGTATCAGTTGCCATCACATCCCCAAAACCAGCTTCTGCGGGAATATAAGTCAGGTTGGCTATGCCGCCAATATTGAGCAGGACCACCGGGTTTTCCGGTTCCGCGAATAGCAGGTAATCGCCGTAAGAGACCAAGGGGGCTCCTTGTCCGCCCGCCGCAATATGCTTTTGCCTGAAATCACTCAGGCAGATAATGCCCGTATGAACCGAAAGCAAGTCGCCATCACCGAGTTGCAGTGTGGAATGTCCTACCGGGTCGGTCACAGGGTCATTGGCAGGAATATGCATGACAGTCTGCCCATGGCTGGCCATCAGGTCTATATCTTCCGGGTCAACCTTCCATGATTGAAGGCAGGCTTTCAGCATTTTTGCATGGGTTTGCGCGATGAATTTATTCAAGCGGCATACTTCTGATAATGGCGCGTTTTCCTGGAAGGCCACAGGGCGCAGGGCTTCGAGGTAAGCATCCTCATATGGCATACAATCATATGCGAGCACCTGTACTTTGCTGTCACGTCCAAATCCCTCAAACCTGCAGAGGGCCAGGTCAAGCCCATCCATGGAAGTGCCGCTCATCAGGCCAAGGATGATGCGGGAATCTTTTCCTGCTGTGTGATACAATCTTTTTATGGTTTCATTCATGCGGGATGTCCTTTTGAATAAATCGGAGATTGCGCTGAATCCCTGCGAATTTGCTACGCTTCAACGGCGAATGCCTGAATACTTCTTTAAATTTATCTTCTGAGAGTTGCAGCCATTCACCTGTTTTGAGTTCAAGGATTTCAGGTATAGGGTTGAAACGGGGCTCCTGGTGAACTTCCGCGAAGCGGTTCCAGGGGCAAACTTCCTGGCAAGTATCGCAACCAAACATCCAGCCATCAAATTTTCCGGCAAACTCATCCGGTATCATCACTTCCTTTAATTCAATGGTCAGGTATGAAATACAACGGCTGCCGTCAATGACTTTACCGGGTAAAATGGCATTAGTCGGACATGCGTCCACGCAACGGTTACAGGTGCCGCAATAATCCTTCGCATACGCGTCATCGTAAGTTAACTCAAGGTCGGTGATTAAGGTAGCTATAAAAAAATATGAACCTGAATTTTTATTGATCAGGTTGCCGTTTTTCCCCACCCATCCCAGTCCGCTCTTCACAGCCCATGCCCTTTCCAATACCGGGGCGCTGTCAACAAAACCCCGCCCGCTTACTTCGCCAATCTCTAAGCGTATGCGGGCCAGTAAACTGTTTAGTTTTTCGCGGATAACGTCATGATAGTCCTCCCCAAATGCGTAGCGGGCGATTTTTGGCGCCCCTTCATTTTGCACTTCTTCGGGAAAATAATTCATCAGTAGGGTGATGACGGATCGGGCGCCGGGTACCAATTTTCGGGGGTCAACCCTCAGGTCAAAATGGTTGGCCATATACCCCATGTTTCCGTGTAAACCTTTATTCAGCCAGTGTTCCAGCCTGCGTGCATCCTCATCAAGGAATGCCGCCCGGGCAATCCCGCAATACAGAAAACCGAGCGAACTGGCCCAAGACTTTATGAATGAGGTATGTTTGCTTGCTTGCATGAATCTCTGTACAAATTAACCCCTTTATATCTTATGTTATTGAGTGAATCTAAAAATGCGCACACTGAAATTATTGCAGTTTTCCTCAATTTTCACTGTTAAGCAGTCAGTCCCGGCCGGTTTTTCCTGTCATATTTGCCCGTTTTTCCTTTGGTCGGTGATTTGCTGTATATGCTTTGTCTAAAAAAGGCAAAGTACATATGAACCTGAATAATTTTACCATCAAAGCGGCTGAAGCCATACAACAGGCCCAGCAACTGGCGTATAACCAGCGCAATCCCAATATTGAAAACGAGCACCTGCTAAAAGCCCTTCTGAAAATGGAGGACTCCACCGTGGAGTATTTACTCAAAAAAAATAATGTTACAATCAACCTGGTTGAAAACAAATTGGAAGAGTTGATCTCAAAATTGCCAACTACTTCGGCAGAACCCGCTCAATCCGTTGGCCGCGACCTGAACGGCTCTGTGTTGCGCGCAGGTTCATTGTTGAGCAAGTTCCAGGACGAGTTTGTAACCCCCGAGCATCTCTTATTGTCATTGGTGCAGGGTTCGGATACCGTCGCTTCATTGTTGAAAGACGCTGGTCTGACCGAAAAAGGGCTCACACAATCAATTAAGGATTTACGCAAAGGCTCCACCGTTTCATCGCAAACGCAGGAAACCACCGTTAACGCCCTGAATAAGTATGCAAAAAACCTGAATGAACTGGCCCGACAGGGTAAACTTGATCCGGTGATTGGCCGCGATGAAGAAATCCGTCGGACCTTGCACATACTTAGCCGCCGGACCAAAAACAACCCCATACTGGTAGGTGAACCGGGCGTGGGTAAAACAGCCATCGCGGAAGGACTTGCCATGCGCATTGTGAATGGCGATGTGCCTGAAAGCCTGAAATCAAAAATCATTTTCGCCCTCGATATGGGGCAACTAATAGCTGGCGCAAAGTATAAAGGTGAGTTTGAAGAACGCCTCAAATCAGTTGTCAAAGAAGTTACGGGCAGTGAGGGCGAAATCATTTTGTTTATCGATGAGATCCACACCCTTGTTGGAGCAGGTGGAGGCGACGGTGCCATGGATGCCGCCAATATCCTCAAACCGGCACTGGCAAGGGGCGAACTGAGGGCCGTGGGCGCGACAACACTGAATGAATACCAGAAATATTTTGAAAAAGATAAAGCACTCGAGCGCCGCTTCCAGAAAGTGATGATCGATGAACCTTCTATCGAAGATGCCATATCCATTTTACGCGGATTGAAAGACAGGTATGAAACATACCACCATGTCCGTATCAAGGATGAAGCCATCATCGCGGCTGTGGAATTATCACACAGGTATATCACCGACAGGTTCCTTCCGGATAAAGCCATCGACCTGATCGATGAAAGCGCGGCAAAGCTCAGGCTTGAAATGAATTCCATGCCAGAGGAACTCGACAAACTGGAGAGGCAAATCCGCCAATTGGAAATTGAACGCGAAGCCATCAAGCGCGAACAGGATGAAACGAAGTTAAAGGAACTCAACACCGATATCGCCAATTTATCCGTAGAGCGTGATACCTATATGGCTAAATGGAAAGAGGAAAAGGAAATCGTAGAAAAGATACAGCAGGGTAAAGCCGCCATCGAGCAATTGAAACTTGAGGCAGAGCAGGCAGAAAGAAATGGCGATTATGGTAAAGTGGCGGAAATCAGGTACGGAAAAATTAAGGATCAGGAAGCGTCTATCGTTGAGTGGACAAACCAGTTGAATGAATTATCGGAGAAACGCTTGTTGAAGGAAGAAGTGGATGCGGAGGATATCGCGGAAAGTATTGCCAAAGCCACAGGCATTCCGGTGACGAAAATGATGCAATCTGAACGCGACAAATTACTGCATCTCGAAGATGAACTGCATAAGCGTGTGGTTGGACAGGAGGAAGCAATAGAAGCCGTATCCGACGCCATCCGCAGGAGCCGTGCTGGTTTGCAGGATGCACGCCGGCCCATTGGTTCATTCATTTTCCTCGGTACCACAGGTGTGGGAAAAACAGAACTGGCAAAGGCGCTCGCCGAATACCTGTTTGATGACGATAGCATGATGACGAGGATCGACATGAGCGAGTACCAGGAGAAGCATTCCGTCAGCAGGTTGGTTGGCGCGCCCCCGGGTTATGTAGGTTATGATGAAGGCGGTCAACTAACGGAAGCGGTTAGACGTAAACCATATTCCGTGGTGCTGCTCGATGAAATCGAAAAAGCGCATCCCGATGTATTCAATGTATTATTGCAGGTACTCGATGACGGCAGGCTGACCGATAACAAGGGCAGGGTGGTGAATTTTAAGAATACCATCATCATCATGACCAGCAATATGGGCAGCCAGTTGATACAGGATAATTTTGAGCATGTAACGGAAAACAATAAGGAGGAAGTGGTTGAAAAAACCAAACTGGATGTAATGAGCTTGTTGAGACAAACCATCAGGCCCGAGTTCCTGAACAGGATTGACGAAGTGATTATGTTCCAGCCGCTCATGAAGAATGAAATCAGGGGCATCATCCGGATCCAACTGGAAGACCTGCGCAAACTGGTGTCGCAAAATGGAATTGACCTGATGTTCAGTGATTATGCCATCGACTACCTGGCCGAGAATGGTTTTGACCCCCAATTTGGCGCCCGTCCGTTGAAAAGGCTGATCCAAAAAGAAATCGTCAACCAGCTCAGCAAAAAAATCCTGTCTGGGGGCATCGACAAATCAAAGCCGGTGTTGGTTGACGTGTTTGACGGAACAGTGGTATTTCGCAATGAGGCATTACCCAATCCTGTTAGCGTTTAATCGGTAATTGTATGGATATCAGTCGATTAAATATCGAATTGCGGAATTTATGTCGAACGGTTTCCAAGTCAGGAGAAAATAAACTACCTTCATTAGGTATTACTTGGAAAATATATTTAATATTATACGGCCCGGGTATGAAAATATCCGGGTTATTCTTATCAATCAAAAAGCGAGGAAATCATGGCATTTAAGAAGGAAATAGTGGAAGTCATCGAACCAAAAGATGTATTTGTGGGCAACCCGGAAGCAGAAGTAACCCTGGAAGAATTCGGGGAATATGAGAGTGAGGATTGTGCCAAGGCCAATGAAGTAGTAAAGAAATTATTGAAGGATTTTGATGGAAAAATCAGGTTTAATTTCAGGCATTTTCCCCAGACAAAGATCCACCAGCGCAGTTTGAAAGCGGGAGAGGCCGCAGTGGCTACCGCGCAGGAAGGTAAATTCTGGGAGATGCACAATATTATGTTCGCCAACAGGCGCAACCTGGGTACCACCAGCCTCAAACTCCTGTCAAGGGAAGCCGGTGTGTCAAACAAAAAATTCTTAGACGACCTGGTGAATGCCACGTATGGATGGCATATCCAATACGATATACGCGAGGGTTTAAACAGGGGGGTTAAAACAGCTCCGACCTTTTTTGTTAATGGTGATATTGTAAAAGGTAAGCCCACATACGAAACCTTAAGCAAGGCTATCAATGAAGCATTGAAGAAAGTAAAAAAGAAAAAGCCTGCAAAAACCGTTGCCAAACAAAGGGCTTAGGATTCGTACTTGAAATTTATCAATTCATTATCCCGTTAATTCTTCCGACATATGAATTTGCTGAATCTGAGAAAAAAATCCTTTTATTCTTTTCTTTTTTTCTTCTTTACAATACTTCATACCGATATAGTGCATGGCCAGGGTTGCAGTGATGCCGGTTTATGCACGATCGATGGGTTTAAGCCTTCTGTAAAAAGTAATGATCAAGCCAGGTCTTATAAAAATGCTGTAAGGTTTGGGATTGGTTTTGGTAAAGCTGATTTCGATATCAATGTCTTGAATTCCTACATCTCGTATGTACGAAACGTAAACGATAAGTGGGGGATTGAAGCTAAACTTACAGGCATCAGCCAATCAGGAAATGACTTGTCGAATGCAGGGCTTTCTGATATATTTCTGAATGCAACCTATAGGGCGAATAAGAAAATCCGGTTCTTTATTGGAACCAAGTTACCCTTATCAAATGCCGGAAAATCTAAAGATGGTATCGCATTGCCAATGGATTATCAATCCAGTTTGGGTACCGTAGACCTGATGGCAGGTGTTGGGTATGATATCAGGGATTTTCAATTCATGCTCGGGCTTCAACAACCACTGATGAGTGAGAATAGCAATAAATTTCTCTCGTCTGCATTTCCCTCCAATTCTATATTTTCTCAATTTCCCTCTACGCGGAATTTTGTCCGGAAATCGGATGTATTGCTGCGGGCCTCTTATGTTTGGAAAGTTTCAGGTTCCTGGAACATTACACCGGCGGTGTTGGGTATTTATCATTTGGCTGATGATGAGTTTACAAATACGCTTGCGCAAAAAATTCGTTTGGAAGGTAGCCAGGGCCTTACTTGTAACCTGAACCTTTATGCTGATTATATGCTCAATGCGAAAAGCAAATTTCAATTGCAGGTAGCGGCGCCGGTTGTTGTGCGCGATACCAGGCCGGATGGTTTAACAAGAAAATGGGTTGCCGGACTCGAGTATCAACTTTCGTTTTAAGCCCTCCAATTTTCACTCTGCTTTTTATTCAAGAATAAGTTTCAATCCCGGTTGATGTAACCGGACGCGCAACCAGGCTTCCATTTTCTGCGTGTCTAAGCCTGTTGGTTTCTGGGAGAAACGGATAATGGATATCCAGGCATCCTGTTGCACACTGTCTGTCTGCACATACATGGGTTGTGCACTGAATGAAATAATGTCGGGGTATTGCACTTTTAATTCCCTGAAAACCTGGTTGTTTTTTTGTTTCAGGTTTTGCAGGCTGTCGGCCTGGGCTTGCATCAGCCTGAGGCGTTGATTTTCTTTCTCAATGGCTTCATCATTTTCCTGTTGTTCTTCTCCTATTTGCTTTTCCCCGTTCAGGTAAACAAAGCCCTGTTTCACATCTAACGTAAATTTATCAATGCCGTATTTTTTTTGCTCTGACTTTATTTTTTCAATTTCTTTATCATCAATGAATTCGCCGCCATAGAGGAGGCTGATTTTTTTTGCTTTCAGGTCAATATTTTTTCGCAGGAGGTAATTGTTGGGGAATATGGCTTCTTCTTCAATGAATACATTGATTTGGCGCATGAGGTTATTGCGTTGCACAATATCATATCCAAAATATATACTGGGGATTAAAGTGATCATCACCAGCAGCCAGGTAATCCTTTGTACTCGGGCCTGCGCTTTTTTGTCTTCCAGGTGTTTAGTGGGGAACAATAATAACCGTGCGGCAATTAAGGTGGCCAGCGCGATAAAAACGGTATTGATGATGAACAAATAAAATGCGCCGAGGAAAAATTCAGGTTTGAAAGTGGCCAGTCCATAACCTGCCGTGCATAATGGCGGCATCAATGCAGTTGCAATCGCCACACCCGGTAATACATTGCCCTTTTGTTTGCTGGATGTGGCAACCATGCCGGCAAGGCCGCCAAAAAATGCAATTAAAACATCATACACATTAGGAGATGTGCGGGCCAGCAATTCAGAATGTGCGTCGTTGATTGGGGTTAACAAAAAGTATAAAGTACTTGTTGCCAGGCTTACACCTGTGGCAAATGCGAAATTGGTCAACGCTTTTCTTAAGAGCTGCAAATCATTTATGGCCATGCCTAACCCCAATCCCATGATCGGGCCCATCAGCGGCGATACAAGCATCGCGCCAATGATGACGGCAGTGGAGTTGACATTCAGGCCCAGCGAAGCGATGAATATGGCAAACACCAAAACCCACAGGTTGGTGCCCCGAAACACCGTTCCCTTGTCAATTTGCTGGATGACGAGATCGTAATTTTCCTTCTCGTCCTTTAACCTGAAATGATTGAGAAAAGACGCGATTCCCCTGTTCATATTATTCGCTTACTTCTACAATATATTGCAAAACGGTTTTTCCATCAACCTCAATCTTCACCGGGTATGTATCTTCCCGTTTAAACTGGTAACCAAAGCGGATTGTACCCGCGTTATCTGTAAAATTCATGGGTTCCGGTTTCAGTTGCCTGCTGCCTTCGCCTATAATGAGGTTAATGCCCTTGATTTCGGTATAGTTGATATAGTTAAATGAAAACTCCACTTTGTTTTTAATGGAACTCCTGATCATACCTAATATCGGTTGTGGTTTTTTTAAACCAATCTCATATGCCGCATAACTGATCACCGGTAAAGCATAGAAGTCTTTCAGGCCTTTTGGCCCATCGCCAAGCTGCCACGCTTTATTATCCGGGAAATGGTCAAGATTGAAAATTGACCTTTCCGCGAAAAAATAGGCAGAGGTAAAATTGGGGCTGAATTGAATCATCTTTTTATCCAGTTGCCCACTGGCTTTGGCTGCATCCACATAATACCATTCATCCGGGCTCTGCCCTAATTGAACCACATTCCAGGAATGGTTCGGTTCATCGGCGGGGTTAGCGATATCGTCGGTATTATTTTTCACAAATCCATCCACCACCAGGCAACGGATATTGCCCATACTGCACATTTCCTGGAACAATTGCGCGAATCCCAACGGGGTTGTTTTCCGGTTCAGGACCACGTCTTCGGGCTTCGTTTTTTTCTGGTCGTTCGCCCTGATGGCTTTCCCGTCTAAGGCGATGAAATGCGCGATCCATGTAAAATAGGCACGCGCTTTCATTTTTTTGTCTTCAAATGGCCTTCCCAGGCTGTCTGCGATCTGTGCTACGTTTTTGTCGGCCAATGCGCCAAGGTTTATCGCATACTGGTCAACGTTAGTATAGGGTTGTGCATGTTGCCCGGAAGCGCTGATACTGGTGACTATACATGCCAACACGAAAGCGCTGAACAGGTTGATTTTTCGCATCATGGTATAATAGTTAAAAAGCCATACTGTGTTCAGTTTTAACGCTGTTGTCCAGTATGGCTTCCGTAAAAATACGAAACAGGGTGGAATCAATCTGCGGAAAGCGATTCCTGTAATTGTTTTCGTTGTTCCGGTGTCAGTATTTCCCGGATGCGATCCTGCCTCTTTTTATTCAGTTCGCGGAGTTTTTGTTTTTTCTGCTCATCGGTCAGGTTACTGTCCTGGTTGATTTCGGCCTTTTGCTTTTCGTTTTCCTTGCGCATGTCCCTGATTTTTTTCTTTTGTTCCATGCTCAGGTTGAGGTTCTTCAGCGCGTCTTTCATGTTGCCGTTGCGCTCGGCGCTAATGGAACTACTGTCCCTTAATGCTCTTCTGTTTTCGTTTCGCTGGCTGTAAGCTGCGCCTGTTAAGCTGATGAATGCGCACACAAAAATCCATTTTTTCATAATTGATGATTTATCGGCATTAGACGGTCAAAGATAGCAGAGGTTTAATCAGGGGTTCATAATCAAATCATAAATTCTCACAGAAATAAAAAAAAGGCCCCGGAACGAAACCGGGAGCCTTTGTCTTCAAACGAGCGAGCCAAAGTTTATCTTAAAAACAAGATTTCACGGTATTTGGGCAGGAGCCATACGGAATCATCCACAATCAGTTCGAGTTTGTCTACATGATAACGGATCTTATCAAAGTATTTGTTTTTGACTTCCTCACAATAGGCTATGGCTTTTTCGCGGGTATCTGTCAGGTCATTCGCCTTTTTCCTGGCCTCAATCATATGTGTAACATGTTCGCTGATGATGCGGATATGCTCTGATATCTGCGCCAGGATAGTTTTCTGGCTGGCATAAGCCGTTTCAGGCAGGCCGGCTTCTTTCAACCCGCGGATGTTTTCAGCCAGTAGGTTTTGATACTTAACCGCAGCGGGTATGATATGGGTGGTTGCCAGGTCGCCCATGACACGGGCCTCAATCTGTACTTTTTTCACATACGCTTCCAGCATGATTTCATGGCGGGCTTCCAGTTCGAGGTGGTTGTAAATTTTGTGTTCCTCAAACAGTTTTTTCGCTTTATCGCTGCTGTAAGCGTCCAGTGCCAGCGGCGTGGTTTTAACATTGGCGAGTCCGCGTTTGGCGGCTTCTTTTTCCCATTCTTCACTGTATCCGTCGCCTTCGAACAATACTTTCTTGCTGTCCACAATATATTTCTGGATCACTTGCAGGATGGCCACTTCTTTCTTTTCGCCTTTTTCAATCAGGGCATCAACTTCCTGTTTAAAATGCCTGAGTGTTTCAGCCATGACCGTATTCAGGGTTGTCATGGGTATGGCGCAATTGGCAGATGAACCTACAGCACGGAATTCAAATTTATTACCGGTGAATGCAAAAGGGGAAGTCCTGTTACGGTCAGTATTGTCGAGCATCAGTTCAGGGATGCTGCGATGGATGTCGAGTTTCAGGATGGCTTCATCCTGTTCATCAAAATCGCTGCTGACGCGGGTTTCAATCTCGTGCAACACATCAGTCAGGAATTTTCCAATAAATATCGACATAATTGCGGGCGGTGCTTCATTCGCGCCCAGGCGATGGTCGTTGCCCGCGCTGGCAATAGACGCACGGATTAGTTCAGCATAATCATGCACGGCCTTGATGGTGTTCACAAAGAATGTGAGGAACATCAGGTTCGTTTTTGGCGTTTTGCCGGGCGAGAGGAGGTTGACACCCGTATTGGTGCTCATGCTCCAGTTATTATGCTTTCCCGAACCGTTGATGCCTGCAAAAGGTTTTTCATGAAGCAGCACCACCAGGTTGTGCCTTTTGGCAATGCGCGTCATCACATCCATCAACAAGGTGTTATGGTCAACCGCTATATTCAGTTCTTCATAAATAGGGGCGCATTCAAACTGTGCAGGGGCCACTTCATTATGACGGGTGCGCAGGGGGATGCCCAGGCGGTACGATTCCTGTTCGAAATCACGCATGAATGCATAAACCCTTTCCGGGATAGCGCCAAAATAGTGGTCTTCCAATTGCTGTCCTTTCGCCGGTGCATGCCCGAAAATGGTGCGTCCGGTCAGCAGGATATCCGGGCGGGCATTGGCAATGCCTGCATCCACCAGGAAGTACTCCTGTTCCCAGCCAAGGGTGGCATGAACTTTCGTAACATTTTTATCGAAATACTGGCAAACATCCACCGCAGCCTTATCGAGCGCTACAGCTGCTTTTAATAAAGGCGTCTTGGTATCCAGGGATTCACCGGTATACGATACAAAGATGGTGGGGATGCATAAGGTTTTACCCTGGCCAATCTCCATGATGAACGGGGGAGATGAGGGGTCCCAGGCGGTATAGCCACGGGCCTCAAAAGTGGCGCGCAGGCCACCGCTGGGGAATGAAGAGGCATCGGGTTCCTGCTGGATCAAAGCCGCGCCCTCGAATTCTTCAATCGGGGTGCCATCGCCTTTGATCGTAAAAAACGAGTCATGCTTTTCGGCTGATAATCCTGTCAGTGGCTGAAACCAGTGCGTGAAATGGGTCACACCCTTTTCTTCCGCCCATGCCCTTAAACCATTGGCAATATTATTGCCCATGGTACGGTCAATCTTTTTACCTCCTTGTATGGAAGCCAGCAAACTTTTAAAGGCTTCGTCACTCAGGTAATGGCGGGCGGTTTTTAACGTGAATACATTTTCGTTAAAAATACCGGTAATGCGTGCCGATGCATGGTCGCCGGTATCACTGGCCTTCTGCATCAGGTTGTTAATCGCTTGGAATCTTAAGGAACTCATTTTTTGGCTGTTTAGGCCACAAAAGAAATATAAAAAATTAAAATATACAATTTTTTAGGAGAAAATTTATGAAAATATTGATGAGCGGACTAAAAATATAAATATATAATATTATTTAATATGTATGATGGATTTAATTCTATCCCAGTTTATGCAAGACAGGATAGGGGCCAGTAAAAAGGGTAGGATTATGCTCCGGTACCGGATAATTGACCCGGTATTTGGAATGATAAATCCTGTGATAACAAGTAAGGTTATGGCCAAGCCAACGCCAAACCATAAAAATGAATGGTTCAGGTTTTGTTGGCGCTTATGAAAGAAAATGCACGCCAGCGCCAGGATTTGAAGCAATAGTAATTCCACAGCCATGGGTATGAGAAAAGGACTGCTGTCATCCCTGATATATGGTCTGAAAAATCCATGGTTGATGGCAGTAGGCAAAGCGCTAAGAAATGAACCGGCATTTGGCTCAAGTTCCGGCATCGATAATTGTGTGCTGGCAACAGGCAATGATGCAAAATCCTTTTTTTTCTGTACAATAACCGATAAAACCTTATTGCTGCTAAAAGCCGACAACATCAGCAATATTGTTGCCGCGAAAGCCCAAATTTTCTTCCTGGTTAGGCTGGACGCGTACATCCCAAGAGAGATTGGCAGCAGAATCACCGCGATATAATTCCGGATCAGGAGGATGATAAGCCAGGATAGAATGAGTAAGGTCCAGCGCCGGACACTTCCTTTTGTAAAGATGATTTGATACAAGGCATACGCATAAAACCCCAACATCGCCAATACAATCAAATCCTTGTAAATGCCGGAACCAAAGTAAAGGGTGGATGGCAGCAGGAAACAAGCTATAACCAGGGCTGTTTCCTTTCCCGGTATTGCTTTGCGGTAAACCCGGAACAATGCCGCCAACCCTGCAAAGCACACGCTGTTGAAGAAAATGCTGTTGATGTAATAATTGCCCCCGCTGAAAATATTGCAAATGGCAATGGCTTTGATGATCAGGTTGTTTTTCAGGTCGTTCCAATATGAGCCCACAGAATCAAAAAATCCTCCGTAATGATGATATACGGATGAAAAAATGTTTGTGGCAAAACTCGCAGGGTCTTCCTTTAATAACTGGTATTCAAGGATGCCTTCCTGCTGCAATGCCCAATAATCATTTCCGGGATAATAGCGTTGCGAGATCCATCCAATCAGCAAACCGGCCGATATTTTTATCAGGAATAATGGGATAATCCAATGTTTAGGGATGCCGGAATCCCGTATAAAGTGCCATCGACGGATCAGGTAGCTGATGATGAACAGGTATGTAAAAAATAATAAATAATCCAACGGAGTGTCTTATGCCGGAAAGTTAATAAAATAATGAGTGCCGTCTCTCTATATGATTCCGCTGCGCTTTACCTTTACGGCCAAAACAGAACCCTCACGCTCATGGAAATCAATGCCTCGGTTGCCGCACAGTTACGCATCACGGAAGAAGAATTCTTACTCATCATTGACAAACTGGGCCGGACTCCAAACTTTACTGAGTTGTGCGCTTTCAGCGGTATGTGGAGTGAACACTGCAGTTATAAAAATTCCATCAAATGGTTAAAGACTTTGCCGCGCGAGGGTAAGAAAATGCTGGTTAAAGCAGGTGAGGAAAACGCTGGATTGATGGATATTGGTGATGGATATGGAGTGGTTTTTAAAATTGAATCGCATAACCATCCTTCCGCCATCGAACCATTCCAAGGTGCGGCCACGGGTGTTGGAGGTATCAACCGGGATATTTTCACCATGGGTGCGCGCCCAATCGCCTCCCTCAATTCCCTTCGGTTTGGTAAACTTGATGACGCCAAAACCCAGCACCTGCTGGCGGGTGTGGTACATGGGATTGGCCATTACGGCAACTGCTTTGGTGTGCCTACAGTGGGCGGGGAAATTTATTTTGAAAACTGCTATCATACGAACCCGTTAGTGAATGCCATGAGTGTGGGCATTGTAAAAAACGGGGAAACGGTTTCAGCTACAGCGGAAGGCGAGGGCAACCCTGTTTTCTTTGTGGGTAGCGCCACGGGAAAAGATGGCATTGGGGGCGCTTCATTCGCCAGCGCGGAGATTACCGAAGACAGCGCCGAAGAGTTGCCCGCCGTTCAGGTAGGTGACCCATTCCAGGAAAAGAAATTACTGGAAGCATGTCTTGAAGTGATTCAAACCGGTGCCGTAGTAGGTATGCAGGATATGGGTGCGGCAGGTATCATTTGCTCAACTTCTGAAATGAGTGCAAAAGGCAAAGCCGGTATGCGCATTCATCTCGATAAAGTGCCGGCCCGTCAGCAAAATATGAAAGCCTGGGAATTGCTCCTCAGCGAAAGCCAGGAACGCATGTTGCTGGTGGTGAAAAAAGGTGAGGAAGAAAAAGTGCTGAAAGTGTTTGAAAAATGGGACCTGCCTTGCAGTGAAATTGGTGAAGTGACCACCGATGGCATCCTCCGGTTTTTTATGCATGGACAGCTTGAAGCGGAGTTGCCGGCCGATGAACTGGTGTTGGGTGGCGGTGCCCCTCAATACGACCGGGCCTATGCGGAACCGGCTTACCTGGAAAAAATCCGCGGTTTTAACCAGGATACAATACCACAGCCTGCCGATTTTAAAGCCATCGCGAAGCAACTCGCCACGATGCCCAATATCGCGTCTAAGCAATGGGTGTACAATCAATACGACAGCATGGTGGGAACCGGCAATACCAATACCAATAGCCCAAGTGATGCCGCCGTAGTTATTGCCAAACCAACAAGCAAGGCCCTGGCACTGACAACAGATTGCAACAGCCGCTATGTATTTGCCGATCCGTATAAAGGCGCGATGATCGCTGTAGCAGAGGCCGCACGCAATATCGTATGCAGCGGGGGCGAACCGCTGGGCGTCACCAATTGCCTGAATTTTGGCAATCCATACGACCCGGGCGTGTATTACCAGTTTGTGCAGGCTATCAAAGGAATGGGCGATGCATGCCGGAAATTTGATACACCGGTTACAGGCGGTAATGTGAGTTTTTACAACCAGTCGCCCGATGGCCCGGTGTACCCAACGCCAACTATAGGAATGGTTGGGTTACTGCCTTCGGCGAAAGAAAAAATGTCACTCGACTTCAAAGCGACAGGTGACCTTGTTTATTTATTGGGAAAACCTGTTAATGATATCTGCTCTTCAGAATACCTGCATAAAATTGTAGGCGAAGAATTTTCGCCGGCCCCATACATTAACCTTGATGAAGAACTGTCCCTGCATCAATTGTTGCTTGCACTCATCAGGGGTAAATACATTAATGCCGCGCACGATATCAGTGAAGGCGGCCTCTTCATCGCCTTGCTGGAATCTGCCATGCCGCGCGGATTGGGTTTTACCGTGAGCCAAACGGTCACGGGTATACGAAAAGATGCCTGGTGGTTCGGGGAAGCGCAGGGAAGGGCCATTGTATCCGTATCTCCCGGCATGGAAACTTCATTCCTTGATTGTGTACATAAAAGCGCGGTACCTGTTCAATGTATTGGAAAAATCCAGGGTACTGATCTGGTGATTGACGGAAAATCCTGGGGTGCTGTGGCCGACTGGAAACATGGTTATGACCATGCCATCGGCAGCATGCTGAAAGGGCACGACAGCGAACATGCATTATCGGCACTGTAATCAGTACCGGTTTCTGAAACCCTCTCTGGGTAAGGGTTGTGGCTGATTTTTCATTTCCAGGTAAATCAAATTTCAGTATCCGCTGAAATCTGCCTAACTTTGCATGACCTTCAGGATTTTTTCATTCCCTCCGGTCAAATAAAAAATAATGTGCTGTATCCCGGCTTGCCGGTGCCCGTCGTTATTTGTATTTTTTGATTATTAACGCTTTATATATATCAGTGCCATGGCCAAGTATATTTTTGTTACCGGGGGCGTAACATCATCATTGGGAAAAGGTATCATTGCCGCTTCTTTGGCGAAACTCTTACAGAGCCGTGGTTTGAAAGTGACCATCCAAAAGTTTGACCCATATATAAACGTTGATCCCGGTACACTCAATCCTTATGAACATGGCGAATGCTTTGTAACCGATGACGGCGCGGAAACGGATCTTGACCTCGGCCATTATGAACGCTTTTTGAATATCTCAACATCCCAGGCAAACAATGTAACCACTGGAAGGATTTATCAAACCGTCATTAATAAGGAAAGGGAAGGGGAATACCTCGGAAAAACGGTTCAGGTTGTGCCGCATATCACCGATGAAATCAAGCGAAGGATGATGTTGCTGGGAGAGTCTGGCGAATATGATATTGTCATTACGGAAATTGGCGGAACGGTCGGTGATATTGAAAGCCTCCCTTTCATTGAAGCCGTGAGGCAGTTACAATGGGAACTTCCTGAGGAAGATTGTGTGGTAGTCCACCTGACATTGATCCCATACCTTAAAGCGGCAAAAGAACTGAAAACAAAACCAACACAGCACAGTGTGCGCCTGCTGAGCCAGGAAGGCGTTCACCCTAACGTGATTGTATGCCGTACCGAACATCCACTAACGGCGGAGCTTAAACGAAAAATCGCGTTGTTCTGCAATGTAAAGCCCAATGCCGTGATTGAGGCACTGGATGCATCCACAATCTATGAGGTGCCATTGAAAATGCTGGATGAAGGGTTGGATGTGATTGTGCTGAAAAAGCTTCAGATCAATGGATATGCAGCCCCGGATTTACAAAAATGGCGCGGTTTCCTCGATAAGCTGCATCACCCCAAGGGTAAAGTAACCATCGGGTTAATCGGAAAATATATTGAACTGCAGGATGCCTATAAATCAATCCTGGAAGCCTTCGTGCACGCGGGCGCGGTGAACCAGTGTAAAGTGCAGGTGGTTAATATACACAGCGAGCATATTACGCCTCAAAACGTAGCAGAAAAGTTAAAAGACCTCGACGGGCTTCTGGTAGCGCCGGGTTTCGGTTCTAGGGGCGTGGAAGGCAAAATCACCGCCGTACAGTACGCGCGCGAGCAAAAACTTCCCTTCTTTGGCATCTGCCTCGGTATGCAAATGGCCGTGATTGAATTCGCCAGGCATGTACTGGGCTGGAAGCAGGCGCACTCCACTGAAATGGATGCTTCCACACCATTTCCTGTGATCGCCCTGATGGAAGAACAGAAAAAAGTGAAAAAGAAAGGCGGGACCATGAGGCTGGGGGCTTATCCCTGCAAAATTGACCCGCATTCCCTGGCTTACCAGGTGTACCAGTCAACGGATATCAGCGAGCGGCACAGGCATCGTTGGGAATTCAACAATAATTACATCAACGATTTCATGCATGCGGGTTTGGTCCCTAGTGGGAAAAACCCTTCCAATGGATTGGTTGAAATCGTGGAACTCAAGAATCATCCGTTCTTTATCGGCGTACAATACCATCCTGAACTCAAGAGTACGGTCGAAAATCCACATCCTGTTTTTGTGGGTTTCATTCAGGCCGCGAAATACCATGCCGAACATAAACAACAGGCTATGGCATCCATGCGCGAAAAACAATCCGCGTAAGCGTTTCAAAAGCTAATCAAACAGCTTATGCAGAAAAGAAGCATGGAGGAACTTTCCCGAAAATCCGTCGAAGAGTTTAAAAGATCGGAGAAAACGCCTGTAATCGCGGTACTTGAAAATGTCAGGAGCGCGTATAACGTAGGCTCCGTCTTTCGCACCGCCGACGCTTTTCTCCTGCAAGCGGTTTACCTGACCGGCTATACGGCATATCCACCACATAAGGAAATCCGGAAAACTGCCCTTGGGGCTGAGGATTCTGTCGACTGGCGGCACTTTCCCAATGCTTCCGAAGCCATTGAAGCCCTCAGGGAAATGGGTTATCGGGTCTATGCTGTAGAGCAGGTGCACGAATCCATAATGCTTCAGGATATGGTTACGGCACCGGATGAGAAAATTGCCGTTATCTTTGGCAATGAAGTAACGGGTGTGGAACAGGATACCATTGCAAAATGTGACGCCTGTATCGAAATCCCGCAAATCGGCATGAAACATTCGCTGAACATTGCCACTGCAGCAGGTGTTGTATTGTGGGAACTTACCCGTAACAGGGTTTTTGTAAAATGATTGGATGCATTCCCATAGCATCGTCTGCAAAGTTTACATTTATTGATGACCTGACCGGGCCTTTGTTATGATCAAACATTATTTATCGCTGATCAAATTTTCTCATACCATTTTCGCGATGCCTTTCGCGATGATCGGTTTTGCACTGGCTGTTCTGAAACCAGGTTTATCCCTGGGTCGGGACGAAATCATAATGAAATTTATCCTTGTGGTGCTATGTATGGTCTTTGCACGCAGCGCGGCGATGGCCTTTAACCGTTACCTCGACCGTTCCTTTGACGCGCTCAATCCACGCACAGCCATCCGCGAAATACCGGCAGGCATCATCAGGGCCAATAACGCTTTGCTCTTTACCCTGGTCAACGCCTTGCTGTTTGTGGTTGCATGTTGGTTTATCAATCCACTTTGTTTTTACCTGAGCTTCGTGGCATTGTTCGTCATATTATTTTACAGCTTTACCAAAAGGTTTACCGCCCTCTGCCATATGGTGCTGGGCTTAGGCCTCAGCCTTGCGCCGATTGGGGCATACCTGGCCGTTACCGCCAGGTTCGATGTTTTGCCGGTTTTGTTTTCGGCCACCGTACTTTGTTGGGTCAGTGGATTTGATATCATTTATGCATTACAGGATGAAGAGTTCGACCGCGGACACAAACTGCATTCCATTCCGGCGGCCATGGGTAAATCAAATGCATTGATGCTGTCAAGGATACTGCACCTGTTATCGGCTTCAGCGGCCATCACGGCCGGATTATATGCCGGTTTTGGTTTGTGGTACTGGATCGGCATGATGGTTTTTTCAGGCATGCTCATTTATCAGCAAAGTATCGTCAGGCCCAATGACCTGAGCCGAGTGAATATTGCTTTCATGACCGCCAATGGGATCGCTTCGGTGATCTTCGCGGCTTTTGTGTTGCTGGAATTAATATTACCTTTTCACAAATAAAACCGGGTATGGGCAGGATCATGGCAATCGACTATGGAAAAAAGCGTACAGGCATTGCCGTTACCGACCCTTTGCAAATCATCGCTACAGCCCTCACCACCATCGATTCCCCGGAGTTGATCCCATTTTTGAAAACATATATGGCAAGAGAGCCGGTCGAAAAAATCATTGTGGGGATGCCCAAGAACTGGGATGATACTGATACCCATGGTACCGAAGGCGCACGAAAGGCCATTGCCGAAATCAAAAAGCATTTTCCGCAGATCCCGGTTGAAGAAACGGATGAACGGTACACTTCCAAAATGGCTAAGGATGCCATGTTGCAGATGGGGCTGAAAAAGAAAGACCGCCGCGATAAAAAAACAGTTGACCGCATCGCCGCCACCATCATGCTGCAGGAATACCTGCAGGCGCATTCGGGTTGAGGGCCTATTTTTACCACTGGCCGATTATTTGTACCTTAGCATTCTAATTTTCACTTGCACGATTCATCCAATGATTTTACCTATTGTCGCATACGGTTCGCCGGTACTTCGTAAAGTTTGTCGCGATATTGATCCGGATTTCCCGGAACTCAGTCAATTGATCGACGATATGTGGGAAACCATGTACCATAGCAATGGGGTAGGACTTGCGGCGCCGCAGATCAACCGAGATATCAGGTTATTTGTGGTTGACAGCACCCAGATCTTTAATAACCTCGATGATGATGAAGAAGGTATTTACCCTGACGAACCCGGGTTCAAAGGCGTTTTCGTCAATGCGCATATTGAGGAACTTGGCGGTAAGGAATGGAGCTATAACGAAGGTTGTTTAAGCATTCCTAAAATCAGGGAAGATATCAGCAGGCATGAATCCGTAACATTGTCATTCCTGGATGAGCATTTCAATCATCATACCATGACCTTCAATGGCATCACCGCCCGGGTGATCCTTCATGAATACGACCACATTGAAGGTAAACTGTTTATTGATTATATCAAACCACTCAAACGCACACTGCTGAAACGTAAACTCGATGATATCAGCAAAGGCAAAATCAGGGTGGATTACCGAATGATGTTCCCCAAATAAAATTATTGCACAACGGCATGAAATGGATCATCGCGTTTATCTGTGTATCCCTTCTGCCGCTGGCTTCACTTGCCCAGGAGGATAGCGTATATGCCTGGGGTAAGAAGATGATCACCTTACGGGATGTCGTGCTTGATAAAAAAATCGATATCCCTTTTTTTATTCAGAAAATTCAGTCTGACAGCAGTTTTTACAAGGCTTTCAAAAACCTCCGAATCCTGGGTTTTATCTCCAGGAATGATATCCGCATGCTGGGCAAAAATGGCGGGCTCCGGGCTTCCTTACGCAGCAAAACCAGGCAAATCCGGGCTAATGGCTGCCGGGTGATGCAGGTACTTGAACAGGAAAGTATGGGTGATATGTTCAACAACGACGGCAGCTATAATTATTATTCAGCAGACATGTATGCATCCCTTTTTTTTACAAAAGGTACTGTTTGCGGGGAAACAAACATCATTGGCCAAAGCAATATCTCCGGCTCTGGTTATTCCGGCATGGAGAAGCATAAGCAGCAATTGAAAATGTTATTTTTTAATCCCGGAAAGCGTATCCATGGTTTGCCCATGATAGGCCGTAAAACAGCTATCTTCGATGACCAACTCGCCGATAAATACCATTTTGAACTGGGCACGGACCAATACCTGAACCAGGGCTGTTACGTACTTACACAAAAAGCCAAACCTGGAAAAGAACCTGATGTTGTAGTGGATGAAATGACCACCTGGTTCAACGACAGCAGCTACGAAGTGGTGGCACGCAAATACCGGCTTGCTTACAATGCAGGGCTATATGATTTTGATGTGCAGATGGAGGTGCAAATGGGCAGATTCGAAAATCTGCTGGTACCCGTATTAATCAGGTATACCGGCGACTGGAAAGTCGTATTTAAGAAAAGGGAGAGGGGGATATTTACCGCGACATTATCTGATTTCGAGAAAACGGATTGAGATTGGTTTTTCCCTGTTATGAAATTTTCTCAACGGTTTTCAGGATATCATCCAAGCCATTTAATTTAATTTCGTACACAGCTTCCAGTTGCTTGCCCAACTTACCTTTGGGGAACCCTTTCCGTGCAAACCACTCCAGGTAGAATATGGGGAGCCGGCTCAATGTGGTGTTTTTATATTTCCCAAAAGGCATCTTTGTCCGCACCAGTGATTTCAGCCATTCCGGGTCAGGCATCGCGGCATCGCCGGGCAATTGATTTTCGTTCATGCCTCTCAGTTAGTTGATCTCGTTCTTAAACTGGCTGTACCTCCTCCATTTATCTATGAGTTGCTGCATGTCTTCCGGTAATGGCGCGTCAAACATCATGGGCTCGCCCGTTACAGGGTGGGTAAAGCCAAGTTCCCGAGCATGCAGCGCATGGCGCGGGCAAATTTGGAAACAATTATCTACGAACTGTTTATACTTTGTGTACACTGTCCCTTTCACGATACGGTCCCCCCCATAAAAATCATCATTGAAAACAGGGTGCCCGATATGTTGCATGTGCACCCTGATCTGGTGCGTGCGGCCCGTTTCCAGCCTGCATTCCACCATGGTTACGTAGTTGAACCTTTCCAATACTTTAAAATGGGTAATGGCATCCTTTCCATGATCACCTTCGGGGTAAGCGGTAAACAGCTTACGGAACCGCAGGTGGCGCCCCACATGAGCGATAACTGTTCCTCCATCAGTATCAAAATTTCCCCAAACCAAAGCCACATACCGGCGGTGTACGGTATGGTCAAAAAACTGCTTAGCCAGGTTGCTCATGGCTTTCGCCGATTTCGCCAATACCAGCAACCCGCTTGTATTTTTATCAATCCGGTGAACCATACCAAAACGGGGAACGGCTTCCGGGTCAAAATTCGGACAATGTTGTTGCAAATGCCAGGCAACCGCGTTCAGTACAGTGCCATCAGGGTTTCCGCTACCCGGGTGCACCACAAGGCCAGGTGGCTTGTTAATTACAAAGAGGTCATCATCTTCATAAACGATCTCTAACGCAATGGGTTGAGGGATGATGTCTGACGACTCTGGGGAATGGCTGTCGAATACCACCAGTTTGTCGCCCGGCTTGATTTTATAGTTGCTTTTAACCGGCTTTTCATTCACCAATACCATATCATGCTCAATGGCCTGCTGGATTTTGTTGCGGGTGGCGCCTTCAATGCGGCTCATCAGGAATTTGTCGATGCGCAATGGTTCCTGCCCGCGGTCAATGGTCAGCGACAGCCTTTCGTACAGGTCATCCGACTCAGGTATCTCTTCTTCCAGTTCAGTATTCATCTTAATTTTTTTGAAGGTTCCTCTCGCGCAGGACAGAACCTTTTTCGGTGATGGCTTTACGCTTGCTTTCAGTTAATTTTGCAAATTACATGAATCTATCGGATACTCAGACGGTGTTCTGGCAGGATTTGGGCCGGATCGGTTACCAGGAAGCCTGGGATATTCAGGAACAATTGCTGCAATCTAATCTGCGCGTCAAGTCGGAAGCCCGTGCCGCCGCTGTCCCCGATAGCCCTCATCATCTCGCCACCAAACATCATTTTCTTTTTTGCGAACATGATCCCGTATTTACACTGGGAAAAAGCGGTGACATCCAGAACCTCCTGCTCGATGAAGCCGGGCTTGCGGAAAAAGGCATTTCTTTTTTTAAAACGAACAGGGGCGGGGATATCACTTTTCACGGCCCGCAACAAATTGTAGGTTACCCCATCTTTGACCTGGAAAAAATATATACCGATATTGGCAAATACCTGCGGAATGTAGAAGAAGTGATCATACGAACCATTGCCGATTATGGCATTATCGGTAAAAGGAGCCCGGGTGAAACCGGTGTATGGATTGATCCGGATATAAAGGGGAAAGAAAGAAAAATTTGTGCCATAGGTGTCCGTTGCAGCCGCTGGGTTACTATGCATGGCTTTGCCTTAAACGTCAATACCGACCTCAGTTATTTTAATTATATCATTCCATGCGGTATCGAAAATAAACAGGTAACTTCTATTGAAAAGGAATTAGGCCGGCAGGTTGACATGGATGAAGTGAAAGGAAGAATCAGGAAAAATTTTGAAGAGATATTTCAACTGCGTTTCGAGGCTTTACCTGTTGCCTGATCTCCGTCCTTCGCCGTTTTTCGCATCTTTTCCGATCAGGATTTTATTTTTTTCCACCAATGTTTCGCCATTGTATAATTCAAAATAATACCAACCTGGTTTACCAAAATTAACTTTCTCCAATATCAGGTATGGCTCAGTGAGTTTTGTAAGCTCAAACAAAAACTTGTTCTGTTCATCAAAAAACTTTGCCCTGTATTTTTTATTGGTGGCATCCGGTAAATAAATCACTACCTGTTGTTCCTTGGCTGTAAAAATCCTCAGGCTCGGGTAACCGGGCTCGGTGCGGTTGACAGGGGGAAGGCCCGGTACGGTAACCACAGGGGGCGCAATTCGTATTGAATCCGACATAGGTAAATTGATGTCGGGATTATTTGTAGATGGGATGACGCTTACTTGCCATGGATACCTGAAACGTAATGTTTGTTCCTTTTCTTCTTCTGTTTGCTGTGGGATATCTTTTACAGGCCTGACAGGTTTGCTTATGATGTATTTCCCGCCTTCAAAGCTGATGGAAAGCCGGTAATACATTTTATTGTACGGCGGGTTTACATCAGCGTAACCATTCTCCCGGTTCATGGGGTTTAACACGGATCCAATGCTGGTGTAATTTTTCAGGGAATCATAACTGCGCTGGATATGAATATTCGTTATATTTTCCTTGTATGCATTCATCCAGCTAACGATAATCCTGCCATTGATGTTTTTCACCGTGATATTCGGTAATGTGTCCTGGGCGAAGATTTCGCCCGGCAAATGCAACAGCATGATGAAACAAATAATGCCGAAAATTCGGGTCATGTTGGTTAGACAGATTGTTTTTCGTTGTGCGGATTCATGCAAATATAAAGCCGTAGGCCGATATTAGAAGATGAGTGTTCCGGGGGGGAGCGACAGGTTCCCCTGCAACCCTCCTGTATGCAAGGCCATGATTACGGAACCTTCCGGAAAATATCCCTGGATCACCTGGTCTTTGATGGCATACATCATTTTTGCCGTGTACACAAAATCAGTGGGTATGCCTGTATTCTTATATAAAGTATTCATGAATTGCAACAATGGCACATGGTATTTAGCATATCCTCCAAAATGGTATTGATTGAAAACGACTGGCAGCTTTTCAATACCCGGGTTTACCGTAGCCAGTCTTTCAGGAAGGTCATACAGGCTTTTCAATACCGGTACGGATATCACTTGTTGTGCGGGCTTTGCTGCGCGCAATAAACCGGCTACTGTCGTACCGGTCCCTGTTGCGCAAACAATATGCGTTGCATTATGAAAGGGGATAGAATCAAGCATATGTGCAGCACCAGCGGCTCCCAAAGGATGGAAGCCACCTTCAGGAACCAATACATCCTGATCTGCATCAAACAATGGAATAATTATTTCAGGGTGGGAAGACATGGCTGCATAATCCTCTCTTGTTACAAAATGCAATTCCATGCCGTATGACCTGCATGAAACCAGGGTATGTGATTCATGCGCAAAGCCTTTGCCCCGCACTATGCCAACCGAACGCAAACCCAGGTCCCGGCAGGCTTTTGCAGTGGCAACCAGGTGGTTCGAATAAGCCCCTCCAAAAGTCACAATGCGCTTTTTGCCAGACGCCAGGGCTTCCTCCAAAAAATAATGCAATTTGAATTTTTTGTTACCAGATACCACCGGGTCAGCCTGGTCAAACCTTGCCAACAGCCAACTGGTATTCCGTTCCCTGCAAACGGGGTCATCCAGTTGCTGGACCAGTATTTCAGGAACTCCTGCCAGGGGCATGATTTACAGTTTGATTGTATTACTTTTGCCCTGCAAAGTTGACCTATATTATTTATCTATCCATATAATCATGCCTAAACCTACTTTATTGATCCTGGCCGCCGGAATGGCCAGTCGTTATGGAAGTATGAAACAAACAGAGGGATTTGGCCCTTCCGGTGAAACCATCATGGATTATTCCATTTACGATGCCATCCGTGCCGGATTTGGTAAAGTGGTCTTTATCATTCGCAAGGATTTCGCCGATAGTTTCCAACCCATTTTTGATGCCAAACTCAAGGGAAGGATTGACGTTGATTATGTGTACCAGGGCCTCAGCAGCCATGTTGATCCTGCGGATATCCCGGCAGGCCGCACCAAGCCATGGGGAACCGGGCATGCGGTATTGTGCGCGTCTGAAGCCGTGCATGAACCTTTCGCGGTGATCAATGCCGACGACTATTACGGGGCCGATGCATTTCGCCAGGCCGCCGATTTCCTGAATAACCAGTGCAATGAACATACTTATGGCATCATTGGGTACAGGCTCGATACAACACTTAGTGCACACGGCACCGTTAGCCGCGGAGTTTGCCAGGTGGATGCGTCAGGCAACCTGCTGTCTATTAAGGAACGCACAAAGATTTTCAGGGAAGATGGGAAAGTTGTGTATGAGGAAGATGGAACAAAAACGGAAGTGCCCGGTGATTCGAGCGTGTCGATGAATTTCTGGTGTTTTCACCCATCGGTGTTTACAGCCGCCAGGTCATTGTTTGCTGCATTTGTACCCGCTAACAAAGACAATATTAAATCGGAATTTTTCATACCCATAATTGCGGATGATTTTATCAGGCGCCCGGATAACCATATAAAGGTTGTGCCAACGAAATCACAATGGTTTGGCGTCACTTACAAGGAAGATGCTGCCGGCGTGAAAGCCAGTATCGACGCATTGATTGCAGCCAAAGAATACCCCACAAATCTTTGGCATGTCGGAGAACCTCAAAATATATGATGAACTTGATATAAAAATGAAGGCTGCCGGATACCCGACAGCCTTTTTTCGTTTATGCCAAACCGGTAGTGATTAATTTCCCTTGATCATAAAAATGTAATCCTGTACCTTTTTGATCTGGCTGGTCCGGTCAATACCTTTCATGCCGGGGCCGGTAACGATCCTGATCTTATCGTCTTCAAGGGTTTTATTTACTTCCTCGATGGCTTTGAGGATGTTTGATGATTTACTTGCAAAAACCACGCCTTCCGCGTTTGTTTCCATGCTGGAAATGATACCAAGCACTTCACCATTTCTGTTGATTACGGGAGATCCGCTATTGCCTTCATTGGCGCTGGTGCTTAACTGGCAGAAAATGGTGTCCATGCGGAAACCGTTTCGCGCGCTGATATAACCTTCGCCATACACGATTTCCTGTTTCGGGTAACCAAGCATAAATATCTGTTCACCCAGGTCCGCGCCTGTTTTCCGGAAACTATAGGGGAGGGCGGGCATTTTTTTGAAATCCTTATCTGTTACTTTAAGGATGGCCAGGTCGTTCTGGTCATTGACATAAACAGCTTTCGCTGAAAACTGGTCGCCTTTATTATTCTCTACAATCAACTGGTTACGTACTTCTTTCACCACGTGCGCGTTTGTCACGATATAATGATTGTTGGCATCAATCAGGAAGCCTGTAGCCCTGAACCTGGCTTCCAGCCTGGGTTTGGCTTCTTCCTTTGCGGGTGTGCCTGCCATTTGCTCGATCTGGTTGATTTTATTTTCGAGTCGGCGGGTTTTATTGTCCTGCTCAATCAGCTTATCAACCAGCGGTTTAATATGCGTAGCTTCTTTTTTGTTGCTGAAAACGGTGATCATGCTGGCGCTGAGGATCGACACAATGCCCGCAATGGATGCGGCAACGGCAATGGTGCGTTTGGAACGGTTCCAAAGGTAAACCAGCTTAGCCTTGCCTGTTAATGGGGTTTTAGTGATAAAGCCTTCATTCACCAGTTTATTGACGGTTTCAGACAGGTTGTGCTTGAAAGACTTTGTCTGGCTGAAGCGGTCTATTTCGTTCAGGAAGAAGATATGCTCCACCACCAGTTGGTCAATTTCGGGATTGCTTTTGCGGATTTCCTCGAAATAGGTTTTTTCCTGCTCCGACATTTCGCCCCGCAGGTATCGTTCCGCCGCATCTATCAATAGTAAATCATCCATGGTCACTGTACTTGTTTGTATTGAGCAAAAAACAGTTTTTTAAGCCTCACCAGGCATTTATATTTCTGTGTTTTTGCATTGTCCGCGTTTGTATATCCAAAATCGGTAGCAATCTGTTGCATGGGCTTTTTCAGGATATAATATGCTTCCAAAAGGCTTTTACAGGGTTCCCCGATTTTATTCAGGGCGTTTTCCATCATATGGAAATCGGCCTGTTTTTTTTCATGTAGCTCCAGGTCTTCTTCCACCGGGATGGCCAGTTCCATATCGTCTGAATGACGGCTGAAACGGTTCATCTGTTGTAATCGCTTGAGCCAGAGCCTCTTGCTGACTGAGTATAGATAAGTCCGGATTTGACAATTCAGTTCAAAATCGGGTTGTTTCGACTTTTCAAACAGCACAATCATGGCTTCCTGGAAAATGTCGGCCGCGTCATCGGGCGTTCCGTTATTGGCCAGTATAAAACCCTGGACCACTTTGAAATGCTCCCGGTAAATGGTTTCAATCGAAACCTTATCCTCCCGGGCTAACCCTTCCAATAAGCTTTTTTCCTGCGTCGATGTATCCACTCAGTGTATTATTAATACGTTTTAGGGTAAATGGTAACCCAAAAGAACTAAAAATAAAAAGTCAAAAAAAATATTTACATAAACGGGTTACCTTTTTTCGGTTTCCGTATTAATGTTCAAAATCTCATTAAAACTAAACAAAAACAAACAATGAAAAAGTTCTTAGCCATCGCTCTGATCGCTGTTTCTTTCGCTGCTTGCAACGAAGGTGAAAAGAAAGCTGAAGAAACAACTCCAGCTGCAACTGAAACTCCAGCTGCTGAAACTCCAGCTGCAACTGAAACTCCGGCTGCTGCTCCTGCAACAACCGATTCAGCTAACGCTGCTGCTCCTGCCGCTGCTCCGGCTGCTGCTGACACAACCAAGAAATAATTCATTATTTCTGATACATTCGGGCCCGTTCGCTTGTCAACCCCCGAATAAAGATTTTTTTTAATGGCAAGCAATCGTACAGCCGTTCCGGTTCTCCGGAATGGCTTTTTTAATGCCTGAAATCCCCGGACATCCCCTCAAATACTTGTAATTTTACCAGCGACGGCAAACTTTTTGTATCCCTTTGCTGTGTTACAATTCATGAAGGAATATTTGGAAAAAGTATGGACTAAAAGGCCATTAATCATCAGTGGGCCTTGCAGTGCGGAAACTGAGGAACAGGTTTTGCAAACCGCAATCCGGCTGAAAGCTACCCAACACGTAGACCTGCTCCGAGCCGGCATTTGGAAGCCCCGAACCAAACCCGGTATGTTTGAAGGTATGGGAGAGAAAGCCCTTCCCTGGTTAATACGTGCCAGGAAGGAAACCGGGATACCCGTCATGGTTGAGGTAGCCCGGTCTGAGCATGTGGAACTTGCCCTCCGTTATGGGGTTGACTTGGTCTGGATCGGTGCACGCAGCACTGTAAACCCTTTTAGCGTTCAGGAACTGGCCGATGCCCTGAAAGGCGTCAATATACCTGTATTCATTAAAAACCCTGTGAACCCCGACCTGGAGCTTTGGTGCGGGGCGGTGGAAAGGGTACAACAGGCAGGCATCACGCATATTGGGCTGATCCATCGTGGCTTTACGTCATACGCCCAAACCCCTTACCGGAATGCACCCATGTGGCAACTGCCCATCGAAATGAAACGCCGCTTCCCGCATTTAAAAATGATCTGCGACCCATCGCATATCTGCGGGAACAGGGAATTATTGGTGCAGGTGGCCCAGAAAAGCATTGATCTTGACTTCGACGGTTTGATGATCGAAAGCCATATTGATCCGGACCATGCCTGGAGCGATTCCCGCCAGCAGGTAACTCCTGAGACATTCCTTGGTATCCTGCATGCCTTAGTTTGGCGGTCTGGGGAAGAGAGCCAGCCTGAAACACATAATGCCCTGATGGCTTTGCGCGGGCAAATTGACCACCTCGATGATGAAATCATGGACCTCCTTAGCCGGAGGATGAAACTGGCTGATCAGATCGGGTTATACAAGAAAGAGCATAATATGACCATTCTCCAGGCTAAACGCTGGAACGATATCATGCAACGCGCGCTGGCACAGGGCCTCCCCATTGGATTGAGCAGGGAATTCATCATCCGTTACCTCGACGCGGTGCACCTTGAAAGCATTCAGCACCAAAACCGGGTGATGAATGAAGAAACTCCCACAAAACCCATCGCATGACCCCGATAAGTTTTTCCTTTCCCACACAAGAAGTTCAGTGTTACCTGAACCAGCCATTCAGGCGGTTGAGTGAAATCACAGCTCCGGCAGATTCTGTGATCATCACCGATTATCATGTGTACAGGCATCATCACGAAGCCATGGCAGGATACCCTGTGATTAAAATCCCGGCAGGTGAAGCGCATAAAACACAGCAAAGCGTTGATTATATCATTGAAGAATTATTAAAGCTGGAAGCAGGTAAAGATACCTGGCTGGTTGCCGTGGGCGGGGGTGTAATTACGGATATAGCCGGCCTTGTATCCGTGCTCTATAAGCGGGGAACAAAGTTAGCGCTGGTGCCAACCAGTTTACTGGCCATGGTTGACGCGGCTATAGGTGGGAAGAATGGGATCAATACGGGTGTATATAAAAATATTGTTGGTACCATCCGGCAGCCTTCATTTATCTGGTATGATTTTGAATTATTGCGCACATTGCCCGCTGAAGAATGGGTGAATGGCATGGCCGAAGTGATCAAGCATGCCTGTATACAAGACGAGTTATTGTTTCGCATGCTGGAACAATACAATATGCATGATATCCAAACTGACCTGAGCCTCGTGGAAACCCTGGTGGAAAGAAATATCCGGATCAAGATGAACATCGTAACAGCCGATGAGGCCGAAGCCGGTGACCGGAAACTATTAAATTTCGGTCATACCATAGGGCATGCTATTGAGAACCTGCACCATATACCGCATGGTCATGCGATTAGTATGGGTATGGTTGCCATATGTAACCTCGCGGTTCGATTAAACATACTTGAAGTGCAGGAAGCGGTGCGTATTGTAAAATTATTGGCCAAATATCATCTGCCGGTTGACCTGGAAACAGACCTGCAACAGGTATACCAGGCCATCCGGCAGGATAAAAAAAGGCAGTCGGACCTTATTCAGTTGGTACTGTTGAAAAAAATAGGGGAGGCTTTCGTGTATCCCTTACCGGTAGACTCTATGCAGGAACATCTCAAGCATATCATGGCATGATCGTGAGGATTCATCAATCCCGGATTGCCGGAATGGTAGAGGCCCCGGCCTCTAAAAGCGCGATGCAGCGGGCATTGGCGCTTGCCTTCCTCCATCCGGGAGATACATGGATTTATAAGCCCGGGAAAAGCAAAGATGATCTGGCTGCTATTGGTATTATACGCTCCCTGGGTGCTGAACTGATATGCAGGGAAGATATCGTACAGGTAAAGAGTACAGGGCTGATAAATGGCAGTGGGGTTATTCATGCCGGGGAAAGCGGGCTTGCTGCACGTATGTTCATACCCATCCTGGCTTTATCTGACCAGGAGTGGCGGGTAGAAGGTTCTGGTAGTTTGCTGAACAGGCCAATGGATTTTTTTCAGAAAATATTTCCCGCCTTACATGTGCAATGTCAATTCCGTAATGGTTTTCTTCCTGCAATCCTGAAAGGCCCATTGGAGCCGATAGATATACAGGTCGATGCGGGCGGGAGCTCACAATACCTGACCGGACTATTGTTTGCGTTCGGGAAAGCCGCAAAAAAGCGTGTAACCATTCACGTGAGCCATTTGGTCAGCAAGCCATACATTCACATGAGTTTGGCAATGATGCGGCAGTTTGGGTACCATGTGGAAGAACCGGAGGATGATATTTTTGTTATTCACCCATATCAACCAAATAAAGGAAAAATTGAGATTACCATTGAAGGTGACTGGAGCGGGGCATCTTTTATTTTGGTGGCGGCCGCACTTTCGGGGAATGGCGTACAGGTAAAAGGCTTGCACAGGAATTCGCTTCAGGCAGACCGGGCCATTTACGATATACTTGAATACGCCGGAGCGCATATGGAATGGAAGGGAGATGCATTGACTGTTCAACCATCAACGGGGCTCCATGCCTTTACTTACGATGCCACCCAAAGCCCTGACCTGTTTCCACCGCTCGCTGCGCTCGCTACAGGTTGCGCCGGCGAATCGGTCATCAAGGGCATACACAGGTTAGCGCATAAGGAAAGCGACAGGGTGAAAACCCTGTTGGATGTATTTCAGCAAATGGGATCGGATATCACCGTAGAGGAAGACAGCCTGGTCATAAAGGGCGGTGTACCGCTCCGGGGAGCGAGGCTCCATGCGCATGGCGATCATCGGATAGCCATGGCCGTTACCATAGCAGCTTTAGGAGCACGTGGGCCTGTTTGGCTGGAAGAGGCGGAATCGGTTTGTAAATCGTACCCGGATTTCTATGCTGATATGCGCAAACTGGGCGCAAATATCATTGATCATCAGTAAACACCAATTATATGAACCGCTTTGGAAAGAATTTTCGCCTGCACATTTTCGGGGAATCCCATGGCCCGTCTGTGGGTATTACCATCGATGGCGTATTGCCCGGAATACCATTGTCGGCGCAGGATTTTACAGATGATATCAACAGGCGCAGGGGCGGTATGGCCGCTGGTACTACATCCCGTAAAGAAGATGACCTGCCGGTTTTTTTATCAGGTATTTTCAATGGGTATACCACAGGGGCACCGCTTACGATTGTATTTGAAAACAACGATATCAGAAGCAAAGATTATGATCAGATCAGGCAGGTACCCAGGCCCGGGCATGCTGATTTTGTAGCAGGTAAAAAGTTTACAGGCTACCAGGATTACAGGGGTGGCGGGCATTTCAGTGGCAGGTTGACCCTTTGCCTGGTGGCAGCAGGTGTCGTGGCCCGTAAACTCATGCACACATATCAGGCAGGGAAGAACATAACTTGTGAAGCCGTTTTGCTTGAAGCGGGTGGTATGCGCGATACTGAAGCCGGTATTCAAAAAGCGCTGGATATGGGAGATAGTGTAGGTGGGCTGGTGGAATGCCGCGTACAGGGATTGCCGGTGGGTTTGGGGGAACCATTTTTTGATTCGCTGGAATCGGTGATCAGCCATGCGGTATTTTCCATACCGGCCATCAGGGGCATAGAGTTTGGTACCGGCTTTGCCGCGGCAGGCATGACAGGCTCTGCGCATAATGATGTATATCTTGATGAAACCGGGCGTACAGCAACCAACCATTCAGGCGGTATTTCTGGTGGCATCAGCAATGGAAATGAACTCGTTTTCAGGGTCGCCGTGAAACCCACTTCATCCACCCCCAGGGAACAATTAACATTCAACCCGGCTACCGGTGAGCGGGAAGCCATCCAGGTTAAGGGGAGGCATGATCTTTGTATCGCTTTGCGTGTACCCGTTGTACTGGAATCGGTAACAAACTGCGTACTTGCCGACATGCTTATCGAGTACCAGGCTTATCACTTATAATAACGGTAACGGATACCCTAAATTAAAAGCCCCGGCGTTGAGCCAGGGCTTGTTCGACTTACTAATCCAATATATTATTACCTGATTAACAGGACTGTTCCTTTCATTTCCACGATTTTTCCATTCTTATCAACCCCTTTAATCATCCATACATAAGTTCCAGCCTGGGCTGTTGTCCCCTTAAAGAATCCGTCCCATCCTTTTAACCACTGATTGGTACTGAATACCAGTTCACCATATCGGTTGAATACCCGGAACCATTCCGTGTATGATATGCCCACAGGTATCGCGCGGAATACATCATTCAATCCATCATTGTTTGGTGTGAATGAATTGGGTACATGATATGTAGGGCCGGTATATACTTGTACAAATACCGTATCATACCCGATACATCCACCGATGTCCGTAACCCGAACCACAAATTGCTGATCGTTTTGTAAGGTTGCCAGTGGGTTTTGGGCCGTTGATAAATTCAAAGGCGCTGCAGGGGTCCATTGATAATTCACGCCTCCGCTGGCCATAAGCTGATGCGGAACACCCAATACGGCGATGGTGTCATTTCCTGCAAAAGCAGGTACAGGAGGTTGCACAATCACAAACATGCTATCCCTCACCGTGAAATTACATCCATATTGGTCGCTGACTGCAAGGGTATAGAGTTGTGTTGAATCCGGGGTTGCCACCGTTACATTGTTATCAGGTGTTTGCAAAGTAGCTGCAGGCGTCCATGAATAGGTTACTGGCCCGGATGTGTCGGACGCTGAACCATTAATGGTGGTGATGCGGTTGTCGAAACATACATATAAATCCGGGCCCGCATTCGGTATGGGCTTATGTTTTACGTTGATCACAATGGTATCTCGGCGTTCACAAACTCCCCAGATGGCGTGCAGGTAATAAGTGGCTGTGTCGGTAGGCGTTGCAATCGGATTCTTTATGGAATCATCACTCAGCGTTGCGATGGGCGTATTGATATCAGAAGTCCAGATAAATATGCCTACTTCAGGGTTTGTTTGAGGTTCAAGCCTTACCGTGGATTCCACACAAATGGTGGAGTCGGGGCCAAGGGTCAGGAACATATTGTCGATCAAAATAACGTTGACATTGGTATTGGCCACACAACCATTTGCGTCTTTCACCCTGATATTTGGGTAGTTGCCGCCTGATACGGTGAAACTTGTTCCGTTCTGGTATGTGGTCCCGTTGTCTACTGAATATTGATATGGCGCTGTACCGCCGCTACCCGTTACCGTTATGGTGCCATCGTTGCCATTGCAGGTACCAGGCAAACTGGTTGCGGAAGCGGTTAACAAAGTTGGTTCAGTCAAGGTTACGATGGTATCCTTGATACAACCAACATTATCACGGATGCGGAAAGTATATGTACCTGCAGTTAAACCATTAAAGGTCCCGCTTGACTGATAGGTAGCGCCCCCGTCTTTTGAATATTCATAAGCGGCTACACCACCCGAAGCCGCCAAACTGATAATGCCGTCGGCATTGCCGTTACATAATGGCATGGTGAGCGTTACTGTTGTGGCCAACGGTGAATTGGTGACAAGCGTTGCGGTATTGGTGCCGGTACAACCGATGGCATCCGTGAAACTGATCGTGTATGCACCGGGAGCCAGGTTGCTGAACATATTGCTGTTTTGAACAGGACCGCCGTTCAATGAGTATGTGTATGGGCCTGTGCCATCCGTTGGGTTGATGGTTATCACACCGTCGTTGATATTCGCGCAAGGTGGGTTGCTGGTGACCACATTCGATTGCAGGAATGCGCCCTGGCCAACGGTACCGCTGATGGTTCCGGTACAGCCTGACGCATCGGTGAATGTGATATTATAAGAACCTGGCGCCAGGTTGCTGAATGTATTGCTGTTTTGCGGAGTACCGCCGTCTAGTGAGTAAGTGTACGGAGCCGTTCCGCTGTTAGGCGTTACCGTTAGTGAACCATTATTTACAGTAGGGCAACTGGTGCTTACCGTACTAATGGAAGCAGTGATGGCAGGCCCTGCGGTAATGGTTGCACTGACAGTCCCGGTACAGCCGTTGGCATCTGTAAATGTAATGGTATAAGCGCCCACGGCAACGCCTGTGAATGTGTTGCTGTTTTGAGCTGTGCCACCGTCTAATGAATAGGTATATGGCGCCGTACCGCTGGTGGGGGTTACGGAAATCGTCCCATCACTTACACCGGGGCAACTGGTTGCCGTAGTGCTTGCAGTGGCAGTAATGGCCGGACCTTGCGTCATAGTAGCTGTAATGGTTCCGGTACATCCGTTGGCATCGGTAAATGTGATGGTATGTGAACCACCGGCAACGCCTGTGAGTACGTTTGAACTTTGAGCGGTGCCGCCGTCAATGGAATAAGTGTATGGCCCGGTGCCATTATTGGGTGTTATGGTGAATGTTCCATCACTTACACCGGGGCAGCTTGTGGATGTTAACGAGATATTAGCGCTCAGTCCGGGGCCGCTGCTGATGCTCACCGTACTGCTGCCTGTACAACCATTTGCATCGGTGAATGTAACCGTATGTGAACCTGCTGAAACATTGGAAAATGCATTAGAGGCTTGGGCCGGCCCGCCGTCCAATGAATAAGTGTAAGGGGCTGAGCCATTATTAACTGTAACCGTAATGGTACCGTTATTCACGCCAGGGCAAGAGGTTGCGGTGGTAGTGGCAGAACCTGTCAGGCCTGTATTCGCATTAGTGACGGTAATTGTCCTGGTACCCGAACAGCCATTCGCGTCGCGGATGCCAATGGTATATGTGCCGGCGGTAAGGTTGCTGAAAACATTACTTGGTCCGTAAGTGCCGCCATTTATATTAAACTCATATGGTGCGGAACCGGTAGTGGGATTTATGGTAATGCTGCCATTATTTGCCCCGGTACAAGCAACAGGAACTGTCGTAAATGTTGAACTGATGCTTGAACCTGTTCCGATAAATACGGTACGCGTACCGGTACAACCATTGGCATCACGGATGGTGATGGTATGGCTGCCGGATGTGAGGCCGGTAAACACATTACTGCTTTGGAATGGACCTCCATCAATAGAATACTCATAAGGTGAGGTGCCACTGGTCGGCGTAATGGTAGCCGTACCATTATTAGCGCCAGGGCAGGTTAATGAAGTGGTTGTTGAAGTGGATGTGATATTACTACCTGCCGTGATCGTGACCGTTGTAGTACCTGTACACAAGTTCGCATCGGTAAATGTTATTGTATAAGAACCTGCAGCCAGTCCGCTAAATGTGTTGCTGGCTTGTGGGGTGCCGCCATTCAACGAATATGTGAATGGAGAAGTGCCCAGTGTAGGCGTTACCGTTATGCTGCCGTTGTTCACGCCGGGACAACTCGTATTGGTGCTTGTAAATGTTGAGGGGAGCGTACCGGTATTGGTGATGGTGGCAGTCCCGGTGCTATCGCAACCCTGGGAATCCACGATATATACGGTATACGTACCTGCTGCCAAGCCGGTGAATACGTTTGAGTTTTGCAGAGGCCCTCCATTCAAACCATATTGATAGGGTGGGGTACCACCCTGTGCAGTGACTGTAATGGTACCAGTGTTTTGTCCACAGGTTGACTGTGTGGTTGTAACAGTAAACGGCAAGCCGGATAAGCGGTTTACATTAATTGTATCCAGGCTGTAATACGTTTGTGTCTGGTCTGTGATTTGCTTATAGGTTGTTTTCACCACGTAAATCGATTGACCGGAAGGCGGGCATACATTGGCAAATGTGGTTTGGAATGTTTTGCTGTCAACCCGAACGGTATCACCGGTTGCAACGAGGGCGCCGGCGCCATCAAGTAACTCCACTTTTGTATAAAGGGTCGGTCCGTCTTTTGGTACAAAGCGCCATGCTTCGTTCATGCCTATGGAGCCCCAGGAAGGATCGAGGGCGGCACGGCCGGGTGCCATAATGGCTTTTGTTTTTGTGATATCCTGTAAACCAATCATTGATCGTCCGCTGTTCCAGGTGGCACATACTTCTTTGTCATAAACAAAGACTTCTATAACACCTGAGCTTTCATGTAATACAATCTGGTGCGTGTTTTGAATCAAAGAGTTGCAACTGAATTGTGGCACTTTAAAGAAGCTGAGCACCCATTTCCTGGTAGGGGCATTACCTACCACATTGTATTTGATTTGTTGTGTTGGAGAAGTGGTTACACTGGGATCCAGGTCATGCCATGGACCCATGACCAATGCGCCATCGTATGAGGTATTTGGTACATTACCGGGGGTAAGGCTCCATGCCGAGTACTGGCCAGCCAGTGAAGCATCAAATGATATGTATCCATTGGTACTTACAACCAGTGAATTATAGTTTGTGCCATAGAATGGGAAGTTAAATGGCAAATTGATGACAGACGAATAACGGTCATCAATGGTGAGGCTGGTTGATGGGCCGGGGGCACCGGGACCGATGTAAGGCCGGCATGCCGCAATATTTGTGATATTGGTTACTACATAATCTGATGCCAGGCTACGGATATCTGGGAATTGGGCATTGACGCTAAAGCAAGGAGCGCTGCAACCCAATACGGTATCCCTTGGACAGGTGTATGATAATTCCTGGCTTTTCGCCGAGTTTATTGTTGCAACACAGAATAAAAGAAACAACAGCTTTCTGAGCATGACAAATGAGGTATGTGAGTGAGTATATTAAAGCCTTGAAGTTAATTCATTTTGACCGAATTAACTTTAGTTTAACCAGGTTAGTTTTCAACGGAGCGGGCAAAAGATGGTCTAACGCGGATAGGCTTTAATTTTTTCAACTCAATACATATTCATTTATATTTCCATGTGTATAAATGCGGAATTCATTAAAACACGGAAATTTCGTCGAAAAAGATCCAGGCATTATGCCCTGCCCCTGGTAAACCGTCAGCAATGATGCCGGGGTTTATGGCTTCTATCCGTATAAACCGACAATAAACCGATTCCCGGAGCCGGTATAAGAGGTTTTTGTTGCCCGAAACTAAAATTATTTCTTTCGACGGGGTAAATGTCTTTCCATCTTTACTGAATGAGAAACGAACTTCTTTTGGCCGGTAGATCCAACTTCCGGTTTGTTCAAATGCATGCAGGTTGATTTCTGAACAATGTGTCATACTGCCAAGGTCAATCGTTGCATCAAAATTTCGTCCATTAAAACCGAGGAACTGGGCAGATTTGAGCATGCCGAGCGTATTCTGGATGCCGTCTACCAGTGTGGAAGCGCCGCCGAGGCTGTAGCTTTTATTGGGTTCCTGTTTCAGGCTGATCTTTTTGGCCGTTGCCTTGTTCAGGGTAAAAGTTTGCCAGATCCATTTCTTAGGCAGGTCAGGGTGGTCGAGGTATGCACCGTAAGTACCTGAAGTTTTAACCGGGATCATATTTTCATAGGGTAGTTTTTGGCTTGAAGCGGAATCGGGTGTCCACCATATCCTGGCATTTTCCAGGTTCGTTGTCAAATCCCAAAAAACTGCTTTATCCGGTAAGGTTTTAATGGTTGGTTGCAGGTCGTAATAAGCCGTGCTAAAACGAACTTTCCATAAAGCATATCTCTTAAACATTGCCGGCAATCTTTTTGAGAAACCTGACCAATCCTTTTTTTCCTTAGCTGTCCATAGCGCTTCCGCCAAAGCAGATATCCTTGGAAAGAGCATGTATTCGAGTTTCGCTTCATTGGAAATATATTCCGTCCATAAATTGCCCTGTGCCCCAAGTATATATGTTGATTGATCTTCTGTCAATACATTTGGCACCGGGTCATACGCGTACACTTTTTCAATCGGGTTGAAGCCGCCCTGGGTGATGGAATCTTCATAGAGGCTTTGCGCATGATTCAGGTAGAGGGGGGATTCCGGAGTCATGATAACATGGTGGTTCATCTTCGCGGCCTGTATGCCACCCTGTTCGCCCCTCCAACTCATGACCACCGCGTTGGGGGCCAATCCGCCTTCCAAAATTTCATCCCAGCCAATGATGGTTCGGCCTTTACTGTTTACATAACGCTCCACACGCCGGATGAAATAACTTTGTAATTCGTGCTCATTGGCCAATCCTTCTTTTTTAATCCTTGCCTGGCAATCCGGGCATTTTTTCCAACGTTCTTTCGGACATTCATCACCACCGATGTGGATGTAGGGAGAAGGGAATAGATCCATCAACTCCGTTAATACATCCGTTACAAACTGGTAAGTGCTGTCGTTGCCCGCGCAGAGCACTTCCGGCGACACGCCCCATGTTTGCATCACTTCATAAGGCCCTTTACTGCAACCGAGGTAAGGGTATGAAGCCAGCGCCGCGAGGCTGTGCCCGGGCATGTCGATTTCGGGAATGACCGTGATGTGCCTGTCTGCCGCGTACCTGACGATGTCGCGTATCTCCTGCTTCGTGTAATAGCCACCGTAAGGTTTGCCATCATACCGGTCGCTGCCATACCTGCCGGCCAGGGTTTGCTTTCTTCGGCTGCCCGTTACCGTTAGGTTCGGATATTTTTCAATCTCGATCCTCCATCCCTGGTCTTCGGTGAGGTGCCAGTGAAAATAGTTGAACTTATGCCAGGCGAGGAAGTCGATGTATTTTTTGATATAATCAATAGAAAACATGTGCCGGCCCACATCCAGGTGCATGCCCCTGTATGAAAACCTGGGATAATCCTTCACTTCACATCCCCTGATGGAAATTGGCTTTGTGTACTGAATATCTGCAGGTATCAGTTGCTGCAATGTTTGCAAGCCATAAAAAATTCCGCTGCTGTCGCCCATAATGGTTATACCGTTTCCGGTTACGGATAACTGGTAAGCGGATTTTTTCTGCAGCATGGGGGTGTAGGCGAGCAGGATGCTTTTTTCTGTAAGCGGGTTGTTCCTGTTACCGGAGATAACCGTTTGTACCTGCACCCTGATGCCATGGTGCTGCAACACATAAGCGGCAAAAAGTTCAGCGGCTTTTTCCGATTCGGGTGAACAATGAATCACAGAAGCGCTGTCGAGTATATAGGCACCGCTTTCAAAACGGAATTCAACAGGCATTGGGCTTAGTGCCGGTATTTCCTGGGCATTTGCCCGAAAGGAACCCAGGATGAATAATATAAAAACAATAATGATTTGTTTGAGGTCTTTCAAGAGTTGTTTAAAGCCGGGCCTGTGCATTTTTCTGTACATTTAACCTTAAAAGTACAGAAACCCCCATTAATGCATGGAACAGCATATACAGATAGTCCGGAACTTTTATGAAGCTTTTGCCCGTCGTGACCATCGCGCCATGCAATTACAATACAGCGACCATATCCAGTTTTTTGATCCGGTATTTGGCCACCTGGAGGGAGACCAGGTGCGAAGGATGTGGCAGATGTTATGCGAACGTGCACGCGATTTTTCACTGGTGATAGGGGATATCCATGCGTTGGATAATGAGTATGTGACCTGTGAATGGACCGCACGGTACACCTACAGTATGACGGGTAAACCTGTGGTCAATAAAGTGAAGGCGCATATGCGAATCCAAAATGGCCGCATTACGGAACACAGCGATGCATTTAGCTTTCACCGTTGGGCTGCCCAGGCTTTTGGATGGACAGGTTACTGGTTGGGCTGGACAGGTTTTTTCAGGAGGAAGCTGCAATCGAAAGCAAGGGCTATGGTCATGTAGCACATAGCCCATGTTCATTTCCTTTTTTATTTCCAATTAAGGCTAAATCCAACCTTACTATTTCTATTTATTCTACCGTAGAAATCTTGATGATGTTGGTAGGCAGGTGCAATGCCACCGGTGTGCTGCCTGTATTAATGACCACATCCCCTTTTTTCAGGAAGCCCCTTTCTTTCAGGATATTAATTTGGTCGTACATGATATCATCTAAACTTTCTTCTTCCGCATAGTAAAATGCGCGTACGCCCCAACTCAGGCTGAGCTGACTGATTAGTGAACGTTCTTTGCTAAATATATAAAGTGGGGCTTTAGGCCTGTAGCTGCTCAGCATGAAACCGGTATACCCGCTTTGTGTCATGCCGATTAAAGCATCGGCCTGAGCATCATGAGCGAGTTTACAGGCACTGTAACAAATGGCGTCGCTTAAAAAAGAAGGGGAGTGGGGTTGCGGTGCCAGGATATCATCACGGTCATAATCGTACCCAGATTTTTCCACTTCCATGATGATCTTGCTCATGGTTTCCACCACAAGGGTGGGGTAATTGCCAGTGGCTGTTTCACCACTGAGCATAACCGCATCAGCGCCTTCCATCACGGCATTCGCCACATCGCTCACCTCACTGCGGTTGGGTTTGGTCCTGTCAATCATGCTCTCCATCATCTGCGTAGCCACGATCACAGGTTTGGCGCGGCGCATGCATTTGCGGATGATTTCTTTTTGCAGGAGCGGTACTTTTTCGATGGGGGTTTCGATGCCGAGGTCGCCGCGGGCAATCATGATGCCATCACTTTCCACAATGATGTCGCGCAGGTTATTCAGGGCTTCCGGCATTTCAATTTTGGCAATCACTTTGATTTTTGATTGCTTTTCTTTGATCCTTTTCTTCAGGTCGGTGATGTCTTCCGTTTTGCGTACAAATGATAAAGCCACCCAATCCACTTTCTGCTCAATCAGGAAGTCCAGGTCGGCCAGGTCTTTTTCCGTGAGCGAAGGCATGCTCAGTTCCGAATCGGGCAGGTTAACGCCTTTTTTCGGATAGAGGTTACCGCCAAGTGTTACTTTCATCATCACTTCTTTATCATTCAGCACTTTTACCACGCGCACTTCCATTTTGCCGTCATCGAGGAAAATCCTGTCGTTCACTTTTACGTCTTTCGCCAGGTTTGGATATGATACATATACCTTGTCTTTATTGCCCACCATTTTTTCGGTGGTGAATGTGATCATTTCACCATCTTTCAGTTCGATGAAACTGTGTTCCAGTTCGCCGACCCTGAGTTTTGGCCCCTGGAGGTCGCCGAGGATGGCGATATTGTATGGCTCGGTTTTAATGATCTGCCGGATATTGTCTATGACTTTTTTCTTGTCTTCATGTGTGCCATGCGAAAAATTCAGCCTGAATACATTCGCGCCTGCTTTCACTAATTGCAAAATCCCTTCGTAGCTGTCGCATGCAGGGCCTATCGTTGCTACAATTTTTGTCCTTTTCTGTGAATGCGCGATACCTGCGGCCTTGTCCATCTGCTGATGGAGGTATTTCTCAATGTTCTTGCTCGTCTTGCTCATGATGGTATTGTTCGTGTATTCGTAACCGTTATAATTTTTTACTTTGTGAAATTCCTGTGTAATTGATTATGTGGCCAGGATTTTTACAATTTTCAGCCATTCTTCGTTGATGCGTTGTTTTTTCTTCACGGCTTCGTTGAGTGGCGTGTAGTTCATCCGGTTGTTCTGTATGCCGACAAATACATTGTGTTTGCCTTCCACCAGGCATTCTACGGCGTGGTAGCCCATGCGTGATGCGATCAGCCTGTCCATGCAGGTAGGGGTGCCGCCCCGCTGGATATGGCCGAGTATGCAAAGCCTGACTTCAAGTTGGGGCATTTTTTGTTTGATGTATTTGGCCACCTCATCGCCCCCGCCAAAATCGTCACCTTCGGCTACGATGATCAGGTTCACCAGTTTTTTTCTTTTTTCTTTTTCCTGGAGCGATTGGATGATGTCGTCTATATACGTTTTACGTTCAGGGATGAGGATGTTTTCCGCACCTGTGGCAATACCCGAATGCAGCGCTATATACCCCGCATCCCGGCCCATCACTTCAATCACAAATAAGCGGTCGTGCGAATCGGCCGTGTCGCGGATTTTATCAATGGCTTCCACTGCCGTATTTACGGCCGTGTCAAACCCTATGGTAAAGTCGGTTCCGGCAATGTCCTTATCAATCGTACCGGGGAGGCCCACGCAGGGGATGTCGAATTCATTACTGAAGGTTTGCGCGCCGCGGAAACTGCCGTCGCCACCAATGATCACCAGTCCGTCTATACCCCTTTTCCGCAGGTTCTCGTAACCTTTTTTGCGCCCTTCATGTTCATAAAATTCCATGCAACGGGCGGTTTTTAGTACTGTTCCGCCCCGCTGGATGATATTGGCCACACTACGGCTCTCCATTTTAAATATATCATCCTCCAGCATGCCGCTGTACCCGCGCATGATGCCGAATACTTCAAGTCCATAATGTAAACCGGTACGAACGGCTGCCCGGATGGCGGCATTCATACCCGGACTATCGCCCCCGCTGCAGAGGATGCCAATTTTAGTTACTTTTTTATTGCTCATGATATTGAATCTACAAATGAATTCTGTTAAATGTTCAGCCTTCAATAATGTGTTAAAAGTACACATTATTATGACACAGGCCCCTTATGTGGATGAAATGTCGGTTAAATTTTGCCATCACATCCGTTCCGGAACCGAAATGCCCAATAATTGCAGGGCGCTTTTAATGACCTGCGCGGTCATTGAAGCCAGCATCAGGCGGAGCCTTTTTTTGTCGTGGCTTTCGGCAGAAGCAATGGAATGTTCGGCGTAGAAAGAACTGAAGGTTTTGGCCAGTTGGTAAGCATAGATCGCCAGCAGGGAGGGGTTCAGTTCCTGGGCTGACTGCCGGATGATGACCGGGTATTTTTCCAGGCTAAGGAGCAATTCCCTTTCCAGGGGCAGGAGGGTTGCCGGCTGTTCGAATGCTTTTGGAATTTCATTTTTCCGGAGGATCGAACGGATCCTGGCATAATTGAACTGGATAAAAGGTGCCGTAAAGCCATGGAAATCGATGGACTCTTCCGGGTTAAAGATCATTTTCTTTTTGGGGTCAACCCGCAGGAGGAAAAATTTCAACGCACCCAAACCGATGGTATGGTAGAGTTCAAGCCTTTCCGATTCCGTGAAATCGCCCACTTTGCCCAGTTCGAGGGTTTTGTTTTCGGCCACCTGTTCCATTTCTTTCACCATATCATCCGCATCCACCACTGTGCCTTCCCGGCTTTTCATTTTTCCAGAGGGCAGTTCCACCATGCCATAGCTCAGGTGGTGCATATCTGCCGCGAATGGCATGCGCATTTTTTCGCAAATTTTTTGCAGCACTTTCATGTGGTAGTTCTGTTCGTCGCCTATCACATAAATGCTCTTATCAATCTTGTATTGGTCGTATTTCTGTTGCGCCAGGCCGATGTCCTGCGTGATGTACACCGAAGTGCCATCTTTTCGTTGAACCAGTTTTTCATCCAAGCCTTCGCCGGCCAGGTCAATCCACACGCTGCCGTCTTCCCTGCGGTAAAATACCCCATCCTCCAACCCTTTTTTCACCAGGTCTTTACCAAGCAGGTAGGTATTGCTTTCGTAGTACACGATATCAAAATCGCAACCGATATTTTTATAGGTGATGTCGAAACCTTCGTACACCCATTGATTCATGGTTTTCCATAAGGCAAGCACTTCGGGATCGCCTTTCTCCCAATCCACGAGCATTTGCTGAGCCTGCAGCATGATGGGGGCGTTCTTCTTCGCGTCATCTTCCGTTTGTCCTGAATCCATCAATTCAGCCACCTGCTTTTTATATTCATCATTGAACCGCACATAATAATCACCCACAAAATGATCGCCTTTAGTGTTGGTTGATGCCGGGGTGGCGCCGTTCGCGAATAATTTCCAGGCAATCATGCTTTTGCAGATATGGATGCCCCTGTCGTTGACAATTGAACTTTTCCATACCTCGTAGCCATTGGCTTTTAAAATCTCCGCCACGCTCCATCCCAGGAAATTATTCCTCAAATGCCCCAGGTGCAAAGGTTTGTTGGTATTCGGCGATGAGTATTCCACCATCACTTTTTTACCATTCATGGGGTGCTTGCCGAAACAGACATCATCGAAATTTTTTTCCAGTACCTGTACCCAATACGCATCGCTGATTTCGAGGTTCAGGAAGCCTTTGATGATATTGAAACCCAGGTAGGTGTCGGGGTGCCTGCGGGCCATCTCAGCACCCAGCTTTTGGCCGATCTCATCCGGGGAGAGTTTGAGGCTTTTCACCAGTGAAAAAAGAACCACGGTATAATCGCCGCGGAATTCGGGTTTGGTTTGGTTAACCTGGAAATCTTTTTCCGTGAAATCTCCCTGATACAGGGCTTTCAGGCATTCGATGGCGTGTTGCTGTACTTGTTCTATAATAGACATATCCGGTGTTTCGAAGCCGTAAAAATACAGATTTCCGGTGCAACCGTCCTGCATGATGATAATTTCATGCGGCTATTCGGCCATCAAATCGTAACTTTGCGCACTTTTTTGCAACTATGATATCAGTTAATAACGTTACGCTGGCCTATGGAAAGAGGGTGCTCTTTGATGAGGTCAAGCTGAATTTTACAAAAGGCAATTGCTATGGCATCATTGGTGCCAACGGCGCCGGTAAATCCACATTCCTGAAAATCATCAGCGGGGAAATCGAACCGAATAAAGGTACGGTCGACATCACGCCCGGTGAACGTATGGCTGTGTTGAACCAGAACCAGTTTGCATTCGATGAATACAGCGTCTTGCATACCGTCATGATGGGGCACCAGAAGATGTGGAAAGTGATGCAGGAGCGCGATGCCATTTATGCCAAGGAAGATTTTTCGGAAGCCGATGGCATCAAGGCCGGTGAACTGGAACATGAGTTCGGTGAAATGGGTGGGTACACCTCCGAGAGTGATGCGGCCACCCTGCTAAGTGAACTGGGTGTGCCCGATGAATTGCACGGCATGCTGATGAAAGACATCAGCGCGAACCTGAAAGTACGTGTTTTGCTGGCGCAAGCCCTGTTTGGCAACCCCGACATCCTCCTGCTTGATGAGCCCACCAACAACCTTGACGTAGAAACCATTGCCTGGCTTGAAAACTTCCTGGCCGATTACGAAAACATCGTATTGGTGGTGAGCCACGACCGTCACTTCCTCGATGCCGTATGTACGCATGTGGCGGATGTGGATAAGCAAAAGATCAAGATTTATACGGGTAATTATAGCTTCTGGTACGAAAGTTCGCAACTCGCCGCCAGGCAGGCAAGTGACAAGAACAAGAAGATGGAAGAGAAGAAGAAAGACCTGCTGGAATTCATTGCCCGTTTTAGCGCGAATGCATCTAAGTCTAAACAGGCCACTGCCCGAAAGAAAGCCCTGGATAAGCTGGTTTTTGAAGACATCACACCGAGCAACCGTAAATACCCGGGTATCATTTTCAAGCCTGAGCGTGAAGTGGGTAATGAAATCCTGAAAGTACAAAACCTGGGTAAGAGCCTCGACGGTAAAAAGTTATTCGGGAAATTGAACTTCGACATCCAGAAAGGGGATAAGATCGCTTTTATCAGTCGCGACCCTTTGGCGCTGACCAGTTTCTTTGAGACCATCAATGGGAAATTACAGCCTGATGAAGGAACGTATGAATGGGGTACCACCATCACAAAAGCCTACTTGCCAAATGATAACACGGAGTATTTTGAGGGCAGCAGCCTGAACCTGATGGATTGGCTCCGTCAATATGTTCCACCGGGAACAAAGGATGTGGATGAGGATTTTATTCGCGGATTCCTGGGTAAGATGCTGTTTAGCGGCGATGAAATTATGAAGAAAACGAATGTATTGAGCGGCGGTGAGAAGGTGCGATGCATGATCAGCAAAATGATGTTGCAAAACCCGAATGTGCTGATCCTGGATGAGCCCACCAACCACTTAGACCTCGAAAGCATTACCGCGTTTAACGATGGCATGATCACATTTCCGGGCGTTGTATTGCTGACAACACATGACCACCAGTTCATGCAAACGGTAGCCAGCAGGATCATTGAGATTGGCCCGAATGGCATGATTGATAAGCTGATGACGTATGATGAATACCTGGCAGATGACAGAGTAAAGGAGAGCAGGGCGGCATTGTATGCCTGATAACCAGATCATTGTGAATAATTTTGCAAATTATCCGACCATTTTGGCATGATTTTAGGCTATGGTTGGAAAAAACAGACGATATGAAAAAAATGCTGATGATCGGAATTTGTTTGTTGGGCAGTTTTTGGCAAGTGGCAGAGGCACAGAAAAGCAATCAATCTTCAAGCTATACTACCGCGCTGGGTGTTAAATTTTATCCCGGTGCCGTAACATTTAAGCATTTCATCAAAGAAGGAAGGGCATTGGAAGGATTAGGATATTTCTGGGAGCGTGGCGCGAGGTTTACATTACTGTATGAATTTCACCAGGACATCAATGACGTTCCTGGCTTGTCGTGGTATGTAGGCCCGGGCGCCCACCTTGGCTTTTACAATAAAAAGAAAAACCTGGCCGGTTACGGTGGTGCGGGCTTGGGACTTGATGGTGTGATTGGCCTTGATTATAAAATCAACAGCGCTCCAATTAATATTTCCCTTGACTGGCAACCCTCATTTGAATTTGGCGACAACTATGGAAATGGGTTCTCCGGAAATTGGGGCGGATTTGCCATAAGGTATGTTATTAAATAAGTTATGAGCATTAATTGAATGTTTTATTTAAGGCTGGACGGTTCCGGCCTTTTTTATTTTTGTGGCTGTATCCACTCAATTTGAATTGCATTCGGAATAAAAAATCATAGGTTTCATCCTACCTTTGCCGGCCTGATGCGCGCCTTACTCACCAGCCTGATTGATATTTTTTTTCCCTTGTTTCGGAGGGTGTTCTCCTTGCAGACATACCGGTATATGGTTTGCGGTGGATTCAATACGCTGACGGGTTTACTGGTTTATTATGTATCATTTTACCAGCTTTTTTCCCAAAAACTGGTTGACTTAGGTTTTTTTGCGTTCAAGCCCCATATGGCCGCTTTGTTTTTGTCTTCCGCCTGGAGTTTCAGCTTGGGTTTTGTATTGAATAAATATGTTGTTTTTACAGCTTCTTACCTGCGGGGCAGGGTTCAATTATTCAGGTACCTGCTGACATTTTTGGCAAACCTGGTTTTGAACTATTTCCTCTTAAAAGTTTTCGTGGAAATGGCGGGATGGCACCCTTTGTTCAGCCAGGTGTTAACCATTTTTATTGTGGTAAGCATCAGCTACCTGCTCCAACGCCATTTTACATTCCGGGGGCCCGGATCGCACAAAACGGCGAAATAGACTGCCAAAATTGCACTTCAACCCAGCTGGCATAATCATTGCCAAGGTCTAATCAAATCATAATTTATAAAATCATAGATCATGGGCAAGATTATAGGCATTGACCTGGGTACCACCAACAGTTGTGTATCCGTCATGGAAGGAAACGAACCGGTTGTGATAGCCAACGAGGAAGGACGCCGCACAACCCCCTCTGTCGTTGCATTTTTAAAGAACGGCGAGCGTAAAGTGGGCGACCCGGCCAAGCGCCAGGCCATTACCAACCCACAAAACACCATCAGCAGTGTGAAGCGTTTCATGGGCCGTCGTTTTGACGAAGTGACAGAAGAAACCACGCATTGGAGCTATAAAGTTGTAAAAGGTGACAATAATACGGTGCGCATTGATATCGACGGAAGGTTATATACCCCCCAGGAGATCAGCGCCATGGTGCTGCAAAAAATGAAGAAAACGGCTGAGGATTACCTTGGCCAGGAAGTTAACGAGGCCGTTATCACGGTTCCTGCATATTTTAACGATGCACAGCGCCAGGCCACAAAGGAAGCCGGTGAAATTGCCGGGTTAAATGTCCGCCGTATTGTAAACGAGCCTACCGCGGCTGCACTGGCTTATGGTTTGGACAAGAAAGGAAAGGACCAAAAAATCGCCGTGTTCGACCTTGGTGGCGGTACTTTTGATATTTCGGTGCTCGAACTGGGTGACGGCGTGTTTGAAGTGAAATCAACCAATGGAGATACGCACCTGGGTGGTGACGATTTTGATAAAGTGATCATGGATTGGCTGGCTGATGAATTTAAGTCAGACGAGGCCATTGACCTGCGTAAAGACCCAATGGCCCTGCAGCGTTTGAAAGAAGCCGCCGAAAAAGCCAAAATCGAATTATCTTCTTCTTCAGAAACAGAAATCAACCTGCCATATATCACCGCGGTGGATGGTGTGCCCAAGCACCTGGTGAAAAAGTTGAGCCGCGCAAAGTTTGAAGCCCTGGCCGATAATTTATTCGAGCGTTGCCTCAAGCCTTGCGAACAAGCATTGAAAGATGCCGGTATCCCCGCATCGTCAGTTGATGAAGTGATTTTAGTGGGAGGTAGTACCCGTATCCCTAAGGTGCAGGAAATTGTTGAGAAATTTTTCGGCAAGAAACCAAATAAGAGCGTAAACCCGGATGAGGTTGTAGCCATTGGTGCGGGTATCCAGGGCGCGGTATTGACCGGCGAAGTGAAGGATGTACTATTGCTCGACGTTACCCCGCTGAGCCTGGGTATTGAAACCATGGGTGGTGTGATGACCAGGCTGATCGACAGCAATACAACCATCCCCACGCGTAAATCTGAAGTATTTAGTACGGCAGCCGACAACCAGCCCGGAGTTCAAATCCATGTTTTACAAGGGGAACGCCCAATGGCTTCTCAAAATAAAAGCCTGGGGATGTTCAACCTCGATGGCATTCCACCGGCACCACGCGGTGTACCACAAATTGAAGTGACTTTCGATATTGATGCCAATGGTATCCTGCACGTAAGCGCCAAAGACAAAGGCACCGGCAAGGAGCAAAAAATCCGTATCGAAGCGGGCAGCGGACTGAGCAAGGATGAGATTGAAAAGATGAAGGCCGAAGCCAAAGCCAATGAAGCTACTGATAAGGCAGAGCGTGAAAGGGTTGATAAGATCAACCAGGCCGATAGCCTGATATTCCAGACAGAAAAGCAATTGAAGGAATACGGCGATAAGATCCCGGCTGATAAGAAGTCTGGCATCGAAAGCGCGCTTACTAACCTGAAGGAAGCCCATAAGAGCCAGGACAGCACCCGCATCGACAGCGCCATGGAAGAGATGAATACAGCCTGGACAGCAGCCAGTGAAGAAATTTACAAGGCCACCCAACAACCAGGTGAGCAGGCTCCCAATGGCAATGCATCCACATCACAGGCCAATAACGCCGAGAATGTAACAGACGCTGAGTTTGAAGAAGTGAAGTAATAGGGTTAACATACAAGTTCAAGCCGCAGTGATTTTACTGCGGCTTTTTTTTAGGGTTGAAGTTTGATGTCTTTTCAGGGAAGCCAGGCAAATAGTATTCAGTAACCTTTGGCCCTTCAGCAGTTTCCCTATATTTGCATTCCCGGAACGTTAGCTCAGTTGGTTTAGAGCATTACTTTGACAGAGTAGGGGTCACTGGTTCGAGTCCAGTACGTTCCACGCCGCAAAGCCTCCGGTATGGAGGTTTTTTTTATTTCTTTTATAACCATTATGAATGGCCATTTCGCGTAAATCAAAATCTAAAGTTGCATCATGATTTTGGTTAGTTTTTGGCATGCAAAAAAGCGGTATTTTGAAGCAAATATTTTTCATGAAACGCATATTGCTATTTGCATTTACTATCCTGTTAGCTATGCAGGCCATACAGGCTCAAGACAAAGAACCGGAGTCGTTGGGTTTGCCGGGAGATAATTTAAACCTGTATGCCGCGCTCAAACTTTTCCAGGAATGTAAAACACTTGAAGAGTTTGAGAAGCGGTTGAATGATGAGGAAGAGAAAATCAATAACCTCGATTTGGACAATGATGAAAAAATTGATTACATAACGGTAACGGATAACGTAAAAGATGATGTACACAGCATCGCCCTTGAGGTATTCATGAATAAGGACGAGAAGCAGGGCGTAGCCGTATTTGTGGTATCGCGTGAAAAGAACGGGGAGGCAACCATACAAGTGATCGGTGACGAGGATTTATATGGCAAGGATTATATTATCGAACCACAATATGATGATGCCGGTACGCCCAATCCCGGATATGCCGGCCAGGAGCAGGCAGCAGTTGCGCAAACAGAAACACAACCGGTGCGCACCACTTATGTGGAAGTATATAACTGGCCAATCGTTTCATTTATATATGTGTCTTCATACAGGCCATGGGTATCGCCCTGGTATTGGGGATACTATCCGGGTTGGTGGCGGCCCTGGCGCCCGCAATACTGGCATTGGTATTACGGATACCATTATCACTGGAATTATTGGTATTACAGGTACTACAGGCGGTGGAGTTATTACCGGTACAGCAATTGGTATAACTGGTATTATGGAATGGGAGGCTGGAGGCGCAGGTCAGTTGTTTATTATAACCAATATAACCAGGGCCTGTACCGCAAAACTTATTCGAGACCGGAGAAAAGGTTGGAAGGATCGGCCAGCTTTGTTAAGAAGTATCCTACAGCACCCGGATTGGCCCGTCCGGTACCGGAAGCGAAAGTGCCGGGCTTCAAACCTGATCTTGTTAAACCTGTAACCCGTCCTGCACCCGAAAAGCCGGTGGTCACTAAACCGGCCCCTGTGAAACCAAGTCCAACCAAGCCAACCACCAGGCCTGTAGAAGACCCCACCGGCGATCAAATGAAACCGGTGCCTTCCAAAAAGCCGAGTCCATCCCGGCCTACAACCCGGCCAATACCAACAAAGCCAACAAAACCAACCAGGCCGTCCACCAAACCCACGCCAACAAAGCCCAATACAAGGCCGGTCATAAAACCAACCACCCGGCCATCCACGCAACAACCGGCTACAAGGCCCGGGGCGAGAACGATACAGCCTTAGGTTTATACATAAAAAGTCCCGCCTGTACAGACGGGACTTTTCTTATAAAGAATGTGTGCAACGGTCTACATCAGGTCCATTGCCATTGCAAAGAATGTTACATTGAATGGAAGGATCATTGAGCAATATCCACCAGCCACGGCATAAACGCCAAAAAAGGCTGCAATGGAGATGAAAAATAATATCCAGTATAAAGCGGTTGATTTTTTGGCTTTTTCCATGAACAGGTATTTTTTGCAAATATAATACCTGGAAACAATACTCTTTCAATTTTTTAGCTCTTGTTTCCTATTCCTTTGTTTTAAGCCTAATATGATTAAATTGCCGTTTAAAATGTATTTTTTACATGATCTGTCATTTTCATATAAAATTTAATACCCACTATGGCCAAAACCTGGTCATCCGCATAGCCGAAGGTAAGGGGCCTTTCAGTGAGCAGGCCACAGAACTGAGCATGGAATACCTGGATGATTCGTATTGGTATGCCGCAGTGGATGTATCAGCAATCGGCATAACCGATCATTTGCAATATCAATATGTTGTCAGGGAGCATGGAAAACCGGATGCCTGGGACAATTGCAAGAACCGTCATATCTCCATCAAGAAATTGGAAACTGATGAGGTTTACGTTGTTGACGATTGGCAGGAATATTTGTTTACACAGCAAGTTTTTCATAGCAAGCCATTTGAAGATGTGTTTACAGGCCCGAAAGTAAAAGAGCCCGCAACAAAGAAGCCCACACATATTTTTGACGTGCAAACCACCCATTTGCCCGACGATAAGGTATTGTGCCTTTGTGGCGCGGGAAAAAAACTGAACGACTGGTACCTTGAGAAGCCAGTGTTGATGAAGCGGAAAAAAAATGGCTGGTCGGTTAAGTTGAACCTTTCCAAAGAAAATTTCCCTTTAGAGTACAAGTTTGGCGTTTATGACGTGCATCAAAAGAAAGCGGTATTCCTGGAGGAAGGGAATAACCGGGTATTGCGGTTGTTTGGTAAAAAATCAGATACATATATCCTTCACCATATTGCATACTTTCCGCAATTTAGCTGGAAGGGCGCGGGAGTGAATGTACAATTATCATCCCTTAAATCTGAGCGCAGTTGGGGCGTAGGTGATTTTGATGACTTAAAAACATTGACAGACTGGTCGGTTAAAACCGGGATCAAAATGATCCAGTTGCTGCCGATCAACGATACCATTGCATCGCATAACAAAAAAGATTCTTATCCATATTCGGCCGTGTCTGCTTTCGCGCTGCACCCGGTATTTATGAACGTGGAGAAACTGGCCCAATCAGCTGCAGTTGTTTTTCCCGACAAGATGTTGGAAGAAGTAAAGGCATTAAATGAGCTCAGCACATTTGATTACGAATCGGTGGCACCATTGAAAATGGAAGCCATTGCCAAAGTGTTCGAAAAGCAGAAACATTCATTTAAAGATGATTTTGCCTATTTCGATTTCTTTGACCTGAACCGGCATTGGCTTGTTCCATACGCCGCGTTTTCATATTTAAGGGATACCTATAAAACGGCCGATTACAGCCAGTGGGGTGAGTATGCGGTGTACGATGAAGAGAAAATCCAGGAATTGGTGAGCCCGGATCAACCACAGTATGATGAGATCGCTATTCATTATTTCACGCAATACCATTTGCACCTGCAATTGAAAGACGCGGTTGAGTATGCGCATAAGAAACAAGTGATCATCAAAGGTGATTTGCCGATTGGCGTTGGTCGGTTTAGCGTAGATACCTGGATGTACCCACACCTGTTTCATATGGATATGCAGGCGGGGGCACCACCTGACGCTTTCACTACAAAGGGGCAAAACTGGAGCTTCCCCACATACAACTGGGACCTGATGAGTACCGACAATTATGCATGGTGGCGCCAGCGGATGGAGCATATGAGCAATTATTTCGACGCCATCCGTATTGACCATGTCTTGGGATTTTTCAGGATTTGGAGCATTCCGATGGATGCCATTGAAGGAATTTTTGGCCGCTTCGTTCCGAGCATTCCTTTATATGCCGACGATTTCGCCAGGGCTGGGCTTCATTTTGATGAGTACCGTTTTTGCGAACCATACATCAATGATGACCTGATTTATCAGTTTGCCGGAGAAGATGCGCAATGGGTGAAACAGCACATCCTGGAAGGATTCAGGTTTAGGCAGGGTTTGCATACACAACGCGGCTTACAGGAATTTTTACAAAAACATCCAAATAAGCAGCACCTCAGGCAACCATTGTTTGATTTGTTGGGTAATGTGATTTTGTTGCGTGATGACCGCCAAAGCGGAGCTTATCACTTCCGCATCAGTATGCAGACAACAGCATCGTTCAACCATTTGTCGGGTTACGAACAAGGTGTACTGAATAACTTGTATCATGATTACTTTTTTGAGAAGCAGAACGGCCTATGGCACCAGGGAGTTCAGCCAAAACTGAATGCCATTCAGCAGGGTTCCACCATGTTGATTTGTGCGGAAGACCTTGGCATGGTTCCGGATATGGTGGAAGATGTGCTGAATGAAAGGGAGATGCTTTCCCTGCAGGTGCAGCGGATGCCCAAAGTGGCTACAGACAATTTCACGCATCCCGGGAATGCTAAATACCTGACGGTGGTTACACCATCTACGCACGACATGAGCACAGTTCGGCAGTGGTGGGAAGAAGACCGCAACAATACACAGATATTCTTCAACCAGATACTCGGTCATTATGGAGAAGCGCCATACTATTGCGAGCCCTGGGTGGCGCGTGATATCGTGTTGCAACACCTCAGGTCGCCTGCCATGTGGGCAGTGTTCCTGTTGCAAGACCTGCTGGCGATCAACGCACAGATGCGCCGGGAAAACCCGCATGAAGAACGCATTAACATTCCGGCAGATCCGGAGCATTACTGGAATTACCGCATGCATTGCAGTTTGGAAGACCTATTGCTGCATGATGAATTAAACCAGGAATTGCGCCAGATGATTGTGCACGCAGGCCGTTAACCAGATTATGGAGATTCGCTATAAAGCCATCAACCTGCCTTTTATACATCCGTTTACCATTTCAAAGGGCAGCAAAACGCACCAGCCATCACTGTTGGTGGAACTGCGTCATTTTTCCATTGCAGGTTACGGGGAAGCGCCAGCCATCAGTTATTACCAGATCCCAGTTGAGAAGATGATGGCCGACCTGGAAGCAAAAAAGGCATTTGTCACCCGTTTCGCTTTTTCTGACCCTGAACGTTACTGGCATTACCTGCATCACCTATTTCCCCATAATCCATTTCTTGTTTGCGCACTTGACATGGCAGGATGGGATATTTATGGAAAGATCAAACGTAAACCCTTGTATGAGCTGTGGGGTCTTGATGCCACAAAGGCACCTATGACCGATTATACGATTGGCATGGATACCGTGGATAAGATGATTGAAAAAATCAAAGCTAAGCCATGGCCGATATACAAAATCAAAGTGGGTATGGAGAACGATTTGGAGATACTGTCTGAGTTGCGCAAACATACCGATGCCATATTTCGAGTGGATGCCAATGAAGCCTGGACGTTGGAGCAGGCCTTGGAAAAAATCCCGGTGATGCAATCGCTGGGTGTGGAACTGGTTGAGCAACCCCTTAGGAAAGACGATTGGGAAGGCATGAAGGTTTTGTATCAATCATCAACTTTACCCATATTTGCCGATGAAGCCTGTGTCAGGGAATCTGATGTGCAGGCATGCGCTTCCTGTTTTCATGGCATTAATATCAAACTCACCAAGTGCAGCGGCATCACACCGGCATTGCGCATGATCCGTGAAGCGAGGAGCCTGGGGCTGCGCGTGATGATTGGCTGTATGAACGAGAGCAGCATTGGCTCAGCAGCCATCGCGCAATTGGCGCCATTATGTGATTATTTGGATATGGATGGACCTTTGTTGCTGGCTGAAGACGTGGCAAAAGGAGCGGGATTTGACGCAGGCAGGATTGTCTATCCTGATTTGCCCGGGTTGGGCCTTGACTTGCAGTGGGACTCAATACGGGAGCATCAATGATCAAACGATGATTTCAGAAGAGATCATAAAACGTTGTACGATGACAGAAGAAAGGGAAAGGAGATTAACGGATGTTTTGATTAAACGGCAGCCAAACCTGACTGTTGTATTGGAAAATGTATTTGACCCGCACAACATATCTGCGGTTATGCGTACCTGTGATGCGGTGGGCATACAGGAAATGTATGTATTGAATACCATGATCCCGCGGCACAAGAAATGGGGTGCCCGAAGCAGTTCCAGCGCTGCCAAATGGCTGACCGTTCATCAGTTTACAGAACTTGAAGCCTGTTTTGATGCGATCAAATCGAAGTACAATAAAATATATACCACGCACCTCAGCCATGAATCCCATGATTTGTACGCGCTTGATCTTACAGAATCAGTAGCGCTTGTTTTTGGCAATGAACACGCGGGCATTACCGATTCGCTCCTGGCAAAATCTGATGGAAATTTCATCATCCCGCAGGTTGGAATGATACAGTCTTTAAATATATCAGTAGCCTGCGCCGTAACCGTGTATGAAGCGTTTCGACAAAAGCGTGCAGCCGGCCATTATGACCATCCGGCATTGCCCGAAACCCAAATGAAGGCATTGCGGCAGGAATGGGGCTTTTTTGACCCGGAGCTATAATCCTTTCAATCAACCACCATGATTATTTTATCACCCGGTGACCCAATGCCAGATCCATCATTTGCCAATGAGGAAGGCTTGCTTGCCATTGGAGGTGATTTGCATCCGCAACGGTTACTCGACGCTTACCGGAAAGGGATTTTTCCCTGGTATGGATCTGATGACCCGATAGCCTGGTGGTGCCCAGATCCACGTTTTATATTATTGCCTGGTGAGTTAATCGTTAGCAAAAGCATGCAGAAATTATTCAGGCAGCATGCGTTTAGCGTGACAGTCAATAAAGCATTTGCTGATGTTATCCATGCATGCAGGACCATTCGCCGAAAGGAAGGCTACGGAACCTGGATACATGATGAAATTGAATCGGTTTATACAGACCTGCATGACATGGGATATGCCTTTAGTGTAGAAGCCTGGCAATCCGGAAAGCTTGCCGGAGGCTTTTATGGCATAAGAATGGGTGATGTGTTTTTCGGGGAAAGTATGTTCAGTTATATATCTAATGCCAGCAAATACGCGTTTATTGATTTCGTGGTGAAGGAGCGGGAGATGGGGCTTGCCCTCATTGACTGCCAGGTATACAGCAGCCATTTGGAAAGCCTTGGCGCACGCATGATCCGCCGCGATGATTTTTTACAGGCATTGCAAAAACTGATTGGCCATTAATCAGGTTCGTCCATATTTATGAATCCAAATACAGTATGACCAGTTGTAATGGCGATACATTGTAACTATTACGTATAGACGAAATAGAGTGTTCTTCCGGGAAGGCCTGTGTCCAGCATCCATCCGGAATTTTTGCATCAACCGCTTCAGTATTGGCATTGATGCCTACCCATATCTTCCGCCATGAATCACCGGCTTTTCCTGATTGAATTGTATACGATATAAATCCGGGTATTTTTTCTTCATCAAAACGGATCAGTTCAGCCACCTGGCTGCCTGTTTTTAAGCGAAAGCCCGGATGTGTGCGCCTGAGCCTGATGAGGGTTTTAATTTGGGTAACCGCATCATCGTGTATTGACCTGAGATCCCAGTTGATGGCGTTGATGCTGTCCGGGCTTTTGTAAGAATTTTCCACGCCTTTTTTTGTCCGCATAAACTCGGAGCCTGCATGCAGAAAGGGGATGCCCTGGGATGTGAGTATGATGGACAAAGCCAGCAATTGCCTTTTTTTTCTTGTCGGTTCATCTTCTGTTGCGTTCGATAAAGCCAGTTTATCCCAAAGGCAGTGGTTGTCGTGGCAATCCGCGTAATTGATGACCTGCACCGGTGACTGTGCAAATGGGCGCCCGGGCAGGTTACTGTCGGTATAATTGACCTGCGGATGCGGACAAGACGCTACAATGCCCGCTTTAATGGTTTCTTCAAGATGGATGGCCCCACCTGCGAATCCGGGTTGGTCGGGGAAAAAGACCCTTCCTTTTAACGCGTCCCTGATATCATCGCTGAATACGGAAATGCCATGAAGTTTATCTACATTGTCTTTTACCGCCCGCTGATCCGCTGGTAACACCGAATGCCCGCCGGCCCATCCTTCGCCGTATAATAATACATCCGGTTTAATTGCCTTTAATTCATCAGCGATCATTTGCATGGTCTCTACATCGTGCAAACCCATCAGGTCGAACCTGAAACCATCTGCATGATATTCCGTTAACCAGTATTTCAGGCAATCAAGCATGAATTTCCGCATCATGGGATGCTCAGTTGCCGTTTCAGTACCGCATCCGCTGCCATCCGAAAAACTGCCATCCGGGTTCAACCTGTAATAATATCCGGGCACCAATTGATTGAAAATGCTCTTCCGTATCTGGCTCGTATGATTGAATACCACATCGAGTACCACCCGAATCCCTTTTTGATGCAGGGCCATGACCATTTTCTTGCACTCCATGATCCTGCTTTTACCATCAAGGGGATTGGCCGCGTATGAGCCCTCAGGTACAAAATAATTATAGGGATCATATCCCCAATTGTATTTTTCCGGGTCATAGGTTGTTTCATCTACCGTATCAAAATCATTTATGGGAAGCAGGTGCAGGTGTGTGATGCCTAATTCCGAAAGGTAGTCGAGGCCGGTGGAAAACCCGGATGCATTTCGTGTATGCGTTTCCGTTAATCCCAGGAATTTGGCCTTGTGCATGATGCCAGAGGATGCATCTGCGGACGCGTCCCGTACATGCAGTTCGTAAATGACCGCATCTTCAGGCTGGTTATCATAGGAGAAGTCTGGGCTCTTGTCATGTTCCCATCCATCCGGGTTGGTTTCCTGCAGGTTGATGACCATTGCCCGGAGCCCATTAACTACAACTGCTTTTGCATAAGGGTCTGGCACATCCAGGCTCCAGTCTGATGCTAATTTTACCCGATAGGTATAAAATACGCCGGCATGATCACCCGGCCATTCATATGTCCAGGTTCCATGATCCCCTGTTTTCATCTGCAGCACTTCAATGGGGTATCCGCCAACAGGATCGGCAAAAATCAGTACCTGGGCTGCAAGGGCCCCGGGGCTCCAAAGTTTGAATATGGTTTGTTGCGCGGAATAGGTTGCACCCAGATCGTCACCGCTGTACACGGGGAACCGGTCCCTGATTGATGTAACTGGTTCAGGCATGAAGATAAAAGTACAATACTTGCCACAAATTGGCAAGGGCAGGCAAGGCTATTGATTTACTTGTAATCGTATACAATATATCCCCAGGGCTCCAGGCTGATATTCTGCTTATCGCTGACGCTTTCATTTGTATACAGGAATACATTGTACGGTTTACCATTTACCCTTGGGTCTTGAATACTGAATACGGCCGGTTTGGCAGACAGGTTCAGGACCACCAATAATTTACGCCCGTTCTTCTCGCGGATAAACGAAAACACGGATTCGTCATGGCTTGTTTTCAAACGTTCATATGATGCGTCTGCGGAAAGGGCAGGGTTCTTTTTCCTGAGTTGCAAAAGGGTTTTGTAAAAAGGCGCCATTTTGAATTCCTTCCATTCAATCGGGTCTTTCACAAAAAATTTCAGCCTCTTTTTATTGGGCACTTCCTGTCCATTGTAAATCAGGGGGATGCTTTGGTACATGGTTTGGGTGAATACCGCGAATGTTTTGTACGCATCGCCATACTTTTCAAATTCGGTTCCATTCCAGCTGTTTTCGTCATGGTTGCTGGTAAAGAACATCCGGTGCGCGTCTTCAGGGAAGCGATGGATATTATGTTGCAGCAATGAATCAAACTGCGCGACAGTTTTCGAACCTTTATATACATCCGACATCATGCCCATTAGGCTCCATCCATACGTGGCATCGAAACCCACTTGGTGCAGCTTGGGGCTTTCAGCTTCCGCGAGCATGTACACATTTTTTATTTTTTTCAATTCAGCGATACACTCTCTCCAGAAATCTTCAGGTACTTCTTCCGCTACATCGCAACGGAACCCATCAATGCCGGTTTCCTTCACCCAGAAACGCATGGCATCAATCATGCTGTCTCGTAACCTGCGGTGTTGGTAATTCAGTTTGTAAACGTCTGTCCAGTCAAATGGTGACACAAATTTCCCTAATGAATCTTTCACATAAAATTCAGGGTTTGTGCGCACCCAGTGGTTGTCCTGCGCCGAATGGTTGGCTACCCAATCGGTGATGACTTTAAAGCCCATCGACTGCGCTTTTTTTACCATCGCTTTCCAATCGGCCAGGGTACCAAACTCTTCGTTGACAGCTTTGTAATTGCGTACTGCATAATAACTGCCCAGTTCCGAAGGGGACATTTTCCGTCCTTCAATCCCAATAGGTGTGATGGGCATGAACCAAAGCACATCAACACCCATTTGCCTGAGGCGGGTTAAATGTTTTTGAAAATCTTTGATCTTGCCTGTAGCGCTGTATTGACGAAGGTTTACTTCGTAAATATTTGATTGGTGGCTCCAGGACGGGTGGTCGTATAATTTCCCGGCAGACTGGGCAATGGTTTGCAGCGAAAAAAACAGCAAGGCTAAAAATCCAATAATTCGTTTATGCATGATTGTTAGTTTGTCAGATGATAATATCAGGGCAAGAGTTCGTACACGACAGTTTTATATGAGCCAAGGGTGAAATCCGCAAGGTCGCCGCGGCGGTCTTCAATCACATCACGGTATTTGCTGAAGCCATGGGTGCGTTCCGTGTATTTTCCCACATTGATTTTCTTTTCTTCTTTTGATGTGTTCATTACGACCATCACGGTTTGCCCGGCTGTGTACCTGAAATAAGTGTACACGCCATCTTCGGGAAGGTATTGCATGAATTTACCAACGGTAAGGGCTGGGGAGCCTTTACGGAAATTAGCCAGTGTGGCCAGGTGTTGGAAAATGGCCTGGTCCCTCTGTGTCCTTCCTTGTATGCTGAATTTGTTGATTGAATCGTTTTTCCATCCACCGGGGAAATCGAGGCGTACATATCCGTCATTTGGACTGGTGAAACCGGTCATGCCAATTTCATTTCCATAGTATAGTTGCGGGATGCCACGGCAGGTTAGGAGCCATGAAATACCGGAGAGGTATTTATCTAGGTTCTCACCAACAACGGAATAGAACCTTGATATATCGTGGTTGTCGAGGAATATCACGTTCCTTGTGGGGTCTTCATATACAAAGTCGTAGCTAAGGTTTGTATATAATTTATTTACCCCGTCTGTCCAACCAAAATCTTTGGTCAGCGCGTCTGTAATTCCCCAAAGTGTTTGGAAATCAGTTACGGCTTGTAAATTGCTTTTGAATGGGATATTAAATTTGCTCTGGCAGAAATAAGCCTGGTTGATTACACCATGAACCCAGGTTTCGCCGAACATGGTGATGGCAGGGAATTCATCATACAAAGCCTGGTTGCATCGGTTCATAAATTCCAGGTCGTTATATGCGTAGGTATCAATACGCCATCCGTCAATACCAAATTCTTCCACTGTCCACAGTGCATGCTGAATTAAGAAGTTCGCAACAAATGGATTGTGCTGGTTGAGGTCAGGCATTTGCGGTGTGAACCATCCATCGGCCATCACCTGATAATCTTTTTTGCTGGCGTATGGGTCAAACAACACCTGGTCTTTGTAACTGGTGTTGGTGTAAGTTTCCCATTGGTGCAGCCAGTCTTTCATTGGCTGGTCCTGCACGGTGTGGTGATACAAGCCTACGTGGTTATATACGGCATCCTGGATAACTTTCATGCCCTTTTTATGGGCCGCTGTTACCAGCTCGTGATAAGCTTTATCACCGCCCAGCCTCGGGTCTACCTTATAGTGGTTGGTGAACGCATAACCATGTTCGGTGCGGTTAGGCATATCGTTTTCGAGCACCGGGTTGAGCCAGAGGGTGGTCACTCCCATGTCGAAAAGGTAATCGAGTTTGTTTTGAATCCCCTTTAAATCGCCGCCATGCCTGTTGAAAACCGTATCGCGCCTTAGTGTTTGATCACGCATGCCGGGTATTCGGTCGTTGCTTTCATCGCCGTTGCTGAAACGGTCGGGCATGATCAGGTAGATTAAGTCGCGGCTGTTCACCCCCTGCGCATAGGCGCGACCGTTACCTTCCCTTCTGGGTTTGATTTCAAAATAGAAAGGGTTTACCATTTTTTTAGAACCCTTTTTCACTTCATGAAAAACCAATGTGCCTGGTTTTGCTGTTGTGCCGATTTCGAGGTCTAAGAAAACATAGTTTGGGCTTTCCGCTTTGTGTACCTGTACCAGCCTGATGCCATCGTAAGGCATCATCGCCAGGCTGTCGGCCTTACCTATTTCCTTGTGCTGCACCATAATTTGCAGTTTGTTCCACTTCATTCCAACCCACCAGTGAGTGGGATAGCATGCGGGCTTGGTTTGCGCGTTGGCAAACAGCACAAAAAATGTAAACAGGCACCCGGCCCAAATTTTTTTGATGGTCATATCTGATTATTTTTTGTCTTCGTCTTTTACAATTAATGTCAGCAGGCCCGCGAGTATCATCGAAACTCCGCCAAGTGCAACTGTGTTGAGGGTATTGGCATGAAACAGGTTCATGGTGAAAAAGCCAAGGATACTGGCCGCTACAATTTGCGGTATCACAATGAAGAAATTAAACACACCCATATAATATCCCATTTTATGGGCAGGCAGCGCGTTCGACAACATGGCATATGGCATGGAAAGGATGCTTGCCCAGGCAATGCCAACCATGGCCATCGAAACCGCGATCAGGGTTGGGTTTTCTATGAAATAAATAGACAACAATCCAAGTCCGCCAATGATCAGGCAAATCATATGCGTGATTTTCCGGTTTGTGCGGTAAGCGATGAGTGGAATGAGGAACGCGAATAATGCGGCAACGCCGTTTCGTACGGATGAACATACATTTAACCAATCGGCGCCATCATTATATTCCTGCCTTACCCTTTCCAGTTCTATTTTATCGGCCGCGGTAACCTGCGTGTTGAGGCTGTCTGAGAAATAATTCGCGAGGTTGACGGAAATGGCAACTGGGTTTTTATCAGACCTGTATTTCCTGATCTCTTCGATATCTTTTTTCAACGATTCGAGGTTTTTCTTTTTATCGGCGTCTTTGATATTCTCTTCTTTCATCACATCATTGCCAACGGCCACGGCCATTTTCTCCACCAGGGATTGGTCAACCTTCATATTGTATTTGTTGGCGGTAACGGCATTGGTGGTATAAATCCACATGGCGAATAAGGAAAACCAGGTGAAGAATTGCACGATAGCGAGCTGGCGCATGGTTTTTGGCATGCGGAATATGCCGCCAAATGTTTCGTTGAGCGCGTCTTTAAAAGTGGTTTCCTTTTTTTCTTTTTTGAATTTCTCCAGGTCTTCAGGAGGAAATTCTTTGGTGGTAAATACTGTGTATAACACTGAAACCAGGAAAGCGATGCCACCCAGGTAAAATGACCATTTGACCGAATCGGGGATTTGTCCGGCGGGAGCGGTATTGCTCACATTGAACCAATTGGTAAAGATCCAGGGCAGGAGCGCGGCGATAACGGATCCGATGCCGATGAAGAAACTTTGCATAGCGAAACCGGAAGTGCGCTGATCGGGTGGGAGTTTATCACCAACGAAAGCGCGGAAGGGTTCCATGGAGATATTGATGGAAGCATCAAGGATCCAGAGCATACCTCCGGCCATCCAAAGCGCGGATGAATTGGGCATGATGAACAAGGCGATGGTTGCAAGCACGGCACCTATAAAAAAATATGGCCTGCGGCGCCCCCACCAGGGATGCCAGGTGCGGTCGCTCAAATACCCAATGATGGGTTGCACCAGCAAACCGGTTAGTGGCGCGGCAATCCAGAGAATGGGTATTTCATCTTTATTGGCGCCCAATGTTTCAAAAATGCGGCTCACATTGGAGTTCTGCAATTCAAAGCCGAACTGGATGCCAAAGAAGCCAAAACTCATGTTGAATATCTGCCAGAAACTAAGCCTGGGCTTTTCGGAAGACAGTGTGGGTTGTTTTTCTCCTGCCGGATGATGTGTTTGCATAAGCAATCGTTGGTGGTCAAAATTGTCTATTGTGTAAAAAATACACGTCGTTAAAAATACAATAAATATACACCCGGCAAATTTTTTTCCTTTCAGACTCAGAAAAAGTTTTGATTATGAGTGATTTAGGTAAAATGTCCGAAAATCTGTAGAAGCAAAACCCGGAAAATATGGGTTCCGGGTTATCATGATTTTTGTGGAATGGTTAAATGTGTTTATTTTACACGATAAAATTGCTTGCAATGAAAAGAATCTTACTCTTTTTGTGGATCATGTCTGCCGCCATTTCCGGACACACACAACTATTGTCGTGGACTCCGGCTTTCCCGGTACAAACATCCACCATCTCCATCACCATGGACCCAACAAAGGGCAACCGTGGCCTGAATGGGTACACCCCGGTAACCGATGTATATGTACATATCGGTGTTATCACCAACCTGAGTACATCCATCACAAACTGGCGTTATGTAAAGTTTAATCAAAACTTCAATACGCCTAATGCTTTATTGCAGGCTTCCTACAATGCAGGCACAAACAGGTGGACGTTTAACATTACACAGAATCTGCGCACATATTTCGGGATTACCAATCCTTCTGAAAATATTGAAAAGATCGCGATCCTGTTCCGCAATGGTGCCGGTACCGCAGTACAGCGCAATACTGACGGTAGCGACATGTATATCCCCATTTATCCTGTCGGGCTTGCCACACGCCTGAGTGTGCCATTCAAGCAGCCTACTTATATTCCGCAGCCAGAGCCTATTTCCCTGGCAGTGGGGAATACCATTCCATTTACGGGTATTTCAAACGACCTGGCCGATCTTCGTCTATACTACAACGGTAGTGTAGTGCAAACAGCGCTCAATGCGTCAACTGTTTCCGCATCCCCCACAATTTCAGTCGCGGGAACCCAAACCCTGGTTGTTGAAGCGAACGACGGTTCAGAAATCAAAAAAGATACCATTAAGTTCTTTGTGCCCGGCGCAAACAACATACAGGCATTGCCTGCAGGAGTGCGCGATGGCATCAATTACGAAGCCAATAATACAGCAGCCACTTTTGTATTATTCGCGCCCAACAAGAACAGGGTGACAATAATTGGCGATTTGCCCGGATCAAACTGGACGGAGCAATTGCAGTACCAGATGAATAAAACCCCTGATGGTAATTATTACTGGTTAAGGGTAACCGGACTTACGCCGGGTACTGAGTATTCATTCCAATATATAGTGGATGGCAGCATCAGGATCGCGGATCCATATTGCGAAAAAATCCTGGATCCCTGGAACGACAGCTTTATCCCTTCAGCAGTTTATCCCAACCTGAAACCATATCCAACAGGTTTAACAAATGGCATTGTAGGAATTGTGCAAACCGCGTCCCCGGCATATAACTGGCAAACGACCAATTATACCAGGCCCGACAAACGCAATTTGATGATCTACGAACTGCTGCACCGTGATTTTCTCGCAACACCAAACTGGACGACACTCAGGGATACATTAACATACCTGAAGCGTCTCGGCATTACGGCCATCAAACTCATGCCTTTCAATGAATTTGAGGGAAACATCAGTTGGGGTTACAATCCGGATTTTTATTTTGCTCCGGATAAATATTATGGAACAAAGAACAACCTCAAGCAGTTCATTGATATTTGCCATGCCAATGGCATCGCGGTTATTATGGATATCGCATTGAACCATTCCTTTGGGTTATCGCCCATGGTTCAGCTTTATTGGGATGCGGTCAACAACAGGCCGGCAGCCAACAACCCCTGGTATAACCCGGTTGCCCGCCATGCGTTCAATGTGGGTTTCGACTTTAACCATGAAAGTTTATCAACCCGGTATTTCTTCAGCCGGGTGGTGGAGCACTGGTTGACGGAATATAAGCTTGATGGATTCCGTTTTGATTTGTCAAAAGGATTTACGCAAAACAATACCTGCGATGTAAACGGCGCCAATTGCAATGTTGGCGCATGGAGCAGTTACGACCAAAGCCGGATCAATATCTGGAACAGGTACTACGATACTCTTCAACTGAAATCTCCCGGTTCTTACGCTATCCTAGAGCATTTTGCCAACAATGATGAGGAAAATGTATTGCAAAACAGGGGATTCATGTTCTGGGGCAATTTGAATACCAGTTTTTCGCAAGCGGCGATGGGGTATACCACCGATTGGGATTTCAAATGGGGCATCCACAATGAGCGTGGTTGGGCAAACCCGCACCTGATCACATACGCGGAGAGCCATGATGAAGAACGTGTCATGACCAAGATGCTGCAATTTGGAAACAATAACCCTGGCGTTTATAATACCAGGATATTGGATACGGCCCTGCAACGGATGGAGTTAATTTCCGCATTCATGCTGACCATCCCCGGCCCGAAAATGATATGGCAGTTTGGTGAACTGGGATACGATTTCTCCATCAACTATTGCCAGAACGGAACCATAAACAGCAATTGCAGAACGGATCCCAAACCAATTCGCTGGGATTATTACAATGTACCTGACCGCCGGAAATTATATGATGTGAACAGGGCTTTGTTACAGTTGCGCAAGAACCCGGTTTACTCGCCATTGTTTGTATCAAATGCTGTTCAATATAACCTGAGTGGAAACGTAAAATGGTTGAAAATCAGCCAGGGTATTACAGGTATTTTGGTTATCGGGAATTTTGATGTAGCCACGCAAACGGGTTCTGTCAGTTTCCCATTTGGCGGAACCTGGTACAACTACATGAACCCGGGCCAGACATTTAACGCAACAGGCGGGTCTCAATCCTTTACATTGGCGCCCGGTGAGTACCGCGTCTACCTGAGCAGTTTTGTAGTGGTTCCGGTTGACATCCTGAGTTTTACTGGCCAGCATAATGGCAACAGTAATTTGCTTAAGTGGACGGTAGCCAACGAACAGAACCTTGAGTACTATGAGTTGCAGCGCAGCTTGAATGGCGTAGACTTTGTATCTGTTGGTGATGTAACGGCAACGGGTAGCAGCAGTTATGGTTACAATGACCCTGTGGCCAATGTCCCTTCGCCGGTTTATTACTATCGCTTGCGTATGGTCGACCGTGACGGTAATTTCAAACTTAGTGAGATTGTTAAGATCAATGCGGGCAGGACGGCATGGTTCGCGGAAGCTAACCCAAATCCTTTCGGTAACAGGCTGAACATCCGGATTCAATCGCCTGAGCAAACAAATGCTCGCGTACTTGTTACCGACATGAGCGGCCGCCAGGTATTGCAACGCCAGGTTAGTTTGATCAATGGTGTGAACATGGTAAGTTTGCCCGAGGCGGCTGTGCTGGAAAGCGGGCTGTATAATGTTACCATTATCACAGCTTCGGATAGGTATAGCATCAGGGCCGTAAAGGTGAAATAAGAGATTTGTCTTTAACCCAACATAAAACAGGAGCGGATTTCCGCTTCCCTAACACGCTATGTCTGTAAAACAAAAACCGGATGGCATACCAACAGCCAAATCGCTGAAGGCCATTCAAACAGAAGTAGAGAGCAGTAACCGGATTGCGTTGAGTGTGGATTGCGTGATATTTGGTTTTGATGAAAACAAACTCAAAGTATTGCTCATCCGGTCTGACATGAAGACGTACCAGGACAAGTGGTCATTATTGGGCGACCTGGTGCGCCCCGACGAAGACCTGGATGCTTCGGCATACAGGATTTTGAAACAACGTACCGGATTAAGCGATCTGTACCTTGAGCAGGTCCAGGCCTTTGGCAAGGTTAACAGGCATCCCGCGGGCAGGGTAGTAACGGTTGCATACTATTCCCTGATCAATGTGCAGCATCATAAGCTGAAAATACTCGACAATGAACTGCACTGGCATGATGTTGACAGCGTTAAGGACCTCGCATTTGACCACCAGGAAATATTTAATACCTGTTACAGCAGGCTACAGAAAAGGGTACAGGAGCACCCCGCGGGCTTTAGCTTACTTCCCAATAAATTCTCACTCAGGGAATTACAGAATTTATATGAAGCGATTTTGGGTGTGAAACTTGACCGGCGGAATTTCCGAAAGAAGTTCTTTGCCATGGATTTCCTGATTGATTTGGGGGAAATCGAGGTGAACGTACCGCACCGACCTGGAAAACTCTATAAATTCAATTACAACAAATACGAAAAAAGGGGCAAAAAATGGGTCGGTATTGACTTTTTATAGCTAACATAAATTATTCACCCGTGCAGCGATGCCGGGTGATTTTCTGTCTTAGCCGGATCCCACATGTTCATGAATCCCTCTGAAAGCTGTCGAAAATCAGCAAAAAATGGTATTAACAAAAGTTTAATATTCAAAGATTTGAAGTACTTTGCGTAATAATTACACAATTAAACCTGGCTTTCTTACTTACAATGTAAAATTTATGAGAAAATCCATCACAACCTTTCCAAAATTCCTGGGGGTTACTTTGGTGCTGATGTTGCTAAACCTGGCAGCATGGGCGCAGCAGGTAATCACCGGTACTGTCACAGACTCCAAGAATGGAGAACCTGTTGCAGGAGTAACGGTAACGATTAAAGGCAGTTCCACATCCACACAGACGGATGCTTCCGGTAATTTCCGGATCAATGCTGCTTCAACGAATGTAACCCTTGTGTTTTCTTCTGTGGGATTTGGTACCCGTGAAGTAAACAGCAACGGACAAACGGCCATCAGCGTAGCCTTGACCCAATTCAACCAGCAATTAAATGAAGTTGTGGTTGTTGGTTACGGTACAGCGCGCCGCAGGGACCTGACCGGTGCCGTTACAGTAGTTAGTTCAAAAGATTTCCAAAAAGGCGCCATCACAACACCCGAGCAATTGATTGCCGGTAAAGTGGCCGGTGTTTCTATCATCAATAACGGCGGTGCGCCCGGAGCAGGAAGCACTATCCGTATCAGGGGAGGTTCTTCGCTGAACGCGAGCAACGACCCGCTGATTGTAATTGATGGTGTTCCTTTGGACAATGGCGGCATCAGTGGCGCCGGTAATGCATTGTCTTTGATCAACCCAAATGATATTGAAACATTCAATATCCTGAAAGATGCCTCTGCTACCGCGATCTATGGTTCCAGGGCTTCGAATGGTGTGATCATCATCACTACCAAAAAGGGAACAAGCGGAAAAATGAAAATTAATTTCAACACGCAGTTGCAGGTTGCTACCATTGCCAACAAACTGGACGTGTTGACACCTGGCCAATTCCGCGATTATGTAAATAAAGAAGGAACCCAAACACAGATTGGTTACCTCGGTTCTGCCAATACCGACTGGCAGGATGAGATTTATCAAACCGCTATTGGTACCGATAATAACCTGAGCTTTTCAGGTACTGCAAACAATATTCCATATCGCGTTTCATTGGGTTACCTGAACCAGGAAGGTATCTTGCGCACCGGTAAGCTCGAGCGTGCGTCTGCAGGCCTGAACCTCAGCCCTAAATTCTTCAATAACCACCTCCGTGTTGACCTGAACCTGAAAGGTTCGATCACCGGAAACAATTTCGCGAATACAGGCGCCATTGGCTCAGCAGCCACTTTCGACCCAACGCAGCCGGTACGTGTCAACAGCACCCGTTTTGGCGGATTTTTCGAGCACCTCGACCCGAATTCCGTTCGTGGCCTGAACGCTTTGTCGCCCCGTAACCCGGTTGGTTTATTGGAACAGACGAATGACCGCACAACCGTTAAACGAAGTGTGGGAAATATCGTATTTGATTATAAATTTCATTTCCTGCCAGAATTGAGGGCAAACCTGAACCTGGGTTATGACGTTGCAGTGGGTACCGGTGGCGTATATGTAAACGACAGCGCCGCCCAGGATTACAGGAGGTACCAGGATGCCGGTGGCATTTTCCATGGTGGCCGCCGCACCCAGTTCCGCCAGGAAAGGAAAAATAAAGTGATGGAATTCTATCTTAACTATGTGAAAGAACTGAAGTCAATCCGCAGCCGCATAGACGCGACAGCCGGTTACTCATACAACGACTTCCTCACGACAAACTTCGCGTTTGATGATAAAACTGCGAACCAAACCATTATTCCGGAAAACAAGCCATTGTTTGCAAGGGATTTCCCGCAATACACCTTGATTTCTGTGTATGGCCGTTTGAACTACTCATTAATGAACAAATACCTGGTAACCGCAACCATTCGTCGTGACGGTTCTTCCAGGTTCGGTAAAGATTTCCGTTGGGGTAATTTCCCATCCGTGGCTGTTGCCTGGAGGTTGAAAGAAGAATCTTTCCTGAAGGACAGCCGCCTGTTCTCAGACCTTAAACTCCGCGCAAGCTATGGTATCACAGGTCAGCAGGATGGTATTGGTTTGTATGATTACCTGACCTATTACACGCTGAGCGCCAATTCCGCTCAATACCAGTTTGGCAATAATTTCTACAGCATGTGGCGCCCCAATGGTTCTTCGCCCGGGCGTAAATGGGAAGAGACCGCTACCACAAACGTTGGACTTGACTTCGGTTTCCTCAACAACAGGATCACCGGTAGTATCGAAGCTTATCTGAATAAAACCAGTGACTTGCTGAATGAAATTGATCAGCCGGCAGGCACTAACTTCTCCAACAAAATCGTGGCGAATGTTGGTACGATGGAGAACAGGGGTATTGAATTTAATATCAATGCGGATATCATCCGCACGGATAACCTGGTTTGGAGTGTGAACTTTAACACCACTTATAATAAAAATGAAATCACCAGGCTGACTTTGTCGAATAATCCCGGATTTATCGGAAATGAGTTCTTCACAGTTGGCGGAGGTACCGGTAATACCTTGTTTGTAAATACGGTGGGTTTCCCTAAGTCATCATTCTTTGTGTACAAGCAGGTATATGACAACAACGGTAACCCGATTGATGGATTGTATGAAGACCTGAACCGTGATGGTTTGGTGAATTCGGCTGACCGTTACCGTTATAAGAACCCGGCTCCGGAAATGTTCTACGGTTTCTCAACCAACATTTCTTACAAAAAATGGAGTGCAGGTTTCGTACTCCGTGCCAGCACCGGAAACTATGTATATAATAACATCAACGCTGTTAATGGTAACCGCAACGCCGTATTTGGCAATGGCTTCCTGAACAATGCTTACAACGATGTGTTAAATACAAATTTCAGCGGAACAAAATCAGGTTTCAGCCTGTCTGATTACTTCATCGAAAATGCTTCATTCCTGCGTATGGATAACCTGACTGTAGGCTATGATATGGGAAGCATCCTGAAGGGTAAGGCACATGTACGCCTGAACGCGAATGTGCAGAATGTATTTGTGATTACTAAATACAAAGGCCTCGACCCTGAAATCGGCAATGGTGTAGATAATAACTTCTACCCAAGGCCGAGGACGTTCGTGATTGGTGCAAACTTTGATTTTTAATTAAACCGAACCACTTAAATAAGAATATATGAAAAGGATCATCTTGAATATGGCGGCCCTCTTGATGCTGGTGGGAAGTTTTGTTTCCTGCACCAAGGATCTCGACAGGTTCCCCGTCAATGATGTAACCGAAGATAAAGTGTACAGCACTTTCGACGGTTACAAGCAGGCCCTTGCCAAGGTATATGGCAGTTTTGCCCTTACGGGTAACAGCGGCCCTGCCGGTAACGGCGATATCCAGGGTATCGATGAAGGTACCTCTGATTTCCTCCGCCTGTATTGGTGGGTACAGGAAATCAGTACTGATGAAGCCGTTGTTCAGGCAGGCTGGAATGACCCGGGCATCCATTTCTTCCATCCATTGAACTGGACGGACGATAACGTGATCATTAAAGGCGTGTACTACCGTTCACTCTACCAGATCACATTATGTAACGATTTCATCCGCCAGGCTTCAGACGCGAAGTTGGCTGAAAGGGGATTCACCGGTAAGAATGCAGATGATATCCGTGCATTTGCACAGGAAGCCCGCTTCCTCCGCGCATACCAGTACTCAGTACTGATCGATTTGTTTGGAAATCCTCCTTTCCTGACAGAAAGGGATATCCCTGGTACAGTATTACCAGCTCAGATCGGCCGTGACTCATTATATGGTTATATCCGTACTGAACTGTTAGACCTGGAAAACAAACTCCCTCAGCCACGCACCAACGAATATGGTCGTGCCGACAGGGCAGCAGCCTGGGCATTGATGGCCCGCCTCTCCCTGAACCATAAGGTTTACCTGGATGAAGTGGTGCCGGCTTATTACCGTGAGGCGGCTGTATATGCTGAGAAGGTAATTAACGCCGGTTACAGGTTGATTGATGATTATCGTCAATTGATGCTGGCCGACAACCATACCAATACCAGCGAATTTATCCTGACAATCAATTATGACGGTATCCGCACCAAGGGATTTGGTGGCACCACCTTCTTTACGCATGCTTCTGTAGGCGCTGATATGCCGGCTTCAAGTTTTGGTATCGGTGGTGGATGGCAAGGTATCCGCACAACAAAGAACCTACCGAATCTCTTCCCTGATCCATTTGGAAATGAAGATCAGCGTGCTCAGTTCTTTACATCAGGACAATCAATTGAACTCAGCGCTGATCCTGCCCCAAGTTTCCGTGAAGGTTATGCTATCACTAAATACCGTAACGTAACAAAATCTGGTCAACCCGGCTCAAGCCCTGATTTTGCTGACGTTGATTTCCCGATTTTCCGTTTGGCAGAAATGTACCTGGTATATGCTGAAGCTGCATTGCGCGAGCCTTCAGCGGGTAACAGCGGCACTGCGTTGAATTATATCAATACACTCCGCCAGCGTGCTTATGGACATCCCGGAACTTCTGGTCCTGGAGAGATTTCTTCTTCACAATTGACGCTCGATTTTATCATTGATGAGCGCGCACGCGAACTGTATTGGGAAGGTTTCCGTCGTTCAGACCTGATCCGCTTCGACCGTTTTGTTGAGGGTTCTTATCTCTGGCCCTGGAAGGGTGGTGTAGCCAATGGTACCGCAGTACCGGCTTTCCGGAAATTATTCCCGATTCCAATCGCGGACATAAATTCCAACAGCAACCTGGTACAAAACAATGGTTATTAATCTGCCAACATTCAAATAAAATAATATGAAAAAGATATTTCAAAAACTCTTCATCATTCCTTTGCTGGCTGCCAGTTTCGCATCCTGCAAAAAGGATGAGAACAAAGTTGTCTTCGAAGGTGGTACGGAACCTGTACTGACAGCTTCCACAACCGGCCCGCTGGTTTTGGAAATTGCCAATAAAGACAGGGATGCCGTTACATTTAACTGGACGAACCCAGACTATACATTCAATACCGGTATCAGCAGCCAGAACGTGTTATATACGTTACAGATTGCCGTTGCCGGCACCAATTTCGCAAACCCGCAGGAGAAGACCATCGCTTCTGATTTGACTTCAACCTTGAAGGTATCTGAACTGAACGCATTCCTGCTCTCACTGGACCTTCCTGAAAACGTGGCACATGATATGGAGATTCGCCTGAAATCTTCTCTGATCAACAATACAGCAGTTTTGTACTCTAACGTTCTGCGAATGACAATCACTCCTTACCTGGATGTTAAGTATCCGGTTCCGGATAACCTGTACATTACCGGTAGCGCCACTCCGGCTAACTGGCAGTGTGGATGCGGCGAACCAGAATTGCTGTCACAGAAATTTACCAAAATCAACTCTTACACATTTGAATTGGAACTGACATTAAGTGCAGACAATTCATATTTGTTACTGCCTGTTTATGGTAGTTGGAGCGCAAAATATGGCGGAATCAATTCATCAAATAATACCAACAATGTGTTTGAAGATGATTTCAAACCCAATGGCAGCGATTTGAAAGCTCCACCACAAACTCGCCTGTATCGAATCACTGTTGATTTCAAAACCGGACGTTTCAAACTGGTTGGACTTTAATTCACCCAGCATCATTGATCATTCTTCAATAAATGAATAGTATGAAAAAGATTTTTAATTACCTGATCGTAGCCCTTACCGCTGCAGTCTTTATGACATCCTGCGATAAGGTTGACGACCTGCCGTTTTATGGAAACGGCACCACGCCGGTACTCTCGGCTTCAACAAACCGTGTAGCCGCTAACGCTACAGACTCATTGAGCCAGGTGATCGCATTTAGCTGGACTGACCCTAAGCATGCGACCAACCCTGCATCATATAAGTTTGTACTCGAGTTCGATTCTATCGGCCGTAATTTCGCCCGTTCCGTTAGTCGCGAAATCATTGGTAAAATGAGCGATACTTTACTCGCAAAAGATATCAATGAAATCATGCTTGCCCTTGGATTTGATTTCAATGTGGAGTATGATATCCAGGTTCGTGTTACATCATCTTATGGTAATAACAACGAAAGGCTGACTTCTGAGCCAATCACCATTAAGGGTACGCCATACCTGATCCCGCCTAAAGTGCCTGTGCCTACTTCAGGAAAATTGTTCCTGGTAGGTGATGCAACACTTGGTGGCTGGAACAACCCGGTGCCAGTTCCTACACAGGAATTCGCACGCATTACCAACACCCTTTATGTTGGTGTATTCAACATTGTAGGTGGACGCGAATACCTGATGCTGCCCGTCAATGGTGACTGGAGCAACAAATTCTCTGTTCCCGATAAAACCGTTCCTGGTTTAAATGAAGGGGGCGATTTTGGTTTCAACCTTCCGGATAATTTCCCTGGCCCCGCCGCTTCAGGAACTTATAAAATTACAGTTGATTTCCAACAAGGTAAGTTTAAAGTAGAGCCATTCAATGGCCGTCTGCCAGAGAACCTGTATATGGTAGGTGATGCTACTCCGGGTGGTTGGAGCAATCCGGTACCAACGCCTTCACAGCAATTCACACAATTGAATTCTGTTCAATTTGAGTTAACACTCGGTTTGACAGGCGCCCGCCAGTACTTGTTCCTGCCTGTAAATGGCGATTGGGGCAATAAATATGCGGTGGCTAACAACACATTGCCAGGTTTGGCTGACGGTGGTTATTTCGGCTATAATTTCAGCGACAATTTCCCTGGCCCTGCCACAGATGGCACTTATAAGATTGAAGTGAACTTCGGCATCCAGGACCCTGCGGCTCCCGGCAGTCCAACGGCTTGGTTCAAAACTACCCGTCAATAATCATCAAAATCTTTGATATAAAAAGCCCGGTTTATACCGGGCTTTTTTATGGTATATTAAAACGGGAAGATTGGGATTGCCGCTTTTATTTATTGATGGGTCTCTAAAATATTAACATCTGTTTTTTATAGTTTGATGTCTATCATTTGATTCCGGTTACCAATAGAAACAGTTACTTGAATTTCATTTCTTTGGTCATTCCAGCAATCCTTAATTGCAAGCGTTTTTCCATTGACTGTTACGGAAACCGGTTTCCCGGTTTGAGGAATGGCCAGGGTTATTGCCCGGTTTGCTTTCCGGCCGGGGTAGCGGCCATTATTGGAACTAACGGTGATGCGTAACCTGTTATTCTTTATCCCGGAACTGTGGAACTTAGTCAGCTCAAATTGTTTCTCCCGTATGGCCTGGGCATTTTCCCCATCATCTTCATATAATGTATAAAGGCCGGGTTTCGTGGAAGGGTAGTAGGTGACCGTTAATTTCCCATTGGCGTAATCGGATGCATTTCGTATATCCGTCACCGTTGGGATGAAGCTGCCTTCCTTAACCCAAACAGGAATTGCATCGGGCTGCACCTCTTGTGTGACCCATCTGGGGCCGGTTTCCCGGGTTTGATTGTGGATGTTTGTCCAGGATCCTTCCGGTATGTACATTTTTTTCTCCCGCTGCCCTTTGCCGGTAACAGGTACCACCATCACCTGTTCACCCCATAGGTACTGGTCTTCAGCTTTGTATAAATTACTGTCTGCCGGTTGCAAAAAGAATACAGGGGAAACCAATGGTTTTCCCGATACATGCTGTTCGTAACTCAATGTATAATTGTATGGCAACCATTTGTATCGTTCCAGGATTGCTTTCTTTGCGAGGCCCCTGTAAGGCTCAGGCCATAAAGCCGCTTCGGATGGGATATCCTTCACACTCGGTTCAATGACGCCCAGAGCTGTTCCGTGCGGACGAAAGATAGGGGTGAAAGCCGCAAACTGCATCCAACGTGTATAAAGCTCCCCGTCTCCTTCACCTCCCGCAAAACCGCCGGCATCACTGTGCATATACGGAACACCGCTCATGCTCATGCCAAGCATCAGGGGTATTTGTCCTTGCAAACCTTCCCAGCTTCTGCTGACATCACCACTCCAGGGGAAACTGCCAAAACGGGGTGTCCCTACATAGCCACTCCTGTTCAGGTGAAACAAGCGCCGCCTGGGATAATCTTTGCGGAAACGTTCATAGAGCATTTTGCTCCAGGTATGCCCATACATATTATGGATTTCCGGCGCGGAGAATTTTCGGTAATATCCCTGTGATGTGAGGTCATGCAACATATCCGAAGGGTGTTTTTCGGGTTCCCCCAAATCGCCCCACCAGCCAGACACACCAATATCCATCTGCTTTTTGTACTTGCCGTAAAACCAGTCGGATGCATCTTTCCTGAAAATATCGATCAAGCCGCCTTCGCCAAAATAAAAATCATTGAGTACATAAGGCATGCCATCCGCATTCCGGGCATGATAATTTTTTGACGGTTCATAATTTGCTGATTGTTTGACTACAAATGGTTCCGTGATCAGGATGGTATGAATGTCCTTCTTTTTCCATCCCCGGATCATCTTTTCCGGATCGGGCCATGCTTTTTTATTCACCCATTCAAGGTTGCCCATGGTTTGTTTGATGCTGTCGCCGAACCAGAACAGGTCGAGGATGATGGCATCTACCGGTATCTCATTTTTTTCCATTTCCTGTAAGATACCCTGCACCTGCACTTCACTCGTATATCCAAACCGGCTCATGAAATGGCCCATCGCCCAGCGCGGCGGCATGGTTTGTGTGCCCACCAATGCATGTAGCCGTGACAGGATTTCTGAATAGTTTTTGCCCGGTATCAAATAAAAACTCAGGCGCCCGCTGCCCGTAGTGTAACTGAGCATGTCCGGATTGGTTTTACCGATATCCAACCTGCCGGATGATGGGTTATCTATAAATAATGCATAACCCCTGCTCGACATGATTACGGGAACACTATAATTCAGCGCATCGGCATTTAAAGAATAACCATACCAAGGATTGTTGTGCAACGGAAGCGAATAGCCCCTTCTGTTGAGGGGCAGGCTCCGGCTGCCCGTACCAAAAATTTTCTCAGATTCTTCTAACCTGAAATGCAGTCCCCGCAGGGAGTCTGAATAACTTGCGTTTGTCAATATCAGATCCTGCCGGTTGGCCAGCGTAAAGAAAATACTGCTGTCGGTTACCTTCAGCGATGCGTCAGGCCATTGCAGGGTTATGGCGCCAGCCTGCTTTTTCACCAGCGGCCTTTGTTGCAATCTTTTTGCGATAACGGCATCTGATATTTGTTCATCCCGTTCACTGTTGATCGGGATGAATGTGGCTGAAATGATTTGGTTGGGATACCGGTAAAAAGTCCATAAGCCGTTTTTTTGTTTAACATGGCTGTATGATGCCGGCGAAGGAAGCAGTTCCGGTTGCGCCTGCGCAGATAGCATAAATCCTGCACCAAGCACGGTCAAAATGGTTTGTAATGATATATTTCTGATCATACTTAAAGTTATTTCAAATATGGATGCTGTGCATAGATGAAATTGATTGTTTAAAAATTTCATGTGCATCCATTATTTTTGATCAAAATCTTCTCAAATGGATCAACTGACCTTAGGCATAGGAACAAGATTGCAACATACGCTGCACGGCCCCGGTGTAATAGTAGGTGTCCGGTATGCCACTTACCTGATTTCGTTTTTTAATCATGGCATCCGTGACATTGATAAGAATGATCCCAAACTCGAAGAGATTATTCCTGAGAATGTAACGGAAGAGGTGGAGACCCATTCTGATATGGAAAGATCATTGTTGAAAATTCTTCGTTTATGGTCCGACGTGAGTGAAGTGGTACCTCTGGGTGACCGATGGAAAGGGGGGACCATGATCCTGCAACCCGCGGATAGTACCTTAAAGCCAAAAGAAGTACCCATTGATATGTTCTTTCATAAAATTGTGATGCTGCGCGACAGGCTCCGTGTAATGGAACAACAAATCAATGCCCATAAAATACTAAGTGATGAGGATAAGATAAACCTGCAACAATACATCACCCGTATATATGGCTCACTGACTACTTTTAATGTCTTATTTAAGAACAAAGAGCAGTGGTTTGTAGGGGAGAAGGGTAGCGAGGGGTAAACCCGGCAGTATGATGTGCAGGCTTGTTCGTGATACCGGTAAATTGATCAACAACTGTTATTGAATTGACAACCAAGTTAATTCCTGAAAATTGAATTGGCCATGGCAAATACACATCATTATACCATTAACCTGGAATGGACTGGGGACAAAGGTTCCGGCACTTCATCCTATGTGTCTTACAGCAGGGACCATATAATAAAATCGGTTAATAAGCCTGCTATTGAAGGATCATCTGATCCTATGTTCAGGGGTGACCCACGAAGATATAATCCTGAAGAATTATTCTTGTCCTCGCTGGCAGCCTGCCACATGCTTTGGTACCTGCACCTTTGTGCCGACCATGCTGTCATTGTAAAGAAATATACGGATCAGCCTGTTGGCCAATTGCAGGAAGATCCGGCCGGTGGCAAATTCACGGAAGTGATTTTGCGTCCAACCGTTACGGTTACGAATGCTTCCATGCTGGCAAAGGCCCGTGAATTGCACCGGGAAGCCCATCGGCAATGCTTTATAGCCAATTCATGTAATTTCCCGGTGCGGCACGAGCCTGTTTGTGAGGTTTTATCGGCTGAGGGGTTATGACCTTCCGCCCAGCATTCCTTTTAACTGGTCAAGTATTCCGCCACCTGAACCCGAACCTCCTGAAAACATACTTGTGATGTCGCTCAGGTCTACATCCCCATCCCCATCCTTATCAAGGCCCCCGGAAAATTTGGAAAAAATACTGCCTATGTCAATGCCACTGGTTCGGTTATTGCTCAGGCCGTTGAATATATCCTGGATATTCATGCTGCTGTCGTTCGGGTCATTGGTACGCCCAACCAATTTGCCCAATACCATCGGGATCAGGCTGCCCGCGATATTGCCTGCGGCCCCGCTGTTCAAGCCGAACTTTTCCATGATTGACGACATGAAATTCCCCGAAATCTGCTGGGCGGCTGGATGGCTCCCAACCTGGTCTGGTGCGGTTTTAAACAGGCTCATGACTTCTTTAGCCTGTCCTGATGCAAGCATATTTTGCAAAGTAGTTGTTACAGATGCGCCGGCTTCCTGCATCACCGATTCATTGTATTCATTGGGTACTTCGGGGTTGTTGATGACGGTTTCTGTTGATTCGGTTTGAATCAGTTGCATGAGTTGTTCAATCATAATAAGGTTTTTATTCGGTGAGAAAATGAAATGGGTTTACTTTTTACGAAATAACAAACGGCTGTCATTCTGCAAATACAAAGTCAGCATATCTTCTTCCAGCCTGATATTTACCAATTTTTCTGACAGCCAGGTCTGAAACAAAACTACAGTTTTTATGGCAGGACAACTTTTTTTTGTGCCCCTCCAGTTGCTTAATTGTATCCTGTCGCCCTGGTTCAATACCTGTACCCTAAATTGGTTACATCCGTCAAAAACCTGTCCGCTGGTTAATTGTTCATCAATGCGAATAACTGGCAGCCCATTGGGGTAATCTTTATCATCCAATAGTTCCTGGTCAATAAATCGAAGCGTCCATTCTCCGGGCAACCTGCTGTCAACCTGGTATGAGCCACAACCGCTGTACAATTTTCCTGCAATATCAACGTCCACTTTTTGACCTTGTTCGCAAGAAGTTGCATATACCGTGATCAACATTTTTCCAACAGTGGTATTTACTTCGAACACTTGTTTTTCGCTGTTGGCCAATTTTGGTTTTACGGCATTGCTGACATACACTTCTTTGGCATCACCATAAAAGCGGAAATCTTTATCAAAATCAAGGTATAAACTCCATGCCGATGGCAAATTGCCGCTTGCGATGAAGTCGACACCCGATTGCCTGGGCCCTGCCATTTTCGCCGCATCCTCTTTTGAATTGGCTACTTGGTTTTGTCTGTCGCTTTTGGGCCGGCTGCTTGAACATGCCATAAGCAAGCCAATGGCCAGCGCCGTCATATAGCTATATAAACTTAATGGGAATATATTCCATTGATTTTTTATCATTCGACGCATTTTGTTGGGTTTCTATTGATCTCTCCGGCCTATCTTAAAAAAGGTGATTTTTTATACTGGTTGCCTGAAAACCGGGTGCTGACTAAATTAACAAATATGCCCGTAATGCGATAATTTAGCTATACATCCGGGTCTGGCTGATCTATATTTGATAAACATTTAACATCAAACCATGGATTTCATCATTAAAGTTTTGGTCAATGCAGCGGTCATCTTTTTTCTATCCAACCAGATGTCGTCTATCAAAGTAAAAAGTTATGGTTCGGCGATATGGGTTTTCCTGTTGATTGGATTGCTCAATGCAAGTATCGGGTTTCTGCTGCGTCTGCCCATGAACCTGCTAACTTTATTCCTGCTTTGTTTTGTTGTGCGGCTGATAGTGTCGGCTGTCATGATTAAACTGGCCTCAAAATTATACTCTGGGTTTGAAGTCAAAAACTGGACAGCGGCTTTTTTGCTCGCGGTAGCTTTAGCCATCACATCATATTTTCTGGATAAAATTTTATAATCGCACATGAAGAAATTATTGATCGCTTCCTTCATTTTGTTTGCAGCCTGCAGGGGTACCCGCACCACACAACTGTCATCGAATGAACAGGGCATGTTGATCCATGGAAAAACTTTCGCCACCGTGTATCAGCAATCAGCAGCGGAATACAGGGCCTTGTGTTACCAGGCTTTCAATGCCGCCAGGTGGAGCCTGGATGCGTTCAAGCCCAAAACCAATAAGCCCAAAGCTATTGTTACGGATATCGATGAAACAATACTCGACAACAGTGATTACGCCGCACACATGTCTGCTTTGGGAAAGGATTATGATACTGAGTCTTGGTATCAATGGACAAACCAGGCAAATGCCATACCCATCCCGGGTGCCGCGGCATTTTTACATTATGCGTCTTCAAAAGGAGTGGAGATATTTTACATTTCCAACCGCGATGACAGGGAAAAGCCAAGCACGGTCGCCAACCTGAAAAAATATAATTTACCCAATGCGGATGAGGCGCATGTGCTCCTGAAAAAAGAAACTTCAGGTAAAGAAGGCCGCAGGCAAATTGTTTCACAAACCCATGAAATCATCATGCTCATGGGCGATAATCTTCCGGATTTCAGTGCGCTGTACGATAAAAAAACTATGCCAGACCGCAACCGCCAGTCAGATCTGCATGCATCTGAATTCGGGCAAACTTTCATTGTATTACCCAACCCCGTGTATGGTGATTGGGAAGGTTCTTTATACAAATATCAATATGGAATGCCACCTGCAAAAAAGGATTCCGCGCTGAGGTCTATACTGAGGTCTTATTAAAATTAATGAGTCATAAAAAAGGGCTGTCAATCATGAAAGCCCTTTTATGCTGGATGAAGTTGAGTTAATATTAAATGCTCCGGTTAATGTCGAAGTTTTCCAACTCTTTTGCAATCGCGTTCAGGAAGGTAGATCCCAAAGCGCCATCGATGATGCGGTGGTCATAGCTTAATGACATATACATCATGTGCCTGATGCCAATGGTATCGCCTAATGGTGTTTCAATAACCACCGGGCGTTTTTTGATGGCGCCAACGGCTAATATCGCTACCTGTGGCTGGTTGATGATGGGCGTGCCCATGATGCTTCCAAAAGTGCCCACATTGGTGATGGTGAACGTACCGCCGGCGGTATCATCCGGTTTGAGTTTATTGTTTCTTGCCGCATTGGCCAATCCATTCACCTGCTTGGTTAATCCAACGAGGTTGAGCTGATCGGCATTTTTAATCACAGGCACAATCAGGTTACCAGTTGGGAGCGCAGTAGCCATGCCAATATTCAGATCTTTTTTGATGATGATTTTATCGCCATCAACCGAACTGCTGAGCATAGGGTATTTCTTCAGGCTCTTCACCACGGCTTCAATGAACAATGGTGTAAACGTGATTTTTTCGTTTTCCCTTTTTTCAAATTCCTTCTTAATTTTTTCGCGCCACAAAACCATATTGGTTACGTCGCACTCCACAAAGCTGGTAACGTGCGGACTGGTTTGCTTGCTATCAACCATGTATTTGGCAATCAGTTTGCGCATACGGTCCATCTCAATAATCTCCACATTGCCCTGGTAAACCACAGGTGCGGATTCAACCTTAGCCGGCGCTTCCTCACGTTGAACCACGGTAACCTGCTGAACAGGCGGAGCTGGTTGTGGTGCAGGCGATTTTCCCCTGTTGGCTACATAAGCGAGTATATCTTTCTTACTCACACGGCCATCTTGCCCGGTTCCGGGAATATTTTCCAGTTCAGCCATGCTGATGCCTTCGCTTTGCGCGATATTCAAAACGAGGGGTGAGTAAAAACGAACACCATTTGAGGGGGCTGCGCTTGCCGCAGGTGCAGAACTGGCTGGTTGATAAGGGATATCTTCCACCACTTTCACATCCTCAATTTCCCTAACCGGGGAAGTAAGCGCGGCCGGATGGGATGCAGCAGTTCCGGCGCCAACCCTGATGCGGGCGATAACGGTTCCAATGGGCACCACATCATTAACCTTAAATAAAATTTCTTCAATCACACCTTCCGCTGTAGATGGTACTTCACTGTCTACTTTATCCGTAGCGATATCCAGTACCGCTTCGTCCATTGCTACATTGTCACCCGGATTTTTATGCCATTTTAAAATGGTGGCTTCCATGATGCTTTCTCCGAGCTTGGGCATAGTTAGGTCAACTAAACTCATATATTAAGGTTTATGGCCGTTTTGATAATGGGGCAAATGTACATAAATCGGCTCATACCCGTTTCTGTAAGGTTGATAATTTAAGCCGAACTGGGCGGAGAGATGATGAGTAATCGTAACATATTCAAGGCATTGACGGCTGTTAACTGGGTATTCCTGGCCCTGTCGAACCTGAAATGAAAGCAACGGCTGACCATTTTCGATTTACTTGCCACGGCTATCCATACCGTCCCGACAGGTTTACCGGGCATGCCACCATCAGGCCCTAGAATGCCTGAAACGGCTATGCTGTAATCGGTCTTTAGCCTTTCCCTGGAATGGGTGGCCATCAAACGGACCACTTCTTCACTTACGGCGCCTTTTTCAATAAGCAGTTCATTGGGAATTTCGAGTAAGCTTTCTTTGGCTGCGTATGAATAACTGACAAAGCCGCCTTCAACATATGCCGATGCCCCGGGGATGGATGTCAGCAAATGGCTGATAAAACCTCCTGTACAGCTTTCAGCGGTACAGACCGTTTCTTTTCGCGATTGCAGCAAACGGCCCATAAAAGATTCAATGGGTTCGTCGCGGTCGGTCACCAGGTAATCCCTGACCAGGTGTAACAATTCCTGAAAATGCTGATGGGTTTCTTTTACAACGGCATCATCGCTGCCCTGGCTGCTCAACCGCAAACGTACCATGCCGTAGTTGGGCAGGTATGCGAGTTTGATATGCGGGGGCAGGTTTTCTTCCCATGACTGGATCAGGTCGGCCAATGCCGACTCTCCAATACCGGCTGTCAGCAGGCTGCGATGCGTGATGATGGGGAATTGGAACTTTTTGCAAAGTTCAGGTATCACATCATGTTCCATCATACCCTTCATTTCATGCGGCACACCCGGCATGCTCACAAATACTTTCCCATTTTTTTCAAACCACATGCCGGGGGCTGTCCCGCGCTGGTTCATGATTACTGTACAATTGTCCGGCACCTCGGCTTGTTTGAGGTTGCGGGGAGATACCGGTTTTTTGTACAGGTTTTCGAAAATATGAGTCACATTCGCCAATGCCTGTTCATTCACCACCATCTTTCCGCCAAAATAGCTGCACAGCAGGGGCTTGGTGATGTCATCCGCGGTGGGGCCAAGTCCGCCGGTTATAAGTATGATGCCTGAATGCAGGCTTTCTTCATCCAGCGCCCGCCAGATGTCATCCCAACTATCGCCAACGGCTACACGACGTTTTACCGCGATGCCATGCTTCGATAATTCCTGGGCCATCCAGGCGCTATTGGTGTCAATGACCTGTCCGATCAATAATTCGTCGCCGATGGTGATGATACTGGCTGTCATTCGTTTGGGCTTTAATGAATAAATTTACCGCAAGTTATTAACTGCCATGAAAGTCTTTTGTTTACTGACCGCTATTCTTTTTTCGCAGGCCGCATCAAGCCAAACCCTTTCATCCCGATTGGGCAAGGCCCTGGCTGAACTGGAGCAAATGCCAATGTTCAGGCATGCGCAGGTTAGTATGTATGTGCTGGATGCCCAAACCGGGAAGCCGGTATTTGCCCGTTCGGAAAAATCAGGAATGGTGCCTGCCAGCGTACAGAAATTAGTGACGAGTGCTTCCGCTTATGCTTTGTTGGGCCCCGGTTACCGTTTTAGGACCCGTTTCGCGGTCATCCCATCTGAAATAGCGGAGAATCCGCCATTATTGGTTTTGGAACCCGGCGTTGACCCGGTTTTGGGGTCAGACAGGTTCCCCTCTCAGCCCGATTTTATGGACCAGTTGATTAAATACCTACAAATCAGGGGTATCAAATCCTTATCCGGTATCCTGATCCGTGACCAGGATTTCGATCCGAATCCTATACCGGATGGATGGATATGGCAGGATATCGGGAATTACTTCGGGGCTGGCGCATGGCCATTAAACTGGCAGGAGAATAAAACAAGGGTTTCATTTTCAACGGGCAAAACAGTGGGGGAGCCTGCGAGGTTGTTGCAGCCGCATGGTTATGAACGGTACCGAATCATCCAGGAAGTTAAAGCGGGGCCTGCCGGATCGGGCGACCAAGCTTTCGTATATGCCTTCCCGTTTGGTCATACGGTAATGCTAAAAGGGACGGTTCCTGCAGGACAGCAACGGTTCGACGTATTTGGTTCGATACCTGACCCTGCCAGGTTTTTTGCAGACAGCCTTGCGCGAAGGGCGGCAAAATCAGGCATCCGATTGGGTGAAGGCCTGTATTACGCGTCGGGGCAGGCCATCCAGCCTGTTATACCGGTTGATTCATTTGCAGTGTATAGATCACCCGACTGGGAAGAGGTGAATAATTGGTTTATGAAAAAGAGTATCAATTTATATGGGGAAGCTGTCGTTAAAGCCATATCCTATCAGGCAGGTCAAAGGGCGGCCACTGATTCCGGCATCTTCGTCATCCGGAAATTCTGGGAACAACAGGGCATTCCGCTTGCGTCCATGCGGATTTTGGATGGCAGCGGTTTATCGCCTTCAAACCGCATCAGCGCCGAAGCCCTGGTATCGGTACTTTCTTTTGCCCGCCGGCAAAAATGGTTTACCGGGTTTTACCAGTCATTACCGGAAATCAATGGCATAAAAATGAAAGATGGATATATAACCGGGGTACGGACTTACGCTGGTTATATCCGTTCGCAAAACGGCCAGGATTATATTTTTGCGTTTATGGTTAATAATGCGGATGGCAGCCCATCCGTTATCCGCCAGAAGATGTGGGCGGTATTAGATGTATTGAAATGATGTGATAGCCCGATTTATCTGTATATTTAACCGCATCAAACAAACATGTTCACATGAAGCAACAATACAGCAACCACCGCAGGCTGGTACCATTTTTTCACGGCGTTACATTCCCCCTCATACTTGCTATTTTGATCGGTTCCCTGATTAATTTGTCAAAGGTGGAGCAGGAAGGCTTATACAGCGCTTCTTTACTTGTGATCATTGCCTTCGTCTTGTTGTTCTTATTTGTTTTTACCAGGTTATTTGCTTTGAAAGCGCAGGACAGGGCCATACGCGCCGAAGAGAACCTGCGTTCCTATGTGCTGACAGGCCATTTACTCGATCCCCGTTTAAGCATGGCACAAATTGTTGCATTACGGTTCGCATCAGACCAGGAGTTTGGGGAACTGGCTTTGAGGGCGGTCGCGGAAAACTTATCGCCCAACGATATTAAAAAAGCCATTCGCCACTGGAAGGCGGATCATTACCGGGTGTAAATTTTAATTACAGCTGATCTGCGTGAAAATATTTTCTAACTGCTTCTTTTAATCTTTCAGGCATATCAATACGAGCCATCTTGCGTGCATCCATGAAATAAAGGGTAGTGGTTCCCGTACTGAGCAATTCATCCGCCTCGTTATATAATTCGGAGTGAAAAACGATTTTATGGTTTCCGGGCAACTCTCTTAATGTAGTCTTTACCGTTAGTAAGTCGTCATATTTTGCAGGCCGCAGGAAGCGGTTGTGCATGTCTACTACCGGCATGATGATGCCCATCGCTTCAATATCCTTGTAGGTATAGCCCAGCATGCGGAATGCTTCCGTTCTGCCGATTTCATAAAACTGCGCATAATGGCCGTGGTAGACCACACCCATCTGGTCGGTCAGTGCATAATGCACCCTGATTTGCGTTTCCGTTGTGTACATATTTATTTTCCGGTCATGCCGTCTACACTGATTTTACCGGGGCCTAAAAGCAGAATGACGAAATAGCACCCAAGGTACAGGGCAGACATTTCACCGTCTCCGAATATTTCCCCATTATGTGCTTTAAATAACGCTACACCCATGCCTATAATCAAGGGGATGGCTGCAAGCCTGGTGAACAAGCCCAGCACAATGAACAGGCTACAGAAAAATTCCGCGAATACAATCAAAGTGTATGATACAGTGCTTCCAAGTCCGAGGAAATTCATGAACTGATCGTGTCTGTCGCCAAACTGTACCAGTTTATCATAACCATGGTACATCATTAAAATACCTGCAAAGAGGCGGAGCAAAAGCATGGCGGTATTGAAGGCGCCTTCGCTGTAACGGGTGGAGATAAGTTTTCTCATGGATGGTAATTTCGGGGTAAAGATAATAAAGCCGCGGAACCTATTGTATTTGTTTTATCAAAGCTTTAACAGGATATACTGTATCATTTTCTTTTGTTTACAGTCATAATGCAGGTATGGTGAATAAGTGATGGTGCTACGTTGCTGCCATAGATTTACATTTGCACATCGAAATCAACCGACATGACCCTAAAAAGATTACTGATCATTTCCTTTTTTAGTATCCTGGCAGGTGGCGTTTTCGCCCAGCCAACCCACGTCGTTACCGACCCGGAAAGGAAGTTTAAGGATGTGAAGGAGTACATGATAAAGGAGGAATACGCCCTTGCTTACCCCCTGGTTAAGGAACTCATGGCGATGTACCCTGAGAACCAGGCGAGCAACCATTCGTACCTGCATGAGGATGCCAGGTTCTACTATATTGTATGCGGATTAAAACTTATGCACCCTGTTTCGAGGGATGAAGCGGCCGCTTTCATTTATTCAGTCAATAATGAACCACGCCGCCAGATCATGGCTTTTCACCTGGCACATTATTATTTTCTGCAAAATGAGTTTGAGCAGGCCATCGAGTATTTCGATATTGCCGGCTACAATAACCTCAGCAACGAACAGATTGCGGATGCTAAATTTGAAAAAGCATACGCGTATTTTAACCTCAAGCAGTTTGCCCAGGCAAAGCCTTTGTTTGATGAGATCCATCAAATGCCGGAACATAAATATTATATACCGGCCAATTATTATTATGGGTTTATTTCTTATTATGACCGTAAATACGACGATGCCCTGAAAGCCTTCAAATTGGTAGAGTCGGAGGAAGCGTATAAAGGTGTCGTACCCTATTACATCACTGAAATTTATTATTTCCAGGGCAAGAAGGATGAAGCGCTTCGATATGGTGAAAGCGTTTTGGCGAAAGGCGAAGTAACTTATTATGAAAAGCAATTGAAGTTGCTGGCCGGACAAGTGTATTTTGAAAAGCAACAATACCAGAAAGCGTTACCGTTGCTGGAAGCTTATGTCAACAGCAGCGAAAAGGTGAGTAAGGAAGTTTTATATGAATTAAGCTTTTGTTATTATGTGAATGGGGATAAGGAAAAAGCGATTAACGGATTTAAGCAACTCAGCAATGAACGCGATTCCATGGGCCAGAACAGCATGTACCTGCTTGGCGACCTTTACCTGAAAACGAACCAAAGGGAGAATGCCCGGAATGCTTTTCAATACAGCGCTTACAACAGCAGCAATAAAACGCAGCAGCAGGTTTCGAGGTTTACATACGCCAAATTATCGTATGAGTTAGGTTACCAGGATATTGCCCTAGCCGAGATGAAATCGTACCTGGTGGATTATCCGAATTCATCCTATGAATCCGAAGCCCGTGAAATACTTGTCAGCCTCCTGGCCAATACCAATAACTACCGCGAGGCATTGAGCCTGTATGAGTCGTACAAGAACCCTACACCTGCCATGCAAAAGGTATATCCGCGCATCCTGTATGGAAGGGCCATTGAGATGCTGAATGACCAGCAGGTTGACCAGGCGGATGCATTGCTGGCAAAAGCTATAGCTGCGGGCTCATCGCCTAACGTAACCGCATATGCGCATTTTTGGAAAGGGGAAATAGCGTACAGGCAGCAACGTTATGACGACGCCATACGCAGCCTTGATCTATTTTTGAAATCGGGTGTGCCCACACAAGGTGAAGCGAGCCCCCAGGCAGCCAGGTATAATGCCGGTTACAGCTGGTTCCAAAAGGAAAACTACAAAAACGCGCTGGGCTATTTTGAACAGGTTGCCCGCCAGGTGGGAAGCGGTTCCTCGGCTATGGAACTGGATGCTTATGTACGTTCGGCCGATTGCCATTATATGCTCCGTGATTTCAGCAAGGCATCAACTATGTACGAAGCGGTGATTAACCAGGCATTGCCTCAGGCAGATTATGCCACGTACCAGAAAGCGATGATCGCTGGCGTGAAATCAGGTAAGGATAAAATCAGGATCCTGAACGCGATGTCGCGCCAATTCCCCAACAGCCCCATGCTGATGGAAGTGCAAATGGAGATCGCGCAAACCTATATTGCCGATGAACAATTCCGCGACGCGATCCCTTACCTGCAACAAATCATCAACAGCGAACAGGGCGGCGCATTAAAGCCAAAGGCTTATTTGAAAACGGGCCTTGCTTATTACAATATGAATGATAATAAGAGTGCGTTAAATAATTACCAGCAATTGATCAGGAAATATCCGCAATCGCCGGAGTCGGAAGAAGCGCTGGCTATCATCCGCGATATTTATGTGGAAGAAGGCAGGACAAATGAATACCTTGACCTGATGAAACAGAACGGGGTAGTGGTATCCGTTTCCGAAGCGGATTCGCTGACTTTTACTTCTGCCAATATGAAGTACCAGGCGGATGATTACCAGGCAGCCGTGAACGGTTTTACTCAATATATCAGCCGATATCCTGATGGGGCGTACCTGGTTGATGCGCATATGTACAGGGGCGACGCATACCTGAAGATGAAAGACCCAGCTAAGGCTTTGGCAGATTTTGCCGTTGTACATGCAAAAGGGCTGAACCGTCATTATGAAAGAGCCACTCTTGAGGCTGCACGCATCACCTATTTTGAACAAAAAGATTATGCGTCGGCACGCAAATATTTTGAAGCCTTGCGGACAAATACCGTCAACCAGGATTATCTGCTCGAAGCCCTGCGTGGGCTGGTACGTGCATACTATCAGTTAAAGGATTATACAACGGCGAATGAAGTGGCGAAAGACCTGCTGGGCCGTAAAGGCATCAGTACCGATGACCGAGCCATCAGTTACCTTGTGTTGGGTAAATCGCAACAAATTGCCTCTGATTGTCCTGCTGCCATCGCCTCATTCAAATCAGTTGCTGCGATCAACAAAACCGCATGGGGCGCTGAAGCGCGTTATGAACTTGCCAATTGCCAGTTCGCGCAGCAAAATTATCCTGCAGCGGAAAAAGGAGCTATGGCAGTGATCAAGGAAACAGGTTCCTATGACCTTTGGGTCACCAAATCATATATTCTCCTGGGCGACATCTTCATGAAGCAAAAGGATTATTTCAATGCCAAAGCCACTTATGAAAGTGTAGCCGCCAACGCCATCATTCCTGAATTAAAGGATGAGGCCTCCCGCAAGCTGCAACAAGCTGTGGAAGAAGAGAAAAAACAATCCAAAATCGGAAACTAAACCCCATGACAACCTTACCCACGATCAATATGAGATTCAACCTGCATACAAACTGGAAGAGAATTATGCTTTCGGCATTCTGTGCTTTACCACTTGCCTTGTGGGCGCAGAAAGATACCAGCCGGAAGCCATCTGTTGATATCATTTCTTCCTATAAACCCGTGCTGCGGAATGTGGCAAAGATCAACTTGTCCGGATCGCAATTGCAGGCCGATACTTCGCGCCAGGTGCGCATGTACCAGGTGCCTTCGCAAAACCTGATCTACGCGTACAGCCCGGTATCGCTTAAACCACTGGCGCTGGAACAGGACACGAACCTCTATCTCGGAAACAGGAATTACGTTAAAGCTGGTTTTGGCAGTTACAGCACACCATACCTCAAAGCGGGGCTTGGTTTTGGAGATGGCAAAAAAATGCTGGTGAACCTGTACGGTTTGTACACCTCTTCAAAGGGGAGCATCAAGAACCAGGATTACAGTGAGCTAACGGTTAGGGGTACAGGCAGTTATTTCCTTCCATCAAATGAAGTGTACGCCGATGTATCAATGCAACAAAAAACTTTTCACCTGTTTGGATACGACCATAGCTTGTTTGATTACAAAAAATCTGAAGTGCGGCAGGCATTCCAGGAGCTGAACCTGAAGGTTGGATTCAGGAATACAAAATCACTTCCCATGTCATTCAGCTACGATCCAACCATCCAATTCAATGTGTTTAACCTGCGCGATAAGCTCACAGAGACATCCGTAATGCTTTCATTGCCTTTGCAAGCCCGCATCAACGATCAATTCAGCGTCAGGGCTTCGTTTGATGGCGATTTCACCAATTATTCCACTTCATCATTGCCTGCCAATGTCAAGTTCAGCAATAATGTACTGAAATTATCGCCGGGTATTAAATACGAGTCGCCACGTTTGAATATTCATGCCGGGTTGACCCCATCATGGGATAACGGCGTCTTCAATATGCTGCCCAATATCTATGCGGAAGCACAATTGCAGGAAAAAGTTTTTATGTTACAAGCCGGTTGGGTGGGCAATATCATCAAAAATACTTTCCGCAACATGAGCGCGGTCAACCCATACCTCGCGGTCATCGGCGGGCAGCGCAATACGCGTGAACTTGAATTGTACGGCGGCATCAAAGCCAGTGTTGGAAAACATTTCAATATGAGCGCCAAAGCCAGTTTGTTGTCGTACACAAACCTGCCATTATTTATTAATGATACCAGCAGCCTGGCCAACAATAAACAATTCCTGGTGTCGAATGAATCTAAAATCAATAATTTCAGGATTCATGCCGATATGAGTTTTATCAGCCAGGATAAATTCAGCATCACCGCGGGGTTTAACCTGAACGCATTTACCAATATGGTGGATAACGCCAAAGCATGGAATACCCTGCCCCTTGAACTGACCGGTTCTTTCCGTTGGTGGGCGTTTAAACGCATGTTGCTGAAATCAGACCTTTACCTGTTTGGCGGGGGCAAGTACCTCGATTTTGGTAATCTCAGCCGTAATTTCTCCGGTGGCACCGACCTGAGCATCGGGGCTGAGTATAAAGTGAATCAGCAGTTCAGCGCATTCCTCGATGTGAACAATCTTTTTGCCAATAAATACCAGCGATGGCATAATTATGAGGTATATGGACTAAATTTATTGGGCGGAATCGTTGTCCGATTTTAATTTGCCGCCATCATGATCCAGCAAACCATACAGCAATACCTCATACAGTATAAAAAATGCCCTTTGCCCGCAATAGGCACCCTTGAACTTGTTGAAGGGAATGCCAGCGCCTGGCACGCGGAGAAAATCATCAAGGCCCCGGTACCTTTTTTACTGTTCAGCCACCGTGAATCAGACCCATCGGAACTCATTGCCTTTATTGCAGACCAGGAACAAATCACCCGTGAAGATGCTGCCGTGAAGCTGCAGGGATATTGCGCCCGCCTGAATGGATTACAGCATGAGGCTGAAGAAACCTGGCCTTCCCTCGGAACTTTTTTTGTTGATGCACAGGGCAAGTTATCATTCAAACAAGCTCAGCTACCCACTCATTTTTTTCCTGACCTCTCTGCCGACAGGCTGGTAAGGGCGGATGCCATCCACCAGATGACGGTCGGTGATACGGAAACCAACAGTGAAGAAATGGCGGCCTACTTTGAAGAACAGTCGGTACGAAAGCCAGACCGTTGGTGGGTTTGGGCCATACTTTGGTTAGGACTGGCGGCATCACTGGCAGGATTTTATTTTTATCAGCATGGCACCGCATCCATGTTCGGCAAAACGGGTAAACCTGTTTTAAAGGAAACATGGAAAACATACAGGGTACCTCAATAAGCCATAATCTCTAACTGCACATGATACATCATAGCCATTGTCCCGTTTGCGGACAGGCATCCATACAAGCCCTTTTTTCAGCCAAGGATTATACCGTTTCCGGTAAGCATTTCCCTATATGGACATGCCATAGCTGTTCCGCATTGTTTACGCAGGATGGACCGGATGAGCAGGAATCAGGCGCTTATTATCAATCGGAAAATTATATTTCGCATAGTGATACCCGTAAGGGCATTGTAAATCGTTTGTATCACCTGGTGCGTGGCATTACACTCAACGGTAAATACCGGGTGGTGCAAAAGGAAACCAGGAAATCACAGGGCCATATCCTTGACCTTGGTTGCGGTACCGGGGCTTTTTTGCATACCATGTCTAAAAAAGGCTGGGATGCAACTGGCTTGGAGCCTGACGCTCAGGCAAGGAAAAAGGCCACAGCATTGTATCAGCTCAACGTGCAGGAGCCTGCCGGATTGTATCAATTGCCCAAAGGAAGTTTTGATGCCATAACCTTATGGCATGTACTGGAGCATGTGCATGATTTACATAAGTATCTTGATACGATGCGCGATTTATTGCGCGATGAGGGACGGATTTTTGTGGCGGTACCCAATCATACATCCACCGACGCTGCCATGTATCAATCTTATTGGGCGGCCTATGATGTGCCTCGACATCTCTATCATTTTTCCCCTGCATGCATGAAGGCATTGATGTTGCGTCACGGGCTACAGGTCAGGCGTATTTTGCCCATGTGGTTTGATGCTTATTACGTAAGCCTGCTGAGTGAACAATACAAGGGGAGCGGAGCTTTCAAAAGGCTCCTGAAAGGCGCATGGAATGGGCTTTTATCAAACCTTGTGGCCCTGGGAAATACAGAAAAATGCAGTTCGCTGATTTATGTGATTGAAAAAAAGCGGGCCTGATTTTTATTGAAGTTTGATCTCAAACATTTTTGGCCAACGTTTGCCGGTGATCATCAGGTGCCCTGTGCTGCTGTCGTACGCGATGCCATTCAGCACATCGGTGCGGCCTGCTATTACATCCTGCGGTTTGAGCAAACCTGGAAGGTTGACGATCCCTTTCACATGTCCGCTTTCTGGATCAATCTGAATGATCGCATTGCTTTCATATACATTCGCGAAAATCATTCCGTTAATAAATTCCAGTTCATTTAACAGGATAACCGGCCCCCTGTTATCCCGAACCGATAATGTATTGCGCACCCTGAGGTTCCCCGGATCCACAAAATACAGGTTAGAACTGCCATCGCTGATGATGAGGTCTTTGCCATTATGGGTGATACCCCAACCTTCGTAAGGCCATTGCAATGTCTGTATGGGCTTCGTGATATCATTCAGCGCATAAACGTACACGATATTGCTTTGCCAGGTAAGCTGGTAGATTTTATCATTGAAAATGGTAATGCCTTCCCCAAAAATTTTATTGGATCCCATCATGTGTTTCTGTTGCACAGCGCCCGATTTCAGGTCGCTTATCCGCAGTGAGGATGATTCATAATCGCCCGTGCCTTCGTATAATTTTCCGTTATGCCATACTAACCCTTGCGTGTATGCGCTGGTATCGTGTGGATATTGTCCCACGATGCTCACATTCAGGGAAAGGGGTGCAGGTATGCCGGCAGGTGCCGGAAGTTCAGGGTCTGTTTCCTGCTCTTTGTCGCCATTACATGCTAACAGGCTGATACATAGCAGGTACAAGAGCTTCTTCATACTATAGTTTGGGCCAAAATTAAGGAATGATTGACCCCAGGTGGTATATTAATTTGAAATAAATATGTGAAATTATTATGAGATCCCGGCACAGATTTTATATTTGTGATACCTCTGAGCCGGATATTTCTTCTCCCCCCAAACAGTAAATGCCGCTCTCACTCAATGATCCTACCGGTGTATCGTACACCTGCAAACTAACCATGTATCCTCTGTAAACACATTCCGGTATCCGTTATGATCCCCATTTTAGTTCGGATTAAAAACGGTTCACATGAAATCAGCCTTTTGGGCTTTGATCCTGATGGGATCAGGCATTACCGCGTTTGCGCAACGGAACTGCGCAACCGATGCGTATTACCGCACCCACCGCAGCCAATATGCGGAAATGCCGGTTGAACGCGACGGTGTGGAAGCACGTGATACGGTGCCTAATGAAATTATCATAATTCCCGTAGTTGTACATGTGCTTTTTCATAACGAAGCTCAGATGCTCAGCGATGCCCAGGTGCGTTCGCAGATTGACGCTTTGAACCGGGATTTCAGGAGGATGAATGATGATGCAGCGTCTACACCGGAAGTATTTCGCAGCCGGGCTGCGGATACAAGGATCATGTTTTGCCTGGCACAAGTGGACCCTGCCGGAAGGCCTACTAAGGGTATTGTTCGGCGTTATACAGATCGTGAATACTTTTTGGGTGATGACGGGATGAAGTTCAGCGCCTCGGGTGGTAATGATGCCTGGGATACGCGTAAATACCTGAACATATGGGTTTGCAGCATGCTCGGGCGCAGCCTGGGATATGCCAGTTTTCCCGGAGGCCCTGCGGATAAAGACGGCGTAGTGATTAATTATGATGTTTTTGGCACCATCGGAAACCTGAGGGAACCCTTTACCATGGGCCGCACGGCCACGCATGAAGTGGCGCACTGGCTTGGTTTGAAACATATCTGGGGCGATGAAACATGCGGGAGCGATGATGTGGGCGACACTCCGAGGCAGTTAAGTTATAACTACTACTGTCCTTCATTTCCACACACAACGCAATGCTCGCAGGAGAGTAGCGGGGATATGTTTATGAATTATATGGACTTCACCAACGATGCCTGCATGAATATGTTCACGCACGGGCAGAAAAAGAAAATGCGCGGATTGTTTGCCCCGGGTGCATGGCGCAACAGTTTCCTGAGGTCCTATGTATGCGATAGCTCATTGGCCAGCGGCGCGCCCATTCCGGATGATACTTTAGTGGCCGCAAAACCGGCAGGTAACGTCAAAGCATACCCGAACCCGGTCACGGATTTTTGTGTGCTTGAGCCCGATGGGGATTATAAACTGGAAGGACAAATACTCAGATTGTATAATGCAACCGGCATATTGATCAGGCAGGTGGTACTGACTTCCGGAAAATATACATTGCCTATGCGCGGCTTAACGCCAGGCACCTATTTTATTAAACTGGGTGAGCATGCAAACAAGCGTGTGATCAGGATTCTGAAATTATAAGCTAATATTCAGTGATTTTTATTTGCACGGCCCGCTCATGAAGGTATTGGCGAATGAAGTCAAAGCAACCTTCCTTACGGCCAACTAACTCCGGCGGGTAGACGCCTTTTTCGGCAAACAAACCGTTTTGTATCAGTTGCACGCCAGCCGTACAGGTATACCCGGTTGTGCGGCTCATGGATGAAATGCCCGAAGCTTTGTCCCTTTCGTCATAAATATCAAATACAAATTTTTTATCCTTACCGTTTTCCGTGCCCGATACTTCAATTTTCATTACAGTGAATTCTTCATCATTGTCATCTAATTTCCATTGGTCAAACAGGATAGAAGCGGTGGCATCTATGGGCCTGATGCGCTGCCCGTTCACCATCCGTTCTGTGGTATCAAAGAATCCTGATTTGATCAGGGCTTCTATCAGCCGGATATGGCCCGGGTAACGCAGGGTTTTTTCCTTCATGTTAGGAATATGCCGCATGGTATACAGGATGCTCCTCAATCCATCCGTATTAAACGATTCCAGTGTGCCGATGCCGGGAAAATCAATCAGTTCGGGGTCACTGAGGGCCGGCCTGGTGACAATCCGGCCCTGCTCTACATACCGGGCAGGCCTGCTGTATTCTTCCAACACATCAATGGGGGAGAAGGGGGCCTTGTATTCAAATGGCCATACCCGCTCTTTGGGTAACCCCCCAACCATGCAATGGAAATTTTCTACCTGCATGCGGGCATCACAATAACCCAGAGCGAGGTTGCTTAAACCGGGGGCAACACCACAATCGACAATCGCGGTTACCTGTTTTTCCTTTGCCAGTTGATCCAGTGTTAGCGCGTCCTCCGGGAAAAAGGATATGTCCACCACCGGCTTCCCGCACCTAATAACTGTTTCCAGTGTTTTGTACCCCATAAATCCAGGCACGGCGGAAACCACCAGGTCGGTTTCGTGTAACCATTCCCGGTAGCTTGAATAATCCTGCAGGTTAGCCTGTTGGGTTCGGATGGAAGGGTTGCCTGATGCCAGTTTTTGAAGGGCTTCCACACTTTGATCAAGGGAAACCACTTCATGCAAATTTGCCAGGTCAAGGGCGATGGCCCGGCCAACCATACCGGCTCCCAATACAGTGATGCGCATATAATTTTTTTAAGAGCCACAAATTATGAAAACTGGCAGGTATCCGGTTAAAACCCTTTCATGAATATTAACCTTTTCTTGCATCCGGATATATTAATTTTGACTGAAATGACATATATGAAAAAGATTTTTTACTTAATAACGGCATTCGGCCTCAGCCAAACGGCTTCCGCTCAGGGTTTACTCGACAAAGTGAAGCAGAAAGTAAAGTCAGACAGCAGCAAAAGCGTTTTGTCAAACGTAGGCAAGGCCGTATCCGGTCAAAAGGGTACAAACCTTAGTAACGAAGATATCATCAGCGGACTGAAAGAGGCCCTGAGTGTGGGTACGAAAAACAGCACCCTGAAACTGGGCGCCGCGGATGGATTCTTTGCTGACGCGGCGGTTAAAATCCTAATGCCGGAAGAAGCCAAAAAGGTAGAACGGACATTGCGTTCCATGGGTATGTCGAAGCTGGTAGACAGGGCCATCCTATCTATGAACAGGGCCGCGGAAGACGCCGCTTCAGGCGTTGGGGATATATTCCTGGATGCCGTGAAGAACATCACCGTTACAGACGGGCTTTCCATCCTTCGCGGGGGCGACCAGGCGGCCACACATTACCTCAGGAATCAAACCAGTAAAAGCCTCCAGGAAAAAATGCGCCCGGTGATTCAAACCGCATTGGAAAAAGCGAATGCTACCGCTTACTGGAACGATGTGTTCAGCAACTACAATAAATTCTCCAGGGAGAAAGTGAATCCAGACCTTACGGCATATGTTACCGATAAAGCCATGGATGGAATATTTTATTCTATTGCGCAGGAAGAGATGAAGATCAGGAAAGACCCTGCCGCAAGGGTAACGGATATCTTGAAGAAAGTATTCCAATAATAAAAAAGCTGTAAGCATCACACTTACAGCTTTTTTATGCTTTACCGGTTTGATTATTTCACCAGTTTCAATTCTGAAATGATATTTTGCGCGCCGGCGTATTTATCAATGATGAATAATACATACCGGATGTCCACCATGATATTGCGGCATATCTCCGGGTTGTAATTGATATCGCTCATGGTGCCTTCCCATACACGGTCGAAATTCAATCCAACCAAATTGCCATAGGCATCCAGGGCAGGTGAACCTGAATTGCCACCGGTTGTATGGTTTGATGCGATAAAGCAAACCGGCATTTTTCCGTTCACTCCATACGCGCCGTAATCTTTGCGTTTGTATAAGTCTATGAGTTTTTGCGGAACGTCAAACTCATAATCTCCCGGCTTATATTTTTCCATGATGCCATCCATATAGGTGTAGTAATCATAGGTAACCGCGTCGCGGGCCTTATAGCCTTTCACGTTACCGTATGTAACCCTTAATGTACTATTGGCATCCGGATAAAAAGTTTTTTCAGAAAACACTTCCATTTGCGCTTTCATGTAAGTGCGCTGCAGTTTATTGATGGATGCCTGCAATTCGCTCCATTTTGAACCGACCTCACTGCCATAGGTTTTGGTCATGCTGCTGTACAACTGCATGGCCGGGTCGTTTCGGATGGCTTGAACAGCGCCGGATGCCGATGTGTTCAGCAGTGCATTGATTTTATCAAGCGAGGTAAAGGAAGAAGCCTGGTATAATGACTCTGCCATGGCGCCTGTTTGTTGCTGGTGGTTATTGTATCGCTCCAGCAACAGTGGTGACAAATATGATGCAGGTTGTTCTTTAATCATTTTTTCCGTTAGCGTCGCGAATAATGTTTGATCCACACCGGCATTAAATTCTTTGAAAAGGTCTTCGAGGTTATGTAGTGTTTCTTCTTTCTTTTTTGTAAATGCGGTTGAATCTTTCTCTATGGCATTTACCAGTCCGTTCAGGTTGGCCGCCACGCCCATCAGTTCAATCCTGGGAAGGATTTCCGTGAAATAATCCCTTGCCAGGGCGTATGGCTCTATCTGGCGATACTTGTCGGTGAGTTCCTGTAATACGGTTCCATAAGCCGATTGCCATGCTGGATTGGCGTTCACCCTTTGCATGAAATTTTGTTCATAATCCTTTTTGCGTTGCAGGGCATTGGAACTGCGCAGGCCAAGGACTTCACCCTGCCATTTTTTATAGGCATTTTCCACGCTCGCATATTTAGCTGCATACTGGATTTTAATTTGTTCATCTCGGCGCATGCGTTCGTTCAGGATGCCCAATACTTTTGCGCGGATGGCAATTTTCGCGGGGTCGCTTACTTCCATGACCTGGCGAACGGCTTCTGAACTGAGGTATTGGTTGGTGCGGCCAGGGAAACCAAAGACCATCGTGAAATCGCCCTGTTTCAATCCTTTTAGTGAAATGTTCAGGGAGCGCTTGGGCGTATAGGGTACATTGTCTGGTGAATATGCGGCAGGCTTATTGTTCTTATCCGCGTATATGCGGAACAGTGAGAAGTCGCCGGTATGGCGGGGCCACATCCAGTTATCGGTATCCTTTCCGAAATTTCCGATGGAAGCCGGCGGCGCCCCCACGAGGCGTACGTCTTTGTATGTTTCCGTTACAAATAAGAAGTATTTGTTGCCTTCAAAAAATGCACGGACCAGGATGTCTTCATAAGATTCCTTCTTGTAATTTTTTCTTAATTCCGCCAGGTTTTTATCGATCCGGCTTTGGCGTTCCTTTTCATCACTGATGCCGGCAGTTTCTTTTAAAATCTGATCGGTTACGTCTTCAATCCGCACAATAAATGTGGCGGTTAATCCCCGGTTGGGAAGTTCTTGTCCGAATGAATATGCCCAGAAGCCATTTTGAATATAATTTTTTTCCAGGCTTGTATGATTTTGGATCGCGTCGAAGCCACAGTGGTGGTTGGTGAGGATTAAGCCTTTGTCTGATATCACTTCCGCCGTGCAGAATCCGCCAAAACTCACGATCGCGTCTTTCAGGCTCCCTTTGCTGATGCTGTAAATGTCGGATGCGTTGATTTTCATCCCGAGTTTTTTCATTTGTTTTTCGTTCAGTGCCTGCAGGAGTTGGGGCAGCCACATGCCTTCGTCCGCGAAACCCGGGAGCGACAGGGCGATGAATACAACCAGTAATCTGAGTTTCTTTTTCATAATGCTTGATTGATTGAGGGTCAAAAGTAGGGATTTACAGGGCAAGGTAAAAACCGCTTATCATTGGGCTTTTCCGGCTTCCCGGATCAGGCTGTCTTCATCCCAGCCATGGTCTTGTCCGAGTGACGCCGAGTTCCTGTCGGTCCTGAGTACATTTTCCAGTTCTTCAATTAATTCCCGGGCGGTTAAAATATATTGTTCTTTTTCCCTGATCGAGGAAAGTTTTTTCAGGTTTTCCTCATCCATTTTCCTGAAAGCCCTCGCGGTGCGCATGGCACTGTACCTGCGGTGCCCCAGCCAATGCAGGGTATCCACACCCACACGGAGCGCGGTATCGAGTGTTTCACGGTATACATGCATCATGCCGGCATTCATTTGTTCATACGCGTCGAAACGGTTCCTTGACCTAACCATCATCCTCAGGTGCGGAAAATGCTTTTTGACCGTTTCGATCATTTCCAGCCTTTTCTCAGGGTTATCTATGGCAATGATCATGAGCCTGGCCCTTTCCGCTCCGGCCGCGTGGAGCAGGTCGTGCCTCGAAGCGTCGCCGTAATACACATTAAACCCAAGTTTGCGTAAAAGGTCGACCCGGTCAGAATCATGATCCAAAATGGTCATACCTATGCCGTGTACCCTGAGATACCGGCCAACTGTATTTCCAAAATGGCCAAAACCCGCGATGATCACAGGATGATCAGTCTCCGGTACATGATCGGCTTCCTTTTCGTTGACAAAAATACGTGTACCCGTTACCGGTAGTATCAGCTTTTCATTCAGCAACATCAATAAAGGTGTCATCGCCATGCTGATAGCCACCACCGCCACCATAAATTGTGTATCGTTGTTTGACAATATGCCGGCGCCCGACGCGAAGGAAAAAAGCACAAAGGCAAATTCACCGGTTTGGCTGAGTGCAAACGTAAAAATCAGGCTTTGATCAGTGCCCAATTTAAAAAACCGGCCAAGTATAAACAGTACAATGCCTTTAACAAGGATAAGCAAAGCCACCAATCCCGCAATCGACAATGGTTGTTTCGCGATGAGGCCCATGTTTATGGATGCGCCCACGGCCATGAAGAAAAGCCCCAGCAGCAAACCCTTGAAAGGCTCAATGTCACTCTCCAGTTCATGCCGGAACTCGCTGTTGGCCAGCACCACACCGGCGAGGAAAGTGCCCAGGGCCGGACTTAAGCCTACCTGTGTCATCAGCACAGCGATGCCTACCACAAGTAATAAGGCGCATGAGGTGAACAACTCACGGGAACGGATAGACGCGACAAACCTGAAAATAGGCCTGATGAGGTATTTTCCGGCAACAACTATGGATGCAACTGAACCTAAGGTGATAAGTGTTTGCGCCCATCCTGGAAACTGGTTGATCCAATTATTGCCATGGGTGCCATCGCCGGTTGCTCCTGCACCCATTGGCGCGAGGATAGGGAGTATGGCTAGCATGGGGATCACGGCAATGTCCTGGAAAAGGAGTGTGGCGAAGGAACTTTGTCCGGCCGCGGTAGACATCTGACCTTTTTCCTGCATCGATTGCAGTACAATGGCAGTTGAAGACAGGGATAAAGTCATGCCCATGGCCAATGATGCCTGCCAGCTTAATGAGAAGCCCAGCCATGCAATGAAAAACACCAGCAGGGTAGTGAGGAACACCTGTAAGCCACCTAATCCGAGAATGGTATGGCGGAGTTTCCAGAGTAATTGTGGTTCGAGTTCCAAGCCAATGACAAATAACATCATCACCACGCCAAATTCCGCGAAATGCATGATGTCCTGTCCCTGGTCGCCGATTAAATTAAGCACGGCCGGTCCAATCAGAATGCCGGCCAGTAGGTATCCTAACACAGAGCCGAGTCCAAGTTTCTTGGCAATGGGGATCATCAATACGGCTGCCCCAAGATAAATCATGGCCTGAAATAAGAAAGAATGCTGATCCATAGTTTAGGATTGAATGGCTGATGGGATGGGTAAAATATCGTTGATGTATTCGATGCCTTTTCGTTCATCCTCGCTGATGCGTTCATCCCGTAAGGCCACCAAAAGGGATTCATATTGTAAGGCCGACAATGTTATGTCTGTATCATTCAACCGGTGTGTGCCATGGATAACAAATGGCGGCAGGTATTCCATGCCACATAGATGGGCGGTTTGATTGAACGGGGCCAGCAATTCAGGTACTGTGAACCTGTTTTTTCCTTCCCGTTGATACACTTCCCTTGAACCGCCACAGGAAATCACATTCATCATTTGCTTGCTATGCAGGGCCTTGCCCGTGCTTCCGTATGCCCAGCCATGTTCCAGCACCAGGTCAAGCCATTGTTTGATGATCGCCGGGGCGCTGTACCAGTAAAAAGGGTGTTGCAACAGGATGATATCATGCGACAGCAATAATTCCTGTTCGCGGGAAAGGTCAATATCAAGTTCAGGATAAACCTCGTATAGGTCGTGTACATATACCGATTCGAGGTTTTTTGCCCTGGAAATCAATTCTTTATGTATTCTTGATTTTTCCAGTGCCGGGTGGGCGAATAAAATCAGGATTCGGCTCATATCAAGGTCATTCGGGCTTTAATAATTTTTTTTACGTCTGGTAAACGCCGGCGATTGGTTTTGTATCTATTATAGAAACCGGTTAACCAGTTTGGCATTCCGGGAACAAGATCAAAATTTCTTAAATATAAATCAGAAAGCAATGAAGCACGTAAAAATCATCTCCGCATCCCTGCTGGCTGTCGCCATGCTTGGTACCGGATGTCTGAAAGACAAAGGGTACGACAACAATGAATACGGCATCAATGATGCCAATAATTCACCTGCCGGTATCGGTTTCCACAAGGGCGTACAGTTCCGTGTTGGCCTTGGCTTAGAGCTGACTGCCGATCCTCAAACCATCAACAACCAGGCCGTGATCATGCTGATGGGCGCTGTTCCGTCACGCGACGTAACGGTTACCATTGCCATCGACCCAACCATTGTTTCTGATTACAATACCCAAAACGGTACAAACATCATCAACATGGTTGAAGGTGTTGATTTCAGCATCCCGGGCACCACATTCACGATTCCTGCAGGCTCACGCCAGGTAAACGTGCCTATTAGTGTTCCTTCAACTGCTTCTTTCAGTTCAAATGATACGTATGGTATTGGTGTTAAGATTGTATCTGCCGATGCCGGATATGTACTCTCATCCAACCAAAACCGCCTGTTGTTGGCCATCAACCTGAAAAATCGCTGGGATGGCATTTACAACCTGCGCGGATACCATAACCGTGTGCCATTTACTTTCCCATATGAAGTGGAAATGCACATGGAAACTTATGGCCCGACTTCAGACATTTTCTACTGGCCTGATGTAGGCACATACGGCCACCCAATCGGAGTTGGCCCTAACAATTCACTGAGCTGGTATGGTACCGCTGTGCAGCCTGTTGTCGTTTTTGATCCTGCTACCGACCTGGTTACCGATGTATATGGCGTTGGCGCCGGTGGCCCACCCATCACCATGCTGACCGGTGCCGGTGTAGGTGTTAGCCGTTATGACGCCACCACAAAAACCATCTACGTAAACTGGAATTATAACAATAACCCGTTACGTGCGTTCTTTGATACCCTGACTTTTATTCGTCCGAGGTAATCCTTTCTTGCCTGGGTATGTTATAAATCGTATCTTAAGTACCTGATATAGGAATGCCACTGTCGCCTGTACAAGGTACAGTGGCATTCCACTTGAAAAATGAAAGGATTTCCGGGCCTGATCCTGGTCCGGACATTCAAAGAGACACCCATAAACTGGAATTTTGACGGAGCAGGAACTGATACAAGGTTGCAAGAAGCAAAAACAGGCATATCAAAAAATGCTGTTCGACAAGTATGCCGGGCGGATGATGGCCTTGTGCAACCGGTATTGTACCGACAAACAAAGGGCCCAGGATATATTACAGGATGGATTTATCAGGGTGTTTCAATACATAGATCAATTCCGGGAGGAAGGAAGTCTTGAGGGATGGATGCGGAAAATATTTGTGGGTGTGGCCTTAAGGGAAATCAGCCGGGAAAAAATTAAATACCGGGAGCTTGACCAGGGTTTCGAATCGGAAAAATCTGTGGAACCTGATGCCGTCTCCCGGCTCACAGAATCGGAAATACACGCTTTGATCCGGAGCATGCCCACAGGATACCGAACAGTGTTTAACCTGCATGTGATTGAAGGATACAGCCACGAGGAGATTGCAGGATTATTAGGGATCGAGGCTTCCACATCAAGGGTGCAACTGATGAAGGCTAAAAAGCATTTACAGGCACTCCTGGTAAAAAAAAATAGAATGATCGGCCATGAGCAACATATATGATATCATAAAAGAAAAAGCCCTGCAACAGGAAGATGCCGTTCCGGCGGATGCCTGGTCGAATATCGTTGAAAAACGGCGCAAACGCAGGCCTGCTTTCTGGATACCCATCGCGGCTGTCCTCACAGGTTTCATACTTTGGGGTACATATATGATGTGGAAGGATGATGAACAGGGCAAGCCTGAACAAGAACAGGTGCTGAGCGAAAAGCTTAAAGCAGGCCAGGTTCAGAAGGGGGATGAAGTGCCTTTGCCCTATGGAACCATACCAGGGAATGTTGATCCCAGTCAGTCCCAATCTGTTATGGAAGTTGAACCCAATTCTGGTGTAGTACAAAACCAGGCAAAGCTATCTGATACCGGAATTGGCTTACAGGAATCTCAAATGGAGGAAGACAGGTTAGGGGAAGCAGTAAAGGCCCAACAAGTAAAATCTGGTGACATAACGGAAACGGGCATACGAAAAAATCGCCCCGGCAGGAAATCATCTAAAAGCCGCACCCGTATGACGGTGGAGAGCCCCATGCAGGACAACGGCCTGGCTGTTACGGATGAAAATGATAAGTCGCGACAAAAGAATGCACAGGCCATACAGGGAATAACAGTATCTGATGCTGCTGTAGGCAAGGAAGAAAATAATATTGATCCCGCATTAGAAGAAAAGGACCAGGTAGTTGCGCAAACTGCCACAACAGCTGGAAAGCCTGCCATAAAAACAGAGCAGGTACAGGAGAAAAAATCAGTTGAACCGGATAAAAAGAAAGATAAAGTTATCAAACAAACCGGGTGGTTTGCGGAAGCGGTCATTATGCCTGTATTGCCTTTCAGCGATATGTCGGGCAATGTGAATTTTTACCGAACGATTCAATCGCCCAATAACAAAGCCGAATTCAACGGCAGTATGAGCCGTGCGAAGCTGATGCCCGCACTTGCTTACCAGGTTGGAATCAGGAAAAATATTTCCCGCCGTTTAGGTGTTGGATTGGGTGTGCAGTACCTGAAGATGAAGGAAGATGTGAGGATATCCGGTTTGCAAACCAATACCATGATTAGTTTGGGCAGTGAACACCCCGGATTTTTTGATGGCACCGGTATGGTCCGTGATACGATCGTTACGTACTTAAACAGCAACAGGCAGTTCCGTTTTGTGAATCAGTACCAGGTGATCAGCCTGCCGGTTTCAGTTCAATACTGGCTCAGCCTAAAATCCCGCTGGTCTTATGCGCTTGAAGGAGGTCTGAGCCTGGCTATTAGTACCCGGTATGAAAATCATATCAATGAAAACCTGGTTTCTCCTTTGATCAGCAGCAAGCCTGTATCCAATCAATCAACCAGCATGAACCTGTCTATTTTCACAGGATTGCGTGTGCAGCGTGCCATCAACAACAGGATATCCGCTTTCGCGCTTCCCATGATCCAGGTGAGCCCGGCTATGCAACAGGTGAAAGGAACTTACATGGACCGCAGGATCCATCGGGCAGCATTGGGCTTTGGGCTTAGCGTGGGGCTTTAAAAGCCGTCGTTTGATTCGAGGTCCTTCTTATCGAAGAATATTTTAATAAAAATACCGTTTCCGGTCTGGCTCTTCATGGTCGCGTACATGAGCCAGACTTTTTTCTTTCCGGGGAACCTTAGTTCATACGTATAAACAATTACCAATCCGGAATCGCTGTTCTTCCTGTAGACTTTATGTTTGGGGACATTGGCGAACAGGTATGACAGGTTTTGTTCTGGTTGTATATCCGGTGTGGCGAGATGGTCGATGCTAAACTTCGTATATGCGTTTTCGTTACCTTCCAATGTTAACTTAAAGGGACAGGGTTTGGGGTCTTTTGGTTCACAACTGAAAGTGCGGCCCTGTATACTGACCGGAAGGCTGCCCCTGTATATAAAGCTTTTTTCTTTCCTGACCGGTTCGGTGCTTTGCCAGGAAACTGCTGGTATTTTCCGGAGGGTTGTCCATTCCATCTGAGTGGCTGATTGTGTGGAATCGGGCAACAAATTCAGGATGAGTTCATACAATTCGGTGGGTGCCTGCTGTGAAAAGCCGGAGAGGGAGGTGAGGGTTAGCATCCAACAGATCAAAACCTGTTTCATGATGCGGGCATATTCTTTTTCCTTAAAATTCGTTACAAAGTACGAAATTATATGTACATCCACCCGGGCATTTATATAAGCGGCAGGCATAAAAAAAACAGCCCGATATCATCGGGCTGTAACATATTGACATGTTGTTGAATCATATATCAATGGCTTCACCATAAGCGGCGGCTGTGGCTTCTTTCAGGGCTTCGCTCATGGTTGGGTGCGGGTGTACGGCGTTGAGGATCTCATGCGCTGTGGTTTCCAGTTTACGGGCCACCACGGCTTCAGCGATCATTTCGGTGACATTCATACCAATCATATGGCATCCCAGGAATTCACCATATTTGGCATCATAAATCACTTTTACAAAACCTTCGGTGGCGCCTGCTGCACTGGCTTTACCACTGGCCATGAATGGGAATTTGCCCACTTTCACCTCATATCCGGCTTCTTTAGCCGCTTTCTCGGTGTAACCAACCGAGGCAACTTCGGGTGAGCAATACGTACATCCCGGGATATTGTTATAGTCCATCGGGGTTACTTTATGGCCGGCAATATGTTCCGCTGCGTTGATGGCTTCCTTCGAAGCCACGTGGGCAAGGGCTTGTCCGGGGGTGCAATCGCCGATGGCATAAATACCCGGAACATTGGTTTGCTGATTGGCATCTACCAGGATTTTACCTTTATCGGTTTTGATGCCCAGTTGTTCCAATCCGATATTTTCAATATTTGCCACTACGCCGACGGCGCTGAGGAGTATATCTGCTTCAAGCACCACTTCGCCTGAAGCGGTTTTGACAGTGGCTTTTACACCGTTTCCGGATGTGTCTACCTTCAATACCTCGCTGGAGGTCATGATATTGATACCCTGCTTTTTGAATTGTTTTTCAAGTTCTTTGCTGATGTCTTCATCTTCTACGGGCACAATACGCGGCATGAATTCAACGATGGTCACTTTAGTGCCCATACTGTTATAGAAATATGCGAATTCTGATCCGATCGCGCCGCTTCCGCAGATGATCATGCTTTTGGGTTGGTTGGGCAATACCATGGCTTCGCGGTACCCGATGATTTTCTTTCCATCAATCGGCATGGAAGGCAATTGGCGTGCACGACCACCGGTGGCGATCACAATGTTTTTTGCTTCCAGTACCTGTTTTCCGCCATTGGCATCCGTTACTTCCAGTTTGCCGGGCGAAAGCAGTTTTCCGGTGCCCATCACCACATCTATTTTATTTTTCTTCATCAAGAACTGAACGCCTTTGCTCATCTTGTCGGCTACGCCGCGGCTCCTTTTAACTACGCCTCCGAAATCATGTGACAGGCCACTGAGGTTGATGCCATAATCGGCTGCGTGCTTGCTGTATTCATACACCTGCGCGCTTTTCAGAAGGGCTTTCGTTGGGATACAGCCCCAGTTCAGGCAAACGCCGCCCAGGCTTTCTTTTTCCACAATGGCTACTTTTTTGCCAAGCTGGCTGGCCCTGATTGCGGCGGGGTATCCACCGGGGCCGCTGCCTAAAACGATCACATCATATGCCATAAAATCTGTATTGAAAAGATGAGTAAAATGAAATAACGGGGGCAAAAATAACCTGAAAAGGGCTATCAGCCAAAACTGATCAGGGGCATATTATCTCCCGATTTAACAGCTTAACAATGGGCATTGCCGTTGATTGGAGTATTTTTGCCGGATGAAAAAACTCATGCTGATCGGCAGTTTACTTTGTTGTATGCTGGCCACAAAGGCACAGGATATCCCCACCTGGAAGGTGACTGACCTGGAGGCGTACATCAACCGGCATCCAAACAAAACGATTATCATCAATATGTGGGCCACATTCTGTAAACCCTGTGTAGCTGAAATCCCGCATTTTCAGAAAATTGCCAGGCAGTATGATACAGCCACCGTTTCTTTATTACTTGTCAGCCTTGACCTGCCCTCTCAATACCCCCATAAAATCCGGGCTTTTGCCAAAAAACATGGGTTTGATGCCCGCATGGCCTGGCTGGATGAAACCAACGCGGATTATTTTTGCCCGAAGCTTGACCCTTCCTGGTCTGGCTCCATCCCCGCTACATTGATTGTGCATAACGGTAACGGCTACCGGAAGTTTGTGGAAGGGGAGATGTCTGCAGCCGAGTTCAAAGAAGCTGTTGAAGCCTCATTGAAGAAAGGTAAATAATTGCGGAAAGTCAGAATTGAACCAAACATGATTTCAACCAATATTGAAGAAGCGGCGAGGTTACTGATGGAGGGCCAGGTAGTGGCGATTCCCACGGAAACGGTGTACGGGCTTGCCGGTAACGCATTCAGTGAACCAGCCCTGCGTAAAATTTTTTCCGTCAAACAAAGGCCCCATTTCAATCCGTTGATTGTGCACATCGCATCTGCCGATATGTTACCGGCCATTGCCTCAGACATTCCTGAAAAAGCCAAAATACTTGCCGATGCTTTCTGGCCTGGTCCATTAACACTGGTATTACCCAAAAATCCCATTGTTCCCAATTTGGTAACCGGCGGAAAACCTACCGTGGCCGTCAGGGTACCCAACCATCCCATGTCGCTGGCATTGCTGCGCAGCATCCCGTTCCCGCTTGCAGCGCCCAGCGCCAACCTGTTTGGTTCCCTGAGCCCAACCAGGGCCACGCATGTGGAGGCAGGACTTGGTAACCTGGTAACGATGGTTTTAGATGGTGGCCCTTGTGAAAAAGGCATAGAGTCTACGATCGTTGGTTTCGTCTATGGGGAACCGGTAGTGTACCGTCTTGGCAGTATTTCGCTGGAGGAATTGAGCATGGTAGTGGGTGAAGTGACCCTTTTAACCCGGGACCAACATGCACCGCCGGCACCTGGGATGTTAGACAAACATTACGCGCCAAAAACCAAACTGATTCTTTGTGACCTGATTTCGGAGGAAATCAAGAATCATGATCCATTGAAAACCGTCGCGCTTGTTTTGCAAAAAAGAGATGACCTGCCGGAAGGAATGGAGCAGGTGGCTTTGTCTGACAAGGCCGACCTTGATGAAGCCGCCAGCAGGCTATATGATTGCCTCCATGAACTGGATAAACAGGGTTGGGGCCTGATCCTCGCGGAACGCATGCCTGACATTGGTTTGGGCAGGAGCATCAACGACAGGCTTGAGCGGGCAGCCAAACAAGATGAGTGAAATTATTTGCGCTTATACATTGAAACGGAAGTGCATAATGTCACCGTCCTGTACAATATATTCTTTTCCTTCAATGCGCAAACGGCCATTGTCCCTGCAAGCCGCTTCAGATCCGTATTTCACAAAGTCGTCATAGGAAATCACTTCCGCTTTGATGAACCCCCTTTCAAAATCGGTATGGATCACACCGGCAGCCTGGGGCGCTTTCCAGCCCTGCTGAATGGTCCATGCCCGCACTTCCTGCACGCCAGCTGTGAAATAGGTGGAGAGGTTAAGTAATTGGTATGTGGAATGAATCAGCCTGTCTAACGCGGGTTCCGTCATTTTATATTCTTCCATGAACATCGCTTTGTCGTCGGGGTTTTCAAATTCCGCGATCTGCGCTTCAATGGCATTGGTCATGACAATCACTTCGTTTCCTTCATGCTTCACCGCGTCGATCAGTGCCTGGGAATACTTATTACCGGTATGCATAGACGCTTCGTCAACATTCGCCACATATAATACAGGCTTATCAGTAAGCAGGAATAAATCCGCGATGGCTGATTTTTCTTCTTTTGTTAAACCCAGGGAAGAAATGTTTTTTCCCTTTTCCAGGTGTTCATAGCAGCTTTTCAATACTTCATATTCCGCTTTGATCTTCGGGTCGCCCTGCTTCATCATTTTTTCGGTGCGTTGCATTTTCTTCTCTACACTCTCGAGGTCTTTCAACTGCAGTTCAGTTTCAATGATTTCCTTGTCGCCCACAGGGTTGATGGCGCCTTCTTCGCGCAGGATATTCTCATCTTCAAAACAGCGGATGACATGAATGATCGCATCAACCTCGCGGATATTGGCCAGGAACTTGTTGCCCAATCCTTCGCCTTTACTTGCGCCCCTTACCAATCCGGCGATATCCACGATTTCAATTTGCGTGGGTACGGTACGGTTGGGTTTCACCAGTTCTTCCAGTTTAAACAGCCTGGGGTCGGGTACATTCACAAGTCCGACATTGGGCTCTATGGTGCAAAAGCGGTAATTGCTGGCTTGTGCCTTCGCGCTATTGCTGACTGCATTAAAAAGAGTGGATTTGCCCACGTTTGGTAAGCCTACGATTCCAGCCTGGAGTGACATATGGGGAGAGCGTTTTTAAGTTTTTATAGTTACCGGGCCTTTACCTGTTTGTTAAATGGCCGGTTTTTTCAGCGAGCCGCAAAGGTAAATGATCCCGGGAACATCTGAATCGCCTGAATGTGTTAATTTAGGCGATATGATGGCTGCCTGATCTCTTTTACTTATTCTTGCAGCAGAATCAAAAACCGACCTGTTTATGGCCCTGACCCGCATTTGGTCTGCTTTTATCATAATTGCTATCCTGGTTGCCGGCATCCGCATGGTATTTACCCAACATAACCAGGGGATTTTCAGCGCCATGGTGATCGGGAAAACAGGCGATACCCTGCGGCTGGGCACTAAACCTATTGCACAGGCAAGTGAAGAGGAAATTAGACAGACAGCATCCGGGGGGATTTACAGGAGCGGACAGGTTAATACCCGCCGTGTCAATGAACTTGAGTTGCTGACATACCGCATACAGGCATCGGATGGCGTGATCGAAACCTGTAAAACCGCGGTAAACCTAAGTATTGGATTGATCGGAATTATGGCTTTGTTCATGGGATTCATGCGTATCGCAGAGCTGGCTGGAGGCATCAATTTCCTTTCACGCATTATCGGGCCTTTCTTTTCCCGGATTTTCCCTGAAGTGCCCAAAGGCCATCCCGCCATGGGACATATGATGATGAATTTTTCCGCAAACCTGCTGGGATTAGATAATGCGGCAACGCCTTTTGGCATCAAGGCCATGCAAAGCCTGCAGGAGTTGAACACTTCAAAGGATTCGGCATCCAATGCGCAGTTGATGTTTTTATGCCTGCATGCATCCGGGTTAACGCTGATACCGGTAAGTATCATTGCTTTGCGCGCTTCCGCGAAAGCATCAAACCCAATGGATATTTTCATCCCTTGTATGATCGCCACATTCGCGGCAACCTTGGCAGCCTTGTTTATTGTTTCTTTTAAACAAAGGATCAGATTATACCAACCCGTGATCATTGGTTGGATACTGGGCATTTCCGCTATCATCGCGGGCCTCATCACCTACATCAAAAGCTTGGATACAGAATCGGTGCAGGTGTTCTCCTCCGGCTTAAGCAATGGCCTCATCCTCCTGATATTCCTGCTCATCATTGCAGGTGGTTTGTTTAAGCGCATCAATATTTTTGATGCATTCATTGATGGAGCCAAAGGCGGATTCGACACGGCCGTGCGCATCATTCCATATCTAGTAGGCATGCTGGTAGCCATCAGCCTCCTGCGCACCAGCGGAACATTTGATGTGTTGATAGAAGGCATGAAATCGCTGGTGTCGATGCTGGGGATGGATACCCGTTTTGTTGATGGGTTGCCCACCGCCCTGATTAAGCCGTTCAGTGGAGGAGGCGCCAGGGGCATGATGGTGGATACTATGAAAACTTATGGCCCCGATTCATTCGCAGGCAGGCTGTCATGCATCCTGCAGGGTTCATCCGACACTACATTCTATGTGATTGCCGTTTATTTTGGCGCAGTCTCCATTCGAAATACGAGGTATGCCGTCGGGGCCATGCTATTGGCCGACCTGGTGGGCATTATCACTTCAGTGATCCTGGCTTATGTATTTTTTGCATAAGGGACAGGCAAACAGTTTCTTCAATTTTAACGGGGCGAGCCGCCGGATTTACTGCTGTCTCCTTCTTCTTCTCGGTCAGTCAGTTTCAGGTTGAAAAGGCTGCAGAGGTATTTTGATTTATATACGGCACGCGTAAACCTGTTGCCGACAACAATGATGGTGGCATCTTCGGGGATCATACGGATGAACGACGCGTTATTGCCATGCCACCAGCCATTATGATACACCAGTTTGTTTCCATCGGGATAAACATTCAACCTCCATCCCAATCCATAATTACGGATTCCGGTCTTTTCATTGCTGTATGGGCTGTAAGCCAATTCAAAGGTTTCTTTTGAGAATATTACTCCTTCTTTCAGGGCACGGTCCCAAATCAACAGGTCGCGCGGTGTTGAGTACATATTCTTATCCCCATAAACTTCATCCAGGAAATTCATGGGTATCGCGTTGCGCCTCCAGTCGAAGCTCAATGGCGCGCGGGCTGAATCATTCTTCGTGTACACGAAACTGTTATGCATACCGAGGGGCTTGAAATATTGCTCCTGCATGAAAACGGGAAAGGGTTTGCCCGACACTTTTTCAATCAGAAGGGCGAGTAGCGCGTAATTGGTATTGCAATAACTAAACCGGGTATCGGGCCTGGCGATATTTTTTATTTCATTTTTTCTGTTGATGAGAAAATCAAGTACATCCTGGTTACGGATTATTTTTTCCTTGTCCCATCCCAGGTCTTCCATCGCGTACACATAATTGGGTAAACCGCTGCGATGGTTCAAGAGGTTTTTGATGGTAACACCCGGATATGGGAAGCCGGGGAAAAATTTGCTGAACGGGTCATCCAGCGCCAACCGTCCATCCTGCAACAGTTTCAGCACGGCCATTGCCGTAAATGTTTTAGTAACGGAAGCGATATGGAAAGCGGTGTTGCTTGTGATGCTGTCGGTACCGCGTTGGTCTGTATAACCCCTGTATCTCTCATAAACAATATTCCCGCCTTTCGCCACCAGAATACCACCTTCAAAACCTGATTTGTCGATCAGTGTATCATACCAGGCCTGAACAGCATTTTGTAAGAAGGCGCGTTCGGCATCGGTTATCGGGCCTGGCTTGGGGAGTGCGTATGATAAGCTGTCTGTAAGGGTTTTATCCGATTTTTTTGATTGCCGGCTACAGGAACATAAAATCATGCCGGCGCAGGTTATGGCCAGTAACCATAATGGTTTTGTAATGCCCGGGGGTGCCACCCATAGGCTGGGGTTTTGGCTTTTGTACATGGTATTGGTCAGTCGTAAAAAATAAAATATTTGTTTGCAAAGGGTATCTTTGCGCAAAATACGGACTATTGAAGATGACCCGAAAAAAAATCACAAGCTATCCGAAAGAAAAAATAAATATCCTTTTCCTGGAGAATATCAGTGATGTGGCTGTTGAGCAGTTTACAAAATCAGGGTACACGCATGTCAGGAAGTTCCAGGCAGCCATGAGCGAGGATGAACTCATAAAGGCTATTAAAAATGTACACCTGCTGGGCATACGCAGCAAGACCAAGGTTACTGAGAAAGTGTTACAGGCTGCTGAAAAATTGCAGGCCATTGGTTGTTTTTGCATTGGCGTGAACCAGGTTGACCTCGATGCGGCAACCCGTGCCGGTGTTGCCGTATTCAATGCCCCTTACAGCAATACGAGGAGCGTAGCGGAACTGGTGATCGGTGCATCCATCATGCTGGTGCGTAAAATCATCGACAAACATAAAGCAGCGCATGCGGGCATCTGGCAAAAGGATGCCACCGGAAGCCATGAACTCAGGGGAAAGACCTTAGGGATCATTGGTTATGGCAATATCGGAAGCCAGGTAAGTGTACTGGCCGAATCGCTGGGCATGAAAGTATTGTTTTATGACACAGAAACTAAACTGCCTTTGGGAAATGCCAGTGATTGCAGGACTTTGAAAGACCTTTTGCAACAAAGTGATATCGTTACCTTACATGTACCTGAACTACCCACCACAAAGAATTTAATCAACAGGCATAATATTAAGTTTATGCGTGAAGGTTCCATGCTGATCAATTACGCCAGGGGCGAAGTGGTGGACCTGGACGCGTTGCGCAAAGCGATTTTGTCTGGACAGGTTGCAGGTGCCGCTATTGATGTGTACCCTGTTGAACCGGAAAAAAATGGCGAAGCATTTGAATGCCCGCTGCAGGGACTGCCCAACGTGCTATTAACCCCGCATATCGGAGGAAGCACGCAGGAGGCGCAAATGAATATCGGCCAGGATGTAAGCAGCAAATTGTTTCAATACCTGGAGAAAGGCGCCAGCACTGGTTCACATAGCATTCCCGCGTTGGCCCTGCCCCCGCAGGAAGATACGCACCGCATCCTGCATATTCATTATAACCGTCCGGGTGTGATGAGCCAGATCAATACCAGCCTGAGCAAACATAATATTAACATCCTTGGGCAATACCTGAAAACAAATGAAGAGATCGGTTATGTAGTGCTTGACGTGGATAAGCATATCAGCAAACAGGCATTGGAATTATTGAGACATATCAAACAAACCATCAAAGTCAGGTTATTATATTAATCAGGCGCCCGAAATAACCAGGCGCCCATAAAAAACTTACCATGAAAGTTGTGATACTTGGCGCCGGTTTTGGCGGGCTCAGACTGGCAAGAAAACTCAATAACAAAAAGGGAATTGAGGTTCAGTTGATAGACAGGTTTAACTACCACCAGTTTCAGCCACTCTTTTACCAGGTTGCAACGGCAGGTTTGGATGCCAGCAACATTTCATTCCCCATTCGTAAAGTTTTCCATAAATCAACCAATGTGCGTATTCGAATGGCAGATGTGACTGGCATTCGAATGGAGGAAAAACTGGTGCAAACATCAACAGGCGATGTGCCCTATGATCAGTTGGTGATTGCCATGGGTGCCGATACCAATTTTTTTGGCAACGATATGTTGGAAGAGCATGCTTTCCCCATGAAAAGCACGGTGGAAGCCTTACAATTGCGGCATAAGCTTTTACAAAATTTCGAGGACGCGTTGCAGGCTAAGGATAAGGGCGATGAGCTTTTATTGCAGCGATTGATGAATATCGTTGTGGTTGGCGGAGGGCCTACCGGCGTTGAATTGAGCGGAGCGATCGCGGATATGAAAAGGTTCCAGTTGCCACGCGATTTTCCTGAACTTGATTTTAGGAACATGCATATTTACCTCCTCGAAGGCACAGGGCGGACACTCGGTACATTGAGTGAGAAAAGCAGCCGGCACTCGCAGGAATACCTTGAGCGTTTAGGCGTTACCGTTAAAACAAACGCGCTGTTGCAGGAATATGATGGTAAAAAAGCGGTTTTAAAAGATGGCAGCAGTATTGATACCGGGCTATTGATCTGGGCCGCGGGCATCAAAGGAAATGTACCTGCCGGGATTGATCCTGCTTTTATTGCAAGGGGCAACAGGATAAAAACAGACAGGTCCTGCAGGGTGGCAGGGCAGGAGCATGTATTCGCGATTGGGGATATTGCCTATATGGAGGAGGAAGCCTGGCCTAACGGCCATCCGCAGGTAGCACCAGTGGCGATTCAGCAAGCCGATTTTATTGCAAAGCATTTCCTGCAAACGCTTAAAGGAACTGCAAATCCGGAATCATTATTTCAATACAAGGATAAGGGGTCAATGGCTACGGTGGGTCGAAACCTGGCCGTGGTGGATGTGCCCAAGCCTAAGATGCATATCAAGGGGTTTATGGCATGGCTGATATGGATGAGCCTGCACCTGATGCTTATTTTGGGCGTTAAAAACCGATTCTTTGTTTTTCTGAACTGGTTATACAATTACGTAACCTATGACCAAAACCTGAGGTTGATTTTCAGGGAGTTTGACCGGGATGCGAAGCAATCTGCACGTCATACCATGACATGATCTGCATTGATGATATGTCTTTGTCCGACAAATTGCCGAAAGATTGAATCAGTTTTTTTTCATTTTTCCTCAGGTTGAAATAATTTTCTGAGAATGCAACCGGTTTGCCTTTAACCGATAGTGCCACGAAATGGGCGTCTTCACTGGCTTCTATCAGGATTTGATTTTTACCGATGGGCTGAATGATGAAAGAAGGCTTGCGGAGTTCCAGGTTTTTCGGGTAAACATGATCCGGTTCAGGAACTTCATCCGAAGCAAATAATTTTCTTGCGGCATACCATCCGCCTTTGGGCTGCCCTAAGGCATCTACCAGGCTCCAGCTCGCTACCGGCCAGCAATCATTCATCTGCCAGATCAGGCTACCCATATTGCGCGGGTAATGCCTGCGTTGCAGTGTCAAACTGTTTTTCAGGATATAAAATTGCAGGCATTGGGTCATGTATACATACTGTTCCAGGGATAGGTTTTGGAGGCGCTGGCTGTCTGTCATGTACCGCAACAGGTAATGCTCTAATTTTTCGAATCCCTGGTTGGCTTTCTGGTGCCATTTGATCGCGCCGGATAATATATAACGGTCACGCTTATCCGTAAATGAATAAGTAGCTTCTATCCCCGGCATGGCCTGCATGCCAAACTCGCTCACAAACCGGCCCGTTTTTTTTCCAAAAACTTCCCAGTCTTCGAGTCCCCACCAAACACCCCAGTAATGGCTATCGCCTTCTGTCATGCTTTGAGGCCTTCCCCAGCCATGCAAGGGAGAAGTATGTACATAAGCCCTGCTGCCATCAAATGTTTGCACCCATGTTGCCAGGGAATCCATAAACAGGGTTTTATAATATTGATATATCCTGGCGGAATCACCGCCATTGATACCAAATTGCTTTTGCCAGCCCCAGTTTTTCCAGGCTTCATCAATTTCGTTATTGCCACACCACAGTACAATGCTCGGATGGTGCCTCAGCCTGAGTATTTGTTGCCTGACTTCTTCTTTTACATTCTGTAAAAAATCTTCATCCCCCGGGTACATCCCACCTGCAAACATGAAATCCTGCCAAACCATGATGCCAAGTGAATCGCAGAGGTCATAAAAAATATCCTGTTCATATATCCCGCCACCCCAAACGCGGAGCATGTTCATATTGGCCTGTTTTGCTAAGATCAGCATCCTCCTGTAGTCTTCCGCTTTTGGTTCCGTGAGCAGAATGTTCAGTGGGATCCAGTTTGCCCCTTTGGCGAAAAATGGTTCCCCGTTTTTTTCGAAGTGGAAACTGCGCCCTATGCTGTCTGTTTGCTGAACAAGCCTGGCTTCGTTTTTCTTTTTGCTGAATTGATGATCCTTTTTTTTCTGCAACTTGTCCCTGGCTGATGCTTCGTTCCAGGCATCGAGCCATACATTTTTCCAAATACCGGCATTCACCAGCCTCGGCCCCCAATCCCATCCAAACTGGCATTGCGCTTTCCGGGCGTACACCCTGGGATGGTCGGGCAGTACCATGGGGCGGTGGCTGGCCGCTATGCTGTCAACAACCATCAGAGCAGGCCTGAAGTAAACAATGAGCTCATTTGATTTATGTTTGAGCAAAGGTTTCACATCGGCCACCCATTGGCGAAACATATTATTGGCCTCCAGGATTAGTTTGCCATTCAGGTAAACACTTGCGTATGTATCCAGCCCTTCGAAAACGAGTTCAATGTGCCGGAGTTGTATAAGCTGACTATCGACAGAAAAAACAGTCCGGTATTCCCAGGCAACAGAATCAGCCCAATAGCATTGCTTTTCCTGGTCACGAAAAAATGGGTCTGGAATTTGATTAGTTCTCTTTAAATCGCTGATGAGGTTGCCGGGTACTTCGGCCTTTCGCCACGCAGAAGTTCCAGCCTGTCGGAACACCCAACCCTGTTTTAAATCAATTTTCCGGTTTTGCGCGTACGAGAGCGCATGGAGAAGCAACATGCATACAAAGGCTAAACAGGTTTTCATACAGGTTGGCCTTTTAAGATTTGCGCCATCTTTCGTATTTCTTCCGCATCAACACTGGTAAGCATCATATTTTCGGGTAGGCTTGACTGTTGGAATGACATATGGCCTGGTACCTGTATCCTTGCCGAACTATGGTATTCAATGGCCCCGGTGGATTGAATCAAATCCTGTAAGTTATCTGATCTGATCCCGCTTCCGGGCATGACAATGATCCGGTCGCCGGCTTTTTCAATTAATGTTTTCAGGAGCGCTGAACCTTTTTCGGCTGTTGGCTGGCAGCCACTGCTGAGCAAACGGGTACATCCGATGTTGATAACATCTTCCAATGACTGAATAGGGTCTGCGGTTCTGTCAAAAGCCCTGTGAAAACTCACTTCCATAGGATAGGCGAGGTCAACCAGTTCCCGGCACCTGTCTGTATCAACGCTTCCGTCTGCCTTCAAAATGCCCAATACCACTCCATCGCATCCCAGTAATTTGCAGGCCCTGATATCTGTTTTCATTACATCAAATTCATCACCATCATACAAAAAATCTCCCCCTCTTGGGCGGATCATGGGAAAAATGGGAATAGAGCAGGTGCTGCGTGCTTGTTTGATAAACCCATAAGACGGGGTGGTGCCGCCTTCAGCAGGGTTATCGCATAATTCGATCCTGTCTGCGCCTGCTTCCTCAATCAGTTTGCAGCTATGAACCGTAAAGGCAATGATTTCGAGTTTCATGTTATCCTGCATCTTGTTTAATTTAATTGCGGCGGTTCCATACCAGTATTTTATACCTGATATGATCATATACCAATCCGAACATCAATACCATAGCCGCGATCAACAGAACTTTAAGGGTTAAATATCCATAAAAGACGCCACCCACCACACCGCCTGTAAAAAAGAAAATGATGATGCGTGCCCTCAGGCGTATATTCAACAGGAGCCTGGCTTTTTGCTCCACCGTTCTGTAAAAGAACAATTGCGATAATTCTATTCCCAGGTCTGTAAACAACCCTGTCAGGTGCGTTGTGCGCACCATGGCGTCTGAAATCCTGGTCACCAGTGCGTTCTGAAGCCCCATGGAAAACAACAATGCATACGCGATTATATCCGGGTGCCCCAGGGCCAATGTGTCGCCATAAATGCCGATCAGGACAAGTATCAGCAGTTCGAATATGGCAGGTATAATATAAATATACCTTTCGTTGCGCCGGCTGATGATTTCTATCAAAAAGTTGGATACAAATGATCCGGCCAGGAAAAGCAGGATATAGAGGAAGAATACGAGGCTGCCGCTGATATTTAACTTAAACACTTCGTCTACAAAAAACGCGAAATGCCCGGTAACGTTGGTGGTTAGACGCTGAACTGATAAAAATCCTGCCACGTTCACAAGTCCGGCCACAAACGACAACACGGAAGCTATCTTCAGGTTATGCGTAAATGTCCTCGTTTTTCCTTTGTGTCTGAACATGTTGGTATCGGGCAGGAAATTGTAAACTTATCCTTTATAATAGATGAGGGGATGCTATGATCCTTTCTTCCGTATCGCTTTTCACGGAAAACACAAACCCTTTTTGGATGGCATACGCGCCATAAGATCCATCCCGGCCCAAGGCCAGGAAACCTACTTGAATGACCTTTGCTTTTTCACGGTCACGCGACACAATCCTTTCGACTGCTTTCTTACAGGCATCCTGCGGGCTGAGGCCCATCCGCATAAATTCAACCACGAGGTGGGTGCCGCAAATCCGGATGACTTCTTCACCCACACCGCTGCTGGTGGCAGCCCCTGCTTCCCGGTCTACAAACAAACCAGCTCCCGCGATGGCGGAGTCTCCGACACGGCCATGCACTTTAAATGCCATGCCACTGGTGGTAACGGCACCGGCTAAACGAAGATATTGGTCTATTGCCAGGATGCCCATGGTATCGTGATTGGGTTGCCCATTGTCAAAAAACGCAGGTGCGAATGGCCCGTTTTTATCTTTTCGTTCGATGTTGATCACAGGTTTGTATTCCGATTTGATCAGCCATTGCTTGTAGGCTTTTTCCGCGGAGGGGGAGAGTTTGCCATCTTCCAGCGTGAAACCATTCTCCAGCGCGAATTGCTGGGCGCCCTGGCCCACCAGGAGTACATGGGGTGTTTTCTCCATCACTTTACGCGCCACTGAAATGGGGTGGCGTATCTTTTCCAATCCGGCTACCGCACCGCAATTGGCCAGGTCATCCATGATGCAGGCGTCCAGGGTGACGATGCCATCCCGGTCGGGATACCCATCCAAACCAACACAGCAATCAACTGTATCTTCAATGTACCGGGCACCCGCTTCCACGGCGTCGAGGGCTGATCCACCGGCGGAAAGTACTTTCCAACCTGCGGCGTTCACCGGCATACCGGAATCCCATGTTGATATGATGAGTGGTTTTGCCGCCACATGGTTAGTGAAAGGCGACAGAGGTAAAGAGGCCAGTCCCATGGAACTGAGCCGCAGGAATTCTTTTCTGTTCATGAATGCATGCTTAATTTTTTGAGCATATCCGCGGAAATGCTGTCGGCATAAGTGCCAAATGCGGTCATAATTACACCTTTGACCTTGCCATCAGAAGATGATATGGCGTATACGGCGTCCTCATCCGAAGGGTTTGTATCGCCTTCAAATCGGTAAACATCCACAATCTCAAATTCGGAGGGGTTCAGGCAAATACCCGTACGATTGCAGATTAGTTTATCGAACGCGATATTAAAATCAATGGTGAAGCCGCGTGAGCGCAAACCATTGAGGGCTTCCACCACGGTATCGTATGTAAACATGGCGTTGTGTTTGCATAAAGTTACGCATTAGCCGGGTACCAGTTCCACCTGTATTCCACATTTGCTGCACAGGATTCAACAATCCCTTTCGGTCCCGAGGGAGATCCTGTAAGATTCCGTACATTGCACAGGGTACAGGCTGCCCTGTAATACCGGATTGCAGGTGTTAACCGGCCAAAACTGTTATGAGCAAGTCTAAAAAGCATTCAAAAAAGCCGTCTTCCCAGCTTCGCACTGTTAAAGGAAGGCTGGATATCAGCCGCAGCGGAATGGGTTTTGTAATTGTAGATGATTTCGACCAGGACATCATGGTTAAGCCACAAAACCTGGGTAAGGCTTTTCATGGAGATACCGTTTCTGTTGAGTTTGAAAAGCCGAACGGGAAAGTCAAAAGGCTGGAAGGCCGCATTACGGAAGTCGCGCAACGCAAGCAGTCTGAATTCATGGGCCGCATCCACATCAATAAGCATGTGGCTTTCTTCATTGTTTCAGGGGAGAAACCTTACCCTGACTTTTTTATTCCTAATGAATCTTTGAAAGGCGCAAATGACGGTGATGCAGTGATTGTACGTTTGGTACGTTGGGAAAAAGACGACCGTAAACCGATCGGGGAAGTGGTAACGGTGATCAATGCACGAAATGAAGCGGACCTGGCTATGAAGGAAATTTTAGTGGATGCCCGATTCCCATTATCATTCCCGGATGAAGTGCTGAAGCAGGCCGAAGCGTTATCTGCAACAATTACCCGGGAGGAACTGTCTAAACGCCGCGATTGCCGGGATATTTTAACCTTCACTATCGATCCTGTTGATGCCAAAGATTTTGACGATGCCATTTCCATCAGGAACCTCGATAACGGGTATTATGAAATTGGTGTGCACATCGCGGATGTGAGCCATTTTGTGCGCCCGGGTACCATGCTCGATCAGGTGGCTTATGAACGCGCGACCAGTGTGTATTTGCCCGACAGGGTGAACCCCATGCTGCCCGAAAAAATATCGAACGAGCTTTGTTCCCTGCGCCCGAATGAGGATAAATACTGTTTTTCCGCCATCTTTCAAATCACCAACAGGGCGGAGATCAAGCATAAATGGATCGGGCGTACCGTGATTCACAGCAATCACAGGTTTACATACGAGGAAGTACAGCAGATCATCGAAACCCGTGAAGGTCTGCACCATAAGCCACTGCTGCTGTTGAATGAACTGGCCAAGCAATTCCGTAAAGACCGGTTCAAACATGGCGCGATTAATTTTTCTTCGCAGGAAGTCCGCTTCAAACTGGATGATAATGGCAAGCCCATCGGCATCATGATCAAGGAAAGCAAGGATGCGCATAAGTTGATTGAAGAGTTCATGCTGCTTGCAAACAGGACCGTTGCCGAGTACGTATCAAAAATAAAAATCAACAAGGAACCGATTCCATTCCCATACAGGATACACGATAACCCTGATGAAGAGAAGCTCAAGCCTTTCGCTGCATTCGCTCGGAAATTCGGATATACTTTTGATATCCATAATGAAAAGCAAATTGCTGATTCATTTAATAAATTATTGACCGATGTACAAGGGAAGCCCGAACAGCATGTGCTGGAACAACTTGGCATCCGTACCATGGCAAAAGCTCTGTACACGATCGAGAATGTGGGGCACTATGGATTAGGTTTTGAGCACTATTGTCATTTCACATCGCCCATACGCCGCTATCCCGATGTATTGGTGCACCGGATTTTGCAGGAATGCCTTGATAAAAAGATCCAGGTTGATAAAAAGCTTGAACAGAAATGTACGCACTGCAGCGAAAGGGAAAGGGCAGCCATGGAAGCCGAACGTGCAGCCAATAAATATAAGCAGGTGGAATACATGCAACAATTTATGGGTGAAGATTTCGAAGGCATCATCAGTGGTGTGGCATCATTCGGTTTTTGGGTGGAAACGGTTGACCATAAATGCGAAGGCCTGGTGAGTGTCCGCGACTTGTCTGATTATGATGATTTCATGCACGATGAAGCCGATTATGCGTTGGTGGGAATCCGGACCAGGAAGCGTTTCAGGATGGGGGATAGGCTCACCGTAAAAGTAGCCGGTGCAAACCTGTCGAAACGCCAACTCGATTATGCCTGGGTGCCGGAAATGCCGGCAAAGAAAACCAAATCAAAAAATACCGTTCAACCAGAGAAAAAAACCAAAAAGAAAAAATAGGCTTATCGGTTGAACCACAACAGTGTTAGGCTGTTTTCATATCTTTCCTTTTCTATGCATTCGTTTAAAGAACTATCAGACATATTTGAGAAACAGTTTTCCGAAAGGCATTTTCCACTGCAGCCCGCATCATTGTATGATGCCGCGCAATACATCTTGCAGATAGGAGGGAAAAGGGTCAGGCCTGTTTGTGTATTGATGGCTAATGAACTGTTTGATGACCTGGGCCCTGATGCTTTTCATGTTGCCAATGCCATTGAGCTTTTTCATAATTTCAGCCTGGTGCATGATGATATCATGGATGCCGCCCCATTGCGCAGGGGGCTACCCACGGTGCATAAAGCCTTTGGCGATTCCACCGCACTGCTGGCAGGCGATGTGATGCTTGTGCAATCATATGATTTTATAAATCGCATCCAGCCCACTCATGTCCAGGAAATTTTATCCATATTTAACCAAACCGCCCGTGAAGTTTGTGAGGGGCAGCAGTTGGATATGGATTTTGAAAAGCGGACAGAAGTGTCATTGGATGAATATGTGCACATGATCGAATTGAAAACATCCGTATTGCTTGCCGCATGTTTGAAAATGGGCGCCATATTGGGCGGCTCCAGCAAGCATAACCAGGACCACCTGTACGCGTTCGGAAAGAACCTGGGTATAGCTTTCCAGGTGCAGGACGATTACCTCGACGCTTTCGGTGACCCGGCTATATTCGGGAAGCAACCCGGTGGGGATATCCTTGCGAATAAAAAAACTTTCCTGATGATCCATGCCCGGGAAACCGCGGGGGCTACATTACGGGAAAGCTTAGACGAAATTATGTCGGGGCATTCTCCTGACAAAGTAGGGAAAGTCCTTGATATTTTCAGGAAGTGTGGTTCTGATCAGTGGGCAACATCATTAAAAGAAACATATTACGCAAAGGCCATGCAACACCTCGAAGAAGTGGCGGTTGTTGCCAGCCGTAAGAAGGAGCTGGAGATGCTTGCCCGGTTCCTGCTGCAACGTGATAGATAAAATCATTTTTTTAGAATCTTAAATACGAACAATGAGTAACGGACTGTTCAGGAAGAAAACCATCAGCCAGATAATGAAAGATCATGACGCTTCGGAAGCACATGGCGGCCATGGCCTGAATAAAGTGCTGGGTGTCAGGGACCTGACTTTTCTTGGGATCGCGGCGGTATTGGGCGCCGGCATTTTTTCGACCATCGGCGGCGCGGCATTCCACGGGGGGGCCGGCGTTTCCTTATTGTTTGTTATTACTGCGATCACCTGTGGTTTCTCAGCCTTGTGTTATGCCGAATTCGCCAGTCGTGTACCCGTAGCCGGTAGTGCTTATACCTACTCATATGTTGCATTTGGCGAAATCATCGCCTGGATCATTGGTTGGGCACTTATTTTAGAATATGCCATTGGAAATATTGTGGTGGCCATATCATGGAGCGGGTACCTCAATAATTTACTGGTGCATGTATTCAATATACACCTGCCCGATTGGATGCTGGTGGATCCGCAAACCGCGCATGCCGCATTTCGGGAAGCTACGGATGCATTTGCTTCTGGGCAGGTATTGACAGCCATTCAGACGGAACAATACCGTTTTGCCATTGATGCTTTTAATAGTGCCCCGGTGATTGGGGGTACGCATATATTTTTTAACCTCCCTGCTTTTGTCATCATCGCCCTGATTACCTGGCTGGCATATGTAGGTATTAAGGAAAGCAAACGCATGGCCAATGCCATGGTTATTTTTAAAGTTTTGGTTGTGGTTTTTGTGATTGGCGCGGGCGCATTTTATGTTGATACAAATAACTGGAAGCCATTCCTACCCAATGGGTTTGAAGGTATGCTGAAAGGGGTCTCGGCCGTGTTTTACGCGTATATCGGCTTCGACGCGATATCCACAACAGCGGAAGAGTGTAAGAACCCCCAGCGCGATATGCCCAGGGGCATGATCTATTCATTATTGATTTGTACAGCCCTGTATATTGGCATTGCATTGGTGCTGACAGGCATTGAATCCTATTCGGCATTTAATAATGTTAATGATCCGCTGGCATTTGTGTTTGAGAAAAGGGCGCCATGGATTGAAAAAGTGGTATCCATCAGCGCGGTTGTAGCAACCGCATCCGTGATCCTGGTATTCCAGATCGGGCAGCCAAGGATATGGATGAGCATGAGCCGGGATGGATTATTGCCTAAAAAATTCCAGCAGGTGCACCCAAAGTATAAAACGCCGTCTTTTGCTACGATTGTTACGGGTATTATTGTGGGCGTTGGTGCCCTGTTCCTGGAAGGAAGTTTGGTGGTTGACCTTACCAGTATTGGTACATTGTTTGCATTTGTGCTGGTATCGGCGGGCGTACTGCTGTTGCCGGCCCGAGAAGCCCACAGCGGATTCCGCTTGCCGTATATCAACGGGCAATATATTATTCCGATCCTGACGATCTTGTTTATTTACCTGACCAGGGAGCGTTCCAGTGCTTTGTTTAATGATTTTGGAGGCTCGGGTTACCATGAAAAACTTTTCCTGGTATTTATAGCCCTGGCAATAGTACTGTCTGTTCTTAGCTTCATCCGTAAGTATTCTTTCATACCCATCATGGGCGTGCTGAGTTGCGCCTACCTCATGATTGAGATACCGGGAGTAAGTTGGATGTGGTTCTTTATTTGGATGGCGCTTGGCCTCCTGATTTATTTTTTATACGGATACAAAAAGAGCAAGCTTAACAAGGCATCCTGACATTCGTATAGGAATGCCGGTGTTGAACCTTTGCGGGGAAAGCATGTATGAAATACGAAATAGGTGATAAGATCATTGTTCTCCATTCAGATGAAGAAGGTATTGTTGTAGATATTATCAACGATAAGATGGTGATGATTGAAGTTCGCGGTGTCAGGTTCCCGGCTTATATGGACCAGATCGATTTTCCATATTACAAAATGTTCACCCAGAAGAAACCAGTTGAGAAAAAGAAAATTTTTATTGACCAGGTAAAGAAAGAGAAAATCCCCAAAAAGGAAAGGCTTGGTACAGGCGTCTCGCTTAGGTTTTTCCCGGTTTATGATAAAGATGTTTTCGATGATGATATTGTAGAGAAATTGAAGATATACCTGGAGAATAATAACCGGGAAGAATACCAGTTTCATTATAAATTATTTTTTTCAGGCGATAATCATTTTGATTTAAAGAATAACATCTTGCCACAATCTGATTTTTACCTGCACGATATTGATTTTGAAGACCTGAGCGATAATCCCCAGTTTTTTGTAGAATTCGCACTTGCACAACCCCAAAAAAATAAAGCGGAATATTTTGAGGCATCCGTTAAACTGCGTGGCAAGCAGGTATTTAAAAAGATTGAGGAAATTCGTCAAAACAATGAGCCTTCGTTTGTGTACGAACTCTTTGAAACATATCCGGATAAAGCACCTGAGCAAAAAATGGATATGAGCAAACTGAAGCAGGCCGGGTTTCGCATGTTTGATGTATCAAAGATCAAAGAACACCTGCCGTCTGCCCGTTCCGTCGTGGATTTACATATTGATAAGATAACGGATAACTGGAAGCATTTATCAAGCCAGGATATGCTGGCCATGCAACTCAGTTATTTTGAGAAATACTACGACCTTGCCGTCGCTCACCATTTGCGTGAGTTTATCGTCATTCATGGGGTGGGCGAAGGGGTACTGCGCAATGAAATCCACCAACGCCTAAGGCATAAAAAAGAAGTGAAATCATTCGTCAATCAGTACCATCATTTGTACGGTATTGGCGCTACGGAAATTTTCCTTGATTACTGATCTTCATCCTGAATGAGGTCTTCCCTGGGCTGTGGCTGTTTTAAAATCACGGAAAGCCAGATCAAACCTGCAATAGCTGCGGTTAACGATGCAAATATGATGGCTGTTTTAGCCAGGGTAATACTGGCATTGTCTGTGAAGGCCAGCATGGTGACAAAGATGCTCATGGTAAATCCGATACCTGCCAATATGGAAGCGCCGGTAATATGTTTCCATTTAAGATCTGATGGAAGAGCGCATAGCCCGGCTATTACAGCCAAAGAGCTGAAAAGCAGGATGCCAATGGGTTTGCCCGCAACAAGCCCTGCATAAATACCAATGCCTGCGTGGGTAAACATCCCATCCATCCAGCCCGGTTCAAAAACGATGCAGGTATTGGCAAGGGCGAATACGGGTACAATGATAAATGCCACCGGCTTGTGCAAGGCATGCTGAAGGATATATGATGTTGATTTTTTGCCTCCGCTGCCAAATGGAATAGCAAAAGCGGTCAGCACGCCCGATAATGTGGCATGTATACCTGAATGCAGCATACAGTACCACATGCCAACTCCTAATATCAGGTAGGGCCACATCGCCATCACTTTAAGCCTGTTCAATACCAGCATCAGCGCAAAAATGCCGGCCGCGCCGCCAAGGTAACCCATGGATATATCGGAGGTGTAAAATATGGCAATCACGAGTATGGCGCAGAGGTCATCAATAACAGCAAGTGCCGTAAGGAACACTTTGAGTGAAGCAGGCACGCGGCTACCCAATAATGCCAGCATACCAATGGCGAATGCGATATCCGTTGCCATAGGGATGCCCGCGCCACCTTGTGTAGCTGTTCCCCAATTTAATGCAAGATAAATACCGGCAGGAACAACAACCCCGCCAAGCGCCGCCACTATGGGCAACATGGCGCTTTTAATATCCGATAATTCACCTTTGTAAATTTCGCGCTCTAATTCCAGGCCAATCAACAAAAAGAAAATAGCCATGAGGCCATCATTGATCCAATGCGCCAGGCTATGACCGTTGATTTTTGTTTCCCAGAATCCTACATAAGTTTCCGAAAAGCTGCTGTTCGCCAGCGCCATCGATAAGATGGTGCAGCATAACAGTATGATGCCACTTGTTTTTTCACTGTTGAAAAAGTCGGAAAATAATTTCGTTAACCTCATCTTGCAAAAATAGCCATTATTTTAATCGACGTTTTTTAATCATCCCGCCTTTCATGTCTTTTATGCTATGCATGACAACAAATGCATTGGGGTCAATTTTGTCAATCTCCAGTTTTAGTTTACTGACTTCCAGCCTGGTTACGATGGTGTATAAGATTTTCATATCATAAAATTTCTCACCACTTTTTCCATAGCCCCTTTCGCCATTGTACACAGTAATGCCCCGGCCAATTTTTTCAATGATCATCGCCCGGATCTTATCAGACTTAACAGATATGATGGTAACGCCTGTATATTCCTCGATACCCTCAATGATAAAATCAACGGTTTTTGACGCAGATAAATATGTGAGCATCGCGTATAATGCAATTTCAATCGACATCAGCCAGGCCGCAACAGAAAATATGATGATATTGATGATCATAATAACATCACCAATGGTCAGCCCGGAATTTTTACTGATGCCAATCGCAAGCACTTCCGTACCATCAATAACAGAACCTCCGCGAACGGCGAGGCCAATGCCCGCACCCAGGAAAAATCCACCAAATACAGCGACCAACAGTTTATCACTTGTAATTTGGGGATAAGGTATAAATGCTACACATAAAGCCAGTAATACAATAGCTATGGTGGTTTTGAAAGCAAATTGCCTTCCAATAATCCGAAACCCCAATAAAATAAATGGCGCATTGACAAGGACAATTAAAAATGGCAACGACACCCCGGTTACTTTTGCCAACAATAATGATATGCCCATAGCCCCGCCATCCAAAAAAGCATTGGGTAATAAAAAACCCTTCAATCCAAACCCGGCGGAAAAAATACCTGTCAGGATGATAAATGCATCCGACAATAATTTTTTAAACTCTATCTTAAAGCCAATCCATTTCCGGGCATAACTGATGCTATTATCATTTTCATTGAAGAACAATTGCCTTAAAGCACGGTCAAATAATCCAGCTTTTGCCATAACTTAAAAATACAGAATATTGATTAAAGCTATGACGTATGTCATACGCCAGTATAGAGCATTTCTTTTAATTTTTTGCTATCTTTGTTTTATGCGGCGATTGGCAGCCATACTTCTTTTAACCAGCTATATGCTGTCTGCCACCGAACTGTATGAGTTCGTGAAGCTCCCTATGCTGGTGAAGCACTATATTGAGCATAAGGAAGAGAATCAACACATGACCTTACTGGAATTTCTCGCCACCCATTATGCCCATGATACAATTGTGGACAAGGACTTCAAGGACGACATGAAGCTGCCTTTCAAATCATGCGATCATGCCACGCTGATGAATGTACCGGTGGTATTGAATCAACAGGAAAGCCAGATCGTCATTAAATTCTCAGAATACAGCCAGGACAAGAGCCCGGTGATACCTTCCTTATCTTACAACGACGCCTACCTTTCTGCCATCTGGCAGCCTCCCCGTATGGGTTAATCCACTTATGTAAGCATTGCCATGCCCTCCTTGGGCCTGGATTATTTATGTCGATTAACCTTTATCGTTATGTTGAGTAAAATCATTGATTTTTCCATCAGGAATAAACTCCTGGTTGGATTGTTTGTATTGGGAATGATTGGCTACGGTGTGTACCAGGCCGGGAAACTGCCTATTGACGCCGTTCCTGACATTACCAACAACCAGGTGCAGGTGATCACCATCGCGCCATCATATGGCGCTACAGATATCGAACGCCTTGTTACCTTTCCTGTTGAACAGGCATGTAATAATATACATGGAATTTTAGAAATCAGGAGTTTTTCCAGGTTTGGATTATCTCTCGTCACCATAGTGTTTGACGATGAGACAGATATTTATTGGGCACGTCAACAGGTCGCGGAACGGATTCAATTGGCGAAAGAAAAAATACCCAAGGGGATCGGAATCCCTGAACTGGGGCCCATCACCACAGGATTGGGAGAGATATATCAATATGTGGTCAGGCCTGCGCCGGGTTTTGAAAAGAGGTATGATGTAACCGAGTTGCGTACTATACAAGACTGGATTGTGCGCCGGCAATTGCTTGGCGTGGAAGGGGTAGCGGAAGTCAGCAGTTTTGGCGGTAAACTCAAGCAATATGAAGTGGCCGTTAACCCCAACCAATTGAAAGCTTATGGCCTCTCACTTTCAGATATTTATACGGCTTTAGAAAAAAACAACCAGAATACCGGGGGCTCATACATAGAAAAAGGGAATACTGTTTTATATATCCGTAGTGAAGGGCTGATAACCAACCAGTCTGATATCGGCCAGATACCCCTCAAATCCACGGAAGCCGGAACGCCTTTATTTATCAGGGATGTAGCTGAAGTGCGCATCAGCCACGCCACAAGATATGGGGCGCTATGTTACAACAACCAGGGAGAAGTGGCCGGCGCTGTTGTGATGATGTTAAAGGGAGCCAATAGTAACCAGGTCATCCGGAATATCAAGGAGAGGATCGATAAGATAAAAGAAACCCTTCCCGAAGGCATTATCATTGAACCATTCCTTGACCGTTCAAAAATGGTTGATAATGCGATAGGCACGGTTGAGAAAAACCTGCTGGAAGGTGCTTTGATCGTGGTATTCATCCTGGTGATATTCCTCGGTAACCTGCGCGCAGGCTTACTGGTGGCTTCAGTGATCCCATTATCCATGCTCTTCGCGATCATCCTCATGAATGTATTTGGCGTCAGTGGTAACCTGATGAGCCTTGGCGCCTTGGATTTTGGTTTGATTGTAGATGGGGCCGTTATTATCGTTGAAGCGGTATTGCATCAGTTATCGCATCATAAAAAGTTTCATCATATCAGGCGCCTTGACCAAAAAACCATGGATAAGGAAGTGGGGGCTTCCGCACACCGGATGATGAACAGCGCTGTGTTCGGGCAGGTCATTATCCTCATCGTTTACCTCCCCATATTTACCCTTCAGGGCATTGAAGGCAAGATGTTTAAGCCCATGGCACAGACCGTGTCTTTTGCACTGATCGGTGCATTTGTATTGTCACTGACTTACATTCCAATGATGAGCAGCCTCGTGATCAGTAAAAAAATCAGGAAAGAGCCAACATGGTCTGATAAACTCATGTCAAAACTTGAAAACTTTTATTCCCGAATACTTGCTGTAGTATTGAAATTTCCAAAGCTGGTTATTGCCACGGTTTTGATATTATTTGCCGGTTCATTATTTGTATTGTCCAGGCTTGGCGGCGAATTCATCCCATCGCTTGAAGAAGGGGATTTCGCGGTTGATACCCGTGTGCTCACCGGCAGCAGCCTGCAAACCACTATTGACCAGACACAAAAGACCGCTAAGATATTGCTCGACCGTTTCCCGGAAGTGGAAAAAGTGGTTACGAAGATCGGCAGCGGAGAAGTGCCCACCGATCCCATGCCAATGGAAGCCAGTGATATGATGGTGATCCTGAAAGATAAAAAGGAATGGGTCACAGCCCATACCTTCAATGACCTTGCCGACACCATGGGCAGGGCCTTGCAGGATGTGCCCGGTATTACGGCGGGCTTTCAGTATCCCGTGCAGATGCGGTTTAATGAGTTGATGACAGGGGCCAGGCAGGATGTGGTATGTAAGATTTTTGGTGAAGACCTCGATACGCTGGCTTCACTGGCATCTAAATTGGGCGCATTGGTGAACAAGGTAAAAGGAAGCCAGGATGTTTATATTGAAACCGTCACAGGTATCCCGCAGATTGTGGTCAATTATAAGCGACCGGTACTGGCCCAGTATAACCTGCATGTGGAAGATGTCAACCAGGTATTACAAGCGGCTTTTGCCGGACAAGTGGCCGGACAGGTTTTTGAAGGGGAGCGCCGGTTCGACCTCGCTGTACGGCTAAAAACCGAAAAACGAAGAAACCTGGAAGATGTACAGCAATTATTGGTACCCACACCTGCCGGCACACAGGTGCCATTGTACATCCTGGCCGATGTGGCCATAAAAGACGGCCCTAACCAGATTCAAAGGGAAGATGCCAAACGCCGGATTGTTGTGGGTTTCAACGTACGAAGCCGCGACGTTCAATCTGTGGTAAATGAATTGCAATTGGTTGTTGATAAAAATCTTCGTTTACCAACAGGTTATTATATCACCTATGGTGGCGCTTTCGAAAACCTGCGACAGGCAAAAGATCGTCTATCCATTGCCGTTCCCGTTTCACTGTTACTCATTTTTTTCCTCCTGTACTTCGCTTTTAATTCCATTAAGCAAGGGCTGCTGATTTATTCAGCCATACCATTGTCGGCCATCGGGGGCATATTTTTACTGGCCTTGCGTGGATTGCCGTTCAGCATCAGTGCCGGTGTGGGTTTTATTGCATTGTTTGGGGTAGCGGTTTTAAATGGTATCGTATTGATCGCGGAATTCAACCGCCTGCGAAAAGATGGGGAACAGGATGTTTATCAAACGGTGTTAAAAGGCACTAAAGTCAGGCTAAGGCCGGTGCTGATGACGGCGCTGGTGGCTTCACTTGGCTTTCTGCCAATGGCGTTGAGCAAGGGTGCTGGAGCCGAAGTGCAACGGCCACTGGCTACTGTGGTGATTGGCGGATTATTGCTCGCTACTTTCCTTACATTATTTGTATTGCCCATACTATATGTGTTGTTCGAAAAACCTTCCAAAAACAAGCCTATGTCAAAATCAATGCATGTTGTGAGTTTACTGTTTGTAGCTTTGTCATTGCCCCAGTGGCTTACTGCCCAGCAGAAATTTACCCTTCAGCAGGCTATGGATTCCGCCATCAGCCGGAATCTTTTGTTGAAGCAGGACCGTTTAAAAGTAGATTACCATCAGCAGATGTTATCCACGGCCGTGGCCTTGCCCGGTAGCTCTATATTCCTTGAGGCAGGCCAGTTGAACAGCGCTTTTATTGATAATAAAATGGGCATATCACAGTCGTTTTACGCACCCGGTTATTATAAGAAGCAAAAGCAATTGCTGCAGTCGGAGAAAAAGATTGCCGAGTCGCAAACCGGGATAACAGAATTGTCGGTCAAAAAAGATGTTGCCAGTTTGTTCTACCGGTTATTGGTGCTGGAAGAAAGGGAGAAACTCTGGATGAGGTCAGACAGCCTGCTTTCAGCATTCGAGAAGAGGTCACGGTTACGTGTAAACGAAGGTGAGTCAAGCCAGTTGGAATTATCTACGGCTTCTATACAGCGGGGTGCGGCACAGGTGCAGTTGCAAAACATCCGCAGGGATATCAAAAAGTATCAAACACAACTGGTATTTCTTCTCAACCTGGATGAGTTGCCCATACCTGTATCAAGTGATTTCAGGTATGGCGCCGGGCAGGTACAAATGGACTCTGCACTGATGGCACAGCATCCCTGGCTTCAATGGGGGCAAGACAAGCAGAAGCAGTATCAAGCCATGACCGGCGTTGAGAAAAGCAAGCTAATGCCGGAATTCACCCTGGGATATACCAATATGAGCATCAGGGGTATTGGTGCGGATGATAAGTTTTACGATGCGTCAAAACGTTTTCATACAGCACAGTTGGGTATTGCCATTCCTTTGTTTACGGCAGCACAGAAAGCAAGGATCCGTTCTTCGATGATCCAGGCAAGGATCGCGGGTGAAGAAATGGATTATCTTGAAAAAAAGTTACGGCAAGATTGGAATGAGGCAGTGCAGGATTACCAGGTGGCATCTGCCCAGCTTCAATACTTTCAGGATTCCGGCATCAGGGAGGCTAAGCAAATAGAGTTTACCGCTACCCGCCAGTTGCAACAGGGAGAAATCAATTTTCTTGATTGGGTGCAACTCATCAATCAATCCATTCATTTGCAACAAACGTATTTCGACGCGGTACAGCAGTATAACGATGCCGCCATTGCCATTCAATTTCTTACAGCTAAATTTTAAACCATGCGCATCATCATAGCCTTAAGCATATTGTTTTTATTTTCTCAATGCAGTTCAAGTGATCAAAAGAAAGAAGAAACTGCCGCGGCCATTGAGGAAGACCTGGTTCAGTTAACCCCCGGGCAGGCCGGGCAAGCCGGGATTCAACTCACATCCCTGAACCAGCAGCACCTGCCATTGGTACTGCCATTGCAGGGGATTATTGAAGTGCCGCCACAAAACCTGGTATCGGTTACCATGCCCATGGGCGGATACCTTAAATCCACAAAATTGTTGCCGGGCATGCACATTAATAAAGGCGAAGTACTGGCAGTTATGGAAGATCAACAGTACATTCAACTGCAGCAGGACTTCCTGGAAGTGCAATCAAAACTTCAGTTTACCGAAAAGGAATGGCAAAGGCAGAAAAACCTGAATGCAGATAAATCGGGAAGCGATAAACAATTGAATATGGTATCAATGGAGTATGAAAGCCTACGCATTCAGCTTACAGGATTATCAGAAAAACTGCTCCTACTGGGTATCAGGCCCGAGCAGGTGAAGCCTTCCAATGTCAGGTCAACGGTGCCGATACTGTCGCCTATAGATGGCTTTGTCACAAAAGTGAATGTCAATATCGGAAAGTATGTTAACCCAACGGATGTATTGTTTGAACTGGTTAACCCGGAAGATATACATTTGAACCTTCGCGTATTTGAGAACGATTTTAAGAGACTATCTATCGGACAAAAAGTTTTCGCTTACACCAATGAACAGCCGGGTAAAAAATACATCTGTGATATCATCCTGATCAGCAAGGATGTAAAGCCTGACAGGAGCGTGGAAGTGCATTGTCATTTTGAGCAATATGATAAGTCGCTCATTCCGGGAATGTACATGAATGCGGAAGTTGAGCTCGACAAATCAGATGTTGCCGTGCTCCCGGAAGAATCTGTGTTGCATTTTCAAGGAAAGGATTATGTGTTTGTGCAGGAAGGGAAAGACCGTTACAGGATGACAGAAATTAAAGCGGGCGCCATGCATGCGGGCCTGGTGGAAATCCCTGATACATCAAAGCTTACCGGGCGTTCCATTGTACAATCCGGCGCCTATACTTTATTGATGGCCCTGAAAAATACCGAAGAGTAAGCGGCAGCGCATAATCCCTGCTACGGGTTGGTTTCCAAATGGTTCGTGCTTAAATCGTACCTTTGCAGCCTATCAGCCGGCTATCGCTTCCCGTTTTTCGGGAGGAGGAAAGTCCGGACAGCATAGGGCAGCGCACCGGCTAACGGCCGGCTTCCATTTCGGTGGAAAGAGAGAGTGCCACAGAAAATAACCGTCCGGCCCCGGCTGGGTAAGGGTGAAAATGTGAGGTAAGGGCTCACGGCGGTTTGCAGTAATGCAGGCCGCGGGTAAACCTTGCGTGCTGAAATGCCACGTAAATCAGTGTTTGAAGGCGGCCCGCCTGAATGCCTTCACAGGCATGCGCTGAAGGGTAGGCAGCTAGATTGTTTCAGCAATGAAACAGCCAGATAAATGATAGCCAGTCTGACCTTAAGGTCAGTCTACAGAATCCGGCTTATGGCTGATAGTTTTTAAGATGAACTGCCCGGTATTTGTTACCGGGCTTTTTTTTGGGGATTTAGACAGGCCATTCCTTGATGATACCGGCCACAATTTTATCAATCGGCAGGCTTACACTATCGGATGAAAACTGCTGCCATGGAATGAAACGGAATGTTTCCGTTTCGCCGGTTAACTTATATTGTTCGAGTTGATGTTCATCAAACATAAATGGCTCTGTACGCAAAGGTACACTGATGGGCTCCAGGGCTTCGACACGGTAATAAATGGAAATGATCTGGTGGTTGGGGTTGAATGCGCTTTGCTGGTAAAAATCGGTAGTATAAATATGTTCTTTAACGCTAACGCGTAAACGCATTTCTTCTAAAAATTCGCGCTGCAGGCAATCGAGGGTACCTTCGCCAATTTCGAGTCCGCCTCCGCAAAATTTCGTGTAGCGACCGCCCCTGATCAATTCGTCGCTGACCAGCACATCCCGCTGATCGTTGATTAAAATGCCATACACCCGGATATTAAACATAGGTGGTTATTTTCTGTATCTCATGAAATAATTATACAAACTAAAGGCCAGGATGATCAAACACAATGCCAGCGGTATCCAAAAAGCGAACTCCGAATGCTGAAAGGGCAGGGGTACGTTCATGCCATAAATACTGGCAATCAATACGGGTATGCTCAGGAAAATGGTTAATGTGGTTAACCTCTTCAGCACTTCATTCTGGTTATTGCTGATAATGCTGGCAAAAGCATCCAATGTACTGCTCAATATGTTGGTGTATGTGTTGGCTGTTTCAAGGGCCTGTGATGTTTCAATGATCAGGTCTTCCAGGAAATCCTTTTCATCGCGGCTCAGGTTTAAAAAATTTGTCCGGGCAATTTTCATCATGAGCAACTCATTGCTCCGAAGGGCAGTCACAAAATATACAAGTGACTTCTGGATGCGCATCAGTTGCAGCAGTTCCTCGTTCCGGTTGGCGTCATAGAGTTTTTGTTCGAGTGTGTTCCGGCGATGATTGATCTCTTTCAGGTATTCCTGGAAATTGGTGGTGACTTTTTCAAAAATCTTCAGCACCATCATGTTTTTCTTATCCGGGTGCCTGTTTTGAAAGCTGTTCAGGAATTTCTTGATGGCTTCGTTTTCAAAGGAATTCACCGTAACAATTAGCCCGGATGTCAGTATGATACAAATAGGGATGGTGATGTAAAACGCGTCGCTGTCATTAAACGAATTATTTTCCGTTGGCGTTTTGATTACAATGAGCTTTACATCATGCTCCGTTTCAAAGCGGCTCCTTTCATCAATATCAAGGGAGTCTTTGAGAAAGTCAATAGGTATTTGCAGTGACTGGCTGAGTTCTGTAAACTCTTCAATTTTCAAAGGCGGCAACACGTTCACCCAGGTACCGGGTGCCGGCTTGTCAATTGCTACAGTCTTGTTTTCAATAATTTTAAAGTACTGGATCATGTTGTGGATATCACATATTAATTAAAATGCAAACAATGCGTTACATGTCAACCTCAATTTCACCTATGAATACTTTCTCGGCCGGGCCGCAAAGCCAGATATTTTCAAAATGGCCATCATCCATTTTATTGAACTCCACGCTGAGGTTGCCACCGGGTGTTTTCACTTCAACCCGGTTGAATCCCCGGGCATTATGTGCCGATACGAGTGCGGCGGCTGTTACACCGGTACCACAACTCAGGGTTTCATCTTCCACGCCACGTTCATACGTGCGTACAAGGATACTGTCTTCACCTGTGTTTTCCACAAAATTCACATTAATACCTGCTGCCGCGAAGGGTTTGCTGTTTCGTATATCCCTTCCCGTTTCCACCACATCTATATTCATCACATCATCCGCGAATTTGATAAAATGCGGAGAGCCGGTATCAAGGACAACATAACTGTCATGATCGTCAATCTTATCAACATCTTTCATTTTTAACCTGATCTCATTCCGGTTGTCAATCTCGGCTTCATGAGCACCATCGGGCGCCCAGAACCTGTATGTAAACTGGTGCAAACCCAGGTCCGACGCGTACCTGATGATGCACCTCCCGCCATTACCGCACATGCTGCCCGGCCTGCCGTCGGCATTAAAATATACCATTTCAAAATCATAACCATCTTTCAGGTTGAACAACATCAGCCCATCGGCCCCAATGCCAAACTTGCGGTCGCATAGCCAGGCAATTTGTTTTTCCGTTAGTGCAGTGTATTTGCCATCCCGGTTATCCAGGATGATAAAATCATTTCCTGTTCCCTGGTATTTTACAAAAGATATGGTCATATGGCGCTGATTATCTCGAGGCTCCGGCGGATAAGTGCATCCACTACCGCCTGCCCGTCTTTGGTAAATGTTTGGTTGATGCGATTGGCTACTATGGCTGATAACGACAGGCACTGGTGCCCTAATACACGCCCCATGCCATAAATAGCCGATGTTTCCATTTCAAAATTACTGATGCGGTGATTGCCAAACCTGAAGGCGGTTAAACGGTCAATCAGCGCGGGTTGGGTGAGCCCCATCCTTAACACACGTCCCTGTGGCCCATAAAATCCCGGGCAGGTAACCGTAACGCCTGTGTGAAAACCAACGGCGAAATGTTTCAGCAACGACATGCCGGCACTGGCAATATATGGGTTCGACATGCCCTGATGCAACTGTGTGTGCGTATTGAACGCGTGCAGGATCTGCTTCTCTTCTTCGTTTATGCTATGCTGATAGAAGTTCATAAGGTTGTCTAAGCCAATGGCATGGGTGCTGGCCACAAATGAGTCAGTAGGGATGTCGGCCTGCAAGGAACCGGAAGTGCCAACCCGTATGATGCGCAAGGACCGGCAGTGTTCACGGATACTCCTTGTGCCCAGGTCAATATTCGCCAGTGCATCGAGTTCATTCATCACAATATCAATATTATCCGGACCGATACCTGTGCTCACAACAGACAATCTTTTGCTCCCAATATAACCGGTATGTGTAATAAATTCTCGGTGCCTGCTCTTGTATTCTATACGGTCGAAATACCTGCTGACAGATTCCACCCGGTCGGGGTCACCCACCGTGATGATGGTATCGGCCAGTTCTTCGGGTAAAAGGTTGAGGTGGTACACAGCGCCTCTTTCGTTCAGGATGAGTTCCGATTCTGCTATGGATTTCATGATTGTTTGAAAAATGATGGGGTATTACCGCTTAAATGTGCTTAAAAATACCCTATTTTTGCAACATCATCAACCTGAGGCTTGTATTATGTATAAGCCTGTAACAGGGTCCTTTGGCCGAGTGGCTAGGCAAAGCTCTGCAAAAGCTTCTACAGCGGTTCGAGTCCGCTAGGGACCTCCAATAACCCCGGGCAACCGGGGTATTTTGTACCATGCACATGAAAGACAGGATCATTCAATACGGCGGATGGCTGGCCTGCATCGCGTTAATAGGCACTTGCTTTTTGCCCTGGGTGCACATCCATTATATTGATGAAACCTTTACCGGCTTTCATGTGAAGCGTTTTGCCACCGGTACATATTATGGCCGCGCGGGAATCCCCATCAGCATCCTGACCGGGGTAATTTTTATCTTTATGCTCCTGCCTAAATTATGGGCCAAGCGCATCAACCTTTTTCTCTCCGCCCTTTTATTCGCTTATTGCATCCGCACTTATATTGTTTTCACCAGTTCACTGTTCGAAAACGAAGTAACGAGTAAACCCGGCATCTACCTCATCATCGTTTTTTCCCTCCTGATCCTGGTGGCCAGTATGTTTCCAAAAATGAACCAGGTCAACATGAAAAAAGCAGTCCGATAAGGCCTGCTTATATGTTGAATCAAGTAGTTTACTTTTTACGATTCGCCGGATTGTTGTTTTACCCAGGTATCTTTCAATGTAGCTGTGCGGTTGAATATCATTTTTCCGGGCTGCGCCTCTTTATCCAGGCAAAAATATCCCTTGCGGATGAATTGGTAACGGTCATCCATAGTCGCTAATAACAGGGAGGGTTCCACATAAGCTTTCTCAATCACCTGTAAAGAATCCGGGTTGATGTATTCCTTAAAGTCGCCTTCTTCCGCTGCCGGGTTCTCTACTTTAAACAACCTGTCGTACAAACGCACTTCAGCCGTTTCGGCATGCGGCACACTCACCCAGTGAATGGTGCCCTTTACCTGGAACTCCGTAGATCCGCTGCCGCTGCGGCTTTCAGGGAAATACTCGCATTGAATTTCTGTTACCCGACCGGCTTCGTCTTTGCTGTAACCGGTACATTGTACCACATAGGCGCTTTTCAGCCTCACCATGCTGCCCGGTGCCAGCCTAAACCATTTTTTGGGTGCAACTTCCATGAAGTCTTCACGCTCAATCCACAGCTCGCGGCTGAACGGAACATGGCGGGTACCAAGATGTTCATCGGGGCCGTTCTCGCTGATCAGGTCTTCCGTTTTGCCTTCTTCATAATTTGTGATCACAAGCTTCACGGGATCCAGTACGGCCATCACGCGAAGGGCTCTCTTGTTCAGGTCTTCGCGGAGGCAAAATTCCAGCAGGCTCAGGTCTATCAGGTTTTCCCTGCGGGCCACGCCAATTTTTTCGGCGAACATACGGATGCTTTCCGGCGTATATCCTTTGCGGCGAAAGCCACTGATGGTGGGCATCCTGGGGTCATCCCATCCTGTAACATGGCCCTCAGTCACCAGTTGGAGCAATTTTCGTTTACTCATCACCGTGTAGGTCATATTCAGCCTCGCGAACTCATACTGATGTGAAGGGAATATGCCGAGCTTCTCAATAAACCAATCGTACAATTCCCTGTGCGGCACAAACTCCAGCGTGCATATCGAATGCGTGATCCGCTCGATGCTGTCGCTTTGCCCGTGTGCGAAATCATACATGGGGTAGATGCACCATGTATCTCCGGTGCGGTGATGGTGCGCGTGTTTGATGCGGTAAATGATCGGGTCGCGCATGAGCATATTGCTGTGTGCCATATCAATTTTGGCACGCAATACTTTTTCCCCGTCGGCGTATTTGCCAGCTTTCATGTCTTCAAACATGCGCAGGTTTTCGTCTATGCCCCGGTTGCGGTATGGACTGTCTTTGCCGGGTTCTGTAGGTGTACCTTTCAGTTTCGCAATTTCCTCCGAGCTGCTGTCGTCAACATATGCCAACCCTTTTTTGATCAGGGTGACAGCATATTCATATAAAGTGTCAAAATAATCAGAGGCGTAAAATTCATTGGCCCAATGAAAGCCCAGCCAGCGGATATCTTCCTTGATGCTGTCTACATATTCCGTGTCTTCGGTAACGGGGTTCGTGTCATCAAAACGGAGGTTTGTCTGGCCGCCATATGTTGCTGCCAGCCCAAAATTCAGGCATATGCTTTTGGCATGCCCGATATGCAGGTAACCGTTCGGTTCTGGCGGGAAACGGGTCAGTATAAACTTATATTTTCCGGAAGCCAGGTCGGCTTCCACGATTTCTTCCAGGAAATTCAGGCTTTTTTCTTCGCTCATGTCTGTCAAAATGAGCCGCAAAGGTACAAATAAGCCGTCAAGGGTTAATCCATTTCCCCCATTTTCCTCAGGTAATTCGTGTGTGAAGCAATGGCGTGGCGCAGGCGGCGGTGTTCGATATACCGGATATTAAATTCCTGGCAGGTTTGTTTGATGATTTTGCTGATTTGCGGATAGTGGATATGGGAGATTTTCGGGAACAAATGGTGTTCGATCTGGAAATTCAAGCCGCCCACGAGCCAGGATAATAATTTGTTCTTTGTAGCGAAATTGGCCGTGGTTTGGATCTGGTGGATGGCCCATTCGTTTTCGATGCGGTTGCTATCTCCTTCAGGCACAGGGAATGCGGTTTCTTCAACTGTATGTGCCAGTTGGAAAACGACGCTGAGGATAAAGCCGGCGAAGAGGGTAAATACGAGGAACCCGATCAGCCATGATGTGAAGCCAACCATGTAAATGGGGAGCGCGATCATCATGAAAGCATAACCCAGTTTCGCGAACCAAAATGCGAAATGATCGAATGCACTCATTTTTTTAATGGGAACGTCACCTACTTTTTGGCGGAAATATTTTGTGTAATCAGATACAAACAACCAAACAATCAGCAGCAGCGTGTACAGGAACCATACATAGATGTGCTGATAGCGATGGATGAAATATTTTTTCTGTGTCTTGCACATCCTGAGCAAAGGTTTGATCTCGATATCGTCATCCACGCCATCGATATTGGTATATGTATGGTGGATGATATTGTGTTTGTTATTCCACATGATGCCGCTGGCGCCCAGGATATTGATCGTGAGGTTGCCCGCGATTCTATTGAGGGTAGGGTTGCTGCTGAAACTACCGTGAGAGCCATCGTGCATGACATTGAAGCCAAGTGCGGCAGTTAATCCGCCCATCAGGAGGCATTCGAGGATCGCCCACCATGGGGCCGGGGTAAAGAAAACGAGGTGGACGTATACCGCCACATATAGCGTGGTGAGCAGAATGGCTTTGAAATAAAGCGAGGCGTTACCCGTAGGTTTTATTTTGTTTTCGGTGAAATATTGTTGCACTCTTCTTTTGAGTTCCTGGTGAAATTGAGAACCCTGGATGTTTTTGAATTTTGGAGTAGCCATGTGAACTGTACTGTTTGGGGTGATATGTGTTGTGTGGACTTAGGTATTTTCGAGGATCAGTGCATCAAAGTTCCTGATACCGATCATTTTTTTTGATATAAAGCCTTCCGCATATTTCACACCAATCATCTTACCAAACATCTTGTACCTGTAGATAATACTGTCTAAAAAATCGGGCGTTGAAATATAAGTTTGGGGTTCGTCTGAATCAGGATTATGAAATTGTGTTTTAAAGGCGCGGATGGCTTCCAGTTTTTGCTCAAACACATCGGTTACATCAACTACAAAATCCGGTTTGAGGTACCTGTCCTGGATATAATGGAGTACGTATTTTGGGCGCCATGCTTCCTGTTCACTGCCATTCCTGAATGTCTGGATCTTTCGGAGACCGGATAGGAATGCCGCATCGGATACCAGGCTGGCGCTTCTGCCATGGTCCGGGTGCCTGTCTTCGGGCGCGTTGCATACAATGATGTCCGGACAGTAAGCCCTGATGGCTTCAATGACTTTCAATTGGGAGGCTTTGTCGTTTGCGAAAAATCCATCTGCCAACCCTAAGTTCTCCCTAACATCCACGTTCAGGATACTTGCCGCGTCTGCCGCTTCCTGCCGGCGTGTCTCCGTTGTGCCACGGGTGCCCAGTTCGCCCTCTGTAAGGTCGATAATCCCGGTTTTCTTACCTCTTTTCTTTTCTACAAGAAGCACACCGGAACAGCTTAATTCTACATCGTCCGGGTGTACCCCGAAGGCCAGGAGGTCTAATGTCATGTCCGAAATCAATCCCCTGCAAGATACGCATTTTCGGGTATGAAAGCGCCTTGTTCACGGTTTTGCACAGTCACGTGAACAAATATTTAACAAATCCGGGCTTACAATGCGCTGGTTTTGGAGATGTCGGTATAGCCATACAGTTTCTGCACTTCGATCACGATGCGTTCCATCACCAGGTCGTCGCGGCTGGCATCGTATGGCTGCTTCAGGCTGCTGTTGAAAAAAAATGCCACGGTTTGGTAGAACCTGGCGGTGAGCCCGCCTTTGTATTCTTTAATGATTTCGTAGCAGTTGTTACCCGTTTCTCGGTTGATGAGTTTCATCAAAACCTTACCCTGGTAAACCGATAGGTTTGTGAGGGGCGTGGTGAATTCCCTTTTGAGGTCTTTCTCCCTCGACTGGATGTATTTTTTTCGTTCGGATTTTTTGGGGATGTTTTCGAGGTGCCGGTTGATATCGTTCATCACCATACCTGCCCTGCGGGCATAGGGGTAAGTTACGTATACAGCGTTGCGCAAGCGGTTGTATTCAGCGCGGGCCCGGCGGTGGACATCCGTCATGTACCCGTACACATACAAACAACCCAGGGTTTTCATCTCAATCGTATCGCCCTGGTACACAACGGCTTCGCGTAAGAATGACCCGTCAGGCAGAGCTGTATCCTGTGCCATAGCAGGATGGGAGCAGAGCCAAAGGCAAATTCCCAAAAAGCTGGTCAATATCTTACGCGGCATACGGTAAATTTACATCTTTATCAGACGAATGAAAAGCCCGGAAATTCTTAAAGGATTCATAATTCTCACTTTTCTTGCCCTGCAGGCCTGTACGCAGCGCGATAATGCAGATGAACTGGCCCTGGAAGCTTATCAACGCCAACTTGATATAGAGACAGAAAAACGCATAGATGCTGCTTATCGTTTGATGCAAAACCGGTGCGATAGCCTGATGCAGCACAAAGTCCCACAAATGGTAGATTCGATAATCCGGGCGGAGGCCGGAAATCCATGAAGCCAATACTGTTATTATGCGTATTCCTGTCCATTGGGGCCTGCCGGAGAAACGAAACTTCACTTGAAGCAGCCAAACAAAGGGCCAGGCTTGCGGCAGACAGAAAAGTGGAACTTGTCATGCGGCAGTTGGCATCAGATTGCGCCCTTAGTTTGCAAAAAGAAACATATATAAGAGTGCAATTGTTACGCCGGCAAGCAACAAAGCGCCCTGCCAGCCCCTCATACCGGACCTCCGGATCAGGCTCACGATAAAGCCCGCGGCCATCAATATGATGCCGAACCATACCAGCACGATGTAGGGAAATACATAAGCCTTTACGGTTACGAAATCAATCATCTGGTCGGTTTCCCTGACGCCGATGCGCACTTTCTGGTCATCGCTGATCCCGGTAAACCGCACAAACAGGTTTTGCGCATACACCGTATCATCAACATGATGCAATCCAAATGAATCCACTTCCACCAATGGCAGGGCATGGTACCTCATGCTGTCGCGGCTGATGAACGTGATATCCGCCATGAGCGCCGCGTCGTCTTCCTGGTATTGGAAACGCTGGTTACGCGGGTTGCGCACCACTTTGTTGAGCACAAATTGGCCATTACCGTAAAATGCGGTGTCGCCAATGTGCATTTCAGTTACCTGGAATGTTGACGTGTCTTCTACGTTTTTATCTTTTAACGCGTATGATATGTATGTGAAAATGTCTCGGTTGAGGTATGTTTTCGTATCCGGGTTGCTGCTCATGTTGTTATCCTTCATCATGTACACATCGGGCTGCAACACAAATGATTCACTGATACCAGCAGACCCTTTTTCCTTTCTGTCGAATTGAAGCTTGTAAAATTTACGCCCTTTTTCATGCCCGGCTGAATCCTTGAGGTACGTGACTTCATAGTTCGACATGCGCGTGGGTACCTGGCGGATCAATGTTAGGTTCTCGAGCGGGTTATCCGTTTGCTTGGTCATGGGGTCTTTACCCGAAGCCGGCAATGTGATGCCATTCACCAGGCTGCTGCTGATCACTTCCTTGTTGCCCGAAGAAATGATCATGCCTGTCAGCATCAGCGCGAACCCGGCGTGCGTGAGCGAAGCGCCGGCCTGCTTGAGGTTCCCTTTGATCACGAGCCAGATATACATCGCGTTGGCCACTGTGGCATATATGCTGGCAAAGAGCGCGACATAAAGGGCCCCGAGGAAACCTGCGCCTTTACTGTAATAAGTGATTGGGTAGAAGATGGCCAGTAAACCGGTGATCAATGAAGCCACGAGGGTAGGGAAGGCGATTTTTTTCAGGAGGTATTTGCCCGGGGTGTGCTTGTATTTCATGTATTGGGCAATCGCGGTGAGCAAACCCACCACAATGGCCACCATCACCACTACTTTGTTGTATGAAAACTCCACATCTTCGGGAGGCGCGATGCTTGTACCGAAAACTTTATTGTACACAGGTACTGATGTCTTGGCAATGATGAACATCGCAGTCAGGAAAAATACGAGTGACCCGATGAACATCCAGAATTCCCTGGAACTGCTTTCTTCTTCCTTATGTATGGCGGGGATTTCTTTGTAATGCTTTACAAACATGACCAGCATAGGTAACGTGAACGCCAACACGAAGCTTCCAATCATCAGGTTGATGGCCTTGCCTGCTTCGGTGAATGAATGCACGGACGTATCGCCGAGTACGCCCGTTCTTGTCAGGAAAGTGGAATATAAAATAAATACGAGGCTCAGGATGATGAAGAAATAACTGGCGCGGAGCGAATGCCCGGTAGCCTGGTAAACAGCCATGGTGTGCAAGCCGGCAACCAGTATCAGCCAGGGCACCAGCGACGCGTTTTCAACGGGATCCCAGGCCCAGTAACCGCCAAAGCTGAGCGATTCGTAAGCCCATTTGCCACCCATCATGATGCCGACACCCAGTACACAGGCCGCGAACAGCGCCCAGGGAATGGCTGGTTTTACCCATTCGCCGAACTTACGGTTACGGATACCCGCATATGCGAATGCATAAGGTATCAGTGTACTGGCAAATCCCAGGAAGAGCACGGGGGGATGAATCACCATCCAGTAGTTGCGCAAGAGCACATTTAAGCCCATGCCATCCTTGATGAATTCCAGGTATTCGGGCCTGTTGAAGATAGGAGCGTCGAGTTCGTTTCGTGTCAGGTAAAAAGGGCTGCTGCCGATCTTTATGTCGGAGATATAGATGCCCAACAGCATCATCAACAGGAAAAACTGCGCGACGCTGATAACTGTCATGACTGGCGCCTGCCATTCCTGTTTCTTGTACCTGGCCATGAAAAACACGCCGATCAGTGCGTGCCAGATGGCCCAAAGCAGGAAACTGCCTTCTTGTCCTTCCCAGATACAAGCCAGTAAGTACCGGAATTCAAGTTCTTTTGACGCATGTTTGTATGCATACAAGTATTCGTACAAATGCTGCTGGCAGATGTAGAAAATCAATCCAAACACGGTGATTATGCCCAGCACCTGCACCAGGAAACTTCCCCTGGCAAGGGCCAGCCAACTGTCTTTTTCTGCATCCTGCTTTCGGGATGAGGCTTTAAAAAAAGCGATGGCCGCAATCAATGAAGCTACCCAGGATATGATGACCAGCAGATGGCCAAGTTTGCCAATGAAAAGGTTTTCGCCGATAAAATTCATGAGAAGCGTTTATGGATCAGTATTCGGTGGTGGTTTGCTCTTGCATATTTTTTTCCAGCTGGTTTTTGTCGTCTTTGTATTTGCTGGGGCACTTGAGCAATATGTCTTTACACTCGAAATGATCTTTCTGCATTTTGCCTTTCATCACAATACGCTCACTCTTCTCCAGATCGGTTGGCTTGCTGTTGTAGTATACAACTTTTGTTTTTCCTCCCAGGCTGTCGATGGCATGAAAAGCCAGGAAATTGGGATTTTTTACCGGGTCATATTCGATGGGTTGGGAGAGGTCAAGTTTGGCGATGATATGTACAAACTTGCCTTCTTTCTTTTTAGCTGAGTCAATGCTGTCGTAGGTAGAGAAATCAACGGAATACATCAGCAAACCGCCGATCAGTGCGGCGATGCCAATCAGGATGATGATATGTGTCTTTTTCATAATGATTTCTTGCCGCAAAGGTACATCAAATTGGGGCTCAGGCAGATAAACTGTTCGCTTTTTTACGTCTTTCACAAAGCAAATTGTCAACTATATTTGCACCGCATTTCATATCATCATTTGAATACATACAACTATGGTTGACCTGTCAACTTTTGATCCCAATTCAGTGGGTAATCCCAATAATAATATATTCGGTCTCCCATTTGAGGAAGATGAAGCCCGAATCGTGATTTTGCCCATACCCTGGGAAGTAACGGTGAGTTACAGCGCTGGCACGGCCCGTGCGCCGGAACATGTGTTTAATGCCAGTTTACAGGTTGACTTGTTTGACCCGGAATTCAAGGACGCTTGGAAACAAGGGTTTTATATGCGTAAGCCTGATCAAAAAATCCTGATCAAGAGCGATTACCTGCGCAAGGAAGCAGAATTATACATCAATTACATCTCACAGGGCGAAGACGTGAACAAGAATAAGTTCATGTGCAAGACGCTGAAAGAAATCAACCAGGGCAGTGTTTTCCTGAATGAGTGGGTGTTCCAGCAAACCCGCGACCTCCTGGCTGCCGGTAAACTCGTGGCCTTGCTTGGCGGTGACCACAGCACACCCATGGGATATTTCAAAGCCATCGCGGAAAAATATCCTTCGTTTGGCATCCTGCAAATTGACGCGCATATGGATTTGCGCAAAGCTTATGAAGGGTTTAAATATTCCCATGCTTCCATCATGTACAACGCGATTGAGGAAATACCTCAACTGGCCAGGTTGGTGCAGGTAGGCATACGCGATTATTGCGAAGAAGAGTTTGATTATATGGTTGCCAGCAATAACCGCATCATCACGTATTTTGATAAAGACATAAAGGAAAGGCAGTACGAAGGTTTGCGCTGGAAGGATATTGCCGATGAAATTGTGTCGCACCTGCCCGAACATGTGTTTTTGTCATTTGATATTGACGGGCTGGATCCTAAATTATGCCCGCATACCGGAACGCCCGTACAGGGAGGCTTCGAAACAACTGAAGTGTTTTATCTGTTGAAGAAACTATTGCAAAGCGGAAGGCGGATAGTGGGTTTTGATTTGAATGAAGTGGGCGTCAGCCAGGATGAATGGGATGAAAACGTTGGCGCGCGCGTTTTGTATAAACTCTGCAATATGCTGGCTGTCAGCAATCCCCGATAATCAAACGGTTACGCATGTACGAAATTAACCTGCCAGACCAGCGGACGCGTTTTTATCCGTTGGTTACTTTTTTCATGCTGCTGATCAACACATTCATGTTTGGTTACCTGCTGAGCAGGGCCAGTGATGATGTGAAAGGCTATTCCCTGATAAAAATTGGTTTTATTCTTGGGTTGGTTTCACTCGTTTTTTTTACCGTCCAGCGGTACAGGAAGATTTTGCTCAGTTACAAGCCCGAGATCGCGTTTATCATCATGGCATTGACCTGGTTTTTCCTAGGCGCTTTCTGGCAAGGTTTGCTGATGTTGCTGGTGGCTGTGATGGGATTGATCAGCAGCCGCAAACAAGTGTTGCTGATTTCACAGGAAGGCATTCAACTGCCGGGTTTGCGCACGAAGAAAATAGCCTGGGCCGACGTGTCAAACATTGTGATCAAAGATGCCATCCTCACCATCGACCTGAAGGATAACCGCTTGTTTCAACTGCTGCTTGATGTAAACGACCGTTCGCGCATTAAAGAAGATGAGTTTAATGCGTTTTGCAGGTCGAAGCTGCATTTTTAATTTTAGTCATTTTAACCCGTTAAGTTGCGGGCTCTTTACCAGGCATATCAGACTCATCGGTTGCCTGATCTTTTCCTTTCAAATAGGTGGGCAGGTTTAATCCGGCCATATTAAACAAGTCATTTAACGGTGGAACAGTTTTCATCATGCCTGATACAAAGTTGGCGGTGGATCCATTGCCGTTGTCTGACTGTCCTGAATCCCAGACTGTGATTTTATCAATCTTGATATTCTTGACTGCTTCAACCTGTGTCCTCACAAGTTCTGGCAGTTTTTCAATTAAGAGTAATTGGAATGCTTTTGTGGGATCGCCTCCTGCAGCAGACACTACTTCCTTATAACCTTCGGCTTGTTTTGTCAATATTTCATACAAGCCTTTTGCTTCAGCTTCCATTTTTGCAAATATGGCATCGGCCTCACCCTTTGCCTGAACACGGATTCTCTCTGCTTCCGCCTGCGCTTCTATAATCGCTTTTTGTTTTGAAATTTCTGCAGGGATGACTACGTTCGCGTTTTGTGTTGACCTTTCCCTTTCTGCCCTGGCTGCTTCAGCTTTTTGTTCTGCCTGGTAGGCTTCTTCCAAAGCCTTTGCCTGTTGAACTTTTTCAGACGCCAATGCCAACCGGAGCGCTTCGGCTTCCTTCTCCCTGCGCAGGGCATCCGATTGTGCTATGGCAATTTTGGCTTCATTCTCACCCTTAATCGCTATTGCATTTGCCTCTGAAGTTTTCACACGGGTATCTCTTTCCGCTTCCGCTTTTCCGATAGATTCATCTTTTGTGGCTGAAGCAATACTGATTTCCTTGTCTTTTTGCGTGATGGCAATTTTTACATCCCGGTCACGATGTGTTTCTGCGATTTGCGTATCTTTTTCACGGTCTGCCGCGGCCTTACCTGTTTCACCTATTTTTTCCTGTTCAGCCACACTGATCTTCGCTTCATTGATCGCTTTGGCGGCAGCTTCCTTACCCAGGGCTTCAATATAACCAGATTCGTCTTTGATATCGGTGACATTCACATTGATCAGCTTTAGGCCTATCTTTTTTAATTCGCTGTCAATGTTCTTGGAGATATTATCCAGGAATTTATCACGATCAGAATTGATTTCTTCAATGGTCATTGTAGCAATCACCAGGCGAAGTTGTCCAAACAGGATGTCTTTTGCCAGTTCCTGGATTTGTTCCGTTTTCAAACCAAGCAGCCTTTCCGCGGCTGTATTCATGCTATCCGCTTCGGTGGATATGGCGATGGTGAAACGGCATGGCACATCCACCCTGATATTCTGACGGCTCAGGGCGTTGGTAAGGTTTGCTTCAATTGATAATGGTTTTAAATCAAGAAATGCATAATCCTGTATCACCGGCCAAACAAATGCGCCGCCGCCATGAATACATTTCGCCGTAGTTCCGCCTGTCCTTCCATAAATAACCAATATTTTATCTGAAGGACAGCGTTTATACCTGGCGACCAATGCCGAGATAGTGACAAAGATGACCACTACGGCCACCACAATAATCATGAAAGAAGACATACTATAATGGTTTAACGATTAACAACTCATTGTTTTCAATACCGGAGACCAACACCAATTTCCCTGTTTCAATTTTATCGCCTTCAGTGATGGCATCCAATTCGCGTACAGATCCTTTTACGCTGATTAAAACCTTACCCTTGCCGGATTTCTGCCCTGGAATGGTTAAATATACTTCGGCAGTTTTATTTAGGGTACTATTAATGGTAAAGCTGTTATTTTCAGCAAGTTTTTGCACCTGTCGGATGATCAGGAAAAACAACATCACAAAGCCAATACCCACAATAGTGGCGGCAATGATTAAAAGCGTGTTGTTCAGTTTGCCATACAATGAAATTCCCGTCCAGCTGAAGCCCAGCAAAAAGTTAACCAGGTTTCTGAATGAGAATAACTGAAACGGGCTATCTGCACCATCCAGGTTGCTGTCAAAGTCTGCCTCCAAACCATCCGTGGCATCAACGCCAATAAAAGTCATAACAGACTGAATGATGAAAACCAGGCTAACAGGTATGGCCACATACCAAAATGCCTTTAACAAGGGTGCCATTTGATCAAAAAATTCCATATCCGGTTTTTTGGGTGAACTTGGTATGAAGATAACCATTTCAATTTGATTGATCATGAACCGCATCAGGCAAATGCATTAATTTTGCCCCATGCAAAACAGCCTTCAATCCCCATTTTTACTGTATTCCGATGGCCAGGGTAATATTTTTGAAGATACCAGTTTATACACGGTAGGCAGGTCCGGCTGGGATGCAATCCCCATACCTGTTGACGAATGGATCGTTTTACCCGAAGGTGGTCAGTTATACGAACTGCCCGGCAGGAGGGGGATTGGCATAGATGTGCAAACAGGGGAAATGCGTTTATGCGAAAAGGGTTGGGCTGTGGCCGCCTTTATACCACCCGCGCATACCGGTTTTTACCTCTCGGCCTACGAAACCCTTCCCGACGCGCCGACTTTGCCGTTGTTTTGTTATACAGCCGCCGGTTGGAGGGATGACCAGATATTTGTACCGGCCGTCCGCATTGAAAAAGACATCCGGCAGGAGTGCGCCGGATACGATGCCGGACTGATAGATGCGGGCGCGCATCAGCTCCTGGCCACATATCCGCACAACAGGCTGGTGAAGCACCTGATGGAAAACTGCTGCATGACGTATACCTGCCCGGCCGCCCGTAACCTGGCCCTTGGCCGCTGGGAATGCCCGGTACCGGTATCTCCGGCCTGCAATGCCAACTGCATCGGTTGCATCAGTTTTCAACCCGAGGAAGAAAATATTGTGAGCACGCAAGACAGGCTGACTTTTAAGCCAAGCCCCGAGGAAATCGTGGAGTTTACCGTGCCACACCTGGAAACAGCCCCTTTCCCGATTGTCAGTTTCGGACAGGGTTGCGAGGGCGAACCATTGCTGATGTGGGAAACCATCAGGGATGCCATCATCGAGATCAGGAAACATACGTCAAAAGGAAGCATCAATATCAATACCAATGGCAGCAAGCCGGATGCCGTGAAAGCCCTTTGCGAAGCCGGGCTCAACAGTATCCGTGTGAGTACGAATTCTGCCAGGGAAAATATTTATACGGCTTATTACAGGCCGAATAATTACCAGTTTAAGGATATCGTGGAGAGCCTGAAAGTGGTGAAAGGGTATGGGGGATGGACGAGCATCAATTACTTCGTATTTCCGGGCATGACGGATAGTGTGGAGGAGTATGAGGCCTTACGGTCACTCATACACGAAACCGGGCTCAATATGATACAGTGGAGGAATTTCAATATCGACCCCGACTGGTACCTGGGTAAAATCAATGTGCATGATACCGGTGAATGCATGGGTATGAAGCAGATGATGGAACTGATCAGGGAAGAATTCCCGGACCTGAAATTCGGATACTTTAACCCTTCCATGGAAAGGATCAAAGGCAATTACGAAACGGATTTCGCCCACTGATTATTTATATTCCCCAAAAACCTGCCGCAATGTATCGGCAATTTCCCCGAGGGTGGCGTAAGCCTCCACGGCTTCCAGCACTACAGGCATGATGTTTTCTCCTGATGTGGCGGCGGCCGTTAATTTTTGCAGGCATTCCTGTACCCTCAAGTTATCGCGCCTGGATTTCAAATCCTGCAAACGTGCGGATTGTTGCTGGCGGATGCTTTCGTCAATCCGTAATACGGGGATTTTTTCTTCGCCAGTACTGGTGAAAGTATTAACGCCAACAATTAGCTTTGAACCTTTCTCAATATGTTGCTGGTATTCATACGCGCTGCGGGCAATTTCATCCTGTATGAATCCTTCTTCAATGGCAGACACGCTGCCTCCCATGGCGTCGATGGTTTCTATCAGTTTCCAGGCTTCGGCTTCTACCTGGGAGGTGAGCGCTTCCACATAATAACTGCCGGCCAAAGGATCGGCGGTATCGGCCGCGCCGCTCTCAAATGCCACCACCTGCTGCGTGCGCAGGGCAATGCGTGCCGCTTCTTCTGTGGGAAGCGAAAGCGCTTCATCGTAACCGTTAGTATGCAGCGATTGGGTGCCGCCCAGTACAGCCGCCAGCGTTTGTACGGTGACGCGGCTGATATTGTTCAGTGGCTGTTGCGCGGTTAGCGTACTGCCTCCGGTCTGGGTGTGAAAACGGAGCATCATCGCTTTTTCATCTGTGGCGCCCATCGACTTCATCATGGCGGCCCACATGCGCCTTGCAGCCCTGAATTTGGCAACCTCTTCAAAAAGGTTATTGTGCGCGTTGAAAAAGAAGGAGAGCCTTTTGCCAAATACATTGATGTCAAGCCCTTTGTTAATGGCCGACTGCACGTATGCCTTACCGTTACTAAGGGTAAACGCAATTTCCTGGACCGCAGTACTGCCTGCCTCACGTATATGGTAACCTGAAATGGAAATGGTATTCCATTTGGGCACTTCACGGCTGCACCATTCAAAGATATCGGTGATGATGCGCATGGAAGGTTTGGGCGGATAGATATAAGTACCGCGCGCGGCATATTCTTTGAGGATATCGTTTTGAATGGTTCCGTTTAATTTGGCGGGATCGGCACCCTGTTTTTTTGCGAGGGCCACATACATGGCCAGCAGGATGAACCCGGTGGCATTGATGGTCATGGAAGTGGAAACATCTTCGAGTTTGATCCCTGCAAATAATTTCTCCATGTCTTCCAGGCTGTCAATAGCCACACCCACTTTACCCACTTCACCGTCGGCCAGCGCATGATCGCTGTCGTACCCGATTTGCGTAGGAAGGTCAAACGCGACGCTCAAACCGCTCACACCCTGGCCGAGCAGGTAATGGTAGCGTTTATTGCTTTCCTCCGCGGTGGAAAAACCGGCATACTGCCTCATGGTCCATAACCTGCCCCGGTACATACTGGATTGCACCCCGCGCGTAAACGGGAATTGCCCGGGTAGTGACGTATCGGCAGTTGGTAAGTCGGCAGCAGTGTACACTTCTTTTACCGGGATGCCGGAATCGGTTTGTAAGGGTTTGTCTGACATAGTCCTGTGCGGGGTTGGGAAATGTAATGGATATGGTTTACTCAATTACCTTGCTGGCTTCATACCGGAGGGCATCTAATACAATTACGTTCAGTTCGGCGTCTTTATTCATGCTGTATTCGAGGATGCGTTTGCCCAGGTCGAGCGCGGTGGCCTGCGGTGGGAGCGTGCCTGCTATCTGGTTGATGATGTATATGTTCTGGTCTTTCAACCGTGTAACAGCATGCCAAACTTCGGGGCTCACATAAATTTGCTGGCTCACATTGTACTCATATTCCGTTTTCAGTGTTTCCACCAGGGATGCATGCAGGCTGGCGGAACTTGTATTCATGGAATCCACACGGCCAATCAGGTTTTTCAATCCCGACCTTTCCGCAAAAACCGTTAGGCGCTCCAGTGCCTGGAGTTTTAATTTCGCGGTTTCATTGTTGATACCCAGGCGTTCCCGGATCAGTTCTTTCATATTCCGGAATTCAAACAGGAGGATGCCCAGGACACTCAGTAAAATCAGCAAAACGGCCACTTCCACATACCTGAAATTAAACTCTACAAGAAAAATCATATCTAAGGTTTAGGCAACAAAATTAATCAAGATGGGCCAACAAATTCCAGCTTTCGAAAATAGCCTTGTTCCCAATCGCTGGATTTCTGTTATACCTTTGTAGCAAATTGATGATTATGGAAACAGTTAAAGCTTTGCCGGTGCAGTTCACGGCTTCGGCCATCGCGGAAATCAGGAGGCTTTTACAGGAAAAAGCGGAAGGCGATACCAGTACGTTTTTGCGGGTAGGTGTGAAAGGCGGCGGTTGCAGCGGGATGACCTATGTACTTGATTTTGATGAACGCAAAGCCAATGATGATGTCTTTGACATTGAAGGTATTCCCTGCGTAATGGACCGTTCGCATGGCATATACCTGGCAGGTATGGAAATTAATTGGGAGGGAGGATTAAACGCGAGGGGGTTCACATTTAAAAACCCTAATGCCAGCAGCACCTGCGGTTGCGGCACCAGTTTTGCCGTATAATTTTTTTACGCATACATGATTATAAAAAATGCCCGTTCTTTCGACGGGCATTTTTTATGAATATATTATTTCAGGATCAGGCTTTGGCAGCAGCGGCTTTGGTCACCACTTCATCAGCCTTACCCAATGGTTTATCTTTTGCAAAGTCGACCAGTACTGGTGCACCCACAAAGATAGATGAGTAAGAACCGGTGATCACACCAACCAGCATCGCGAAAGCGAAACCACGGGTTACTTCACCACCGAAGATGAACAACACGAGCAGTACCAGGAATACCGTTACGGATGTCATGATGGTACGGCTCAGGGTATCGTTGATGGCCCTGTTGATGATGGTTGTTTTGTCGGCATTCTTCATGCCACGGCTGTATTCGCGGATCCTGTCGAACACGATCACCGTATCGTTCATCGAGAAACCAATAACGGTCAGGATGGCGGCGATAAAGTGCTGGTCGATTTCCAGCGGGAATGGAACGATTTCGCGGCAGAAAGAGAATACGGCGAGGGTAACCAATACGTCGTGCAGGATGGTGAGGATGGTACCGGCTGAATACCTCCAGTCGCGGAAGCGGATGAAGATATACAGGAAGATCACCAACACAGCGAATAATGTCGCTTTAACGGCGCCGCGTTTCAGGTCTTCCGAAATGCTGGGCTGCACCGTTGTGGAACTTTCAATATGCTTCTTCCTAAAGTCATCGAAACTCAGGGTTGCAGGCAACACCTTTTTCAAGCCTTCATACATTTTTGTTTCAACCGCTTCATCCGCATTGTCAACTCCTTTCATGTATGATGTGGTGATGTTCAGGTGCCTGTTATCGCCAACTGTTTTGATCACAGGGTAATCACCGAATGCATTTTTCAGGTCATCGCGGATATCGTCATTGTTAACCGGTTTGTCGAACGAAACAGTATAACTGCGTCCACCCTTGAATTCCACACCTTGGTCGAACCCATTGAAGAAGGAAGCGACACCCAGTAAACATACAATAGTGGAAATCACGTAAGCGATCTTCCTTTTTTCAATGAATTTGAAATTGGCATTCTTGAAAATATTTTCAGAAAGCTTGGTGGAATATTTAAGGTGACGGTTTTTGTTGGTGAAGATATCGGTTACCAGCCTGGATACCAGGATACCGCAGAAAAGCGAAAGCAGGATACCGATAATCTGTGTGGTGGCGAAGCCCAATACCGGGCCCAAACCAAAATACACCAGGATGATCGCAGTTAACAATGACGTTACGTGCGCGTCGATAACCGGCGGCAATGACCGGTTGTAACCGTCGCTGACCGCTTGCTGGTATGTTTTTCCGGCACGCAATTCATCCTTGATCCTTTCAAAAATAATTACATTGGTATCTACGGCCAGGCCGATGGTCAGTACCAAACCGGCGATACCGGCGGCAGTCAGCGTCAGGCCCATGGCTGTAAGGATGCCCACGGTAAACAGCAGGTTCAGGATCAGGGCTGTGTTTGCCACCCAACCGGCTGTATTATAATATATGAGCATCAGGATGAAGATCACGGCAAATGAAATCAGGAACGACATGGCGCCACCACGCACGGCATCTTTACCGAGGGTAGGGCCCACCACCTGCTCAGCCACAATTTTGGCCGGTGCATCCAGCTTACCAGATTTCAGGATATTCGCAAGGTCCTGCGCTTCTTCAACCGTGAAGTTTCCGGAAATTTCAGAACTGCCGCCTTCAATTGGCCCGTTTACGTTTGGCGCGCTGTACACAATATCGTCGAGTACAATGGCAATCGGACGGCCTACGTTTTTAGTAGTCAGCCTGGCCCAGGTTTTAGATCCTGTACCGGTCATTTGCATTTTAATGGCAGGCTTGCCATATTGGTCATAGTCCTGGCGGGCTTCATCCACACCATCGCCTTCCAGCGGCGCTTTTTCAGAGCCGGGGATGGTTTTGAGGATGTAGAGGGGCAGGAAACGTGCATTTCCTTTTGCCGCTTTTTCTTCCAGGCCAAACACGAATTTGGCGTTTGAAGGCAGGGCGTTTTTCACTACATCGTTATTGATGTATGAATAAAACAATCCTGTATCCTTAAGCGCTACAGCGCCAATGTTGGGAGAATAATAAGGGCGTCCATTAGCATCAGCTTGTGGCTGAATGGGGTTGATGATGCTCAGGAATGGATTGGCATTCTTAGCAGCAAGGGCAGAATCTTTCAGCGCTGTGGTATCACCTGCACTGATTCCGTTTAAGTAATTCTGAAGGCTTTTATCGGCATTCACCAGGGCCTGGTCTAATTCATCGAGGCGGTACACTTCCCAGAACTGCAGGTTCGCGGAAGACTGCAACACTTTACGTACCCTTTCCGGATCCTTGATGCCGGCCAGTTCCACGTTGATCACACCTTTGTTTTCGTCAAGGTTGATATTGGGCTGTGCCACACCGAATTTATCGATACGCTTTACCAGGATCTTGTACGTTTGATTGATGGCGCCTTTGGCAACGGTTTTAATCTTATTGATAACAGCGTTGTCGTTATCGCTGATCTTAATGTCTTTACCAGGGCCGGCGAACAGTCCGGATAATTTACCCGTTCCGTTTTGCTTAATATAATTGTCCGCGAACAGCGTTATGAAATCCGTTTCGCTTTTTTGTTTTTCCGCGCGGGCCGATGCCAAAGCTTTTTGCAGAGCCTGGTCTTTAGGGTTATTGCTTAATGACTTCAGCAAACCTTCGAGGCTCACATCCATGGTCACGCTCATACCACCCTGCAGGTCAAGGCCGAGGTTCAACTCGTTTTCCTTGCACTTCTGGTAGCTGGTACCCACGATCGGGAAGATGCTTTCATCTTTGGTGCTATCGAGGATGCGCTGTGTTTTTGCTTCAATCAGTGCTTCCTTAGCTTCGGGCGACAGATTAGTTGTCAGGGGTTTCACCAAACGCTCCGCCTGTGCTCTGACCTTTTTCTCATGGCTGCGGATCACCCAGGTGTAGGACAATTCCCACAATGATATCAGGGCTAACGCGATGGTAAAAAACCAGACTAAACCTTTCAGTTTCATGTTACAGTACTTTTTATCTAGTAGTTAGTTTTTAGAGTTGGCAAAGATAGGGGAAAAATGGTACCATAACAGGGGCCTTGGTTTTTTCAAAAAATGCCATATTGCAGCCCGAAATGAGCCTCAAAACCATCATTCTAAGCCTGTTTTCCGGACTTTTGGCCTTGAAATACCCCGGAAGGGCATTTTCGGGCACGAATCATCCCGGTAATGACATTTCTATTATGAACGATACCTTGCCATTCCCGCCCGAGGCCGGCGACAACCTGTTGGTTAACCTGATGAAGCGGGACCCGGCATTTTTTCAACCCATCCTCAGCCAGCCTGATACCTTTCGGGTACAAATTATATATACATCCATACAGCGCGACAAATCGGGTAAGCCTTCATTAACCAACCACCGTTACCGCTTAAACCCAAATGAATATTTCTACCCGGCTTCAACCATCAAGTTGCCGGTAGCGATCCTGGCGGTGGAGAAAATGCGCGAACTGGGGCCATTGGGCATCAACCGGAATACCTGCATGGTAACCCGGCCGGCAGGGGAGCGATTGCCCGGGCATTACAATGAGCCCAACGCTTTGGATGGAAAGCCATCGATTGATATGCTCATCCGGAAATTGTTTTTGGTAAGTGATAATGATGCATATAACCGGTTGTATGAGTTTATAGGGCAGGAGGAAATCAACCAACGGTTGCAAGCCCTTGGATTCCCGTCTGCTGAAATCAGGCACCGGTTAGACGTATCAATCAGTGAAGCGGAAAACCGCATCGCCAATGCCATAGATTTTTATGGGCCATCAGGAAATTTGATGCACCAGGTGCCGGAGCGGCGCAGCGCATGTTCATTTACCAAAAGAAGCGACCGCTTGGGCAATGCATATTATAAAGGCAATGACCTGGTTATGGAGCCCATGGATTTTTCTAATAAAAACCGGATGGGTTTGGCCGACCTGCATGAAACACTGCTGCGACTGGTATTGCCCGAAACGGTGGAGGAACATAAGCGCTTCCGCTTACTGGATGAAGACAGGTCTTTTCTGCTTAAGGTTATGTCGCAGTTTCCCAAAGAATCCGTTTACCCTTCATACCCTGAACCTGATTACGGTAACGGGTATGCGAAGTTTATCCTGCCCGAGGATGCTTCGCAAACAAGAAAGAATCCGATCCGCAGCATCAATAAAAGCGGCATGGCTTACGGGCATTTATTGGATGTGGCTTATGTTTTTGATGAACACACGGGCGTGGAGTTTTTTCTCTCTGCCATTATATGTTGTAACCGGGATGGTATTTTAAATGATGATGTGTATGAATATGAAGAAACCGGTTTTCCATTTTTTAAAAGACTGGGCCAGCTATTATATCAATATGAACGGGAAAGAAAGAGGCCGCACCGCGCGGATTTTTCAGAATTGATATTTTCGCCCCGATAATTAGCTACTTTTACCTTTTACCAGAATACGATTGCCATGCACTTATCATCTTTGTTGACCCGGTTCAACGAACCGGAAACCCTTAAAATGGCCAAGCTGGGCCGTGAACTCAGGGCCAAAGGCGTTGACCTCACCGACCTGAGTTTGGGCGAACCGGATTTTGATACGCCCCAACATATTAAGGAAGCTGCCAAAAAAGCCATTGACGATAATTTTAGTCATTATACGCCTGTTGCCGGTTTTCTTGACCTTCGTGAAGCCGTATGCGCCAAACTCAAACGCGATAACGGTTTGCACTATACGCCGGAGCAGGTGGTGGTGAGTACCGGCGCTAAACAAAGCATTGCCAATACCGTACTCGCGATTGTTGACCAGGGTGATGAAGTGATTATTCCCACGCCATACTGGGTTACTTACAGTGAAATCGTAAAACTGGCGGGTGGGGTACCGGTGCTGGTGAAAACATCTTTCAAGCATGGATTTAAAATTACTGCCGATGAACTCAGGGCGCATATCACGCCGAAGACAAAACTCTTCATGTTTTCATCTCCCTGTAACCCTACCGGTGCCATATACACGAAGGATGAGCTGGCATTGCTGGTGAATGTGTTTGAACAACACCCGGGTATATTTATTATGAGTGATGAGATTTATGAGCATATTAATTTTACGGGTGAGCATGTCAGTATCGCTTCTTTTCCATCTGTGAAAGAACGGTGCATCATTATCAACGGGCTCAGTAAAGGCTTTGCCATGACGGGCTGGAGGCTCGGCTATATCGCAGCTCCTGCAGAGATTGCAAAAGCCTGTGATAAAATCCAGGGTCAATTTACCAGCGGTGCCAACTCGATTGCGCAGCGCGCCGCCGTTACAGCCTTATTGGGCGATTTAAGGCCCACCCTCGACATGGTGAAGAAATTCAGGGAGAGGAGGGATATTGTGATGCAACTGATGTCGGCCATTCCCGGATTGGAATGCCATACACCACCCGGGGCTTTTTATGTTTTTCCTGATGTGAGCGCTTACTTTAACAAAAAAACGCCGGACGGTTCATTGGTTGAAAATGCCGACGACCTCTGCATGTACCTGCTCAATTCTGCGCATGTGTCGGTGGTAACGGGCAAGGCATTTGGCGAACCCAATTGCATACGCATGTCGTTTGCGAACAGTACGGAAAATATTAAAAAGGGATTTGAGAAAATCAGGCTGGCTTTGGCTTCCTTATCCTGATCGTATATAACGGTACCGGCTACACGAAATTCGCCGCTCTTTGCATGAGTTGCCCGTGCAGTTCCAAAACCTGTGGTATCAGCAATTCCGTTTCATTGTTTTGCAGCACATAGGTACAACGCGCCATTTTTTCTTCCTCATTCATTTGGCGGTTCATGCGGGCCAATACCTGTTCTCGGCTCGCCCCATCGCGTTCCATCGTTCTTCTTATGCGCAGGTCCGTTGGCGCGTACACGCCGATAACGGCATCAAGTTGCGCATCTGAACCGCTTTCAAAAATCAGTGCCGCTTCTTTAATAGCGTAGGGCGATTGCTGTTTCCGCATCCAGGTTTCCGCATCCGCGATGGTAACCGGGTGCACGAGTGCATTTAATACCTGCAGTTTGGCGGGATCACGAAAAACAATGCCCGACAGGTATGCGCGGTTCAGTGTGCCGCCTGCATAACTATCGGGCCCAAATGTTTTTTGTATGTCTTCTCTCAGCTCCTGGTTTTCGTTCATGAGCCTTTTTGCGGCGTCATCGGCATAATATACCGGTATCCCCAACAGTTCGAAAATTCTCGCCACCGTGGTTTTCCCGCTGCCGATACCGCCTGTTAGGCCCACACGCATCATGATGCTGATTTTGTGTCAGCTGGTTTGTTGACATTGGCTGTCCATTCCATGCTGATCGCGCTTTTTTCAATTTTAATGTAGCTGCCCGGGCTGGTTTCCAGCGACAGCGTGCCATCATCATTTACTTTATTTACTGTACCATGGATACCCGCGATGGTAACAATCTTATCGCCTTTCTGGATGTTCGTGATGAACTTCTTTTGCTCTTTGGCTTTTTTAGCCTGGGGGCGGATCATGAACAACCAAAATACCAGGATCATCATACCCATCATGATCAGGGTGCCGGTGCTGCTGGCTTTGCCGGAAGGATCAGGCGTCATCAAAAAAATGTTCAGTAATGAAAACATGTGTAAGGTTTGATTTAAGTGAAAAATGATTGGATATACTTTATTTATTGTTCTTTGCCTAAAACAGTGCCTTTCATGATCAGTTCCGGGAAAGCCGGACTGGCATTGGAACTAACGGTTACGCTCTTGTGCGCTTCCCCAGGGCGGTTCGCGCTGTTGAACTTAACCTTGATAAAACCCAGTTCACCGGGCTTTACGGGCGCCTGTGGCTTATCGCCCACGGTGCAACCGCAACTGGCCGATACATTGTTCACCACCAAAGGTTCAGAACCTGTATTCTTGAAACGGAAACTATATTCCACGAGTTCGCCTTCGCGGATGGAGCCAAAATCGTATATGCTGTCAATGACCTGGACGCTGGTAGGGGCTAACGCTTCTACAGGGGCCGCGGCACCTGCGTTGTGGTCGTGCTGGTCTGTTTTGCGCACATCGCAGGAAGCCAGGGATATCAGTATGGAAGCCGGTAAGGCCAGGAGCAGTATATTTCTGTTCATACCTTGATACATATATTGGTTACAATATGCTGTTCTTAAATTGTTTTTTGTGGATCTTATTGTCAGCCGTCAGCTCCTTATGGATATTGTCGAGCAAGCCGTTGACAAACTGTCCGCTCTGCACCGTACTATATGCCTTGGCAATATCAATATATTCATTGATGGTAACCTTGGTGGGAATGGTTTCAAAATACAGGAACTCGCAAACGCCCATTTGCAGGATAATCAGGTCGAGTGAGGCGATGCGCTCTGCATCCCAGTTTTTCAATTTGGGTTTGATGAGCTCGAGTGTCACTTCTGATTTTTCCAAAACTGTTTTCAGCAGGCTTTGCGCGAACTCCCTTTTCTCCGGGCTTAAAATATCCAGGAAACTGTACTGTCCCGGCTTAGAAAGGTAATTCAATACCAGGGTGTGCATCATTTCGGCATCATCGTCCCAATTGATAAAATGCTCTTCAATATGGCTGATAAAATGCTCGTTGGGGAGCATGAGTTGCGTGAAAATGAATTCCAGGATTTTTTTCTCAGATTTTTTATCACGGGCGCCCAGTTGCGTGTACTCTTCATACTCTTCGGTCGCCAACAGTTCCTGGTAGATTTTTTTCAGCAGGTCGCTGTCGAGTACCTGGCTGCAATGCCCATCGTCACTGGCTTTAATAAAACTGCTGTCTTCCAGGATTTTCCAGAGTACTTCATTACCGGCAATCCGCGTATTTACGGCCAGGTCGCCGGCGCTGGGCAAATGTTTGCTTGCTTTCAGGCGGGCATCCGTTTCGGCATACCGGGCCAGTTCTGTCAGAAAATATACAAGGTAAACATATAAAAGCCGGCTTTCTTCGATCTTACGGGTCAGGATTGCCTGCGGTTCCCCGGGCTTTACCTCACCCTGGGCTGTATCCAGGCTGTACAGGGTCTGCATCACTTTCACCCGGATATTACGTCTGCTGATCATGCGAAGAACTTTATTAATGGACGGCAAAATTAAGGTATTCGGGCCTGACTGCCACGGGATTAACGCTTTTTATACGTAAAATGAAAAAATGTCTTGTTTTCAATCCCTGAACCTGACAAGGCGGGAGGGAAAACCTGACAACAATGGCAGAAATGCCATTTGGTACGGATTTGGCTGTCCTTGCGTGCCCGAATGATCGGGTACCAGATTCTAAACAAAATCAAACCTATACGTTTATGGCAAAGAAGTTAAACATTACCCCATTGCACGACAGGGTGATTGTAAAACCAGCCGCCGCTGAAGAGAAAACGGCCGGTGGTATCATTATCCCGGATACAGCCAAGGAAAAACCGCAGCGCGGTACCGTAGTGGCAGCAGGCCCCGGTAAAAAAGACGAACCCGTAACCGTAAAAGCCGGTGACACCGTACTGTATGGCAAATATGCAGGAACGGAAATTTCTGTGGAAGGAACAGACTACCTGATCATGCGTGAAAGCGATATCCTCGCCATCGTATAATATAGTAAAGGCCTTTATACAAGGCTTTTGTCATGTATACCTTAACGCAAACGAATCATTCAAAAATCTCCAAATTAAAATACCATGTCTAAACTGATCTACTTCGATATCGAAGCAAGGAATAAGATGAAGAAAGGGGTTGATACACTGGCCAATGCCGTGAAAGTAACCCTGGGCCCCAAAGGCCGTAATGTGGTCATCGAAAAGAAATTCGGTGCTCCTGCAGTAACCAAAGACGGTGTTACCGTTGCCAAAGAAATTGAACTGGAAGACCCTATTGAAAATATGGGCGCCCAGATGGTGAAGGAAGTGGCGTCAAAAACTGCCGACATTGCGGGCGATGGTACCACCACCGCAACCGTATTGGCACAATCGATCATCAGCGAGGGTTTGAAAATGGTGGCCGCAGGCGCCAACCCGATGGACCTGAAAAGGGGCATCGACAAAGCCGTTAGCCTGATTGTGGCAAACCTGAAATCGCAGAGCCAGACTGTTGGCAACGACAGCAAGAAAATACAGCAGGTGGCAACCATTTCTGCCAACAACGACGAAACCATTGGGAAACTGATTGCCGAAGCTTTCGCGAAAGTGGGTAAGGAAGGCGTGATCACTGTGGAAGAAGCCAAGGGTACCGACACTACTGTAGAAGTGGTGGAAGGTATGCAATTCGACCGCGGTTACATCAGCCCATACTTCGTTACCAACAGCGAAAAAATGGAAGCTGAACTGCAAAACCCATACATCCTGATCTACGACAAGAAGATCAGCGCCATGAAAGACATCCTCCATATCCTGGAGAAAGTGGCACAAAGCGGACGCCCGCTGCTCATCATCGCCGAAGACCTCGAAGGCGAAGCACTGGCTACGCTGGTGGTGAACAAACTGCGCGGAACCATTAAAGTGGCTGCTGTTAAAGCCCCGGGCTTTGGCGACCGCCGCAAGGAAATGCTGCAGGACATCGCTATCCTCACTGCAGGTACCGTTATCAGTGAAGAACAGGGATATAAACTGGAGAACGCCGACCTCACTTACCTGGGCCAGGCCACTTCAGTAACCATTGATAAAGACAATACCACCATCGTGGGCGGTAAAGGTGCCAAGAAAGACATCGTGGCCCGCGTGAACCAAATCAAGGCTCAACTGGAGAATACCTCATCTGATTACGACAAGGAAAAATTACAGGAGCGCCTGGCTAAACTGGCAGGTGGTGTTGCTGTATTGTATGTTGGCGCTGCCACGGAAGTGGAAATGAAAGAGAAGAAGGACCGCGTGGACGACGCATTGCACGCGACCCGTGCGGCTGTGGAAGAAGGCATCGTACCAGGTGGTGGCGTTGCTTATATCCGCGCCATTGCATCTATCGAAGCTAAGGTGAAAGGACAGATTGCCGACGAACAAACAGGTATGGCTATTGTACGCCGCGCCCTCGAAGAGCCCATCCGTACCCTCACCTCAAATGCAGGTATCGATGGTTCCATTGTTGTGCAGAAAATCAAGGAAGGCAAAGCCGATTTTGGTTTCAATGCCCGCACCGAAGAATATGAAAACCTATTCAAGGCAGGTGTGATCGACCCAACCAAGGTTAGCCGCGTAGCCCTTGAGAATGCCGCTTCAATTGCAGGCATGCTGCTCACCACAGAATGTGTGGTGGCCGACAAGCCTAAGAAAGAAGAACCACACATGCACGGTGGCGCACCAGGCATGGGCGGAATGGATTATTAATAGGAGTACTTTGTGGAATATGCGATCCCCGTTGCTGCAAACAACGGGGATCGTTGTATGTACAAGTGCCTGCCGTTATCTTTGTAAAAAATCTGGCGCATGGCATTATCCGTTTTATGGGTTGGACTGGGAGGTTTCCTGGGGACCGTTTGCCGGTACGGAACAGGACTATGGCTTGCACGCTTAGTAACCACGCCGCAAATGCCCTGGGCAACCTGGCTCGTGAATATCCTCGGAAGCATGGCCATGGGCGCCATTGTTGCACTGGCAGGAAAAGGGTTTATCAGCGACCATAACTGGCGTCTATTCCTTACCGTTGGTTTCTGTGGCGGGTTTACAACATTCTCGGCGTTCGCGTATGAGAATTTATATATGCTGCAGGAATCGCAATACCTTCAGGCTTTCTTATACACATTGGGGTCTTTGATCAGCTGCCTGCTGGCCGTGGCCCTGGGTTTTTGGATCGGAAATAAATGCTGAAGTATTCAATGGGATTGCAACCAACAATCCATCCGTAATCAACCAGTAAATCAAAAAGATTGAAGCAACTCGCGACGCTGAATAAATATTTCTGGAAGTACCGCTGGTTATTTATCCTGGGTATCGTATTTGTTGTCCTTACCAACTATTTCCGCATCATCTCCCCGCAACTGACCGGATATATCATCAACGCGGTGGTGGAAACACTGTCCGGTCATACAGCAGCGCAACCTTCCAAACAACATGCATACGATGTGCTTGCCTGGGAGATGATCGGGTGGTTTGCAGAGAAACCATACCAGGAAAAAATCCTGTACACCGGTATCATCCTGATTGTACTGGCCATCATCAGCGGCTTCTTCATGTTCCTCATGCGGCAGACCATTATAGTGATGAGCCGGCATATAGAGTTCGACCAGAAGAATGAAGTCTTTTCACATTATCAAAATCTCAGCGCATCCTTTTACAAAACACATAGCACCGGCGACCTGATGAACCGGATATCGGAAGATGTGAGCCGGGTGCGCATGTACACAGGCCCTGCCATCATGTATTTCATCAACCTCGCGGCCGTGATCGGGTTCAGTTTGTATTTTATGATCCGGTCCGACCTCAAGCTTACCATTTTATCGCTTTGCCCATTACCCATCCTGGCCATATCCATCTATATCGTCAACACCATCATCAATAAAAAAAGCGAAAAAATACAGTCATTGCTGAGCGACCTGACCACCAACGCGCAGGAATCCTATGCCGGCATCCGGGTCATCAAATCCTTTGTGCAGGAGAAAGCCATGCAACAGTATTTTAATGACAACAGTGAATCGTACCGGAAAAATGCACTCAGCCTGGCCCGCACCGAAGCCATTTATTTTCCAAGTATGGGATTGCTGATTGGATTGAGCACGTTGATCACCATCCTGGTTGGGGGACTTGATGTGGTGAACCAGGTGCCTGGCGCTTCGGTAGGTAAGATCGCTGAATTTGTGATGTACATCCAGATGCTGACTTTTCCAGTAAGCGCCATCGGGTGGACAGCCAGTATGACGCAACGGGCCATCGCCTCACAGCGGCGCATAAACGAATTATTGCATACCGAACCGGAGATACATGACGCGCCGGATGCGGTGGATGCACCCATTTCCGGCAATATCTGTTTTTCACATGCCGGCTTTACGTATGCGCATACGGGAATCCGGGCATTGCGGGACATCAACCTGGATATCCGTGCCGGGCAAAAAATCGCTGTGGTGGGGCGAACGGGTTCCGGTAAATCCACACTCTTACAAATCATGCTCCGCATGTTTGACCTGACGGAAGGTTCAATATCATACGATGGCATTCCCGTGTCATCCATCAAACTCAATACCCTGCGCAACCGCATCAGCTTTGTACCGCAGGATGTGTTCCTGTTCAGCGATACGATCCGCAACAATATTCGGTTCGGGAACCCGGATGCAACGGAAGAAGAAATCCGGACGGCCGCACGCAGGGCCTGTATCCTTCAGGATATCGAGCGCCTGCCACAGGGTTTTGATACACTGGTAGGGGAACGCGGCGTGACCCTCAGTGGCGGACAAAAGCAACGCATTTCCATTGCCCGTGCCCTGATCCGCCAACCGCAACTTGTGTTGTTCGACGATTGCCTCAGCGCGGTAGACAGTAAAACGGAAAAAGAAATCATCAACGGCCTTTACGAATACCTGCAAAACAAGACAGCCATCGTGGTTACCCACAGGGTTTTTGCACTCTTCAGGTTCGATAAGATTATTGTACTGGATGAAGGCCGGATTGCCGAATCAGGTACCCACGAAGAGCTCCTGGAACGGAACGGGTTGTACGCGGAAATGCACAGGTTACATATGGAACAAGAGGCCGGCGATGATGTGGATTAAGCGTTAGCAGCGGATTTTGTCAATTCATAAACAATTATATCTTTGCCCGCATAAAATCAGTTATCTAAAATCAAAAACAGTCAGACAGTGGCGTACGAAAACAACGACAAAAGGCCGGACAGTGTGCACAGTATCCGTGTGAAAGCCGGTAAAAGAAGGACTTATTTTTTTGATGTCCGCGAAACCCGTGGCAACGATTTTTACGTGACCATCACAGAAAGCAGGAAAAGGTTTGACTCAGACGGTTACGACCGCCACAAAATTTTCCTGTACAAAGAAGATTTCAACAAATTCATCAAGGGTTTGAATGAAACCATCGACCATGTTAAAACCGAGCTGATGCCGGATTTTGATTTCGATGCTTTCAACCACGACCAGCCTTACGATGAATCAGAGAATGGTAATGGAAACGGACAGGCTGAAGCCGCTTATCAAAACACCGAAACCACGGTTGAACCGGAAGCCAAAGCGGAACCCGTAACTGTGGCCGAGAACCCGGTGGAGAATACAAACGACCCAAGCCTCAATGAGGAAGTAGACAAATGGTAATATAGCCCCAACTGTATCATAAAGCCTTTGCGACATGCAAAGGCTTTTGTTTTTAGATGATGCCGTAAAGAGGAATACCTTCTCGAGTAAACATTAAAATCAACTACTTGTTTATTAGCTTTTTATACTGATTAATTAAACCGTTTGTTGAGCTGTCATGAGAAGAAATCGCTTCCTTGTTTTCCAGTTCCGGGAGGATTTTATTGGCAAGTTGTTTGCCGAGTTCCACGCCCCATTGATCGAAGCTGTAAATGTTCCAGATGACACCCTGAACAAAGATTTTGTGTTCGTACAAGGCTACCAGTTGGCCCAGGCTGTAAGGGGTGACTTTTTCCAGTAAGAAAGTGTTGGTTGGCCTGTTGCCCTCAAAAACACGGTATGGGTTTTCGTGGGAGGTGCCATTCATGAGGGCTTCGGTTTGCGCGAAGAAATTGCTCAATAGTTTCCGGTGGTGGTCGCCGATGGGGTTATGAGAGATGGCCGGCGCGATAAAATCGCAGGGTATTTTTTGTGTGCCCTGGTGTATAAGCTGATAAAACGCGTGTTGTCCGTTGGTGCCGGGTTCTCCCCAAATTACAGGCCCGGTATGGTAATCGATGGTTTTGCCATTGCGATCTACGTATTTCCCGTTGCTCTCCATATTCCCCTGTTGAAAATAGGCCGCGAAACGGTGCAGGTATTGGTCGTACGGGAGAATGGCTTCCGTGGGCATGTCGTGAAAATTGCGGTACCAGATGCCGATCATGGCCATCAAAACTGGAATGTTTTGTTCAAATGGCTGTTCCCGGAAATGCCGGTCTGCCGCATGCGCCCCATCCAGCAAAGCTTCAAAATGTGCAAAGCCGATGGTCAGGGCGATGGATAAGCCGATGGCGCTCCAAAGGCTGTAGCGTCCGCCCACCCAATCCCAAAACGCGAACATATTGGCCGGGTCAATGCCAAAAGCTTCCACGGCTGCACGATTGGTGCTGAGGGCCGCAAAATGCTTCTTGATATCGCTTTCAGAGGCGCCTGAAGCCAGGAACCAATCACGTGCGGTATGGGCATTGGTCATGGTTTCCTGCGTGGTGAATGTTTTGCTGGCAACCAGGAAAAGGGTTTCTTCGGGATTGATAAGTTTCAAAGTTTCTGCGATATGTGTGCCATCCACATTGCTCACAAAATAAGGTTGGATGCCCGGTACCCAATACGGCCGGAGGGCTTCCGTTACCATCACCGGTCCCAGGTCGCTGCCTCCAATCCCGATATTGACGATATACCTGATTTTCCTGTCCGTATACCCCTTCCATTCGCCACTATGTATTTGCTGGCAGAACGATTTCATTTGCCCCAATACCTTATTCACGGCAGGCATCACATCTTCTCCATCCATGAAAACAGGCCGGCCCGACCTGTTGCGTAATGCTGAATGCAGCACAGCCCGCTGCTCCGTTTGGTTGATTTTCTCACCTGAAAACATGGCTTCTATGGCTTCGGGAAGGCCACATTCGCTGGCGAGGTTCAGCAATAGGGAGCGCGTATCATTAGACAAGTGATTTTTTGAATAATCAAACAGGATACCATCCCAATCAAAGGAGAATTCCTCGAAACGGTTTGGGTTTTCCTCAAAAAAAGAACGGATGCTCTTTGAGGCAATTTTGCAGAAATGCGCCTGCAACGCTTTCCAGGATTGGGTTTGGGTAGGGTTTACCGATGGGAACATAATTGTGATGCTATGTTGAATGGGTTAAATGAATTGATTTTTTACATGTCATGGATGATCTGGCAAAGCCTGTCTACCATTTCCCGGGTAACATCGAGGTGGGTCACCATCCGCACCTGGGTAGGGGATATGGGCAGGCAACGAACCTGGAACTGGGCAAGGTAGTCACAGAAACTTCGTGGCTGGTACCGCCCTGTAACTTCAAATATCAGGATATTGGTTTCCACGGGCAGGATATGCCCAATGAAATCTTTTGGGATGAGCGCTTCCGCGATCATGTGGGCGTGCTCATGGTCAGTGATCAGTTTTTCGAGGTTGTTCTCGAGGGAAAAAATACCTGCGGCCGCCAGGTATCCGGCCTGCCGCATACCACCGCCCAGAACTTTTCTATACCGCCTGGCCTGCTTAATAAATGGCCCTGAACCCAGCAATACACTGCCCACCGGGGCGCCCAATCCTTTGCTCAGGCATACGGAAATGCTGTCGAATATTTGCCCGTAATCCCTCGGGAATTCACCCCTGGCCACAAGGGCATTCCATATCCGGGCGCCATCTAAATGAAACTTTAAGTTATGGTTTAAGCAAACTTGTTTAATATTTTGTAAATCAGATATTTGATAGATTGAACCTCCACCCCGGTTTGCTGTATTTTCCACCGAAACTAAGCTGCTTTTTGGCTTATGCACATCATCCGGATTAATGGCATTCAGCACCTGTTCGGCATTGATCCTGCCGCGGTCGCCGGGGATCGGGCGTACCTGGCAGCCGCTGTTGAAAGCGATGCCGCCCCCCTCATAAATGTACACATGGCTTTGTTGTTCACAGATCACTTCTTCTCCCGGTTGGGTATGGCATTTGATGGCAATCTGGTTGGTCATGGTGCCCGAAGGACAAAACAATGCGGCTTCCATGCCAAACATGTTTGCAACCATCAGTTCCAGTTTGTGTACGCTCGGGTCTTCCGAAAATACATCATCACCAACATCAGCCTTCATCATGTATTCCAACATGGCCGGGGAGGGCTTGGTAAAAGTGTCGGATCTCAGGTCGGTTATCATGCGCACAAATTTAACAGAGTAAATTTTTATTTATGAAAAAAGGGGGGCGACAATATCCGGAGGATTTTCGGGTATTGGCTAAAGCCTGCTACAGTTCTGTATTTGCGGCATTAAACCTTTCTTTTTTTTCGAAGTCTAACCATAGATATAGAAAAATATACATATTTAATTTTTTTTCAATCATTATGAAATACAAAAATTGCGTATTATCTTTGTAATCGGTTCGGGTTTAATCCATCATCCTCCGTTTGCAACGATTTGCCAACAATTACTGTCTATTTACTGTTCTTATATCTGACACAATTCATACTAACACATGAGGCAACTTAAAATCGCTACGCAGATTACCAACCGGGATTCCCAGGCGGTTGAAAAATATCTGCAGGAGATTTCCAAAATTTCCATGATCACTCCGGAAGAGGAGACTACCCTGGCACAAAAAATTAAAATGGGCGATCAGCGGGCCCTTGACAAGCTGGTGCAGGCCAACCTTCGCTTCGTAGTGTCTGTTGCCAAACAATACCAGCACCAGGGTTTATCATTGAGCGACCTGATCAACGAGGGTAACCTGGGCTTGATCAAAGCCGCCCAGCGTTTCGATGAAACCAAGGGTTTTAAATTCATCTCATACGCGGTATGGTGGATCCGTCAGTCGATCCTGCAGGCTTTGGCCGAACAGGGAAGGTTGGTGCGTTTGCCCCAGAATAAAATCGGCACCTACAATAAAGCCAATAAAGCATATATGGCTTTCGAACAGGAACACGAGCGTGAACCTTCTACAGAAGAGTTGGCCGAATTACTGGAAATGAGCGAAACAGAAATCAACAATATCTTCCAAAGCAATACCCGCCATACATCACTGGATGCGCCGGTACATGAAGCAGAAGACGTGGCCATGGGCGATTTGCTGAAGGGTGGCGATGAAACAGACGAAGACGTCATGCACGATTCGCTGAAAAATGAAATCCGCCGTGTGCTGAAATCACTCAGCCCGCGCGAAGCTGAAATCGTGAACGCGTATTTCGGACTGGACGGCGAGAACGGTGTAACCATCGAACAAATCGGCCAGAAATACGACCTCACCAAGGAACGCATCCGCCAGATCAAGGAGCGCGCCATCAAACGCTTGCAGAAAGCCCGCTACAGCGGAGCCCTGAAAGCTTACCTGGGTTAATGAATTTTCTCGTTCATATAGTAAGGCTCCCCAAACGGGAGCCTTATTTTTATGATCCTGTTAGGAACCTTCGTACATCTCATGTGTTCAATCTGATTAATTTTGCATCATGAAAAAAATCTGGGTTCTCCTGTCATTGGTTGTGTTGGCTTCCTGCGAAAGGAATATCGACATAGAACTGGATAACGCGGAGAACCTGCTGGTGGTGGATGCGGAAATTGAGAACGACCGTCCGCCCATAGTCTTCCTCACCCGCAGCATCCCTTATTTTACCACGGTTGACCCTTCGGTGCTGGCAACCCTTTTTGTGCGCGATGCCGAAGTCAGTATATCAAACGGAACCTTAACGCACCGGCTAAAAGAATATAGCCGTCCCATCATCCCTGGCATTAATCTTTATTTCTACAGCATTGATTCGTCGAACCTCTCAACCGCGTTTAACGGTGCATTCAATGGAAACTATACCTTACGCATAAACGCAGAAGGAAAAGAATATGTTGCGGAAACGGGGATCCCATTACCGGCCCTCAGGCCCGATAGTATTTTCTTCCGGCCCGCGCCGCAAAACCCGGATACTAATAAAAGGGTGATGCTGGTGAAAATCACCGACCCGAGGGGCTTAGGTAATTTCGGCCGGTACTTTACCAAGGTCAACAGCCAGCCTTTTTACCCCGGCGAAAATTCAGTATTTACCGATGAAGTGGTGGATGGCACCAGTTTTGAGTTTCAGCTCCCACCGGGCATCGACCGCAATAATCCTCCCCGCAGGGACGATAACTTTTTCATGAAAGGCGATACGGTCATACTCAAGTTTTGCAATATCGACAGGGCCACATACCGTTTCTGGAATACCTGGGAATTTGCATACCAGAGTATCGGTAACCCTTTTGCTCAACCCAATAAAGTTTTGGGCAATGTTTCAAACGGGGCACTGGGCGCTTTTTGCGGCTACGCGGCCATTTATGACACATTAATCGTTCCTTAATCAGCCGCAAACAAAACAACTCAATCATCTACTTATAACATTTAACATCAACACATGAACCAGGAGATTTCGGAAAAGCACAGTTGCCTGATCATCGGATCGGGCCCGGCAGGATATACGGCAGCCATTTATGCCTCAAGGGCGAACTTGAAACCCGTTTTATACCAGGGCATCCAACCCGGCGGACAATTGACGATCACCACTGAAGTGGAGAATTATCCGGGTTACCCGGATGGCATCCAGGGACCGGAGATGATGATCCATTTTGAAAAGCAGGCCACGCGCATGGGAGCCGATATCCGTTACGGAATAGCCACCGCGGTTGATTTTTCCGGACGTCCGCTCAAAGTTCAGATTGATGAGGAAAAGTGGATTGCCGCCGATTCAGTGATCATCAGTACCGGTGCATCGGCCAAATGGCTCGGGCTCGAGAGCGAACAGCGTTTGAATGGTTTTGGTGTGAGCGCCTGCGCGGTTTGCGATGGTTTCTTTTTCAAGGGAAAGGAAGTGGCGATCGTGGGAGCAGGGGATACCGCCGCGGAAGAAGCTTTGTATTTGTCGAAAATTTGCAGCCAGGTTCATATGATTGTCCGCCGCGGAGAAATGCGTGCCAGTAAGATCATGCAGGAAAGGGTATTGAACGCGCCCAATATCCGCATCTACTGGAATTCGGAAACAGATGAAGTGCTGGGCCAGCAAAAAGTGGAAGCCGTGCGCATCCATAATAACCAAACCGGGGAGAAAACGGAGATCCCCGTCAGTGCTTTCTTTGTAGCGATCGGGCACCAGCCAAACAGCGGCATCTTTAATGGTTGGATTGAAATGGATGAAGCGGGATACATCAAAACCATTCCCGGTACCAGCAAAACGAATGTGGAAGGCGTTTTCGCGGCAGGGGATGTACAGGATAAGATCTACCGCCAGGCTGTAACCGCTGCAGGCAGTGGATGTATGGCGGCGCTTGACGCGGAGCGGTACCTTAGCGAAAAAGGGTTACATTAATAAAGCAAATAGACAACCGGTGCTTAGCAATACAAAATGGGCCATTGAACTGAATAAACTCAGGTTTCATTCGGGGCATGGCGTGTATGAACAGGAGAAGCTGACAGGCAACATTTTTGAAGTGGATCTTGTCATACATTTTAAGGCATCGGGCCCGGTGCTGGATTTGTGTGATACCATTAATTATGCAGATGCCTTTGCAGTAGTAAAAAACCACATGGATCAGCCCGTGCAATTGTTGGAGACTTTGGCGGAAAGGGTTCTGGATGATATCGGGGCGATGGATCAGAGGATCCAATCAGTGGTGATACGCATCACAAAATGCGATCCGCCTATCAGCAGGTTTACCGGGCAGGTTTCCGTTCGCGCAGAAAAAATATTTGACAGATGATCAAACGCATTCGTATCCTTACATGTTTACTGGCTGGCTTCTTGCTGGCATTCGCAACTGTTCGTGCGCAGGAGATTGATGTTTTGATCAGGGATGCGGAGCAAATGGAAGCAACACTCAAAGAGAAAGAAGCTTTCAGGTTATTTAAGGAAGTCTTGAAAAAGCAGCCCGTACACGCCTATGCGCTCACAAAATGCAGCGAACTCTCAAGCCGCATCGGCCATCGCGAGAAAGATAACCGTGTGCGGGATGAGTATTACCAGGCAGCAGCCATTTATGCCCGTACGGCCCTGAAGTATTTTCCCCAGGATGATGAAGCCCATGTGGCCATGGCGATCGCGTTGGGCCGCACAGCGCTGACAAAAAGCGGGAAGGAAAAAATTGCCCAGGTGAAGGAAATCAGGCAACATGCCGAAACGGCGCTCAGGCTCAACCCCAGAAATTTTAAAGCCTGGCATATCATCGGCAAATGGCATTTTGAGGTCAGCAGCCTGAACATGATGGAAAAAGCGGCGATTAAGGTTTTTTACGGGGGGCTGCCGCAATCCAGCGTGAAATCTTCGATAGAAGCTTATGAAAAAGCCAGGGCCATCAATCCCAACTTCATGCTGAACTACCTCGAATTGGCGAAAGCCCTGAAGAAGGATGGGGAAAAGCAAAAGGCAATCAGCATGCTGCAAACCATACAGGGCATGCCGATCCACACGGAAGACGACCCAAGGATCAGGCAGGAAGCGGCCGACCTGCTGAACCGCTGGGACTAACGATCTGGCATACACGAAATTGACCTCACCCACACCAACTTCTTACTTATATCAACACCAAACTCATGCGCAGATTTTTTACGATCATCTTTTTTTTGCTGACAGGAAACTTACTGGCACAGGATAACATACAGGTACCTGCATCAAACTATAACCCTGACCGGTTGTTTTCGCCAATGGCGATTCCGGAGATGATTGGGGCAAGGTCAGCCACAGGTGAGCCCGGTCCAAATTACTGGCAAAACCGCGCCGATTATAAGATTGATGCCAGCCTGGATGACCAAACCAATACCATCAGCGCCAAACTGGTAATGACATATACCAATAACAGTCCGTACGATTTACCATACATCTGGCTTCAACTCGACCAAAACCTGTTTAGTCCCGAAAGCCGCGGACAGGCAAAATTGCAGGCCGATGCCCGAAGCAGGTACGGTGATGCACGCAACCCATTCTCCGGTGGATATACATTGGCTTCCGTGACTGTAGAAGGCGAGGAGCAAGGGGCAAATTATCATGTGACTGACACACGCATGCAGGTAAAGCTGAGTAAGCCATTGCCGGCAAAAGGGGGCAGCATCAGTTTGACTATACAATATTCATTTGTGATGCCGGCTTACGGTGCAGACCGTTGCGGTATATTACAAACCAAACAGGGGCCTGTGTACCTTGTGGCACAATGGTACCCCAGGGTTTGTGTGTTTGATGATGTGCAGGGATGGAATGCTGATCCATACCTGGGCGCCGGGGAATTTTACCTGGAGTACGGCCGGTTTGATGTGCGCATTACAGCACCGGCTTCGCACCTGGTTGTAGCGGGCGGTCAGTTGCAGAACCCGGAACAGGTACTCACGCCCGGGCAGCTCGACCGATATAAAAAATCATTCACGAGCGATCAAACCCTGATGATCCGTACTGAACAGGATGTAAAGGAAGCATCTAAAAAGAACGGGACGATGCAATGGCATTTCACCCTTGACCAGAGCCGTGATTTTGCATGGGCATCATCAAAATCTTTTTTATGGGATGCCGCGAAGATCAACCTGCCTGAAGGCAAAACCGCGATGGCCCAAAGCGCGTATTCACCGGAGTTTAATGGAAAAGATGCATGGGGGCGGTCAACAGAATACACAAAAGCCTGCGTGGAATACTACAGCAACCAATGGTTCGGGTATCCATACCCGGTAGCCGTGAATGTGGCGGGCAATGTGGGCGGTATGGAATATCCCGGAATTGTGTTTTGCGGGGCAACTGCCAAAACGGAATCTTTGTTTGGCGTCACCGATCATGAGTTTGGCCATACCTGGTTCCCGATGATTGTGGGCAGCAATGAGCGCAAGTATGGCTGGATGGATGAGGGCTTTAATACATTCATCAATTCGATGTTTGACGATGTATTTAACAAAGGGGAGTATAAATCGGCCCCGATGAACATGCATGAGATGGCGCCTTATTTTTTTGGGGATTATAGTGAGAAGATTTTCAAAATGCCGGATGGGCTGCAGGAAGCCAATATTGGAACGGCCCTGTATTTCAAGCCGGCCATAGGGTTGGAAATATTGAGAAACCATGTGTTGGGTCCTGAGCGTTTTGATTATGCCTTTAAGACCTATATCAGGTACTGGGCTTATAAGCACCCAACACCCTGGGATTTTTTCAGGACGATGAATAATGCCAGCGGGGAGCGTCTCGACTGGTTCTGGAAATCATGGTTCCTTGAAAACGACAAACTCGACCAGTCGGTTGTTCGGGTACTGTATGAGGATGAAAAGAAAAAAGGGTCTTTAATCACACTGGCAAATATTGAAGGCATGGCTTTGCCTGTGATACTGGAGTATAAAACAGTCAGCGGTAAAACCGGTCGTTTGCAACTGCCCGTAGAGATATGGATGAATACACCGTACCATACATTTTTTCTCCCTGAGAATGAGCGTTTGGCATCCGTGGTCATCGATCCGGATAAACAATTTCCAGATATCAACCCGGGCAACAATAAGTGGAATAAGTAATTCATGATATCATGAAGCGGGATAGGTATCCCGCTTTTTTGTATCTTGTATTAACCCCTTTCAGAAAACTAAAATTATGCGTTACCCTGATTTGAGACTTCCCATTTTTGCACTTACCCTTGTTTCCGGAATACAAGCCTGTTCCGATCCCGGGAAAGCCCCGCATGCCGGGCCTGTACAGTCAAAAAAATCATCAGACACCATACCTGTTACTGTAACAGAAAGTATTCCTGTACTGGATACACTGCAGTTCAGGAAGCTCAATACCTATCTCGCAAACACAGATAGCTTAGGGCGTTGGCCGGCGCCTAAACTGCCTGTGCCACTGCCCGGAGCTATTCTGCCCTTTCACCGGATTGTTGCTTATTACGGTAACCTGTACTCGAAAAATATGGGCATCCTGGGCGAGCTGCCCAAGTCGGAGATGATCGCCAAATTGCAATCGGAGTGCGCGAAATGGCAGGCGGCCGATTCCCAGCTTACAGTGAAACCCGCCCTGCATTATATCGCCGTTACCGCGCAGGGGAGGCCGGGAGCGGATGCAAAATACAGGTTGCGCATGCCAGGCCACCAAATTGATACGGTATTAAGCTGGGCAAGGGAGATAAGCGCGTTAACCTTTGTAGATGTTCAGGTTGGGCATAGCACCCTGCAATCGGAATTGCCGGCATTGGAAAAATACCTGCAATTACCGGACGTTCACCTGGGCATCGACCCTGAATTCAGCATGAAGGGCGGGGATGTGCCCGGCAAGAAAATCGGGACATTTGATGCGGCGGATATCAACTATGCCATTGATTACCTGGCCTCCCTGGTGAAGAAGCACCAACTACCCCCGAAGGTTTTGGTGGTACACCGGTTTACCCAGGGCATGATCAGCAATTACCAGCAAATAAAGCATGTACCCGAAGTGCAGATTGTGATCAATATGGATGGCTGGGGGCCAAAAATCCTGAAAAAATCTACCTGGTTACGCTATATCCTTCGGGAGCCCATTGAGTACACAGGCTTCAAGATTTTTTATAAGAACGATACCAAGCAGGGAGCACATCAGTTATACCAACCGGAGGAACTGGTAAAGTTTACACCAAGGCCGGTGTACATACAATACCAGTAACTTTATTTTAAGTATTATTTAAGATAAAGCGCGCATGTAATTGTTTTTTATCAATTTGTCGAATGGGGTTTTATTATAAAAAATAAAAGAAACAGTCTCTTTCAACGAGGGTTACCTACATTTTTTCCACGTCCAATATTAAGGAATTGTTACCAACTGAATGGGTTTAGTATGGTTTCAGAATTGGTTGTAACTTACAGGAGAATCTCAACGTATGAATCAATTTTCTCCAACAGATCATTCCAATTTACCTGTTCAACCGCTGCGATACTACCGGGATGAAACTACCCATGAGAAAATCCATCGCCACCTCACAGATATCAATGACACTATAACGGATGAGGATATACGAAATATCCGCATTATCATCGGCCCGTCAGACGCTACGGGCAAATCCTCAAACATGCAGGCAGGCAACCGTTAATTGTGAGCTGCTTTCATTGTAGTTACACTACTACATAATCGACAAAAAATCAGGTAGTTTTACTACATGAATTTCCATTTATTTTTTCCATCTTTATGCTGCGGGAAAGACAAGCTTACACCGCTTACATTTGTCAGAAAACCGTTGCTAACCTTAACGGACACCCGCTATGAAAAACCTTCCCCGGAAGGTTTTTTTATGTATACAATGATAAGTATCAGGGAAAATAGCTGATTCCGGTAATAAGGGTGTCAGCCAAAATGTTGTAGCATTGCTTTATAAAACTTATGATATGCCTAAATCCAGACAAAGATCAGCGCATAAACATCATCATCCCAACCAATCAAACAGCACGCTTGATACAGGGCCTAAGACGCCGCGTTCGGCACGGGCTTTCACCATGCCCATCAGCGCCCTGTTTGGCGCAGGCATAGGGTGGTTCGCCGCGGGGGATTCCGTATTATGGATCATAGCCGGTGCGTTGGCGGGATTGGGTATCGGACATTATATTGGCCTTCGCATGGACGAAGCTTTCTCCCGTAAGTAAGCTCTCGCAATACGCATCTAAGGTTTGAAAGGCCCCCTGAAGGTTTTCCGGAAATGCAGGTACTCCGGTATGGATATGTTTTGCACATAGCCGTTGTCGGGGTGATGAAAAATGTATTCCTGGTGATAGGCTTCCGCGGGATAAAAACGTTCAATAGGCTGCACTTCCGTCACCACGGGCTTTTTATACTTCTTACTTGCATTGATTTTTTTGATGGCCTCCTCAATGATTTGTTTTTCCTTTTCATTCCGGTAAAAAGCGATGGAGCGGTAATGGGTTCCCACATCATTTCCCTGGCGGTTTAAACTGGTTGGGTCCATGCTGGCAAAATAAGCATCCACCAATGTTTCAAAGCTGATTTGGGATGGGTCGTAGTACACCTGAACACATTCCGCATGCCCGGTTTTACCGCTGCATACTTCCTCATAACCCGGGTTTTTGGTTTGTCCGCCTGCATAACCGGAAACGGCATCACGTACACCTTTGAGCGATTGAAAAACAATTTCAGTGTGCCAGAAGCAGCCCTGTGCGAATGTAGCGACCGCTTCTTTTTGTGTGGGTTTCCGCTGATCGCCGACGGGGATACGGAGGTCTGGGGAACGCTGCGCGCATGACAAAAGCGAAAGGCTGATTGCAATGCTGGTCAGGAGTATTTTCATGTTACAAATATTCAGCAATATAACAGTTGCCGCAGGATTTGGTTGTATAGATCATGTTAAAGCGGATATCTATGCCCAATGGTTCCCGTTTGCGATTAACCTGTATCTTAGCAAGCCAACAGTACCACTTGGTTTTTTCATATATGAAATATACCCTTGATCAATTCCATCATATCTTCTTTATTGGCGTTGCAGGCGCGGGCATGAGTGCGCTGGCACAATACCTCGCAGGATCCGGCAAACAGGTTAGTGGCAGCGACCGTTATTTTGTACCCGGGCTCGAGAACGAAACGAGAGATAAACTCGAAGCCGCCGGTATCAGGTGTTTTGAACAAAACGGTTCCGGCATCAGCCCTGAAACCGACCTGGTAGTGGTATCAACCGCAGTGGAAAGTACCGTGCCGGAAGTGCAGATCGCGATGCAGCAATCCATACCAATCTTAAAGCGCAGCGAATTGCTGGCCATCATTGCCGAAAGCCGGAAAACAGTTGCCATCGGTGGCACTTCAGGTAAGAGCACTACAACCGCGATGCTGTTTCACATCCTTACGGTGGCAGGAAAAGACCCCAGCATCATTAGCGGCGCAGGGCTCACAAGCCTGATCAGGCAGGGCCTGATCGGAAACGCGCATGTGGGTAAGGGCGACTGGCTGCTGATTGAGGCCGATGAAAGTGATGGGAGCATTGTGCAATACCATCCGGAAATCGGGGTGTTGTTAAACATTGATAAAGACCACCAGGAACTCGAAGAACTTAATCATATTTTTTCGCAATTCAGGGACCATTGCAAAGACCGTTTTATCGTCAACCGCACACATCCGCTTGCTGCGAACTTATCGAAGAACATTGTACATGATTTTTCGGCTGATGAAGCCATTGACGCCGGTTACAAGTCTGCCGGTTTTGAACAGGCCGGCGATGAAATCAGGTTTACGGTCAACGGGCATGCATTTTTGTTGCATACTGTGGGACGGCATAATATGGAAAATGCGCTGGCAGCCGCGGCCGTAGCCCATCAACTTGGGGTTCCGTTGGAAATATCATCAAAAGCCTTATCGGGATATGAAGGGATTTACCGCAGGCACCAGGTTTTGGGAAATGCCAACGGTTTAATCGTGATAGATGATTACGCCCACAACCCGGTGAAATGCGCGTCATCCATCCAGGCATGCCAACCCCTTGCGCCCAAACTGGTGGCCTGGTTCCAACCTCACGGTTACGGGCCCACGAGGTTTTTGAAAGATGATTTTATTCATGAATTCGCCAAAGCGCTCAGGCCCCAGGATGAAATCTGGATGAGCGAAATATATTATGCCGGGGGCACTGCAACCAAAGACATTTCATCGGCCGACCTGGTGTCAGGTATCCGTGACCTGGGCAGGCAGGCATTTTTTGTAGCTGACAGGCAGGAATGGATACAGGCTGTGAAACCGCATATAGAACCGCCCTGCGTGTTATTGCTGATGGGCGCCCGGGACCCCGGGCTTGAATCATTTGGACAGGAAGTTTGGAAATCCTTGTCTGGCGCATAACCTACCAACATGACCACCCTGATCACCCATATCAAATTATTAGCTGGTATTTATGCAGGACATGAACCCCTGCGCGGCAAAGACCTTGCTTCTTTGGCATCCATTGAAGACGCGTTTTTATTGATTGAAGACGGCGTTATAGCCGCTTTTGGCCACATGTATGAACTGGAATTAATGGTGCCCCAACAACCGGCGCATGTAATTGATGCATCCGGACGGATCATCTTGCCTGCCTGGTGCGATAGCCATACGCATCTTGTATTTGCACGCAGCAGGGAGGATGAATTTATTGATAAGATCAGGGGGATGAGTTACGCTGAGATTGCCGCGAAGGGTGGCGGTATCCTCAATTCAGCGAGAAGGTTGCAGGAAACATCAGAGGATGAACTGTTCCGTTTGGCCTGGCAGCGTTTGCAGGAAGCCGCGGCACAAGGTACAGGGGCCATTGACATAAAAAGCGGGTATGGGTTAACGGTAGCGTCGGAATTGAAGATGTTACGGGTGATAAAAAAACTAAAGGAAAAATCTCCTGTAACGGTCAAAGCCAGTTTCCTGGCAGCGCACGCATACCCGGAAGCATTCAGGGATGACCATGAAGGGTATATCCGACAGATCATTGATGAGATGCTGCCCGTGATCGCCGCGGAACAATTGGCTGATTATGTGGATGTGTTTTGTGAGAAAGGATTTTTTTCCGTGGATGAGATGGAGCGAATATGCAGGGCGGCCGCCGCTTATGGTTTGAAGCCAAAATTGCATGTCAACCAATTGAACAGCATCGGTGGCATTGAAGCGGCCGTTAAGCTGGGCGCGGTATCGGCAGACCACCTGGAGACCATGACGGATGATGATATCCGGATACTGTCGGCTTCATCAACCATCGGCACATTATTGCCCAGCGCGGCTTTTTTCCTGCGCATGCCGTATCAGCCCGCACGCCAGCTCATTGATGCCGGTACGGCCATCGCCCTGGCATCAGATTTTAATCCAGGGTCATCACCCAGTTTCAATATGAACTTTGTGCTTTCGCTGGGTTGCATACAAATGAAAATGCTGCCTGAGGAAGCCATCAACGCGGCAACCATCAATGGGGCCTGTGCCATGGAGTTATCGCGCGAATTGGGCAGTATCGCCCTGGGAAAACGTGCGAACCTGATCATGACCCGTCCCGTGCCATCCCTTGCATACCTGCCGTATGCCTTTGGATCAAACCATATTGAACAGGTCATGATTGACGGCGTCTTTGTGTAATGCCGCCAATCTGTTATCTTTCGTATCATACCAAAATAATGCAAAACATATGAGCCAAGCATTGATTGAATGTGTGCCCAATTTTTCAGAAGGTCGCGATATGCAGATCATCCGGCAGATCACGGATGAAATTGAAGCAGTGGAGGGCGTACGGTTATTAAATGTGGATCCGGGTAAAGCTACAAACAGGACTGTGGTGACATTTGTGGGACCTCCTGAACCGGTCATCGAAGCCGCTTTCCGCGCCATACGCAAAGCGGGCGAATTGATAGACATGAGTAAGCACAGCGGCGAACACCCACGCATGGGCGCAACCGATGTTTGTCCGCTCATACCCATTGCACATATCAGCATGGAAGAAACAGCTGCGTATGCGCATGCGCTCGCAAAAAGGGTTGGGTCTGAATTAAACCTGCCTGTATATATGTATGAATCGGCGCAACCCAATAAGGATAGGAGCAACCTGTCGGTGATCCGTGCAGGTGAATATGAAGGGTTACCCAAAAAAGTGACAGACCCATCCTGGAAGCCTGATTATGGCCCGGCCGCATTCGATGCCAAACGCGGCGCGACGGTGATCGGTGCCAGGGATTTTTTGGTGGCATATAATGTGAACCTTAATACCACATCCACGCGGAGGGCAAATGCCATCGCGTTTGATGTTCGGGAAGCGGGCAGGGTAAAGCGGGAAAACGGTAAGCTGGTAACAGATGCCGATGGCAAGGCCGTAACGATTCCCGGCAGTTTGAAATCTGTAAAGGCCATTGGTTGGTTCATCGAAGAATATGGCATCGCCCAGATATCCATGAACCTGACCAACATCAATGTAACGCCATTGCATATCGCGTTTGATGAAACCTGCCGCAAAGCGGAGGCGCGTGGGATACGCGTTACCGGTAGTGAGTTGGTGGGATTGGTACCATTGAAATGCCTGACAGACGCGGGCCGTTATTTCCTGCACAAACAACAAAGGTCAACCGGTGTCAGTGAAGATGAACTGATCCGGATTGCCGTAAAAACGATGGGGCTTGATGAACTGGCGCCATTTAACCCGGAGGAGCGCGTTATTGAATACCTCCTCAAGGATAGGGGCAAGCAGAAACTCATCGGCATGAACCTATCGCAATTTGCGTATGAAACAGCCAGCGAAAGCCCGGCGCCCGGAGGTGGCTCTATCTCCGCATACATGGGTTCATTGGGAGCCGCGCTGGCCACGATGGTGGCGAATCTCTCTTCTCATAAAAAAGGTTGGGATGAGCGCTGGAAAGAATTCAGCGATTGGGCAGATACCGGCCAGTTTTATACTACAGAATTATTGCAGTTGGTAGATGCCGACACCGAAGCTTTTAACGGCATCATGGCAGCTTTCGCATTGCCTAAATCTTCGGAAGAGGAAAAGCAGGCCAGGAAAGCAGCGATACAACTCGCCACTAAAAAGGCCATCGACATACCCTTCAGGGTTATGGAACTGGCGCATGGATCCATGCAACTGATCAGGGCCATGGCTGAAACCGGCAACCCCAATTCCGTGTCTGATGCGGGTGTAGGCGCTTTGTGCGCGAGGGCTGCCATTATGGGCGCATTTTTAAATGTGAAGATCAACGCTTCAGGGTATGATGATAAGGAATATGTGTCTGAGATACTCAGGAAAGGCACAGCCATTGAAGCGGAAGCCATGTTGATGGAGCAGCAAATTCTCGAATCTGTAAACAAAACCATATCCGCGTCATGAAAGGAATCAACATGGTTTTGATATGCTGCATGTTTGGCATTTTTCAGGCAAAGGCCCAAAAGGATTTTACGGGGCTTATCAAGTATAAACTAACGGTGGAGGGTAGCCCGGAATCAAGGACGGATTCCATGTTTGTATGGATAGACGGCATGCGTGCAAGGTTGCAGATGTTTCTACCCGGGGATTCCGCCGGAAGCCCGCCAAAGGAAATTGTGTATGTGGAGGATCTGGCATCGGGCCGCTCCCTCCGCATTGACCCGGCTACAAAAACTTTTGTGGAAGACAGCGTGCGCATGAGCAGGGTTTACCCTTTCAGGAATACCAACAGGTATGGAATGGTAGAGCGCTGGCTAAGTTTTGTGTACCAGGCCCCGCCAGACAGTAAATCCATAAAATCAGTGGAATGCCAGGGCAGCATTGAATACATGCATGCAGCCATGACGGATTACGCTTTCTTGGGTTATCAGCCTGTGATAGTGGATGGGAGGCTGGTGCTCGATTTCAGCATCACAAAAATGGATGGCACCAAACCAAGGGTTTATGCGTATGAGATACAAAGGATAACAAATGTTTCGCAATTGTTCAACCTCGAGGGATACACGAAGAAGTAACTCAGTCTTTTTAAAGCAGTAAGAGCGAAGTTTTGGAGATATTCTTTCCGCCTTCAGCAATCAACATAGCCTGGTAAATTCCTGGTGACAATGAAGCAGTCCTTGCAATTGTGTATTTGTTTGTGCCAGGCTTTATTAAGAACCTGCTACGGTCAATGCATCTTCCCGTCATATCAATCAGCATACAATCCGCCACTTGCTGAACAGGCGCGTAAACGGTCAGGTATGCCTGGCCGTTAGTAAGCGGGCCTGATGATAAAATCTCCAGGTTTTGAGTAGTTGCCGATAAGCGTACAATTGGTGAATATGATTCCCTGCCATCCATTTGCTTCATATGTAAGCGGTACCAGACGCCGTTTCCTGCAGGGTTTTGATCATGGGCATCATAGCGTTCCAAGGAACTGGTACGGTTCCGTGCCGGCCAGAAACTTATCTGCTGAAACGTCCTTCCGTCTAAACTTCTTTCCACAGCATAACCATCCATCCCGGTTTCCTGGTCAACCGTCCACTGCATCAGTACCCGGTTATTTGACTTATGGGCCCTGAAGTCAATAAGCCTGACCGGTACTACGCCGCAAGATGGGAAGGATGTACAGTTATTAGTAATTACAGATCCTGTTTGGGTTTGCAGGGCCTGCAGAAAAGATTGCCCGCGGATGCAAATATCTTTTACATGGTAATCAAGAAAGGGCAGGAGGATGTCCATGATATTTCCGAATACCTGGGTTGTGCTGATGGGGGAGCTGTTGCAACCAGAACTGATTTGTCCGAATACACAGGTGCCATTGTTATTCGAAAACTGGCAATGCGTGGCGCCTGTGATATTCACCTGTGTTTTGCAGGAGTTGGGGATATTATTGAACATGGCTGTTTGTACCGATGGAGCCACAATGCAATCGTTGCTCCCGGAGAAAAATAAATTGGGTTTATTCACCAGCAACGCCGCGCTGGTTGCCGAAGGATTGGTTTCGGCGGCCGCGAAATTAAATACGGCATCTACGGCAGGGCCTTCTGCAGCGGCCAGTATGCTGCTCCCGCCCCCCATGGAATGTCCGGCCACTGCAGCTTTGGGCCAAACACGCTGGTAGAGAAATGAGCTGCTGTTACTATTTTCCGCTTTCAGTTGGGCGCATAAAAAGTAAAGGTCTTTACCAAAAGCCCCGTGTGATGGAAGGAACCCTGATTCAGTAGTTGGAACTGCCACCACATAGCCATTCCTGGCAAGGGAATCACCAAGCCATGCATAAGCTGATGCCGGGATGACAAAGCCATGCCCGAACACCACAATGGGAAATTTTTGAGCACCCGATGCAAGCGGTACATTATTCCCCGCTTGGTCTGCCGGATAATAGCACTCAAAAGGTATGTTGCGGTTACTACGGGATGGATCGGTAAAACTGATATTTCTTTTTCCGACCGCGTATTGTTGCGCAGACGCACCAATGCTGTACAGGCAGGCAAAAATCAGTAGTCCGATAACCATTTGCATACAGAATAGGGGCCTGTTGGGCTTACCTACATAATTGATAATCATTTGTATAAGTTTAACTTATGTATTTGGGGGATGGGAAATCGAAGGGTTCGGGACGTATGATCTAACAATCAAGCATGTATAAGGTTCAATCACACGAATTACGTACTAAATTAAACAAAAAACTCATGTAAATTACAGTTGCCCGCAAGAATTAACCTTAAAATTTATCACTATGTCTGCAGCATTGCAGGTATGGCAAATACGCTTATCCTCATTGAGGAATGATTGCCAGGCCAAAGGTTTGCGAAAAGGGCTGATCAATTTTACCTACGAATGGTACTTTAAGCGCCAGTTCAGGAAAATGGACATTTTCTTTCCCGATTTTTCCAGCCATGTGCAGGATACGGTATTAAAGTCGATCCATCATGATGCGCATGAAAACCAGGAGTCATCTTTTTTCCTGATCAATAAGGCGTTTTACAAAATCCCCTTGCGGTTTTCAGACATTCATTTGCTCGATATTGGCTGCGGGTCCGGTAAGGCCATGGTGATGGGCATGAAGCATGGGTTCAAAGAAGTTTCCGGGGTTGACCTTGACCTGGAATCTTTACAGCAGGCCGAGCATAATTGCGCGCAAATGCGTGCATATGGCAGCGATACCGGTTACCACCTGCATACCGGTGACGCCAGTGTATTTGACATTCCCCATGGCGTGAACCTGGTATATTTATTTAACCCGTTTGGCATCTTAACCCTTAAACAGGTACTTGCTAACGTAAATGCATATGCGAAAAATACGGGTTCGCCGGTTTTTGTGATTTACCTGAACCCCAAACATGATTTTGTTTTTTCAGAATTGGAAGGTTGCCGGAAATTATATTCCAGTTTTTTCAAGGCTTCCCGGCCTGAGATGAATATATACCGGATCGGGTAATTTATTCAACCGGCTTATACTCAAATACCAGAACGGCATTTTCCTCAAGGTTCGCGCTGGAAAAGAGTTCATATCTTTTTTTACCGGCTGTAACTACTACCAGGGCTGTGTTGGGGGGTATACTGCCCAGGTTTTCGGCATACATCGTGATCTTGTGCAGGTCAGCATCCTCATCTAATGTGATATTCAGGTTAATGGCATCTTCCGTGAGCCTTTTCTTATTGACCAGTAGTTTGCCATTATAATAAATGGAAACGGTATCGTTATCCACCACACCATTATCATACACTTTGATGTTGATATTCCGGACATTTACCACCAACCGGCTCATTTCCTTGTTTTTCCGTTCCAGGAGTTTCTGTACCGGTTTAGGCTGATTTTGCGCGAGGGGTTTTAATTGAACCGTATCTTTTCGGGTAAGCTTTACCGTTGTGTCAAGCTTTGGCTTTGCTTCCACAGGGTTCTTTTTGATGGGTGGCGCGGGTTTTGAAGGTTTCTTAACCTGGGGTGCCGGAGCTTGCGGCCTGACAGGTTTTACCGGCGTTGTCACTTTAGGCTTTACTGGTACCTTTGGTTTTGGCTTAACAATCGGTGGCTTTACTGCAACAGGCGGTTCGGTTGCCCTTGGGGCTTCGGGTTGTGGCTCCTTTTCTTTCGTAATATATTTTTCAGGTTCGAAGCAGGGGCTGTCGGATCCCGGAATGGTATTTGGCTTGCCGGACGTTTTGCTCAGGCTTACACGCACTGCCTGGCTGATGCCCATATAGGACCCAGGGCTGTTCTTTAAACCGATCACGCCCCTTAACCGGTGCGGGGAAGTAGACTTGTCGAGCCAGAACTTCATCCGCATCAGCACATGCTGGCCTTCATTTTCATAAAAGCCTGTACCGTTGAGTACCCAGTATTCTTCTGTTTTATCGTAATATCCTTCAAAGTAAGCCCTGCAATGGCTTCTTTTATTCATCAGGAGATAGTCGTACGTGTAGCCGCAAATTTTGTTTCCTTCCTGCCTGATATTCAGTTGGAGCCATTCATCATCCATCACACCTTCCCAGGTACCCGTGATCGACTGGGCATTTCCCTGCAAAGAGGATAGGAGCAGCCAGCAAATTGTAGAAATGTGTAGCAATATCTTCATGGGCAAGGTTTGTCTATTCCAAAATTCCGCTATTTACTGTGTCCACCATAAAATAATATATAAAAATATTCGTTAAGAAATTGATATTAAACAAATCCATCAGATAAAATTACATGCCTGATGTTTTTGCAGGTATCCATCCAAACAACTTGTACCATGAAAATGACTTCTACACAACAGGAAATTTTATTGTTTACCAATACCCGTTTCTGCGCGAGGATTGGGTTCACTGAACATCAGCCAGGTATGCCATTGATGGGCGCCGGGCATGATATGCTGGAAGATGCTTGTTGGAAAGGGTTGATTCCACACGCGCTTCCGGAACTGACTGTCAGGTCGGCCGGGCAACCGGTAAGCCTCTGGGAGATCAGCAGGGCCGTAAATTTTCTTGATTTACAGTTCGCGGAATGCCCCGGCAGGATGGTCAGTGAATTATCCATTAACCCATATTTGTTTCTTTCAACCAGGCGTTTAAATTAACATTCAAGGTTCAACCCTGATCCTGTACCGGATGGCTGTGGTGCCATCAAAGACAAGCTCAATATAATACAAAGATTCGTGCTTAACCGGCACATACAATGAATACAGGTTCCCGTCGCGTGCAAAAGCCGCGTATTGCTGTTTGCGCATGGCCCATTCGTCTGTTACCCATTCATATTTTTTCTTCCCCGTTTTTTGCCAAACCTTCACCGGGGGGTTCCTGAAAATATTGCTGTTCACCTGGATCTTTTCAATGTTTTTCAAATAGTAAAATGAAAACAGGATGCTATCGCCTTTCCTGCATTTGACGACGCCTGTTGCAGGTGAAACTTCATTTACCTGGTCAAGCACTTTTGCGGAAAAGTAAAATGGCTTATTGAAAAACTGTTCCTTGCTGAATGGTAAAGGTTCAACCTGGAAGCCTTTTTTGGGATAATGGTTCCTAAAAAAACGGTCTTGTTTCTGCAACCAGTAGTAAGGTTCAAATTGCCTGACATAGGACGTCAGCAAACCTTCATCGTCCTCCGTGCAATAACCGGCGGCCCAGGTTGGATCGCAGTAGTACCAGGATGAGTGGATGTAAATGGCGTTCCAGAAATGGTTCGCACCCATATTGTTTCCAATCTGGTATGGTTTTGTGCGGGCGTAGCCTTGTATGTACTCGCAGGGTATGTACATCAGGTCGCATAATTTCTTGTATAATTTCGCATATCCTTCAGCGGTAGTTTTTCGCGAAGACATAATTTTCCGGAGGTAGCCTGTTTCCCAGTTTTTCATAAGCATGCCACATTCAGGGTTATTCCCGCAATCAGGCTTATCCAGTTCATCGCCCCGGTTCACAAATTTGTAGTCGTACCTGATTTGGTCGGTAATCCATCTAAAAGCTGCCCTCGCCCTGCTCAGGTCGTCGGGGAAAGCGTCCACTATCTTTTCAGCCAGCGTGATAAAATTTTTCTCTTTGGAAAGCGATTCGGCAAAACGGTCGGCATTCGATAAAAACACGGAATCATCCACAGCCTGGGCGCTAATTGTCAGACTGAACATGGAAAAAATGCATATGGCAATAAACCTGTGCAAGCAGGAGGGGGTTAAAGAATTTGGGGTACCCATGGTTATTACCGTATAGGAAACCTGCCCCAAATCCTTGTTAAGTTACTGAAATTCGGTCCTTTTTCCAATAATTCAGTTTAATTGGTTACATAATAGTCACAGCCCCAAAGGCTGATTTTCGGGAACAATAGCCTATTTTTGGGGAGTGATTTGAATTGGAGGGCAAGGATTATTTAACTCAAAAAAGGCAGTTTTTTTCTGCCAGTTTGTATGAAGAAGACCCGTTTATTTTCCCTGGCCATCCTGGCCATGAGCTTCGCAGCTTGTAAAAAGGATTATGTCGACACAACTGAACCCCCGGGGCCTCCCGTAATCCTGCCCGTTGTTGTGCCACCTGCTAATTCAGACAGTAGCCTGGTGTTGGGTAACCCAAGCGGTGCCACAACAGATCCGTCTAACGCCAACGACTACCTGATGAGGGAAACATATTATACCTTATCGTATGACCGTGACCGCGGGATACCCAATTGGGTAAGCTGGCATTTATCGGCCGACGACCTGGGTAATATACCCCGCCAGGATGACTTCCGTGCCAATCCATCCCTGCCTTCAGGTTGGTACCAGGTACAGAATTTCAGCTATAATGGCGGCGGTTTCGACAGGGGGCACCTTTGCCCTTCAGCCGACCGTACCGCATCGGTTTTGGCAAATTCTTCTACTTTCCTCATGACCAATATCGTGCCACAGGCCCCATACCACAACCAGGTAACCTGGGCGGCATTAGAAGATTATTCGCGCGGTTTGATCAGCAGTGGCGCCAATGAAACCTATACCATCGCCGGCGCTTATGGCGTGGGAGGTTTAGGCAATGCCGGATTGTTGAACAGCATCGACAACGACCGTGTGGCCGTGCCCGCATTCCTTTGGAAAGTGATTGTGTTATTGCCCAATGGTTCTGATGACCTGAACCGCATTACCACCAGCACACGCGTGATCTCAGTGATCATGCCAAATACCAACCAGATTGAAAACAACTGGCGCAACTACCGGGTATCTGTAGACGATATTGAAGCAGTAACCGGCTATGATTTGTTATCTGAATTGCCCACATCTATCCAGGCAGTCATAGAAGCGCGTGTTGATAACTTGTAAGATACATCTGTCGCTCCCGATAAAAAAAGCCACTGAACATTCAGTGGCTTTTTTGTATGCTGTTGACAGGTTTAATTGACTTGCATTTTCTCAGTGTGTAATGTGCCATCCTCCGCCCGTATCATCAGGATCATGAACCCTTTGGCGCTTGATGGGATATTGAGTTGGTAACGGCCCTGGCCAGGTTGCACCCGGATAGATTGTTGCATGATCCGTTGGCCGGCCGTATTTAATAAGCTTACCTGAACCCATTGGTTGCTGTCGGATGTAATGTCGGCCTGGATGGACTGTCCCGCCCTTGCAGGATTCGGGAATACGCGTTGAACAAAGGACGCGCCCTTGTTGAATGTGAGTCGTATGACTTTGGAGTATTGGTATGTGCCATCGAGGTCAACCATTTTGAGCCTGTAAAAAACAGGTTGACCAAACAGGATATCCGCATCAGTAAACTGGTATGCATGGCTTGTCTGGCTAAAACCCTGCGCCTGGACCCTGCCGATGCTGCTGAACCGAACCTGGTCGGTGCTTCTTTCAATCACAAAATGGCTGCTGTTTATCTCAGAACTGGTTGACCAGGTCAACACTGCCGTCCAGTCTTTTGCTTGTCCTGTAAAACTGGTTAGCAACACAGGTACTACACAGGAAGTGGTGGGCTGGAATCCGTCAAGTCCGGGATCAGAATCAATGCCATCAGTTAAGAACGGCGCAAAAGTGACGGGGCCTGAAATGCCGGCGGCGATTACTACCGGGTCGGTGGATTCAAACCAGTTGCAGGTTGCGTCGAAAGTGGCGTCATGCGTGTTACCGATATTAACGGTATTTCCGGTGAATGAATTAAAGTGGGCCTGGTTGTTCACGCTGGCTGGGTTGGGGTCGGTCAGCGCGATGCCTGCCGCGTTGTTTTGTATGAAATTGTTGAGGATGATATTGCCTGAATTGGTAGCCGTACCAACCAAACGGATACCAATAAACGAACTTCCCTTTATGGTATTTTCGAGGATGGTTTGATTGCCTTTCAGGATGCTGATGCCCTGGAAATTATTTTCAGCAACATTGGCCCTGAACAGGTGGCCATTGCTGCCTGTAATCACGATGCCTGTGGTGCTGCAATTGGCCACATAATTGTAACTGAATTCAGAACTGTTTTCGAGGTTACCGTCAAAATAAATCCCAAATCGGAAGCCGGTCACGTGGTTGTTTTTTACCAGGTAGCTATGCAGGCGCAACGGGCCATTGGCCCTTGTAGCGATGCCTGCCTGTTGCACCAAAGGTGTGGGGATACCAATGACTATGTTGTTGATGATGACCGTATTCAATCCCCTGGCTTCAATCCCCCTGAGTTCGGTCCCCGCGTTTACGGTGAAACCATCCACAGTGATGTTATCCCTCGATTGGCCATAATAAATGGCGCCATTGATGATGGATTCATCTGTGCCCCTGTTGATCGGAACAGCCGCAGGTCCTGCGGGTATGCCAAATTTCGCACCCCTTAATGTGAGTGGTTTATTGATTTCAAAAACAGTAGTGTAAGATCCTGCGTCAACATAAATGGTATCCCCATTTGCCGCGGCATTTATGGCAAAGAGGATAGTGGCAAAAGGTTGTGCAGCCGTGCCCGGGTTTGCATCATTACCAATGGCAGTGGTGAACACATCACCGGTTTGGGATGCATCATTTACGTACCAGGTATTGGCGAATGTTACTTGTGTGGATAACAGGATTGCACATAGGGCAACCCATGCTTTGGGTAAAAAATCTGTCATAACAGGACGGTTTGATAAATAAAATAAGGGGAGCGGAGGAGCTGTTCAGAGGAGTTGAATTCATTATAAAATTACGGCATTTATAGTTATAAGTCTGCAAATATTTTGGTCATTCGGGCAGAAAAAAAACCGTATTTGGCGTTGATTTTCCCCTTTTCGCCTTCCATTGGGCCATTAGGTTTGCCGCCCAGTCTTGCTTTCGCGTTGCTGATAGCGCGAGGGTTTGAGATGGTTCGCGTTTTGGTTTATGAGGAAGGGCTGTTCTTTAGGGCGGCCCTTTTTTTTCTCCGGAATTGAAAATGGAGTCTGGGCTTTTTCTCATGACTACAAGAGGTAAAAGGCAAAAATCAGGGGTGTAAACCATTTGCTGCTGTTTCGATAGGGATGCAGTTTTGTGATAGTTGCTGGATGCATCCTTCAGGTCGTTTAACCCGGGATATGATGAGCAGGGGATGATGCAGGAACTGACGGAAAACAGGGGATCGCTTTTCCCTGTGGCTACAACAGCGTCTGATCTGTATCGTAGGACATACCAAAAACAAACAAATAATGAAAACCTTATGTAGTGTTTTGCTCAGCCTTTTGGGATTCGCATCATTTGCCCAACCCAATAACCCATACCAGAAAAGGGGTGCTGAATTTTTTTCATCGGTGTTGATGATCGGAGAAAATATCCAAAGTGGTTCAGTAAAGGAATTCAACGAAGAATTCATTCAGGCTTATGCAAAAAAAGTGCCTTTCCCTGTTCAGGCTAACCTGGAGCTGGCCGTTCAAGTGTATAAGCAATTGCATGATCCAGCCTTTAACCTCGACAGGTTGATTTCAACCGCCCGCGTGTCTGACGCAACAAAGAAATTCACGTATCAATTGTTGAATCCCAGCCTGGGTAAAGGGGAGACCATGCAGGGCTATTTAACCAAACTAACAGAGCAGGTGAATCAAACCAGCCTCGATCCATTGGAAAAGGAAACGTTATTGACTTTAAACGCGCTCAGGTATGAACTTGAAACAAACTTAAGTGCCAGAAGGTCTTTATGCGACCTGGAGTTACCAAGCGGATACACATTGAATGTATCTAATGGAGTTTGTATTGCCGCTTTTGCGGTCGCTGGTGCATACATAGGGTACCATGTGTGTGGATTGAAATGTGCTGTTGCGGGAGCAGTAATTGGTGCAGTTGTAGGTACCGTTGGTTCAATATCCGGAACAAAAGATTAGCAACTTGGGCACGGCATTTCGTTAAAACTACATCCACATATGAGAAAGTTTTTCGTTTGTTTATCCTTGCTGGCAGTTACAACCTGCACGGCACAGGAAATCAGGGTTAATACCGGAATAGGTATGCTGATCGCGTCAACCCCGGAATGGAAAAAACCTGTTTGGTGCACTTCTTTTCAAATGGGGTATGAGTTTCCGTCTCGCCGGAAATTATATGGCATCCTGATGCTGCAACATATGCAAATGAAATACGCTTTCGACCATACGGCTGATGGCCAGGCCTTTTTCACGTCCCGTTTTTTTTCCGTACCTATTATGGCCAGGAAATATTTTATCATGCCTGGCAAGTTTAATCCCAGGCTGTATATGGACCTGGGTATACAGCCACAATTTGGTTATCACAACCGCGTGGAGTTCCGGGCCAATCAAACAAAGCGACTGCAACGGCAGTCTGTGGGAGCATTTAGTGCAGGTGCTATTATACAGGTGGGGTATAAGAGGCCATTAGACAGTTTCATGGAGATAGAACTTGGGTTTGGTTTCGGATCCGATATCTGGGCTACCCGAAGCGCTAAAAACAGGATTGTCTGGCAGGAGAACAGGCAGATGTTACAAGTCAACTTTACCCGTAAGTTATGAGGGCTTTGTGCATCGCCTGTTCCCTCCTGGCTTCTATTTTCGGATATGCCCAACCGGTAGTTCCGTCATTGGAACCGGGGCCTGAAAGTAATGATTCCGTGTACCTCTACATATTTGGCAGGGGATCAGATGCGAAATCCGCAATTTTATCCGCGCATTTTAACATCAGCGGTTCGCTCATATCGCATGTGGGTATTGGAGTTGTTGTTGACACCGGGATCGCGGTTGCGCATGTGGTGAATGATGCGGGCAACAGGGAATCGGCATTATGGATTCAATCTGTTAATGATTTTATGTTGGTACCCGGTATCCGCTATGCTGCCGTATGGCGAAGGTTGATCCATCGTTCCGAATTGCAGAAAATCAATGAGCAGGTCAAAGCCCTTTCACTGCAATTCGTATCATTCGATTATGATTTTCAGATTGGGGGGCAGAACCGGTTATACTGTTCTGAATTTTGCGCGTTGCTTTTGTGTGATGTGTTCCGGGGAGATGAAATGTGTGAACCTGTACGGAAAACACTTCATGATGCCTTATTTGAAGCATACCTGAACCGTGAGATTTTTATATATTACCCGGTAGATTTTTTCATACCTGGAGGCCGGTTTCACTTGTTATGGGAATGGAGCCGGTGAGTGGAAAAGTGGAAATGACCATACTGAGTTCGCAACAACTTGATTGTCAACGTATTTTGCAAAATGTTTGAGCACATCGTAGGAAGAATTGATTTGGAAGGATTGAGTTATAGCGTTAACTTCGGCAAACAAACAGCTCAAAATTTTTGCACATGAAAAAAGTATTGTTATTGGCGATTGCCAGTTTGGGTTTAACGCAATTAATACATGCCCAGGAGAAGCAGGCCAAACAGCAAACGTCGGCCGCTGTAGCGGAAGCATTACCTGCCAGTGAAGCGGTTTCTGATGAAGAAACAAAAAGGAAAATGCAGGAATCACAGCAGCCCCAGGCTGTTAGCATGACCGAGGCAGAAGCCATTACCAATGGCCGTGAAGCCGAACGCCAGGCCGAAAGGGCAGAGCGCAAACGCCAGGTTGAAATGAACAGCAACATGACTGAACAGGAAAAAAAGGAAGCATACCAGAAAATGAGGGATGCGGAAAGGGCTAAAGTAGAACAAACCGTAAAGCCGGTTGAAAAGAAAGCACAACCAGCCCCCACTCGAAAGGCTGTTAAAAAGGCTGTTCCTGTAAAAGGTTAATAATCAAGTGATAATATTGTTTAAAGCCGGGATTTTCCCGGCTTTTTTCATGTACCTAAAACTCAGCTGAATTTACGGTATAAGAGAAAAATTATATTTCTGTCCATTGCATAAAAATAAACCGGCAAAATTGACGTTATATCCATGTTATCCATAAAAACCAGGCAGCATCAAGCTGCTTTGCCAACACATGAAGCGCCAAACGCCCCTTTCTTTTATGCTGATCGGGTTATTGTCGGTACTGACAGTAACGCTACATGCGCTTCCATCTGTGAACAGCGATCCTGCGAAATCCCTCAATCCTGATTCCAGTTTTCACAATAATCAACAGAATTCCTGTACCATACCGGTTATGCAGCCCCCGGCGCATCAAACTTATTGCCATGGCACTGCTACACAGGTGGTAGTATTTTCCAGCGATGTTGCCCAAGCCACATATCAGTGGACGAACAGCAATCCTTCTATAGGTTTGCCGGCATCCGGCAGTGGCCATTTGCCTTCATTTGTTGCACAGAATCCAGGCTCCGCCACTATCCAGGCAACTATTACCATCATACCAAGTATTGACAGTTGCCAGGGTTCCCCCGTGAGTTTTATTATTTCCATCAAACCCGCCCCGGATATGGACAGTCTTGTGAACCAGGTAGTTTGTAACGGCGCCGCGATTGATACCATCGACTTTAATGGGAATTTTCCCGGGACAATTTTTACCTGGACCAACAATCTGCCTTCCATTGGTTTGATGCCAAATGGAACTGGCGATATACCTGCATTTCATCCCATCAACAATACATTGCAACCCGTTACGGCAACTATAACCGTACAACCTGTATTAGACGGATGCCTTGGGCCTTCAGGCCAAATGCAAATTACCGTAAACCCTATGGCAAGTTTGGTGCAGCCGCTGAATCGTTTCTTATGCAATGGCGATCAAACCGGGACTGTTCATTTCATTGGCACAACCGGGGCCACATCATATACCTGGACGAACAGCAATACCAGCATTGGTTTGGGCAGTTCGGGAACCGGTCCTGTGCCGGGTTTTATCGCCAGCAATACGGGTAACCAGGCAGTGGTTGCGCAGATAACGGTAACGGCTATGTACCAGTCATGCATAGGTGTGTCAAGGACATTTCAAATTGCCGTTGACCCCACTCCTGAATTATCCATACCCGGGCATGTGCAGGTATGTAACGGATCAAATACCCCATCTATAGATTTTTCATCTACTGTTGCGAATACCAGTTATACCTGGATCAATAATACTACAAGCATTGGCCTTGCGCCCAATGGTACGGGTAATATTTCGCCGTTTACGGCAATCAATCAAACCGATTTTCCAATAACGGCCATCATCCGAATTACAGGATCGGCCAATAGTTGCAGCAGCAGGGAAGAGGCATTGACAATTTCCGTCTATCCCATACCGTTAGTAAACCCGGTGCCAGACCAGGCATTATGCAATGCTTCAATAACAGATTCTATACAATTTTCGGGCCACCAGGGTTTTAATGGGTATACCTGGCAAAATGATCAGCCTTCAATTGGGCTTGATACTGCCGGTACCGGTAATATCCCGGCGTTTGCGGTTTTGAACCAGGGGCAATCAACTATTGAAGCAAACATTACCGTGCAGGCCGTTAATCCGGGTTGCGCAGGGCCCGGCCAGGCGTTCAGCATCCGTGTTTTCCCAACGCCTGATTTGTTGCAGCAAACGGATACCCTCATTTGCAGGGGTGCCAGCATCAGCCTGCAGGCCGCGCAGGCAAGCAGTTACCAATGGACGCCATCTCAATATCTTTCCTGTACCGATTGCCCTTCGCCGGTGAGTTCGGCAACTGGAACCATCCGGTACAAAGTGGAGGGTATAAGTGCAGATGGTTGTGCAGGCTCGGATACGATCCTGGTAAAAGTAGTGCAACGGTTTAATGTACATGTGCCTGCTTCCGATACAATCTGCGCCGGGTCTGCTTTTCAGCTTTCTGCCAGCGGTGCGCACGCTTATGCCTGGTCGCCTGCCGAAAGCTTAAGCGATTCTACTATTGCAAATCCTGTAGCGGCCCCAACTGCTACTACGCGTTACCGTGTGGTAGGGTCAGACCAATACCAGTGTTTCACCGATACGGCATACCTCAGCATAACGGTTGGTGTCATACCGCGTGTGCAGCTTGGCCCGGATCAAAGCCATCCCACAGGCACAGATATCAGGCTTATACCTCAGCTTGAACAGGGGCCTGTCGTCAACTGGTCATGGTCTCCACCCGAAGGATTGAGCTGCACAGATTGCGCGCAACCGTTATTGCGGGTAAGGGAGGATATGGAGTATGTTGTGAGCGCCACCAACCGATGGGGATGCACCGGAAAAGACAGCATTAAGATCAATGCCTTCTGTACATCGGCCCAGGTCTTTATCCCAACAGGTTTTACGCCCGATAATGATGGCTTAAACGATGTACTAATGGTTCGGGGTTCGGGCATACAGGTGAAATCATTCCGCATCTTTAACAGGTGGGGCAACCTGGTGTTTGAAAAAAATAACGGGTTACCCAACGACGCCCGCTATGGATGGGACGGTAAATGGAAAGGGGTGCCGGTAAGCCCGGACGTGTATGTGTATGTGGTGGAAATTATTTGTGACAATGGGGTAGTCAGTACCCTGAAAGGAAATACTACATTGATCAGATAAGCGTTATAGCATTATCCAAATATCCTGACTCATGAAAAACTACAGCTTACGAACGGTTGTATTGGTGCTGCTCATCAGCATCTGCCGGACAGCGGTGGCCCAGGATATTCATTTTTCCCAGTTTTACGATTTGCCCATGTTGCGCAATCCCGCGCTGGCAGGCATTTTTAACGGAAATGTCAGGGTCACGACCGCGTACAGGAACCAATGGCAATCACTTACGGTACCATTTCGTACCATGGCCCTGGGGCTTGAAATCAAGAAACAGGTAGGGCGCAACAGCGATGATTTTATCAGTTTCGGTTTGCAGGCCACGCACGACCAGGCGGGTGATGCGCGACTGAGCCGGACACAGGTATTCCCGGTTTTAAACTATCATAAATCATTAGGTGGAGATAAATCAAGCTATCTGTCTGCCGGTTTTATGGCAGGGCCCGTCATGCAACAATTTGACCCGACCAAACTAAGTTTCGATGACCAATACCAGAATGGCGCCTATAGTTCGTCTAACCCTACCCGTCAGACGTTTACCAATACCAGGTTAACCTATTGGGACCCGGCGGTTGGACTGAGTTTCAGCAGCACAGCAGGGGAGTCAACCAATTATTACATAGGAGTAGGGTTATTCCATTTTACAAAACCCGTGGTATCATTTCAACCCCAGCAAAATATATCGTTATTGCCTAAATATGCCATTAACGCGGGTGTGGCATCCAGGACTTCTGATGTAAGCACGCTGGTTGTTTACGCCGATTATTTCAGGCAGGGCAGCAGCCAAATGGTTCAGGGTGGCCTTATGATCAGGCGTGACCTGAACAGCACGGAAGATGAGCCTTCAACCGCCATTTCAGCAGGTATGTTTTACAGGCTGAACGAGGCTTTGATACCGGTTGTGAAGCTCGATTACCGGTCAACCAGCATTGGCGTTACCTATGATATCAGTATGAGCAAAATGGCCGCAGCAGCCCAGCACCGGGGTGGTTTTGAGTTGACCCTAATATATAAAGGAGGGAAAAAATACAACCCTGATACCGATGCCGTTCGATGCCCGCGATTCTTTTGATCAGAGGTTTTTTATTACCTTCCCTGCATGAAACATGTGAAGTTTTACACAAAGCAGGATATACTTTCCATCACGCGCGTCCGCAGGTTCGAAACCAAACTTGGTGAGCGGATCAGGTTCATTGCCCATGCCGATCAATGGCAGGAAGAATTAAAAGCCTCCGATGCCAAATACGTGATCGTTGGGATCCCCGAAGATATTGGTGTGAAAGCCAACCTGGGCAAGGGCGGCGCAGAAACCGCCTGGCTGCCTTTCCTGCATTCATTCCTGAATATCCAAAGCAATGATTTCTTGAGTGGGGAACAAATATTGCTCCTCGGCCATTTCGATTTTGGTGATATCAAATTCCTGATTGAAAGCAATGCGTATAACGACCAGGAAAAAGTCGATGCTTACCGCCACTCAGTTCAGATGATTGATGACGAAGTGGAATCAGTCATTAAAGCCATCACTTCATGCGGAAAGATACCCATCGCCATTGGTGGTGGCCACAACAATGCATACCCATTAATTAAAGGCGCTGCCAAAGGATTGCATAAATCTGAAAAGATCCCGTTGGCTCAAATCAATAGCATCAACCTCGACGCCCAAAGCGACCTAAGGCCTTCGGAAGGCAGGCATAGCGGAAATGCGTTTACCTATGCCAGCGAGGATGGCTTCCTGGGTAAATATGCGGTCATTGGTATTCATGAAAATTATGTCCCGCAAAATGTACTGATGAAAATGCATGAAGATCCATTTGTGCAGTACAGCACATTCGAAGATATTTTTATTCATGAAAAGAAAAACTTCATCCAGTCTGTTGCGCATGCTACCGGGTTTACGGAAGATTCGTACACAGGTATTGAGTTAGACCTTGACAGTATTGAATATATCCTCAGCAGCGCGCTCACGCCTTCGGGCATTACCGCTTTGCAGGCAAGGCAGTTTATTCACTTCACCGCGACAGATTGTAAAGTGGCCTACCTGCATATTTGCGAAGGTGCCTGCCAGTTGGCTGATGGAAGAAAAGATGAAACAACCGGTAAACTCATTAGTTACCTGGTCAGCGATTTCATTAAAGCCAATGATTTAAAATAAATTTAAGGGAAGAGCGCTTTTTCCAGTTCTTCAAAACTGGCGATTCCGTCCCGGCGCCATGTGGGTTGCCCGTTCTGCATCACCATGAAAACCGGTAATTCCTGTATCTTGAAATGCTGCAGCACTTCTTCATCCTTTCCACCATCTACATTCAGCAAAAGGAAACGGTCGCCATATTTTTCCTGTAATTTTTTCACAACAGGTTCCATCTTTTTGCAAGGTGGGCACCAATTCGCGCCAACATCCACCAACACAATCTTATGCGATGTGATAGCCCCGTTGAATTGCTCCACGGTCATGCCCGGCTTATCTGATGCGCCCTCCACTTTTTTCTGAGCCGACTTCCATGCCATGATACCTCCTTTAAGTTCATACACTTCCTTAAAGCCATCCGCTTTTAATTTCTCCGCGGCTGCGCGGCTCCTGCCACCGGAAAGGCAATACACATACACAGGCTTGTCTTTATCCATAAATGAAACCCGGCGGTTAAACTCTTTTGGGTCGTTCCAGTTGGCCATTAAAGCCTGGCTGATATGCCCGCTGTTAAATTCTCCGGGTGTGCGCACGTCGAGAATTTGTATGTCTTTTCCGCTGCCGATGCCTTGTTCAAACTGTTGGGCATCTATCAGGTTTTTTTGTTGTGCCTGGCATGCATGCAGGAAAAAGACCATGCCGCATATTGTGATAATCGTTTGTATCCTCATGTTGATATTTTTGATGTATGATGTAGATGTGTGATGTATGATGTGTGATGTATGATGTATGATGTGTGATGTGTGATGTATGATGTGTGATGTGTGATGTATGAAGTGTGATGTATGATGTATGATGTGTGATGTATGATGTGTGATGTATGATGTGTGATGTATGATTTGATATGCGAAATGGGCGTAATGCGTTTTACAGGCACCCGGTGCGGCCACCGTCAACAGGTAGGTTAATGCCATTGATATAAGCCGCCGCGGGTGAACAAAGGAATGCCACTGCCGCGCCAAACTCTTCCGGCTTGCCGATGCGCTTCGCAGGAATTTCTGAAATCAGGTCTTGCAATACCTCTTCCGGAGTTTTCCCTGAATCTTTCGCCTTTTTATCAATCACGTAATCGGCCCTAACGGTTTGTGTAAAACCGGGTAATACGTTATTGACCGTAATGCCATAAGCGCCCAATTCAACCGATAAGGTTTTGGCCCAATTGGCTACTGCCGCCCTGATGCTATTGCTGACCGCCAGCCCTGGAATGGGTTGCTTGACAGATGTGGAAATGATATTGATGATCCTGCCAAAGCCAGCTTCCATCATACCGGGCGCAAGCGCTTTAACCAGGGCATGGTTGCATAGCAGGTGGTTGCTGAAAGCCACACTAAATTCATCCAACGTGGCCTGCATGGCCTTACCTGCCGGGGGGCCACCGGTATTGTTGACGAGGATATGCGCCACCCGGCCGCTATCCAGGAATTGGTTGGCAGCTTTGACTACCTGGTTGATATCACTGAAATCAGCCACTATAAAATCATGTACCTGGCCTTTTGACAGGTCAAGTCCTTTCAACGCCCCGGCCAGTTTTTCCGCGTTTCTTGCCAGCAAAGTCACATTTGCGCCCAATAAAGCCAGTTCCACTGCCGATGCATAACCAAGGCCCTGCGTACTACCGCAAACAATCGCGTTCTTTCCTCCCAGTTGTAGGTTCATATCAATTTATTATGCAGCAAAATTATTCATTTCCGCAGTTATCAGCCTGATTCTTATGCTATAGGATGATTTTATCATATGTCATGCATTTCCGGGGTATCAAGTACACATTTTACATGATTGCAGCATCAGATTGATTCTAAACCGGGTATTCTGGGTAATTTTGTGCCCCTTACGCACATTTTACAAAACGTTGTGGAAAAAACCTGCCAACCTCAACCGGGTTGAATCTTATATATTCGCAGGCTTAAACAACCGGGTTCCCGGTTTTGAAAACAGAATCAAACGGCATGTCTGAGAAAGAGAAAATACAAGTGGATTATACCGAGGAGAGCATCCGTAGCCTGGACTGGCGGGAACATATCCGCCTGCGCCCGGGTATGTACATTGGCAAACTCGGGGACGGGAGCAGTCCCGACGATGGCATTTATGTTTTATTAAAGGAAGTCATCGATAACTGCATTGATGAACACACCATGGGGTATGGCAAACAGGTGGAAGTGAGCATCCAGGGAAAGGAAATCACTGTGCGCGATTATGGTCGCGGCATACCATTGGGTAAAGTGGTGGATGTGGTGAGCAAGATTAATACGGGCGCCAAATACGATAGTAAAGCGTTTCAGAAAAGCGTTGGTTTGAACGGTGTGGGAACTAAAGCTGTGAACGCATTGAGCCATTTTTTTAAAGTGACTTCCTTTCGCGATGGAAAGGAGAAGACGGCGACATTTGAAAAGGGCGTACTTGTGAAAGAATTTAAAGAAGGCGCCACAAAGGAATCAAACGGCACAATGGTGCATTTCATTCCGGATGAATCTGTGTTCAAGAATTTTCATTTTGTTCAGGAATACCTCGACAACCAGTTCTGGAATTATTGTTACCTCAATGCCGGGCTGGTCATCAATTTCAATGGCAAAAAATATGTCAGCCGCAATGGATTGCTCGATCTGCTGCAACGAAAAACCAATGAAGATGAAATTCGGTATCCCATCATTCATTTGAAAGGCGAAGACATTGAAGTGGCCATCACGCATGAAAACGCCTATGGTGAAGAGTATTACAGTTTCGTAAACGGACAATTCACAACACAAGGTGGAACGCACCTCGCGGCATTCAGGGAAGGGTTTGTAAAAACCATCAGGGAGTTTTTTAAGAAAGATTATGATGCAGCCGATATCAGGGGGAGCATCTGTGCGGCTGTATCCGTAAGGGTTCAGGAGCCTGTATTTGAAAGCCAGACAAAAACAAAACTTGGTTCGCAAACCGTGTTTGAAGGCGGCCCAAGCATGAAAAATTTTGTGGGTGATTTCCTGGGAAGGGAGTTGGATAATTTCCTGCACCGGAACCCAACCACAGCCGAAGCGTTGAAAAAACGCATTGAGCAAAACGAGCGGGAGCGAAAAGAATTGGCAGGCATCAAGAAGCTGGCCAATGAAAGGGCAAAGAAGGCAAACCTGCATAACCGCAAACTCCGCGATTGCAAATATCATTACAATGACGAACCCAGCGGAAAAGACAAAGACCGCATTATAGAAAAACAAAAAGAGTCGACCATCTTCATCACAGAAGGCGATAGCGCCAGTGGCTCCATCACAAAGGCCAGGAATGTGGATACACAAGCGGTCTTCAGCCTGCGCGGAAAACCACTGAACTGCTTTGGTTTAACCAAGAAAGTGGTGTATGAAAACGAGGAGTTCAACCTGCTGCAACATGCCCTCAATATTGAAGAAGGTTATGAAGGATTGAGGTACAACAATATTGTGGTGGCCACCGATGCCGATGTTGACGGTATGCACATCCGGTTGCTACTGTTAACTTTCTTCCTTCAGTTTTTCCCTGACCTTGTGAAAAACGGGCATGTGTATATCCTGGAAACGCCATTGTTCAGGGTGCGTAATAAACAGGAAACCATTTACTGCTACGATGAACAGGAAAAGCTGGCCGCTGTGACAAAACTGGGAAATAAACCGGAGATCACAAGGTTTAAAGGGCTTGGTGAAATCAGCCCGGATGAATTCGCGCGGTTTATCAATGCTGATATCCGCCTGCAACCCGTGATCATGGAACAGGGCGAGCACATTCAGCAATTACTTGAATATTATATGGGCAAAAACACACCGCAACGCCAGGATTTCATCATTGATAACCTGAAAGTGGAACTAGACCTGGTGGAAGAAAAGGCGGTTGCGGGATAAAACTGTCTAACATTATTTTAAAGCGTATACAAAGCATGATTCATATAGTTTTTAATGAAGCGGATGTAGCTGTTCTCCAGCAGGCTATTGAATTGGAACCGGCCATGGCAGGCGATGTGATCTTAATCAGGGATGATTATGCAGTAGGGCCTTTGGCGGATATATATGTTGCGGAAGGCAGGCAGGCGAGGAAAGACTGGTGGCGGGAAGTGCTTGCGGGAGGTGATTATGAACACCTGGTCGACAAAGAAGGGTATGATGATTATGAAACCATTGCACAGGTGGTTGGCAGGATGCGCAGGAGCGAAGAGGAACAGGTTTGGATTTGGGCCGCCCAAAATAAACATGATGTATGCGGTTATTACTGGCTCCTTCATTTTATGAAAGAGTTCCAGGGTAGGGTGCAAATCCTGTACCTGAATAACCTGCCTTTTATCAACGAAAAGGGCAGTATTTTTTACCCGGTCAATCTGTATGAAATTCCCGCCAAGGAATTTTTAAAAGCCCGCAAACTTGCCAGGGACATTACATTGAGCGAGTTTGAAGTGGACCCGGATGAATGGCTTAAGCTATGTTCAGAAGGAAAAATGGTCAGGTTGTTGGAAGGAGGAAAAAAGCTGGTGCAGGCAGATGAGGATTTTTACGATAACGATTTGAAAAAATTTGTGATGGCCGATTGGCAAAAAGCCTCGAAAATCATCCACCAGTTTCTGGCAAAGGCGAAGCATACTACCGGTGACGCGTACCTGCTTTGGAGATTGAAAAAAATGATTGCCCTCGGCTTGTTTGATGTGCAGGGTAAGGTTGGACATATGAAGGATTTTGAAATCAAATGGAAGTCCTGATGCGGATCAGGGGCATTCACCATATAGCGATCATCGCGGGCGATTATCCGTCATGTAAACGATTTTATACGGAAGTGCTGGGTTTCAGTATCATCCGTGAAACATACCGTCAGGACAGGGATTCATATAAACTTGATTTGTCGGTTAACGGAAAATACCAGGTAGAATTATTTTCATTCCCCGATAGCCGAGAAAGGGCATCCTGGCCCGAAGCTCAAGGCTTAAGGCACCTGGCATTTGAAGTGGATGATGTGGAGGAAGCGGCTGCCGAATTATCGGCGAAAGGGGTAACGGTAGAGCCTGTACGAACAGATGAACTGACAGGAAAAATGTTTTGTTTTTTTCAAGACCCAAGCGGGCAACCACTCGAATTGTACCAGGTATAATGAGTGCCTGCGGGCAAACGGAAATGTGAAAAATTATGGCAAAAAGTAAAGAGAAGGAAGCATACAGTCATACCGATACCGGCATTGGCGGCCAGTACAAAACCTGGTTCCTCGATTATGCCAGTTATGTGATTTTGGAGCGGGCTGTGCCTGCTGTGGAAGACGGCCTGAAGCCTGTACAAAGGCGCATCCTGCATGCCATGAAGGAAATGGATGACGGGCGTTTCAATAAAGTGGCCAATATCATCGGCCAAAGCATGCAGTACCACCCTCATGGCGATGCGAGCATTGGTGACGCGCTGGTGAACATGGGGCAAAAAGACCTGCTCATCGAAACCCAGGGAAACTGGGGCGATGTGCGCACCGGCGACGAAGCCGCGGCGCCAAGGTACATTGAAGCCAGGCTAAGCAAGTTCGCGCTCGAAGTGGCTTTCAACCATAAAACCACCAACTGGCAACTGAGTTATGATGGCAGGAAGAATGAACCTGTAACCTTGCCCATGAAATTCCCTTTGCTGCTGGCGCAGGGTGCCGAAGGTATCGCCGTAGGATTGGCAACAAAAATCCTTCCGCATAATTTCTGCGAACTCATCGACGCGTCCATTAAATACCTCAAAGGAAGGAAGTTTGAAATATTCCCCGATTTTCAAACAGGTGGCAGCATGGATGTCAGTAACTACAATGAAGGTAAACGCGGCGGAAAGATCAGGGTGCGGGCGGTTATTGAAGAGGTTGACAAAAAAACGCTCGTCATCCGCAATGTTCCTTACGGCGTGACTACTACCCAGTTGATGGAAAGCATTGTAAAAGCCAACGACCAGGGTAAGATCAAGATTAAAAAAGTAGTTGACCATACGGCCTCTAATGTGGAGATTTTTGTGGAGTTGGCTCCCGGTATTTCCACGGATATCACCATCGATGCGCTATACGCGTTCACCGATTGCGAAGTGAGCATTTCGCCCAATGCCTGTGTAATTGTTGAGAATAAGCCACGTTTTGTTTCTGTCATCGATCTCTTAAAAATCGCGACCGACAATACCAAGGAATTATTAAAGAAAGAACTCGAAATACGCCTGGGGGAACTCCAGGAGAAATGGCACTACACTTCACTGGAAAAAATCTTCTTTGAGGAAAAGATTTACAAGGAGCTGGAGAAGAAACACGAAACATGGGATAAGGTGATACAAGCCATTGATAAGGCCTTTGACCCTTTCAAAAAGAAACTGAAAAGGGAGATCACCCGTGAAGATATCATCAAACTAACGGAGAAGCCTGTACGCAGAATTTACCGCCTTGATATCGACGAGCTGAACGACCAGATCAAAAACCTGGAAGCCGATATCAAACAGGTTAAGCACGACCTGGCCAACCTGGTTGAATTTGCGATAGCTTATTATGAAAACCTCCTGAAAAAATTCGGAAAAGGACGCGAGCGCAAAACGGAAATTAAGTTGTTTGATGTCATCCAGGCTAAATCGGTTGCCATTGCAAACACACGCTTATATGTAAACTACGCCGATGGTTTTGTTGGTACGGGTTTGAAGAAGGATGAGTTTGTGGCTGAAGTGTCGGACCTTGATGATATCATCGCCATCACCAAGTCGGGCATCATGAAAATTGTGCGCGTGTCAGATAAAGTATTTATTGGGAAGGACATTCTGCATGTTGGCGTATTCCGGAAAGGGGATGACCGCACTACCTATAATATGATTTATGTGGATGGTAAAACTGGCGTCAGTTTTGCCAAGCGGTTTAATGTAACCGGGATCACAAGGGATAAGGAGTATGACATGACCAAGGGGTCAGACAAGAGCAAAGTGCATTATCTTTCTGTCAACCCAAATGGCGAAGCGGAAGTGGTGAAGATTGTATTAAGCCCCAATTGCAGCGCCAAGAAAAAGGAATTCGACTTTTATTTCGAGGAACTGGAAATAAAAAACAGGGGCAGCATCGGCAACCAGGTCACCAAGTACCCCATCAAATCGGTGAAGTTTAAAGAAGCCGGCCGGTCAACCCTGGATGCCAAAAAGCTTTGGTTCGATAATATTTATGGCCGTTTAAATGTAGAGGAAAAAGGGGAATACCTGGGCAAATTCGAAGCCGAAGACCGTATTTTAGTGATCTTTTCGGATGGGTTTTACGAGATCACCGACCAGGAACTATCGCAGCGTTTTGATGTGGAAAAAATCCTGCTGATGGAGAAATTCGACCCGGATAAAATCATCACTGCCGTTTACCTGGATCATGAAAAATTGCAATTTAATATCAAGCGTTTCCGCATCGAAACATCCACCTTGCATAATAAATTCTTTTTTATCAAGGAAGGAAAAGACAACAGGCTGGAAACTGTAACCACCGAATCAGCCCCGATATTAAAGGTGCAATCCGGAAGGGGCCAGCAAATCCAGAAAGCCAGTTTTAAAGTAGATAAACTGGTGGAAGTCATGGGCTGGAAGGCCGTAGGCGCTAAATTGGTAGATTATAACAAGTCGGTTGAAATGGAATGGGAGGTCAGGCAGCCTAAAAACGACCAACAGGCCGAATTGTTTGAATAGACACTGAATTTGTTGAACTTTATCAGGTTTTCTTTGTTTTTGTTGCTTAACAATTTAAGATTTAGTTAAATTCATAGGTTAATACAATATGGGTGTATGCAGGTGATTGGCAACCCATTATATTTGCAACCCGATAAACCAGGCCCGGTAGCGGATACCTGAGTATGGATTAACTTTCTTTGAACGGACTAAACCTGATCGAATGGCCTCGAATGAGTTGAAGAAATATTTTTCTAACCCGATATCCCGTATCATGCGGGTCATCCGGCTTGAGAAAAATGAAATATCGTCTATTTATTTTTATGCCATCCTGGCGGGTCTAATACAACTTACCCTTCCCCTCGGCATCCAGTCAATTATCAGTTTTGTTTTGGGGGGTACCATTTCTACATCCCTTGTCATCCTCATCATCCTTGTAGTGGTCGGCGTATTTCTAACCGGTTTGCTGCAGGTAAACCAAATGAGGCTTATCGAGAAAATCCGTCAAAAAATATTTGTTCGTTACTCTTTTGAATTTTCAGACCGCATCCCGCGCCTCGACCTTAGCGCTATAGACAACAAATACCTTCCTGAACTCGTCAACCGCTTTTTTGATATTGATAACCTCCAGAAAAGTATAGCTAAACTGCTCCTGGAAGTGCCCGCTGCAACGATCCAGATGATCTTCGGGCTCCTGCTTTTATCTTTTTATCATCCTGTCTTTATCTTTTTCGGGGTTGCCCTTTTACTGATTACTTATATGATCCTCCGTGTTACAGGTGCCAGGGGGATGCAAACCAGCCTGAGGGCCAGTGATTTTAAATACGCCGTCGCGGGCTGGCTTGAGGAAATGGGCAGGGTGCTGAAATCTTTTAAGTATTCACGGAATACGCGCCTGAATATCGAAAGGGCCGATGACCTGGTAGAGCAATACCTGCAACACCGTACGGATCATTTCAAAGTGTTATTGTTTCAGTACTGGACCCTCATTGCGCTGAAAATCCTGATTACGGCTGTCATGCTGATTGTGGGCAGTGTGTTACTGGTAAACCAGCAGTTGAATATTGGCCAGTTTATTGCTGCGGAAATCGTAATCTTAATGGTCATTGCATCCGTAGAAAAACTGATCATCAACCTCGATAAAGTGTACGAAGTACTGACGGCAGTTGAGAAACTGAGCAAAGTGGTAGAACTGCCTCTTGAACATTCCGGAAACGTTGTGGCAACAGATACCGGTAAAGGGTTTGCCATCGACATGAACCATGTGAGTTTTAAATATAATCCTGAGGACCTGCACCAGGTGCTGAACGATGTAGACCTGCATATCAAGCCAAACGAAAAAGTCTGCATCATGGGCAGGGCGGGATCTGGAAAATCCACACTACTCCGCTTGCTCACCGGCGCTTACACGCAATTCGACGGTACCATCATCCTCGACAATATTCCTATCACCAATTATAACCTGCAATCACTGCGGTCGCAAACAGGCGTAGTTTTCAGTTCGCATGATATATTCTATGGCACACTCATGGAAAATATCAGCATGGGATGCGATAATATCGATGAACATGATGTGATGGAAGAAGCCGGCAAATTGGGGTTGAAAAACTTTATCTCCCAGTTGCCTGCAGGCCTCGAAACCAAACTGCTCAGTAATGGCAGCCGCCTGCCCAAGAAGTTCGTGCAAAAACTATTGTTGCTCCGGGCATTAGTCAGCCACCCCAGGCTATTGTTGCTGGAGGAACCTTTTGAAGGCATTGAAGACGAGCCAAGAAAGCAAATCATTGATTATTTGCTCCATGAAGATAAAAACCAAACCATGGTGATTTCATGCAATGAGATTGATTTCGCTGAAAAATGCGACAGGGTAATATTCTTGGAGAATGGACGTATTAAGGCAAACGGACACTGGAACGACATAAAGCAATTGATTAAACACTAGTCAGGACCATGAGTTTTATTGAAAAGAAAATAGAAGAAGAGCTACCGTCAACGCGTATACGCTCTTTTGGAAAAATTTACCGCATTACCAAACGCAGTAAGGTGAAGTTCTGGCTGATGGGTATCGGCCTGGGATTGATCGTATTTCTTTTTATACCATGGACGCAGAATATACGCTCATCAGGTTCCATCACCACCTTACGCCAGGAAGAGCGTCCGCAACAGGTGAACAGCGTCATCCCGGGTAAAGTCGTTGCCTGGTATGTAAAGGAAGGTGATTTTGTAAAAGCAGGTGATACCATCATCCAACTGGCGGAAGTAAAAGAGGATTATTTTGACCCGGAGCTGCTCGACAGGACCAAAGAACAAATGACAGCCAAGGAACTATCGGTCGAGAATTATAAGCAAAAAGCGTCTGCCGCTGATCAGCAGGTTGCCGCCCTCCTCCAGGCAAGAGACTTTAAGATGGCCCAACTGCGAAACAAAATCGGCCAGCAGCAAATGAAAGTTCGTGCCGACAGTATGGAGATGATAGCCGCAAGGAATGATTTGAAAATAGCCACGGAACAATATCGGCGCCAGAAAAACATGTATGATTCCGGGGTGGTTTCCCTAACCCAATTGGAACAACGCAATATAACATTCCAGAATGCACAGGCGAAAAGCACTTCCGCCGACATCAAGTTCATGAACGCGAAGCAGGAACTGACTGTTTTGCAACTGGAAATGAGCGGCACCATCCAGGATTATAACGAGAAGATTTCAAAGGCAGAGGGCGATAAATTCCAGTCATTGTCGCAGGTTGCCAGCGGACAGGGTGATGTGTCGAAGTTGAAGAACATGTACAGCAATTACGATGCGCGAAATAACCTCTATTATGTTACTGCGCCGCAGGACGGACAAATCACAAAAGCCAGGAAAGCGGGTATTGGGGAGATTTTGAAGGAAGGTGAGATGCTGGTGGAAATTGTACCGAACAGGGTACAATACGCGGTGGAATTGTTTGTGCGCCCCCTTGACCTGCCTCTTTTGGAAAACGGGCAAAAGGTCAGGTTTATGTTTGACGGTTTCCCTGCTGTGGTGTTCAGCGGATGGCCCCAGGCTTCTTATGGAACCTTTGGCGGAAAAATTGCCGTGATCGAAAGGTCGGTGAGCCCTAACGGCATGTTCCGCATATTGGTGGCAGAGGACAGTACCGACAGGCCATGGCCCACGCAATTGCGCATTGGTACCGGCGCCCAGGGGATGGCCCTGCTGAAAGACGTGCCTATTTGGTACGAACTTTGGCGGAACATCAATGGCTTCCCGCCGGATTATTACAAACCAAATACGGCAGCAGCCAATGCTGCTGAAAAAAAATAATTGGATCGTCCAATTAAAGCTTACTGTACCGGAATATGAAACATTTGTACAAGTTTCTGTTGTTGTTGGGATGGGTGATGCAAGCCTTACCGGGCCATGCACAGGATAACGTGCTTCCGGAAAAAGTACTGACAGAAGAAGGCTTTTTCGCGATCCTGAAAAAATATCACCCGGTACTGCAACAGGCCAATATTGGCGTCGACCAGGCCAAAGCTGCCTTGCTGGCTTCGCGCGGAGGGTTTGACCCAACCATCAGCCTGAGCAATGATCAAAAAACATTTGACGGAAAAAATTACTACCGATACATCAACCCCGAATTGAAAATACCCACCTGGTACGGGATCGACATCAAAGCGGGAACGGAAAGCAATAACGGTTTGTTTGCCGACAGTGAGCTTACCATCGGTCAATCAAGCTACCTTGGGGTGTCTGTACCATTGGCCAAAAACCTGCTGATGGATAAGCGCAGGGCTGCCCTGCAACAGGCAAAGATCATGGTTGGTTTTTCTGAGGAAGAGAGAAGGAAACTGATCAACGACCTGGTCTTTGATGCAGGTTCATCATACTGGAACTGGGTGCGTGCCTGGCAGAACAAGCAGGTGCTGGATGAGTTGGTAACGGTGAACCGTACACGTTATAAGCTCATACTTATAGGCTACCGCCAGGGCGACAGGCCCGCGCTCGATACCACGGAAGCATTGGCTCAGTTGCAGCAATTTGAATTCATGCAATCGGATGCGGAAGTATCTTTAAAAGTGTCGGCCCTTGAACTTTCCAATTTTCTTTGGCAGGAACAAAATAAATTTTATCAGCTCGACAGCATCACCAGGCCCGACAGTTCCTGGATGCAGGGTTCGGCCGCGCTGGCATTGCCCTCATACGCAGATTTGCTGGCGAAGGCTTCCACCGCCCACCCAGAGTTGAAGATGTACGAGCAAAAACTGAAAAGCCTGCGCATCGACCGTAAGCTTAAATTCCAGGAATTGCTTCCCAGCATTAACTTGTCTGCCAACCTACTCAACAGGGGATACAATGTATTCAGTAAAATTGGCGGGAATTTTTATGAGAACAACAATAAGTTCGGGCTCAGCCTGGGCCTTCCGTTGCGCCTGAGCGAGGGCAGGGGATCGTACCGGCTGGCCGGATTAAAAATTCAGGAAACAAACCTTGAGTTTGACCGCAAAAGGCAGCAGATTATCAACAAACTCAACGCTTATTTCAGCGAACTGAACGGGTTGATCAAACAGGTAGGCATATACGAAGAAGCCAACCAAAATTATGAGCGACTGGTCAGGGGCGAAAACATACGATTCCAGGCGGGTGAGGGTACTTTGTTCCTGCTCAATGCCCGTGAAAATAAACTGCTGGAAGCGCGGCAGAAACTAATCGAATTGAAAACAAAATTATACAAGTCGGTCATTGCCGTTCAATGGGCTGCGGGTGAGCTTGGCCGTTAGTGCCCCGGATCAGGATTCCTTTTCCATAATTTCTTCAAACAGGGCTTCGTATTCCTTATTCAATTGATCACAACTGGATGTTACTTCCTTGTATTGTTTCTCTGTATCGAGGAACTTGTTTTTATCTCCATAAATGGCAGGGTCGGCAAGCGATTGTTCCAATGCCGATTTTTTATCGTTCAGGCTTTGTAGTTTTTCCTCCAGTTGTTTGAACCGGTTTTTTAATTTCTGTAATTCCTTTTTGGGATCGCCCGTTTTGGGTTGCTCCTGCACGGGGCTGGGCGCGGTTTCCTTCACCGGTTCCTTTTTTTCGGCTTTCACCGGCTGGGCTGTTTCATTTTTATCTTTTCGCTCCGCCATCCTTATTTTCCATTCTTCCCATTCGCTGTAAGTGCCCTTAAATTCGCGGATGCGGTGGTCATCGATTTCCCATATTTTATTGGCAATGCGGCTGATAAAATAACGGTCATGGCTCACGAGGATCAAACTGCCTTCATATTTATTCAAAGCTTCTACCAGTAAATCAACTGAATGAATGTCGAGGTGGTTCGTGGGTTCGTCCAGCATCAGGAAATTCGCCTGGCTCGCAATGGTTTTAGCCAATGCCACACGGGCTTTCTCGCCACCGCTCAACACTTTGATTCTCTTTTCCACATCATCACCGCTGAACAGGAAAGCGCCCAGTAACGCGCGCAATTCGAGGTCGTTCTTGCCGCTCCTGGCTTCTTTCATTTCTTCGAGGATATCATTTTCCAGGTTGAGTGCTTCCAGTTGGTGCTGCGCGTAAAAGGATTCCACTACATTATGCCCCCATTCGCGTTGCCCGTCGAAACTTTCTACGCCCGCGATGATCCTAAGCATGGTAGACTTACCCTTACCGTTGGCGCCGATCAGCGCGATCTTATCGCCGCGGTCAATTTCCGCTCCTGTGTCTTGTACAATCAGGTTGTCGCTAAAACGTTTCGTGATATGCTTCAGGGTACAGATGATTTTTCCGGGTTGCTTGTTCACCGTGAAATTCATGCGGATATTCGGCCTTTCCAGTTCCACATCTTCTATACGCTCCAGTTTATCAAGGCGCTTGACAATACTCTGTGCCTGCGCCGCCTTACTGGCCTTGGCTTTAAACCGCTCTACAAAACGCTCCTGTTGCCGGATGTAATCCTGCTGGTTTTCGTAAGCCTTTTTTTGCATGTCGATGCGCAAGGCTTTTTCTTTTTCGTAGAAACTGTAATTGCCTGTATAAAAATGAAGTTCCTGCTGGTACAGTTCTACAATTTTATTGACCATGCGGTCGAGGAAGAAACGGTCATGCGATACAATCACAACAGCTCCCGGATAATGCATCAGGTATTTTTCCAGCCACTCAATACTCGGCAGGTCAAGGTGGTTCGTTGGTTCGTCAAGCAACAGCACATCCGGTTTTTGAAGGATCATTTTTGCCAATAGCACCCGCATCCGCCATCCTCCGGAAAATTGCTTATACGGTTTTTGCAGTTCCTGCGGCGCAAAGCCAAGTCCCTGCAAAATCTCTTCTGTCCGGTGATGGATGCTGTATCCATCCAGCACATCCATTTCATGCAGCAGGTCGGCATAAGTATGTGCCAGTGCCTCATCGCCTGTTTTCGATAATTCTTCACCCACGCGCTCAATCTCTTTTTCCAGCCATTTCACCCGTTCAAAAGCGCCCAGTGCCACTTCGAGGATCGAATCTTCCGTATCAAAGCCTAACAAGTCCTGGTGCAGGTAACCGATGGTGGTTTCCCGTCCTTTTTCCACAGTACCCTTTGACGGTGTGTATTGATTGGTCAGCACTTTCAACAAGGTTGATTTGCCGGTGCCATTATATCCAATAAGGCCGATGCGTTCATTGGGCTGAATATGCCAGGTTGCATCCTGGACAATCGTCCTGGCCCCAAATTCAAAAGTGACGTTTTGTAATCCTAATAACATAAAATAAAATTGATCCTTTCTGCGACGCGCAAAGGTACTATATATTGGCTTGCCGTTACCGCTTAACCTGCACCGTTTGCCATCTTTCCTGAACAATCGGGCCCTGCAGCCCCCAATTGTAGTAATTTCGCCAAAATTATTCCACAATGAAGCGAATCCTTTATGTTTTGTTTATTGCCGCATTGCTCGCAGGGGCTTACTGGTATTTTCAGCGCGATAAGGGCGCAGGTGGCCGTCCACCCAAGCAGGAACCTATTGCCCTAAAAAAACATTCCGCATCCTTCAACCAAAAAGTGGATGAAGTGATTGATGCTTATATAAAAATGAAAGACGCGCTGGTGAATGACGATACCAGCATTGCCAAACAATCTACCCAGGCTTTCATGAACAGCCTCGACAGCATTCCGGTGGATGAATTGAAAAGCGATGCCGCTGTAATTATTGAAACCGTAAAGGCGAATATTACTGATATCAAATCAAATGCCACATCATTACTGAACCAGTCAGATATCATGGAGATGCGGAAGGATTTCAGGATGGTGACCGATATGATGTACCCGGGCTTTTTCAAAGCCATCAATTACGAAGGCCGCAAACTCTACCTGCAGTATTGCCCAATGGCATTTGGAGAAGACCAGGGTGCAAATTGGCTTAGCCTTTCTTCCGAGATCATGAACCCGTATATGGGCCATAAACATCCCACATATAAATCAGGTATGCTGCATTGCGGTGAAGTAAAAGACTCCATCCGTTAAATCAAACCTTTCATCCGGATATTCGTTTACCCTCCATGAAAATTTTCTGTTTTTTCCTGGCTTTTTGTTTCAGCTTCACGGTATGGGGCCAGCAAAAGGATAGTGTTATGCCGGTACCTGCAAAAACTTCGGATCGTTATACGATCTCAGGTTACATCCGCGACGCTGCCACCGGTGAAACCCTGATTGGCGCCAGCATCGCGATCAAAGGCATCAGCAAAGGGATCAGCAGCAACCAGTACGGATACTATTCCATCACACTCAAAAAGGGCCAATACAAACTGGTGACCAGTTATGTTGGGTACCGGTCAGATCAACGCGATATTGACCTGCTTTCCGATACCAGTATCCAAATCAATTTATTTTCCGGGGTGAACCTGTCACAGGAAGTCATAGTCACCGCACGCAAGAGGGATAATAACATCAAAACGGCGCAGATGGGCAAACTGAGCCTGCCCATTGAACAAATCAGGGCCGTGCCGCAATTCATGGGTGAGGTTGATTTGCTGAAAGTGGTGCAGTTATTACCGGGCATCCGCAATGCCGGTGAGGCCAGTGCCGGTATTTATGTGAGGGGAGGTGGTGCAGACCAAAACCTGATCATGCTTGATGATGCCATTGTGTACAACACCGGTCACCTTTTTGGTTTCTTTTCCATTTTTAATTCAGATGCCATCAAAAATCTTTCCCTGATCAAAGGGGGTATGCCGGCCCAATATGGCGGCCGTTTGTCGAGCGTCCTCGATATCTCCATGAAAGAAGGGAACATGCAGAAAATGCAGGCGGAAGGAGGGATTGGTTTAATCGCTTCAAGGTTTAGCATTCAAGGCCCCATCAAAAAAGACAAGGCTTCATTTATTTTATCGGCCCGCAGGACATATATCGACGCCCTCACAAAACCATTCATTCCAAAGAGCAGCCAGTTTTCCGGGTCAGGTTATTATTTCTACGACCTCAACGCCAAAATGAATTATACATTCAGCGAAAAAGACAGGCTCTATATTTCAGGGTATTTCGGGCGCGATGTGTTTGATTTTGTGAATGGGCGCCAAAGCCTCGATGTGAACATCCCCTGGGGCAATGCAACGGGCACCATCCGCTGGAACCATGTATTCAACAGGAAATTGTTTTCGAATACCACTTTGGTGTACAACGATTACAATTTCAACTTCACGGCCGCGCAGAATAATTTTGAAGTGGGGCTTTCCTCGGGCATCCGTGACTGGACGGTCAAGCAGGACTATGATTTTTATCCTTACGCGAATCATAAAATCAAATTTGGCGGACAGTACACCTTCCACCGCTTTACACCATCCGTTGTCAGCGGCCGCCAGGATAGCATTGAATTCAATCCGCAAAACGCGCAGGTGAAATTCGCGCGGGAATATGCATTGTATGTGCAGGATGATTGGGAGGTCAGCCCGAAGTTCCAGGTCAATATGGGGCTGCGTTTTTCAGGGTTCACGCAGGTAGGCCCTTATAAAATTTATGATAAAGACATTAACGGGAACCGCACCGACAGCCTCGAATTCGCCAAAGGCAATTCGGTGAAAACTTATGCCGGGCTCGAACCCAGGTTGACATTACGGTACAGCATAGACGAAAATACGTCCGTTAAGGGCTCCGTCACCCGTAACATGCAATACATACACCTGGTCAGCAACGCCGGAACCACATTGCCCACCGATATCTGGGTGCCCAGTACTTACCGGGTAAAGCCGCAAGTGAGCTGGTTGTATGCAGCCGGTTTATTTAAGAACTTTAAAAACAATATGTACGAAACCTCGCTGGAAGTTTATTACAAAGGGATGCAAAACCAGATCGAGTATGAAGAAGGCTACACGCCAACCACCCTGGAAGATACTGAGAACTTTTTCACTTTCGGAAAGGGATGGAGTTATGGCAGCGAACTGTTTATTAATAAACTGCGCGGCCGGTTGACGGGCTGGATAGGATACACCCTGAGCTGGACCTGGCGCCGATTCCCGAACCTGAATGAAGGCCTTAAATATCCCGCAAAATATGACCGCCGACACGACCTGAGCATTGTGGGGATATACAACTTGAACGACCGTTGGAAACTATCCGCAAACTTCGTGTACGGAACGGGGAATGCTACTACATTGCCCCAGCGCTTTTACCTGATAGGTGGCATATTATCGCAGGAATATTCCCGCATCAACGCGTACCGGTTACCGGCTTACCACAGGCTTGATGTTTCGGCTGTGTACACTCCTGTGCGCAATCAAAAAAGAAAATGGAAAACTGAATGGGTCTTCAGCATTTATAATTTATACAGCCGCCAAAACCCGTACTTCATTTATTTTGACCAGGAGGGAAACCCTGTGAATGGTGACCTGAAAGTGCAGGCAAAAAAAGTGTCGATATTTCCCATCATCCCATCAGTTACCTGGAACTTCAAATTTTAATTCGGTTTGATGAAATGAATGATGGAAGGAAGATCCCGTTATTGTTCTTTCCGGATAAAGTGTATGGTACCGCTTTTTTGCAGGTCGGAGCTGATGCGCACTTCATGACGTTTGCTGCCATCAGTCACTACCATCAGGGCTGTGTTTGGCGCGATACTGCCAAGATTTTCTGCATACATCACCAATTCATTCACATGTGAATCGTCTTCCACCGGGATTACCAGGCTAATGGGGGAACCGGTGAGCCTTTTGCTGGACAGCAACAGGTTTCCGTTGTAAAAAACGGAGATGCTGTCGCCATCAATTTCACCATTGTCATACAAATCAACTTTCACTTTCCTGTTTTGTACAAAAATGGTTTTAATTAATGAGGTATTCCTCTTTTCAAACCTGGCCAGCAAAGGGTTTTCATCATCTCTCATTTCCCTGATCCTGGATGGCGTCGCACAATCCATGGGCAGGGTTTTTTCGGCCAGCATCGTGTGTGGGGTAAGGCTTTGTACATTTTCTTGTCGTGGGGAGGGCTTTTGCGCGGCAAAAGGGGATTTGATTACTTTCTTTTCCCGGTGTTCGGAACCGGCTTTTTCACGTGCCGCAAATGCTGTGGCGGATTGGCCTGATTTAGGGCTGGTAGATAAGTACCCTTTATACTCCGAGTTCAAAGTACGGCGGGCGAGGCTGGTATTGCCATAACCGCAACCGCTTCCCTGGTTGGGCGCGGGTTGCCAGGTACCTTGCATCCATTCCCGGTCGCCCTGCTTGTTGTAATGTAGCCTGTGCACCTGGAAACAGTTCCTAACGGTAACGGGTACATTGGTTTTGGTACGCTCCACTTCCTCTACTTCTACATAACCTTTTTTGTGGTCGACAAAACCACTCAATTTGCAGATGGTATAATAAGTTTTACCATCCTCATCGTAATAGGTATAAGAAAAACCGGAGACTTGTTTGCCCTTGATGTCAATGTCCAGTACATAGCGGCAACGTTCGCCGCCCAATCCTGAAAATTTGCTGCTTTCATCGGTAAACTCGCCCTTCCATTGGCCCGTGAGTTTCTGGGCCAGGGCCTGGTCGCAAAAAAGGGACGTTATGAGAATGAAGGGTAAAAGTCTTTTCATCAGGTAACAAACTTGCCTATCGCAAAAATAGCACGATTGGTTCTCTAAAATAGGCAATTTCCGTGGTGAATCGCTAAGAGTTCGTTAAATTTGCAGTCCTTACCACATAAGCAGCATAAGGAATCAGCAGTCATGATCAAGATTACACTACCCGATGGTTCCATTCGGGAATATGAAGCAGGGGTTAGCTCCATGGATATCGCCAAGTCGATCAGTGAAGGACTGGCCCGAAAAGTATTGGCAGCAAAAGTGAACGGAGAAGTCTGGGACCTCTCAAGGCCCATTCGTACGGATAGCAACCTCACCCTCTTAACCTGGGATGATGCTGATGGCAAATCCACATTCTGGCATTCGTCTGCCCACCTTATGGCGGAAGCCATACAAGCCGCGTTCCCGCAAGCCAAGTTTTGGGTTGGCCCTGCCATAGATAAAGGTTTTTACTACGATATCGACCTGGGCGACAGCAAAATTTCCGACGATGATTTACTCAGCCTGGAAAAGAAGATGAGCGAACTCGCGAAGCAATCGAACGCGTACACCAGGAAGGAAATGCCTAAAGCGGAAGCGGTGGCATATTTTACTGAAAAGGGTGATGAGTATAAACTCGACCTGCTCCAAAACCTGAACGACGGTGAGATCACTTTTTATACACAGGGCGACTTCACTGACCTGTGCCGTGGCCCGCATATCCCGCATACGGGTTTCATCAAAGCCATCAAACTCACCAGCATTGCCGGTGCGTATTGGAAAGGCAATGAAAACAACAAGCAGCTTACCCGCATTTACGGTGTTACTTTCCCAAATCAAAAAGAACTGGATGAGTACCTGCTGATGCTGGAAGAAGCCAAAAAACGCGATCACCGAAAACTCGGCAAAGAACTCGGCATCTATACCATGGATGATGATACCGGCCAGGGGCTTCCACTGTGGTTGCCTAATGGCGGCGTAGTTATTGAAGAACTGGAAAAACTGGCCAAAGAAACTGAGCATGCGGCCGGTTATAAAAGGGTAGTGACCCCGCACATCGCCAAGGAAAGCATGTACCTCACCAGCGGCCACCTGCCATATTATGCGGATAGTATGTTCCCGCCCATGGAATTGGATGGCACCAAATACTACCTGAAAGCGATGAACTGTCCGCATCACCATAAAATTTTTGATGCGGAACCCAAGAGCTACAAAGACTTACCCTACCGCATAGCCGAATATGGCACTTGTTATCGCTACGAACAAAGTGGTGAGTTGTTTGGATTGATGCGGGTGCGTTGCCTGCACATGAACGACGCGCATATTTATTGCAGCAAGGAACAGTTCGCGCAGGAATTCCGCGCGGTGAACGACATGTACCTGAAGTATTTTAAAATCTTTGGGATCGATAAATATGTGATGAGGCTCAGTTTGCATGATCCGGCCAAGCTCGGACAGAAATATGTAAACGAACCGGCACTCTGGGAGCAAACAGAATCGATGGTGCGTAAGGTATTGATCGAGTCAGACATCCCGTTTGTAGAAGTGCAGGACGAAGCCGCTTTCTATGGCCCCAAAATTGATGTGCAGATTTGGAGCGCGATTGGCCGCGAGTTTACCCTGGCCACCAACCAGGTGGATTTCAATAGTGGCAATAAGTTCAAACTTTCTTATACTACACAGCAAAACGCCACCGAAGTGCCCCTGATCATCCACCGGGCGCCGCTCGGCACGCATGAACGTTTTATCGGGTTCCTGCTGGAGCATTACGCGGGAAAATTCCCAACCTGGCTGGCGCCTTTGCAGGTAAAAATCCTGCCCATCAGCGATAAATTCATGGAATATGGACAAGCCGTTTTGGAAAAACTGAAAAAAGCGGATATTCGTGCTGAAATTGATGACCGGAACGAGAAAATCGGAAAGAAAATACGCGATACAGAAATGATGAAAGTGCCGTATATGCTGGTGGTTGGCGAAAAGGAGATGCTGGAAGGAAAAGTATCCGTTCGCCGCCAGGGCAAGGGCGACTTAGGCGCATTACCCGTCACCGACGTCATCAACGGCCTGAAAGCTGAAATCAGCGAAAGAAGGTCGGATTAATCAGGAATCAGGGCAGGTTAGCTGCCTGGTCGATACACAATTTGATAACTAAAACAAGTAAATGGCATTTCCACCCAGGCCGAACAGGGGCGCATTTAACCCCCGGTTTAAAAAAGAACAACAACAGGAACACAGAACCAACCACATGATCAGGGTGCCTGAAGTCAGGCTGGTTGGCGATAATGTGGAAGTGGGCATCTATCCCACCGCGGAGGCCCTCAAAATGGCGCAGGCGCAGGCGCTTGATCTCGTTGAAATATCACCAACGGCAAATCCCCCGGTTTGTAAAGTGATTGATTACAACAAGTTTTTGTACGACGAGAAAAAGAAGAAGAAAGAACTCAAAGCCAAATCCAAAACCAGCGAGGTTAAGGAAATCCGCTTCACGCCGAATACGGATGACCACGACTTTGAATTCAAATCAAAGCATGCCGAAAAATTCCTGCAGGAAGGAAATAAGGTTAAGGCCCATGTACAGTTTAAAGGCCGCGCCATCATGTTCAAGGAGAGGGGCGAACTGCTTTTGCTGAAATTTGCCGACCGCCTGAAAGAAGTGGGCGCCCTCGAAGGCATGCCCAAGCTGGAAGGTAAAAAAATGCAAATCATGCTCGCGCCTAAGGCCAAGAGCAAGAAAAAAGCGGAATAAACAAGTTGTTATCAGCTTTTTATATGAAAATTGCCGGGTTTTCCCGGCTTTTTTTGTGAAAGAACTGCCGAATTGCTTAAAACTGAAAAAAAATACATACTTTTGCACCCCAAATTCCCACAAGGCTCCATAAGAGTCCCGCCCGTGCGGGAACGCCAGCAGGGAGTAACTTAAAAACAAGTTATCAGATGCCAAAGGTTAAAACCAACAGCAGCGCCAAGAAGCGCTTTAAAGTGACCGGCTCCGGAAAAATTACATTCCAGAAAGCTTTCAAACGCCACATCCTCACCAAAAAATCAACCAAGCGCAAGCGCAGTTTACGCCAGGACGGAGTTGTCAGCGATGCCAACCTGCATTTCGTGAAGCGCCTGCTCGGTATGAAATAATCCGGGAAGCCATCATTTTATCCATTAACTACAAAATTATTCAGATATGCCACGTTCAGTAAATGCAGTAGCCAGCCGCGCCCGCCGCAAAAGGATTTTGAAAGCCGCCAAAGGTTACTATGGCAAACGTAAAAATGTATACACCGTCGCGAAAAACGTGATGGAAAAAGGTTTGACTTACAGCTATGTGGGCCGTAAGGTTAAGAAGCGCGATTACCGTGCGCTGTGGATCGCCCGTATCAACGCCGCCGTGCGTGAAGAGGGTATGAAGTACAGCGAGTTCATCCACAAACTGTCTGAAAAGAACATCAACCTGAACCGCAAAGTTCTGGCTGACCTGGCCATGAACGAGCCGGAAACTTTCCGCTCACTGGTTCAGTCTGTGAAGTAATTTTTATAAACACCTGACACATGAAAGCCTTGTCTGAACCGACAGGGCTTTTTTTATGCCGTAATTCTGTGTAAATAATACATTTGCATAATTTTTCACCCATACACGCAGTGTAACATGAACATGAATAATACCTACTCCGACCTGGTGCAGCAAACTTTCACCTTTCCCCAGGAGGATTTTCGATTACAAGATGGTTACCTGCGGTACAACGACCTTGATGTAAAAGCCCTGATTGATAAATATGGCACACCCCTGAAAATTTCATACCTGCCTAAAATCGGTATGCAAATCAACAAGGCCAAGAAGATGTTTGAACTGGCCATGAAAAAACATAAGTACGAAGGCCAGTACAATTATTGTTATTGCACCAAGAGTTCGCATTTCAGCTTTGTGGTGGAGGAAGCCCTGAAGCACAATATCCATCTCGAAACATCTTATGCATACGATATCGAGATTATCAAAAAGCTTTATGCCCGGCGCAAAATCAATAAGGAAACGTTCATCATCTGCAATGGATATAAACAGAAGGCATACACCAGCCGCATCGCGAACCTGATTAATACCGGTTTCAAAAATGTGATCCCTGTACTCGATAACATCGAAGAGCTGAACGCCTATGTAAAATCGGTGAAACAGCATTTCAAACTCGGTATCCGGGTGGCAACGGAGGAAGAACCATCGTTCCCGTTTTATACCTCACGGTTAGGCATACGCGCAAAAGACATCCTGGAATTTTATGTAGATAAAATTGAAGGGAATGAACACCGCTACCACCTGAAGATGCTGCACCTGTTCCTGAATAAAGGCATCAAGGATGATATTTATTACTGGAGCGAGCTGAATAAAGTGATCAACCTGTACTGCCAGTTGAAGAAGATCTGCCCCGAACTGGATTCCATCAATATCGGCGGCGGCTTCCCGATCAAACATTCATTGGGATTTGATTACGACTACCAGTTTATGATTAATGAAATCATCCGCAATATCAAAGTGGCCTGTAAGAAATCAAAAGTGCCCATGCCGCATATCTTCACGGAGTTTGGAAGCTTTACGGTAGGAGAGAGCATGGCGCATGTGTACAGCATCATGGCGGAAAAGCGCCAGAACGACCGTGAAACCTGGTATATGATCGACTCATCGTTCATCACCACTTTGCCGGATACCTGGGGCATTGGTGAAAAATTCCTACTGCTGCCCATCAACAAATGGGATACGGAATACCAGAGGGTGGTACTGGGCGGCATTACCTGTGATAGCCACGATTACTACGATTCAGAAGAACATATCAATGAAGTGTTCCTGCCTAAATTAGATGGCGACGAGCCTTTGTATGTGGGCTTCTTTCATACCGGTGCCTACCAGGACCAGATCAGCGGCTATGGGGGCATCAAGCATTGCCTGATCCCATCACCCAAACACGTGATTATCGGGCATGATAAAAATGGTAAGCTGGTTGATTGGTTGTACGCGAAAGAACAATCCGCTCAAAGCATGCTGAAGATCCTGGGCTATTGATGCAGGCTCTTTAATGAATGTGATCCCTGTCATTGCACTATCCTCATGGGTTGGTTGATGACAGGGATTTTTTATGATACATTTCCTTAACCGCCCTCGCATCCGTTCCTTCTCCTGGTGTCAATCAGGTACTGGATCTTCCAAACCCCGTTGAAGCGGACCAATTGAAATGAGTTCACGCCGCAGTGGCTGAATTTGCCATTATAATAAAAGGAGTAGGGCGTCCAGGCCATGGCCAGCGGCCCGTCGATGCGGATGCTTTCAAAACTGATGCGTTCATCCAATGCGCCCTTCGGGGCTGCGGTAATAGAAGATTTGAACCCACCAATCGCATCGGTGCGCACCATGGTTGCCCCTTGTTTGTTCCTGCTGATGGTTTGCAGAATGGCGCTGTCTGCAAAACATGTTGACAAGCGGCCGCTATCACTTTCTTTCATCGACATAAATAATTCATTGATGACGGCTTTCACGGAATCCTCCGCGGTTTGTGCCTGTGCTGTAAATGAAAAAACTGTAAGGGTTAATATCAGCAATGTGTATTTGGGTAATGGCATAATCATGTATTTGGCAACAAAATACTCTAATGCTTTTGTTTGCGCTTGCCATTCATCACAAAGACAACATCAAGTGATGGCCGGTTAAAAAAAATCCTCCCTGCGACCAGGGAGGATTACCTTTTAAAAAAGGTGACCAACTGTATGAGAAGTTATGATAATCTTATTGAACCGAAATTTCGGTGGCTGAAGCTTTTGCTTCTGTTTTCCTGGGTAGTTCCAGTTTCAGGATTCCGTTTTCATAACGTGCGCTGATGTTCTGGGCATCGATTTTTTCGTCGATGGTAAAGCTGCGCTTGAAACTGCGTTTGCTGAACTCCCTGCGGACCATTTTGTCGGTGGTTTCTGTTTTCTCATCCGTTTTTTCTACGCTGATATGCAGCATTTTGTCGTCAACCTTCACCTGGAAATCCTGCTTTTCATAGCCTGGTGCCGCAATCTCCAACAAGTATGCATTTTCTTTTTCGGTGATGTTCACAGGCGGGAAATGAAGTACGTTCTCACGAAGGCTCTTGCCCATGGTTACGGGAAAATCTTCAAAGAAATCTTTCATCAGTCCATCAAATGAGCGGCTTAAGGGGTTGTTTACTTTTACAAGTGTCATGGCTTTTAATTTTTTTGTGTTCAGGGTTATCAGATCAAACCCTGTTCCAGTCCATTTTTTCAGACAGCCTGTCGATTTTAATGAAAAACAAACAGACAAAAAGGCGCACATCGTATACTCTGGCTGACAATATAACAGGCTGCCTTACTGAACGATTGAACATATTCGATGTTTTAATTGCTATTACTTGTAATTTTGCATCTTCAAAACATAAATCAGAACACATGTATCCCGAAGAAATTGTAATACCAATGAAAGAAGAACTCACGGAAAATGGGTTCTCAGAATTACTGACCGCAGCCGATGTGGAGAAAGCCCTTGCTGAAAAGGGGACTACGCTGGTTATGATCAATTCAGTATGCGGTTGCAGCGCCGGTACCGCCCGTCCTGGCGTGTTGATGGCCGTGCACAACAGTCCGAAAAAACCTGATCAACTGACCACCAGCTTCGCCGGTTTCGACATCGATGCGGTGAAGAAAGTAAGGGAGCACCTGCTGCCTTATCCGCCATCATCCCCCGCCATTGCTTTGTTTAAGGATGGGAAACTGGTGCACATGATCGAAAGGCACCATATTGAAGGCCGTTCCGCACAAATGATCGCCGAAAACCTGATTGGCGCTTTTGATACCTATTGCAATTAATTCAGCCATTGTTTGTTTTATCCTCCTGCTTTACCGCAGGAGGATTTTTTATGTATTTGGCTGAATAAAAGAATATCTTGCAAACAGGTTAAACGAAATTGTATACATGTATCCCAACCTATATTATGTATTCCGCGACTGGTTTGGTGTGGAATGGAAATTCCTGAGTTTTTTAAATACGTTTGGATTATTTGTGGCCATCGCGTTTGTGGCTGCAGCCCTTGCTATGAGCTCGGAACTGAAGCGCAAAGAGAAGCTGGGTTTGTTGAGCCCGCGGGAAGAAGTAATTGTAGTGGGGAAGCCTGCTTCTTTTTTTGATCTCCTGGTCAACGCCCTGGTAGGGTTCTTTTTTGGATACAAAGTGCTGGGGCTTTTCCTGAATAAGCCGGATGAAGTGCCCGCACAGGATTATGTATTTTCCGGTGAGGGTAGTGTAGCTGGTGGCATCCTCCTGGCAGCCATCATGGCTGGCATGAAATGGTGGGAAAAAAATAAGCAGAAATTGCCGGCTCCGGAAAAGCGTTTGGTGAGGATTTGGCCACACGACAGGGTGGGAGACTTCGTTATCCTTGGATTGATTTTTGGCATCATCGGTGCTAAGTTGTTCGACAGCTTTGAAAACTGGGATGAATTTCTGCAAGATCCCGTTGGGCGTTTGTTTTCGGCCAGTGGGTTGACATTTTATGGCGGACTCATTGTTGCTGCAATCGTAATATGCTGGTATGCATACAGAAAAGGCATATCAATTAAACATTTAGTTGACGCCACAGCTCCTGCATTGATGATTGCATACGCGGTTGGCCGCATTGGCTGCCAGGTATCGGGCGACGGGGATTGGGGAGTTTTCAACAGCGCCTATACGAGCGACGAAATGGGAAAAGTCAGCGTCGCAAAGCCTGGTGATTTTCAACAGCGGCTCGAAAAATACAGCACATATTTCACGGATGGAAAACTGCTCGAAGGCGATAAATGGCAGTTTATTACAAATCGCAAATATGGACGACTAGACCAGGTGCCGCATAAATCCTTCAAGGGCCCCGGCTTTTTGCCTAACTGGTTTTTTGCTTATACCTATCCCCAAAATGTCAATATAGATGGCGTATTGATACCCGGCAATTCGCAGGAACATAACCGCGTGTTGCCCCAGCCCGTTTTTCCCACTCCTCTCTACGAAACCATAATTTGCACCCTCATGTTCCTGGGCATGTGGTTCTTCCGCCGATCCATCAAAACACCCTGGGTCATGTTTGGGGTTTACCTGATGCTGAACGGGGCGGAACGCTTCTTTATTGAAACCATGCGGGTGAACAATACATTTACGCTATTGGGCATCCGGCTCACCCAGGCAGAACTCATAGCTGTTATGCTCTTCTTATCGGGCGCCCTCCTGGTTTTATACGCGAAATGGTCAGGTAAACCGCGGACTTAGCGAACCAATTCAGTATATGATACCCCATCAATAACCCATTTATCCTTTTCTCGCACCGCCCATGCTAAAACAATGTACTATGCTTAGCAAAGTACCTAAGTTTGTTTGGTAGTATTTATTGTATAGCCAAACAACAATTAGCCATGAAAAAAATGTTTTTGTCAGCCTGCCTGGTTGGGCTGGGTACCTGGTCAATTGCCCAGGATGCCGGTGAAATCAGCGGATCCATTTACGAAAACGGGTCTGAAAAGAAATTGTCCGCATTTCCGGTTGCCTTACTCAAAGCGGCAGATTCTTCGGAGATTAAAACGGTTTTAACTGATGCAGAAGGGAAGTTTCGGTTCCCGGGCATAGCTGAAGGCAGCTACCTGTTGAAACCGCATAGCGCCATGTACCAACCCGTATATTCCAAGCCTTTATTGGTAAAGCCTTCCGGATTAACAGACGCGGGTTCTATCCAATTAACGCCAAAACCTAAAAACCTTAAGGAAGTAACCGTGACTTCCAAAAAGCCCATGTTAGAGCAAAAAATGGGTAAAACCGTTGTGCATGTAGACGCCATGATCAGCAATACCGGCAGTTCGGCCCTGGATGTACTGGAACGCATACCGGGAGTTTCGGTAGATAAGGATGGTGTGATTAGCCTGAATGGCCGTCAGGGTGTTTGGGTATTGATCGATGGCAAACCCGCATACCTTACCGGGCAAGAGCTAGCCAATTACCTCCGGGGCATACCCTCATCTCAACTCGACCAGGTAGAGTTGATGACCAACCCACCTGCCAAATACGATGCCGCGGGATCTGCCGGTGTCATAAACATCCGCACTAAAAAGAACAAGCAAATGGGCTTCAATGGAAACCTCAGTACTGCCCTTGCTTTTGGCGTTTACCCGAAAACAAACAACAGCCTGAACCTGAATATGCGTAAGGGTAAAGTGAACCTGTTTTCAACACTGTCTGCCAATTACCGGAAGAATTTCCAGGATTTATTCATTGACCGGCGCTATACATTCAGCGATAAGTCAACCAAAGCCATTTTCAACCAGGAAAACAACAGGGTAAAATCAAATGAATCATTCCAGGCCAAACTGGGCATGGATTTTTACGCGACGAAAAAAACAACTTTGGGCTTCCTGGTAAGTGGCATGACGGCCCCGGGTGATATTAAGGGAGAGAACCAGACCCTGCTCAAAGATAAGTTCGGCTCCATCGATTCCATTGTTACTGCAGCCAGCAAGGAAAGCTCCAACTGGCGCAACTTCTCGGCTAACCTCAACCTGCGCCACCAGTTCGACAGCACGGGCAAGGAATTAACAGCAGATATTGATTACCTCAGTTATGTTTCCGTTAAAGACCAGTTGTTTCATAACCGCACCTTAAACCCTGGTGGCTTGCTGCGATATGAAGACTTACTCAGGGGTGACCTGCCTTCAGACATCCGCATATACACGGCAAAAATCGATTACACGCAACCGTTAGCCGGTTACCTCTTTGAAGCTGGTGCGAAATCCGGGTTGGTGAAAACAGATAACACGGCCGGTTACTTTAATATAACGAATGGCTTGGAAACTCCGGACTATGATAAAACAAACAGCTTCCGGTACGAAGAAAACATCAACGCCGTATATGTAAACCTCAGCAGGGAGTTTAAGAAATGGGGTTTCCAGGCGGGTTTACGCGCGGAGCATACCAACTACAAAGGTTTCCAGTTTGGTAACCCCATGCAATCGGATTCGTCATTTTCACGTCAGTACTTTAGTGTGTTCCCCACATTGTTCCTGAGTTATAAGCCGGGTACGAATCATCAATTTGGTTTTAATTATGGCCGGCGGATCAACAGGCCTGATTATGAAGACCTGAACCCATTCCTGTTCTTCCTCGACAAATACACGTATGGCAGCGGCAACCCATACCTCAGGCCCATGTTTTCCGATGTGCTGGAATTCAGCCATACCTATCGTCAAAAACTGACAACAACCCTGAAGTATGCCCGGACCAAGGACCTCTTTAATGAAACCTTTGAAGAGCGTGGTTTCGCGACCATCGTCCGGGTAGGCAATTATGGCCTGATGCAAAACGTCAATATTTCGGTGAGCGCGCAGTTGTCGCCGGCTAAATGGTTAAAATCTGTTCTCTTTACCGAAGCGCGCCATATCTGGTTCTCAGGAATATTGTATGGCGAAGAGTTTAATCAGTCTCAATCCGCTGTATTATTTCATGTCAACAACCAGGCCGACCTTGGTAAAGGCTGGACCGCGGAACTGGCAGGCTTTTACCGTACAAAAAACATAGAAGGTCAAATGAGCATATTGCCATTGGGTGAAGTGAACGCGGCCTTACAAAAACAGGTATTGAAGAAAAAGGGTAGTGTCAGGATGACGTTCAGGGATATTTTTTACACCCGTCCGGCCAGAGGTGAAATGTCGTTTCAAAACACCGAAGTAAAGTTTAGGGAATTTAATGATTCCAGGCAGGTGGTTATTGGATTTACCTACAGGTTCGGAAAACCGGTAAAGGCAAGTCCGAAGCGGAAAACAGGCGGTGCATCAGACGAACAAAACCGGGTGAAATCGGCTGGATAAATCTGGGTATGCATATAATCTGCGCGGCTCGATTGGGCCGCGTTTTTTATCTTTGCCAAAATTTATCCCATGCCATCATTCGACCTGGTCAGCAAAGTGGATATCCAGACACTGGATAATGCCATCAATGTGGTGAAAAAAGAAATCACCAACCGTTTCGATTTCAAAGACTCTCACGTGGTCATCGACCTGAATAAAAAGGATTTCAAGGTGAACCTGGAGGCCGACAGCGACATGAAAATCAACCAGATTATTGATGTGATGATCAGCCGGAGCATGAAACAAGGGCTGGCCGCGGAGGTGTACGACCTGAGCAAAGAGCCATATCCGAGCGGAAAAGTGACCAAGAAAGAAGTGCCGGTGCGCAACGGCCTGAAACAGGATGACGCGAAGAAAATCGTGAAACTGATCAAGGACAGCGGCCTGAAAGTACAGGCTGCCATCATGGATGATATCATCCGGGTAACAGGGAAAAAAATCGATGATTTACAGGAAGTTATACAGGCTTCAAAATCCTGGAACCTGGGGATACCCCTCCAGTATATAAATATGAAAAGTTAGGACTTCCAAATATTGGAATTTTTTGTACATTTGCACCCTTATTCAACCGGTACGGCAAAATCCGTACATTAAAATCGTCAAATTATGAAAGAAGGTATTCACCCGAAAACGTACAGGAAAGTGGTTTTCAAGGATATGAGTAACGGCTATTCCTTTATCAGCCGCTCCACCGCGCACAGCAGCGAAACAATTGTATGGGAAGATGGACAGGAATACCCTGTTATCAAACTGGAGATTTCCAATACGTCGCACCCTTTTTACACCGGTAAAAACGTGCTGGTAGATACTGCAGGGCGTATCGACAAGTTTAAGAAGCGTTACGAGAAGAAAGCAAAATAATTTTCCGGCCGAACGGCCTCAAACGCTGTTTTTCATGGCTATACTTTAAGATCCCTCCGGTTCTCCGGGGGATTTTTTTTGTACATATGCAAGCCCCGGGCATGCCTTATTTTCTGTATTTTTAGGCGGTGAGGATTTATTTGGACGATAGCCGTTGCAGGCATAGCCTGGTGCCCCTGACCCATACAAGGCACGTAGCCGACCTGCGCATCGGTATCCTCAGCATCCGGGAGAAATGGCAAATGCTGACGGGTGTCGGGATCGTCACAGATCCGGCTTTACAAAAACCCGGCGACCTGGTGGTTCCTGCCGGCATGATCCCTACAATACATAATGTTGATGGCATCCTCAAAGCCGCGAAGGACCAGGTCAGCTTCCTTGATACCCCTGAACATGAAACCCGCCGCATCATGTATCCCTGGCACTTGTTTCAATATAACGATTGGGCTTTGCGGCAGGACATGGAAATCATCACCCGAAACCGGAAATCCGCACCCATCCCCGAATCAAACCGGGTTACCGGCGCTGACCAAATTTTCATGGAACCCGGAGCGGTCATGGAACACTGCATACTGAATGCAAGCACCGGCCCGATTTATATCGGCAAAAACGCTACGGTGATGGAAGGCTGCATGATCCGTGGCCCGCTGGCCTTATGCGAAGGCGCGGTATTGAAAATGGGTACGAAAGTGTATGGTGCCAGCACATTGGGGCCGTTTTGCACAGGCGGGGGCGAAATCAGGAACAGCATCCTCATGGCATACAGCAATAAAGCGCACGACGGTTACCTGGGCGATAGCGTGATTGGCGCCTGGTGCAACCTGGGCGCGGGTACCAGCAACAGCAATGTAAAAAATACGGGGAGCCCGGTGAAATACCATATCGCCGATGACCTTGAACCTGTAACAGCAGGGCCCAAGGCCGGATTGATCATGGGTGATTACAGCCGTTCGGCCATCAACACCTCATTCAATACCGGAACCATCATTGGTGTGTGTTGCCATATTTTTGGATATGATATCCCGCCAAAACTCATACCAAGTTTTTCCTGGGGCGATGAGCGGTATGATATTGAAAAAGCGATCCAGGACATTTCAAACTGGAAAAAAATGAAAGGACTGGAGATGAACGATGAAGAAAAGCAGTTACTTTACGAATTGTACGTAAACATAAAATAACCCTTACGCATATGCGCAAACAAATTGCAGCCGCTAACTGGAAGATGAACCTTGACCTTAAAGGCGCGGAAAAATTGATGGATGAAATCCTTGAGCAATACCAGGAAATGCCCGATGGGCACCAGGCCATTTTTGCCGTCCCATTCCCGTATTTATTGATGGTACAGGATAAACTGTCGGGCCGCAAAGGCCTTTACGCCGCGGCCCAAAACTGCGCCGCCACTGGCAATGGGGCTTATACCGGTGAAGTGAGCGCAGACATGCTGAAGGGCATGAATATACCTTATGTGATCATCGGCCATAGCGAGCGCCGCGAGTATTACCATGAAGACAACCAGGTGCTGACGCGCAAGACCGATCTCGCGCTTGCAGCGGGCGTCAGTCCCATTTTTTGTTGCGGGGAACCTTTGCATATCCGGGAAGCGGGTACGCAGAACCGTTATGTAGAGCAGCAGCTTACGGAAAGCCTGTTTCACCTCAGCGCCGATCAAATAACAGGCTTCATCATCGCATATGAACCCATCTGGGCCATCGGTACCGGTAAGACAGCGAGCAGCGACCAGGCCCAGGAGATGCACCGGCATATCAGGTCTGTATTCGCCGCGAAATACGGTGATGCTGTTGCCGGCAGTATATCAATCCTGTATGGCGGGAGTGTAAAAGCAGCCAATGCGGCTGATATTTTTGGAAAGCCGGATGTTGATGGCGGGCTTGTTGGCGGGGCCAGCCTGGTGGCTACAGAATTTGTCGGCATCATGAACAGCCTGAAAAAATAATCCCATGGCAATGATGGCCATAGCCAGGACCGTACAACATAACCTGATCGGTAAATTGCTGAACCATGGCCTCGTATTCCTGATTAATATTCTGATCGTACGCATGGCCGGAGCCGGCGACAGCGGCCATTATTTTAATGAACTATATCTGCTGAATATCCTGGTTTTTATGGGCAGCGCGGGGATGGATTACGCTGCGGTCAGGGTATTGTCTGTTCATCCAGGCCTCCTGGCAAAAATTATGCGGTTTTTCAGCGCTTGGGTATTGGGTTTCACCATACTCTTGGTTTCCCTGTTGTTCCTGTTTACCCATACATGGAATGAATGGTTCAGGCAACCCAACTGGGCCATATTGGTCTTCAGCATTGGAAACCTGATGTTGATTTTAGCGCAGGGCGTTCTATCCGCTTTGAAACGCTTCAATCAGCAAAACCTGGTCCTCGCTTTGCTGCACCTGGCATTTCTGGGATGGCTGGGATATCATTATGTAAACCATCATCCCGTATCCATAGAATCCATCGCGGTGGGGTATGGGTTGATGTGCATCCTGCAGGGGTTCCTGCTTTGGTTCGCCTGCATGAAACAGCAATCTGAGCATGTCCCTGGCTGGAATAAAATACATTTTATTCGATCTGGATTAGGCATCATGGTTTCCGCTTTAGTCTATTTCGCGTTCCTGAGGGTTGATAATTTTTTTGTGGAAAAATATGATGAGCCGGTTGTTTTGGGGAATTATGTGCAATGCGGTAAAATCGGGCAATACTTCCTGTATTTCTCATCCATCATCAGTTCCACATTGTTGCCATTTTTATCGGGCGGAGATGCGGTTAAGGGTTACCGTGAGTGGAACGGTTTGATGAAGCCTTATGTGTTGATGCTGATAGTGGCAGCCGTTTTTCTCGCGCTGGGCGGTTACTGGTTTTTCCCATGGTTGTTCGGCCCCGAGTTTACTGAAATGTATACCTTCCTGATGATCCTGTTACCCGGCTATATCTCGCTGGGTATGCTGACCTTGATTAATGCCGTTTATATCAGCCGGGGCAGCATCCGGTATATGTTTTGGGGTGACCTTGCAGGCTTGGTAATAGTATGCAGCCTGGATGCATTGCTCGTACCTGAACAGGGCGCGGTGGCTGCGGCTTGGGTCAGTTCATTGGCTTATATGGGGCTTTTCCTGTACATGCTGGCGGGCCTTAAAAAGCAATTCACATTGCCTGTGTTACCGTCAGGCATTAAAGATGCGGGCGTATGAGAAAAAACTTTTTATCGAGGCTGTTCGCGCATTCAAAACCGGCAGGCATTGCCTGTATCCTGTTCATATTCGTCTATGCCTTACTGTTATATAAAAAAATGGACATGGCGCTCTTTCCGCTCAATGCGATGTTCGCATATGAGCGGCCTAATGACAAGCCTGTAACAGGCTACCGGTTATGGGTAAACGATCAACCGGCGGATTATACTAAATACCCATATTGGAAAAAAGATTTGATGGAGACTTCCCTGTCTGTCTATGCCCGGTTTCATGAAAACAGCCATACCACATTTCTTCGGTCATACTTCGATCAAAAAAAATCAGACTGGCTTTGGGCAGGCAGATGGCAGGAAAGGCTCATCCCTGCTACATCAGGTATAGGGTTATGGCCGGTGTGGTATGCCCGCAAAGCAGGGCTGGAAGCTGGGCCGGGAGCGAGTTTCCGGTTAGTGAAATATGACATGTCATGGGCTTCCGGCCGGCCAATCGTTTCTGATTCCATCATCATCTATCAATCTGACATTTCCCGGAAATGATATCCGAATCTGCATATCACCGCATGGTTTTCGGCATGTTATTTTGCGAATGGCTGATCATTTGGATTCCCGGTGCAGGTTTTTCCGGATTAGCCGGTAATGGTTTTTTCAGCCTGGGCGTTGACCCGCTGGCCTGGCTGCCTTTTGTAACCGGGTTCCCCCAATGGCTCACGGGCCATGCATGGGTTTGTCTGTTATCAGATGCCTTTATAGCAGTAGGCATCCTTGTCGCGTTAATAAGTCCCATGCGTTCAGGTTGGGGAAAAGGGATGATGCTGGCCTGTTTGTTATGGTACTTAACCATCACCGCATACCTGGGCCACCGGAATTTTCAAACCGGGATTTTCCTGGTTTGGTACCCATATATTTTCGCGAAACAGCAGTCAAAGCAAATGGCCTGGGAAGCGCTCCGGTATTTTGTTTTGTTTTTCTATTTCTCCGCGGCGGTTTTTAAAATATGGGAAGGGCAGTGGCTTCAGCCCCAGCATATGTCAAATATTTTGAAAGCCCAGTTTATCCCATACTACCTAGAAGGACAATCCGGCTTGCGGTTATCAGTCAACCAGTTTTTAGCAAACAGGCCGGGATTGGGCGCCTTGTTGTTTAACCTTTCCGTGCTGGCAGAGTTGTTGCCGGTACTGGGGTTTTTCACCCGCAGGTACGACAAGCTGATTGGATTCGGTTTGATTGCCTTTCACCTGGCAAATTGGTTCCTGATGGATATCGCGCCCATTGGCCAACTTTCCCTGCTCATCCTGTTTTTTATTCGGAAAATCCCATTTCAGCAACCAGTCTCAGATGAACATAAGACGCATATACTGTAGCTTGTACCTGAAAGGGTTAGATGATTTTTTACGGTATTGTCCATTGAAATGCCCATTTTGTTTGGGTTGAAAAGGGGAAGGGTAAGATTTTTTTAGACAAATGCTATAAATTACCAATATTAAATTTTATTTTTGTCGGTAAGACTTCTGCATAAGAACGCTTACCATCTATCCTCACAATTATCCTGGAACAAATCACAGATCCATCCATCCATTGCTGATGACCAAAATTCGTGCTGCCAAAGGCCGGTAAACAGAGTTTTGAACCCACTAACGATAAGCATATGCATCGCTTCTTTATCCGTCTCTTTCTTATTATTTCCGTTCTATCCGGTTTCACACAGGAAGTACGTGCCAACGATTCTGACCTGGTAGTTTGTAACCGTGCATTTAAAGTGGTGATCCTTGGGTCATCTACTGCTTTTGGAACGGGCGCTACCAATTATGACAGCTCCTGGGCCGGTAAGTTTACGGCCTACATGAAGCGAAAAAATATTCAGAACGAAGTATATAACTTGGGTATACCGGGTTTTACCACTTATAACAACCTGCGCCCTATCGGCTATACGCCGCCTCCGGGAAGGCCTTCGCCGGTATCAGGTTTTTGTATTACCGATGCCATGGCGCTTGATCCGGATGCCATCATCATCAACATGCCCTCAAACGATGCGATCAATGATTACAGCCTCGTAGAACAACAGGCCAATTTTGAAGCGGCCATTGCCATTGCGGATGCCGCCAATGTGCCTGTTTGGGTCACCACCACGCAGCCCCGGAACTTCCTCAACGCCTCGCAAATCGCCAACATACAGGCTATGCGAACTTGGATACTCAACAGGTTTGGCAATAAGGCGGTCGAATTTTATGAAACAGTTGCCAATCCGGATGGGTCGATTAATGCCTTTTACGATTTTGATGCTGTGCATGTGAATGATTTCGGTCACGACCTGTTTTATCAGCGTATGAAAGCGGAAACAATCATTGATTCATTATGTATCCGTTTTGATCAGCAGGAACTAGTGGCCCGGGCGGGAAATGACCAGGAAATTATCCTGCCCCTCAACAATGTCACTCTTGATGGAAGCCAGTCGAGTTCTTTAAATGGAACCATCACCACATACCTCTGGACAAAAGTATCCGGCCCTGCCAATGGTGCCATCAGCAATCCTAATATTGCCACTACCACCGTTACCAATATGGTGGAAGGCCGCTATGTATTTGCTTTAACGGTCACGGATAATAATAACCTCAGCAGGTCCGACACCATGAATGTGGTTGTCAGCAACAGGGTGCTGATCGACTTTGGCCCGGATAACAGCGCATCACCCGATGCCGGAGGTAAATTTTGGAACAATGTAGCGAATACTACGGTTGGTGTGAAACTGACCAACGCGGTTACCGTAGCCAATACTGTAAGCCCGCTTGGATTTGAAGTCTTGTCGCGCATCGACGGTACTTTCAACCCTGCTGGCCCGGGCACCAATAATGGAAATACAACCGGTGATATTGGCGATTACCCGGCCAGTGCCACGGTTGACTATGCGTTTTCGCATCCGTCTACCACAACAGGCCAATGGAAGATTTCAGGCCTTGATCCATTGCGCCAATACCGCATCAAATTCTGGGGTTCACGTACCGGTATCACCGACGCGCGAATTATTGAAATTAAAAGGGCAGACCAGTTAACCTTATGGCAGGAATATAATGCTACCAACAATACCAGTTTTGATAACGCCGCGGTGTTCATCATCAATAACCGATCTGAAATGACATTCGACATCCGCACAAAAGACGGAAGCGCGTTTGGTTATATCGGTTTGGTTGATATCACTTATTCTACAGCGCCGAATGTAGGCAATATCCCGCCGGTTGCTCGTGCGGGAAATGATATTTCCGTGTCACTGCCGAATTCATCTGCTACCTTAAACGGATCGGCATCCACGGATGATGATGGTGAGATCGTTAGCTACGAATGGTCAAAACTCACGGGCCCGGCTTCCTTTAGCATTGTGTCGCCCAACGCTGCAACTACCGCTGTGAATAACCTGGTATTTGGTTCATATACATTTGAATTGAAAGTAACGGATAATGAAGGCGCTGTTTCAAGGGATACCGTTAAAGTGACCGTTAGCTCGCGCATCCTTTTTGATTTTGGTCCGACCACAACCACAGGCCCTGATGTGAATGGTAATTACTGGAACAATGTAGCCAATGGATTGGCCGGCTTGAAAGTATCGAATGCCGTAAGTACCGGCAATACGCCAACAGGTATTTCACTCGAAATTATTGAGCGCATAGATGGTACTTTTAATATTGCCGGACCAGGAACCAATACTGGTAATACGGTGGGTGATGTGCAGGATTATCCTGCTTCTGCTACTACCGATTTCGCATTCGCGCACCCATCAACTACTACAGGCCGCTGGAAAATAGCAGGCCTGGATTCTACCAAAGAGTACAGCATCAAGTTCTGGGGTAACAGGAGCCCGGTGGCCGATCCCAGGATCATTGAAATCAAGAGGGAGGATGAAACTACCTGGAAGTCTTATGATGGTGGAAATAACAGCAACTACAATAACGCGGCTGTGTTTACTTTCTTTGGTAAAACGGAAATGACATTCGATATCAGGGTAGGTGGAACAAGTCCGTTTGGCTATATAAATGTTATAGACATCAATATCACCATCCCTGTATTACCATGCAGCCCGCAGATCAACATTGCCACAAGCAACAGCCTGCCTGTTTGTTCCGGATCAAGGGTTAGGTTTACCAGTTCAATCGTGAATGGTGGCGATAGTCCGCAATACCAATGGCAACGCAACGGTGTAAATATCAATGGTGCCACAGCAGATACGTTGCTCATCACTACATTATTAAACAACGACCAGATTACCTGCGTACTTACCGGTAACGCTGTATGTACGGGCAGCAATGTGGATTTCTCAAATGTGATCACCGTGCCGGTATTGCCCATCGCGCCTCGTGTGGGTAATATCAACGGCTTACAAAATATCTGTTTGTTTGTGGGTGCCAATAATGAGGTAACTTATTCTGTATCGCCTGTGCCAAACGCGCAAACATATAATTGGACAGTACCAACGGGCTCGACCATTGTATCCGGACAGGGCACTACAAGCATTCAGGTTTTGTTTGATCAAAACTTTCCAACCGTTGATTCCATCAAAGTCATTGCGGGCCCATGTACCAATAGCCTGCCACGTACCCTGGCGGTATTCAAAACATTGCCTGATATCCCCGGAGCCATCAGCGGCCCTGTAAGCGCCTGCGAATTTATCGGACAGCCAACAACAGCAACCTATTCAATCCAGCCGGTTGAAAATGCCACATCGTATATCTGGACTGTTCCCGATGGAACGGCTATTATTTCCGGACAGGGTACCACCAGTATTGAAGTCAGCTTCCTGAATACGTTTGTGACAGGAAGTATCAAAGTGGCATCCGTATCAAATTGCGGAAGCCGCGCCCCCCGCTCACTCTCCGTTTCTGGAGCGAAACCCGGTGTACCGGGAACCATCAGCGGGCCAACAGATGCTTGTCCGTTCATTGGCACCAGCAATTTTGCCACTTATACCATTGCGCCTGTGGCAAATGCAGCATCATATCAGTGGACTGTCCCTTCCAACGCTACCATTATTTCAGGCCAGGGTACAACCAGCATCCAGGTACAATTCTTAACAGGATACGTTAGTAGCAATGTCCGCGTACGCGCATTATCTCTTTGCGGTAACAGTGGTTTCAGGTCACTAACGGTAACGGCTACCGCAACAGCGGCCCCGGTTAGCCTGACGGGTCCAACCAATGCTTGTCCGTTTATTGATGCAGATGTGGATGTAACATATACCACAAATAAAGTTTCCGGTGCCAATAGTTATGTATGGACTGTTCCCGTAGGGGTTACCATTACCGGCCACCCGGCAGGTTTAGGTGTGGATGATACCGTGATTACTGTAAAATTTGACGCAAACTTTGTTTCAGGGACTACCATTTCTGTACAGGCTCAAAGTTGCGGGCTCAGCGCCGCAAGGTCATTAAGCATCAACAGGAGTGGTGTTCCGTCATCACCCGGCGCCATAACAGGCCCAACGAATGTTTGTGCTTTTGTAGCTAATGCTCAAACTGTATTCTATAGCATCAGCCCGGTGGCTAATGCAGGTTTTTATACCTGGACTGTTCCGGCAGGCGCAAACATAGTATCACATCCTGCAGGTACCGGTGTTAATGATACCATTATTGGGGTTGTATTCAATACGAATTACAGCAATGGAGATATATCCGTTATGGCTGAAAATGGTTGTGGCAATAATGGAAAGGTCAGGACATTAACGGTCAGGTCATTGTTCCCGACAAGTGCACCAGTTATCAGCGGACCGACAGACCCATGCCCATGGATAGGCACTCCGGGCGCCACTTATACCATCAATAAAATTGCAAATGCAACCGGTTATACCTGGACGGTTCCCGCAGTTGGCGCCACCGCATTCCATCCTAATCCTCCGGGCGTGAATGATACCATCATCATCGTAACTTATACCCCTGATTTTGTTTCGGGAAGCATTACGGCACGCGCGGATGCGCCATGCGGAAGCAGTTCGGTACGATCGCTGACTTTAACCAGGCGACTGCCATCCACTCCGGGATTATTGACTGTTACAAATCTCAGCGCATGCCCGGTTCGACAGGTAAGCTATAGCATACCGGCATTGCCAGCCAATGCAACCAGTGCAACCTGGACGGTACCTGCAGGTGGAACCATTATATCCGGTCAAGGTACCACCAGCATCGTTGTTGAATACGCATCCACAGCCATCAGCGGAACGCTAAGTGTGGTGGGAACCAATAACTGCGGAAACAGTACCAGTTCCAGGAGGCTGACCATCAGCCTGCCGGCTTGTCCATTGCCGAAAGAGCCATTGTTTACTAAATCTGCCAACAACGCGGATCAAAACATAAGCTTGACTGTTCAGGAAATGGACATAACCGCCATGCCAAACCCGTCTACTAATTATTTCAATGTTACGGTAAACAGCAAAGACAAGCAAAAACCAGTTTTCCTGCGTGTGTTTGACCTGAACGGAAAAATACTTGAACAAAGGAATGGCATCATGCCCGGACAAACCATACAGCTTGGCCAATCGCTCCGCCCTGGATTCTACATCGCGGAATGCATACAGGGTTCATCTGTTAAAAAAGTGAAACTGCTGAAACAATAACCGAATAACAAAAGCAATAGTAAAGGGCTGCCGTGTACAATGGGCAGCCCTTTTTAATTTTACTAAGTTGAGTCCGTTTTATACGGCATTTATGAGAATAGAATCTAATCAAGCCCCGAACATTATTCCTCGGGTTTTTCAACCGGCTTGCGCCATACATTATCTAAAGCATAATGTCCACCGCCTTCAAAGGAGAAAAAGATGGTCAAAACCAAAACGAGGATTGACAGCGGGAGATCTGACTGGCTTCCATATAAACCGCTTTTGAGGTTGATGAAGAATACAGCAATAAATAAAATAGGGAGCTGTATCAACGCTGCAAGGCGGGTAAAAAATCCAACCATGATTAGTACGCCGCCGATAATATGTAACCAGGGAACAATGGGAATTGACCAGGTAAAATTGCTGAGTATGGAAGTTTCATTAAAATGATCAACCAATTCCGCGTTGCTGTTACCCAGGAATTTAATGGCTTTCCAAATCAGGCTGGCTCCAAGGAATACCCTGATCAAGACAATCCACTTTGGAATGTTTTCGCCGGTTTTGTACGATTGATGCAAAAGGCCCATAAGCTTGAATTTTTGGGTGAAACAATCATGCCTGTTGTCATTGATACAAAAGTTCAGCAATGCGGATCACATTGCAGCGAGCCAAAGCATATCATGAACAAACATGTATTTGCCAATCGTTGGTTTAGGCCAGGAAATTCAATCTCCTCAGGAAGCTGCTTAAAACCTGACCAGGTATTTGATGCCGTTTACCGTACGCACCGGTTGCCCGCTTTTGAGCAAACCCCTCAACTCTTTACGGTCGAATGAGGTGTAGTATTGATAGGTTGAGCCGCCAATACTTTTTACTTTGCCTCGGATAAATGTATCGTCGAGGCTGCTGTAATAAGTGATGGACGTATTTCCAATAGATTTGAGTTTGCCTTTCAAATCATCGAGGTCAAATGTGGAATACCAGGCGATATCCGCATTGCCAATGCGTTTGATATTGCCTTTAAATGCTTCATTGTCCTGCAATGTATAATAATCAAATTGCAGGCTGCCAATACTTTTTATCTTACCGGCAAAGGCGGGATTATCGAAAGATGCATAGTAAGTTATGGCGATAGTGCCTATGGATCGGATTTTTCCCCTGAAAGCCTCGTTATCATTTTCCCTGTAATATTCTACACGGCCTACATAAGGGTCTAATTTTTCACGAAGGATTTCATCCCTGCCCGCATAACGGTTCGCGCCCCATTGGCTGATCTGTCCGTCTTTGCTGAGTTTCAATACCACCGTTTCAGGCAATTCCATTTCAATGGATTCCAGTTGGCCATTTTTTGTAAAAAGGACCCGGCCAATTTGCTGGGCAATTGCCCACTGGCTGATAAAGAGGACGAGGAATGAAACGATTAACTTTTTCATGGTAGTGTTTATTACAAAACCCGGAAACGGGGATTAAGGTTGATATAAATATACGAAAAATTGACATGCAATGTCCAACTAAACCCGAATCCCGGGATTGTGGAAAAATTTCTGGCAGAAAACGCCTATGGTTGCACCCAGGAAAGTTCCCATAAGATTGAGGATCAGGTCGTCAATGTCCATGATGCCAATGCCCAGGAACCATTGGGTGATTTCAAAAAGTGCAGAAGCCGTGCCGCACACGACCAGGCTTTGTTTGGGTTGGCTTTTGTGCATAAAAATCAGGCTGCAAAGAAAACCAGCCGGAACAAAACCCATGATATTGCCGGTGATATTGCCAAAACGGAATGTATACAGGTCGCTGTTCTGGATGATGTTAATGATATTTCGAAATGGTACCATGTTGGCGGATGCCCAGCCTTTTTGTAAGTTATAATCCGGAAAGGCATCCCTGAAATAATTCACATACACATACGTTTGATGCTTGAATAAAATGAACTTAATCAGCAGCAGCCACCAGCCAATAAAAAGCAACCAGGCCCCGAACCTGAACCCGGGCGGTAAAGTTTGAATCTTATTTGTAGTTTTTGAAGGCATTTTCATTGACCTGGTTTCCGTTTTTGTGCATCGCTGAAACCTGAATGCGGAGCCAGTTCCAATAAAATATTGTAGCTTTAGCCCGAAGGCCAATATCCGACTCCATGATTATCCAAACAAGAATACAAATATTCTATGAGGTACGTTTGTATTTTATGGGCCTTTCTGATGTCCCATACCCTGAAAGCGCAAAACTGGATGGCGGAAGTATCCGCCGGCATCGCTTCGTATAATGGTGACCTGACCGAACAGGCCATTTCCATCAAACAAATCAGGCCCGCCCTGGGTTTGGGCATCCGGTATAATGCCAACTACCTGTTTAATTTCCGGGCCGGTTTCAGCTACGCCAGGCTTGGCGCAAACGATAGGAACAATAAAGACCCGGAACTGAAACTTCGAAACCTGAATTTTCAAACCAACTTATTTGAGTTTCATGCGGCGGCTGAGTTAAACCTCATGGACCCTGAGCTTTTTTATGGCTATCCTTACCTGTTTGCCGGTGCCGGTTTGTTTTATTTCAATCCATATACACGCGATGACCAGGGTGAGAAACGGTTCCTGCAACCATTGGGCACCGAAGGCCAGGGTTTATCCGCATATCCCGACAGAAAAAAATATTCGCTGGTACAACTTTGTTTACCCTTGGGGGGCGGATGGAGGATTCGTTTGAAAAACAACATGGAAATCATGTATGAACTCGGTTACCGGGTTTTGATCACCGACTACCTGGATGACGTGAGCCGGGTTTACCCATCTATGGAATTGCTGGCAGGCGAACGCGGTGATGTAGCGGCTGCGCTTTCGTACCGGAAACAAGGGGTGCCCTTTATGGAAGAAGGTGAAAAAAGGGGAAATTCAAAAGTTAAAGATTCATATTTTTTCAGCAGCATTAAACTTGCCGTGAACATAGATGGATTTAAAAAGATTAAAAATTACAGAAGGCATTAATCTTGCATTCATCCCTGTATAACACCATTCCTCACATGAACATGTGATCCCGTTTTCCACTCATCGTTTTATATAGCACTTTATACCAATTCTACATTCAATCAGGTTCTCCCGTTGTTTTTTTGCGGTATTCATTAAACCAATAAAAACAACAAAATGAGAAAGAAAAGTATAGCCGCCATTCTTCCCATTCTGCTGTTGTCGTTCCAGGTACAGGCACAAACACCGGGTTCTGTAAAAGGGTCCGTAACAGATTCCAAAAAATCAGCCATGCCTTCGGTAACCGTGTCATTGCTCCATGCCGCCGACAGCAGTCTTGTCAAAACAGAGTTGACCGATGCACAGGGATTGTTCGACATCCCTGTCATCAAATCCGGAAAATACCTGCTTGGGTACAGCCTGGCCGGTCATGAAAAAGCCTATTCCAATAGTTTTGAAGTAGCTGACGGGCAATCCGTAAAAATCCCTGAAGTGCAAATGCAACCGCAGGTGACCAAACTGCAGGGCGTAGTGGTGACATCCAAAAAGCCCTTGATTGAAGTGAAGGCCGATAAAACCGTATTTAATGTAGAGAACAGCATCAACGCCACAGGCAGCAATGCCATGGAACTTCTGCAGAAAAGCCCGGGTGTATTGGTTGATAACAACGACAATATCAGCATGAAGGGCAAAACGGGTGTCAGGATATATGTGGATGGAAAGATGATGCAGTTAGACAGCAAGGACCTCGCCGCATATCTCCGCAGCATCACCAGCAGCGATATCGAATCCATTGAAATGATCAGTAACCCCAGCGCGAAATACGACGCGAGCGGTAACGCAGGTATCATCAACATCAAATTGAAAAAGAATAAAAAGTATGGTACCAACGGCAGTGTCAATGCCGGTTTCACACAGGGTATCACACCCAAGGGCAATGGCTCGCTGAACCTGAATTACAGGAATAAAAAAGTGAACCTGTTTGGAAATATTGGCGGTAATATCGGCCGCTTCCAAAATGAACTGTATTTCTACCGCAAGCAAAAGGATACCGTGTATGATCAAAAGACAAGGATGTACACCGATAACCAAAGTATCAATGCTAAAGTAGGCGCAGATTTCTTTGTCAACAGCAAGCATACATTGGGTGTGATGACAAATTTGAATTACAATGATAACCAATGGAACAGCGAAGGCAATACGGATATCTATGAGCAAAACAGCGGGGTGTTTGTGAAATCATTGAAAGCCTTTAATACCATACCTGGCCATCGCCTGAACAGCAATTCGAACCTCAATTACCGTTATGCCGATACCAGCGGCCGGGAAGTGAATGTGGATATTGATTATGGTATTTTCAGGGGCAGGGGCAGGAGTTACCAGCCGAATTTTTACAATGATAAAAACAACAACCTCCTCTATTCAATCATCAACCGCAACAACACCCCAACCGATATCAACATCTTCTCTGTCAAGGCCGATGCGGAGCAACGTTTGGGTAAGGGTAAACTGGGATATGGGGTTAAAGGTTCATTTGTGACTACGAAAAACAGCTTTGAGTTTTTTAATGATGATGCCGGTGGCAATCCCATTAAACTACCCGAACGCAGCAACAGGTTCAAATACAAGGAGCATGTGTATGCGGCATACCTCAACTATCAGCGCCAGTTGAATGAAAAGTGGAGCTTGCAGGCTGGCCTGAGGGCAGAGCAAACCAACAGTGAAGGCATCCTCACGCGCGACGATGGAATCGTACAATCTGATAACGAAGTGAAAAGGGAATACCTGGATTTCTTCCCCAGTGCGGCGCTTTCCTGGAATGTATCGCAAAAACACGCGTTGAACCTCACTTTCAGCCGCAGGATAGACAGGCCAACATACCAGGACCTCAACCCATTTGAAAATAAGCTTGATGAGTTGACCTATCAGAAAGGAAATGCTTTCCTGAAACCTCAGTATACAAACAATGTTGAGCTCACGCATACATTCAGGGGTATGGTGAACACCAGCATCGGGTATAGTTACGTGAAGGATTTCTCTACAGAAGCTACTGATACCATCAATAACGCCACTTATGTGCAACAGAAAAACCTGGCCCGTCAGCAGGTGATCAATGTGGGTATCAATTCCCCATTGCCCATCCGCAAATGGTGGAATGGCTTTGTAAGCATCTGGTACAATTACCAAATGTTCGACGGAAAGATTGGCGAAAACACGGTCAGCCGCAATGTGCCTTCATACGGCGCATACATGCAGCACAGTTTCACTTTGGGCAAGGATTATACGGCCGAAGTGAGTGGATGGTTTAATGGCCCGAGTGTATGGGGCGGAACCTGGAAAACCAAATCGCAGGGAGCTGTTGACATTGGATTGCAAAAGCAAATTTTAAAGCGCAAGGCAACCATCAAAGTATCGGCAACCGATCTTTTCTTTACTGCACCCTGGAAGGCCATAAATGATTTCGGTGGCCTGTATATCAATGGTGGCGGTAACTGGGAGAGCCAAACCGTTCGTGTGAACTTCACATGGCGTTTCGGAAACAGCCAGGTGAAATCATCCCGCCAGCGCCAGACCGGGTTAGAGTCTGAGTCAAAGCGCATCAAAGGCGGCAACTAATCAATAGTGCCTGTTGAATAATAGAAGAGCCGTATCAGCAATGATATGGCTCTTTCTATGCAATACATTTCGGTTAATCGTAACCGTTATGGTAATATCTATTTTTTCGCCGGGCATGTATTGATGCCGAAAATGCTGTATAGCGGACAGAAACTCACCAGGCTTGTCAGCGCAAAAATTCCCGCAACCGCCAGCGCGATGATACCCAGGGTACCCGTCAGTTTACCGGTGTAAAATAAGATGACCAATACAGCGGCTACAATCAGCCTGACGATTTTGTCGGTAGAACCCATGTTTTTTTTCATATCAGTTGTTTAAGTGTTGTATAAAAAGTACAATGCCGGAAATCAATGCCAGGCAAATGATACAAACCAGCAAAAGTCGGAACCATTTTTTCATGTTCACTTGGTTAAATTTACCCATATTATCAAATTCATTCCGTAACAAAAGTTACACCTGTGAAAACCGCTCATAAAAATAAATGCAACATTGTAGCAAAAAATATCATGCAGTTGTTATATTTGCATCAATGTATCAAATTTTACGCAGGATTATCTTGATCATACTCCTTGTGGCTGGGGCTGACCTGGGCCTGAAAGCGCAATGTACTTTGCGTTTTAGCGGACAAGTGCGCGATGCCGATACCAGGGAATGGCTTCATGCAGCGGTGGTCAGGATCAATGAACTGGGCATTACCCGGGTAACGGATTCTTTGGGGAGATTTTCCATGGAAGGGTTATGTCCCGGCCATTATGATGTGGTGATCAGCCATGTGGGCTGCGAAACCTTATACACGCATATACATATCAGTGCCGACTTTTCGAAAGAATACTCTTTGCCGCATGCTTCCATGCAGTTGGGTACCGTAACGGTGGTGGGTACCCTACAAAGTTCCATGAACCGCGAAGACCTGAAAGGGAGGGAACTGGAATCGGTGCGCGGTTTGAGTTTGGGAGAATCGCTGGCAAGGATCAACGGTGTGACCACGCTTCAAACCGGTACTAATATTTACAAACCTGTCATCCATGGATTACACAGTAACCGGGTGATCATACTCAACAATGGCATCCGCCAGGAAGGCCAGCAGTGGGGCAATGAGCATGCACCCGAGATTGATCCATACATCGCCAACAGGGTATCGGTAATTAAAGGCGCTTCATCATTGCGATATGGTTCCGACGCGATAGGCGGGGTGGTATTGGTTGAACCTAAATTACTCCGGGCCATTCCGGGTACGGGAGGGGAAATCAATCTGGCAGGTTTCAGTAACAACAGGATGGGTGTTTTATCAGGTATTATGGAAGGGAACTTGAAAAAAACACCTGCTTTTTCCTGGCGCGCGCAAGGAACGGTGAGGAGGGGAGGCAATGCGAAAACACCGGGTTACTGGCTGGAAAATTCGGGCTTGAGCGAATATAATTTTTCACTGACTGCTGGATGGAGAAAAGCCAACTGGGGTACAGAACTTTATTTCAGCCAGTTTAATACGGAGCTTGGGATTTTTTCCGGATCGCATATCGGCAATGTGACAGACCTGATGCAGGTTATCAATGCGGGCACTCCTCCCGATTACATCCGCAGCGCGGGCTTCAGTTACCAGATCGACAGGCCGAGGCAGGAAGTTCAACACAACCTCATTCGTTCCAAAACTTTTTTCCAAACCGGAAACAAAGGGCGGTTTAATATCCTTGCTTCCTGGCAATATAACAACAGGCTGGAATATGATAAGAAGAGGTTCCAGTCGAGTGATGAATCACCGCAGCTCGACCTTTCCATTGGTACGGCGGCATTGGACCTTGTTTGGGACCATAACCTCATCCGTGGTTTCAGGGGAACCATCGGACTGTCGGGCGCATACCAGGATAACGCTTACAGCCGAAGGCTTTTTATTCCAAACTACCGCATGCAGACCGGTGCCATATTTTGGATGGAAAAATGGGAGAAGGGCAAATGGTTACTGGATGCAGGCATCCGGTACGACTGGCGCAATATGTATGACATCAATAACAATGACGGTAAGGGATACCCGAAGCAACAGTACCAGAGTGCCAGCGGCCAGTTTGGGATTTACTACAACCTTAAACCCGGTATGCAATGGTATGCCAACCTATCAACCGCATGGCGGGCCCCTCATGTCAATGAATTGTACAGCGATGGGTTGCACCATGGCGCTGCCCGCATTGAAAAAGGCGACAGCAGCCTGGTGCCGGAACGATCAAACAGCCTCCAATTGGGTATGCAATGGGAAACAGGACGGTGGAATATTTCCGTTAATGCCTATCAGAAACGTATAGACGATTTCATATACCTGGAGCCTGTTTTTCCGCCACAGCTCAGCATCAGGGGGGCATTCCCCGCATTCCGGTTCACACAAAATAATGCCTGGCTAACCGGCTTTGACGCTTCAGTTTCTTATGCATGGACGCACCATATTGTATCTCAAACCAGGGTATCGGTACTAAGGGCGCGTAACCGGGAAACCAAAGACTGGCTGATCCAGATGCCGGCAGACAGGATTGAACAGGAGCTGCAGTATGAATTCAATAACGGGAAAAAAATAAGGGAATCTTACCTCAAAGCAAGATTGCAATATGTGTTCCGGCAAAGCCGTGTACCGGCTACAGGCCAAATCGAAATTATTCGTCCCGATGGTACAAAGGAACTCGCCGCTGATTACATGCCCGCGCCGGATGCCTATACATTGCTTGGTATCGAAGCGGGCGCCCAGGTTTTGGTCGGTAAACGATTGTTTAGTGTATCCCTTTCCGTTAGTAATTTACTGGACCAGGAATACCGTGATTACATGAACAGTTTCCGGTATTACGCCGATGAGATGGGCAGGAATATCGCATTCAGGATTAAAATACCTTTTAATTTTTAAAGCACTTTTTCACATCTAAACAAACAAATATGAAATCCGCATTCAAATGGCTGTTTTTATCTTCAGCTTTTATCCTCGCGCTGACATCTTGTAAAAAAGATAAAGTCCCTGTTAATGAAGAGGAACTGATCACAACGGTGAAATTGAACTTCACCGAAGTGGGAACCAGCACTGTAACTACCGCAACATTCAGGGATATTGACGGTGAAGGTGGTAACCCGCCAAGCCTTTTTGAAACTGTCAATCTCTTAGCGGGAAGGTCTTACCAGGTTCGCATTGAATTGCTGAATGAATCAGTAAGCCCGGCTGAGAATATCACCGATGAAGTTGTTGCTGAAGCCAATGACCACCAGTTTTACTTTCAACCATCTGGTGTAGCTGTCGCTGTAACCAACCTGGATACGGATGGAAACGGGTTCCCGCTTGGTGTAAACAGTGTATGGACGGCCGCCGCGGCTGGAACCGGCACCCTGCGCCTGACCCTCAAACATAAGCCTGGCATTAAAGCCAATAACGACCCGGTTACGGTGGGGGATACGGATATCGAACTCGACTGGGATGTACAGGTGAATTGATCCCTTTGACCGAATTTATTTCAATCTGGTAAACGATTCATGGTTGTTTGGTATCTATTATGATACAACAACCAACCATGCGTATTACCCAATCAGCTCCTCCTTTGTGGGGAAGCCTTATCATCTTTTGCCTTTCCCTTTTCTTATTATCCTGCAAGAAGGATATTAAAGGGGATACGTCAGTAATAACGGATGAATGGGAAATGCCGGATTTTGATTCCCGGTCAATTGCTTCGGTTTCAGGGTTTGTGACGGATGAAAACGGAAGGCCTGCGACCGGTGCGCTCGTCCGCTTCGGTATTGCACAACTTCGCACTGATGACCAGGGATATTTTTCATTTAATGAAGTGGAAGTGCCCAGGCACCATGCCGTGCTGACAGTATCGAAAGATGGCTATTTTAATGCCATAAAATCATTCTCCGTAAATGAATCACAGCCTGCTTTTTTCCGCATCAAAATTCTGCCCAAAGTTCATATCGGTACGTTCGACGCTGCCCAGGGCGGATTGGTAAGGTCTGTTGATGATCTCCGGATAATTTTTTCTCACGGGTCCGTCATGTACCAATCTAACGGTAACGAATACACGGGGAATGTACAGGTGTACGCGCAATGGCTGAATCCGGCATCACCCGATTTAGTGGATATGATGCCCGGCGACTGGAGGGCCCTTGATGCCTCCGGCAGGTTGAAATACCTGATAACATACGGCATGATTGCTGTTGAGTTGCAGGCTCCTTCCGGCGAAGCATTGCAGATTGCAAGCGGAAGGCAGGCTGATATCCGCATACCTGTTCCTTCCGGTTTTACCGCACATGCGCCCGCGAATATTCCGCTCTGGCATTTTGATGAGCAGAAGGGATTATGGATCGAAGAAGGTTCAGCAGTACTGCAAGGCGATCATTATGCAGGGTCTGTGCGTCATTTCTCATTCTGGAATCTCGACTATCCAACCGCGATGGTACATTTGGATATGACGATCCAGGATGCATCCGGCGCACCTGTGTCAAATGCCATGGTAGCGATCAGTTCCCTGGATGGACCCGCCAACCGTAGTTTCGGATATACCAACGATGAAGGATATATCAGCGGATTTGTGCCGGCAAATCGCCGCTGGAAGCTGGAGTTGTCATCCTCCACCCAATGCCTGAACAATACGTCAAGCATTAATTTTCAAACAGTGGGATCGGGTAATCAATCCCTGGGTGTGATCCAACTCAGTTCCCCTTTGATGATGCATATCCGGGGTAAATTACTCAACTGCCAGGGAGGGCCGGTCACACAAGGCAGGGCAATATTATACAAAGAAGGCCTTCATTATGAAGTGGCCGCAGATGACCAGGGATATTTCAGTCTGAGTTATTTGATGTGTACTCCATTGCAACAATCCTGGCAACTCATATTGTTTGATGAAGTATCACAGCAACAAAGTTTGCCGATCAGTTTTATGCTTGGGGCAGGGGAGCATCAACTGGGTGATTTACGGGCTTGCGGTGAAAGCACGGAACAATACATATTTTTGACGGTCAATGGTCAAACAAGTAACATGCGTATGCCGGAGGATTCCATCGCACATCTTGTATATCCCGGCATCAGTTCCATTTCCATTTATGGTTGGCGCAGGCCCAATTTCACTGAGTATATGGCTTTTAATATAAATGATTCCGGGATTGCTGTTGGTTCAAGGCAACGTATGGGTGGTATAAATTCGAATATCTTGTCGTTTAGCAATACTACATCTCAAAATTACGTGGATATTACCGAGTACGGCCCGGTGAATGGGTTCATGGCCGGCCGTTTTTCTGGTGTTGTCATAGGCCAAGGGTATATTCCCCAGAATGTCAGTTTTGAATTTCGGGTACGAAGAAGGAGGTAAACAAAAAGCTCAATCATCATTTCAATATAGAAGCCCCAATTCGGGGCTTTTTTGTTGACCCCGGTTGAGGCTATTTTTTATGCCAGATGAGTACGTTTTTTTGACAATTCACTCCAAAACATGCACAAAACCCCCATCACCTTGTTAAACTTATCATCCTAACAAACTAAACAAAACAATTATGAAAAGAGTGTTATTCATGCCCCTGATGCTGGGATTGATGGGAATCTCAATCCTGTCTTCATGTAAAAAAGAACCTGCATCAACAACAGGTTTCGACAATGAAGAAAGCCGTGTACGCACGGAAGCCAACCAGGCCGTTTCCGAAAAGACAGCCCGCGCCCAGGCTTACGAAAAAGAGTTTGACCAATTGTACCAGGCCGAACTTGGACGTACAAACCGCAACCTGGTGGAACTGGCATCTTCCATCCCAACTTTCAAATCACTGGTGGCGGCTGTTGTGAAAACCGGCCTTGCACCTGTATTGGCTACGCCTAACCTGAATGCCACAGTATTCGCGCCCAACGATGCGGCATTTGCCAAATTACCCGCTCCATTTAACAATCCGGCCAATATCAGCGGCATTACCGACCAGGCTCAAATCGACGGTTTGAGGAATATCCTGCTCTACCATGTATTGGGCAGTAAAGTGCTCCGCAACCAGGTAGCGCCGGGCCGCAGCAGCGCGGTAACGCTCAAGCCAGCCGGCTCATCTAACGACAATACCATTTATTTCAGCAACAGCCTCGGGCTTTTACTGGTGAATGGAAATTCGCTGGTACTCAGGGCCAATGTGTTGGCCAATAATGGCGTGATCCATGTGATTGATGACGTGTTGTTGCCACCCACTCAAAATATCGCGGAAATTGCCATCGGCAACCCTGCATTTTCATCATTGGTTGCTGCCCTGGTAAAAACCAACCTGGCTTCTGTATTTACCGGTGCCGGAGATTTTACAGTGTTTGCCCCAACGGATGCCGCGTTCGCACAATTACCCGCCCCATTTAACAATGCAGCCAACATCAGCAATATCACTGACCCTGCACAAATCAGCGCTTTGTCAAACATCCTGCGTTACCATGTAACAGGCAGCCGCTATTTTGCCTGGGACCTTGGTTTGTTCCGCAGCGTGACCACATTGGCAGACGGTAGCAGGAATAAACTTACAACTGTATTGGGTTTGAATTTTGGTTTTGTAAAAGGAAACCAGAACCCTTCATTTGCCCGCATCAACCCGGCGAATATCCTGGCTACCAATGGTGTGATCCAGGTAGTGGACAAAGTACTGCTGCCATAATGATGGCATAGCTTCTAACATGGTGTTGATTGTTTATACATCGGGCCGTCTGTTTACAGGCGGCCCCTTTTTATGTAAATACCTGATTAACATGTACAGTTACGCTGTTTTTGTTATTGCCTGCGCAATAATTTAAACCCGATCTGCCGGCCTTCCTTCCTGAAAATTGCCAGGTGGATCCAAAAATTAGCGAATTGTTCCATCAGGTAAAACGCGTCGTTTCCCCCCGCATCGTAACAGTTGGCGAAACCCGCATCCAGCGCCAGTTGACGGGCGATATCTTTACCAATTACACTGTCTCCGGCCATCCACATATCAAGCGCCGTATCTCCGTATACAGGTTCCAGCATGTTATCGAAACCAGTGGTATTGAAACATTTCACCACATCACGGGTACGCGTATGCGCTAAAATGGCATCGCTGGTATTATTGAAGCCTTCGGGGCCATTACCTTTAACGATATTCATAGCATCAATGATCACTTTTCCATTGGTATCGCCCAGCGAACCGGCAACATCAGCCGCAGCTGGTGCCGGGGTAGCCAGTAATATAACATCTGAATCTTTCACGGCTTCCTGTACGGTTTGAACCTGGACATTAGGAAGCTTACTAATCTCCGGTTGATCAAATGAAGCAATATCTCGAACACCTAAATGTATATCGTGGCCTGCAGCAGACCATTTTTTCGCTAATGCGGAACCAACATTTCCGGTTCCTATGATGGCAATACGCATGGTATATAAAGATTTATGATGTATGATGTATGATGTATGATGTGTGATGTGTGATGTATGATGTGTGATGTGTGATGTATGATGTATGATGTATGATGTATGATGTATGATGTGTGATGTATGATGTATGATGTGTGATGTATGATGTGTGATGTATGATGTGTGATGTATGTATTGTGGGTACCCATTAAATATACCAGGATCGAATGTACAAAGACAAATGATTTGTATTTGACATTTATGAACGGGATTCGAGCAGTTGCAATACCAGCTCCGCAGCGGCTGCCCCGGAGTTTTGTTGCTGCCCGGTTACCAGGTTGCCATCCGCGATGGCATAACTGCTGAAAGCCGGCGCCGTTGTAAAATGGGTTCCGGGGATCTTTTTCGCCTCATCTTCAATCCGGTAAGGTTGAATGGTCAAACCGGTGGCCTGGTCTGCATAATCTTCCTATTCGTTGGAAAATCCGGTCCATGTTTTTCCGCTAACCAGCAATTCGCCCTTGCTGTTCTTTGCATCAAGCAGCAGGGTTGTGGCATGGCAAACGGCAGCGGCTGGTTTACCCGCTTTATAAAAGGCAGTGAATAATTTTTGCAGGGCGCTGTTCCCCCGGAAACTGTACATCGGGCCTTGTCCGCCCACCAGGAATATGGCATCAAACCCGGATGCATCAACATCTGACATGGGTAATGTTTGCGCAATCATGTTCCGGAATGATTCCCTTTGCAGAAAGCCAAGGGAAATAATATCCGAAGCGGCATAGCCGTTGGGGTCGGTTGGGTCGGAATAGGTATCGGCTTCAAGTTTACCGCCTTCGGTGGAAGCCAGCGTTACGCTGTAACCTGCCTCCGTGAAAGCCAGCAGGGGATGGGTCAATTCGGCGAGCCAAAAGCCAATGGGCCAACCGGTTTGCTTTGATATGAGCGGGCTGCTCGCGACCATCAGGATGCGGCCACGGGAAGCCGCGCCATGAGGGTGTACATACTTTTTTGTTTCGATGATACCTGGCATAGTATTTTGTTTTGACAAATATCCATTGATTACTTTCTAAAACATATATACTATCTAATAAGAATAATACTTACTTTTAAGAAAGTAACTATCATATATTTAAACATGCCAGAATTTTTATTCAACAGGAAACTGTATTATAACCCGGTGGAATTTGCCTTAGACAGGATTGGCGGCACCTGGAAGATGCCCATACTATGGAGGCTGAAAGACAAAACCATGCGTTATTCGGAACTCAAAAAAGATATCCCACGCATCACGGATAAAATGCTCAGTTCCCAGCTTAAGGAATTGGAAGAGGAAGGGTTTATACATCGGAAAGTATATGCCGTAGTGCCACCCAAAGTGGAATACTCATTAACCCCAAGAGGCAAGAAGGCCATGCCGGTGGTGGAACAGATCCGGAACTATGGGATTGACCTGATGAAGGCATTTGGGGTTACGCACGACCCTCCCCTGAAAAAAACTAAAAATGGCAAAGCCTGCCGCTAATACCGTATTTTGGTAAGCCCTGCTTTCTACAGGGTCAATGGAAACTTAAACAGACCGGGACTAAGCTGGCATGAAACAGCATTCAGTTGCCGGAATCCCTTAAATTATGCTGTAAAGAGCCCAAAAACAGCTAATTTTGCGTTCTTAAAAACTGAGGAGACATAAGCCCATGAAGCATATCCGTAATTTTTGCATCATCGCCCATATTGACCACGGAAAAAGTACCCTGGCAGATCGCCTGCTGGAATTCACCAAAACCATCAGTGAACGGGATATGCAGAACCAGGTGCTGGATGATATGGACCTGGAAAGGGAAAAGGGTATCACCATTAAAAGCCATGCGATCCAGATTAATTACAGGCATAAAAATGAAGATTATGTGCTGAACCTGATCGACACGCCGGGCCACGTGGATTTTAGTTATGAAGTGAGCCGTGCGCTGGCCGCCTGCGAGGGCGCTTTGTTACTGGTAGACGCCTCACAGGGTATCCAGGCACAAACCATCAGCAACCTTTACCTGGCCATCGACAATAACCTTGAGATCATCCCCGTCATCAATAAAATTGATATGGAAGGCGCGATGATCCCCGAAGTGACGGATCAAATCATCGACCTGATAGGCTGCAAGCAGGAAGACATCCTGCTGGCCAGTGGCAAGAGCGGTATCGGTATTGAAGAAATTTTAACCGCCATCATCGAACGCATACCTTCTCCAAAAGGGGATCCCGAAGCGCCTTTGCAGGCTTTGATCTTTGACAGCGTGTTTAACTCATTCCGCGGCATCATTGTGTATTTCCGGATATTCAATGGGGTGTTGCGTAAAAACGATAAGATCCGGTTCTTCAATACAGACCTGGAGTACACGGCAGATGAAGTGGGTGTGCTCAAACTAGGCCTTGACCCCCGCGGTGAAGTGCGAACTGGCGATGTGGGCTATGTAATCACGGGTATAAAAAATGCGCGTGAAGTGAAAGTGGGTGATACCATTACACATACTGCACAACCATGCATCGAAGCGATCAAAGGCTTTGAAGACGTGAAGCCAATGGTTTTCGCGGGTATATTCCCGGTGGAGACAGACGCTTTTGAAGAACTGCGCGACTGCATGGATAAACTGCAGTTGAATGACGCCTCTTTAACGTTTGAACTGGAAACCTCACAAGCCCTTGGCTTTGGTTTCCGTTGCGGTTTCCTGGGCATGCTCCACATGGAGATCATACAGGAAAGGCTGGAACGTGAATTCAGGCAGACTGTGATCACCACCGTTCCCAACGTTAGCTTTATTGCTACAACCAGTAAGGGCGAAAAGATCATTGTGAACAACCCTGCCGAAATGCCCGACCCAACCAGGCTGGAGAAAATTGAAGAACCTTTTATCCGGGCGCAGATCATCAGCAAGCCTGAATATATCGGCAATATCATGACCCTTTGCATTACAAAAAGGGGCATCCTCATCAACCAGGGTTACCTGACTGCAACCCGTGTGGAACTCACATTCGATATGCCATTGACGGAAATCGTATTCGATTTCTATGATAAGCTGAAGAGTATGACACGCGGTTATGCATCATTCGATTACCATCCGATTGAGTACAGGGAAAGTGATATTGTTAAAATGGACATCCTCCTGAACGGCGACCGGGTTGATGCCCTGAGTGCCTTGATCCACCGCAGCCGCGCACAAGAGTTTGGCCGCAAGCTTTGCGAAAAACTGAAAGAATTATTGCCCAGACAGCAATTCCAGATCGCGATACAGGCAGCCATCGGCGCTAAAGTGGTGGCGCGCGAAAACATCAGCGCGATGCGTAAGGACGTAACCGCCAAATGTTATGGTGGCGATATCAGCCGTAAACGCAAACTCCTGGAAAAACAGAAAGAGGGTAAAAAACGCATGAAGCAGATTGGAAACGTGGAAGTGCCGCAGGAAGCTTTCCTGGCGGTATTGAAGCTGAATGATTAAGGTTTTTCTTCCGTAACCTTTAATTTGCTTTCGTCGATATTCCCTTTATCATCCCTGATGGGCTGGGGCACCGGCGCTTTGCCTTCGGGGGTAACTTCATTGAATATTTTACTGACATAGACCCACTTGCCATTGGCCCAGCGGAAACCTTCGTAATCGCCATCGCCCACCAGTGTGTACTTCTTGGCAGGTTCATTGGTTTCAGATACCAGGTGTTCCATGATGATCATTCCCAATTCATCATCATACGTTAGTCTTGGGCCCGCGTCTTTCTTGAATTCCATGATATAACGGGCAGGGGTAGACGCTTTCAGGCTGTTGTTGGGGAAACGGAATATCCTCGCGCCAAACCTTGGCTCTCCCTGCACAAATTCCAGCACTTCAATGATTTTTTTGTTGCTGCGCGAATCGTTTTCATCGTACCCGAGCAGGGTATATATTTTCCGTTCACCTAAGCGGTGCATCAGGAGTTTGTAGTACACGGCGCCCATCCATTTCTGGTGGTTCAGGATACTGTCTTCCATATTATCCACGACATCCGATTTATCGATGAGCGGAAACAATTTCAAAGAACCATCGGGTGTGTTGACCTGGATAGCGCCATGTTGCCGCACCAGGTCTTCATTGATGGGGACCTGCCAGGTAAAAACCCGGAAGCTGCTGTCGGGCGCGTATAATTTGGAAATAGTGAACAGGGAATCGAAAGGGTAATAAAATGAGTATGGCATGCGTAGGGCCCTCACCAGGGTACGGGTCAGGATACTGTCAACCTGCAACCTTTCAGCCGGGTTCGGGCTGACGAGCATTTTAGGCGCTTCGAGTTTCAGCGAATCTTCTTTCTTTAATAGTTCTCTCCTGGTTTCAGGGCTTAATTTTTGCGCGGATACCGGCATGAGCCACAAAAAAGCCAGGCAACAAACGATACAGGATTTCATGGGTTAAATATAGCGAATCGGCATATTCTATCGTGCAAGGGAATACTACATGCCGTTAATTTAACTAAAGATTAGCCGCTTCAAGGGCTTGGGCAAAGGACAGGAGGCTGGGGTAGACAGCATCAATCAAAGGGTCGTCAAAGCTGACTTCCGGCCTGGTGGTAGGTAAGAAAACCGTGTACACACCAAGGTTACGTCCAAACTGCATATCACTGAGGGTGTTGCCCACCATGATGGCATGTTCCGGCCTGATATCAGGGTATTGCTTAATGGCTGCAAGACCCATACCCGGGTTGGGTTTGCGGTATGGGCTATCGTCTCCCAAATCGGCACAATAATACACGCTGTCGATGCGTCCGCCCGCTTGCAGGATTTCTTTTTCCATATTCGCGTGGATCGTATGCAAGTCTTCCAGTTTGGTCAATCCTTTGCCTACGCCCTTTTGATTGGTGACCACCACAATTCGGTTAAATATTCGGTTGAATACCGGCATGGCTTCCAACACGCCATCCATAAACCTGAATTCATCCCATGTATGCACATAATCTTTATGCTTTTCATGGTTGATCACACCATCCCGGTCGAGGAATAATGACCAGCGCTGATCAATATCTTGAATGGGCAGGATGCGCTTACTGTGCTGTTGCATGAATGGATATGTTAACTGAAGTCTTTATTCGCCTTCGCAAAATCTTCGGGTATCCCGATATCAATAAAATAAGTATCCTGGACCATACCCATCATGCGTTGCGAAGGATAGTATGCTTCAAGATAATCTTTTTCAAATGAAAATTTACCTGTCAATCCAGTAGTTTGCAGGGAAGCGATATGCAGCGCATACACGCCACCGTTAATCAATCCCTGCTCATAGAATTGTTTTTCCCTGAATGAAAGGATATGATGGTCCTTATCAATTTCCACAACGCCATAGCGGTCAAAGGATGTCATGGGTTTTAATGCGAGTGTACAGTCTGCCCGGTGTGATACATGAAAACGGGAAAAAGATTCCAGGTCAATCGCGAATAAGGTATCGCCGTTCACGATCAGGATATCATCGCCATTTGCCTGCATGGCGGAGAGCAGGATGGCGCCGCCAGTACCCATGGGGCATTCCTCCAAAACTACGGTATAGGAAAGGTTTGGGTAATGCTCTTTGAGAAAACTTTCAATGACATCGTGCATATACCCAAGGGAAAAAATAAAATGTTCAATGCCTTGTCCCGACAAATAATCAACCACATGCTGAAGAAATGGTTTGCCTGCCACAGGCGCCATGCATTTGGGTAAATCGGGTACGGCTGACCGTAAGCGTGTGCCCAAACCACCTGCCAGTACAATACATTCTTTAATCATCATGGAAGCAGTTATGATTTTGGCGGGATGTTAAAGTAAGATTCTTCCACCATTTGGCAAATGATATGCCCGATCATGATATGGCTTTCCTGTATCCTTGGTGTATCAGTTGATGGCACATTGATCAGGAAATCGGATAAGTCTTTCATTTTGCCGCCTGTCGCGCCCGTAAATCCTACGGTCACCATGCCCAGTTTTTTGGCGGATTCAAAAGCTTTTAATATGTTCCCGCTATTGCCTGACGTACTCAATCCAACCACCACATCACCGGGCCTTCCGATGCCGTCAATCATCCTCGAATACACAACATCGTAACTGTAATCGTTGGCAACAGCCGTAATGTATGAAGTATTCACATGCAGCGCTTCTGCTGGCAACGCCTTGCGGTCTGTATAAAAACGGCCGCTGAATTCGGCCGCCAGGTGCTGTGCGTCGGCAGCGCTTCCCCCGTTACCGCAGAAGAGTACTTTGTTGCCATTGCGAAAAGCCTGCGTGATGGTTTCAGCGCAACGGGCAATGATATCGTGCATGCCCGGGTTTTGCAGCAACTGCTGTTTTACGTCGATTGAAGCCTGGATGATATGTTTGATTTGTTCGGTCATTGTTTGATTTTTTGTGGTACAAATGTATGATAAGTGATGTGCAGATGGATACTAAACCGTCCAGCTTGTTAAGCCATATTTGGTGAAACTGTATTGCTTCACGTCTCCGCCATAAGATCTGAGTATTTCCTTTACGGCATAATTGCTGTTGCCCGGACAATAGAAAATCATAAAACCGCCGCCGCCGGCCCCGCTGATTTTTCCGCCTGTTGCTCCCGCTTTTTTGGCGGCATCATATAATTCTTCAATTTGCGAATTGCTGATATTGGCAGCCATTTGCCTTTTTTGCTGGAAGCCGAAATCAAGGATTTCCCCGATTTCATGCAGCTTGCCTTTTAATAAGGCTTCTTTCATCATCCGGGCCTGTTCTTTCAACTGGTGCATGGCCTCGATGCTTTTTTCATTTTGGTTCTTTACATTCTTTACCTGCTCCTTAATGATGGTCGCGCTTTCCCTCGATGTAGCGGTGAAATACAATACCAGGTTATTCTCCAACTCATGCATGTATTGCGGGCGTATGCGGAGGGGGTTGACGATCACTTTATCATCTTTGTAAAACTCCATATAATTTACGCCGCCGAATGTGGCCGCGTACTGGTCTTGCCGTCCGCCCGCCAGTCCCAGTTCATTGCGTTCAATTTCATAGGCCATATGCGCGATGTCGTAATCGCCCAATGGCAGTTTGTGCAATTCCACAAAAGCGCCCAGGATGGCAACCACCAATGTGGATGAAGTACCAAGCCCGGAGCCGGCCGGCGCATCTACGTAGGTAGATAAACGGATGCCTTTCAACTGCGGTGAGAACTCGCGCTGGATGCGGTTATACACACCTTTCAGGAGGTCAAGCGTTCCGGTGATCGGCAGTTCGGGGAGCAGGGGATGTGTTTCAGACTCTTTCCTGTCTAAGGCTTCTACTATAATCTTTGGCTCGTCCAGGCATTCGATGCTGGCATAAGCGGAGAGTGAGATGGTCGCGTTGAGGATAGCGCCTCCGTAGAGGTCGCAATAAGGGCTTACATCCGTTCCACCGCCGGCGAGGCCGATGCGGAGGGGGGCTTTACTTCTAAAAATCATATTTGCTGATTACGCGTTTATGGCTGGTTTAAAAAGTCAAATAACGGTTTTGTACTATGGATTATTGTTATGGTACTCAGGCTTTATGGCCTCAATGGCAAATACCATCGGGATTTTATCAGATAAATGATTGATCCGGTATTTCCCCGGCTCCGCTTCCACACAATGATTGAAACAATAGTAGGGTGAATAATCGTATTCATGGAATTGCATCAACCTCAATCCAGTGCCAAGCAGGCTGTTGATCACTTCGGCCAAGCCATGGTTCCAGGTCATACTGGTCAACTGAACATGGGCATCCTTGTTCGCATAGGAGCCCTGTTCCGTTTCAATGATCGGCGAAGATTGAAAATATTTATATGCAACGGTTTGAAAATCGTTGTCAAACATCCAAACCACCGGGTGAAACTCTGCCATAATAAAACGACCGCCCGGTTTAAGGTAACGGTGAACAATAGACGCCCATTTACCGATATCCGGCAACCACCCGATGGTACCATAACTGGTGAATACCATATCAAATTCCTCATTCAGCAGTTCGGGCAATGCAAATAAATCGGAACAGATAAACCTTGCCTGCAAAGAAGTTTGTTTGGACAGGCTCTCAGCCAGTGCGATGGCTGTATCCGATAAATCCACGCCGGTTACCATCGCGCCCATTCGGGTAAGGGAAAGGCTGTCTTGCCCGAAATGGCATTGCAGGTGTAACATCTTTTTTCCACTAACATCACCCAACAGGGATAATTCAATATCATTCAATGAATTTTTTCCCTGGAGAAAAGCAGGCATATCATAGAATGCGGAATCCACATGCAGGGCCGCGCGTTGATTCCAGGCATCTCGGTTGATCTCGATATATGATTGCGGATCAGGCATTTTTTAATTGATTCATTCCCGGCAAAATTAACTCTTCATATCAGGTATTTGAAAAATCTTTTATATCAATACCTGAACATAAGGGCGCCGGCTTTGAGTTGTATATCGAAGTCACGGGAATAAATAAGCTCTCCGTCTACCTGGGCGTACACAGGTTTGTGGGCACGGATGAATACCTTATTGACGAGGTTATGGCTGATGAAAGGGAGGTCAAGGTGTAAACCTTTTTCGATCACGGGAAGGTATCGAAGCCGCTTCCAAACAGGGAGTGCCTGGCATCGAACCAGGTTCAGCGATGCGTCACGAAGCTCTGATGCGGGTGATATCATAAACCCGCCTCCGGTCCGCCTGGCATTGGCTGCATGCAAGAGCAGGTACTTGCCTGTTTCCAGCCTCCCGTTGCATTCCAGTTCATATTCCATTTCGCGGTAACGGAAAATTTGTTTGAATACAATCCATAAATATCCCAGGTGGCCGCCCAGTTTTCGGATGGTTTGCATCGACCTCAAAACTTCGCCGTCGAATCCAAGTCCGACGGCATTCAGGAAACGCCTGCCATTGCATAAACCCATATCTACGGGGTGTGCATGCTGGTGCAGCACCCACTCCACAATTTCCTGGTTTGTGCGGTTTCCATACAAAGCCCATGCGAAATCATTGCCAGTTCCGGCCTTGAGCATCACCAGCGGAATCTGTATGTCTGCATAGCGGTTGATGAAAAAATTCAGGGTACCATCGCCCCCAATGATCCATGCTTCTGTGCAATGTTCGAGGCTTTCGGGCCATTCGGCCGCATATACAGCAAATGGTATATGCCGCTGGGTTAATATTTTTTCGGCCATGGCCGCTACAGCCATAGGTTTTCCCTTGCCCGCCGATGGATTGATAAATAGCGATAACATAGATGCTTACTTTCAGTAAGGTAAGATTTTCATCGCAGATCCAAACCGGATCAGGGGGTACTGTTTTGGCCCAATTTTGCCCTCATGATGGGTTTTTCCAGTTTTTCCAAAAGCAGGAGGTAAGGGTCGTGCAGGTGGTGAATAAATGCATTATTGTTATCAGAGGGATATTTAGCGTTATAAGGCTCATCGGGCATCAGCACTATGGTAGCGCCCGCGCGTACATAATTGGTGGAATGTACATACTCCGGTTCTTTGAAGCCTTTAAGGTTCTTTTTGACGAAGCCGGCAGCTTTTTTGCCCAGGTATTTTTTAAACCTGCGCTTTGACCTGATTGTTGGGTTGTTCAGCCGGTCGTACACATATTTGACCACCAGTCGTGTGATCAGTTTTTGCTTTTTCAATGCCGTATCCATCCCGGCAAAGGGGTTGGGTTGATTGAAATCGGATACGGTTTGTACGGAGAAAGGGGTTTCCGGCACCCAATCGGCCGCGTTTACCACATTGTATGCCCAACCTTCAGGGATATTTGCTTCATAGTCGTACGCGAAAAACAGGTTGCCCGGTTTAGGCGCCGCGCTGCAATAGGTTTTGAACCGGATATCTGCGGGGATGTCACCCTGTTGCTGCGCATAGCGCAATTGCGCGGTAAGCAGGTAAGATATGGCGCCGCCCTGGCTGTGGCCGATGATGAGAAAATCGTGTATGCCTTGCCGGTAGCGTTCCCTGATACGGGGCAGTATATCCTGGTACAGGTAGCCAGTCGCGATGGTCCAACCCACATGCACGGCAGCCCTGGGGTGCTCTGCGAACTTGTATGTGAAATTGCTGGAGTCGTTTAATGTGATGCTGCCTTTACCTGGAATCATGGCTGCGTAAAAATTGGCAAGCCAGCTCACGGCATTGCGCGTAGTCCCCCTGATGCTGATGGCGTCAACCTTGCCATCGCGTTCCCAATGGTCCCAAAGGTTGTCGAGCCCCATGACAGGGGAGCGGTAGATCATCTTAAATAGTTTTGGCTTCTCAAACTTTTTTGCATAGGCCGATGTATCGGAGTCGGAGCCGGTCAGAACATTTAACAGCATGAGTTCCCGGTATTCTCTCGCATCAAAACCCGGTTGTATGGCTTGTGAGAGGATATGGTTTGTGAAGCAAAAAAGCCCGAGGAACAGGAACAATTTTTTATTCATATACATTCCGGATGTATTTTTCAGAAAGCAACAAAATAATAAGATTTAGGTTTATGTGCGCATCTTATTATTCTGTATCCGGCCAATTGAGTTTGAGGGTCTTCCACATCATGTCAATAATCTTTTGGCCCTGCGGAGATTGGTCATTGCTTACCTGGATGGTGGCCACAACAATGCCCTTATCTTTTTGACCGATGGATGCCACTTCATATTGATTTTGTTCATCCTGGTATGTGAGGAGGGATTTATCTACCGTCAGGTTTTCACCGGAAGCCAGCGTCCTGCTATAAGTTGACCTTTGTTCTTTATACCCGTAGTTGATGCTTTCCTTGGTAAATTCCCTGATCAGGAGGTCATTTATTGAGGTTGGGTTGAAATTATCGTATTCCTGGATAAAGAAACCATTTCCGTCTGCGGTGATGATGGATACCTGCGTGATACCTGCATCCAGACGGGTGGTTGACACTTTAAATCCTTTCGGGTACGAAAAACTAAAAATCTTGCTTGTGAAAACCAGTGTATCCTTCATCGCGAGGCTGAAGGTTACAGGTTTGCCATTGAGTTGTATGGTATAAGGCTTGTCGAGCGCAATGTGATAGCTGCTGTCCTTTATTTTTAAAATATAATCTTCCTGGGCAAACGCGTATCCGCCATAGAACATAATGAAAATGGCAGTGAGCAGAAAGTTTTTGCTGTATTTGTGCATAATAAAAATGATAATTGAAGTAAATATAGGTTAGTTAATCAGGATGATTTGAGCCGGTACAAGAGGTAAGGCCCAATGCATAGAAAAACGGGAATCAATATCCACAACCGACCTTCAAATATTTGATAATCTTCCAGTAATTCGCTCCATGGTTTCCCACGCCATCTACCAAACCCGAATTCAAAAGCAAGGGTCATGAGCATCCATGTAAATCCTGTTAACAGCGCTTCTTTACCGGACCGGAAAGGGTATTTCTGAATCAGCGCATTCATGTACAATGCAAAAAGCAATAATAACGAAAATGTAGAAACCTGCTGTGCCCTGAGCGCACCTAACGGTTTCTTATACACGAAATCCCTGATGCTGCCGTTGATGATTGCGATGACGAGCATTGGGAACCAGGCCAATAGATAGATTTTCCATTGCATAACCGTCAATGTTTATACATGTTGGTCAATCAGGATGACATTGCCGTCCGGGTCTTTCACCACAATATGGGCAGGGCCGGTTGTTTGCGTGTCCGTTTCTGTTTCTAAGCTGATTTGATGATCTTTCAATTTTTGTTGAATGGTCCGCACATCATCAAAACCATTGACCGGTTGCGCGTTTTCGTCCCATCCGGGATTGAATGTGAGCATATTTTTGTCAAACATCCCCTGGAATAACCCCAGAAGGGCATTCCCGTTTTTCATGATCAGCCATCGCTGGTTAATGTCACCGCCAAAAACGGAAAATCCCAATGCTTCGTAAAATGCTTTTGAGGCTTGAATATCGCTGACCGCGAGCGAGATGGAGAATGCACCTAAAGTCATAAAATTTGATTTTAAAAGTTTAGTGGGTGCACAGGCCAGCCAGCTAAAAATAATGAATTATTGCATAGGTTGTTTTTTATACTTTATGCTAATTGAAGGATTTACGGATACTATTGAATCTATAAACCCTTTCTTGTCCTTTGGTGAGATGAGTACATACTTGTTTTTACCATACCTGACCTCCAGTCGGTCAAGTGAGATGGCCGGTGAACTTAATGGGTTGTTTGTTTCCCTGATTTCGCGGATATCATTGACATCAACCCTGCTGTTGAATAAAAATCCGCTTTTGATTTTGAGTTCATGCCCGTTTATTTCATAATAAGTTTGTGTAAACAAGTAGGCGATAAATCCATTGAGCAGGAGCAGGAACAGTACCACAGGCCATGTGCCTTCAGACCTGAGGAGCATGCCAATGACAAAAAGCATGACGATGGCAATGGGCAACACAATTTCCAACCCTATTTTAGAATAAAAACGCATACCCTAAGTTACATCAATCACTGTTTATTTTGAAATGCCAGTCCTGTGATAGCCTGCACCAGGGCCGACCAACTGTATTTCTTTTTCTCTTCTTCCATAAAAGGGAGGAAATGCTCTTTCCCGGTCTCCATCATCCTGGCCATTTTATTTGACAAGTCAACAGCATTAGGCTCGGCAATCAATCCCACGCGGCCTTCCGGGACCATAGCGGGCAAACCGCCCACATTGGTAACGATCATGGGTATGTTAAAGTGATAGGCGAGAGGGGTCACGCCACTTTGGGTGGCCTGCCGGTAAGGCTGCACCACCGCGTCCGCAGCACAGAGGTACAGGCGGACCGCGGAGTCAGGGATAAATTCCGTGCGGAGGACCAGGTTGTTGGAAATTTGTAATGACTGTATTTGCTGTTCGTAAGCCGATTTGTCTTCATAAAATTCACCGGCTACCAGTAGTTTGATGTTTGGCCTTCGGGCTTCATCCGCTTTTTTCAGCAGGGCGGCAAACGCATCCAGCAGGATGTCAAGCCCTTTATACCGGCGGATAAACCCAAAAAACAGGAATACATAATCATCCGCGGCAATGCCCAGTGTTTTTCGGGCTTCCAACTGGCTTACCGGCTCCCCGAAATTGTCGTACAGGGGGTGAGCGATATAACGGGCAGGCTTACCCGAAAATAATGACAGGTCTTTCAGCACTTTTTCGCTCATAGTGATGAACGCGTCTACCGGCTTCACAAAATACCTCGTAAATGCCGTATCGCCGGGACGTTTTTCGTGCGGTATGATATTGTCCGCGATGCAAACTATTTTCGTGTGCCCGTTACCGGTAGCCAATCTGAGGATGGTGCCCAGGCAGGGGCCCATGAAGGGCAGCCAGTAGCGCACAATGATCAGGTCGGGCTTCTCCCTTTTCAGTTTCCGGCCCACCCGGAGCCAGTTCAGCGGGTTCACTGAATTGATGCAAACGCGGATATCCAGGTCTGAAGGGGCAGGTTCAGAACTGTATTGCGTTGTGCCCGGAAATAAAAACCCGGGGTATTGCAGGGAAAAAGTATAGATATTTACCGTATGCCCTTCCGACATAAAAGCCCTGGCCATCCTTTCGTTAAAACTGGCCAGACCGCCACGCAAGGGATGCGCGGGGCCGATGATGCTGATGCGTAATGATTTGTTAACCGGGTTCATGGGCAAGTTAGGTTTGCCGGCAGCATGTGCTGTGCCGCAGCGAATCTTCTAAAGATTATAGCTCCCGTTCTTCAATCAAATAACTGTTCCTTTCCGGGGCATTGCGGGAAATCAGTTCACCGATGAATCCGGCCAGGAACAACTGCGAACCAATGATCATGGCCAGGATGGCGAAAAAGAACAATGGCCTTTGCGTCATGCCCGTTTGATCGAAAAAGAATTTGGATATGGTCAGGTACAGGAAAATTAAAAAGCCACCCATGAAAAACAGGGTGCCCCACAGCCCGAAAAAATGCATCGGCCTTTTCCCGAATTTTCCCACAAAGAAAATGGTCATCAGGTCAAGGAAACCATTGATGAAACGGCTCCACCCGAATTTGGTGACGCCGTATTTGCGCGCCCTGTGTTCAACCACTTTTTCTCCGATCCTGCGGAAGCCGGCCCATTTGGCCAGCACAGGCACATAGCGGTGCATTTCGCCATACACTTCAATGCTCTTCACCACTTTCCGGCTGTATGATTTCAGCCCGCAATTAAAATCATGCAATTTGATTTTACTCATTGAACGGGCAGCCGCGTTGAATAATTTACTGGGCAGGTTTTTCGTGAAGGTATTGTCGTAACGTTTTTTCTTCCAACCGCTCACCAGGTCAAACTTATCATCCACAATCATGCGGTAAAGCTCAGGTATTTCGTCCGGACTGTCCTGCATATCCGCGTCCATCGTAATCACCACATTTCCCTGGGCGGCTTTGAATCCTTCATTCAGTGCGGCGCTTTTGCCATAGTTGCGCTGGAATTTGATCCCTTTTAACCTTGGGTTGGAAGCCCTCAGCGACATGATGACTTCCCAGGAACGGTCGGTGCTGCCGTCATCCACAAAAATGACTTCGTAATCATATCCTTCCTGTTTAACAACCCGTTCAATCCAGGCGGCCAGTTCAGGCAATGACTCATCTTCATTAAGTAATGGTATGACTATTGAAAGATCCATGTGCGTACATTGAAATGGGTACAAGATACATTAAATGCGGAAGTTGCCATATGTTCAGGCATCCGCGGTATTTTTGGGGAGGTTTAACAGGATAGCGCTCAGCGCTGCCGTAATCACAGACCCGATCAGCAGGTAGCTGAATATGGCCATGGATATCAGCATGGGCGTATAATATTCTTTGGCTTTCGTGACATTTGAATCAATTTCAGCCTGCGTGTAATTGCCTGAGCCCATCATTTCCCTGCGTGTATTTTCCGCCATCTCATTTTCCATTTGAGGGTTGAGTTGCATGAAGGCCCAGGTAAAAGCCACCATCAGTAAGGTCACCACCACGAAGCACTTAAAACCATGCGAGAAATATTGCTTGAAGTTTTTTTTCTTTGAACTGTAGATCCTGAAATTATGCAGCGTCCAGGCCAGTCCGAGTATATACAACGCGTATACTATAAACTGCAGGTTGTTGTCAAAACTGCTCTTCGTTTGGTAGATCAGCAGGGAAGCGGCAATCATGAGCCCCCCGGTGATTAAACCCTGCAGGGTGGCATTGGTGGTTTTTATCATGGGTGTAAATGGACTTTTTGTTCATGAATAATGCCCAATACTTTTCCGGTTAATTGTTGGCCGATGAATGGACTGTTGGATGACCTTGACTGTATCATATCCCTGGTAAAAGTATATTGCTCCCTGGGATCAAACAGGGTCAGGCAGGCCGGTTCGCCTTCACGTATGACCGGTACCGGCAGGTTCAGGATTTCCCTTGACGCTATGGCCAGTAATTCAACGAGTTTGCCGGGGTTGCCGACTACCCGGTTGGCCACGCCAAATAGTGATTCCAATGTGGTCATGCCATGTTTGGCATATTCAAACTCGCACACTTTATCATCGCTGTGCTGTGGCATATGGTGCGAGGCGATGGCATCAACGGTTCCATCCAGCAATCCTTCCAGCAATGCGGCACGGTCATCCGCCGAACGCAGTGGGGGATAAACTTTCAGGTTGGTATCGTAACCGGTTAAATCTTCATCTGTAAAACTGAGGTGGTACGGTGTAACCGAACAGGTCAGGTTCAAACCTTCGGATTTTGCATCCCTGATCAATTGCAGCCCTTTTCGGGTACTGATACCCGTTAGGTGGAGCGCGGAGCCGGTATAGCGCAGCAGTTCAATATCACGCGCGATCATGATTTCTTCGGCGATGGCCGGTTTGCCGGGCAATCCGAGCCGGGTACTCACAATGCCTTCATGCATCAACCCATGCGCGCTCAGGGAGCGTTCATCCGGGATTTGGATGATGGGTTTATTGATTTTCTTCACGTATTGCAGGGCTTTGGCCATCAGGGCGCCTGATTGGATGGGGAGGGTGCCATCGCTGAAAGCAACCGCACCGCTGTCGTACATGTCGTACATCTCCGCCAAATCCTTTCCTTCCGCATTCCTTGATACCGAACCAAGGGGCATAACCTGAACGGTCAGGCTGGCAGACCGGTGGTAAATATATTCAACCTGTGCTTTCTGGCTGATCGCCGGAACAGTGTTGGGAATAACGCATACATGGGTAAAACCACCAGCCGCGGCCGCAGCGGCACCCGTTTCCAGGGTTTCCTTGTGTTCCAGCCCGGGGTCACAAAAATGTGCGAACAAGTCCATCCATCCCGGGCTCACATGCAAATGGTCATGTGCAATGACGCGGGCCCCGGGGGCTTCAATGTTTTCGGCAATTTCCCGGATCATCCCATCCTCCACCAGGATATCGCGGACAAGTTGGTGATGGGGGCTGCCGGGCGACAGTATCCGGGCTTGTCTGAGGAGTATTGTCATGTTCAGGAGATTGGGCAAATATAAAGTTTTTGCAGATTTACCGGCTTAGCTTCTTGCCGAAGTTGAACCCTGTCTGCCAGGCTTGAGCCCGGATGCGGTTTGCCCTGAAATGACGGGTATCAGAACCGGGAATGTTTGAAATCATGCGGGGAATGCATGTCAACCCATAGCTTTATATCAGTAAATTGGGAAATATTCATCTTCAAACAGCATCTCATGAAAAAAATCATCATTGCCTTTGATGGTATGCATTTTGCTGAGCCAGCCCTGCAAATGGCTGCGTCATTGCATCAGGTATCGCCGGTGCAAGTTACCGGTGTGTTCCTGAATTCTGTGGATTACACGGCACTATGGGCCTTTCCGATCATCCCGGGTGCGCCGGGTGTTACCATTCCCGCCGAATCAGCGGCAGATGAGGCCCTGCTGAAAGCTAATATCGCGAAGTTTGAAGATTTGTGCCGGAGGCTGGAGATACCTTATAAAGTACATGATGATTCTGATGGTTTGGTTTTTGAGGAAGTGAAAAAGGAGAGCCGTTTTGCCGACCTGCTGCTCATTTGCAGTGAACTGTTTTACCAAAACCTCGGTAAGCAACCCAACGACTACCTGAAAACCATTTTGCAGATGGTGGAATGCCCGGTAATTATTGTACCGGATTCATCCAAAATCCCGCAATCTTTGGTTTTACTTTATGATGGCAGTGAATCCTCGGTATTCGCAATCAAGCAATTCGCATACCAGTTCCCTGAACTCTGCAAAAAGCAAACCCGACTCTTGTATGCCGGGGAAGAATCAGGGAATATCCCGGACCAAATTTATATTGAGGAATTGGTACTCAGGCATTACCCCAACCTCATGATTGAAACCATGCCTGCAAAGCAGGGCGCGCATCTGCAGGAATGGATGGACGCACACGGAAACCCGTTGGTTGTGACCGGTTCCTTTGGCAGGTCGGGTATTTCGCAATTATTCAGGAAGAGTTTCCTGACAGAGTTGATCCAGCAGCACCGGACGCCCCTGTTTATCGCCCATAAATAAGGAAAAACTGATCAAATTCAGTTCAGGTATTGATCAAAATCCTGCTTTCCGGCTTTGGGGTATCATAGCTTTAACCTGTTAATTAATCTCAACTAATAAAACAAAGGAGGTGGCTATGTCAACCAAATCTTTAATTCCGGGAACAAGATTTTTCCCTTCTGTGTTTGATGATTTTTTCAAGCCTTGGAACGACTGGATGGGCGGTGATGAAAAGAGCCTTTTCTCCGTACCATCTGTGAATGTTGTTGAAAAGGAAAACCAGTTTGAATTGTCGCTTGCAGCGCCTGGTTTGAAAAAAGAAGATTTTAAGATCCAGGTAGATGGGCAAATGCTGACGATATCGTCGGAGAAAGAAGAAGAGAAAGAGGAAAAAGAAGAAAAATATACACGCAAGGAATTCAATTATTCATCTTTCAGCAGGAGTTTCAGTTTGCCGCAGGGTGCAGAGGCACAGAAAATTGAAGCGTCTTATACGGATGGGTTATTAAAAGTAGTGATTCCAAAGTCGGAAGCTGTTAAAAAAATGGCGGCGAGGCAAGTGGAAGTGAAATGATATACCCTATTACAATCAATCAGCAATCAACACCCTGTTGCCCCAATGGCGGCAGGGTATTTTGTGCCATCTAAACTGAATCATTATGTTAGCGATATCACTGGCTGATTTCTGCCATAAAGAAATCCGAGAATGGAATGCCAGCCTCGATCTGTACAATACTGAGCTTGTCAGTTTTCAAAACCGTTTGGCTGAAGTGGTTAAAAAGAATACCGGTGAACTGGTATTGAAACAGGTTGAACATTTTCAAAACCAGTTTGTCATTCATAAAGACAATATACAGACCTTGCAGCATGACATCAGGATACAGGAGCAGGATATTGCCGAAGATGTGCGCAGGGATGCAATTTTGGAAGAAAAGGATATCATCGGGAACCAGTCATTTCTGCGGGATAAAGTGCATATGGCAGAGAAATTATGGGTTTCGCTGAGGCACGATTTTTATCGTTTCCTGGCAAGTATCCTTTAGGCAAAGATTAACGTTAAGCAACATATTACATTAACAATTAAAAATTAGTGCATGCAACTCAACGCCCAGATGAAGATTTCCGACGTCAACAAAATTTTTCAATCCAGTTATCCCTACCTGAAGCTTGAATTTTTTCAGTATCAGCATGAGCCATTAAAAGGCTCCCTGGGTTCTGATGCCTATGAGCATGATACCAACTTATCCGAGTTATCAGACCGCTTACCGTCCAGCATTGATATCAGTGCCGACAGGCAGGTGATGGATATAGAAAAAGAATTCCAGGAAAAACTGGGCATGCATGTACAGGTATTTCGTCAGTCGAACCTGGTATGGATCGAGACATCCAAAACAGATACATGGTCATTGGCAAAGCAGAACGATTTGGGCCGTGAGCTGCACCCTTCAAACCGCGTGGATAAGCCCCTTGATGAGCGCCTGGAGGATAGCCGTATGGATGGGGAATAAAGGAAAATACCGGTGACATTTGCAAGCCTCCAAAGGGGGCTTTTTTAGTATGATACATCGTGTAAAAATGGAAAACCCGCCGGGCCGAAGCTCAGCGGGTTGTCGGGACGACTGGATTCGAACCAGCGACCACACGCCCCCCAGACGTGTGCGCTACCGGGCTGCGCTACGTCCCGAATAAGGCTGCAAATGTAAGGCAAATCAGCCATACAATAAAACATTCAGAAATGACTATTTTTGGCCATCTTATTGGGATGCCCGCGACCGGGTTTTCCATATTTTAATATGTTAATATGGCAAGGATTCTGATCATTGACGATGAAAGGGCGATACGAAAAACACTAACGGAAATCCTCGGTTTCGAAGGGTATGCCATCGAAGAAGCAGCAGATGGCGAAGAAGGGTTGAAGAAATTTTCCGAGAAAAACTATGACCTGGTTTTATGCGATATCAAAATGCCCAAACTGGATGGCATTGAGTTCCTTGAGAAAGCGAGGGAACTGAACCCGGATGTGCCGGTGATCATGATCAGCGGACATGGCAATATTGATACAGCCGTTGATGCAGTGAAGAAAGGCGCTTTTGATTATATCAGCAAACCGCCAGACCTCAACAGGCTCCTGATCACCATCCGCAACGCCGCGGAAAAACAAAACCTGGTGACTGAAACCAAAGTGTTGAAACGGAAAGTGTCGCGCGTGCAGGAAATGGTGGGCGACAGCGCTGCCATGGCCAGGATCAGGGAAACCATTGAGAAAGTGGCACCAACAGATGCCCGCGTACTGATTACCGGGGAAAACGGCGTAGGCAAGGAACTGGTAGCGCGCTGGTTGCATGAAAAAAGCAACCGCCATAACGGGCCTATAGTAGAAGTGAACTGCGCGGCTATTCCCGGGGAACTGATTGAGAGTGAATTGTTCGGCCATGAAAAGGGTTCATTTACTTCCGCTATTAAACAACGCATCGGCAAATTTGAACAAGCCAACGGCGGCACTTTATTCCTCGATGAAATCGGCGATATGAGCCTCAGCGCCCAGGCCAAAGTGCTGAGGGCCTTGCAGGAGGGCAAGATCACACGCGTGGGCGCCGACAAGGATATCAATGTAGATGTAAGGGTGGTGGCCGCTACCAATAAAGATTTATTGAAGGCTGTTGAAGACAAAGAGTTCAGGCTCGACTTGTACCACCGCCTGGGCGTAATCATCATTCATGTGCCTTCATTGAACGAACGCAGGGATGATATCCCCGAACTTATTGAGTATTTCCTGCAGCAGATCGCTAACGAGTACGGTCAACCGAAAAAAAGCATGGATGCTAACGCGGTGAAAGCATTGCAGGATTATCGTTGGACGGGTAATATCCGGGAACTGAGGAATGTAGTGGAAAGGCTGGTTATTTTATCGGGTAAAACCATTAGCCTCTCCGATGTGGAGCATTTTGTATTACCCGCGAAATGAAACAATGAATTAATCTGAATTCTTAAAATTATATTAAAAACACATCAATCACCTGTTCCCCGCTTACCTTTTATCCCAATATGGTTGGAATAACTAATGGGAATGGTAGCTTTGGCAACTGAAAAATGACACTATGAGCATTGGACTGATTATTTTTATCCTGGGCGCCATTGGCTGGCATATCGGTTTATATGGCATGTTCAAAAAGGCTGGGATTGAGGGATGGAAAGCGTTTGTGCCTTTTTACAATACCTGGTGCATGCTGCAAAAAATGCAACTGAAGCCTTTATGGTTTTGGTTGCAACTGATCCCCATTGCCGGGCAGTTTGTGACCATTTGGATCTGCATCAAGTTTGTCGAGCATTTCGGACGATTCAATTTCTGGCACCATGCCGCAACGGTGCTGTTGCCATTCCTATATTTTCCCTACCTGGGATTTTCATCGCAGGAGCGCTTTGCCGGGAAACTTGTAGTGGATAACTACAAAAAATCAAACGCACGTGAATGGATCGACGCTGCTTTCTTCGCGATTGTGGCCGCTACACTGATCCGCAGCTTCGTGTTTGAAGCATATACCATCCCGACACAGTCGATGGAAAAAACCTTACTGGTCAATGATTTTCTCTTCGTGAATAAGTTTAGTTACGGCCCAAGGATCCCCAATACGCCGTTATCGATGCCATTTGTACACCACACGATGCCGGTGACAGGTTCCAAATCATACCTCGAATGGATCAAGTTGCCATATACCCGTTGGTTTGCGAGCCCGGTGAAACGCAATGATGTAGTGGTTTTCAATTTCCCGGTAAACGATACATTGATTAATGATGAAATGAATTTTGGCAGCAAAACCACTTACTATGAAGCGGTGCGGGCATTGGGCCGTGAAAAGGTCTGGCAGATGTATGGCAATATCATCATCACCAGGCCTGTAGATAAAAGGGAAAACTTTATCAAGCGTTGTGTGGCCGTTGGGGGCGACAGCATCCAGGTGGTCAACGGGGATTTATTAGTCAATGGTAAACCCGCAGAATCCTTTCCCGATATCCAGCGGTACTACAGGTTCATGGTTCCGCGCAATACAATGTTGAGCAATGAAACCCTCGAAGCCATTGGGATCACGGTGCGTGAAGACCAGGGAGATAAAATACAGGATTCCGATTCAAGCTTCCTGGTAAACATAACGGATGAGGAAATGAAGCGCATAAAGGTCCCCGCGGAATACAGGATGACAAGGTATATCAACCCGCCCGAGGCCAGGATTTTCCCGTATTATAATGCGGCTTCCAACTGGAGCTCCGATAATTACGGGCCTATAGTGGTTCCGGCCAAAGGCATGACCATACCCCTAACTGCGGATAACCTTACCCGTTACCAACGCTGCATTGAAGTGTATGAAGGCAACAAGGTTGAAACCAGGAACGGGCAGGTATTCATCAATGATGTGGCCGCCGGCACTTATACTTTTACCATGGATTATTATTGGATGATGGGCGACAACCGCCACAATTCACTCGACAGTAGGTACTGGGGCTTTGTACCTGAAGACCATGTGGTAGGGAAAGCTTCCCTGATCTGGTTTAGCTGGGAAAAAGGGCCAAGGTGGAACAGGCTTTTCCGGGGCATAAAATAATTCGCATATATGAGCAATAAATCAGTAATTTCATACATCCTCTGGCTTTGAGCCGGAGGATTTTTTGTCTAATCTGTCAACTATGCAGAAAAAAGAGTACCGGTTCGATTATGAAGTTTATGATCAAATAGATGAACTCGAACCGCAAGACCGTGAATTATTGAATGAGGCCAGGGCTGTTACTGCCAAGGCGTATGCGCCATACAGCCGTTTTTTGGTGGGCGCAGTGGCCAAGCTGAAAAATGGCGCTACGGTATCGGGTACCAACCAGGAGAACGCGTCGTATCCCGTGGGCATTTGTGCTGAGCGGGCACTGCTTTCATCCGCGTCCATGCTGCATACCAATGTACCCATCAACAGTATGGCTATTGCATACCATAACCTCGACGGAAGCAGCGGCACGCCCGTATCGCCCTGTGGCATGTGCCGCCAGGCATTGAGGGAATATGAAGACCGTACAGATCAAAAAATCAGGTTGATATTAAGTGGTATGGAAGGCAAAGTGTTTGTGATACCTGTTTCATCACAATTATTGCCGCTTTCATTTGGCGGGGAGAATTTGAAGTAAACAAAATACCCGTTTTTATTCCGATCATTCATGCAAAGTTCCGACCATGCATTTATTGAAAAAGCATTAGCAGCCGTGGCTGACCCTTACCGCATGCGCATCCTGAAAGAGATTTTGCAGAAAGGGGAGATCCGTTGTTGTGATGTGGTGGGATTAACCGGCTTGTCGCAACCAACCTGCTCGCACCATATCAAGCTTTTGTCTGACAGCGGCCTCATCGAATGCCGCAAAGAAGGCAGGAACAATTTCTTCGCGCTGAACCGGGCGCATTTTTCCAGGTTGAATGAGTATTTCCGACAATTCGCGGAAGGCGGTATTGAGGCTCACGGCCTTGCATAGACGATATTTTATCCGGATCAATCCTTGTTTTCCTCATCCAGCATAGCGGCCAATCCCAGCAGTTCATCCATTTTATACTGGTTCTTCAGGTTGTCGTAGCATTTGCTCAGTTCCTCCAGCAAAAACTGGATGACCCGCTTATTGTCTAAAGGTTTGAAATAAGAAGGGACAGGCGGAACGGAAATGCGCTTAAAATAACTTTCAATGTCTTTGTGCGCATACATCTGTCCGCTCATAGGATCCACAAAAAAAAGGATTTGTTCATTCGCGGGCGTATCGGCATCCAGTTGGTCAACCGGTTGGTTGAAATACGCGAGGATGAATTGTTTGGGGATGTTCACCGCGCGCACGGGTATGTCGAGCAACTCGCAGAGGATCATGTACAGAATGCCGTTGCTGATGGAATTTCCTTTGCGGGTTTCCAGGGTTTTGTTAATGAGGAAAGGGTCGGGGTTATCGTATGAAATTTCCACACCCCGGTGCTTATAGTAGTTGAAGAAAATGCTGTTCAGCACATTTACCCTTTCAATGGCCGTGAGGTAACTGTTGAGTTCGAGCCAGGTGTTGCGCCTGATTTTTTCGATTTCCTGCTGGATGGCCAGTTCCTGCAGTTCGGGGTAATGGTATTTTGCCACGAGTATGCTTCCGCGGAGCAGGTCGGCCCCGTCATGTTTCCATTGCATGAATTCCTGGGTGAGGTCGCGGAAATGCACGCGGTGGATCAGGTTTTCGATGCGCTCCTGGGTTTCCTCATTGTGGATGGTTTCCCAGAGGTTTTCGAGATTGGGGATGATGTCTTTACCGAATGACAGGATCTTTTCGCTGACGGTTTGGTACACGTCTTCATCCGGATCATCGATCAGGGTCAGCAGGGCGGATATTTCTTTGTTTTCTTTCACGGGGGGATGTTTGGTTACCTGAATGTCGGATAATCAGTCAAAACCCGGAAGACTGAATTTTCCACGGCTGTGATTAACTCTTAAAAATAATATCAGGATTTTATGAATCGCCCGAATTCTGCGTCTATGCTCAGGTGTTGGGTCAGCATTTTTTCGAACTGCTGGAGTTGATCGCTGCTGGTAAAAGCCCTTTTGGGTATGATGATCGCCTGTACGTTATTGGTGAACAGAAAAAAAAACCGTTCGCTTTCCATGCGTTTGCAAAAAGCCTTCCACCTGTACCTGGTTTCGCTGAGCTCATCCTGCACGGTAATGCCGGCATCGGATACCTGCAGGCTCCTGTTACTGAACATGGATTCATTGCCCGGATCGTTCGCGATTTTTTCTGCCTGGCGCACGGTGTTGCCCCGGGCGCTTTTCAGCGATGTGATAACAGTTAATGCCAGGAAGCCAACAATCAGTAACACAAACTGGTTGCTCCTGTTGAACAAACCGGTATAATAAAAGGCCAGCAGGAACAGGATAGGTGGTAGCAACTGCCGCACATAAAACCAATTTCTCTTACCTGCATTCTCAGGGCTATCCCACATCATATACGTGTAAAAAAACACGTAATCTTCTTTTGATATGGCGTAGTTGAGGGATAGCATCTCAAATTATTTCCCTTTTTTTGGAGCCGCTTTTTTGACGGCTGCTTTTTTCGTAGCTGTTTTTTTTGCCGTGGCTTTTTTATCAAAAGCCTTGGGGTCTTGTGCCAGGATCATTTTTTTGACATCCTCAATACTGATATCGGCCAGTTCTTCCGCGCTGTATTTGCCATTGGGCCCGGGCGCGAGTTTCAGCATTTTTTTACCAAATCGGATGAATGGCCCCCAGCGCCCGTTTTCGATCGATATTTTTTCTTCAGGCCACTGGCGTATGAAACGGTTGGCTTCCTTTTCGAGTTTTTTCTCAATGAGTTCATTGCAGTCTTGCTGGGTCAGGTTGTCAAATGAATAAGCCCTCGGAACATTGATGAACATGTCGTTCCATTTGATGAACGGGCCAAACCTGCCCTTGCCCTTTGTGATCGGTTTATCCTCATAAAACCCGATGGGTGCGTCTTCTACCTGTTTGGCCTGTATGATGCGGACGGCGCGGTCGAGGTCAACCGTAGCGATGTCTTCACCTTTCGGAATGGAGATAAACTGTTCCCCAAATTTCACGTAAGGACCAAAGCGGCCAACATTTACGGATACCTCAAGCCCTTCGTGTTCGCCGAGGGTGAGGGGGAGTTTGAACAGTTCCAGCGCTTCTTCCAAAGAAATGGTTTCGATGCTTTGTGTGGCTTTGAGTTTCGCGAACCTGGGTTTCTCTTCATCGCTGGCCGAACCAATTTGTGCCATGGGGCCGTACCTGCCCATGCGGGCGATCACGGGTTTGCCGCTGACAGGGTCAGTGCCCAAGGGACGTTCGCCTACCGCGCGTTCCGCCGTTTCCAGCGTGTGTTCCACCCCGTTATGAAAAGGTGTATAGAACTCTTTCACCATTTTACTCCAGGGCAACCTTCCACCGGCAATCTCATCAAATTCCTTTTCAATATTCGCGGTGAATGAATAGTCCATCACTTTGTTGAAATGCTGGTTCAGGAAATCTGTCACCACAATACCCAGGTCGGTCGGAAAGAGTTTCGCTTTTTCCGCGCCCGTATTTTCGAGTTCCGTGCGTTTTTCTAATTGGTCGTTTTTCAGCAAAAGAATCCTGAACTCACGTTTCACGGGGTCTTTATCTTTTTTCTCCACATAATTCCTTTTCATAATGGTGGAGATGGTTGGTGCATAGGTACTGGGGCGGCCGATGCCAAGTTCTTCTAGTTTTTTTACCAATGAGGCTTCTGTGTAACGGGCCGCGTGTTTGCTGAAACGCTCGGTGGCCGACATCTGCCTGAACTCAAGGGATTGCCCAACCTGCATGTTTGGCAGGCGGCTTTCACCTGATTCATTTTCATTGTCATCGTCATCCGTTCCTTCCATATACACTTTCAGGAACCCGTCAAACTTAATGACTTCGCCGGTAGCACTGAGCTCTTCATGGTTGGTGCTGATGTCAATTTTTACGGTTGTCTTTTCCAGTTCCGCGTCACTCATTTGCGAAGCGATGGTCCGCTTCCAGATCAGTTCATACAACCGGTTCAGTTCAGGGTCGCCCACAGTATGTTTATCCATGTAGGTTGGCCTGATGGCTTCGTGGGCTTCCTGCGCGCTTTCGTTTTTGTTTTTATACCGGCGTTGCTGGTAATAATCCTTACCATATTGATTGTACACTTCCTGCCTGATGGCATCCATGGCTGATTCGCTCAGGTTCACGCTATCGGTACGCATGTACGTGATCTTACCGCTTTCGTAAAGTTTCTGGGCGAGGAGCATGGTTTTGCTCACGCTGTAACCCAGTTTGCGGCTGGCTTCCTGTTGCAGGGTGGAAGTGGTGAAAGGCGCTGCCGGCGTGCGTTTGCCTGGCCTTACCTGTATGTCTTTCACGCTGTATGCGGCACCACGGCAGGAAAGCAGGAAGGCTTCCGCGCCATCGGGATTGTCGAATTTTTGCCCCTCGGCTTTAAATCCAACAGTTCGGTTATTCAAATCAGTGGCGGCCAGTTGGGCTTCTACTTTAAAATGACTGACAGCTTTGAAAGCGTTGATTTCCCTTTCTTTTTCAACAATCAGCCTCACGGCCACACTTTGCACACGGCCGGCGCTGAGCCCGCCCTGTTGCCCGATTTTTCTCCATAATACGGGGCTTAGTTCAAAACCTACGATCCGGTCAACAACCCTGCGTGCCTGCTGGGCATTCACGAGGTTCATGTCGATGGTCCGGGGCGATGACACCGCTTTCTGGATGGCAGGCTTGGTGATTTCGTGGAATACAATGCGTTTGGTAGTTACCGGATCAAGGTCAAGCACTTCGGCCAGGTGCCAACTGATGCTTTCTCCTTCCCGGTCCTCATCCGAAGCCAGCCAAACCTCATCGGCTTTTTTGGCAAGCGACCTCAGTTCTTTCACCACCCGTTCTTTTTCGGCAGGAACGATGTATTTGGGAGTGAAATTATTTTTAATATCAATACCCATATCATTCTTCTCCAGGTCACGGATATGGCCGTAACAACTCTTTACCTCGAAGTCTTTACCCAGGATCCCTTCGATGGTTTTGGCCTTTGCCGGAGACTCCACGATCAATAATTTTTTTGCCATTTGCGCTTCTTTGAGGGTCGAATTAAATTATTATATCTAATTGATATTTAAATAATTGTCTAATCTAATTTACAAATAAGTTTAAGTAAAACAAATCCTGTTTGACAATCATATATAAGATGCTTATACAGGCTTCGTTTGCTGCAATATTACTGTAAAATTGAAAAAAAGGGCTTTTTATGAAAAAACCTTAACAAATCCGGCATAGCTGAACCGGGTTCAGCAAAGATGTTTTTACCGGCTTAAAAAGCTGACCACATGGCTGATGACTTCTGGGTTGCGGTACACTTTATGGTGGCCGAGACCGCTCGTAATATGAAATTGCACATGCGGATAAGATGATTGTTTAACCTTCAACGCGTCACGCAGTGGCGTAATATCGTCATCTTCATCATGCACCCATAACACAGAGGCTTTGATATGGGGGATGGTACGCGTAACGGAAAACCAGGATGCGTCGTTGCCACTTATACGCCGGATGGTTTTTTCCATTTCGGCCTTAATGGCCTTGCTCTGCAAACCAATCAGGGTAAATGCGCTGTCGATAGCCGTGGTCGTTTCCGTAGCTGGCGCAATCAAAACCAGCCGTGTGTCTGGTTGATGTTCCATTTGTTCAAGGGCCAGGCATACGGATAAGCCGCCAAAAGAATGACCTACATACCCGTTTACAGGGCCGTACAATTCATTGATCTGACGGATCATTTCGCTGTATTGCACGGCATGGGCGGTTTTACCTTCGCTGAACCCATGCGCCGGCGCGTTAAAGGCCAAAACTTCAAAACCTGCATCCAGCAAGGGTTGCACATAACCTTCAAAATGGTGGTAGCTGGACGAGAAGCCATGGAGGAGGAGCACTTTTTTCTGCTGAGGGTGGTTCACCCGGTGGCCGCGGATGGTGAGTCCGTTAAAATTAAAGGCAAGGTTTTCATGGGCTTCAAAAACCGCGCTGATCTTTACAGAACGCCTGGGCGGTGTAATAAAGAGCCTGAAGGCTTCCTCACCGGCCTTGCGCGGGCTGATCAGTTTCAGCGCATGTAATTTGGTGCGCAAAAGGGCCAATGTCACATTTTTTTGTACATTCATCGTTGCAAAGGTATTGAATATGCAAGTGACGATCATAGGCGCCGGAAATGTAGCCACAGTCATCGGCCGGCTTTTGAAAAAACACCAACACCAGGTTTTACAGGTTATCAACCGCAGTATTGAGCCGGCACAACGGCTGGCAGCTGAAGTTGGGGCCGAAGCGATTGATTACCAGGGAAAGCCAAACCTGGATGCGGATATGTTCATCATTGCCGTGTCGGACCATGCATTGCAGGAATGTTTGCCGCATTTCAACCTCGACCATAAACTGGTGGTGCACACGGCAGGGTCTGTCAGCAGGGATGTACTCAAACCCTTTTCCCCCTTTTATGGGGTGCTGTACCCACTGCAAAGCCTGCGCAAGGAAATGCAGGAAATCCCGGAGATCCCATTTTTGGTGGATGGCAGCGATGAAGCCGTCACCAAATACCTGGAAGATTTTGCAAGGTCTTTGTCGCCAATGGTTGCACGGATGGGCGATGACGACAGGATCCGGCTGCATACGGCAGCGGTGATTGTAAGTAATTTCACCAATCATTTATATGCCATCACGGAAGATTTTTGCCGCCACGAACACTTGTCGTTTGATTTATTAAAACCATTAATCCTCGAAACGGCTTCACGCATCAGGCATGTATCGCCCGCGGAAGTGCAGACAGGCCCTGCTGTGCGCAAAGACATCCAAACGCTGGATAAACATTTGCGCATCCTGACGGCTTATCCCAAGTTAAGGACAACCTACCTCAGGCTGACAGACAGCATCATGAACCCATAATCAGTTTCGGGGAAATACAATATCGGTAAGTACTTTGTAAGGGTCAACCGGCTTGCCATCCTTATCGATCGGGTCGCCGATATACACTTCATAGGGCGCCCCCCTGAGCTTCTTTTTACGGTCTTTCAACCATTCATGCAAGGCTTCGTAAGCCATAGCGCTTTGTTCGTAAGGCCCGTAATAATGGGCGACCACCGCGCTGTCGCCACCGATTTGGCGGACGTTCACCCCCTTAATGGCTTTGACTGGTTTTTTATCTACAGGTATGCCGGCTTCAAAAAAGAATGGGGCTTTTTGTGATTTGAACCAGGCATGTGGCGGACCACTGACAGTCAGTTTATTCTTTCGTATAATATCTGCCAGCTTAACACCATAAATCTGCGCGAGTTTCTGGCTTAACCTCAGGCTGTTGGCCGCGCTGTCTTTGATTACCAAAACCGTATACTTCACCGCGATGGTATCTGTGATATTGATCACCGGTACCTGCCGGGGCGATGGTGGTTCTTTGCTAACGGAATCTTTTTTTAGTATGACCACCGGTTTCTCTTTTTCGTGGCCTGCGGCCTTTTTTTTCTGGTCAGACTGGCATGAGGCCATGATGGACAGCCCAATGATGAAGGCTGAAAAACGCTTTATATGACCGGGGCGATATGTATAAAATGCATGCATTTCAGCAGCAAAATAAACAATATGTGCCGAAACTTGTATATCTGCCAAACCCTGATTTTCCGTAAATAGGAATTTCAAGTAGGTTTGCAACCCGAAATTTGCATTATGTATAATATCACGTTTAAGTTTGAACAGAAAGGACTGGAGCCTGTAACCCTTGAAAACATTGAAGCCGGACAGTCGCTTTTAGAGATAGCCCTGACCAACGACATCGAACTACACCACAATTGCGGCGGCGTATGTGCCTGCAGCACCTGTCATTTGTATGTGGAAAAAGGTGAGGGCAGCATCGAGGAACTCACCGATAAGGAAGAGGATTTCATTGACAGGGCCGTAAACCCAAGGCTGAATTCCCGGTTGGGATGCCAGTGTGTATTGCTCGATGGATCAGGCGAAATCATGGTTACTGTTCCTGATCAAACGCAGTTCCTGGGCGAATAACAGGACAACAGTTTAGAACCCTTAGCACCATAAAACCTTTATATGAATTTTGAACCACCCATACATTGGAACGATTATGAAGACATTGCCATGAAACTCTATGAGCGATTCGGCAATGATTTTACGGAATCCAAGATCTACCGGATCAGGTTTACCGACTTGCACAAATGGGTGCTGGAAATCCCTAATTTCTCCGGCAAGGCTGATGAAAGCAATGAGGGCCACCTCGAAATGATACAGAGTAGCTGGGTATATGAATGGCGCGATAACCAGAAATAGCCGATTCCCAAACTTTGATTATTTTAGGCCCATGAACGTCCTCGAATTAATGCAGCCCGTTAAGGCATTTGTGCTTGATGTTGATGGGGTGCTGACGGATGGGTCACTCATCCTGCTCGATGACGGCCAACAAGCACGCACCATGCATATCAGGGATGGTTATGCGTTGCAACTGGCCATCAAAAAAGGCTACCATGTAATTGTTATATCAGGCGCGGTTTCTGAAGCCGTTAAAACACGCTTGAACAGGCTGGGTGTACAGGAAGTTTTCATGGGTGTAAAAAATAAGCACGCATTATTACAGGAAAGGATGCAGGCCCTTGGGCTCAAACCCGCACAGGTTCTGTTTATGGGAGATGATATGCCCGATTGCAGTGTGATGCAACTGGCCGGCGTACCTTGTTGCCCGGCCGACGCGGTTGCGGAGATCATCCAGCAATCCGTGTACATTTCTCCTTACAATGGTGGTAAGGGTTGTGTCAGGGATGTGATTGAAAAAGTGTTGAAGTTAAACAACAACTGGGGCGATGAAGAAATCGCGGCCCGTTAAAACATGTTAATACCTCAAAGGCAAACTGAATCTGACAACTAAAGACATTGCATGAAAACAGTTACGGCATTTTTCCGACTGATTCGTTTGCCGAACCTGGTTTTTATTGCCCTCACCCAAATACTTTTCTATACCTGTGTTGTGTATTCGCTGCACCGAGAGTGGGTACCTGATTTCAGGTTTAGCCGACAGGAATGGATGTTGCTGTCGCTCCTGATCCTGGCATCTGTATTCATCGCCGCCGCGGGATACATCATCAATGATTATTTCGACCGCTCGATTGATGCCATTAACAAGCCCGAAAAAGTGGTGATTGACCGAACCGTCAAGCGCAGGTGGGCCATCATGTGGCACCTGGTACTTTCTGCGATTGGTTTGTTGCTCAGCGCCTACGTGGCATATCGCACAAAAACATATACCATCTTCTTTGCCAATATCGCATGTGTGTTGCTGTTGTGGGTGTATTCCACCACATTCAAAAAGAAATTACTGTCTGGCAATATCATGATCGCGGCATTAACAGCCTGGGTAATTGTGGTGCTGTATTTCTTTTCCGGCGCCTCATTACTGGATGTGAAAGGCTGGAACGAGCAGTCGTTTCAATTTGATATCCGGAAATTATTTAAAGTCACCATTCTGTACGCGGGTTTCGCATTCATTGTATCGTTGATCCGGGAAGTGGTCAAGGACCTGGAAGACATGCATGGGGATGCGCGGTATCATTGTAAAACCATGCCGATTGTTTGGGGTGTGCCGGCCACCAAGGTGTTCGCGGCTGTTTGGCTGGTGGTTTCGATGGCTTCGCTGGCCATTGTGCAGGTGTATGCCTGGCAATCGGGATGGTGGTTCAGCGCCCTGTATTGCATCATCCTGATCATCATACCAATGGGGCAGGTGCTTCGCTTATTGTATAAAGCGGTGACTCCTGCGCATTATCATCACATCAGTTCTTATATCAAATGGATCATGCTGGCCGGCATATTGTCGATGATATTTTTCAGGTTTATCCATTATACATCCTGATCGGTACAGCCATCATACCTAAAGCATTATGCAAAAAATAATCCTTGCTTCCCAATCGCCCCGGCGGCGCCAATTGCTTGAATGGGCTGAAATCCCTTTCGATGTCGTGATTTCGGATACGGATGAACGTTATCCGCCCGGGCTCAGTTTTGAAGATGTTGCCAAATATATCGCCCATCATAAGGCCCTCGCCGTGCGCGACAAATTGGGGGCAGGCCATCCCATGCCGATCCTTGCCGCTGATACCATTGTGGTTTGCGACAATGAGATTTTAGGAAAGCCGGTTGACGAGGACGACGCCATCCGCATGCTGGAAACACTTTCGGGCCGCGACCACCAGGTTATTACCGGTGTGTCTATCATTTCCCCGGAAAGGGAAATATTGTTTGCGGATGTTACAGATGTAAGCTTTCACGCGTTAAATAAAGATCAGATCCGCTATTACGTGGAGCAGTATAAACCTTACGATAAGGCCGGCGCCTATGCCATTCAGGAATGGATTGGCGTAGTGGGTATCCGTTCGGTAAAGGGTGATTTTTACAATGTGATGGGTTTGCCGGTATCGCGCGTGGTACAGGCGCTGGCACATTTTTCCTGAGCATTTTTCTTTTCAAGACAGGTTGTTTTCCCTTTGCCCCCGCATTAGGGTGTTGCTAAATTGCCATGCCTGGCTGTAACTAACAGTTAGGTATAAACGAAAAACAATGTCGTCCGCACCCATGAATGAACGGTTGCTGCAATTCATCTGGCAGCACCGGTTTGCCAACCTGCAGGATTTATTCAGCACCGATGGCATGCCATTGCGCATTATACATCCCGGAAAATACAACAGCAACCAGGGCCCCGATTTCCTGGAAGCAAGGGTACAAGTGGGACAGGAAACCTGGATCGGGCATGTTGAGTTGCATATACGCAGTTCCGACTGGCTTTTGCACGGGCACAACGAAGCGGGCCATTACCGGAACCTCATCCTGCATGTGGTTTGGGAACATGATTGCAGCTTGCGGTTGAGTTGCCCGACCCTTGAACTGAGGTCGCGTATACCGGGTATCATGTTGCAAAGGTTCGAACACCTGATGAAAACAAAGGAAGCGTTACCCTGTAGCAGCCTTTCGGCGGGCCTGGATCCGATCAGGCAGCAAAAATGGATTGAGCACCTGTTATGGGAGAGGTTGGAACAAAAATCGAATGAGATCAGGGTTGACCTTGAAGCAGGGCAATTTCACTGGGAGCAGACAGCCTGGAAATGGATGGCGAGGTACGCCGGGCTTCCCGTGAACCAGGAAGCGTTTGAAGCCATGGCGGCCAGTATCCCGTTTTCAGTTTTGATCAGGCACCGCAGCCAGCAAATCCAGTTAGAGGCTTTGCTGATGGGACAAGCAGGTTTGCTGGACACCGTTTTTACTGACCATTACCCGGTATTGCTGCAAAAAGAGTATAGGTTTTTACAAAAGAAATACCAGCTGACCGGGTCGGGTTGCCGGGTAAATTTTTTGCGCATGCGGCCGGCATCTTTTCCTACAATCCGCATATCGCAACTGGCTGCATTGATACATCAACAAGGGCAGGTATTCAGCAGGCTGCGGGATATGGAAGATGTAGGTGATGCGATGCGATTGTTGCAGGTGTCGGCCAATGATTACTGGAATGACCATTATCTACCCGACAAGCCGGCGCCCTTTTCACAAAAACATACCGGCGGCCATATGGTGCGTGGATGGCTCGTGAATGCCTTTATACCTTTGATATATTGTTACGGGCAGGTGAACAGGATGCAGGCCCTCCAGGAGAAAGCCATTGATTGGCTGCATCAATTGCCTGCGGAAAACCACCAATTGATCCGGAGGATGTCTGCCACAGGTTTGCCCAATCAATCGGCCGCGGATTCGCAAGCCCTTATCAGGTTACAAAAAAACTATTGTGATGACAGGCGTTGCCTGCAATGCGCGATCGGGCATGCCATTTTAAGTAAATAATGTTTCTGATGTTTGGATGATCATCAGGAATTCGGCAGGGCATCCCATTGATAATTGATCTCCAGTTCGATATCTGGGTGAATGCTCTTCATGACTGGGCAATTATCGCCGATCTTTTGCAGGATGGACTGGTTTTCGGGACTGATCCCTTCGGGCAGTTGCAGTTCAATGCCTATTTTACCGATGCGCCTGGGGTTTGACAGCATATACTTTGTTACGGATATAGTGGTGCCATCAAGGTTAACCTGCATATCCGAAGCCCGGATACCCATGGTGGTAACCATGCAGGTAGCGAGGGAAACACAAAGCAAATCGGTTGGGCTAAACCTTTCTCCCTTTCCCCGGTTGTCGGTTGGGGCATCGGTTTCTATGACAGTTGTGCTTTGCAGGTGCGTGCAGGAGCAACGCAGGGAACCCTGGTAAATAACGGAAGCCATCATGGTACAAGCAATTTATTGATGAACAATTTACAGCCTTTGGGTTTAATATAGAGTCTTCTTAACAAACAGGATTGAATTTTTGTATAAATTTACCCGGTAATCATTCTGCATGAAGAAACTACCCATCATATTCGCCGGCCTTTTTGCCTGTATAACTGCATTTGCGCAGGAACAGGGAAAAGTTGAGAAGCCCATTTCAAAGAAGGAATTGAAGCGCCAGCGGATCAACGAAATGGTTCGCCAGGAAGAGGAGGGTGTGATCGCATACAAAAAGCACCTGGCATTTGGATTAAAACTGACATCTGATGGTTATGGGGCATTCATCGAAGTGGCTCGTGCGCAATCTGTTAGGAAGAGCCTGTTATTTCAACTGGAGATATCGGAACGAAAGCACCCCAAAGAATACAAACAGCAAAGCGACCAGTTTGTATTCCTCGAAGCACCATTGATTTACAGCAAACAAAACTTTTTTTACCCGGTGAAATTAGGGGTGCAGCAACAACTGGTGCTGGGCAATAAGGGCAATAAAAACGGCGTAAGCATCACCGGTAATCTTGGTGGTGGGTTATCGCTGGGGCTTTTGCGTCCTTACATGGTGGAAGTGGAGAAGAATGGACAACGAACATTTGTTTCGTATAATGCTGTGGATTCCGCACAATTCCTCGGTTTAAATTCCATTATTTACGGTGGGCCCAATTTCGGGACGGGTTGGAATAAATTAACTGTAACCCCTGGCTTTTATGCCAAACCTTCCGTACGTTTCGATTATGGCCGGTATAATGAATTGCTAAGCGCGATAGAAGTGGGCATGACCGCTGAATTCTATACCAAGAAAGTGCCCCAAATGGTTTTCAGCGAACCTGAGCAATTCTTTTTCTCCGTGTACGTAGGTCTCGTTTTTGGCAGGCGGAAATAAGCTTCATTTCCCTGGTTTTCAACAAAATCATCCTTCAATGGTTTCATTTGTATCTTTGCAACTGATATAAACTGAAATATTAAAGATATGTCATGTGGAACCGGAGCGGAAACAACCGCACCCAGATATAAAAAGCCTGACTGGCTTAGGGTAAAACTGCCTATTGGCGAGGAATACAGGCATGTGCGCAACCTTGTTGACACGCATAAACTACATACCATTTGTGAGAGTGGGAATTGTCCAAATATGGGCGAATGCTGGGGTGCCGGAACCGCCACATTTATGATCCTGGGAAATATCTGCACGAGGAGCTGTGGTTTCTGCGCGGTGGCCACGGGCCGTCCTGAAGCGGTAGATTGGGATGAACCCCAACGCGTAGCAGAAGCCATCCACCTGATGAAAGTGAAGCATGCGGTTATTACCTCGGTTGACCGGGATGAATTAAAAGATGGCGGCAGCATCATCTGGTACAATACCATTAAAGCCGTAAAATCTTTAAACCCGGAAACCACACTGGAAACCCTGGTTCCCGACTTTAAGGCGCAGAAAGAAAACATCCAGCGCATCATCGACGCGCATCCCGAAGTGGTGAGCCACAATATAGAAACAACGGAAAGATTGACCCGGCAGGTGAGGGTACAGGCCAAGTACTGGCAAAGCATGGAAACCCTGAAAATCCTGAAAGAAGGCGGCATGCGCACCAAGAGCGGTATTATGCTCGGTTTGGGCGAAGCCAAAGAAGAAGTACTGCAAACCCTGCGCGACCTGCACAACAGCGGGGTGGATGTGGTGACCATTGGCCAATACCTGCAACCAACGCAAAAGCATTTATCCGTGCAGCGTTTTGTACATCCTGATGAATTCGCGGAGTACAAGGAAATAGGCTACCAGATTGGTTTTGATTATGTTGAGAGCGGACCGTTGGTGCGGTCATCTTACCATGCCGAGAAACATGTGATTCCGGGGTATGGCAGGAAGCGTTGGTTAGAAGAAAAAGAATTACATGCGTAAGAAAATGTAAATAAGGCCAGTTTTCGAACTGGCTTTTTTACATATATACATCACGGGATTTATTCCCAAACTAGCGCGCTGGCGCCAAGGATGGCGGCGTCGGATTCTTTGAGCTGGGAAAAAATCAATTTCACTTTATTCTTAAAAATTGGGAGCAGGTTGGCTTCCATGTGCTCGCGGGTTGGCTTTAGTATGAGGTTGCCGGCCTTAGTAAGCCCGCCAAACAGAACGATCGCTTCAGGTGATGAGAACATCACAAAATTGGCCAGCGATTCGCCAAGGATCTGTCCGGTGAATTCAAATATTTCATTGGCGATTTTATCTCCTTTCATCGCGCATTCATACACATTTTCACTGGTCAGTTCATTGATCCTGTAGTTGCGCAGGAGGCTGGGGACCTCAGGGTGTTTGGTGAGCATTTCAATAGCCGTATCGCGAACGCCAGTTGCTGAAGCGTAAGCTTCCAAAGACCCTTTCATACCTGTGCTCCAATGTGGCCTGCCGCCCGGGCGTATGATGGTGTGCCCAAGTTCGCCGGCAAAACCGTCGTGGCCTACAACAATTTTTCCGTCGATCACAATCCCGCTCCCTACGCCTGTTCCAAGGGTGATAGTGATGAAATGTTTCATACCCTTGGTGCAACCGTACATCATTTCTCCCACGGCAGCCGCATTCGCGTCGTTGGTAAGCCTGGTGGGTAAGCCAAATTTTTGTTCCATCTGCTCCGCGATGGGGATGATGCCCTTCCATTTCAGGTTTGGCGCGTATTCTATGGTTCCCGTGTATATGTTACCGTTAGGCGCACCCATGCCGATGCCAACAAAATAGTTAATGCCCCCAACCTTATTCATCATGGGCATTAACCGGGCATGCAGGTCGTTGATAAAGTCCTGCACGTCGTCGTGCTCATTGCTTGGGATGCGGTCTTGCTCCAATATATGGCCATGCGCATCTACTATTCCGAATTTTGTGGTGGTACCCCCGATATCAATGCCAACGGCATATTTTTTTTCCTGGCTCATATTGATGTTTGCGGATGAATTAATTAATGACCGGATTTGGTTTCAGTATTGGCATCGTAATCAATGCCCTGTTTTTGTAAAATGCCTTTAACGGCAATGGCAAAAAAGGTAAGGTAACCAAAGCAAATCACGGCAACCCAGTATGATTGGTGGATGCCGATCAAATCGGCCAGTTTGCCCTGGATGGGTGGGATGATGCCGCCGCCCAGGATCATCATAATCAGGAATGCAGAACCCTGAGTGGTGTATTTACCCAGGCCTGCGATAGATAATGTGAAAATACAAGGCCACATAATGGAGCAAAACAAACCACCGCTGAGGAAGGCATAAGTGGCTACCATTCCGCTCGACTGGATGCCTACCAGCATGGCCAGCACACCCAGGAATCCAAAAATCATGAGGGTGCGGGCAGGTTTGTTTTTGCTGATGTAAAACGCGATGATTTGCAGTGCTACACAAACAATATAGAAATACAAAGGCTTCATATCGTATTGCGCCAGGCTATTTACGCCGAGGATGATCCCAAAGGCAACTAAGGGCACAATGACCTGCAACAAGAGTTTTTTTGATTCCGAAAAATTAAAGGCGCTGACGGCGCCGGCCCAGCGGCCAATCATCAAACTTCCCCAATACATGGAGATGTAAGGCGCAGCTTCTGAAGATTGTAAACCGCCGAATTCCTCCAGTTTCAATAATTCACTGAGGTTGCTGCCAATGGCCACTTCCACGCCCACATACACAAAAATGGCGAGCATTCCCAGCACCAGTTGCGGGTACTTCATCGCGCCCCAGCCATCTTCTTTTTTACGTGCGCTCAGGTTGGCGCCGAGCAATCCGATCACCACAACCGCCAGCGCACCCAATAGCCAGCGCAGGCGGTATAGTTCCAGCGCATGCTTATCGTCATCGCTGAGGCTTGCCATATCGGTTTTATAACTGTTGAACACCGGGATGAACAAAGCCACCAGTAGCACCGTCATGATCAGGAGCATATATAATGCCTTGTTGGCTTTCTCCGTTGATTCCGTCATAATGCCCGAAGGCACTTTCCGGGAAAAATGAAACAGGGCTGCAGCGCCGATAAACAGGGCTCCCACGCAGCTATATAATACAATTACTTTTCCCAGGCTTAATGAAGCGATTTGTTCATCGGTTATTGCCGCGGTGGTGCCAAAGAGCGCGAAAGCCACAACAATAGGCCCGATGGTGGTTCCAAACGAATTAATCCCGCCACCCAAGTTAACCCTGGATGTACCGGTAGACGGGTCGCCCAAAGAAATGGCGAAAGGCTGCGCCGCGGTTTGTTGCAGGGAAAAACCAAGGGCAACAATAAACAAACCCAGCAACATTCCTGTGAATGTATTGGCATTCACGGCTATAATCATCGCCAGGGCGCCGAGCGCGGAAAACAGGAGACCGTAAATGATGCTCCGTTTATAGCCCCATTTGCCCACCAGGTCTTTGCCACCAAAGGAACCATAAGCAAACAACATGAGGGCGCCAAAATAATACGCCAAATAAAAAGCGAAATCAATCAACTGGCTCTGAAACTGGTCGAGGTTGAAATAATGTTTGCAAAATGGGATGAAAACACTGTTCCCCGCTGCAATAAAACCCCAGAAGAAGAATACGGAAACCAGGGTGCCCAGGGCGCCGTAATTGGTTGGGATGGAGGAACGGTTAGCATTGGCCGCTTGTTCAGTTGGCATAGTTTTGATTTTGGAGCGTTAAAATAAAATTATTTTCCCAATAATCCCTCCAGCATCGCTCAAACCTTTTCATCACCGCTTAAAATCCCTGTTTGTAGAAATGAATATCCTTCTTACATTCAGGAAAATTTTACAGACCGATGGAGATCCTTCATGTCAGCGCTGAATGTTACCCGGTGGCCAAAGCCGGCGGGCTTGCCGATGTGGTTGGTTCGTTGCCCAAATACCAGCAGGAGTTGGGGCATATCGCCAAAGTGGTGATGCCTATGCACCGCATGAGTTTCCTGTATAAAAATGAATGGGAAGTGGTGCACAAGGGTTGGTTCAGGATGGGAGAATCCTCATTTGATTTTACCATCATCAAGGAAAAACAAAATAAACTTGGGTTTGACCTGTATTGCGTGGACATTCATGGCTTGCTCGACCGGGAGAAAATATATGGGTATGATGATGATACGGAACGCTTCCTGGCATTCCAGGTTTCGGTGTTGGAATGGTTATCAAAATGGAACCACCAACCCGATGTCGTTCACGTACACGATCACCATACGGCGCTGATCCCATTCATGATGAAGCATTGTTTTGCCTACCGCCACCTCTCACAAATCCCAACCATACTCACCATACACAACGCGCAATACCAGGGCTGGATGGGCTGGGATAAAGCGACCTACCTTCCTGCATGGGATACCTGGAAATGGGGTTTGCTCGAGTGGGACCATACCGTGAATTCACTGGCCTGCGGCATCAAATGCGCGGATAAGGTAAATACCGTGAGCCCGGGATATATGGCCGAACTGATGCAATCCGCCAACGGATTAGAACACCTGATCAGCCACGAATCATCAAAGTGCAGCGGCATTTTGAATGGTATTGATTACAGTGTCTGGAACCCGGAAACGGATACATATATACTCGACAATTATTCCGTTGAAGATGCGGATTCCGGAAAAAAACTGAATAAGAAAAAACTCTGCGATGACCTGCAGTTTGATATCAACCTGCCTTTGTTTGTATTCATCGGGCGATTGGTTCATGAGAAAGCCGCCGACCTGCTCCCGGCTGTGATCAGCAGCGCTTTTGCCCGTTTTGGGCCGGTTTTCAATTTTGTGGTTTTGGGTAATGGCATGAAGCAGGTGGAAGAAGCCCTCGATTACCTGCGCAATCATTGGTTCGATTATTACCATTCTCAAATTGAGTATAATGAGAAATTCAGCCATCAATTGTATGCAGGCGCCGATTTCCTGCTGATGCCAAGCCGCGTGGAACCCTGCGGGCTAAACCAGATGTACTCCATGAGGTATGGCACTGTGCCTATGGTGCGCCGTACGGGCGGATTAAATGATACCGTCATTGATTTTGGCGAGAAGGAAGGTTACGGTATTTGTTTCAACCATGCCAGCATCGATGATGTTTTACATGCTATGGAACGCGCATTGGGGCTATACCGGGATAAAGATCAATTTTTCCAAATCAGGGAACGAATGATGCGCATCAACAATAGTTGGGAAAACAGCGCGTCGAGCTATATTGCATTATACCAATCCATTCAAAAGTAAAAGCACAATATATGTACAGCAAGAAAGTTGTTGCCGTGATCCTGGGCGGCGGCGCCGGAACAAGATTATATCCGCTTACCGCAACCCGAAGCAAGCCTGCGGTACCCATCGCCGGCAAATACAGGCTGGTGGATATCCCCATTTCCAATTGCATCAACAGCAATATCAACCGCATATTTGTATTGACGCAATACAATTCAGCTTCGCTCAACAAACACATCAAAAATACCTACCAGTTCAGCGGATTCAGCAGTGGTTTCGTTGACATCCTTGCGGCAGAGCAAACGCCCGAAAGCATGGGCTGGTTCCAGGGTACGGCCGATGCCGTTCGGCAATCGCTCAAACATATTCAGAATAATGAGTTCGATTATGTACTGATCCTGAGTGGGGACCAATTATATCAAATGGATTTTGACCAGATGATCAGCAACCACATCGAGAAAAATGCCGACATCTCCATAGCCACCATCCCTGTTGCGGAAAGGGAGGCCACAGAGTTTGGGATTTTAAAAACCGATGAAAACCAAAATATTCAATCCTTCATCGAAAAGCCTGCAAAAGAATTGTTGCCGGAATGGGTTAGCAATACCGGTGCCGACATGATCAGCCAGGGCAGGGTGTACCTCGCTTCCATGGGTATTTATATTTTTAACAGGAAGCTGTTGTTCGATCTGCTGCAAGCAGACAATAAGGATGCCACAGATTTTGGTAAAGAAATCATTCCGGGTTCCATTAAAAAGCACAGGGTGGCAAGTTACCAGTATGAAGGTTACTGGACGGATATCGGAAATATATACTCCTTCTTTGAAGCGAACCTCGCGCTCACGCTTGATATTCCGCCATTCAATTTATTTGATAACACACGCATGGTGTATAGCCGTGCACGCATGTTGCCGCCGGCAAAGATCAGCGGCACCACACTTGATCAAACCATCATCGCCGAAGGCAGCATCATACATGCCAGCCGTGTGAGTAATTCCGTGATTGGCATCCGAAGCCGAATCGGGCTTGGCAGCGAAATCGTGAGTTGCTATATCATGGGTAACGACTTTTATGAAACCATTGAGGAGATCGCGTATAACCACATGAAGGGAATCCCTAAAGTGGGTATCGGGGATCATTGCCAGCTCACCAATGTGATTGTCGATAAGGATTGCCGCATTGGCAACAATGTTGTCATCCGCGGGGGCAATCACCTGCCTGATGCAGACCACGCTTTATTTACCGTAAAAGACGGTATTGTGGTGATTAAGAAAGGCGCGATCATTGAAGACGGATTCCAACTCTGATCATTACAGGAAAGTACGCCAGAGGAATTGTTCCATCCATTGTTTGGATGATGGGTCATCGGGTTCGCCCCATTCCTTCACGCGGTCGAGGATGGAGCTGCGGAGTGTTCCGTAATTCAGGTATTTTTTCGCGGTTACCGGTTTGATGCCCGCTTCATTTACGTCTGTTACAGATACTTTCGTGGCAATCCAGGATGAATACAGCCTGGGGATCGTCATGCCCAAAATCAATCCTGGTAAACCATTGATGGAGCAAGGGCCTCCCGGGATCATGATTTCATCTGTGTAAAACGCGAAGACATACACGCTGTCCATCACAATACCCACTGCCTTTCTGCAATTAAACCCGGCGATCACGCGGCTTTCATTCGACAGTTTCCATTGAATATGCGGGATCGAATCCATTACGTCGAAATTTGAACCAAATACATTCTTCTGCATATTGAAGATGCCTTTCTCATGGTCCATGTACCACGAGTTGGTCTCATCACCCGCGCGCATGAATTCAGGGATCGCGTTTTTGTCTTCCCACCTTGAAAAACCATACCGGCTTTTGCCATCCGAAAAACTAAATGTGTAATAACTGGTGACGAAATTCGGCAGCCGGTCTTTCATCATTTCGGCCCATGGCGCGTCTCCCAGGGTTTTCTTCATGTTAGTTTTTACCTCGTATTCCACTGATGCCCTGCTGATGAATGTTTGTGCCATGCCTGCATATGACATGATCATCGCGAAGAAGTATATAAAGAGTTTTTTTGTCATGGTCTGCATATTTTATTTACCGGCCTTGTTTTTGAAATCCCATGAAAAGCCCAGCAGGAAATACCTTTTGAGGCGTTCATTCCTTTCTTCAGAGAATGTATTGCTGTAGAAATACCTGTCGATGCCGATATTCTGGTTCAGGATGTCCCTGACGGCAAAGAAAACCGTGAACTCATTGTTTTTGAAGGTACGCTGTATCTGTGCGTTGAGCAGGTGGTTGTTCAGGTTGCTGGTAAAACCTACGGTGCGTTCCCTCGCGAAGAAATTGTAATCTGTAATCAATGACCATACTTTTTTATAATAGAGGGTTGCATTCACATTCAAAGTGTTGGTGTAAAAAGTGCTGGTTGTTTTCGTCTGTGCGTTCCTGTTAACATTCTCATTGAAGTTGTTGCTGATGCTGAAGTCGTATTTTTTATCCTTGGCTTTTTGCATCCAGATGCCAATACCCGCGTTGAGCGTGTTGGCAAAACTTGTTTGGTTGTTGATCACATCGGCAAACCTGCTGTAGTTCAGGTTCGGACTGATATTGAAACGGATATTTGTTTTCTTGTTTTTGAAACCAAAGCCCGACCACATGTTGATGGAGATATTGCCATTGGTGTTCACCGGTTGCGTGATCGTTTTACCGCTGTTCGGGTCGATGACACGGTTATTGGTGATGGAATTCTGTGTGACGTTTACATTCAATGACTGGTACATCCACTGGTCTTTCAGGAAATTATAACCGTTGTGGGTGACATTGAAATTATGCACAAAAGCAGGCTTCAGGTCGGGATTACCGATGTATTGGTTGAACTGGTTGTTGATGTTCCGCAACGGTTGTAATTGGTTGATGGTTGGCTGGGTGGTGGAACCATTATAGTTGAACCGGAAACTGTGGTTGCTCTTGTAATTATACGTTACGCCTGCCGATGGGAAGAAGTTGACGAAATCGCGGATATACGAAACCGTTGTGCTCCTGTCTAACAGGTCAAAATGTGTGATGCCAAAACCGGAACCGATGTTAAACTTCACTTTTTTATGCGCGTAACTGATCCTGGCTGAAGGTTTGTTCAACAAAATGGATTGTTTGAAGTCATTGGTCAGCGAATCTACCTGCTCGTCGTATTTACCTGTTGACGGAGAATATGCATAGGTAATTTGGTTGTTTGTGCCAAAATTGTACGACAACTCATGGGCTACTTCCAATGAAAACTTCGCGTTCAAAGGTTCCGTGTACACTGCTTTTGCCATCAGCCTTTGCGTCTGGCGGTCACTCATGGTTTGCTGTTGGATCTCCAATGTATTGGGGAACCCGGTTTCGTATGATTCATTAAGTGATGTTTGAGTATTCCGGCTGTCGGTATTCAGGATATTCCAATCAGTTGATATGGAAAGTGTCCGCCTGGCTTTGCGGAATTTATGTTTGAATATCAGGTTGGCAGAGTATGATTGTTTGTCGGAATTCAGCTCCAGCCTGCGGTTGCTGATATTCTTCAAAGTGCCTGTTTTGCCGGTAGTCGACGCTTCGCGGTATTCATCGCTTTCCGAGTGGTAAATGTTCGCTTTAACCGTCAGCTTTAACGAATTCACGGAGTCGATCTTCCAATCGTGTATCGCCGTTGTTTTCACATTTTGTCGTTTCACATTGGTAAATGTCCGGGCTACTTCATTCAGGGTTGAATCTCCGAGGAATGTTTGCGTGAAATTGTCCTTGATATTGCTGTATATCTGTTCGTTGAATTTGGGAGAGAAATTGAAATTATGCTTATCATCCCATTTGTTGCTGTATTGCACGCCTGCATTGATGTTGCGTATGAACCCATTTTGTGTATTGATAAATGGCTCATCATCCGAAGTGCCACCCCTCCAGGTAAACATCACGCCACCGCTCTCGTCGTCCATGTCCATGCTCATATTGTCATCCATACCCCCGTATTTTTGGGCATCCTGCCAGTTGAGCCCATCCTGGCCCGTATTCCCGTGCAGTACAAAGGCAGATAGCTTACGTTTTCCCTTGAATGACCCAAACATGAGGTTGTTATTGTACCGGTCATCGATGTTTTTCATCAAACCGCCTGCAGTACTGAGTTTCCCGAAATAACCCTTCTTTTTATCTTCCTTCAGTTTGAGGTTGATGGTTTTCTGTGTTTTACCATCATCAATACCCGTGAATTCGGCCTGTTCGCTTTTCTTGTCAAATACCTGCACTTCTTTCACGGCATCGGCACGCAGGTTTTTCACGGCCATACCAGGATCATCTCCAAAAAACTCTTCCCCGTCAACCAGCACTTTTTCCACTTTTTCACCCATTGCTTTTATTTCACCATTCCTGTCAACCTGTATCCCGGGCAGTTTCTTCAGCAATTCTTCCACATTCGCGTTGGCGCTGACTTTAAAGCTATCGGCCGTATAAATGGTAGTATCGCCCTTTATTTTTATGGGAGAGCCGCTTCGGATGATCACTTCGGCCAGCAACTTGGTTTTGGGGGTCAGGAAAGCGTCCGGCAGGGTCTTGCTCTCCGCGTTGATGGTAATATTGTCTACCAGGTCGGCAAAACGGGGGTGCATCACCATCATAATGTATGGGCCAGGCTTTACAGAAGGTAGCGTGTACCGGCCATCCTGTTTGGTGCGTGTGAAAGCGGTGAGTACGGAATCACCCGGTGTCAGCAGGGCCACCACGGCATGATGTACCATTGTGTTTGACGTGCTGTCTTTCACCTGGCCGGATATCTGTTTTGTTTGTCCGATAGCAACCTGGCTCAATAAGCTGATCCAAATCAGGAGGGCAATTTGCTTACACATGCAGTTAGTCTTGGTGATGAATGGGTGATGGTAAAGGTGTCACATTATTTTAATCTTGCAAATCAACAATGCTTAATTTTAGGTTAAAACCTTTTTTGTATAAACGGCTTAAAAATCACGGTAATGGCGTATGAAGATGAACATTTTGTAGACAGCACCCGGATGGTTTGGAACTATTCCCTGTTTTTGGATGAGGATATCAGCCGTTTCCAGGCCGGAACCATGTTCGACGCGTATGAAAAATTTGGCAACCATCACAGGGTCGTTTTGAAAACACCGGGGTTTTATTTCGCGGTTTGGGCGCCCAATGCCACAGCCGTTTCGGTCATTGGAGAATTTAACGGGTGGAAAAAAGAGCTGCACCCGTTATTTGTCAGGCTCGACCATTCCGGTATATGGGAAGGCTTTATCCCGAATATCCCCAAGGGTACATTGTATAAATACCATATCTCAGGTTTTGAGGGGGTGGAAACCGTCAAGGCTGATCCTTATGCCCGTTACGCCGAACTCAGGCCGGGCACCGCTTCCGTGACCTGGCAATTTGAAAAGGATTGGCAGGATGGGGATTGGATGGCGCACCGGAAAAAACACAATTCACTCCATGCCCCATGGTCTGTGTATGAAGTGCACCTGGCCAGCTGGATGCGCCCAGAAAAGCAGAACGAGGGCAGGTACAACAGTTATATCCAACTGGCTGAAAAACTGGTGCCATATGTAAAAGCCATGGGCTTCACACATGTGGAGTTTATGCCGGTGATGGAATACCCCTATGATGGTTCATGGGGTTACCAGGGCGCCGGTTATTTCGCTGCAACCTCACGGTTTGGGCTACCCGAAGAACTCATGTACCTTATTGAAACATTGCATCAAAACGGGATTGGGGTGATCCTAGACTGGGTGCCCAGCCATTTCCCGGCAGACGCACATGGGCTATACAAGTTTGACGGTACACATACGTACGAATATGCGGATATGCGTAAGGGTTACCATCCAGACTGGAACAGTTATATTTTCAATTACAATAGGGCGGAAGTGCGTTCCTTCCTGGTTAGCAGCGCGCATTTCTGGCTGAAATATTATCATGTTGATGGATTGCGTGTAGACGCCGTAAGCTCGATGATCAGGCTCGATTTTTCCAGGGCGGAGGGAGAGTGGGAGCCCAATGAACTCGGCGGGCATGAGAACCTGGAAGCCATATCATTTTTACAAACATTGAATGAAATTATTTACCGCGAGTTCCCCGATGTGCAAACCATCGCGGAAGAGGCTTCCGACAGGCCGGGCATCACGGCGCCGGTAAAAAAAGACGGACTGGGTTTTGGCATGAAATGGATGATGGGATGGATGCACGATACCTTCAAGTATTTTAAACTTGATGCAGGCAAGCGATTGCTTGCGCAGGATGTGTTCAGCTTCAGCATCATGTATGCTTTTGATGAACGTTTCATGTTGCCCCTGAGCCACGATGAAGTGGTGCATGGTAAAAGCCCTATGATATATAAGATGCCAGGCAATGAATGGGAAAAATTTGCCAACCTCAGGCTGCTGTACAGTTGCATGTACACGCACCCCGGCGCTAAATTATTGTTCATGGGCAACGAGTTCGGTCAAACCAGTGAATGGAATTACCAGTCTGAGCTGGATTGGGAACTGCTGCAATACGATTGCCATAATTTGTTGCAGGAATGTGTGCGCGACCTGAATCATATTTATGCGCATGAACCGGCTTTATATGAGCACCAGTTTGAACCTAAAGGATTTGAATGGGTGGCACTTGACCACCGTTATGAGGGTGTCATGGCGTATAAACGAAAGGGCCGGCACCGGGCGGATGACCTGCTCATCGTCATCAACGTATCCAATAAAAACTACCATGATTGGGCCATGCAGGTTAAAGGGAAACTGCACTGGAAGGAGATATTTAACAGCAACCACACAAAGTATTGGGGCACAGGCGAATGCCTCAACGAACATATAGCGATAAATTATATTGATCGAAAAAAGAAAATCTGTGAAATAATACTGAATATTCCTGCGTTTACTGCTATGATATTCCGATAAGGAATAGGCGACCTCTGAAAAACACCTTATGAAAACACTGATTCCGGTCATAGCGGCATTCGTATCCTCTGCCAGTCAGGCCCAGGCCGGCGACAGCTCCCTGATTTATTTTCAAAAGGCTGTTGCCGCGAAAGAAGCCAGGCAATTCCTGGTGGCGGCCCAATACTTCGACAAATCCCTTTCGTTTAATGCAAAAAATCTTTCCGCGCTGCTGGAAAACGCAGCTGTACACATGGAAATGCGGAAAACAGACCAGGCCAAAGCTTTGTACATACAAGCCCTGGAACTGGAACCCGGAAACCTCATTGCACAAAAGGAATTGATGCAATTGTATTTCAATTACAGGCAATTCGCGAAGGCGGTTGAGATGGCAAAGGCATGCGCAAACTGCGAAGGCGCCAGCCGAATCATCGGCATCAGTTTATACCAGCAAGAAGAGTATGTGCAGGCGGTTCAATACCTGTCGCAAGCGCTTCAGCAAAACGAAGCAGATGCGGAAGCCACATATATCATGGCCAGGTGCTACCTCGATATGGAGGAATACAGCAAAGCCGTTCCGTATTATGCCAAAGCCATCAGCCTGAACCCGGATAAAAGCAACTGGATTTATGAAAAGGGTTTATTGCACTACACGTTGAATGAATATAAAGACGCGGTGAGCAATTTTCAACTGGCGGCTGATAAGGGCTATGTGCAATCAAACGATTTTAAAGAAAACCTCGGTTACGCATGTTTATACAGTGGTGAATTTGATAAAGGTGAATCCCTCCTGATGTCTGTCTGGCAAAAGAAACCCGGCAACAAGGATATCATCCGCGACATGGCCGAAATTCTGTACAAAGGTCGCCAGTACGACCGTTCCCTGCAGTATTGCCAGAAATTGCTGGAAATGGATGCCAAAGACGGTAAAGCCTTGTACCAGGCAGGGTTATGTTTTCAGAAAAAAGGGGAGAAAGACAGGGGGCAAGCCATGTGTGATAAAGCCATTGAAATGGATCCCTCACTGGCCAGCTTAAGACGGAAAAAAGAAATGCCCGGTGGGCTTTAACAATAGTTTTCTACAGTTATACGGTTGATTTTTACAGGACAAAAAGCGGGAGAGCATTCTCCCGTTTTTTTATGCAAATATTTCAGCCAGCATGCACCGGGCGCTGCCACCACCTGCATCTTCGATATGCTGTAGAGGTGCATGTATGAATCCACCATCAACCGACAAAGCCTGCAACTGTGATTCGGTTAATGATTGATAGGCGCGATCAGACATCACCCAAAAACATGCATCGGCTGTATTGCGCACCAGCAGCATATTTCCCGCAAATGCGTGCATCTGTTCAAGTGTAATCGATACCAATGTCAATCCCGAAGCTTCAATGGACGTGGTGACAGTATGCCGATCAATACCAGGTGTAATGGCGTCCAGGCAAACTACCGCTACGGATTTGCCAATACTCATCATTACATTGGTATGGTAAACCGCTTGCCCCGATGCATCAATGGCATCAAAGATGACCGGCCGGAAACCAATAATGCCACAGCAGTCCCGGAAAAGGGATTCGTGGGTGCGCGCCGACCTGCAGGCATACGCTATCTTATGCGCCCTGTCGAGCACCATGCTTCCCGTGCCTTCGAGGAAAATCCCTGCCTGTTCATATGAACGTAAGTCTGTTTTATGTTCAATCGCATTTGTGATAAGTTCCAATGATGTTAGCAGCTTCTTAGGTTCTAACCTGCGGTTCTCCGCGAACATGGGGTATAGGATATAACGTCCAGGGTGAAACGAAATCCAGTTATTGGGAAAGATGGCATCGGGTGTTGGCGGGTGGGTACTGTCTTTAATAACGGTGACCCGTACACGATTTTCGCGCAGCGCATCCAGCATGCCATTCCATTCCGCTAAGGCTTTCTCCTGCAGGTTTTCGCCGGTTGCCTGCTGAAACAAATTATTGACGGCGGTTTCCCGGTTATAACCAAATGCCGCCGGTTCAACCATGAGCAGGTGATTGCTGGTTTGCATGCACTAATGTTTTTTGGCAAATTCCTTCTCGCCGGCACGGATGGCAACCGGCAGGTCGTTTTCACGTGGCGGGATCGGGCAATTGTAGCCGCTGCTGTATGCGCAGTAAGGGTTATAAGATTTATTGAAATCGATCACAACCATATCATCCCTGATATCCGTGACCAGGATATCGATATACCTGCCTCCGCCATAACTGGCTTCACCACTGGTTTGATCTGTAAAGGGAATAAAGAGATGGTCGCGGTATCGGCTGCTGTTCCGCAAAGCGTCTGACTGATAAATGAACAATCGGCAACTGTCTTTTCCTAACCTGAAGTGTGCAATGCCATATCGGTAGAATTTCTTTGGCTTTTCACCGGTCGTTGGCATGATAAACCCAATCGTGTCATTGAGCTTCTCAAATCTTGCGTGGATTTTATAAGAGATGTCTGCCGGGAAAAATCGAAAATATTTTTTTTCGGCTTCTGGTACTGCTTCATGCTGGCTGGTATAGGCAGACCGGTAAGTTTTCATATACCGTTGATACGCGGATTGCGCTTCGGACCGGCCGCAGCATAACAATAAAAATGACAGGATGGAAAAATATGCACGCATCAGTTCATCATCACAATATTGACACTCCTTTGCAGGATATTAAAAGCGATTTCCGCCATCAGGTTTTCCTTATCGAGTGTAGGGTTTACTTCCGTGATTTCAAAACAGCAAACCTTCCGGCTTTGCATGAATTTAGAAATCAGGTCCTCAGCTTCCCTTTCACGCAACCCGTTGCTCACGGGTGTGCCGGTTCCTTTCGATATGGTGGAATCTAAACTGTCAACATCAAAACTCACATAAATATCTGTGCAATCACTCAGGTAACGCAATACTTTCCGGCTCACATTCTCCGGTCCATTGCGCCTCACTTCCGTGGTGCTGATCACTTTCATACCGTATTTGTCGATCAGTGCTTTTTCTTCTTTCTCAAAATCCCTCAATGAAATAAAAACAATATCCTCGGGCAGCACTTTAGGCGTAATTTTCCCGATTTCTTTTAACTGGTTCCAGATACGCGCCGTTTTTTCATCAAGATCGTGCACTTTATTATCGGCATTGTCTTCGCCTATGGCTGTAGCCAATGGCATACCATGCAAGTTGCCGGATGGCGTGGTGAATGGCGTATGCAGGTCGGCATGGGCATCAATCCAGATCACCCCCAGTTTGCTTTTGGGTTTTGCGATCTTGATTCCGGCAATCGTACCTCCGGCGTTGCTGTGGTCTCCGCTTAAAATAACGGGGAAGAAATTATTCTTCAGGCTGTCGCTCACCGCTTTGCTGATCCGTTCATACATGGTCAGCACCCCCTGTATGCGTTTCGCATAGGGGGAATGGATGGGTTCGAAAAGGATATTATTGACGGTTTCGATTTTCTCGGAAGGGAAGTGTACGAAAAAATTACTCATAAAATCAAGGGCGGCGATCTTAATGGCATCAACACCCAGGCTGGCCCCGCGGGTACCCGCACCAATTTCGGATGGCACTTCAATGAGTTTGATATTCTTCATAATGACAATTTAGGTGAAGCCCGGTGCGGCTGAATGGCATGGGCATATGTATCGTACAAGTCAAATATACAGATTATCCCTGACGGGGTTTTTCCCATTCAGGCTACCGGTGCTGGAAATGATCCTGAATCGGACAAACATATCCTCGCTGTACCATTTTTCTTTGCGCGTTTTGCGGATCACTTCGGCATGGGTGGCAGAGGCATAGGCAAATGATTTCATCTGGGATGCAGAAGTCCAAACGCTGAATGTAGCCTGTTTGATCCAAGGTACTTCGCCAATCCCGACCGACATCAGGAACCCCGGTGCTTTGACCATTTGTACAGCCACCGGTGCCACATGCCGCCAGAAATAAGTTAGCCGGTTTAGTCGGATGCTGGCACGGGTGAGTACCGCGACGGGCCCATCATAACCGGTTTTGGTTTGCAGGTTACCGAAAGGCTCCTTGCCATCCCAACGCCCGTGGCCTTCAACGGGTTCCAGCATTAATATATAAGTTTCGCAACCAAACAGTTTGGCCCAACCATGTACAATCCTGCCATATAATGTGGTTAAACTAACCTTTTCCGGGCTTATGTCAGCATCATGGGTAGCTAAAATGGCCCATTGGCGCAAGTCTGGCTTCTTATCGAATGTGCCGTTCAACCCGCACCCCATGAGTTTATAAAAACGGATGCGGCGGTTTATCCATAAGGGGAACCTGAATACGCCCATACTCAACCATGCCAGGGGAATGGCCCATACAGGATACCGGAATACCGTTAAGGATGTAGTCATTGTATAGATTTATGCTTATCGAAATATCGCACGGCTAAAAATAAAAAACTCCACGTGGATAACGTGGAGCCCGGGTATTTGGTTTGAAAAACTTAGAATTGTTCCAGCTTGCTGAAGAAGAATGAGCCTTCAATGGCTGCATTTTCATCGCTGTCGCTGCCATGGATCGCATTTTCACCCACGGAAGCGGCATACAATTTACGGATGGTGCCTTCCTCAGCTTGTGCAGGATTGGTAGCGCCAATTAGCTTGCGGAAATCTTCCACCGCGTTTTCTTTTTCCAGGATGGCTGCGGTAATGGGGCCACGGCTCATGAATTCAACCAGTTCGCCGTAAAAAGGGCGCTCTTTGTGCACGGCATAAAACTCACCCGCTTTCTCTGCACTCAGCTTGGTCATTTTCATGGCTACAATCCGGAATCCGGCCTTGTTGATCTTTTCCAGGATCGCACCGGTGTAACCTTTCTCAGTGGCATCCGGCTTGATCATTGTAAATGTACGATTGCTCATTCTTATCAATTTTGGGCGCAAATCTACACCCTAATGGCGAGAATTCCGCTTTCTGTTACCTGTTCCGGAGCTGATATTTTTGTTAAAATCAGGTTTGATGGCTGAACGGGCTTGACTCATCCACCGCATTCGTATTTTTTACCATACTTTTGCGCGGCCATATGCAACCGATCGCACATCTCCACCCATTATTACAGGAACCAAGGGTCATTGTGATAACCATGCACCAGAAACCTGATGCCGATGCCATGGGCTCAGCCCTCGGCTTGTATCATTTTCTGATACAGTTCGGGCACACGGTTTCCGTGATATCGCCTACCAACTGGGCCGCATTCCTGAACTGGATGCCGGCTTGCGACTCTGTGATTGATTATGAAAGGGAGCAGGCGAAAGCTGATGCGCTGATAGAAGAGGCCGACTTAATTTTTTGCCTGGATTTTAATGTGTTGAGCCGCACCAAAAAAATGGAAACGGCGCTGGCTGCTGCCAGTGGCAAACGCATCCTCATTGATCATCATCAGCAACCCGATGAGCCCATGTTCGCGTATGGCATCAGCAATACGCTGAAAAGTTCAACTGCAGAGATGGTGTACGATTTTATCTGCCAGTCGGGCCATTCTTCCAGGATTAACCTGCAGGTTGCGGAATGTATATATGCTGGCGTGATGTCTGACACGGGTTCATTCCGTTTCCCTTATACTTCCGCTGAGGTGCACCGCATGGTGGCCGACCTGAAAGAGAAAGGCCTGAACCACACTGCCATACACCAGGCTTTGTTTGATAATTTTTCCGAAAACCGGTTACGTTTCATCGGGCATGTGCTCCTGAACCGCATGGAGGTTTTCTATGAATATAATACAGCATTGATCTCCATACCGCAACAGGACCTGATGAAGTACGACATCAAAACCGGCGATACCGAAGGTTTGGTGAATTATCCGTTAAGTATCGAAGGCATCAGGCTGGCTGCCATCATAATCGACAGGGGCGAAGAACGTAAATGCTCTTTCCGTAGCAAAGGTGATTTTGATGTCAATGTTTTTGCCCGTGAACATTTTACCGGGGGTGGACATAAGAATGCCGCCGGCGGACAAAGCCGCGACCCATTGGAAAAAGTGGTGAATGATTTTGTGGAGGCCATAAAAAAATACCGCTCCGAACTCAGCAGCTACGATTTTTAATTTCAATCAGCATAATTCAGATATTATATATGAGACACATGAAAACAATCGTTTTATCGACACTCGCGGGATTATTGGTTTTATCATCCTGCAAAGAACCATTCCGCAAATCCAGCAATGGACTGGAGTATAAAATTATCAGTGATGGAAAAGGCGAGACCCTGAAACAAAATCAGTACATGCAGTACCATGTAAAGCAATTGTACCAAACGGGCCGCAAGGATTCATTGCTGACCGACAGCCGCACAAGCCGCGGGCCGATGATTGAAATGGTGGATTCGTTTTCAACGCCCCCACAGTATTATGGTATCCTTACACAATTGAGAAAAGGGGATAGCCTGGTGATGCGCAGCCTGACCGATTCTATCTACGCGAAATCAGAAGTGATGCCGCCAATGTTTAAGAAAGGCCATTACCTCGTTACGACTGTAAAAGTGATCAACATCTTCAAAACAAGGGCAGAAGCCGATAGCGCGAACAAAGCCGAAATCGCAGTGTACCGCCGCATAGATTCATTGAAAAAGCTGGAAAAAATTAAGGAAGATGATGTGAAGCTGCGCGAATATTTCAAGAAGAATAATATCGACGTCAGCAAATTACAAAAAGCGCCGCGCGGAACATACGTGGAAATCATCACACCGGGTGAAGGCCCGTTGATTGATACCAGCATGTACCCAAAAACCAATTATACAGGCCGTAAACTCGAGGGCGAAGTGTTTGACAGCAACACGGATCCAAAATTCGGGCATGTGGATCCCTTTGTCGTAAACCTTGGCTCTGACCCCAGCATGGGTTACGGTATTATTGAAGGTTGGCTCGAAGGATTGAAACTGTTGCAGAAAGGAAGCAAAGCCAGGTTCTACATTCCTTCGCCTTTGGCTTATGGAGAAAACGAACCCCGGCTCGGGCCAAACGCCATCCTGATTTTTGATATTGAGGTATTGGATGTGCTCACCAAAGACCAGGCCAAGGCCGAATTAAAAGCGGCCAATGACCGCTACGCAGCCAAGCAAAAAATGTACATCGATAGTTTAAAAAAGATCCGTGAAGACAGCATTATGCGCAGCAAGGGAAAAGCCATTGACTCTTCTAAGAAGTAATCAATGATGATAACAACTTAAGCCGCTCCATCCGGGGCGGCTTTTTTATATGCTTCCAGCAGGTTGACCACTTCCATGGCTTCCTTTACATCGTGTACGCGTAACAGTTGTGCGCCCTGTTGCAGCGCGATGGTATGCATGACCGTGGTTCCATTCAGCGCCTCGGCCGGGGTAATGCCAAGGGTTTTGTAGATGCTGCTTTTGCGCGATAATCCGGCTAATATGGGTTTCCCGAGGATACGCAAAGCATGCAGCTCATGAAGCAATCGGAAATTCTGTTCAATGTTTTTCGCGAAGCCAAAACCGGGGTCAATAATGATATCCTTAATGCCGGCAGACTGGCACTGGTCAATTTTACGGATAAAATAATCCAATACTTCGCGTGTGATATCTTCATACATGGCGAGGTCCTGCATATGTTCGGGGCTGCCTTTCATGTGCATGCAGATATACGGAACGTTCAATGTTCCGACTGTTGGGATCATTTCTTGATCAAGTGTACCGGCGCTGATGTCGTTGATGATATCAGCGCCCATTGCAACCGCTTCACGCGCCACCTGGCTGTGATAGGTATCAATGGAAATAACCGCATCCGGAAAGCAGGAGCGGATATTTTTCAATACAGGCTGTACGCGTGCCCATTCTTCCGGAGCCGATAACCGGGCACTGCCAGGTCTTGTGCTTTGTCCGCCAATATCAATAATCCCCGCGCCCTGTGCCAGCATGTTCGCAGCCTTGCTGATGAGTTCATCCATTGATAAACTGATATGGCCCTCATAAAATGAATCCGGTGTAATATTCAAAATGCCCATAACTACAGGCTTTTCATAAACATGCAATTTTCCCCGGCAATTGATGGTGAACATGGATGGATAAATTGTATTTTTGAGCGTATATGCAAATGTGAGGATTATTTGCAAGTAAACATCCAGCAAACAAATTCATGACGACCGAAGCACAATACCGGCAGGTGGTTGACCGCTGCCGGGATACTTTCCTGAAAAAAACAGCCGATTACGGTACTTCCTGGAGGGTGTACCGCACGATCTCCGTGGCCGACCAGATTTTTATTAAGGCACGACGGGTCCGTACGATACAGGAAAAAAAACAACGAAAAGTGGAAGATGGCATCCGGTCGGAGTTTGAAGGCATGCTGAATTATGCGGTAATCGGATTGATGCAGTTAAGGCTGCCCGAATCAGCGCCGGAGCAACTCAGCGCGGAAGAGGTACAGCCTTTGTATGATGCCGTTATAACCGAGGCGCTTGCCCTGATGCAAGACAAGAACCATGATTACGGGGAAGCCTGGAGGGATATGAGCCAGGAGAGTTTTACCGACCTGATCCTCGCCAAATTGCTCCGCATAAAACAAATCATCGCCAACCAGGGCGTGACCATAGTGAGCGAAGGCATAGACGCTAATTTTTACGATATATTGAATTATTCCGCATTCGCCCTTATCCTGATCAGTGAAGGGCTCCACGAAAAATAAAAACCATGAAGCTAACGGTAACGGTTATCAGAATTCTGACTGGCTTATTGTTTATTTTTTCTGGTTTGGTGAAAGCCATTGATCCGCTCGGGCTGGCATATAAAATGCAGGAGTTTTTTGAGGCCTGGGCCAATGACGGGTTCCTGCCTTCGATCATGCACAGCCTCGACAAGCATGTGCTCTTTTTTTCCATCAGCATGATTACCCTGGAAGTGGTGGTAGGCCTTGCCCTGCTCCTGGGCTTTATGCGCAAACTTGCCACATGGCTGCTCCTCCTGCTGATTGTTTTCTTCACTTTCCTCACCAGCTATGTGCTCTTCTCCGGTAAAATCAGGGCCTGCGGTTGCTTTGGCGATTGCATCCCGCTTACACCCATACAGACATTTACCAAAGACATCATCTTACTCATATTTGCCATCATTCTGATCATCGGCCGTAAACATATCCTGCCCGCATTAAAACCCTGGCCAATGGCATTGGTCATGATGTTGGCAACAGCCTCCGTATTGCTGCTGCAGAACAGGGCCCTGAAACACCTGCCACCCAAGGATTGCCTGCCGTATAAAGTGGGCAATAATATCCTCGAATTGCGCAAGATGCCCGCCGATGCCATTCCGGACCAGTATGAATATATGTTCCTGTATGAAAAAGATGGGGTCAAAAAAGAATTCCCGGTATCCGGGCTGCCCGACAGCACCTGGAAATTTGTGGAACGCAAACAGATACTGGTCAAAAAGGGAAAAAACAATATACCGCTGATCAACGATTTTTCTTTGACCAGCATCAATGGTAACGACAGCACCGAAGCCATCCTGGGGCAGGAAGGGGAATACTATTTGTTATTTGTGAAAGACCTGGATGATTATCCATTACAAAAGGGTGAAGATGTTTTGCTTGCCCGGAAATTAACGGAAAAGAAATTCCCTGTGTATGTTGTCACCTCTCAGAAAGATAAAGTCAGCAGCCGCTTTCAGTCATTGCCGGTAACCATCCTTACCTGTGATGCCACTGCCATTAAAACAGCTGCCAGGAGCAAACCGGCTTTATTCCGCATGAAGGGCCCGGTGGTGCAGGATAAATGGGGTTGGGCTGATTTTGATGATGTAAAATAAAACTTCGTGTATCCGTGATGGTTATAATCACGGCGCATGCATCATGCTGAAGAAAATCATATATTCCGCCACTGTGATACTGGGGGTGTTAACCCTGGTATTCCTCCTGTTCAGGGGCATGGGCGACCCGGCAAAACTGGTGGCCGGGCAAAACGTTGACCCGCGCACGCTCGAAAACATCCGTAAGGAACTTTACCTCGACCAGCCCGGCTGGAAGCAGTACCTCCTGTACCTGAATGACCTTTCGCCCATATCTTTTCATACGGATGCGGAAATCAGTGGCCGTCAGCTTAGAGGATTTTTTTTTGAGGCTAACACAACCCGTCGCCCAGGCATTAAATGGCCATACCTGGGGCGCAGTTTTCAATCGAAAAAGGAAGTCGGTTCAATCATAGCGCATGTCATGCCGGCAACCCTGGTATTGGCATTGGCCGCCATGATCCTGGCAACGATTATCGGTATTTCATTGGGCGTACTGGCCGCTGTTAAAAAAGGCACTCTGCTCGACCATGGTAGCATCATAGGCAGTATCGCGGGGATTTCGGCGCCTTCTTTTTATATGGCCATCCTGTTTGCCTATATCTTCGGATTATGGCTGCACGATTATACGGGCTTACCCGTTACCGGTAGTTTGTATGCCATTAATGAAGTAACAGGGGAACGATATATCGAAATCAAAAACCTGGTTCTGCCGGCATTGACTTTAGGTATCCGTCCGATGGCCATCATCACACAACTCACCCGAAGTTCAATGCTGGATGTATTGAGCCAGGATTTTATCCGAACCGCGCGTGCCAAGGGTCTCAGCGAACATAGGGTTTTATGGAAGCATGCCCTGCCCAATGCATTGAACCCGGTACTTACATCCGTTACGGGTTGGTTTGCAGAAATGCTTGCCGGCGCTTTTTTCGTGGAATATATTTTTGGATGGAATGGATTGGGCAGGGTGACGGTGCAGGCTTTGGAAAAACTGGATTATCCGGTGCTGATGGGGTCGCTGCTGGTAAGCGCCTTATTATTTGTGCTCATCAACCTGCTGGCGGATATGCTGTACCGTTTGATTGATCCGCGCATCAGGTAATATGCCACATACAAATTCTTGTATCTTTAGCGTATGAAAACTTTATCCATAGCCCTGATCACACTCATATTACTTTTTGCTGCATCTTCAACACTGGCCAATAATTATTATGTTGACCCATCCGCAGACAAATCAAAAAATAAAGGTACCATTGCCGATCCGTTCAACAGCAACCGGGAACTGAACCGGCAGATGAAAAATTTTTTACCGGGCGACAGTATTTTTTTCCGCAAAGGGCAACTTTATGATTCCCGCGTATTCATCACCTGCTCGGGCCTGCCCAATAAACCCATTGTTTTTTCAACTTATGGTGATGCAACCGAAATGCCCAGCTTCCTCTATGCATCCGATGGGGAGGAGAGGCATATCATGATCACATTTTACCAATGCCGGTATGTAGTGATGGATGGCATACAGGTTCAGGACGATAACCTCCAGCAACTTGACCAATCGGCTATGGCCCGCATCAAGATTGCATTTTCCATTGATCAGAGCGACCATATTGTAATCAGGAATTGCAAAGCGGCTTATGTAGGCATTGGTGTTAACATTGTTGGCGCTTACAATGAAGTATTGAACTCAAAGTTTGAGCATTTACGGATGGTGCGCAATACAAAAGGAGGGGATGATGATTACGGCGCCAACCCCGTGGTGATTGCAGGGCCCAATAACCTGGTGAAGGGTTGTATATTCCGGCATGCCTGGGCGCTAAGTTACGATTATGAATATGATGGGGGAGCAGTGGAAATCTTCGGGCCCAATTGCCATAATAACCGCATCCTGAATAACCTCGCCTACGACTGTAACGGGTTTGTGGAATTTGGAAGCGATGCCGGCGGCACATCCACCAATACTTTAATTGAGGGAAACCTGATTGTGAACTGCGGCGATTTATTATATATCAGCAGCAGCGGGAATTTTGCCATGTCTGTACAAGGGTTGGAATTCAGGAATAATAAAATTATCCAGAATATTGATCAGCTTACCAGGCCACGATACATGATCAGTATGAAAAAAGCGATAACAGGAAAAGACATACTCCGGCTAAACGGAAATGTTTTCTGGCTAACTAATGGAGTGAGCCTGTTAAAAGAAAACCAGTTCGCACCCGGACAATTAACCCATAAGCATAACCTGTATTACCTGAAAGGAGGGAAACTTAATATAAGCCCTGATCCAACGGAGAAACTGCTGCAGCCTTCCAACCAATCGGTGATGAGAAAAATATTGGGAAAAGACTGGGATGCATTCCCCGAAATATTCCCATTTAAGCACCTCGCGGCATACTGGCACCTGTTCTTATAAGCTTATGTATAGCCGATTGATTCCTGGTCTTGTCGAACTATTACGACAAGACAATAGAACATCCAATGACAGCACTTCCCGTTTTTCTGTTATTATCTTTGGCTCAAGCCCAAAGTCAATACCGGCGGGCGTTTCAGCCGATGAAATGAAGCCGGGAACGACAAAATCGTGGATTAATTGTGTATAACCCAAAATTTATTTTTTTTAAACAAAATTGATTTTGGCACGAAGTTTGGAAAATAATGCACAGCTAATCCTGATGGAACCGAACAGCTAGAAATCCAATAGACCAACCTAAGCTTACCATGACCAGAAAAACCAAAACCTGCAGCCCGGCAAAAATAATCCATCTGATTTATCGTTAACTAAAGAGGTATTTCGTGTAACCGACGATCTATCTGTTTATTCTTGACTTGGGGGAGACCCCGGACGCGAGAAAAACACCACCAATAACCTAAAAGAAAAACCATGAAACGATCTGTATTCATGAAAACCCTTGCTGTATCCTTGTGTATCCTCCTCAGCGGGATCACCCAGGCAGCAACTTACTACGTTGACCCATCGTCAACCGCTACAACGGCCAACGGCTCACTGGCAACACCCTGGAAAACCCTTGCCCAGGTAAACAGCAATATGAGCCTCTTTCAGCCGGGCGATCAAATCCTGTTTAAGCGCGGACAAAAATTCAATGGCACACTGTCCATTACCCGTTCGGGTACGGCCGGTAACCCCATTGTATTTGGTGCTTATGGAACAGGCGCCGACCCTCATTTCTGGGGTACAGGTTCTGTGATCAGCTACCTGATCTACATGAACAACAGGTCGTATATTACTTTTTATGGTTTGAATATTTCTGATACTACCATCTCTGCAACAGACCGTACCACACCATCCAATATCCAACGCGCATTTTATATCGACGGGTCATCAACGAATGTCCTGATCCGCAAATGCCGCCTCGACCGTGTGGGTGTAGGTGCCTATATTGTTGGGCCAGGTAACCAGATCGATTCCTGCGATATCGGTAACATGCGCATGGTTCGCAATACACCGCAAAGTGTTCACCCCGATGATGATTATGGTGCTAACCCTGTGGTGATTTCTTCTGCCAGCAATAAAATTACATACAACTATTTCCACGATTGCTGGGCAACCAGTTACGATTATGGGTATGATGGTGGCGCCATTGAATATTATGGCAACGGTGCTTCCAACAACTATGTGGCCTATAATACATTCTACGATTGCAATGGTGTGGTGGAAAGCGGTTCAGGCAACGCGGGTTTGATTGAAAACAATGTGTTCGCATACAATAAAATGATCAACAACTCCAGCCTGTTCTTTATCAGCAATAGCGGAAGCTTTGTGGTTACGGTAAGGAACATGCAGTTCTATAACAATGTAATTGTTGAGAATGTAGTTGGGCGTTTGAATGAATCAAATATGTTCTCCCTCCGGGTGTCAACCACGCAACAAGGGGTGGCCATTATGAAAAACAATATCTTTTGGCTGACCAATGGTATTGATGTAGCCCGTTCCGGACAGTTTACGGCCGGCCAGTTGGTGCATGAAGACAATATTTATAAACTCGGAACAGGCAGCCTCCTCAACTTCACCGCACACAGTTCAGAACTGGTAACAACATCAAACAGCATTTTCGCGAATAGCAGCCATGCTGATCCCCGCAACTGGGATTTTAACCCTGCCGCCGCAAGCCCTGCCGTTGATTTCGGTCAAACCGTTGGCTTCGTGCGCGATTTCGTAGGTAACCCCGTTCCAATGGCTGCAGCACCTGATGCGGGCATCATTGAAAAACTTCCTTCAGGAAGCTTGCAGGCCAGCGCTGCTGTAACAACTGCCATTGCTTGCAACGGCGGAACAGCTACTGTAACTGTATCAGCGGCCGGTGGCGTACCACCATATAATGGTACCGGTACATTTACCGTTTCGGCGGGTACACATAATTATACCGTAACAGATGCCAACGGTGCATCTGCCAATACCAGCATCATCGTTACTCAACCTGCGGCCCTGAGTGCTACGGTATCTACCGGTAATATTACCGTGAATGGCGGCACCACCACTGCAACAGCTTCGGCTACTGGTGGTACATCACCGTATTCGTACAGGCTCAATAACGGAAACTTCCAAACATCAAATAGTTTTAGCGGAGTGGCGGCAGGTTCACACAGCATTACCGTAAGGGATGCCAATAACTGTACCTTCACCAGGAACTTCAGTATTTCGCAACCCGCGGCGCTCGCGGCAACGGCTACTGCCGGTGCGGTGGCTTGTAATGGCGGCACAGCAACTGTTACCGTCAGCGCGAGCGGAGGCGTTTCGCCATACACCGGTACGGGCACATTTACCGTAAATGCCGGAACATACTCATATACTGTAAGGGACGCCAATGGTGCCACTACCACCACGTCGGTGACTGTAAGCCAGCCCTCGGCCATCAGCATCAGCCTGAATGCAGGAACCATCACCGTGAACGGCGGTACAACCAGCATTGCGGTGAACGCAACCGGTGGAACAGGTGCATATTCCTATAAATTAAACAATGGTTCATTCCAAACCGGCAATACATTCAGTTCGGTTCCAGCCGGAACTCATACCATCACTGTACGTGATGCCAACGGATGTACGGCAAACCGCAGCACCGTGATCACTGAGCCTGCAGCATTTGTAGCTTCTGCAAGCGCGGGAAGCATTGCCTGCAACGGTGGAACCACCACCGTAACGGTAACGGCTACGGGCGGTACAGCTCCATATAATGGTACAGGTTCATTCACCGTAAATGCCGGAACATACAATTACACCGTAACTGATGCCAATGGCGCCAGCAGCACAGCAAGCGTAACCGTTTCGCAGCCTGCCGTGTTAAACGCGACAGTTGCCGCAGGAACCATCAACATCAATGGCGGTACCACCACAGCTACTGTAAATGCATATGGCGGTACAGCCCCATACAGCTATAGCCTCAATGGCGGAAATTACCAATCATCAAATGCATTCAGCAATATCCCTGCCGGCAACCACGCGGTACAAATCAGGGATGCGAACGGATGCAGCATAACAAAGAATTTTTCTGTAACCCAACCCAATGTCCTCAGCGCTTCGGCCTCTGCAACCAATATTACCTGCAATGGCGGAAATGCTACAGTAACGGTAACGGCTAGTGGCGGTTTGGCTCCATATACCGGAACTGGTACATTTACGGTGGCTGCCGGTACATACACATACATCGTAACAGATGCCGGCGGCGCTACGGCTACCACAAGCATCACCGTTACCCAGCCTTCAGCCGTTCAGGCATCGGCTACCAGTGGTACCATTACCGTAAATGGCGGCACAACCACCATCACGGCTTCGGCAAGCGGTGGTACAGCCCCATACAGCTACAGGCTCAATACCGGGTCTTACCGCACCAGCAACACATTCAGCAATGTGGCGGCAGGTACCTATACCATTACCGTACGTGATGCTAATGGTTGCACCGGTTCTGCCAGCATCAGCATCAGCCAGCCTGCGGTACTGTCGGCTTCTGCCAATGCCGCGGCTATCCAATGTAATGGCGGTTCAACTACTGTTGTGGTAAGCGCAACCGGTGGCACTGCCCCGTACACAGGTACAGGTTCATTCAGCGTGAGCGCCGGAACTTATACTTATACCGTGAGCGATGCAGCCGGAACTTCGGTGAGCACATCCATCACGGTAACCCAGCCTGCGGCTATTGGAATCACCATATCAACAGGCAGCATCACCGTATTTGGCGGCACAACTATGGTACAGGTAGACGCTTATGGTGGTACAGGAAGCACATACAGCTACAAGCTGAATAATGGCACATTCCAATCATCAAACACATTCAATGATGTACCTGCAGGCAACCATGTGGTTACCGTGAGGGATGCCAATGGTTGTACCAATATCAAGAACTTTACCATCACACAACCTGCAAATAACCCGCTGATTGCAAGTGCAACGGCTACCAATATCCTTTGTAACGGCGGTACATCCAACGTAACGGTAACGGCTACGGGCGGAACAGCTCCATACACCGGTATTGGTACTTTCAACGTGAGCGCGGGCACGCATAACTTTACCGTGACCGATGCCAATGGTAACAGCAATACAGCCAGCATCACCGTTACCCAGCCTGCCGCTTTGGTGATGGGTGTGAATACGGAAGTGATCAGCAACGGCGAAACCACTACAACCGCAAATATTGATGTGGTTGGCGGTACTGCCCCTTATCTCTATAGCGTGAATGGCAGTGCATACCAGTCTTCAAATATTTTCACCGGTATTACAGCCGGCCAGCACACAGCTTCCGTGATTGACCAGAATGGTTGTACGGTAAGTGAGACATTCGCCGTGTCTCTGGCCTTATCGCAAAACCTGGCCCTGAACCTGGTGTCTAAAACAAATGTTTCTTGCCGCGGTGGCAATGATGGTATGATACAGGTACTGGCTACCGGTGGCGCTGCGCCATATTCTTACAGCATCAATAACGGTCGCTATTCAACCAATCCGCTCTTTAAAAACCTGCGCGCCGGTAACTACCGCGTGACAGTAAAAGACGGAACATCCAATGTTGCTTCTATAGTGGTGTATGTATTTGATGGCCGCCGTCGTTGCAATGCAACCGGTGTTAGCGGAAGGGTAGTGCTGAGTGCATATCCTAACCCAACTACTGACCGTTTCTATCTGACTGTCGACAGTGAAGAAGAAACCGATGTACAGGTTGAAGTGTATAGCATTGATGGTAAGCCGGTGTACCAGGCAACAGGTGCTATGGACAGGACATTCACTTTCGGTGAGCAGTTCAAAGCCGGTACTTATATCGTGAAAGTGAAACAAGGAAACAAAGTGGAAACCATACGTGTGGTAAAAGGAAGATAATCCACAACTGTGCATAAATGATCCAGGCCCCGTTACAACGGGGCCTTTTTTGTTAAATCCGGATATCGGGTCTCTGGCAGATTAAACTTTAGATGACATCCGAAGTCTAATGTCAATATCCTGCTTATCAGCGGGTTATCTTCCTTTTGTAGTAATGGAACGACAAAAAAATCGACTTGCACTCTACATTTTTTAATCCTATATGTGGGAGTTTTGCATCGGTCTTTAAGCGAGTTATGTCCAATATCTGAATACCCCACAAGGATTTTTGGCACAACAATTGCCTCCAGGGCCTTACCTCGGTTTGCCAGATGATCTGATCCATTTAATCCGTCCATCCAGGCATCCTACCTCATACCATCTGACCTCAGGAATAACAGTCCCTCCATTGGGCCTGGCAGTATTATTCACACAAAGAAAACATTGTGCGCATGAGATGGTATTTATCTTTCATCCTATTATTAACCGGCCTGATTAGCCAGGCAGCCGAATTTTACGTTGATCCTTCATACACGGGTAGCACACAGAACGGTAGCATAACTGCCCCATGGAAAACGCTGGCTGATCTTCAAAATAATTTAAGCAGGGTAAACCCGGGCGATTTTGTGTTTTTTAAGAGAGGGCAAACCTATACCGGTACATTGAATATTCGCCGCTCCGGCACGGCAAGCGCGCCCATCACTTTCAGCACTTATGGTACATCAACAGCCATGCCATTGTTTGTTGGATATGGTGAGTACTGCATCCAGGTTTCTTACCAGCAATATGTGATTATTGAAGGCTTGAAGATCACTGATCCAAACATGAATCCAGCCGATCATTCGATCATGGCGAATATTAAAAGGGCTTTCAATATTGACGGCAGCAACTATATTACCATCCGCAACTGCGATATTTCACTTGTAGGTACCGGTTTCAATGTGATGGGGAGCTACAATCGCATCGAAAATAATATCATCAATAACCTGCGTATGATCCGCAATACGCCAACATCAACCAATAGCGATGATGATTATGGCGCCATGGCGATGGTGATTACCGGATCGTATAACGAAGTGTACCGCAACCAGTTTTATGAATGCTGGGCAAATAGCTATGATTACCAGTTTGACGGTGGAGGAGTGGAAATTTTTGGAGGTGGTTCCAGCAACAATAAGATCATGTATAATACCGCTAAAAACTGCAATGGGTTTACGGAAATCGGCAGCAGTTATGGAGGTGTGAGCGCCAACAATGTGATCGCGTATAATAAACTGGTGAATTGTGGCGACCTGGTTTGGTTGAATAATTCAGGCACTTATGCCATCACGGTTACCAATTTGCAGATTTATAATAATGTGTTGGTGGAAACCGTACTGCAGTTTTTGCGCGAGACCAAAATGATTGGCATGCGTGTGTATTCCAGTGCTTCAGGGATTGTGGTGATGAAAAATAACATCTTCTGGTTGATGACCGGTGTGGATGTTGCCCATCCCGGCATGTTTACGGGAAGCCAGATGGTGCATGAAAACAATATCTACAACCTGGGCCCAAACAGTTTGCTCAACTTTACTTTGCATAGTTCAGAGCGACTTGCCAGCAGCAACATATTTACCAGCACCACGCAAACGGATCCGCTGAACTGGAATTTTCGTTTGCCATCCGGAAGCCCGGCCATTAACTTCGGACAAAACGTAGGCATCAGCACCGATTTTGAAGGAATGCCGGTACCCGCTGTACCACATGCAGGTATACTGCAGAATACGGGCTCTGGTGTTGTAGGACTTACCGCCAGCGCTTCGGCAGGTGCCATCAGTTGTAATGGGGGTACCACCACAGTAACGGTTACGGCAACGGGCGGAACAAGTCCGTACACAGGTACTGGAACATTCACTGTTGGAGCAGGTACATACACATACACCGTTCGTGACGCTACCAATGCAGCTTCGACCACTACCATTACTGTAGGCCAACCCGCAGCTTTGAATGCCAATGTGAGCCATGGAAATATCACAACCGTTGGTGGGGTTACTACATTGTCGATTGCAGCAAGCGGAGGTACCGCGCCGTATACGTATGCATTGAACAATGGCAATTACCAAAGTTCAAACTCATTCAGCAATGTATCAACCGGCACACATATCGCGAGGGTAAAAGACAGCAAAGGCTGTATCACGACAAAAAATGTGACCATCAATGTTACAGCGGTAACACCATTGTCTGTTTCCTTAGTCGCGGGTACAATTGCCTGTAAGAGCGGATCAACCACTGTTACTGTCAGCGCTACAGGCGGAACGCCCCCATACAGCGGTACGGGTACATTTACCGTTACGGCGGGCACATATACATATACGGTTCGTGATGCAGGCGGGGCCAGCGATAGCCGCACAGTAACCATTACACAACCATTTGCGGTGTCCACTAGTTTATCGGCAGGTACCATTCAAACACGTGGCGGCACCACCAGTATTACAGTTACTGCATCGGGTGGCAGCGGCGTCTACACGTATAAGTTAGGAACAGGCGCTTATCAAAGCAGCAATGTATTTACGGGTATACCTGCAGGTACATACCAGGTTACGTCAAAGGATTCCAGGGACTGTTCTTCCACAAAATCTATCACTATCACTGAACCGCCTATACCTTTCACTTTAAGCCTGAGTTCACGAAGGCACTTAAGTTGCCGGAATAAGAATGACGGACGTATCGTTGTGGCCGGTCAAAATGGGTATCCCCCGTATCAATACCGCCGCAATGGATTCAGTTATTCCAGCAGCAATACATTCAGCAACCTGGCCCCTGGAACTTATACCATTACCGGACGAGATTCTATGGGCGTAACATCATCCATTTCCGTTACCATAAACAACAGTACCGCCAATTGTGCTACAGGCAGGTCTATAAGCAGTGACGAGGATTTTGAAACCTCAACCTTAGTTGATGTTCAACCTGTGGTTGCGGTTTACCCGAACCCCAGCAACAACTACTTCAGGGTGACTACAGATGGCAATATCGCTGAAGTAGCGAGTATTTTGGTGACCGACATGAACGGAAGGATTGTTTATGAAAACAGGGCATTAAAAACACCCAACCTCCAGATTGGAGAAAACTGGATGCCCGGTGTGTATTTGTTCCGCATGATCAGGGGAAAAAATGTTTACCACCACAAATTGATCAAAACTTCCAGGTAATAAAATAACTGATAAAAGAAATCCCGGTATTATCCGGGATTTTTTATGTCAATACATTTGTAAGCCTATTTTTTACGGGCCGCTTTTTGCTCAGCCAGGTATTCCAATTCTTCCACCGGCTTCTTCAAAGTAAACAGCCACCACATGTTGAACCGTAATGCGATATTGTACACCAGCATGGGAATGATCAATCCCCCGAGCAGCACCAAAATCACCAATGCAGGCACATAAGTTATGCCCAGCAATTTCACCAGGACAATCCGGGTAACCGACATGGCAATGATCTGCATACAGTAAATGTGCACGGAATTGTACCCCACAACCCGTAAAAAGGGCAGGGCTGAATATTTTTTCAACGAGAATGAAGCTGCAATCGATAAAGCGCAACCCACCAGTGCCACAAGGATGAAGAAAAATGGCATATGGTTCTCTACAAAATAATTATTGTCTTTTTCCAGGTTGATTTCCGTGAAGAAGTATTGTATCACAATAAAGGCGGATACAAGCGGCAAGATGAGTTTCCATGAAGTGAACATCTTGGCTGTTTTCTCATTGAGCATGTGTTCCGATATGGCATCACCGATGGCAAAGAACATGTAATATTTACAGATATCCATGATGAAACCAAGGTTCACATCATTTTCACGGAGGAAATAAGCCATGAAATACAGGGATAAACCAAGCACCAGTTGATGCATGGTTTTGAACTTAGCCAAAATTTTCAGCGCTGCGTAGATGATACCTACAAAGAACAGGGCGTTAAGGTACCAGAACTGCCCGGTGATCCTGGGCTCCGTGATCAGGTATAAATAATAATCAGGCCCCACTTCGGAATTGGTGTAATCAGAAAAGAACATCTGCAGGCTGATCTGGATAAAGCCCCATACCAGGAGCGGGTAGAGGATCGTTTGTACACGGTTCCAGGAATATGTACCCAGCCCCCTTTTGCGCAAACTGCCCGAAACAAAAATGCCTGAGGCGATGAAGAATAATGGCATGCGGAAACCGAAAAAGAATACATTGATGTATTCGAATATGGGATAATCCTTCAGGTTCAAACCCGCTTTCAGGATGCTTTCATAGCAATGCCTGTACGTAACGAGTATGATGCTGATGCCCCGGTCGTAATCGATCCATCCAAACCGTTTATTGCCGAGGATGTATTTTGTATTAAACAGATCCATCTACTGTGAGCGGGCGTTTGAATGCCCTGATTTTTCGTTTATGCTGTACTGTTATATTATTAATAGGCGTTTTTATCACCCGCGAATACATGGTAAACGGTCAGGAACATGATCCTGAGGTCGAGCCATACGTTCCAGTTTTCGAGGTACCAAAGATCGTTGGCTACGCGCATTTTAATTTGCTTTGGGTCTGTTATTTCCCCCCTGAACCCGTTGATCTGCGCCCATCCGGTGATACCTGGCTTCAGGAAGTGGCGTACCATATACTGGTCAACAATCTTTGAGTAATCGCTGGTATGCTTAACCATGTGCGGGCGAGGGCCCACCAGGCTCATTTCGCCTTTGAGCACATTGATGAATTGCGGGAACTCATCCAGGCTGGTTTTGCGTATGAACTTTCCGATCCGGGTTACACGCATATCATTTTTGGTGGCCTGTCGCGAGTCGGAATCCTTATTCGGCTTCATGCTCCTGAATTTCAGGCAATTGAATTCCTGGCCGTTCTTACCCGTCCTTTTTTGTGAGAAGAAAATCGGGCCCCTTGATTCCAGTTTAATCAGCAATCCAAGGAGTGGGATTAGCCAGCTCAATACAAAAACGCAGACCAGGAAACTAACGGTTACGTCTAACAGCCTTTTCTTAAACCGGTTCCCCACATCGTCAAGCGGCTCGCTTCGCGGCGAGAGGATGGGCAGGTCACGTATATAATCGATGATGACCGGCTTGCTGAAGAAGAAAGACAGGTTGGGCACCACTTTAAACCGGATAAACTCCGATTCCGCCTGTGCCATCAGCGTATAAATATATTCGTTTTGCTCAGGGGTGATGGTGGAGTAAATTTCCTGTACGTCCATGTCTTTTGCTACCTTCAGTACATTCTTTATATCAGACAGGATGGGGTAGGGTGTCAGTTCTTTTACATTTTCCTCGTCCTCCACAAAACCCAGCAGTTCCATATTGATGCCTTCTTCCTCGAAATAACTGGCCAGTTTCATGGAAGTTTCATTAAAGCCAAGGATGATGACCCTGTTAACAAGGTATTCCTTCTTCTTGAAATATTGCCGGATACCAACATACAGGAACCTGTTCAGGAATAGTCCTACACCAAAAGCTATGATGATAGATAATATGAAAACCCTTGATACCAGAATCTCCCTGGAGAAGAAAAGGTAAAACAGCACCGCGATGACCCAAAGTATGTATACCTGCAGCGTTCGTTTTGTGAAGGATTCAAAATGCAGGATGGTTTTCTCCGCATAATTCCCTGAAATGAAGGTTAACAACAGCCATGTCAGGTTTACAAATGCCCAAAAACTCACGTAGGCATTGAAAAATTTCGGATCGTCGATATTAGCGCCAAACGACAGTTTGGATACCAGGAACGACACGTTGAGCATAATCAGGTCGAGGATGCCGAGGGATAATTGCAGGTATCGTTTAAACTGTTTGTTCATTCCTTCAAATATTTCGTATAGGGTACACGGTTAGTTTATTGCGCAACTACTGCAGGAAGGTATAATTCCTGGAGGATGCGTACAATCCTTTGCGAGGTTTGTCCATCCCAGAAATCGGGGATACCGCCTTTCTTCCAATTGCCGGCCACAATAGCTTCTATACAGGATTTGAGTTTCGGTATGTCGTCGCCAATGAGCTCATTCGTGCCAATATCCACTGTTTCGGGCCTTTCAGTGGAATTCCGCATGGTCAGGCAGGGAACGTGCAATACCGTGGCTTCCTCTGTGATCCCGCCCGAATCGGTGATGATGCCCTTTGCATGCTTAACAAGGTAAATAAATTCGAGATAGCCCTGCGGGTCGATGCAATGCAAATGATCTGACTCCATGTTGAGTGTGTTCAGTATCTGCCTGGTGCGCGGGTGCACCGGAAAAACGAGCGGTATGCCTGCGCTGGCTTCGATAATGGCATTCAGGATACCAGACAGTTTCTCCGGGTCGTCAACATTGGAAGGCCTGTGCAAGGTTAGCAGAAAATACTGTTTCTCCGCCAGTTGAAGGCTGTCCCACCAATCCGGTTTCCGTATCCGGTTGATATTGTGCTGCAGGGTATCAATCATGGTATTGCCAACAAAATGTATCCTTGAGCCGGGTATTTGTTGGGCCAACAGGTTTTTATTGGCCTGTTCGCTGGTGGTAAAAAAATGGTCGCATATCGAATCGGTAACAATGCGGTTTATCTCTTCCGGCATGGTCATGTCTCCTGAGCGGATGCCTGCTTCCACATGCACCACATCGATGCATAATTTCTTTGCCGTGATGCTGCATGCCATCGTTGACGTAACGTCGCCCACCACCAAAACCAGGGTGGGCCTGTGTTCCATCAGTTCTTTTTCAAACTTCACCATAATGGCCGCTGTTTGTTCAGCTTGTGTGCCCCCGCCACATTCCAGGTTGGCATGCGGGTCGGGGATACCGAGCTGCTCAAAAAAGTCGCCGCTCATTTTTTTATCATAATGCTGCCCGGTATGGATCAGCCTGTAGGCAATGGGTGCGCCTGTATCACGGGCTTTTACGATCTCCCTGATAATGGGCGCCACTTTCATGAAGTTTGGCCTGGCCCCGGCTACAATGGTGATGTTCAACATAATGGTACAGTTTGTTCTGTGTATTTGGGTGATGATTACGCTCCGGCCAGCGAATGACGGTGGCGGTATTTCTCATCAAATTCCCTGATATACTGAATGGTTTGCGCGATATTCTGCCTGGATGATGCGCCGAATAAAATCGATTCCACATTAGGCAGGCTGCACACGTATTCAATGGCTTCTTTCGCGGGGATGGCGCCGCCGCCAAGCACCTGCATCGCGATAGCCCTGAATTTTCTTTCATTCAGGTATTTCTCATAAATCTCTTTGCCACCCGACATACGGAACCCCGCTTTGTTGATGGATGAACAAATGATGGGGTTTTCGATGCCCATAGACTCCAGCGTATCCAGGAGCTTTGGCATGTTCATGGTGATGAAACCCGCTTCGGCATTGTATTTCTTCTTCACATAATCGTGGTACGCCTTGAGGATATCCTTCATGCCGAGTCCAAGCAACAGGTCGGTGATCACATTTTGCAGGAAGATCACAGGCGTTTTAATGCCTTTGAACATTTTCATTTCTGCATCAATCAGCAATTCCATGATCGAAATATAATCCTTCGATACAAAGGCAATGCCCCCTTTGAAGATGGACCCAAAAAAATTGCCGGGAACGTATTGCTTGATGGTACCCATGATGCCAAGCTCCGTTACCGCGTTGGCATATTTATGCGCGTAAGGCATACATGGATAAATGCAGAAATCCTTGTATTTATCAGGTTCCTGGCGGATCATTTCACAAATATTGATGATCCGGTCATGCGTGGTACACATGAATGTTTCCACCTGCATGCCCCGGGCAATATCAATGGTGTCGAGGATGGTTTTGTCGTCTTTGAACTTAATCGACTGCGCCCTCGACTTTTCGTCTGAAATATGGTTCACGGCGAAAAACTGGTTATCGCCAAATAATATCCGGTCCATGCTTAATTATTTTTTTTGTTTTTGATCTGGTCAATCACCTGATCGGTTAACAATGCGCTTTCGAAATTATTTTTGATGTTAGGGACTTTGCCCAGTATGGCTTTGATGAAATGATCAATCTGTGCTGAATATTCTTCGCCACGCAGGTAGAAGTCAACGCCTTCCTGTAAGTCTGTAACATACTTGATATTCCATCCCCTGGTATAACCTGCCGGCGCCTGGTCAGATTTAAAATATACTTTCAATTCAGATGCGTCTGAAATAATTTTACCTTTAGATCCGATGATGGTCACGGAAGTTGACATTTTCCGATATGTGTCTTCGCTCCAGTTCACCGACAATACGCCTGAGATGTTATTATTTGTTTCGAGTAACGAATACACTGCGTCCTCCACTGTTTCAGAATAAATGGGTTTTAGTAACGAGCCATGCACTTTATTGATGGGTGCAACCAGGTAGTTGAGCAGGTCAATTACGTGCGATGCATAATCCATCAGGCATCCTCCGCCTTCTTCGGGATCAGACCTCCAGGTGCCCGCCTTTTTCTTTAAAACAACAGGGCCGTAAGCCTCACCGAGGAAATGTTGAATATCACCGATATAACCGCCCTGTACCAGTTTCTTGACTTCTTCAAAAGTGCCAATGAATTTATTATGGTAACCCACCTGGTTTACCAGTTTTTTTTCTTTCGCTTTTGCAACCAATTGTTTACCCTGTTCCACTTTCAGGCAGAATGGTTTTTCCACAAACACATGGATGCCCCTGTTTAAGAGTTCATCAACAATGCCCGCGTGGAACTTGGTTGGCGCGGCAACAAATACGGCATCCGGTTGCGTATTATCCAGCATTTTCGTGTAATCCGAAAATGTTTTGAATGGCGTGTATTTTTCCAACACTTCTGTTACCAGTTTGGATGTATCGGCCACACCCACTACCTGTACGTCGGGATGGGCCCCCAATATCGATAAGTGGGAGATGCCCATTTTACCAGCGCCGATTAAAGCAACTTTTATCATGATTTCCTGAATTTTAATATTTCGTCTTTAAATAATTGATAGGCTTGTTTTCCTTTGGTCATTAATTCGAGTGCAGGAGCCGAATTTTCGAGTGACTGAACAAAACTGGTTAGTTTTTGCGGCGTCAGGTTCGGTTCGTGCAACATCAGGTTTTTCGAGAGCAGGAACTGGTCAACATCCAGCAATTCATCCTGGTAAACGGAAATGGTAGGGATGCCGAGGATGGCCATTTCGCGGGTCATGGATCCGCCGGCTCCTATAAATATTGTGCATTTCTCCGCGATGGCATCAAAGGGCATGGGTTTATCCGGTACATGTACCCTGGAGAACTGCGCTTGTTTGTAATGCCTGCTTTGATTGGCATCACGTGGCAGGATGGTGAAATGATACGAGTCTTGCAAAGCGAGGATCGTTTCATCCAAAAAGTTTTGCTTCCCTTTATAATACTGGGCCGTTTGGGGTTCAGGCCTGATATAAATTTGTACGCCCTGCACAGGGTTCGCATTTCTTGCCGCTTGTATTTTCTCGCCTTTTTGCCATAAATAAATACCTTCCTTAACACCGGGGTACTGGATGATTTTTTTAGCAGAAGTGCCATACCGCGCCACTTTTTCAATGGCCAGGTTTTCCGGGATTAAAATTTTTGTAGCGAAAAAGAAACTGGGCCTGTTGCCAAGCGCATGTTCGTTATCGTTAGTATAAATAGATGGGATGCCTAATAATTTGGCAACCAACGGAGAATGAAAGGAACTTTGAGATACGGCGAGATCTGGCTTCAACGGCTTCAGGAATTTGCGCAATTGCATGACCCGGATAGGGTACCCGAATACTTTTTTATAGAAATTTTTTCCGTAATGTTCGCCTACCACTGTATGTTTCAACCCGCGCTGGTCGAGCAGTTCCACGGTGTTCGCCAGTGGGCGCGAGGTGATGACCACCTCGTGGCCATCTGATTCGAGGTCCCTGATCAGGTCATGGAACATGTTGATATGCGGCGAATTCGATAAGTCGAACCAGATTTTCATGTTCAGTGGTTTGCTTTTTCAGGTGTAAAATAACGCAAATAAACCGCAAAGCTCAGGAACATCCAGGCTTGCGACCATCGCATGTACGGTATTCTCGATGTTACGTGTTTATTGATCTGGTAATAAAAATATCCCTTTGGGTCCTGCATGTGCTTGATGGTCCATTGAAGCACTTTATCCATTAGCGCTTTGTGTTCATCCATTTTCCCCAGTTTCCAAAGCGTCATCACGATTTGTGCCGGCGCGTGTATGTCGATGGGGTAGGTGGAGTTGCTGTAATATTTAGCAACGCCATCTTCGGTGAAAAATGTTTTTATATAATAGTCAAAACCTTGTTCGAGGTTATTCGTGTATGCATGATTGTTAGTGTACTTCATATAATCTGCAATGCATTCCAGGTTGTACCCGGTATGGAAATTGTCGATCCACTGGTGGAAGGGCAGGGTTCCGTAGCTCCAGGACCCATCGGGCTTTTGTTTATTACAACAAAAACTTACCACTTTACCGGCTTCATCCGCCAGCATTTTTTCCCCTGTATGTGCATATATACGCGCCATCAGCCTGGCGCCCAGCAGGGAAGCGTTATACACCACGCTGGTATCAATCGGGGAATATGAAAATGCGTATGTGCCTCCTTCGCCCGGTGTACGGTTCAGGTCTTTTAATATAAAATCACAGGTACTCCTGGCTGTATTAAGCAGTTCAGGGTCTTTGGTGATCTCGTATGCATCCATCAGCGCGTTGGCAATAAAGGATGATGCCACAATGGTGGGCGTGAATTTGGGTTGAAAGAAGGCACGCGATTCCCAATCAAAATTATAGCCCCAGCAGGCCCCTGAAAAGCCTTTTGTTTGGTACGACTGGATCAGGGTTATGAAATGCCTGATTTTGTTGAGTTGCTCCGGCTTTTTGTGCTGCTGGTAAAGCTCACAATAAGCCGACAGGAATAGTCCCAGCGCTTTAGGATTGTATTCGGGCTTTATGCCCACCAGTTTGCGCAGGTTCAAAGGGGAACGCTTGAAAAACTGTATCCAAACCAAACGTGCAAAACGGTTCTTTGGGAGCAACGGCAGTTTTTGAAAGAACGGGCTGTTCAATCCATCATAAGGATCATAACCCTTATAGCCCGATGCATCGCAAAAGGCGTAAAGTTTATCGAATGATTCCTGTATATTTTTTATTTCCATGCTATGGTTCATTGGCCACCTGGTTAATCAATGTCACATACCAGTTTTTATATGCATCAGCCTGTTCAGGGCTGATGTTGGTATTTTGTTCTTGTTTATTTTTTAATTCAGTAATCAGTTTTTGGGCTTGTGTGAATAGGTCAGACTGGTCCCTTGTTTTAAATAAGCGTGTTCCCTCAGGCCTGCTTACCACATCGGAAGCCAGTACAATTTTGTTCATGTACAAAGCTTCACGTACCGTTAACGCGTCGCCGTCTGCATTGGTGGGCCTTAACACCATATCTGATGCGTCTGCCAGCCTTACAAAAGATAAATTGGTTTGCAATAAATGAAAGCTATCGTCTAACGATTCATTTTTAATTTCTTCCAGGTACTTCGTATATGCTTCCTGGCTTTTTTCCAGTGATGTCAATACAAAAAGGAAACAAACCCGAAAGCCTGCCTTTTTGAGGTCGCTGGTTAATTTGATGGACATGTCAAGTCCGTATAAGTCTTCACCATTATTTACATCCAGCCTCGATGCGTTGGCGCAGATGATGCATGCCCCATCATTTTTTGCCTGCTGAATCAGTTGTTGCACATGACCGGGGAGGGCAGGCTCTGATTCCATAACAGGTGGCACAAATGCGTGCATGACTTCAGTTTTTTCAGCAGGAACCTGTACACGCTGAGCGATGCCCGGGTTTACCAGGATCACTTTATGCGCAAGTTGGAAAAAGGTTTTATCAATTGCCCGGAATGGCCATGCCCTGCGGTTACCGTAACCATGCAGGGTGATGATGACTTTCTTTCCTAAAATCCTTCCGGCGAGTATATGTATTTTTTTCAGGATGCGGCTGCCGCTATGGATAAAAAAGACCTGGCATGAACGCACTTTATTGATGTAGGCAAATGGGTTCAATGACCGTACATGAAAAATGCCCGGTTTCACGGTGCTGGCTTCATCTATAAAATCAATGGAAAAATCTTTCTGGAGCAGGTGCGCCAACCGCTGTATATGAATGCTGATGCCGCCAGCCGGAGGTGGCAGCGGACCGGCCATAAGAACAGTCAGCTTTTCTTTCATTGTGGTTTGTACATGGCCCGGTGATCCGCAAGCGGTTCGCCAGGTGGGGTTACGTTTTATGTTTGCCGACAGTGTTAGCTGCCGGGCCTGCGTTTGATGATCAGGTTAAACTTGTTGCTGGCAGAGTAGGTAAGGTCTTCCCTGTTGCAGTAAGTAAACCTGAGTTCCATATCGTTGCCCAGCATCCGCACCAAATTGGCACGAAGCTGGTTTTCATCATCTTTACTAAAGTCAGGACTTGATACAATTTTAATTTCAATTGGATCCTGCACATGATACTGGTGTATCTGTGCCATTTCAATATGGCTGACACCTTTGAACGCGTGGTCCATGCAGCCAACTACACTTCCATCTTTCAAATCTACATTATCTCCTGTACGCCCTTCAATGCGGATCACTTTCGGACTGACCAGGTTTTTCATGAAATCGCCACCTTCAACCAGTACCACATCATTCACCGCATACCTGATTAATGGGAAATTCCTGTTGATCAGTGCCGTGGTAATGACCCGGATGGGTTCAAACTCGTTGATGGAGTATAACGGTAATGGATAGTAGTTGTTTTGTACATCCTGGGCAAGCGCGATCGTCCTTTCCACATTTCCATACCAGTCGTGCACCTTCGTATTCAGGTATGGTTCAATGCGGTCGCGCTGGTGCTGGTATAGCATTTCCGATGATGTAAACGCGTTCGGAATTTCCAATGGCAATCCTTTTCTTTCCAGTTCCACACAAAACTTATTCAGGTAACTGGGAAAAGCTTCCACGGCCACCGGTTTAAATTCCCTGATCAGGTCGTAATAAAACTCGATGGTTCCGGCGTTGATATTCGGACTGGAGATATAGAGGATGTTCGCTTTTTTGTAATATTCGTGCGTAACGGATTTACCCAAAACCCCGCGGATCGATAAGAGTGGCTGGCCTAACGTAAAGCCAAACATCTGGCGGTAATGACGGATGTATGCCTGTTCATAAGCGATGTTGACGGGTGTCCGGTAAACGGTCAATGGCGTACCGGTGGTCCCGCTTGTGAGCCCCTTTACTTTTAAAAAATCGAAACCGTTGTAAATATCATTAACCCTGTCTTTGATTAGTTGGCGGTTGATGACCGGGAGTTTTTGAATGTCCGAAATATCCCTGATACTCTTAAGGTTGATGCCATGCTCGCTGTAAAACTTCTTATAAAATTCTGAATCCCTGATGGCCTTTTTGAAAATAGACAGAAATGCCTCGTTGTACTTGCGCAGCAGTTCCTCAGGCGATAACTCGTATAGCCTGTTGATTTCCTTAAATTTCCTGCTGGTAATCAGGTTGTTCTTGGAATAATATTTTACAAAATCGTTCATAAGGTAAGCGTACTATATGTCAATTCAAATCACAGACAGATAGGGGATACAGCATTCGTCCATCAAAAAGGTTTGTACAACCAACTTGGCCGCTCCGGCAGATGCAAGGGCTTTTTTGATAAAAATCCTGATTTGCGTCAATGGGGCAAATATCCGCCTCAATCCGTCTATTACAATAACGTCACCTGAAAAATTTATTGTATGTATCGCGAAATTATACTTAGTATTTTTCGGAGGATTTACCTCGAAAACAGGTTCTTCTACGAATTCATGCTCATTTAATGTCTTTATCTCATTGATAATGATAGACTTACCATAATATGGGCCGCAGTTTTGAGTGGGCCTGTAAATTTTATCTCCCTGCCTGATGAATTGTCCGGCAGGCCTGGTGCCCACCAGGTTGTTTTTAACCGGGTTGCCGATATGTGCGGTGTAGGGGCCCGTCCAGTGCGGGGCATGGTAAATATGTAATTGGTTATTGCTGTCTGGCCCGCGATGGGTTGCAAAGAGCCAGTATTTATTGCCATGGAACAAAATTGTACTATCCAGCAAGGGTAATTTCCGGAAAATGGTTTCAGGGTTGTGTAACCTCAGGTTTGTTGTATCATATTGAAAATACTGAACTTCACCATCCTTGCTGTTTTCGGGCATCATATAAATTTTATCCTGTTCCTGGATAATATTCGGGTATGACAGATGGGAACCCGTATCAAGCAGGAATTGCTTGGATAATGGCTGAAAATCCTTATCAAGTTTAGCTACGGAAATTTTCCCGTACTGTTCGCCATAATGAAAATCCTCATAAAACACATGGATAAAACCTTCTTTATCTGTATAAATGAATGGATCCGCGTAAAACCGCAATGGATCGTTGAGTGGTAGCCAGGAGAGCGGCTCAGTGAGATGCCCATTTCTTTGCAGCTCATCAAAATCCATGCGGGTTAGCCCCACATTCCATTGCTTGATATAAGCTTTATCCGTTATTTTTTTTAGCAGCTTCAGCATGTTTTCAAATCATTCAGTCAGTTAATATTTTCATTTTTAACTTTGTGTTTAGGTTAGCGGCATTTTCGTATATGGGTTACCGGTAGCGCCTGTCGAGCAGGAGCGAAAGCTTGCGCAGGACCGCGTACGGCCAGGTGTAATAATTAATACATTCAGCTTTGTGGCCACCAAACGATAATTTAAAATCGTTGATGCCCTGCAAACCCTTATCACTGGTGTTTTCGGCATAACCTCCAAAATCCATCAGCTTAAAGCCTTTTTCCTTAAAGTGCTGAATGTCTTTTGCCGTCAGCAGTTTATTCGCACGGCCAATGAGTTTCCGGTCGAAGCGCTCATCGAGGCGGCGTGAGGCCGATTGGAAAAGCCTGCAGATACCCAGTTCGGGATCTACCAGGTAACTATGCGCCACCAGCATTTCCCCGTCAATTTCCGCGAAACTGGTTTGAAAATGGGCGCCCATGCTCCTGATCATATCCTTTTTGGCAGGATAGAGTTTTTTTAGCGCGGCAAAATCATTGAAAAATTCGATGAAGCGGTCGGTATCTTCCCTGAAGGAGCAAGTCACTTGTTCCTGTTCGGCTTTCCTGACTTCCTGTTTAACGGTATTTCGAAAGCCTGCAATGATGCTCTCCATACCAGGTTCCAGCGACAATTCAACAGTATGGGAAATATCCTTTACGCAAAACCTGGGTGTATGTTCATGTTTTTTTACAAAGCTGAACTGGGCAAGGGTAAAGGCATGCGAAAAACGATATTGATACACAAACCAGGTGTCTTGTACCTTCCAGAAATAAAATTTTTTAGTAAAGCGGATCATATCGTTTTCATCAAGTTTTTAGGTACGGCCAGCGACGGTTACACACAGGTTCTGTAAAAATCAACCGTTTTTGCGGCAACTTTATCACAGTGGTGCTTTTCCAAAGCTGAAGCCCTGGCTTTCGAGGATATTGATTCTATGAGTGTTGAATTCGAATACAGGTTGGCAAGGATGCGTGCGAGCTCGTTGTTGCCTGACAACTGGAACAGGTAACCATCTTCAGTGTCTTTGATCATTTCTGGTATCCCACCAACAGCCGACGCGACAACCACTTTTCCGGCAGCCTTCGCTTCAGCGATGACCATCGGCAGCGATTCATGCTTCGAAGATACAACGAGAATGTCATTTTTTGCTATGTACTGCAATACGGTGCTTTGCGTCACCCATCCCCGAAAATGCACATAAGGTTCAAGGCCATTATCCCTGATATAAGCCATCACTTCCTCTTTATATGCCGGCACCAGGAAATCACCCAATACATCCAGTTCATAGGTTTTTCCTTCATCCATCAATATTTTCATCTGGCTGAGCAGGTAGCTGATGTTTTTATTATTGTCGATTACACCCATGTACAGGAGCCTGTTATCCATCCCTTTTTTGGTTTGGATATTAAAAAAACCGGGGACTATGGCGTTGGGGATGATGGTATTATGCTTGATTTGTTTCCCGAAAAGTTTCAGCGAAAATTCCGAAAGGTGTACCACATTATCAGGAAAAGTCTTATCCTGCAAATAAGCGTTCAATTGCCAGGCAATTTTATCGCGCCATTTCTTTTTGCGTTTGGCTTCTTCGCGGGCCATGCCATGGATGGTTTGCACAAATTTTGCCCGGGTTTTAACGGAACGGCGGATAAAATTAAATGTGTTGCCTGTTTGTAAATGAATGATATCAGGGTCGAATTCCCTGATTTGTTGCCGGAGCAACGCGGGGCCTTTCATGAAATAATTCAGGGAATGAAAAGGGAAGGGGCCTTCAGGTAAAAAATGAAGTTCAACATTGGGATACAATTTCCTGCTGGTACGCTCATTGATTTCCTTATTAAAAGAAACCATTCGTACTTCAACATCCATGCTGCTAAAACCAAGCAGGAGGTTATTGACCGCCGACACCACACCGCCTTTCACTTGGTCAGGGTCAACCGGCATGCCCGGATTTAACATTAATATGCGCAATGGTTTCATTTCGTACAGCGCTAAACGCTATTTCCTGTAATTTTATTTAATGCAAGATCAATTTTTTTAATATTTCTTATTGTGTAAGGCCTGAGAATAAGCATTTAACAAGACCTTTCCATTCTGCGATCCAATATCTTCATTATAATTCCCATCCACATTTTTTTCCAATTCAAGGTAACGCTTATTGCTGAGGGCTTTGATCATGGCGTCCGCCAATGCATCAGGGTCAGGGGCTGAGAGTATACCGTTCACGCCATCTCGTATATATTCCGCAAATGAACCCACGGTTGTGCCCACCACAGGTTTTCCTACCGCGTAAGAAGTCATGATCACCCCGCTTTGCGTGGCTTCCCGGTACGGACAAACCACAAATTTTGCATCACGGATTAATTGCACCATTTCATCCGTAGTCAGGAATCGGGATATGACCAGTACATTTTTTTCAAATCCTTTTACCGGCGTCATATCAATCTCATACCCAAAAACTGGTTTCCCGGCAATGACGAACCGTTCATCCGGGAATTGGGCAAGCACTTTTGGGATGGCTTGCATGAGGATGTCAATGCCTTTATAATACGAAACCCTGCCAAAGAATAAAATACTCCCTTGTTCCGGCCTGGCCCCTTTTATAAAATATTTTGTAAAAGAAAGGGGCTGCATCCGGATGGTATGAACCGGCACTTTGATTTTATTGTAATGTTTTTTGAATTCATTCGCAGCAAACTCAGAGTAAAACACAAATGCTTTGGCTAAGCGAAAAAAGGCAATGATGGGAACATCTTCGCGCCAATTATCCTCGCCGGCATGCGGAACCGGGTCGTGCAGGGTGATAATCACTTTCCGGCCAAGCAGGTATGGATAAAGGCCCAGGGCCCTGGGCGAAATGGTGTCGAAATGGAAAATATCTGCTTTGAGTTTTTTCAGGTACCGCCCGAGCTGCCAGGCCCTTTTCAAACTGTGCCAGGAAAGGCTTTGCTTTTTATTGTGTACTACAAATTTCACACTGGCCACACCCTCAAAATAGGGTTCAAATAAAGCCCATTGTTCTTTACCTAAAACCTTTTCAGGGTTTTCAACCACACCCAAACCATCCAGGCTGCTGACATTGATATTGGTGGAATTCATGTTTTGTGTGCTGATCTCAATCACCACATGCAATTCCACTGCATGCTTGAAACCACGGATGATTTCAGGCACGGTATCCATAAAACTGGGCGATGTATAATAAACAACAACCATAATCAAGATTGGGAAACGCTAAATTCCATTTTTTGTTTTTTGGTCCAACGGGAATAAAAAATCCATCCCACCGACAGCAACAGAATCCAGAAACCTGCAAATAGTACAAATGGGTTCATCATGTTATTCAGGTATTGATACCCAAAAACCAGGGCTGCTGACACAAGGTAAAATCCCGACACTTCTTTCCATCCCGATACACCCCTCTTCCATAGTACCCAGTCCTGTATCATGTGAAAGGCGATGAATGAGATAAAAATGGCAAGGTTCACCACGGTTAACGATTTATCGATACTGAAACCTATAAAACATAAAGACACATTCAAAACCAGGCTGACGATATTGCACAGCATGTCGAGCTTTTCCAGTTTCATGGTGATCATCACATTGGCCTGCAGGAAAAGGGTAGGGAATATGAGGATGGATAAAAACATTTCCTTGCAGTATTGGGGCGTGCCCGCGTATTTATCGCTGAACAGCCAGGGTACAATCATATCCGCGAAACTGTATATGAATGTATAACTGATCAGTCCGTATGCCATGAATGCTATGAAAGCATTATGGTACACTTTGCGCATGGCCTGCAGGTTTTCTTTGTAGGCGTTCAGCAACATCGGGTAAACGGTTGATGCCACAATCACCGGGAGCAGGTAGGCAATGGAAAATAGTTTAAAGGAGATTTCATAATTGGCCACCGCTTCCAGGTCGAGTACTTTTGATACCAGGATGCTGCCGATGCGCCAGTAAATGACGGAAATACTGCCTATAATGATAAATGACCAATTAGAAGCCAGCAATGATTTGAGCTCCTTCCAGGGGACTATTATGCGAAGTATCTGCGGCAGGCTTACATCTTTTGAACTGCCATACCGCAGGAATAAATTCAGGGTTACCAGGCGAAGGAGGATGAGGAAGAAAGACAGGTATAATACCGGTACCGGGTAGACGAAGAGTACGCAGGCCAGTAAAAATTTCAGGAATGCTTCGATGGTCAGGATTACAAATGTTTTTCTTTGTTCGAGGCGGGCGATATTGATGTACTTAATGACATTTATGATATTGTCGAATATGATGTTGATGCCAATCAGCACCGATAAATTCCGGACCAGTTGCGAATCGTACAGGCTGTACGACATGAGGGTGTTCACAAGATAGAAGAACAAGCCGGAGTATAACTGTATTTTGAAAAATTTATCCGTCAGGGTCTTTTTGTCTTCAGTATTCACCAGTTCACGAATGAACCAATGCCCGAGCCCTAAAGTGGAGAAACCCAAAATAAAGCCATATACTGTATTCGCGATAACATATTGCGCGAAATCCTCCGTACTGTATTGGCGGGCCAGTACAATAAAAAATACGCTGAACAGGATGTTCTGCAGCACATTCGACACAACGCCCCACAGGCTGTTTGTGAACAGCGCCGTGCTGAACCAGGAACGTACCCGGGATTGTATGTTACGCAGGGCTTTCATGGGTTTCAATCGGTAGCATTGTGTTTTCTTCGGTTTCGTCGCCGGCGGCCATTTCATCGTAAATGGCTTCCAGGCGTTGCCGGCTGCTGATGAGCAGGCTCACCAGGGTAACGATCATCAGTTTGATCCTCGTATCCCCAAATGAATAAGTGGAATAAAACCCTACCATCCAGGCAAGGATCCCGGCGATGAGGAGTATTAAAGATGTGTCTTTGGAAATCAGGTAGTACACAAAACTGCGGATCATCGGGATCATAATCAAGCCAAAAATGCAGATAAACCCAAGCCCGCCCAGTTCCGTTAAAAATTTAAGGTAGCCACTTTCGGGCTGGTCGAAATACAGGGGTTCATTATCAATAACCCAAACCTGGTCGGGGTGGTGTACGGATACATAATTGGCATAATTGCCAAAGCCAATGCCAAAGAACGGATGTTTCTGAAAAATGGTCAGGGCATCCATCCAGATGGAATGACGGAATTCGTAGGTTTCATTTAAATCGCCGCCCCGTTTGAAAATCGCGAATTTATCCTGGAAATTGATGGCGATGAAGTACATCGCAATGATAGCTGTAACCAATGCGTAGCGATAGCTGGCATTGCCAAACATCACCACCAGGCTCATGCCCAGGGCCCAGCCCATCAAACCTGCGCGGCCACCGGCCACCATGATGGATACAAGGGCCATCACCACAAACACATAATTGAGCTTGTTGAATTTTTCTTCACGCGGGTCTTTGATCAGGCAGGTAAAACTCAGCGCCGCCAGGAACTGCGAATACGTTTGCGGATCCGACAAAAAACTGGGGTACCGCACGGCATCGGCCAGGATGATATTCGGGTTCATGGTTTTAATAAGCGAAAAACGCTCCACGCCAAATACAAACTGACCGGCCAGGAATACAAAAGAAGCCAGCAGCGTAATTTTCAGGTAACCGATGGCTTTATAAAAGAAATAAGGGTCGTGTAAACATTCATCAATTAAAATCTTCGCGAAGCCCAGCATGGTAAAAACGGCAATGATTTCATGCAGGGTATCCGTTCCGTATTGTCCGCTCAGGATCAGGCCGGTTGCGATTACTACTAGTAATGCAGAAAATAAAATCGTGTATATGGCACCGTTATATAGTTGTACGTCTCGCTTTCGGTAAAAGAATAGGCCAAAAATGATGGTGATGATATCGAAACCATCCATCATGGGCACCACAAACAAAGAGAGCAATGGAAAGGAGAGGAGGATGTACTTAATGAACAGGCGGTTCTTATCGCCCCGGTAGAACAAAATGATCCCCAGGAACAACAGGATGTTCAGTATGGCCAGAATTTTGAGTACACTCATCCCAATAGCTTCAGCGGTTGAACCATACGCCCGTCATCCTGCAGAGGTTTTCTGTGAACGACACCGTTTCGAGCACATCAAAACGGGGAATGGCGTATATATTCTTAATGTTGTCGGGTGTTACATAGGTTTGCTCCGTGGAGAAAGCCATACGGTAACCGTGGGCTTTCAACAACCGGATATCCCTCTCGGTGAATGCACCGTTTGGATAAGCAAAGTAAGGTACTTCTTTGGACAACCAGTTGCGTAGAATTTTACCTGACTCTGATATTTCATAAGAAGCGGTATCGTCATCACAGGCCGTCAGCATCGGGTGCGTGACGGTATGGCTGCCGATATGCACATAACCGGAACGGGAGGTTTGCTGTAATTCTTCGATGGTCATGGCTTCCCTGGGCAATTCCAGTCCAGCCCTGACTTTTGAAACTTCCGCCAGCCTTTCGGCATTGGGTACATGCTTGAGGGCGGAAACCGATTGTTTTGTCAATCCTTTTTCTCCACCTGCTGCGATATACGACCACCAATAGGCTTCGCCGGTTTCGATGGGCCTGGTTGAAGCGAAAATCGTCACCGGGACCTTGTATGCATTGGCTACGGGAACGATGCTGTCGAGGTTTGAGCGCCAGCCGTCATCCGCCGTAAGAACCACCGCGGATGTTGGAAAAGGCTTTTCGCCACGGGCAACGGCTTCCAATTCATCGAGGCCGATAACCCGGAAACCGTTTTTAGTAAACCAGCGGACGCAATATTCAAATAAGGCCCTGCTGGGATAATGAAAGTACACGGAAAGGATAAATTCGCCGCGGGCGGCCCGTTTTTTTACCTTTCTCAGTTTACCACTCAGTATATACCAGGTACATAATAAGAAGGCAGCTATATTTCTTTTATTCCATTGCATCATAGCGGCATTGTTTCGTCAAATTAACCAAATTCCATGGCTTGGGGCCATTGAAACGATGAAGCTGCCCTTTATATTATCGTAACGCGGGATTATGATACCTTGTCGCGCACCTGCATCCTGTAACGGAACATATCGACACTGGCTTTTTCCACTTCAGCGGTTAATGCATAACCCAATGACGGTAAAGTTACTTTAACCTTGTTATTGGTCAGGCTAACCAGGTTGCCGTTTGTTTCGTAACCGGTATTGGTCAGGATGCGCACCATACCCTGGTTGTTCACGGGCGTTTTTTCGAGTTGCACATGCTCAAACTCATTCATGAACTCCTGGATGCTTTCGATCTCACGTTCATGGATTTTTGCAGGGCGGCCCAGCCAGTACACAAAGTTAACCACATCGTTTTGCTGACGGATGGCTTGCATGTCGTTTTCTGAAATGTGCACAAATACAAAGTTTGGGATCAGGGGTTCGTACACACCGTTGCGGTAATCGTACGTACCAAGCCTGGGCACTTTGTTCAGCGGACAATAGTTTTCAATTTTCTTTTTAGTTAACCAGGCCGACACTTTCTTTTCGCATCGTGCCTTAGTGTAAACTGCATACCAATTCTTTTTCATTTGTTTTGATTTAAATGATGAATTATGTGCAGTTTCTCACTGGATCAGATCATAAGGTCTTCGTTTGGATATATCATTTAGACGGTGGCAGGAGCCAATGATGTTGGTTGGTTTTTTGGATAAGAGTCTAAAGCAGGAATGTTATCTGGCAGGCTTAAGCCTTGGTTTTTTCTTTCTTTTTCGCTCCTTTTTGCCTTACGGTTTTTCCATTTTTCAGGCGCTTATCGCCATACACATAGTCATAGCCATAACCGTAATTATTTTTAAAGAAGCCCCTGGTTTTAACACCATTGAATACAATGGCAGGATTTACCAGCGGATTGATCTTATTGTTTTCATCTATGCGCTTCACCAGCATTTTTGGTGTGTACTTATGGCGCACCACATAAATGGTTACGTTGCTGAGTGGCGACAGGATATAGGCATCCGTTACCAGTACCACCGGCGCGGTATCCATAATGATCAGGTCAAATATACCCTCGAGGTACGTAATCAGTTCCTGGATTTTGCCATTGAGCAATAATTCGGAAGGGCTGTCGTGCAGGAAACCTGATGAAACATAATACAGGTTTTCATGTTCTGGCACTCGCTTGATGATATCTTCCGGTTTCTTTTTTCCGGCCAGGAAATCACTCACACCCGGGTCTTCCGTTGTTTTGCCAAAAATCTTCCCAAGGCCCGGATTATGCAGGTCCACATCCACCAGCACCACTTTTTTACCGGTCAGGGAATGACTGATGGCGAGGTTGGCTGCCACAAAACTTTTTCCTTCGCCGGGTATGCTTGATGTAACCAGCAGTTTTTTCTTAGTATCGAAATTGATGCCGAGGAAGTGCAGCGATACCCTGATTTTGCGGAACTCCTCAGCAATAAAGCTGCGTTTGCCTGCTTCGATCACCAGGTGCTCGTTTGATTTATTAAAGGCCACTTCTCCAATAATGGGAACAGATGTCAGGCTTTCCACTTCGTTACGGTACAATACTTTTCTGCTGAAAGCTTCGCGGGCGCTGATGAACAGGATGCTCAGGCCCATCGCGGCGGCCATGGCTGCGAGGTATATCAGCATTTTGTTCGGGCTCACCGGTTTGCGGGTGGATTGTGCCTTGTTCACCACGCGGCTGTCAGATAAAGTGGACGCGTATGATAATTCACTCTCTTCTTTTTTCTGGAGCAGGAACTGATAAATACCATTTTTGATGTTGAGGTCGCGGCTCATATCCACCAACTCCCTTTCCTTAACAGGGATACGGCTCAGCATACTGTTGTATTTGCTGTTGGTGTTGGCTATGGTAGTTTTACTGGCTTCCAGGCTTTGCTTTTGGTTTTGGATATTTTCCAGGATGGTTGGCCTTAGTTTATTGATCTGGTCCCTCAGGGAAACCAGCATCGGGTTATTTTCGGCAACCGTTTTCCTCAACTTTTCATATTCAATTTCGGCTGTATTCAGGTTATTCATCATACTGGCCAGGCTCGGGTCAGAGGATCCCAGGGTGCTGGGCAGGGAAGCAGTGCCCCCACCCATGGTCAGGGTGCGTTCTGCCTGGTTGATGGCCGCAAGTTGCATATTGATCTCGCCTAGGCGTTGATCATTGCTGCTCACATTTTGCAGGTACAATTGGCCTTGTGTACTGATATCAGAAGCGCCTTGTGATGACTTGTAGCGGGTAACGATTTTTGTCATCGAATCAATGTCCTGTCCAACCAGGTTCAACCTGTCTTCTACAAATTCCAGGGTATTTTTTGCCAGGCTGTTTTTTTCATCAATAGCGGCTCGGTCGTAATATTTGATCAGTTCATTGAGCACATCTTCCGCACGGGCCGGCACATCATCGCGATAGCTTAGGTTGATGATGCTGGAGAGTTTGCTGGCAGCCACAACCTTCAGGCTTTTCAGTTTATTTCGTGTGATGGTGCGAACGTCAACCAGTGAAAAATAAAAAGGTTTTCCAAGCGGGTTGCCCTTGTATTTTGGGTTGGGTGTAAAGCGAAGGCGGCCATAAGGCGTGTTGAGCCATTCGTTTATCGTGCCGGCTTTTTTCCCATCCAGGTATACTTCTTTGCTGGCTTCATCATATTTCAGGTGCACCTTGGGTACTTCCACCAGGTCGTCGGGATTATAAATTTCAATTTTGAGCGGACAAGACAGATACGCGGATACGGCCCTGATTTTTCCTTCCTGGAAAACCGGTGCGTATAAGCTTAGGGATTTGACCACCCGGTCCATCAGGGAACGAGACTGCAATACTTCCACTTCATTCTCAATGATCTTTTTTGTGCTGATCATATTCAACGATTCCATGAATTTGGAATCATCGTTGCCTTTTTTCTCGTCTTTGATGATCAAAGTAGCCGTTGCTTCATATAATGGGGTAGCATACCTCAGGTACGTGTATGCCGCGCCAATAGACAGGATTCCGGCGATGAGGAATAAAGGCCAGAAACTGATGTAACGGCTGATCATTTGCGTGATCAGGTTCTCGTCTTTCTGAAAGGGGTTCTTTTGGGGTTGTGGTTTGGGTTGCATGGTTCAAAAACCTTTGTTCTTTGGGGTTGAGGTATTAATTGTTGCGTGCCAACTGGGTCACCACAATCGCTATAATGGACAAGCCACTCAGGATGGTTGGTAAAATCTGTTGTTGGCTGCGGTTTGCATTAATCAGTTTTTCCTTGTTGGGTTCTACATACACCACATCATTGGGTTGCAGGTAGTAATAGGGTGAAGTCAGGAAGTTTTTAGAGTTCAGGTCAATACGTTTTACCTTCCGCTTGCCATCAACTTCACGGATCAGCAGTACATTGTCTTTTTTACCATACACCGTAATGTCACCTGCCAGGCCCAGGGCTTTGAGCAGGGAAATGCGTTCATTGGGAACAGTAATTACTGTAGGTTTACCTACTTCACCAATTACAGTTACATCGTAGTTCAGGTGGCGGATCGTAACAATGGGGTCAATCAACAATTTCTTGTCGAGGATCATATTCGTGATTTCCTCTTTCAATTTCTTTTTAGTGACGCCATCTGCCTTGATACTTCCAAGAATCGGGAGTTGGATATACCCCTCAGGGTTAACCAGGTAGCCGCCTCCGGTTGTACTGGTTGAACCGGTGCTCGTGGCGGTTACGGTAGAATAGGTGTTAGGTGTATTGAAGACAGCGGATGCCTCAGCGTTCAAACTTGTGATGGAAATGCTGAGGATGTCGTTTTTCTGAATCAGTGTTTCCATTTCTTCATTGCGAGGGGAAAGGAGCACGGTGTCCTGGGCATCAAAGAAATAAGCAGTTTTCTGTGTCGTGACACAGGAACAGGCTGCAATCAGCAACAGAACAGATGAGCAGAGGTAAAATAGAGTCCGGCGCATAAGCATTTGTTAATGAGTATTTTCTTGTTGGTATATATAGTAAAAGTCGAAATAAAAGCAATGCGGGGATTTCCAGAGAGGATATCTTGTGGACGGAACCATGCGAAAAAATGCACGTATCCCAGGGGAATTATTCAGAGGAAGTGAATTTAGAGGTGGTTTTGGATACCGTATTTATTGTGGTTGGTCTTTTTCCTGGGTTGGATTTGGGCTGGCCAGATAGGGTGTTGGCCGTAAGTCTGACAAAACTAATATACAATACCCGAAAATGCAAATTTTAGGGTTGGGTTTTTTCGGAATGGCTTTTTTCATGCCATGTTCGGATGATTTGAATCCTGTACCTTTGCGGTGCCGCCGAAAAAAGGTCAACTACCCGGCCGGCTCAATTAAATTTCCCATTATGAAACAAGTGTATATTATTTCTGCTGTCCGTACGCCAATGGGCAGTTTTGGAGGCAGCCTGAAAGGCTTTTCTGCCACCCAATTGGGTGCCATTGCCATTAAAGGGGCCATCCAAAAAGCAGGCATCAAACCCGAGCTGGTGAACGACGTGATCATGGGTTCGGTATTACAGGCCAATCTCGGACAGGCACCTGCACGCCAGGCAGCGAAATTCGCCGGATTACCCAATGAAGTGAACTGCACCACTGTAAACAAAGTTTGTGCAAGTGGCATGAAAGCCATCGCCATGGCCGTTCAAAGCATCAGGCTCGGAGATGCCGATGTGGTGGTTGCAGGAGGTATGGAAAGCATGAGCAATACCCCGTTTTATGTGGACTCCCTTCGCTGGGGCAATAAGTATGGACATACCCAAATGATTGATGGTTTGGCTAAAGATGGCCTCACGGATGTATATGATGGTAAAGCCATGGGCAATGCCGCGGAACTCTGCGCGTCTACCTGCGGGATCAGCCGGGAAGACCAGGACAATTTTGCCATTGAAAGCTATAAAAGAAGCCAGGCGGCAATTGAAAATGGATACTTCGCCGATGAAATCGTACCGGTAGAAATCCCGCAACGCAAGGGTGACCCGCTGTTGTTCGCAAAAGATGAAGAACCTTTCAATGTGAAGTTTGATAAGATCCCTGAACTCAAGGGCGCATTCCAAAAAGACGGAACGGTTACTGCAGCTAACGCGTCAACCATGAATGACGGCGCCGCAGCCCTTGTTTTGATGAGCAAAGAAAAAGCGGAGGATCTTGGCCTTACACCGATCGCGGAAGTGTTATCATATGCGGATGCGGAACAAAGCCCTGAGTGGTTCACCACCACACCGGCGATTGCTACGCCCAAAGCCGTTGCCAAAGCCGGATTGACAATGGAAGATATCGACTACTGGGAAATCAACGAAGCGTTTTCCGTTGTGGCCATTGAGAATACCCGCAGGATGAAACTGAACCCCGATAAGGTGAATGTTCGTGGTGGCGCGGTTTCCCTTGGCCATCCGCTGGGTTGCAGCGGTGCCAGGGTCATCGTAACGCTAACGCATATCCTAAAACAAAACCAGGGCACATACGGTGCAGCCGGTATTTGCAACGGAGGCGGTGGCGCCAGCGCTATGGTGATTAAGCGCCTGGGGTAGCGATCAGATATTCGGCATGAAACATAAAAATTTTACAGGAGAGGGGCAACCCTCTCTTTTTTTTGAAAAATACCGGGCGAAATTTGTGTAATTAATTTTTTGTCTATACTTTGCACGGCATCCAAAATTTCCTGCTGAAAGACATCATTCCTCCCAAGATTACTTTTCCAAAATTTTCCGTTTTTCTTGTTTCATGCCCTGCATGACCGCCCCTTGAAAGCACAGCTTTAACCCTGAGTGTTTAAGTTAGCCGCCAACATGCTATTATAGCGGCACAAATTATATGTTCTGTGTGTATCCAGGGTTATCGATGATCATTTTGCACATTCAGAAAAACCAAATCATGAAGGATGTCCGACCGGGCATCCTTTTTTTGTCGAACCATATCTTTTACCCTAATCCCAAACGATAGTACAATTTGTTCATATCAGCCTGAAGGGATAAATTTGCACACTTTATTTAACAGAAAACCAATCAGCACATCGCATGCGACAAATAGCATTTAGGGAAGCCCTCAGGGAAGCAATGCAGGAAGAAATGAGGAGAGACGAAAGGGTATTCCTGATGGGTGAAGAAGTAGCAGAGTATAACGGTGCTTACAAAGTAAGCCAGGGTATGTTGGATGAATTCGGTGCCCGCCGGGTTATTGACACGCCTATTTCCGAACTTGGTTTCACTGCAATCGCGGTTGGAGCAGCCCAAAACGGTCTTCGCCCCATTGTGGAATTCATGACCTGGAACTTTGCCGTCCTGGCCCTTGACCAAATATTGAATACCGCTTCAAAAATGCTCGCTATGAGTGGCGGCCAGGTAGGTTGCCCCATCGTATTCCGCGGCCCAAATGGCAGCGCCGGTCAATTGGGCGCCCAGCATTCCACCGCTTTTGAATCATTATACGCCAATATTCCCGGCATTAAAGTTGTATCCGTCAGCAACCCATACGATGCCAAAGGTTTACTGAAAGCGGCCATCCGCGACGACGATCCTGTAGTTTTCATGGAAAGCGAAGTGATGTATGGCGATAAAGGTGAAGTGCCTGAAGAAGAATACATCATACCGATTGGCAAAGCCAATGTGGTGCGTACCGGATCTGATGTCACCATCGTGTCGTTCAACAAAATGATGAAAGTGGCGCTGGCTGCTGCGGATGAACTGGCTAAGGAAAATATCAGCGCTGAAGTGATTGACCTTCGTACCATCCGTCCGCTCGACTGGTTCAGCATTTTGGAAAGTGTGAAGAAAACCAACCGCCTGGTAATAGTGGAAGAACAATGGCCTTTCGCTTCGGTATCATCCGAAATTTCTTACCGCATCCAGAAAGAAGGATTTGATTATCTGGATGCGCCCATCCGAAGGATCACTTCCGCTGATGCGCCCATGCACTATGCGCCAAACCTGGTGGCAGCCTACCTGCCGGATGTTCCGCGCACCGTGAAGCTGGTTAAAGAGGTGATGTACCTGAAAAAATAATTCAGGTCTGCCGGCGTTGATAGTCTGTACATGAAACCACGCATACCACTGATCATTTTATTGTTCCTGTCCTGTCATGCACAGGCACAGAAACTTTTTACAACTGTATATGCTGGCATTTCGGGCTACCAGGGCGAATTATCAACACGTCCCATCGATCCAGTTCAATCGCATCCTGCTTTTGGCATTGGACTGCAATATGAATTGAACGACCATTGGCTTATCCGTGGTGATTTCACATACGGGAAAATCAGTGGCCACGATAAATACAGCCTGGCCAACAGGAACCGTAACCTCAGTTTTGAGTCGAACCTGAGTGAATTTTCCCTTGGTATAGAATACATTCCCGTCAATTTATATTATTACAAGGTATCTCCCTACGCTTTTGCAGGCATTGCCAATTTTAAGTTTAGCCCGTACACCGAAGCCCGCAATGGTTCGCGCATTGTGCTGTCGGAGTTCAGTACGGAAGGACAGGGCTTTTACCAGGACAGGCAGCCATATAAGCTCCGTCAATACAGCATTCCTTTTGGCGGTGGCTTGTTATGGGCGGTTTCCGATAATTTTCGGGTAGGCTTTGTCGTTGGTTTCCGAAAAACATTTACCGATTACCTGGATGATGTGAGTACTACATACATCGATAAAGATATCCTGGCACAAAACAGGGGAACAAACGCCCTGAATTACGCATTCCGTGCCAATGAACTTGATCCAGGCCTCGAATACCCCGCTGATGGTACAGTGCGGGGCAACCCAAAAACGAAAGACTGGTACCATTTCTCAGGTATTACTGTCAGGTTCCGCATCACCAACTTTAAAGACAGGCAGGAACAGAAAAGGTTGCGTGACCGTGGGCGGACCGATTGCCCCGCGAACCGTTGGTAAGATATGTGTGATCATCATTTCCCCACGATTAATTGATTAATTTGTGCCTTCAACAGTTAAAACTATTCCTGTTTCCGACTGTTAGTTTCGAAACCACCGGCTATGTCGTACCGATCATTGGAAGAATGCCTGACCGACCTTGAACGCAATGGTCACCTTGTGAGGGTTAAGGAAGAAGTTGACCCATATTTACAAATGGCCGCCATCCACCTCAGGGTGCATGAAGCAGGCGGGCCGGCATTATTGTTTGAACGCGTGAAAGGCTCCCCATTTCGTGCGGCATCCAATATTTTCGGTACACTGGACAGAAGTGAATTCATTTTCCGCAATTCGCTGAAACTCGTCCAGGACCTGATTGAGTTGAAATCAAATCCCGTAAAAGCCTTAAAGCAACCTTTCCGGTATGCGGGTACCGGCCTCGCGGCCACCAGGGCATTCCCCCTCAAAAATCCTTTCTCTAAACCTGTCCTGCATCAGACCATAAAAATTTCGGACCTGCCCCTGATCCATCACTGGCCAAAAGATGGGGGCGCATTTGTGACGCTGCCACAGGTGTACACCGAGGATATTGAACAGCCCGGCATCATGCATGCCAACCTGGGCATGTACAGGATCCAGTTGAGCGGAAATGAATATATGCCTGACAAGGAAATAGGCTTGCATTACCAGTTACACCGGGGCATTGGCGTGCACCAGGCAAAAGCTAACGGTAAGGGACAACCGCTAAAGGTCAGCATATTTGTGGGAGGCCCACCCGCACATACGGTAGCTGCAGTTATGCCCCTGCCTGAAGGCATCAGTGAAATGACTTTCGCTGGTGTATTGGGCCGCCGCCGGTTCAGGTATGTGTACCGTGATGGTTACGCGATCAGCACTGATGCCGATTTTGTGATTACCGGTGAAGTGTACCCCGGAGAAAATAAACCCGAAGGGCCTTTCGGTGACCACCTCGGTTATTACAGCCTGCAGCATCCTTTTCCTTTGATGCGCGTACATAAGGTTTATGCACGTAAAAATGCCATTTGGCCATTTACCGTTGTGGGTAGGCCGCCCCAGGAAGATACCAGTTTCGGGCAACTCATTCATCATATGACGGGCAGCGCGGTTCAGGCGGAAATTCCCGGGCTGAAAGAAGTGCACGCCGTGGATGCATCCGGCGTACATCCCTTACTGTTAGCCGTGGGCAGTGAAAGGTATACACCTTACGCGCCCACAAAGCAACCCGCGGAATTATTGACCATCGCCAACCATATCCTGGGAACAGGCCAACTCAGCCTGGCAAAATTTTTATTCATCACCGCCAGCGACCGGGGGGAGATAAAAGTATCTGATATCCCGGCATTCTTCAAATATGTGCTGGAACGGTTTCAGCCGGAACGCGACCTGCATTTTCATACGCATACCACCATTGATACCCTCGATTATTCAGGTACCGGGCTCAACAGCGGAAGCAAATTGGTATTCGCGGCATATGGTGAAAAGGTCCGTGAGTTGTCGACTGATGTGCCGGTTGTTTGTAAAAACCTGAATGGATTTCATGACGCGCACATAGCGATACCTGGTGTGCTGGCACTGCAAACAGGCCCATTCAAAAATTATGAATCCGCAAAAGATGACATGAACAGCCTGGATGCGCAACTCAATGGCCATCTTGATGCTCTGAGTGGGATAGCAATGATCATCATTGCCGATGATGCCGCGATGGTTGCCGCGACCCTGAATAATTTTTTATGGGTGAGCTTTACCAGGTGCAACCCTTCGCATGATATCTACGGCATTGCACCAAAAACTGAGTATAAGCACTGGGGCTGCAGCGGGCCGGTGGTTATTGATGCAAGGATTAAACCTCACCATGCACCGCCGCTGGTCAAAGACCCCGAGGTGGAACGAAGCATAGATCCTATATTTGACAAAGGGGGTAGCCTGTATCAAAAATTACCTTCATAAAGTTTTATGCGTATCACCAGTTTGTTCCGCCATGCATGGGTTTGTGTCTCCGGTTTATTGCTGCTTGGTTCCTGCCAGGCTCAAAAAAAAGCGGAATCACTTGCGGGTAACCCGGACGACAATACCTTATTGTGGGAAATCAGCGGAAAATCCTTGTCTAAGCCCAGTTACCTCTATGGCACCATGCACATGATGTGCAGGGAAGACGTAAGCTTTTCCCCCAATCTCCTGAAAGCGCTCGACCAAACCGATGATATATATTTTGAGATGGACCTCGATGATGCATCTAATACGCTGGGTGCCATCTTTTTCATGAACATGAAAGAGGGTAAAACGCTGAAAGATTTATACACGCCTGAAGAATATGATCGCCTCAGCCGGTTTTTTTCAGACAGCCTGGGTACCGGGTTACAAATGTTTCAACGAATGAAGCCCATGTTTTTGCAGGCTATGTTGTACCCAAAGTTTTTGCCTTGTAAGAACATGAGCGGGGTAGAGCAGGAATTGCTGAAGGTCGCGAAAAATAAAAATAAGGAAGTGAAGGGTTTTGAGACTATCGCATTCCAAGCATCGGTATTCGACAGCATCCCATATGAAGAACAGGCAAAGGAATTATTGAAAGGCATCGACAGCATCAATATGTTTAAACCTTACATGGACACCATGATCAGGGTGTACAAAGAACAACGCATATTGGCGATGGAAAAGTTATTCACGGACGAAGCCTTTGGTGTCAGCGACCATACTGAAATATTACTTGACCAGCGCAATATCAACTGGGTTGGTCAACTCAATAAAATCTTCACGGATAAACCCATTTTCATTGCGGTGGGAGCCGGGCACCTGGTGGGTGAAAAAGGCCTGATCCAATTACTGCGCAAGGAAGGATATACTGTCAGGGGGATATTGAATAAGTAACCAATTGCAATCAAACCAGATACCAAAAGATAGCATTCATCGCACCACCACATCTTTCACCACCTGTTCGCCCATGAGTTCATTCACTCTTTGAATGATGTCTTTTTTTTGAAAGATTAATTCGTTTTTCAATGGTGCAACCTGGGAGCTGATAAAAAGGGTATGGCCGCTAAGCTGGATGCTGTCGGTATATTTCGCGATGGTTTTGCCCACCACCTGTTCCCAAACTTCTTCAATCCGTACTGCCTGAACAGCTTTTTCGAGCCTGCTTTGTTTCAGGAACTGGCGCATTGCGTCTTGAAGTGATAATTCCCCCATGCTGTAAAATTACGATTTAGAGTTGGATGATCTGGGCATCGAGTTGGAGATCAGCAAAAGTGTGCCTCAGCCGGTCTTCGTGTGTATCCGTGATAAAAACCTGTCCGCCCCCGGTTCGGCAAACCCTGCCCAAAAGGTTGTGCATCCGGCTGGCATCGAGTTTTTCAAACACATCGTCCAGCAGCAGGATTGGGGCAAACCCTTTTTGCTGTTTCAAAAGATCATATTCGGCCAGCTTTAACGCGAAGAGCAGGCTTTTCCGCTGGCCCTGTGACGCGATGCCCCTGAAAGGCTGCCCGTTCAGGTTGAACTGCAATTCATCCCTGTGGATACCGGTTGATGTGCGTTGAATGGCAAGGTCTTTTTGCCTGGTTTGCGGCAACCAGTCGGATAGAGGTTTCTCATGGAGTTGACTGATATAGGTAACCGTTACCTGCTCGGATGTCCCGGCAATGCCGGTATAGTGTTCCTGTACAAATGGGATAAGTGAGGTGCAGAAAGCCTTTCTTGAAGTATAAATCTTTGCACCTGGTTCAGCCAGTTGCTGGTCGTATGCATCCAGCAATTGATGGATGTCATGCGAAGGAAGATGATCCGATTTCAGCAGGCTGTTGCGCTGTTGCAAAACTTTATTGTACTGGATCAGGTATTGGAGGTAGGAGGGGTCGAGCTGGCACAACACGGTGTCTAAAAAACGGCGCCGCAATTCGGCGGCCCCATTTACCAGTTCTATGTCATCCGGGGCGATCATCACCATGGGAAGCCGTCCCACATGGGCTGAAAATTTCTCATATGGTACATCATTCATCGAAATTTCCTTACGTTGCTGGCCACGGTATACCAGTACCAGTTTCATGGGATCCCGGTTTAGCTCAAACATGGCTTCCAGGCGGAACCCAGGTTCTCCAAAACGGGTGCAGGAAGCGTCGGAAGCGGTAAAATAACTCCTGGTCAGGCAGCAGAAATATATGGCATCCAGTAGGTTGGTTTTTCCCCTGCCATTCAGTCCGCATATGCCAATAACCGGGCTAGTGAAATGGAAGCGCCCCGAACCATAGTTCTTGAATCCTGTCAATTGTATATCGGTCAGTTGGAGCATCGGGGCCTGCAAGATACAAACTGGAATGTTTCAGGCTGATCCTGAACCTTTTTTATAGATTTCCGGCCCCAATAATAGCGGTTTGGGGCTGTGGAATTTTGGTTTTTCCCCCTTATCTTTGCCCACTAAAATTTAATCCCTTGGCTACAAAGTTTTCCAAAGAAACTTATTTATACTGGTACGAACTGATGCTCCTGTTGCGCCGCTTTGAGGAAAAAGCCGGACAGTTATACGGGATGCAAAAAATCAGGGGCTTTTGCCACTTGTACATCGGCCAGGAAGCCGTAGCGGCCGGCTGTATGACCGCCACTACGCCCGACGATAAATTCATCACCGCTTACCGCGACCACGGCCTGGCCATTGCCAAAGGCATCAGCGCCAAAAGTTGTATGGCCGAACTCTATGGTAAAGCCACTGGTTGCAGCAAAGGAAAGGGTGGCAGTATGCACTTTTTCGGATTGAAAGAAAATTTCTTTGGCGGACACGGAATCGTTGGTGCCCAAATTGGTACCGGTGCGGGATTGGCTTTTGCTGAGCAATACCTGGGGACAAAAAATGCGGTGCTTTGCTTTTTTGGTGACGGCGCTGCCCGCCAGGGTATGCTCCACGAAACATTCAACATGGCCATGCTTTGGGAATTGCCGGTGGTGTTCATTTGCGAAAACAACCATTACGCGATGGGTACATCCGTAGCCCGCAGCAGTAAAGTGCTGGATATTTATAAACTGGCCGACGCTTACGAAATGCCTGCCGATTCGGTGGATGGCATGCTCCCCGAAGAAGTGCATAACGCGGTGCTCAGGGCCGTGAACCGTGCCAGGGAAAAAGGCGGGCCAACCTTACTGGAAATCAAAACTTACAGGTACAAAGGGCATAGCATGAGCGATCCCCAGAAATACCGCACAAAGGAAGAACTGGAAGAATATAAGGAGAAGGATCCCATTGAACACGTCGGCAAAGTATTGCGTGAGCAATACAATGTTTCTGATGCGCAAATGGAAGAAATTCACGAACGCGTCAGGCTGGAAGTGGAAGAATCCGTCACTTTTGCGGAAGAATCACCATGGCCGGATGACAGCGAAGTGCTGAAAGATGTGTATGTTCAGGAAGATTATCCTTTCATCACCGATTAATCACCATTTTCATACGTACAAATCAACGCCGGAGAACAAACGGCCATTATAAACAACCAAGTTAACATGTCTGAGAAAAAAGAAAACCTGCAGGTAGAGATCAGCCCTGAAGCAGAGGTAGTCATCAACAAAGCGAAAGGTTTCTGGGAAAATTACAGCAAGCCCATCATCTACATCGGTTCCGCCGTCATCGCCCTGATCCTGGGTTGGTACGGATACCAGCATTTTGTAAAAGAGCCGAAAGAGAACAGCGCGAAAGAGATGATCTTCCCGGCGGAAAAATTATTCGACCAGATGGCCAATACCGGTTTCAACAAGGATTCTGTGAGCATTGTGCTGAACGGAGGTACACTCGAAGGCAATTCCATCACCGGCATCCTGAAGGTGATCAGCCAGTACGGCGGCACAAAAGCGGGTAACCGTGCCCGTTATATTGCAGGCGCGTCATACCTGCAAATCGGCGAATATGATAAAGCCATTAAATACCTGAAGGAATTCGACGGCGCCGGTGCAAGCCAGATCCAAAGCCGCGCTTTCCTGATGCTGGGCCATGCGTATGCCGAACAAAAGAAAACCACTGAAGCATTAGACTTTTATAAAAAAGCGGCTTCCGTGAATGAGAAAGATGAAGCCATTTCATCCGACGCGCTGCTGACCGCTGCCAACTATGCAAAATATACCGGCAAGCAAAAGGAGGCCATCGATATGCTGAACAAACTCAAGGATAAATACCCAACCAGCGCACCGGTGATGAACGGGGAAGTGGATAAGATCCTCGCAAGCCTCGGACAGTTTGAGTAATTCCGGACCGGTTTATCCTGTTTGGCAGATTTAAACAGATACCATGTCAATCAGTACAGAAAATATTTCAGATCTCACAGGCATCCGCATCAGTCAGGATGCCTGTGTTGTTATTGTGCGTACGGAATGGAACGCGCATATCGTTGACCTCCTCGAAGAAGGTTGCCGCTCCGTTTTGGAAGAGCAGGGTGTTACATATAAAGTGCTGGCCGTACCAGGGGCTTTTGAGATCAGCTTCGCGTTAAAAAATTATTACGATTCCCAAAAATACACTGATCATAAACCGTCCGCATTTATCGCACTGGGTTGCGTGATCCAGGGCGATACGCCGCATTTCGATTATGTATGCCGGGCCGTCACCGATGGCATTGCCCAGCTAAACCTGTCGTTGCCCATACCCACGATTTTTGGTATCCTCACCGTGCACAACGATGCCCAGGCACTGGAACGGACCGGTGGCCGGCACGGGCACAAGGGTAGGGAAGCCGCCGCCACCGCCATCAAAATGATACACCTGGTGGAAAACAACTGCACCCGCAAGCCCATGCAGAAATAGTAAACTAACGATTACGAATACCCGAAAAGTTCGCATGACCGTACAGATTTTCATACCATGTTTTATCGACCAGCTTTATCCGCAAACGGCTTTTAATATGGTAAAGCTGCTCGAAAAAGCCGGTTGTGGAGTACGGTACAACCCCAACCAAACCTGCTGCGGGCAACCCGCATTCAACGCGGGTTTCAGGGATGAAGCCAGGGATGTGGCCGGTAAATTCCTGAATGATTTTGACGGTGCAGATTATATTGTTAGCCCAAGCGCGAGTTGCGCCGGTTTTGTGAAAAACTACTATAGCGATTTATTCAGCAATGCCGGCAGTATGGCACAGGCGCGAAATACTTCGCGCAGGATGTATGAACTCACCGAGTTCCTGACCGATGTGTTAAAAATCGAAAACTTTGGCGCTTCGCTTCCCGGTAAAGCCACCTACCATGATAGCTGCGCCGCCCTCCGTGAATGTAAGATCAAGGAAGGGCCACGAAAATTGCTCTCGTATGTAAAAGGACTGGAACTCGTTGAAATGGCCGATAACGAAACCTGCTGCGGGTTTGGCGGTACGTTCTCCGTAAAGTTCCCGGATATTTCCGCAGCCATGGCCGATCAAAAAATCAACCACGCGCTCGATACCGGCGCCCGTTACCTGATATCCACCGATATGAGTTGCCTCATGCACCTCGAAGGCATCATCCGGAAAAAGCAAATTCCCCTGCAAACCATGCATATTGCTGATGTGTTATCATCCGGCTGGGAATCCTAAAATCCCAAAAAACAATTATGGCATACTGGCTCATTAAATCTGAACCTTTCAAATACAGTTGGGAACAATTCCTGCAAGACAAGCAAACATATTGGGATGGCGTACGCAATTATGCCGCCCGTAATAACCTCCGCGCCATGAAGAAAAACGACCTCGCTTTTTTCTATCACAGCAACGAGGGCATGGAAATTGTCGGCATTGCCAAAATTATTAAAGAAGCCTACCAGGATCCCACCACGGAAGAAACCGCCTGGGTGGTGGTGGATGTAAAGCCTTACCGCACCCTGAAAAAACCTGTAAGCCTGGCCATGATTAAAGCCGATAAAGCTTTACAAAATATGGCATTGGTCAAACTATCACGTCTTTCTGTACAGCCTGTTTCGGTGGAAGAGTGGGAGCGTGTACTGGAACTCGCCGGTGAAAAATAACAGGCCCATTGCATGCTTGTCCGCATTTCTTTGTATTTTAATCCACTGAACAGGATAAAACATGCCGGATATTTTTTACGATCCTCCCAATAGGTCCCGCCTCGTGGTATTATCCGGTGCGGGCATTTCCGCAGAGAGCGGATTGAAAACATTTCGCGACAGCGACGGTTTATGGATGGGCTACAATATCGAAGATGTGGCCACTCCACGCGCATTCCAGCGCGATCCCCAACTTGTGCTCGACTTCTACAATATGCGCAGGAGGGATGTGGCCAACGCTCAACCCAATGAAGCGCATATACAACTGGCGAAACTGGAGGAAAAATATCATGTAACCATTATCACCCAGAATATTGATGACCTCCATGAACGCGCAGGCTCCAGCCGCGTGCTGCATTTACATGGAGAGATTTTTAAGATGAGGAGTTCGGCAGGACCTGATTACCGTCACATCACAGACATCAGGGGTGATATTAAATTGGGTGATTTGGCGCCGGATCAAACACAGTACCGTCCGCATATTGTCTGGTTCGAAGAAGCCGTACCCATGATTGAAACAGCGGCGGAGATTATGCAGGCAGCGGATATTTTTTTACTGGTCGGCACTTCATTACAGGTTTACCCGGCGGCCGGGTTGATACATTACCTTCCGGAAGACGCTCTGAAATTTGTATTGGATAAAAAAGTGCCCCCGATTCAAGGCGACCAGGTGTTTACCATTATTGAAAAGCCCGCAACTGAAGGCATTCACGATTTTTTGAATTGCCTGCAATGCATCATGTGATATCGCCTCAGGCGGTTCCGGCATCCACGGTTTTTTCCGTAAAACAAATGCCCAGTTGATTCAACTCCTGCATGACCGGCTGGTAAATCAACGGATCAATAGGTATACGCACACCGGTCATGGATAATTTGCCCTCCAATACCAGTTTGGCCGCGATGCCCAGTGGCAGGCCTACGGTTTTTGCCATGGCTGTCGATACATGATCGTCGCCTAACACCACCAGCAAACTTTCCGCATGATAACGGTGATGGTTAAGCGAATAATCAATTTCATGCAGCATCACAATCATGTCCTTGTCGCCATCCCTGAGCGCCAGCTTTTTTTCCAGAGCCAGTTGCAACACATCCGCGGCGCTGCAATACCCTTTATTAATCTTTGTTTCGGCATCATCCAGGCCCAGGAAAAATAATTGTTTTAAAGTCAGGTTGGCCTCATGTATCTGGTGGTTGAGTTCCGATGCGGTGCGTTGCTTTAGCAGGTCCAGGTCAATATCCTGCAATTCGCCCTTTTCATCAACCAGCATCAGGTGGTCGGGTATTTCCTGTCCGCTCTTTTCCGTTTCTTTTTCAATCTGCATCAGTTTGTGCAGGTTTTCGAGGAGTTCCTTTGTCTTGGCGAAACGTTCGGATAATTTATGGTCAAGCCATTGGTCGAATCCATGCCGTTGCATGTGTTGTTTGTAAAAATCGAGCAGGCTCAACCCATCGGTTTGGTACATCGGCGCCTCATCCGTGAGTTTTAATTCGATGAGGTTTTTCCATCCGTACATAAAATCCGGGTACCTCAATGTTGTACGCACAAATGTTGAAGCATTTTCCAATCCGTAAACTGAAATATAAGGAAGGCTGTTCCTGTTTGGGTAATAGCTTAAAGTGCCGATGCCGGGATAATCCACGGGCACCTGTCGTATTGGGTTGAACAATTGTTCATATGGTTCATCCACGGTTTGCCCGTTTTCCCGGTAAATGGCACCCGCTTTTCCGGCCAGCACCACATTACGGGGGTTCCAACTGATTTTATAATGCCAGGGGTTGTCGTCGCTCTCCGGCGCAACAAGCCCGCCGCAATGGCTTTTAAAGGATTCAATCACCCCGCCTTTATCCCTGATCTCCTGTATCATCTGCATCGCGCTCATATGGTCGATGCCCGGGTCGAGCCCCATTTCACATAAAAATAACAGCCCTTTTTCACGTGCCTGTGCATCCAGGGATTTAATGTCGTCATCGGCATAGGAAGCGGTAAGCAGGTGCTTGCCCAGGTCGATGCAGTCTCGCGCGATCAGGATGTGCAGGGCAGGGGGCATCATGGAAATCACCAGGCTGGAGTGGGCGATTAATTCACGGCGCATATCCGTATCCGTTATATCCAGGGCGATGGCATGCGCGTTTGGGTGTTTTCCCGTTTTTGATTGCACAAGTTCGAGGCTGGCATCTGCCACTACCACGCTCCATTGATGGTTGGAGGCTTCAGATAAAAGATATTTAATGAGGACGGTGGCCGATTTACCGGCGCCGAATAAGAGGATTTGTTTCACCCAGGCGAATTTCCGGCAAGTTAGTTCTTGCGCCATTGATGTCCAAGATAAAACCCTAAAACCGAGGTTAAAATTTTGTCGCCAAAAATCCCCACAAAAGCTTGAAAATGTGGGTAAAAAAGGGCACGGAAAATGCCCGGAAAAAAGGGTAAAGCGGCTTATTTTGGTTACCTTTGCAGGCGATAGAAAATATATGGAAAATCAGGAAAATATTGGCGACAACATCCCCGAAAACAGGGGCAAAATCATCCCGGTAAATATTGAAGAACAAATGAAGACCTCTTACATTGATTACTCCATGAGTGTCATTGTAGGCAGGGCCCTTCCAGATGTGCGCGACGGTTTGAAACCCGTTCACCGCCGTGTACTTTTTGGTATGTATGAACTGGGCAACACCAGCAATAAGCCTTATAAGAAATCAGCCCGTATTGTGGGTGAGGTAATGGGTAAATACCATCCGCATGGTGATTCGTCCATTTACGATACCATGGTGCGTATGGCTCAGGAATGGGCGATGCGTTACAAACTGGTTGACGGTCAGGGTAATTTCGGCAGCCAGGATGGCGATATGCCGGCGGCCATGCGTTACACCGAAGTCAGGATGGAACGCTTCGCTGAAGCGATGATGGATGATATTGATAAGGAAACGGTGGATTTCCAGTATAACTTCGACGACTCCCTGCAGGAACCAACGGTGCTGCCTACACGAATCCCGCAACTCCTGCTGAATGGCAGCAGCGGTATCGCCGTAGGTATGGCCACCAATATGATGCCGCATAACCTGAACGAAGTGGTGGATGGCTGCATCGCGTATATCGATAATCCCGACATCAGCATTGAAGAACTTATCAAGCACGTGAAAGCCCCCGATTTTCCTACCGGCGGCATTATTTACGGGTACGAAGGCGTAAAGCAGGCTTTGATGACCGGCAGGGGCCGCGTTGTCCTGCGTGGTAAAACCACGGTGGAAACGGATGCACGTGGCCGCGAAAAAATCATCATCACCGAAGTGCCTTACCAGGTGAACCGTGATACGCTCACGCAAAAAATCGGTGACCTGATCAACGAAAAAGTAATTGAAGGCATCACAGATGTTAACAACGAAAGCAATAACAAAGAAGGCACACGTATTGTGGTTGAACTGCGTAAAGACGCTGTTGCACAGGTAGCCATCAACCAGTTATACAAACATTCTGACCTCCAGACTTCATACGGCATCAACAATGTTGCCCTGGTGAAGGGCAGGCCCAAGATCCTGAACATCAAACACCTGATTTCAGAATTTATTGATTTCCGTCATGATGTTGTGGTGCGACGCACGCAGTACGAATTGCGTAAGGCTGAAGAAAGGGCGCATATCCTTGAAGGGTATATCATTGCCCTGGACCACCTGGATGCGGTGATCAAACTGATACGGGAAAGTTCGACGCCTCAAATCGCGCATGACGGATTGGTGAATGAGTTTGGCATGTCAGACATCCAGGCCAAAGCCGTACTGGAGTTGAGGCTGCAGCGACTGACCGGTATGGAGATAAACAAAATCCGGGAAGAGCATGCCGAGATCATGGCATTGATCGCAAGGTTGAAAGAGATATTGGCTAACCAGCACCTTCGTTTCGAGATCATCAAAAACGAATTGCTGGAAGTTAAGGCGAAATTTGGCGATGCCCGCAAATCCGAAATCGTATATGCGGATGACGAGATGAATATGCTCGACCTGATTGAGGAAGAAGATGTGGTGGTGACCATTTCGCACCTGGGTTATATCAAGCGTACACCGGCAACCGACTACAGGCAACAGCGCCGTGGTGGACGTGGCGCCAAGGGCAGTAGTACCCGCCAGGAAGATTATATAGAACATTTGTTTGTGGCATCCACGCACCATACTTTGCTGGTGTTCACCGAAAAGGGCAAATGCTTCTGGCTGAAAGTGTACCAGATCCCAGAAGGCGACCGTACCAGCAAGGGAAGGGCGATTCAAAACTTATTGCAAATTCCACAGGATGATAAAGTTCGTGCCATTATTGATGTAATGAACCTTGAGGATGAAGAGTACCTCAATAAGCATTTTATCGTGCTCTGCACCAAAAATGGCATCATCAAGAAAACCGACCTGAAAGATTTCAGCCGCCCGCGCCAAAGCGGCATTATTGCCATCCAGGTTTTGGATGGCGACCAGTTGCTGGCAGCCAGGCTGACGGATGGTAATTGCGAAATCATGATGGCTGTGAAAAGCGGACGTGCCATACGTTTCCCGGAAAGTACGGTGCGTTCCACCGGGCGCGGAGCCATCGGTGTAAGCGGTATCGACCTGGACGAAAAGAATGATGAGGTGGTGGGAATGATTTGTGTGAATAGGGACGATAAATCGAAAACCGTGCTGGTGGTGAGTGAAAAAGGATATGGTAAGCGCACATTCATTGATGACCCCGAAACCGGTGAACCGGTTTACCGGATTACCAACCGCGGGGGCAAGGGCGTGAAAACCATACAGATCACAGAAAAAACCGGCCTGTTGGTTGGACTTTTGGATGTGACCGAAAAAGAGGATTTGATGATTACCTGCCTGTCGGGCGTCACTATCCGCATGCCGGTCAGCCAGATCAGCGAACAAGGAAGGGCCACACAGGGTGTAAAACTGATCCGCGTAGATGATGGCGATGCCATCGCCGCCATTACCCAATTGGATGAAGATGGTGAGGATGAGGAAACCGAAGGGTCCGAAGCCGCAGCAACGGAAACAGGAGCATAATTTATTTTAACCGCATACAGGCCGTCAACACGACGGCATTTTTTAATTCATGACACTTGACAATCATTTAAATAGGGCGTATATCTCATTTTTTACATGAAACACTGGCTTTAATAATATACAGGTAAAATGCCGTTACCCTTTCCAGGCGTAAATATTTTTTAATACGGGTCTGAGCCGGGAAATAAATAAATCTTCATATTTTTGTGTATATCCATTATCTATTTCATTAATCCAATATAAAGCTTACCAGGATGACGAAACCGGAATTTCTGCAAGAGTCGGATCTGGATCATGACTATATCCAGGATGATGACTATTCGGCGGTAAACCGCAATAACGACAATGCGATGAATTATTTTTTAAAATTCATCCTTGTGCTGGGTGGTGCAGGACTTATCTACATGTACCTGACCGGAAAATTGTAATTCAGCGATTGAGATTATATAGGAGAGCGTTGCCAGTAGGGCGACGCTTTTTTGTTTTGCGTAAGCCCGGTGAATGGAACCTGTATCCTTAGCTGCGGGGAATACAGTGGAAATGCCTATTTAACATAATGTAAATTATATTCAAAAAGGACTGATTCAAGGGCGGCTCAGATTACAGATCGCCGCCCATTCGCATTATGCGCATGCCGCCTCCGCCGCCGGGCATCATTTGCATCGGTGATGGCTGCTGCCCGCCAAACTTGTTCAACCGGAAAATAAAACTCAGCATGAAATACCTGCCCAAACGGTTTGTCCGGGTATCGGTAATGGCATTGGCCGTTACCTGGCGGTTCACAAAAATATTCTGGTTTAGTACGTCGAATGCCTGGAGCTTAACCGCCGCGTTTTTCTTCTTCAGGAATTGCTTTTCGATGGTTCCATTGATGATGAACGGGTTTTGCACCACATTATCTGAAAATCCCTGGTTCAAAGTTTTATCCAGGTCATAACTGATGATCCAGTCGCCTTTCAGGAAAATCCTGGCCGTGTGTGAAAATACCCAGGTACGCGCCGACTGGTCCTGCAGGTTCGCTGCAGCCAGGCTGTATTTGGTGTTATTGAGCGAAAAGTTCACACCTGTTGTGGTTTCCAGCCATTTTTTGATCCGTACATCCGTGGCAAAACGCTGAATAAAAATCCAGTTTTTTCCGATGTTTTTCTCTGAATTCAGGTAAGATATATTATTCACATAAGTCACAGTTCCGCCGAGGTTAAACACAAATTTCCTGTTCTGGACCGGTTTGGAAATATTATAAAACCCGGTGGCTGTATAAAAACCGTCTGTATTCCGGTACCTGATCTCCTGTCGGCCAAACGGTCCCAGCGGAATATTATCCGTAACGATTTTATCATTCGTAAATGAAAACAGGATATTTCCGAAAAACACGTTCCCGCTGATGAAATCAAAATTATTATACCGCAGGCTGAAGGTATTGCTGAATTCTGGCCTCAGGTCCGGGTTACCTACTGTAACATACAATTGGTTGGAATAATCAGGTACGGGTTGCAATTGGGTGAATGATGGCTGTGACGTATTGCCGTTATAATTAATATTCAATGAACGGCTCCTTGAAAAGTTATAGGCGAAACGTACAACCGGGAAAAAGTTTACGAGGTTCTGTTTGTATTTGAACTTTCCGGTTACCGATTCAGTGCTGATGCTGGCCGGTTGCACCGCCATGCCAAGCGTGTAATTATATTTCTTTTCGGTGGTGCGGAAATTCACGCCAAACCGGTTGGTGATGTATTCGTTCTCAAAAATATTGCTCAGGCTGTCGCTGAAGGTTTTATCCCCCGTATTCGGGTTCACCAGGAAAGCTTCCCTGTCGTTGCCCGTTATCTGGTAACTGAACGCGTAATTGAATTCCAGGCTCCTTTTCTTGCTTAACGGTTCGGTGTATGAAGCCTGCGCCCTGATATTGCTGTTGTCATTATGCTGTGTTATGTATTGCCTGTTGAGCGTATCGAACTGAAGCCCGTTCAGGTAGAAACTATTGGCGTTCACCAGGTCGTCGATACCGTCGGTATTGGATTCCCCGCCCGAAATATTCAACGATAGCGTACGGCCGCGTTTGCGGAACCTGTGATTGTATAATAATGTACCGTTGAAAGACGGCGATCTCGAATCCGATAACTGGTCAATATAGCCATCGTTCAGCAAGGCCCCTGTTTTATTAAACACCGAATTCAGCGTATAATACTCACCGTTAGTTTCACGCAAGGTGACGCCTGGCGTAAACTTGATGTAATTAAAGGAATCAATCCGGTATTCCATATTGAAGCTGAACCTGTGGTTATTGTTGACTTCGTACTGGTTGGTATTCCTGTTGTTGATGTTGGTCTGGTTCTGAAATGTGTTTTGTTGCGTAACATCCCGTATGGTTAAAGTGCCGCGCCTCGAATAACTGTAACTGCCGTACACGGAGAGTTTCGGGCCCCACTCATCCCGGTAATTCACGCCAATGGATTGTGTGCGCGCGATGCCGTCGTTGACACCCAGGTTGCCGAGCACGGAACCAATGCCCCCGCCGCCCTGCCCGATGCCAAAACTCCTCACCATGCTGCCAATCATATTGCCCATGCTGCCCATGGCTGAACCAAAGGACCCGAAATTGAATAAACTCGCGTTGGTATTATTGATGTTTCCCAGCACGGATATCTGCTGGTTATTGTTGAACCGGTTGAATGACACCGATGCCTGGTAACGGTCTTCCGTACCCGCACCCAGTGTTGTATTCCCAAAATATCCTTTGTTCTTGTCTTTCTTTAGCTGGATATTCATTGTTTTGCTGGGGTCCCCATCCTTGATGCCCGTGAATGCCGCCTGGTCGCCGTAATCATCTATGATCTGGATCCTATCTACCATATCCGCGTTCAGTTCCCTGGTAGCCGTGGTTACATCGCCCCCAAAAAATTCCTTACCATTCACTTTCACTTTCGTTACCTGTTTTCCCTGCGCCGTTACCGTACCGTCTTTATCTACCTGGACACCCGGCAGGTTCTTCAGTATCGCTTCTACATTGTCGTTCTTGCGGTACATGGTACTGTCTACCACATACGAAACCGTATCTTCCTTGATCTGTATTTTTGAAGATTCCAGTGTGAGGTTTTCAAGCGTATTATCTCCCGGCTGCATGCTGATATCCGCGATCCGCTGCTCACTACTAAATTGCGTATAGTCGTAACTGTTAAGGAATGGCTTGAAGCCCACATAAGTAACCCTTAACGCGAATTTCTTTTTCCTGAGGTTGGTGAACCGGTAAACGCCTTGTTCATTGGTTACGGCCTTAAGGGTATCCACATCACCCTGCACATAAAGCCAAACTGAAGCTTTAGTTAATGGGCGGCCTTCCTGGTTCAATACCTTCCCGGTAATGCCGAAGCCTGTTTGCGCCTGCGTGCCATGCGTCCAAAAAATCAGGATCATCATAAATGTAATAATCCTCATCATGTTATTCATCATAATCCTTTAGTTAAGCGTCTGTTTCCTCAAATTTGGGCTAATCTACGAAGTCTTTCTTATTTATTGGATGAGTGGTGAAATTCAGGTACGAACAGGGTCAATTGTTGGTGGGGAACTGTTCCACAAATCTGAATACCTGCTGATGGAAAGATTCCGCACCGCCGAATAGAAAACGGTGGCGGATCGGCAAAACATAGATGGGGAAATCAGCCAGTTCCTGTTTGAATTTCTGCAACCTCATAGCGTCCTTTTCCGTGGTAATGATCACCCTTTTCGACGCATCCATTTTTTCGAATTGCTGCTTAATCTCTGCCAAATCATCCGTGGTGAAAATATGGTGGTCGGCATAACGGATCATATCATATCCCTGTACATGTTTGGTTAAAAAATCTTTCAGCGGTTTTGGGTTCGCGATGCCGCAAAGCAGCAATACCTGTTGCTCTGTATGCAATTGTCCGGGTTGCTGGCTGAAAACATGATAAGGCTGGTCGTACACAATTTCCGCGAAGTAAATTTTTTGGTGCGGCTTTGGGTTGATTTCGGTGATGATGTTGTTTTTTTCCTGTTCGGTCATGTCTGATGGGCATTTGGTCACCACAATGATCTCAGCCCTCCGGCTGCTGGAAGGCACATCCCGGAGGTCGCCCGCCGGCAGCATCAGGTCGCGGGTGAACAGGTTTTTATAATCGGTGAGCAGGATATTCAATCCGGCTTTCACATGCCTGTGTTGAAAAGCATCATCCAATATAATAACATTTGTTTCAGGCCTCAGGTGCAGGATTTGAGGTATGGCTACAATGCGCTCCTCTCCCACCGCTACGGTAATCCCCGGGAATTTCTGGTGGAATTGCATGGGCTCATCGCCAATATCAATCGCCGTTGTTTTATCGTCTGCTATGGCAAAGCCTTTTGTCTTCCGCTTATACCCCCTGCTTAAAGTGGCCACGCGGTAACGGCCATACAGAAGTGTGACAAGGTATTCGGTCATCGGAGTTTTACCCGTGCCACCAACAGCCAGGTTGCCCACACAAATAATGGGGAAGTTAAAGGATGCCGATGACAGTATCTGTTTGTCGAATAACCAATTCCTGCCACGGATCAGGATGCCGTACAAAAACGAAAAAGGCCATAACAGGTATCGAAAACTTCTCAGCAAGGATGATGGTTTACATGCAGTTTTATTGGTCTTTGTGGCCATTCATGAACCAGGCAGCCAAATATTTATTCCTGTATAAAGATAGAAAATATCGTGGTGCCGTAGTTCCTTTCCCGTACGTAATGCGGAAACTCTTTGTAATCGTTGCGGGGCGTATGTTCCAGCACAAACCATCCGCCGGGTTTCAGTAATTGACGTTCAAATATTATTTTGGGTAAATCATCAATGCTGGCCAGCGCGTAAGGCGGTCCGGCAAAAATGAAATCATATTTTTCCTGGCATGTTTCCAGGAACCTGAACACATCCATTTTAAATAATTTCACTTGCGTAAAACCCAGTTGGTCGACTGTTTTTTTTATGAACCCATGCATCTGGCTGTCTTTTTCCACGATACTCAGGTCGGGCGCGCCCCTGCTCGCGAGTTCATATGTTATGCAACCTGTGCCCCCAAATAAGTCAAGTGTTTTTAAAGAAGAAATATCCAGGCTGTTTTGCAGGATATTGAACAAGCCCTCCTTCGCGATATCCGTAGTGGGCCGGGTATGCGGCATCTGTGCCGGTGGCTGTATGCGCCGTCCACCATGTGTACCACTTATGATACGCATGTGGCAAGTGTGGTTAAATGGCTGAAATAATGTTCAGGGTAAGCCGACATGCCCTCGGGCAAGGTCCATAATGGGCCGATGTCATCAAACAGGATATTCGGGAAATAGCTGTACAACTCATTGAAGAGCGGGGATTGTTTTTCAATCATACCGGAGAGGCGTACACGAATATCGGCGGCATCTTTACCATGCTGGCGTGCGGTATGCAGCAAATGATATGCGGCATCGGTAGCCGTTTGATAAGGCAGGTAGCGGATAACCTGCAATTTGCCATGTATAAACAATGCCAGTTTAATGGATTGCGGATAAAAAACCACCTGGAGGTCGGCGGGAAAATCTTTCCATACTGATACCTCCTGTATGCTCGCATGTGTGAAGAGGCTACCGGGATATATCAATCGCAGCGCATTATCCAGCGCTTTTGGGGTGCGGTATATTAATCTCGCATCAATCCCTGAAAGGGAAATGGTATGCGTGGTACATGCAATGTTCGGGCCAAATAATAATGTTAAGATATCTGATGCTTGCCCATCCTGGTAAAATTCATCAGGAACCAGCGTTGATTCCTTCACGTTATATATTATCTGTGTCCTTGCAGGATTGGATGGCAATTCCGTTTCCACGCGTACCAGCTTCTCCCATGCTGAAGCCGACAATGGTTCATTGAGGTGGTACACGGCGAGGCCGGCAAGTTCCCATGGATCCTTACGGTACCATATAAACGAAACGGCATGATCGGCCACTTCAATGAGTTGGCATAAACCCTCCGTTTGGCTGTTGGTAACCGGTATGTAAAAAGCCGCTTTCAATTTCAATGTATTCAGCAGGCAAAATAAGGTAATTTTGCCAACTTATGGATGCAGCAGTTGCCAATAAAGACCTTAGGGTTCAGGTAAATAACCGCCAGATACTCTCTATTGCCCTGCCCATCACGCTGGCTGTACTGGTGCCCCAAATCAATATGCTGGTCAACAGCATCTTTCTTGGGCAATTATCGGAGGAAGCACTTGGCAATGCCGGTATAACAGGTGTGTATTACCTGATCTTCGCCGTGGCGGGATCCGGATTGAATAATGCGATGCAATCCGTTTTTTCGCGCCATGCGGGAAGCGGGGATACAACCCAATTCCGGGTTATCCTGGCTCAAGGCATCCGCATCAGCATCCAGTTTTCTTTGATCTGCATCGCGTTTACCTGGTTCGTAGCGCCTGCAATTTTAGAAGCCGTGGCCGACCCTAAGCATTTCCCTGCTGAGATGTCGTTCCTGAAAATCCGCATCTGGGGCCTCCCCTTTTTGTACCTCTTTCAAATGGGCAATGCGTTCCTGGTATCCTCATTAAACAGCCGCTTGCTGATGATTGGTTTTTTCTGCGAAGCGATGGTGAATATCGTGCTAGACTACCTGCTGATTTTTGGGCATTTCGGATTTCCCAAAATGGGATTTAACGGCGCGGCCTGGGCTTCCGTCATAGCGGAATGCACAGGCATGATCGTTGTGTTGATCGTTTTAAACAGAAGCGGATTACAAAAACAATATGGATTGCTCCAATCATTCCAGCATCATAAATCCATCAGCAAAGACATCATTAAAGTATCCGTGCCGTTGATGATGCAGTATATCATCAGTGTTGCAACCTGGCTGGTTTTCTTTTTACTGATTGAAACCCGGGGCGCCACCGCGAAAGCCATCAGCAACACTATGCGGAATGTGTTTGGCATGGCCGGCGTATTTGTCTGGGCCTTCGCGGCCACCAGCAATACCATGGTCAGCAACCTGATCGGACAGGGCCGTACTGATTTGGTCATTCCGGCTATCAGGCGCATCATGGCATGGAGCCTGGGCGCGTGCAGCATCATGGTGCTGCTGCTCAACCTTTTTCCGGATATGTTTTTTAACATGTTCGGACAAGACGAGGGTTTTGTACAGGAAGGCATACCTGTGATCCGCATGGTATCGGTAGGCATGTTATTTATGAGCATGGCCAATATATGGCTCAACGCCGTTACAGGTACCGGGCAAACAAAAGTGAACCTTGCCATTGAACTCATTGCCATCGGGCTATACATGGGTTATACATGGTATTTCATGAAAGTCAATTATGTAAACCTGGCCATGGCCTGGAGCAATGAATTTGTATATTGGATTTCCATCCTGATCATGGCTTCCTGGTTTTTATTAAGCGGCAAATGGAGAAAGGGGGTTTCCGCGGAAAATAGGCCATAAAGATTCCATCAAAATTTTCGTAAATTGACTTCTTTAACAGCTGCACACTCTTTAACCTTAAACTTCAACCGTATGAATACTTTATCCAGGTGTGTATTGTTGTTGTGTGTGCACTTATCGGTATGGTCGCAAATCACTGCACAAGACCTTCCAGGCAATATGTGCATAGCATATAATATCAAAGTTCCAGACAGTTCCAAAGATAATTGGGATGTGATGGCAGTTTCTCCGGATGGTAAGATTAAGTACAATGTCAGCAACCATCCTGATGTTGCATGGACGTATTATGCCTATAAGAGCCGCTTATTTTTTATAAGTGACAGGGATACCTGTTACAGATGCTATTTTTTATACGAAACTGATGCGGAAGGAAAACGGATTCGCAAAGTTTCTGACCTGAGATTGGAAGATAGCTGGATGAGTTCCAGGTTTGATGGAAGGGAAATGATTGTCAGTGCAAGGCTTGGTCAAGATACCAGGTACCAGTTATTTTTAATTGACCTGGCAACCGGTGCATACAGACAAATTTCAAAAGATACCAGTGCAAAATTTACAGACCCATCTTTTTCACCTGATGGTAAATCTCTTGTATGCAGTGTTAAAAAAGACAAGCGCAGCAGGAAAACACATGAAGAGCTTTACATCGTGAATATAGATAATGGTAGTTTGACACAACTGACTACTTATCCGGCAAACAATATTTCTGCCAATGATTTTGGGTTCAAGGCTTCCGCGGCCCGTTGGCACCCTTCTGGTGAGTATATAAGCTATGTGTCAAAGCAAGACGGATTTACGGGGATTTTCGGCGTAACACCTGATGGGAAAAAGCAATGGCCCATCATGCATTCCAATCAATTCCATGATGGATGGCACGATTGGAGCCCGGATGGGAATTGGTTATGTTTTGACCGAACTGATAAAAATGAAAAGCAATACCACATCATGCTGATGGACCTACGGAGTAAACAAATAACCCAAATCACTGATGTAAGCGTTAAAACTCAGTTATCACCGGTTTTTCTGCAAAAGTAAAGCCACATAAATAGTATACAACATGACAAACTTTAAAACAGAAATCAAATGGGCCCTCATCTTTGCTGTGATGATGCTGGGTTGGATGTTCATGGAAAAATCGCTGGGTTTTCATGACAAGCATATTGATAAACATGTGATCATTACCAATTTTGTGGCGATACCGGCCATCCTGATTTATGTCCTGGCTTTATTGGAGAAGAAGAGAAAAGACCTCGGAGGGCATATGACATACATGCAGGGTTTTCGTACAGGTTTGATCATTACCGTAATACTAACCGCTTTGATGCCCCTGGTACAATATATCAGCACCACCTATATCACACCTGATTATTTTACCAACGCCAGGAATTACGCGGTAAACCAGGGGATGATGACAGTCGATGAGGCAGACGCGTATTTCAATAACAAAAGTTATATCATGCAAACCCTGATCGGCACACCAGTGATGGGCTTGCTCACAACTGCCATTGTCGCGATCTTTATTCGTTCAAAAAAAAATAATTTGTTATGAAAATATTTTTTTTCATGTCTGTGCTGTTTGTCAGCCTGTCCACATATGCGCAAAAAATCAATCCGCAATATGATTCCGTTCTCGCCCAAAAATACAAAGGGGACGAAAATGGCATGAAGATGTATGTGCTGGTGATGTTGAAAACAGGGAGCAATACTACAACCGATAAGGCTTTTATCGACAGTTGTTTTACCGGCCATATGAATAATATTGGCAGGCTCGCGAAGGAAGGTAAATTGATTGTGGCCGGCCCTTTGGCAAAGAACCCGCAAACATACCGGGGCATTTTTATTTTTGATACAAAAGATATAGAAGAAGCCCGCATATGGGTGATGACGGATCCCGCTGTGAGCAGCCGATTGCTGGATGCGGAATTGTTTAACTGGTATGGATCCGCCGCCTTACCCGCCTACATTGATGAATCAGAAAAAGTTTGGAAACAAAGGGGCTTTTAATGCGTTCAGCTTAATGGCTTTACCATGCGGCCGATCAACGTACCCTGGTGGTACACCTGCAGGATATAATTGCCTTTTTCAAACCTATCGCCCGCGAGGCTAAACTGCAAACGTTTCGCCTCTCCTTTATTATAATCGAACCTGAGTTTGCATGAATATATTTTGCGCCCTTCCTTAGTCATGAAAGTTCCGGCGTCCCAGGCTGAATTCTGTAACACTTTTCCGTTAGGTTGTATTACAACTACATATACTTCCGCGCTGTTGATAGGCATCGAACTGTTCCGTACAACAAATGAACCGGAGATTTTATCAGTTTGAAATGCATCATTGGTTTCCATTTCCTTTCCCTGGTCAACCATCAGTGCCGATAACCTCATATCGGTACTGGCAAACAAATTACCTGCTGTTTCGGCAACAACGTTTGCAGGTGCCTGTTGAGACGATACAACTGGCCTGTTCCTGTTTGATACCGGCGTGACCAGGGTATTGCTGTTACCGCCGGATGCCGTGCTGGTATTGGGTTGATTATTGTTTTGCTGCCGGATCTGGTTGATCATGGCCAGCAGTTTTTTGTTTTCTTCCTCCACTTCGATGTTCCTCGCGCGAAGCGACTCCACCCTACCCTGCAATTCATTGATTTTTAAACGGGCGCTTTCCAAATCAGTTTGACTGGCGGGATTTTTAAGCAATTGGGTGATTTCGTCGCGGAGTTTATAAAATTCGTTCAGTTTGATATCCAAACCTGTTTTCAGGGAATCGGCCCTGTTCCAGGCCGAATCAAGTTTGGCGAAACCGGCTACCGTTGACGCATAGACGCGGCGTAATGAGTCGCGCTTGGCATTGGCCGATTCAGTGGAGTCTTTAATGATGTAAACAGTACCTGCTTTGTCTTTTGTGAAACTGCTGAACTGGTAGCCCCATGTCCATAATAACGCAAAAGAAACCAACAACAACAGTACGGAAACAACCAGCAGGAGTATGGTTTTGGTATCCTTCATCAATCAGGTACAGGAGCTTTGGATTAAGGTTTTTTGGAAATACTTTCTTCCACAAACGCGCTGATCCAACCAACTTGCCCGTTCTTCACCAGGAAAAACTGCTTTTTCTCGTACACGCCTTCAAATTGGCGCATGATTTTCAGCAATAATCCAGTGCCGGACATCATGGCTTTCTGGTCGAATACTTTGTTCACTTTTTTGGCTTCACCTACAGCCTGTTCTTTGTCGATGGCAGGATCAGTCAGCGATTTACCAATTTCTTCCGCAGTGCAGGAAGCGTAGTTGCTGTACAGTTTTTCGCTGAATTTCAACACATCGTCATAAGTAACAGGTACCACGGGGTTTTCGGCCATTTCAGGCAGCATCAGTGTGGCGACGGCCCAGGCGATACCGCCACTGAACGCGATATTGTCGCTCATGTTATAAGCCCCGCTAGCGTTTACCGCGTACACAATTTCCTCATTGGCATTGCCGGCCAGCACCCTGAACAGTTGCTTATTGAAATTCTGCAATGTATTATCATCTGCCAACCTCTTATCTGTTTCATTGGTCACGCTTTTTGTACCCCATGACAACTGAAAGAGTTTGATATCGCGGGTATTGCCATTTGGGAAATACCCTCCCTTGGTATTGCCGCTGCCGATATCAATCAAAAAGGTGTTGTACCTGCGGGATGCGGGAACGATGCCAATATGTGAGAGGCGAGCTTCTTCCACCACATCTACCGGGCGCACTTCACGGTTGGGCTCATTGATTTGTTGGCGGAATGCATCTGTCATGCGGATGATCCAGTCGTTTTTCGATTCCTTATCTGCCAAAACCTTCACACCACTGCTGAAAACGGTAAAGATTTTTTCAGAAGGGATGTCGTACCTGTTCTTCGCAATTTGGTATAAAGTCGTGAGTCCTTTTAACGTTGCCTGGAAAGTAGGTTCGGTAAATGAAATGAAATCGGTATTGATGGAAGTGTCCTTTACAACTTTGTAATTACCTGTATTCTTGTTGGTTTTTGCCGATTCGAGTACACTCAATTTCACGCCTTTAGACCCCACCTCGATCCCTGCATAGAGTACATTGGCTTCATACGTTTTGCGGGCGCTGGTTTGTGCCAATAAGCTGCCAGACAGTAAAATACCTCCAATCAGCACCAACAAACATTTTTTTCCATAGAATTTGATCATAACCGGAACAGTTTAATGCTAAAAATACCATTTTAAACCGGCGCCCCGACCGGGGCCCGGCACTTGTGCAAAAAATGTGATTTAATTCCTGAGGTAAGACGATGGGCCGGTTGGCCTGAAGTGTTACGAATTTTAAAGGCCATTAATCCAATGCCCGATAACAGGCTGGAAGCAGGTGTTTTTTAAAATTTGCTGCAAATTAACTCATTTTCAGGTCAATACAACTTTTTCCATGATGTCGCCGGCTTGAATCTTGTCGATGATATCGAGCCCATCAATGATTTTGCCGAAGCAAGTGTGAACGCCATTGAGGTGACTGGTATTGGAACGGTTATGGCAGATGAAAAACTGAGAGCCACCGGTATTGGGCCCGCGGTGCGCCATCGACAAAACGCCCCTGTCGTGGTACTGCTTTTTCCCCTTGGTTTCACAAGGGATGCTATAACCCGGACCGCCTGCACCGGTTCCGTCCGGGCATCCGCCCTGGATTACAAATCCCGGGATCACCCGGTGAAAGCTCAACCCGTTGTAAAATCCTTCCGCGATCAGTTTACGGAAATTAGCGACCGTTAGCGGGGCATCATCATCATACAATTCAAAACGCATCACACCTTTATTGGTGTGTATTTCTCCTTTGGTAAGGTTGATTGGTTCCATGCTGAACAATTTGCTGCAAATTAATGCCAAGCCATTGGTATCAACAAGCATTTTTTACGGAATCAGGTTTACGGGTAGCACCAGTTCCCACCTGTTTCTGACCGACCTGTTCCGCAGGTTGTCGTCCAGTAACCTTGCATACCGTACACCAATACTCACAGGCAGGGCATTCCAGATTTTATTATCAAAATAAATTTCCGCGCCGGCGCTTCGGTTAATGATATCCGTGAGTAAACCATTCAGCCTGGCCCTGGCTGATACATGATCGTAAAACAGGTTCAGCCTGACCCGTTGGCAAAACAGGATATTCCCGAATCCCCAGTCGGGATAAAATAAAGGGAAATGATAATTAACGCCCCACTTGTACATGCGCCTTGTTGTCAAAGCATCGTATCCCCTGGCATATGAAAAACTATTGCTGTAAATATCCGGGAGGCTGTCGCGCCGCTGGTATGACCCCTGCAGCACAAGGTGATGATTTGGGAAGGCCCCGGGAAAATACCAGGAACTGTTTATCGTTAACTTAAACCTGTTATCAGCCCCGGTTGACTGCCTGAATAATGCAGAGACCGATTGCGCCCACCTTGGAAAAATATGTTGCCTGGCCTGCCTGTTGGCACGATACATATTCAGGCCCATTCCCAGGTATGAAAAAGCATCGTTCTGAAAAATATTCTTTCCAATGCCCCTGTTGTACAATTGCTCCTGGTTAAAGGTTACAGAAGCGGTTAATTGATGGATGTATTGCCCATGGGCCCATCGTAGAGGCAATGCCGCTCCCAGGTTCCATTTTGCGGAATTAAAAACCTGCGTTTTGCCAAAAGCCGTATCAATTTGGCGGTTCAGGCTCAATTCGGCACCGGTGAACAACACAGGGTACCATCTGGCATACTGCAGGTTCGCGCCAAATGTATGGCTTCGCTCCACCCTGTTGTACCTGTAATTAAGTTCGCCGCTCATCTGACTGAAGAAATGATCGGTGTACCATGAATAACCCCATTCAGGGTCTTCCAGCAACGGACGCCGGCTGTGAAAATTGATGGATTTCCTGCTTTGATGAAACTGGTTGCCGGCAAATGGGGTAACTTGTATGCTATCTGTCAGGGTTTCTGATGCGGAAGCGAGGGGTTGCCAATTTGCAAATGCTGAGGGCCTTTCTTCATCCCAGAAGCCTGCTTCCAATGTTTCATTCAAGGATTGAAATTTGATCAGGCGCTGGCCATTGGAAGTAAATAATGATGCGACCAGGCTATCGCCCCCCAGGCTGTGCGGGTAATACAAGCTGTTTGCCATCCGGCTGCAGCGCGAAATTTCTTTACCGGTTTCATTGTACACAAAAACCTGGTCTGACCAATCGTCCTGCATGTTAAAAAAAACTTTGTTCCCAGAAGGCATAGGATAGCCAATGACGCGGGTTGTCCATGGACTGAGTAAACGGATGCTCCCATCTTTCACATCAATTTCCGCCAATGCCATGCGCCCGTTTTGGTTCCTGATGGCAGATACGGCTTTATGTTGTTTCCAATACCTGGTTTGCGTAAAGTAATATCCGTGCGGGTTAGGCAAGGCAGCCAGCAGTTTGCCATCCGATGATTGTAAGCGGTGCAGGTAACTTTTTCCATTTGGGTCGGCATGTACGGCTAAAATTTCAAGCCCATCCGGCGAGATATCAGGTGAAAAATATTTAGTCTTTTTTGTCAGCCTTCGCTGCTTATTTGTTTGCAGGTTATACATGCGGATCTCGCTGTAATCGCGGTTATACCAGCGGGGGTCCCATTGATAGGCGCTGTACACAACAAGGTTTCCACGTGACGCCATATACTCGTCGGTGAGCTGATCCTTGACCCTGAGTTTTTTGGCGCCTGCTGCAGTCAGTAAATAAATGCCTGAGGCTTGCTGATAGGAACGCCGGGTAACAATGAGGCTGTCTGTACCGCTCAGTTGGGGGAAAAGATCGTCTGTTATGACTTTCTTTCCGGGTTCATGAATAAATCGGAATGCTTGTGCTGACGTTTCTTTCGCCTGGCCCAGTTGTTCCCGGAATGAACGGAGGGCTTCCTCACGGAAACGTTTATACGAAACACCGGAATGCCTTTCGATGGCCTTATTAAATGCATAAAACAGTCCCTTAAAACGGACCGCATCATTGGTAACCTTATCCCAAAAAGCGGGTCCATATTTTTGGTGGCCATATGCCGTGAGGATATATCCAAGTTCATAATGGTCTGGCAGCAACCTTTGTAAGGAACCCGACCTGATTTGCATCCAACGGTAAGGCTTACCCGATGACCAGGCAGCCCTTATATTATTGTAAAATCCTGGTAACCTGCCCCTGCCCTGCCAGCTCCAGCGCGTCTCCTGCCATACAGCATCGCCTTCGAAATAATAATCAGGAATGGTTATGCCATTGGCCAGGAGCTGGCCTTCCTCGCCAAGGAGAAAACTAAATACACGAGTCAGGCCTTTATTAAACCTGGAGAACTGCTGCACATGCCGGTATTCGTGAATGATCAGGTTATCGTCCCAGCGTAGGCTGCCCAGTGAAAAATTATCCCTTACGGGGGTCATGTACAATTCACTCATTACCGGCGCCATACGCACATAGGCATTGGGTATGGTGGTTTGGTTTTGCAAGATGAAAGTCCAGGGGCGTGCGGGCTTATATAGTGTATCCGTTGCACTTAATGCTTCCATCCTTTGCATGAGGGATGCCATCCGGGATGCCTGGCTGTCTAACCCTGACGGGTAAACGATCCGGCCCCGGCTGCTGCGCATCTCGAGCCATTTCAATGACGGGTCATTCCCGCCAAACTGCTGGGCTTCTAACTTGCAGGTAATACAAAAGAATACAAGGATGCAGATGGATAAAGCGGATTTGCGCATAAACCTAAATTACATCATCCGTTTTGCATCTGTTCCGGTTTGGGTCAACAAGTGTTTTCAACAACTGTGTATAATCCCGGATCAATTGCCACTAACTCATTAATTTGCGTCAAACCCATACTCATGAAACCTACCCTTCAGTTCGTGCTCATATGTTTGTTTTCCGTGTCCGTCTCCCATGCGCAACTGCTTAAGCCTACTACGGGCAGCATGTCCTTTTCCGTGAATTTTGAAAAAATCGTGCAATCTTACCGGAATAATTTTCACAGCATCCAGGGCGACCGCATCCCTTCTGAAAAGGAAAAGCAGGTGTATAAATCTTCCATGACCCTGCCGGGTACTTTACAGGCTTTTATTTACAGGTTTGGTTCCAGGCAGGATACCAGCGCCAGTTGGCAAGCCATTATGTATAAGGGAGAAGACCAGCAGGCCGCAATAAAAGCGTATAAATCAATATGCCGCCAGGTCAACAGGTTCAGGGTTAATGGCGTGGGTGTGTTTAAAGGTGAATATGAAGCACCGGATGAAAACCTTCGTTTTGCGGGAAGCTCTTTTAAATTAGAGGGCGGAGATAAAACTTTCGAACATTTTTATGCTGAAGTGGATATGGTATTGAATGCCGATGAAGAATGGGAAGTATACCTGAACCTGGTCAGGAAAAAGCAGGATGAGGACATGTTCTGATGCTTGTTATTTACCGGCATGCATTTTATGCCGTTGCCTGCTGAACAAGAGGGCGATGACGAGTAATACCAGGTATCGTAAATAAATCAGGTGCATAATCTGATCATAATAAGATAAATATTCAGGCAGTCAAAGCATCATGCCCTGATGGCCACTTTGTAGGCCAGGCTGAAATAAGAGAAACAATCCCCTGCGTCCTGTTCACTGCTGAACTCCCATTCCTGGCCGGGGTTAAACGGCGGTTGTTTTTCATGGCCCGCGGCTTCTCCTATCCCAATACAGGTGCTCCTGCTGGATAATTTAAAACCATAGTATTTTCCTTTCTCCAGGTGCAGTTCCGGCATTCGGAATGAGATCCATCGGCCACAATCCGATGCGGTTAATTCAACAGTTGAAGAACTGAGCACCGGGCCCCACGATCGGGTTTGCGGGTCAAAAGCATGCAAAGTCATGATCACTTTACCTGCATCCGATATGGTCATCGGAAAAACTTCAATCTGCTCAAGGTCTCCTTCCTCGTTCGATTGAAAAGTTTGTCCGCGGATGATCCGCTCGGTATGTCCTGGTAATTGCCCCACCCAACCTGTGGCGGTAACGGCAACCTGTTCAGCCGCTTCCTTGATGGAAACAGACTTCCTGGGGATATTCATAGGTCTTTGTTTTGGTAAGCGGTATTTTTAGGCTGAAACAGGACAACATATATAACTCGGGCGCATGTGTTTTATTGTGTTTTGTTCAAAAAAAAATCAAGCCATGGATAATTTTTCAAAAAAGAATTGTTTTATCAAAAAGAATATCTTTTTTTTATAGGATGGATGGTTGTTAAAAACAGCGCATCAATTACCAAAACGATTGCAAAGCCGGTAAACAAGCTTATATGAAATTATTTGTGGCGGGTCTGCCCTATGACCTTGACGACGCCGAATTGATGGAAATTTTTGAAAAATTCGGCCAGGTGGTTTCTGCCAAAGTAGCCATCGATAAAGAAACCGGCAAAAGTAAGGGGTTCGCTTTTGTGGAAATGGCCAACCATGCCGACGGACAGGAAGCCATCGATTGCCTGAACGATATTTCCCTTGGGAAAAAGCCATTGGTTGTGAAACAAGCTGAAGACAGGCCTTCCGGGCCCCCTTCTGGCTTCAGGAATAACTCCGGCGGCCGTCCCGGCTTTCGACCGGGTGGTTTCAATGGCCCGCATAGCGGAAACCGCGACCGCGGCGGCTACAACCCCAGGCCCAGGGATTAACTAATTTTTTTAATGAATTGGCATAAAAAAGGACGTTGAATTTTCAACGTCCTTTCTGTTTATCTGTAACTAACGGTTAGGTATAAACGTAATTATCGTTTCACCACCTTCACATATGCCGCTTGTTGTCCGGGTACCTGGTATTGAAGAATATATACTCCGGCCGGTAAGCTCTCAAGGCTGATTTGCGTGCGGTCGGGCCCATTGGTTACCCATTTGCTGCCACGGGCAACAACAGCACCTTTTCCATCCAGCACACTCCAGGTCATGCGTCCTGCCTGTGCAATCGTTTGGTCAACCAATACCCAGTTGCTCGCAGGGTTCGGGTAAACCAATACGGGGTTTCCGGCGCCGTCATATTGCAAAGCGACGGTATTGCTGAATGTGCGTGCAGCATCTATGTCAACGGCTTCAATCCTGTAATAGTTCCAGCCACTGAGTGGGCGCTCATCCGTAAACTGGTAAGTCCTGATGCCCTGGCTGTTGCCGCTTGCCGCCACCTGGCCCAGCCTTTCGTCGAACTGGTTGCCATTCTTCGACCTTTGCACAAGGAACTGCGAAGTGTTTTGTTCTTCCTCCGTTATCCATGTCAGTAATGATTTGCGGTCCTGCCTGCGGGCACTTAACTCAAGCCTGCGTACGGGAACCGGCCCTGCCGCTATATTCACCTGCACCACATTCTTACTCAGGTTCGCGCAGAAACCGGATGGGTTATTGAAAACGCTATTGGTCAGGTTACTGAAACTTCCACCTATAAATGTATTCAGGTTCCCGATGCTGTTTGAATATGACAAACCATACACCGTATAACTTCCTGCAGGGTATGTGCTCGAGTTGGTCAGGTTGGATGTAGCACTGATGCCCTGGATATTTCCTGTAGCATTATTAACCACAATATATGTGTAACTGAAACCTGCACCCGGGTTATTATAGAATGCCGTGCCTGCATAAATCACGCCACCAACCGGCGAAGCCGAACTGACAGCTACCGAGTATGGTGCGGGCAGGGTTGGTTGTGTCGCGCTGAAAGTGCCAATCACAAGTGTGTATGTGTTTCCGGCAATCAGTGCTTGTGTAACCGTAGTGCCAATGGCTACACTGACCCCATTAAATGTGCCGTTCGAACGCACAAAATTGCTGCATGGGTTGTCCGGGACAAAGCTGTTATTGTACAAATTCATGATGGTAGGGAAAGAACCGGTCAGGGTAAAAGTATATGTTGCCGTAATGCTTGGGGTAAACGTGTATGTGTCATACCTCATTTGGTTTGAAAACAACTGGCATGCAAATGTGCTGCTGTTGTAAACGGCCAGGCTTGTTGCCGGGTCAGTAACTTCAAGTGAGCCCGCCGGTGAGAATGGGGTACTGTATTGGGGGCTTAGGCCCAGGTTCAATGCCGCATTACCCGCCGTTGTGTTTACTGTGTTGGCCGGGCTAACTATGGCGCCTTCGGCGGAACATGAAGATGTTATGGTAATAAAACCGGTATTGACGTCAAAGAAAATATTTCCCCTCGATTTCACCATCACACGGCCACGGATGGTGGGTATGGAAGGGATGGTGATGATCTGGGTTCCGTCATTTGGCGTATTGCTCACCAAGGTATATGGGAAAGTAAATCCACCGTCTGCTGAAAACAGAATGTCTACATTGGCCACATTAAAAGGCGCACCGGTTGTGCTGGCTACATTCCATGCAATGGTGGCCGTATTGGTACCATTGGCTACCCAGTTCGTAGCCGTATTCTGGGAAGTTACGGTAAATGCGGTGGTACCTGAAACAATGACGGATGTTTCAGCATAACAAACACCGCCCCCGCCTGCGCGGTTATCCCTTGCCGTTAGCCTGAAACTCAAAGTCCTGGCATATGATGGCAGTATCTCGCCGATAGTGGTGGTGTTATTGGCAATATCAAACCAGCGCGGGAATGTGCGTACCGGTGTAGATGTTGGAACAAAAGACCTGAAAATGGGCGCGTTGCCGCTTGGTGTGTTCCAGTTGCTGAAAGGCCCGCCAACATTAATTTGCTCCCAACTATAGGTTAATGGGTCGCCATCCGGATCGGTGGCAGAACCTGTCAGGGTAAATGCCGTATTGATCGGAATGGTAAAGCTTGATCCTGCATTTACCACCGGCGCATTATTACCGGTATTGAGTAAAGTACCGCAAGATGCGCCCCCGCCTGTACGACTGAAATTAGTAATGAGGTCATAACTGATAGCATGGAAATGCGGGTCAGAATTGAGTTGCAGGTCATTGGTGGATGTACAGATGCCTGCATAACCCATGATGGTGCTGCCGCTGCCGGGTTCCGCGTTTGAAACGGTGGACCCATTTCCACCACAATTACCTGTAGCCGCATTAAAGGTATGCGGAGAACCAAACTGGTGGCCAATTTCATGGCAGACAAAATCAATATCGAAAGCATCGCCTACCGGGTTGGGCAAACCGGTGATGCCCCTGGCTTTAAAGTTCGTTGCACAAACTGATGCCAACTGGGCCAAACCTCCGCCGCCTGTGCAGAATGTATGCCCGATATCATAATTCGCCGCGCCGATGTTGGCATTGATCACTACCTGGCTTTCATTAATTAAAGTGGTGGCAACATTATTTCCTGTAAATGGATCCGTTGCGGCATCCAGGTACTCAATCAGGTTATTGTTACCAATCAATACCAGGCGGATTGACAATTCCTTTTCATACAACCCATTCACCCTGTTCACGCTGGTTACAATGGCCGAATGCAGTAATGTCGCGTTGGTACCCCCAACTGCTACGGCATATTCACCTGTACAGGCAACAGCCAGCCTGTAACTCCTGATCTGGCCGGCAACACATGGCCCGCCGGTTACCCTTGATGTAGTCATGCCCGTTTGTGTGGACTCATCCACCAATGGTTCGTGTTCCATGAATGTGCGTGGGTTTAAATCCGATTTTTTGTACGACATATAATATGTCTTATTGCCACGTACATATGGGTCAATCCAAACAGATTCTGAATGGGCCGATAAAATCATCGCGTGAAAACCAAACCCTGTCCAGTCTAATTTAGCCGTAGCACTCGGGTCGTCAATACCCTGTGCATTATATGTCCTGATATCCGGGAACTTTTGCTGCAGTGCAGGTTCCATCATGCTGTATTCGGATACGCGGAACCGTTGGGTGCCCCCATCCGGCATGGGTAAAGAGATGATCAAAGGGTTGTTGTAAACAGATTGGGAAAATTCTTCCGGCGCTGAACGCAATTGATGCAAAAAGCCGGTCGTATCCAGTTCCAGCATACGGAACTTATTCGGAATAATGACCCGCTCCAGCCCGGCTACCCTGGCAGATGATTCCTGGATGTCGGACCATACTTTCGATTGTGCCGAGACATCTCCGGAGTGTATTGCCAATCCCAATAAAACAATGAGTGTAAAAATGCGATTCATGTGTAAATTTTAGGCGATAAAGTTCACACATATTTTGCATTCGGCAAACTGAAATAATCAAGTGCTGGGCTTCAAGCGGCGTTTGAGTTGATTTGGCTTAATTAGTTGTATTCCAGTTGTTTACTGCCTTTCATCCAGAATCATTTTCAACAAACGCCCATCCCGCTGGTAAATATCTTTCCGGAAATTCAATTTCCCTTCCCGGTCAACCCATGAGGTGAAATACGCGATAAAGACCGGGCATTCTTTTTTTAAGGTAATGGTTCGTTCTTTTCCAGCTTCCATGGCAGCCTGAATGTTCTGCGGCGTCCAACTGCTATCGTTTCTTAATAAGTACTCTGCAAGTTTTTTTGCATTCTCCAAACGGATGCAACCATGGCTAAACGCCCTGTTGCTCTCATTAAATAATGATTTCGCAGGTGTATCATGCAAATAAATGCTGTGGCTGTTGGGAAATAAAAATTTCACCAAACCAAGTGAATTATTCGGGCCGGGCTTCTGCCTTACCCTCCCATCGTACCATTCCATATTATGCCTGGCCAGGTAATTCGGGTTACGCCTGATGGCCGGTAAAATTTCATTTTTCAATATGCTGTTGGGTACGTTCCAGTACGGACTGAAAACTATGTAACGGATATTGCCATTAAAGATGACCGTTTTATGCTGCGCTTTTCCAACCACCACTTTCATGCTCCACAATAAACTATCCTGTTCATACAAATGAAGCCTGAACTCCGGGATATTCACTACTAAATAATCCCGTTGTATACCGGCCGGTACCCATCTGCAGCGTTCCATATTCACCATGATCTGACCTATGCGCTTATCCACAGGAATGTTCATCTCAGCGATCATTGATTTACCCACAATGCCGTCTTCTGTAAGCCCCATGCGCTTTTGGTAACTCTTTACCCCCAGCAGCAATTCGTCATCAAAAACGGCCGAGCCATTGTTTGCAGGAATATCGCCCGTAATGAACAAGTGCGACCTGATATTTTTTATCGCTTCAAGGGAGTCGCCGGTCTTATAAGATTTTTTTGGCGCCGCAATCACAGGCCATCCGCCGTTATCCCTGATCTCGTCATACTTTCCCAGGTATTGTTTGAGCAATTCATATTGCCTGTACACCGGCGCTTTCTGTAATGTGGTTTTTCCACTGACCAGTGAATCCAGCATAACGGTTAAGGGTACCTGCTTCCGGGGCAGAAACCATTCCAATGACCTCGATTTGGACTCGCTCATGCCCTGCCAGGCTATCTTCGCGTACCTGAAATATTGGGCAGTCAACATAAGGTCTATTGCAGGCGAAGGGTTTGCCAGCTCATGCGCTTCTTCCATCATCCCGATCCATTGGTCTTTATAGGAAACCTGTCCGGGTAAACCTTCCGCATGTAGGTTAAGCATCCGGTTAAACAGGTTTTCAGCGGGTTCTATCAAACCGTCATGATCAAACCAGGCAAATGCGAAATCCCTGCCGCGGTAAAATGATTCCATGTCTTTTTTTACAGGCTTTAAGTCTGGAAAGCTGTCCATAAAATCAGCGATCCTGCTGCTGTCAAACTTCAGGTTTCCCGGCTCCGTAAAACTCCCGGGGATGCTGGCATCCGGTTCGGCCTTTTGCAACCCGCTGGTATCCGCCAATATTGGGTTATTCTTTTCAGATTGTCCGTTTTGACAAGCATGCAATAACATACTACAAGCCAGTAAGAATAAAAAGGGAATCCCCGGTATTTGTTGTTTGATAAAACGTAGAAACATACTGCAATGTACAAACGAAAAAGCTGCCGCGGATGGCGGCAGCTCAGGTGTACTTCAGAGGTTAGTTTTGGTAAGCTTATTTATTCCTGGTTAATCCCTGGCTGGTTTTTTGTAAACTCGCCAGTTGTTGTAATTTTTTGTTTTTCGCAGTTCCCGACATCTGGCTGTATACAAAATCGAATGCTGTAGGGTCATTTTGCAGGAGTTCGCTCATGAACTCATTGGTGCAAGCCAAAATAGGGCCCTTATCGCCGTCCTGAACATAATATTGGTCGTAACTGTGCTGGCCTTTATTGAATTTCGCGCTGTAAATATTCAGTTTCCCCTTAGCTACGCGAATGGCAAATCCGGGGAGGGTTTCCACAGCAAGAAACGATTTCCGGCCCATTTTGAAATGTTCCTGGGATATCGCATAATGTTCTTCATTTTGATAAGCAATGATTTGTTTTGAACTGATCTCCAATTCGTCATCGGCCAGTAACCTGGGTTCCTTAAAGACGCCTGTTGACAATGTCAGGCTGTTGAAAAAACTAAAACTACCGTCATTCCATTGTACGAAACAAGGTAATTCCGATTCCCGCGCTTCACGGGCCTGTTTTACCATATCTTCTTTTGGAACCGAAAAACTGTCTTTATTGCTGGCGCAGGATTGTAACAACAGACCGGTAATAATCGCCAGTCCGGCCAGGATGAAGGTTTTTTTCATGGAATTGTTTTGCAGTAAAACGCAGGATTGGCTCAATTATTGTTTGGTGGCACAAACCGGTAAATAGCATGGGACGGGCCATAAAAAACCCGCAAAGGATGCGGGTTCAAGTTAAGAAATCTATGTGGTCGGGATGACTGGATTCGAACCAGCGGCCCCTACGTCCCGAACGTAGTGCGCTACCGGGCTGCGCTACATCCCGATTGGGCTGCAAATATAAACCCAAAATAAAACCGTACAAGCAATTCTGCGCGGATTCCTAAATGTCTGGGTTTATCAGTATTTTTGTTGGATTAGCCAGATATCCCCTGAAATTCCCGATACCCTGCCGGTTTCCAAACAGTGTCAAGCGTATCCCTCCTCTATCCTTCCGATTGGCCGCATGCAGCATCAGGTGCAAAAAATCCTGGTGCCTAATCTTGATGTTTAACCTGCCGCGTATGAAGTTTAGTTTCCGATTTATTAACCTGGCTATTGCCTTTGTTTACTTGTTTACCCAACAGTCTCATGCGCAGGATGGCAGCCTCGACTTATCTTTCAACACACAGGATGCGGGATTCCAGGCCACTTATGGTGCCAATGACCATGTATATGCATTGGCCGTGCAAACAGATGGGAAAATCCTGGTTGGTGGCGCTTTTATTTCTTACAACGGGGTTGCGGTTAATAAACTGGCCCGCCTGAATCCTGATGGCAGCCTGGATCAAAGTTTCAACGCGTCTTCCGCGAATATTTCTGGGGATGTCAAAAAAATTGTCCTGCAACCCAATGGGCGCATCCTGGTTGCGGGAAGTTTTGGCATTACCAGGCTCCTCCCCGATGGTAATCCCGACCCGGGTTTCAACACCGGTGGATCCGGAACGGATGGGCCGGTGAATGATGTCCTCTTACTTTCAACCGGGCAAATCATTATCGGGGGCGCCTTTACATCATTTAATGGGTTACCGGGCGCTTACCTGATCCGGCTCACGTCAACGGGTACACGCGATGCCGCATTCAATAACGGGCAGTCCGGACCCGATGGCGAAGTCAATTGCATCGTACTGCAACCCAATGCCCGCATTATGGTGGGCGGCGTTTTTAATAACTACAACAGTCAAAGCGCACTGTATATGGCCAGGCTGAGCGTGAATGGTTCATTCGATGGCGGCTTCAACAACAACGGCTTATTAGTATTCAGCCCGGTGCATGCAATAGCATACCAGGCAGATGGGAAAATCCTGGCAGGCGGCGCGTTTGGTTTGACAAGGTTAAATAATAACGGCAGCCCCGATAGCGGTTTCGACTTGGCTTCAGCCAATGCACAAATCTTTGACCCGGTCAACCGCATTTTGCTGCAAAGCGATCAGAAAATCATGGTGAGTTGGGGCGATTATTCGTACGACCCCCGATTTGGTAACCCGGGCCCAAAAATCGCCCGCAGGTTATCAACCGGGCAAAATGACCCGGATTTTGTGTACGCTGTAAAATTTGTGAAAGACCATGTATATGATATGGCATTGCAGGCTGATGGACAATTGCTGGTTGCGCAAACATTTGACAGCCGCATTTTTCGCGATTTTATTGCACCTGAATATGCCAAAGGGCTTCCCAATGGGCGCATCAACCGGTATGCTGCCAATGGAACAAAAGATATATCCTTCAATATTCCCTCTAACATCAAAGGCGCTAACAATGCCGTAAAAGTCATACGCACCCAAACTGATGGAAAAATATTGATTGGCGGTTACTTTTTTTTGTACAATGGTGAGCATGCGCCTTACCTGTTGCGGTTATTGCCCGATGGCAGCCGTGATGCCAGTTTCAACCCTTCCGGGTCAGGGCCCGATAATGCCGTTAAAGACATCGCCGTTTTACCGGATGGGAAAATTATGATTGCCGGCAATTTCACTTCATACAATGGACAGTCAAGGGGATCCATCGTTCGGCTCATGCCGGATGGCAGCATTGATCCAGGATTTTTATATACCGCAGGAAATGGATTAGCATATGATTTCATCGAACAAATCAAACCCATAAACGGAAATAAATTATTGGGAGGTAAATTCTCCAACTTTAATCAAACACTTTTTTTGCTCACCGAAACGGGCAGCATTGATCCTGTTCAACCGGCCGAAATCCGCGTAGCCGGCCCCTTCCGCATTCCTGCGATCTACAGCATTGCCATTCAGGATGATGGCAAATGGATTATCGGGGGTGATTTTGATGGCGTAAAAGATTGGCCCTACCAGGTAAACCTCATGCGTCTACTGCCAACCGGTGGTATTGATGATGCCTTTAATACACCGCTTCCCTCTCAGTTTGATTATGGGGCAAACAGCACCGTGCGGAGCATTTGCATCCAACCCGACCAGAAAATACTGATTGGCGGGGAGTTCACACAATACAAGTCTTTGAATGCAACAACCAACGCGGGGCGTATCCTGCGCCTCAAACCTGATGGGCAACCAGATACTTTATTTAATGCCGGCGGCAATGGATTTGATCAGTCTGTGCTTGCAGTGTACCGGCTATCGGATGGTAAAATAATGGTTGGCGGTTCCTTTACAACATATAACGGAGTCCCGGTTTCGAACCTGGCAAGGCTATTGCCAGATGGCAGGCTGGATAGTAGTTTCAACACAGGCATGTCGGGCCCGGATGCAAGGGTGCTTTGCCTGGAAAGTATTCCCGGCCAACCTAAGCTGATGATTGGGGGCGATTTCACCGGGTATAATTTTATCGGTAAAAACCACGTCGCCCGTTTGCTAACTTGTTCAGAAGCCCCAGTGTTGAATCAAATCACACTGTGCCCCGCTCAATTGCCATATACCTGGAACGGGATTTCCATCACAGAGGCCGGGGAATATGAATGGCGTCTACCCCGCACCGGTAGTTGCGATTCCATAACCAGGTTGACGGTGCAGGTTGTTGCTTCACCGGCGGGTCAAATCAGCGGACCGGCAAGGGTGTGCGCATATACGCCGGCCGATACTGCCTGGTACCGTGTGGATGCCACAGCAGGCGCAACCATCATTTGGTCTGTCAGTGATGCCAGCCGGATGCAACTGGTAAGCCGTACCGATAGTTCAGCATTGGGCATAAAATTTATCAATGGGTTTAGTTCAGGTACCTTATACGCAAGGGTCACCAATGCCATTTGTGGTTCATATGTACGGAGGTCCCTGGCTATATCAACGGCCTTACCTGCAACGCCATCTGCAATCAGCACAAGCGCCGCCAATATCTGCCCGGTTTTAGCGGAACTGCAAAATGGCAACAATATCCCTATTGTTTACAGCATACGTAAAGTGGCTACGGCAACATCTTACAACTGGAGCAGCCAGGCCGGCACCACATACTTATATCATCCAAATGGAGCAGGTGAAAATGACACCATAGTGCACATGTACATAACCGATCCTGTTTTATTCAGTACCAGTGCCATATCCGTTCAAGCCGTGAATGATTGCGGGCCGGGTAGTACCCGCAGCCTGACGATTACCAGGAGGTCGCCTTCCGTACCTTCCGCCATCAGCGGGCCTGCCAATGTTTGCAGTTTTATAGAGCCCTCAGGTATGCTGGCTGTGTACAGCATCACACCCGTAAGCGGTGTGGATTATTTCTGGACGATCCCTGAATTTGCCGTTGATGTGAATGGTCAAAACAGCCCGACAGTTTCATTCAGGTACCCGTCTTCATTTACCAGTGGTACCATATCCGTAATAGCCATCAATGGCTGCGGGGCCAGTTCCCCGAGGAAATTATCCGTGAAGAAATTCCTGGCCGCCACACCCGGCGCCATCAGCGCGCTGGATGTGAATGATTGTCCAACCCGGCAGGTTAGGTACTCATTCTCTTCCTACCCTGCCTATGCCACTTCATTGGTATGGACTGTACCTGCTGGAGCCAGTATTGCATCCGGGCAAGGCACAACTAACATCATCGTGAATTATCCGAACACCGGCTTAAGCGGACAAGTTTCGGTGCAGTCGTTTAACGATTGCAGCGCCAGTTCTGTCCGTAAGCTTACCGTTAACATTTCAGCATGCGATTTCCTGTTCAGCAAATCAGGGCTAACCAATGATACAAAAGCTGAGCAAATGGAGAATGACGGCATCAACATCTACCCTAACCCTGCGGGTGCTGAAGCCAGGGTGGAATGGGTAACAAAACTGCCGGGACAAATTACGTACAGGATTTTTGACGCGGCTGGAAAACAGGTAACCCGGTTTACAGCCAATCCTAACGAACCGGTGCTGATTGGCCAGGGCTTCATGCCGGGTGTTTACCTGGTGGAAGCCATCCAGGGAATGCGTAAGAAAACATCCCGCCTGGTAAAATTGTAAATCAATTGTGAAATGATCCTTGTTGATTGACAGGCAGGAAAAATATACCTGTTTGGTAAAATCTTTGATTAAACCTTTCTGGTTTCCTGTAGTCAAACCCCCAAATACCCTTTGTATGAAACATATGCATAGAATTTTCATTACACTAGCTTGCACTTTTATCATCTCCGGGACTCAAGCCCAGGCAGATGATGCAGCTGAAACAGGTTTGCCGGGCGATCATTTCAGTTTATCCGGCGCCCTACACATGTTTAAGCAGTTTGATAACCCTGAAGCTTTTGAGAAAGCCATCAACCAGGAAAATAACTACGTCAATAACCTCGACCTGAATAATGACGGACAAACAGATTATATCCGTGTCATTAATGAAAAGGACGGTAATATCATGTTGTTCATACTTAGGGTGGACGTAAGCGAGTCAGAAAGTCAGGATATCGCAGTGATTGAATTGGAAAAGACTGGAGATAAATCCGCCGCGATCCAGATAATTGGTGATGAAGATATTTATGGTGAGAAGAAAATCGTTGAGCCGGATGAGGCTTCCACAGCCATGCTGGAGCCCGGTTTATTCGGCCATACCGACCCTTTACTGAACGGGCCTTCCGGCAATTTTACAGAAGCCAATCCTCCTGTTTTTGTAAACGTCTGGCTTTGGCCATCTGTTCGATTTGTATTTGCGCCTGGTTACAGGCCCTGGGTTTCGCCCTGGCGCTGGGGCCGTTACCCTGGCTGGTGGAGCCCATGGAGGCCTATCGGTTATGCCCGCTGGAGGCCATTGATGATGCCATATAACCGGACCTTTGTGGTGGTGAACACACGCAGGTGTGTTAGGGGCCCGGTTGTGTATACCCCTCATCGCAGGACTTCAGTAATAGTGCGTACCAGGTATGCAGCGCCGATGGGTGTGTACAGGAGCAGGACTACCGTGATCAAAGGGCCGCGAAACAATAAAGTGATAATCCGTAAGGGACGGGTCAAACAACCTATCCGCGGTAGGGGCCGTAATTTTTAATCAATAGTATGATGATGTAATTGAAACGGGTATCATTCGGGTATCCGTTTTTTATTTACATTGTATCATCCAATTATATTAACTAATGAAGTTATGATGAAAAGCATTTTAATTTCCGCACTGACATGTATCTTGTTTTCCTGTTCCAGTACCAAGCCCCTGCCAGACCAGGATTGGGCAGGAAAAAAATGGACCTTGGTCAACATGAATGGAAACCCCGTACAGGTAAGCCATACGGATAAAGACGCTCACCTGGTTTTTCACACAGATACAAAAACCATCAGTGGTTCAGGTGGATGCAACCGTCTAACTGGCGCTTATCTTTTGTCAAAATCATCACTCAAATTCCCATCCACCGCCAGCACCAGGATGGCTTGCATTGATATGGCATTTGAGCAGGCTTTCTTAGACTGGTTGAAGAAAGTGGATGCTTATGAATATTCCGGTACTGAGTTGACTTTAAAGGAAGGAAAGAAATCGATACTGGTATTCAGGCAAACCGGTAAACCATAACCCGGTTTATATGACGGAATAAACATTTGTTTAGTGTGGGGCTTTTTGTGAAACCCTCCTGGCAAATTTTACCCATTCCATCCATGCAGTGCCAATAAATGCGGCAGCCGCGCATCCGCCTAATTCCTGCCAGCTCAACTTATTTAACCTGAAGATTTCCCTCAACCAGTCAACCTGCCAGCAGGCGGCGATGAAACCAAGGGTAACCAGTATGATAATGGGCACCAGCTTGTTTTTGTATTGCATGGTTTGCCAGGCTGAATAAAAGAAAGAACGGTTGATCAGGGTGAGAAAGATATTGCTGAACAACAATGTGATGAATATAATGGAGCGGACAGTTGCAGCATCATGCCCCTGCATCATGTAATAATATGCGGGAACCAGGCATGCCGCTGTTATAGCTATGCCCTGGATAACGGAAACGGATAGCTGCTGCCACGATAAAAATGTAGCACTCATTTTCCTAGGTGGTTTTTGCATGGTTCCGGGTTCCATCGGTTCATTCTCATAAATAATGGAACAGGTAGGCCCCATGATGAGTTCGAGGAAGATGACATGAACCGGGGAGAAAATATCCTGTATACCCCAGGCCAGTACCAATGGCAATAAAACTACGAGGATGATGGGGATATGAATGGATACGATATACTGAATGGCTTTTTTCAGGTTGTCGTAAATTTTTCGGCCAAGCGCCACGGCATCGGTCATGTGCGAAAGGTCGTCATCCGCTAGTATCAGTGATGCCGCGTTCCTGGCCACATCACTGCCACGCTCTCCCATCGCGATACCAATATGCGCCGCTTTCAACGCGGGGCCATCATTTACGCCGTCTCCGGTCATCGCCACCACTTCCCCATTTTCTTTCAAGGCATCCACCACTTTTAATTTGGCCTCAGGGAACATACGCGCGAAAATCTCCACCTGGTTCACCCGCTCTTTTAAATCAGCGGGCTTTGCATGCAGTACTTCTTCTCCCGTCATTACATATCCTTCATGCGTAAGCCCCACCTGGCGGGCAATGGCAATGGCCGTTTCCGCATAATCGCCGGTGATCATTTTTACTTTAATGCCGGCCTTTTTAAACTGTGCCATTGTATGCGGCATATTCGCTTTCGGCGGATCCTGAAATGCGATCAGTCCCAACATTGTAAACGGTATTTCCTGTTGCAGTTCAGGCCATTCCCGGGTATCCCAATGCCCTTCCCCTACGCCCAGTACGCGGTAGCCTTCGCGGGCATAAGCGGCAGATTGCGCTTCCAGCTTTTCTTTCATGTTCTTTGGTAATGACGACAAATGCCAGATCGCTTCGGGAGCGCCTTTAGCCGCAATGAGTATTTTACCATCGGGCATCCTGAAAATATGTGTCATCATGGGTGGGCGGCCGGCTATGGGGTATTCATAGATTTTTTTTGCCAATGTCCGGAGATCGGTTCCCGCATATTTTGCATATGCATCATGGATTGATATTTCCATTGGGTCGAAGGGCTGGCTTTCGCTGGCCCACATCGCGTATTCGAGCAAGCGCTTATTTAGTTTATGCGTTTCCGTTAGTTTGACCGATTCCCCGCTGTCGCAATCAAAGAGGTATTCAATGCTCATTTTATTTTCTGTAAGCGTGCCTGTTTTATCGGTGCAGATGACGGTGGCGGAGCCGAGTGTTTCCACATATTGCGGTTGTTTCACGATGACCCCCTGCCTGAGCAGGCGGAAAGCGCCCAGGGCCTGGAATGTACTGAATGCCACAGGGATTTCTTCGGGAAGGATGCTCATGGCAAGGGTTAGCCCTTGCAGCAATGATGTGATGGCGTCCCGGGATTGCCAGTAATTGATACCGACAACCACAACAAAGGCGAGCAAGCCTACGCGCACCATATTGCGGACGAAAGAACGGATCTGTTGCTGGAGCGGTGTTTTGGGGATGCGGATTTCGCTGAGGGAAAGCCCGATTTTTCCAAATTGGGTGGATTTGCCCACCTGCGCAACCTGTACCCAGGCGCTGCCGCTGATGACCAAAGTGCCCCTGTACACCATCTGGTCATTTCCCGCGGTTTTGCGCACGGGAAATGCTTCACCGGTGAGGATGGATTCATTGAGTAAAAAATCGTTGGCAGATGTGATGGCGCCGTCGGCTGCTACAATCTCCCCTTCTTCCAGCCAGAGCATATCGCCCACTACTACATCATCTGAAGCAATGGATTGCCATTCGCCGTTTCGCCTCACGGTGGCTTTCTCGGCCGATAATTTATGCAACTCCTTGATCGCGTTACGGCTCCTGTAGTCCTGGAAAAAAGAAATACCGGCCACCAGCATCAGGGAAACCAGCATGATGATGCCTTCCTGTGTTTGCCCTACCAAAAAATAAATGGAACAAGCCAGCAGGAGCAGCACGAACATGGGTTCGGTTGCTACTTCCCTGAGCACCTGCAATCCAACCCTGTTTTGCACGGGGTCGAGATTGTTGCTGCCATGTTGCCGGCGGCTCTGCTCAACTTCCTGATCAGATAATCCTGAAGGGATTTCGTTTTGCTCCATGTTTGATGAGGTAATACCTGGTCAAACTTATGGAATTTATTGATCAGCCATGCGCCGGTTAAATTTGGGGCGATGGCTGCGGTGCACCGGCTTGCGGTTCCCGGCTGCCGGCCTCGGCCTTTGTGGCTGTGCTTGCACCGATGGTATAGCCGGAGCCATGCCTTCGAATGGATGCCCGGAAACAAGCGGTATGGATTTGCGGATCAGCTTTTGAATATCTTTCAGGAAATCCATTTCCGAATGGTCGCAGAATGAGATGGCGGTGCCACTGGCCCCGGCACGGCCTGTACGGCCAATGCGGTGTACATATGTTTCAGGTACATTGGGTAAATCGAAATTCAATACATGGGCCAGGTCGTCAATATCAATTCCCCTGGCAGCGATATCAGTAGCCACCAGAACACGGATATTCCTGTTTTTGAAATTTTCCAATGCGCGCTGGCGGGCATTTTGCGATTTATTGCCATGGATGGCATCGGCCTGGATGCCGCATTTTACAAGCTGTTTGGCCAGTTTATCGGCCGCGTGCTTCATTTGCGTAAATACCAGCAAGGATTGGATGGCCGGGTTTTCGAGCAGATGCTGGAGCAAACGGAACTTACTGGCTTTGTCAACGTGGTAGAGGGATTGGTTGATGATATCAGCCGTGGATGAAGCGGGAGTTACTTCCACTTTAACAGGGTTGGTAAGCAGGACATTCGCGAGGTCCTGTATTTCCTTTGGCATGGTGGCCGAGAAAAACAAGGTCTGCCTTTTGGCGGGCAAATGACTGATCACCCTGCGTACATCATGCACAAAGCCCATGTCTAACATACGGTCGGCTTCATCCAGTATAAAAAATCGTATATGCCTTAACGTTATATAACCCTGTTGAATCAGGTCGAGTAAGCGGCCCGGGGTGGCAACCAGGATATCAACGCCCCTGCGGAGGGCTTCTGTTTGCGGGTGTTGTGATACGCCGCCGAAAACCACGAGGTGGCGGAGCCGGAGGTGCCTGCCATAGGCGGCAATGCTTTCTCCGATTTGTATGGCCAGTTCGCGGGTGGGCGTCAGGATCAGGGTATGTATTTGTGCGTGCTTGCCGGCTTCTTTAAGTGCATCCTCCTGCATCAACTGCAATACGGGTATGGTAAAAGCGGCCGTTTTGCCGGTGCCTGTCTGGGCTACGCCGAGCAGGTCTTTTCTTTGCAAAATAGCCGGTATGGCCTGTTGCTGAATGGGTGTGGGATTTGTGTACCCCTCTTCGCCCAGGGCCTGCAATACAGGCTCAATGAGCGGCATGTCTCTGAATAACAAAATGGTAAATTTTAAAATGTGAACTTGTTGATAAGGCTGCACCTGTTGGTTCAGGGCACATTATCCGCCTTACGTTATCACAACACGGGTTTGGGCAGGATCAATTCACTCAAACAAGGGAGAAATAACCTAAGAAGTGGTAAAGGTACATCAAATAAAGGATATTGCCAAATCATGGCATAATACATAACGGAAAAGCATACACGAATTACTGGTATATTGTCTATCCTTAACTATTTTCTTCTTGACACATAAGTGTTTGTAAAGATGTACGCAGTAGCCGTCAGATCCTTATTCTTTTTCAGGTACTTTTTATAATCGTTGAAAAAGTCAAGCGCTTCAGGCATATTCTTAATCAACGCGTCCATCAACTCCGGTGAATACACCAACACTTCCCTTCCGCAACCTTGCTGAAAGTAAAATTCGTCTTTGACTTTCGCCCCGGCGCTGTATTTCATAACATAGATATTCAGTTTCCCCTTTCGCAGCCTGGCTGCAAATCCCGGCAAGGCTTCAGATGCGACCTTTCCTTTTTGGCCACCTTTCAGGAAATGCTGGGATGAAATGGCAAACTGGTCTTCTGTTTGATAGCAGATGATGTCTTGCGGATAGTACCTGGTGTTACCGTCAGCCAGTAAATGCGGCGTTTTGCCAATGCCTTTAACCAGTTCCAGGGTTTTAACATGCTTGAATTGCCCGTCTTTCAGTTGCACAAAGCAACCCTTTCCCTTTTCACGGGCATCATACATATCATCGGTACGTGATACCTGGTTCCGGGAAGCGGAGCAGGCACTCAAGGAAAGGATACAGCAGATAATGAGCAGATTGGGTAAAAATCTTCTCATGGAATTGGATTTCATAGATAACGCATGGAAATAAATTTTATTATATAGCTATTTGATAATTGGCAAGCTTACACAAATAAATCAGGCTTAATGGGATTGCGGATATTTGCACCATGTCAGCCGGCCGTTTGCATATTGCCTTTGATCCCATTTACGCGCATCCCCTTCCCGAAGGGCACCGCTTCCCTATGTTGAAATATGAATTGATACCCGGACAGTTGCTTTATGAGGGCTGTATCAGCCAGGATCATCTGGTATCACCTCAAACTTGCCCGGATGAAGTGGTTTTGCTGGCTCATGATGTTGCGTATGTGCAGCGGTTACAAAACCTTGAATTATCGGCAAAGGAACAAAGGGAAATTGGGTTCCCTCAATCAGCCGCATTGATGGAAAGGGAATGGCGCATTGCACAGGGCACCATTGATTGCGCTTTAGCTGCCAGGCAATCCGGTGTGGCATTGAATGTAGCCGGTGGTACTCATCATGCATTCCGTCACCGGGGTGAAGGTTTTTGTTTATTGAACGATATCGCTATTGGAGCAATGTATTTGTTAGAGGCAGGATTGTCGAAGCAGGTATTGGTCATTGATTTGGATGTTCACCAGGGAAATGGGACTGCTGCAATTTTCAGGGATGTAAAGGAGGTATTTACATTCAGTATGCATGGCGCGCATAATTATCCTTTCCGGAAAGAACAAAGTGACCTGGATATCGGGTTGGCTGATGGCAGCAATGATGAGATGTACCTGTCGGTGCTATCACATACCCTCGAAGGCCTGTTGGAGCAGGTGAAGCCGGATTTTGTATTTTACCAGGCTGGTGTGGATATCCTTGGTACTGACCGTTATGGCAAGTTAAATATCAGCATGGAAGGTTGCGCGCAGAGGGACCGCATTGTATTTGAATCCCTTTACAATAAAAGTATTCCATGCGCTGTTTCCATGGGCGGAGGATATTCCAGGGATCTCAGGCATATTGTTGAAGCGCATTGCCAGACATTCAGGCTGGCAAAAGAAATATGGATGCTGGATTGACGCGGCAGGATTACCATCCATTATACCAAGTCAAGGGTATACGCGCTTGCATGGGTTTTCACTACATTTGAAAAAACAACCCATCATGCGCCGCATTATCCTGTTGACTATACTGTTTTGTGCAAATTGCTATATAGGCAAAGCCCAAACTGCCCAATCACTATTTGATGAAGGAAAGGAACTGAAAAAGTCTGGTAAATGTTCTGAAGCTATTGGGAAATTCAATCAGTCATTATCATTGGACCCTGCTTTAACGGATGCCTTATATGAAAAAGGCTGGTGCCAGGTGGAATTAAAACAGTATGACCAGGCACTGAAAACCTTAAGGGATGTTAGAAATGTTTGGCCAAATGTGGCAAGGGTACATTTTGAACTGGGATATGTATTTGAAAAAACCGGTTATACAGATTCCGCGGTGAAGTCTTACGAGGCTTGTTTGCAAATAAACCCATCCTATTCACTGGTATATAAGCAATATGGAAATATGGCTTATGATAAACAGGATTATAAAACTGCATTACGCCAGTTTTTGAAATACATTGAAATAACAAAGACCGAAATAAAGGACTATGCCTTTTGGTACAGAAAGGGGTATACGGAAAACAATACAGAGGATTTCGCCGCGGCAAAGCAGTCACTGATGCGATCGCTTTACCTGAAACCAGATTACGCTAAAACTTACCTGGAACTGGGATACACAAATGATAAACTGAACTTGTATGATTCCGCTATTTTTTATTTTCAGAAAGCGGTTAACCTGGAACCAAATAATCACGTGGGTTATAATGGCATCGCGGCCGTTTACCGCGACAGGTATAAAAACATACCAACTGCCATGGAATGGTATCAAAAAACATTGCAACTTAAACCAACTGAAAGAAAAGCCAATTTTGGCATGGGTTACTGCCTGAATACACAGTCGAAATTTTCGGATGCCATTTCTTACCTGAAACAGGCCATTGCCAGCGAACCCAATTATTCAGCCGCGTATACGGAAATTGGATATTCCTATTATAAAACAAACCAGGATGAGCTTGCTGAACAACACCTGAAGAAAGCGATAGAAATGAATCCTTCAGGTGTCAGCCAGCATTACTACGCGGCATTGTTATACCTGCGCAAAAAAGATAAGCAAAAAGCGCTCAATATGGCGGATGCCCTGCAACGCATGGGATCCAGGTATGCGACGGAAATCAGGGAAAGGGCCAATCAATTGCCCTGATTCTTAGAGATATTGGTTATCAACCAGCCATTTAACCACCCTTTTCAGGGCGAACTGGTTTTTGTCAATACTGAAATCAGCAGCTATGATTTTATCGCCTGTAGGGATGGGAATGATTTGCTTACGGTTATCCTTAGACGTAAATACTTCCATGTTCTGTGCAAAGTTTCCACCGGTGAAATTAACTTTTGCCACAATCACGCCTGATGGCAGGGTGAATTCATAAAAATCCCTTTCACCCGAACTCCCCTTTGGCTTAAACTGTCCGATAACTTTATCGTTTTGCTCAATATTTCCGCCGGCACGCAAGTCGATCGGCCAGGCACGGTTTCGGTTGACGGTTGTATAATCCACGGCAATCCTTGGGCTTGCGCCTTTGCCCGCGATGAATTCTTTCACAGCCTCATCATCGGTGGCTTCTCCCTTAATCACCCCACTCTTCCCGATCAGTTTTGCGAAACCTTTTTCCTGCGATAGTGATGGGACTTTAAAAATGCCAACCTGGTTGGATGTCAGAAATGTAAGCTTGTAAAACAAGTACGTGTTATCTGATTTATCCTGTTCAAATTCAGTGGCTACGGTAGCTATAATCAGTTTTTTTCCAGACATGGAATACACTTCAAAATTCTTTGTCAGTCCAAAGTTTTCCTTTTTCACTTCTACTTTGGCATATTCCTGGTCATCCACATAAATCACCCCTTTTTTATAATCAACGTCCTGGGCCCATGCACCGAAGCTGAGCAATGTGAGGCAAATGGCCCCTGCTATTTTCTTCATGATTTAAATTTTTGGAAAGATAAACATAATCAGACTCCCCGACAGTTAAAAACGTTGCCTGATTTGGATCATCAGGATACAGGTAATTGGTCATTTTTGGCGGGGGGCTATGGATGTATTTTGAAACAAATTTGTTGCCATGAAACAATTGGATCAAAAAACAGCAATCGTTACAGGTGCCGGGCTTGGCCTGGGCCGCTCAATTGCCTTAATGTTCGCAAGGGAAGGCGCGCGGGTACTGGCGACCGACTTTCGGGAAGATGTGCTGGATGCATTACGTAAAGACGCGGCTGAACAGGGATTAAAGGTTGAAACAATGCTGGCGGATATGCGGAAACCAGCCGAGATTGCTGCCATGATCAATAAACCAGTTGATATGTGGGGACGGTTGGATATACTGGTGAATAATGCAGGCATCATGGATCATTTTGAACCAGTCGCGGATGTGTCGGAAGCGTTATGGGAAATGGTCATAGAAGTGAACCTCAACGGGCCTTTCCGTGCTATGAAATACGCGTTGGGATATATGCTGCCCCGGAAATCGGGCAATATCATTAATATAGCATCTATAGGTGGTTTACAGGGTGCCAGGGCCGGCGCGGCTTATACGAGCAGCAAACACGCGCTGATCGGGTTAACTAAAAACACCGGTTTTATGTATGCCACATCCGGTATTCGTTGCAACGCGATTGCACCCGGCGCGATGGCTACCCATATCACAGATGCCATCGATATGCAACATCTCCATCCACTGGCTGCGGAAAGGATATTTCCCGGGACATCCACCAACCCGCGCACGTCAAATCCCGATGAAGTAGCGGCGGTGGCTTTGTTCCTGGCATCAGATGCATCATCCTTTGTCAATGGTTCGGTGCTGACAGCAGATGGCGGTTGGATTGCCTATTAATTGGGTTTGGTGGCAACGGTAAAGCGTGCCAGTGGTGCCATACGGGCCTTATTCAGGCTCAGGTCGTTGCCGAGGATGCTGTAGCTGTCGGCTTTCTGGAGCATTTCGAGGAATAATTTTTCAGTAACCAATTCATTGATGCATGCCATTTGCGTAACAGCCATCTGAGAAAACTGCAACCTGTTACCGTCCTGAATGCTGAACGAGCCGGTGAACCTGTTACAACCGCTGAAACCAGACACACGGTTTTCATCTTTACTGAATTCGATATGCATTTCCTTATTACCTGCTTGGTTTTTCACGGGCTGTCCCATTAATTCAGTCAGTTTCCAGTAAGTACCTGTTAAAGGCGCGTCATTTCCGCTGCTCATGGTTCCAACTTTTGTAGATTCACAGGAGATGAAGCCTGCGAAAAATATTGTCAGTAAAATGCCGGTGATGATTGATTTGCGATTGTTCATGAAAATGTGGATTTGTATAAATAAGTCGTTTTGCATTACTCGAACAGGTAATAAAAGCCCATCATGATGATGAGGATGGCTACGGAAGTTAATCCATACAGTATGACGCCGTATAAGGCAGGAACCGGATTGATCAGTGTAAGGACGCAACTGATGAACCCAAGAATTGCGCCAATGCCCAAACAAATAAAACCATTGCATTGCCTTTGCTCAATCAAAAGTTTACGGTACGATTTCAATTGTTCGCCGATGTGTTCAGGGGAAAGCCCCCGTTCAGCCAACAGCGTTTCAACTTTTTTTACATCTGTTTTTTCCGCAACCCAACGTTGCAGTTCATCCTGGGTAATGCTTAAGCTGACTGCCATAATGATTAGATGATGGGTGAACAATGTTTAATGCTTTTAAATTATGAAAAAATCAGGTAATTAATCAAATTTTCGGAAAAAAATATGACCTGGATCAGGATTCACGGAAAACTGAATCAGTGCCATCAATTACATAAGTTCTTCAACCTCAAGTACATTTGTAAAAATTTTCTATATGCGTATCCCCATACAATATGCCAGCCCGAAAGAAGCCTTATCGCATATTCAATCCGGCCACCGTGTTTTTATTCACGGCAGCGCGCATACCCCTTGCTATTTACTGAAGCATTTAGCCGAAGAAGCGGAAAGATTGAAGAATGTGGAAATTGTTTCAATCAGCGTATATGGTGATATGCATGTAGATAAACCTTCACTGCGTGATCATTTTCATATCAATTCCCTATTTGTTTCCGGGAGTATCCGCGAAGCGGTGAACAACGGGCTGGCAGATTATGTGCCGGTTTTTTTAAGTGAAATCCCTGAACTGTTCAAGCAACAGATACTTGCCCTTGATGTCGCGATTGTGCAGGTATCCCCTCCAGACGTTCATGGGTATTGCTCTTTGGGCGTTTCGGTGGATGTAGCCAGGAGCGCGGTCAACCATGCCCGCATCCTCATCGCGCAGGTGAATCCCAATGTTCCGAGGACGCATGGTGATGGGATGATCCACAGCAGCCGTTTTTCGTCTATGGTTTACTGTGAGGATCCATTGCATGAAGCCGTTTTTGGGGAGAAAGTGGGTGAAAACGAAAAACGAATAGGCGAATTTATCGCAGGTATGCTGGAAGACAGGAGCACGTTGCAAATGGGCATCGGCGCCATACCCGACGCGGTTTTGCGTTGCCTGCACAACCACAAAGACCTTGGCGTTCATACCGAAATGTGTTCGGATGGCATTATCGACCTGGTGGATAAGGATGTTATCAATAATAAGTACAAAAATACACACCCCAATAAGACGGTGTCTTCATTCGCGCTTGGTACAAAAAAATTATATGACTATGTGAATGATAACCCTGCTTTTGCTTTCCTGGATGTGGATTATGTAAATGACCCTCATGTAATTAAACGAAACGACCGCATGGTATCGATCAATAGCGCGATTGAAATCGATATCACCGGGCAGGTATGTGCCGATTCGATCGGTACCATCCAGTATTCAGGTGTAGGTGGCCAGATGGATTTTATGCGCGGCGCCGCATTGAGCAAGGGCGGAAAACCGATCATCGCGCTCCCATCCCGCACGGCTAAAGGCGTATCGAGGATTGTATCATTTCTGAAACCGGGCGCTGGCGTTGTCACCACGAGGGCGCATGTGCATTATGTGGTTACCGAATATGGCATTGCATATTTATACGGCAAAAACCTGCGTCAGCGGGCAAAGGCTTTGATCAATATCGCGCACCCCGACGACCGGGAGGCACTGGAAAAAGCCTGCCATGAGCGTTTCAGGGATTTCAGCGCCTGATTTTCTGATGTTATTACCTGAGATAAACTGCCTGGAATTTTGCCAGGGGGGCCATCCGTGCTTTTATCAATTGCAGGGTATCGCCTTTGATGATGTATCCATCCGCTTTTTGAAAAACAGACATGAATGCGCTCTCCTGATCTAAATTTGGACAAGCCATTTTGGTGCTTGCCATTGCTGAAAAGCTAATTCTGCCAAGATCTTTTAATTCATATGTCCCCGAAAATGCATTGCATCCACCATGGCCTTGTACCCTGTTCTTTTCCTTTTTTAGGATGACATGCGCTTCCCTTTTACCATCTGCCGGGCCGGAAACCGGCTTACCCATAATTTCGGTGAGTTTCCAATAAGTTTCAATCAGCAGCGCATCAGGCACGTTTGATACAGGGCCACTCAATTTTGCCAACTCATATTTTGAAGCCAGGTTTCCCGTAATGCGCTGTCCCTGCATGTCTAACTGGATCAATTTATTTTCTCCCACCAGGTATTGGTTAGGCCCATCGGTAATGCCGTCTAATGTGATGCTGCCGCCGGATGCGTTCCAGCTAAATGTGCCCTTTTTTGCCTGCTTCAGGGGTTTATCTTTACCCAGGTAAACGGTATTTACTTCAAACGTTTTATTTGTGTCAATTTGAATGGTTGTTTTGATGCCTTCGCAATCCGCGCAAGGTAAAATACCTTCATAAATGCCCGGCCAGTCGAGCGATGTAAGGCTGTTATCAGCCATTTCCATAGGTTTTACAACCGAATCGGTGATTTCCTGCAATGCGCCTTGTGATATACTGGCCTGTTGTTGCTGTGCGTTTTTATCAGCAGCTGATTGACAAGAATATAATGCTGTCATGCCTGCGGCGAGTATCCATAAACGAATTGTCATAACGGTAAAATTTAGGTTTTGACTAACGGAAAATACTAAAAATCCGTATTTGTAATGCCTTGTTCAAAAAAATTAATACCGTGCAATACAATCGCATCAAAACAGCTGATGCCTAAACAGAACATGTAAATTAGCCGGAATGATCGGTGTAAATCAACCATTTCCCGCCAACTTTCTTCATCAGGCTGGAGTACCTTCCGTGGATCACTTTTCCGTCAGGCAGGGTAACATGGAAATACCCGGTAACAAAATAAAATTTCTTTGAAATCCTTTCCATGGCTGTGCCATCCAGCAACAGTTTGCCCATCTTTTCTTTTGGCCAGTACTTTTGGTAAAATTGCAAGATGGCTTGTTTACCATATGCCGCTCCTTTGCTCAATATCATACGGGTGGAATCATCAGGCGCATAAAGGCTCACATATCCCTCAATGTCGCCGGCATTCCAGTATGCCATTTCCATATCAATGGTTTCCAATATTTTCCTTTCATCTTTATTTTGTGCACATACAGTCATACCCAGGAGGAAGAACAGGCATGGCAATATCAGGCGGGATGGTTGGTGCAGGTTTGGAAAAATTCTTTTCATAATAGCTGTTTTTGTTTCAACTAAGTTCTTTCAAATTCCAGGAAACCTTCTACCGTTTATATAAAACAGGCCACCATGAGGCGGCCTGTATGCTTACATGAAAGATCAGAAAAACCAACTATTTTAAGAATACATCATACCGGATCAACTAAAGAAATACAAAATTGATCCCTTTGCTTTAATTGGGAAATACCATAATCATGTGACAAACCAGGTCAGACCAGTTTTTCCTTTAGCGCTTTGTGGACGGCTTCGAGTTGTGAGCGGACATGGAGTTTGTCGTATATCCGTTTGATATGTGTACGGACCGTATCGATGCTGATATTACATTCAGCAGCGATGAGTTTAAAACTGTTGCCCTGTGACAGTGATTGCAGGATTTCCTTTTCACGGCCAGTGAGTTGGTAATCGGTAGCGGATGCCTGTATTGGTTGGTGCATCTGGCTAATAACCATTCTCGCGATGGATGGGCTCATGGGCGCTCCCCCGCTCATGACTTCACGGATGGCATCGGTTAGTTTATCTGATACAAATTTTTTCAGTAAATACCCGTTGGCGCCTGCATACATGGCTTCAAACACATGATGGTTGTCTTCAAATACCGTCAGCATGATGATCTGAACATGATTGTTGAATTGCCTGATTTTCTTAACAGCCTCAATACCATTCAGTCCGGGCATGTCTATATCCATAAGGATCAGGTCGGGATCGAGTTCCCTGACAACTGATTCCACCTGGCGAACATCGGGGAAGCTGTTCAGTATCTGGTATTCGCCGGAAAGCGTCAGCAGGTTCCTGAGGCTATCCCTCAGGTTGGCGTTATCTTCGAATATGACAATTTTTACGGGCAAGACGGCTCGAATTATATGGCAACTTACAAAAGATTGACATTTAGAAAATACCCTGATCATGTGATATGCTTTACAAGCCTGATAACCGTGCCCCTTCCGGGTTTGGTATCAATCACTAATTCGGCCTGCATATCGCGTGCCCGTTCCGCCATATTGATCAGCCCATTGCCGCTGCCCACCACTTCTTCACGGAAGCCTTTGCCATTATCTTCCACTTCAAGCGACAGTTGATGGTCTGCCAGGCGGATGCGGATATCCAGGTGCCCGGCACCACTGTATTTCACGGCATTATGAATCGCTTCCTTGGCAACCAGGTATAAATCCTTTCTCTCTTCGAGGTTAAGTTTAATCTCGGATAGGTTGCCATGCAGGTCAAATGAGTACGTCATGCCCGTCGGTTCCAGCAGTTCCGCCGTATATTCTTTAAGCCTGATGATGAATTTTTCCAGGCTATCATTTGATGGGTTGATGGCCCACACCATATCGCCCATACTTTCCATAATGCGGGACGAATGTTCCTTGATTTTTTCGAGGTATTGCCTGACCTGGCCCTCACCCTGTGCGGGCGACATTGCCACCTTGCTCATGATATTGATGCTTGTCAAGGTTGAGCCCAGTTCATCGTGCAGGTCACGGGCAATGCGCGCACGGATCCTCTCTTCAACCAGGTACTTTGAAATCCTTTCCGCACAAATTGCGGCCATTTTTTCTAAAAGATGCAAGTCTGCTTTTGTATAGAAACCTTTTTGAGGGTGCTCGGAGTCAATCACGCCAAATGCCTTTCCTTCCACTATAACAGGAACGGCAATTTCCGATAACCTGGATTGATCGTCGATGATATATCGGGAATCTTTACCTGTATTACGGATCAATTCCGGTTTCAACGTTTTCGCTACAGTACCCACAATGCCCTTCCCGATCAGGATTTCAATTGGGTTGAAAATGTACCTGTCTGTATAAGGGCTTTTAGGGCCAGCCGCCGCTTTTTGCAAGAGTACCTGCCTGGATTCATCCAACTGGTATAACACGCAATCTTCCAGCTTCATCAATGCCACACATTGCTCGGCAGTCGTCCAGAAAATATCATCAATCGATTTTTGTCCGAACAAAGATGTCGCAAAACGTTTCAAGACCCTTTCTTCCCTGATCCTGTTGCGCAGGTTGTGGATCACCGCGTATGAAATACCAATCAGCATGGCTATCAGAAGGACTATGAACAAAGGGCTTTCCCAAACAGAAGGATTAACGGATACAGCCAGGTTGCCGAGGCTTGTTATGGTTTCAGCATCTTGATTGACGGCCCTCAACCTGAATTGGTAATTACCGGATGGCATTTTTTGGTATACGGCCAGCAATCGGTCATCCGCCCTGATCCATTCCTTATCATACCCTTCCAGCATATATTCGATCCTGAGGTCTGCAGATTGTCCGAAGTACAAGCCGGCAAATTCAACCGACAATGAACCATTCCTTTGCACTTTACAGCGGTGCAGTGCCGTTTGGTCAGGAGTTAGCGTATATGCCTTACCGTTATATTCTATTTTGGTGATCACCAACGGATATTCTTTAATCTTATTTCCACTGTATGGCTCAAACATGAGCAATCCCCCACCTCCAGCCGCGAGAACCCTTTTCCTGTCCGGATCATATATGATATCATGCCCGGCATTTAAGTCGGCGTCAAATGCGGAAATGCCAAAAGCCGATAAATCATTCAGCCAATGAAAAGTCTGTCCTTGTTTATTTATGGCACTGATGCTGTTCCCGGAAAGTATCCAGGTATTTGATCGCTCATCGCCGCAGGTTGATAAGGCCTGGTTATTCCTGAGGCCGGATTTCATATCAAATTTTTGATATTTTCCTTTGTCGACATCAATCTTCAGCACACCACCAGATATGGTGGATACCCAGATAAGCCCATCCTGATCAGCGCTCAGGTGATTGACCATGTTCAGCACTTCTGTCACTGAGTCATTGTGCTTTTTATAAAAAAGCTCCAATGAGTCTGTACCGGGTAGGTAATGGTGCAAGTCGTAACCCAATGTGCCAATCCATAGCCCGGATTGATTGGGCCTGGCATAAAGGCTGGTGACAGATGATTTCAGGTGACGGAGTTTTCGAGGCAGTGAATCTATTCTGCCTGATGCCTGGTTGTAAAACAATAAACCGGCATTGAATGTGGCAAACCAAAGATTGCCATTCATGTCTTTTGCTATATCCCTGAATAAAGCCCCCTTCGGTATTCCTGGTATAGGAAAGGGATCGAATGACTGATTGCGGCGATCATACCGGTATGGCATATCCGAAGTTAAGAGCCAAATATCGCCTCCCGAATCTTCCCTGATGGCATAACAGGATGAAAAAGGCTTACCCCTGCTGTCATTAGCCAATTCATTTATAGGGCCGCCCCCGGCAGGAATGATCCAAACCCTGGCCGGGTTTTCGGAACAAATAAAATACTCTTTCCCTGTACGGTTGTATAACAAGCCTGTCATGCGGTTGACAGCTTCCCTGCTGTTAATGGGAAGCAGGGGTAAAAAGGATAGGATTGGGTTATCGCTATCCACATAGATGCAGCCATTGGGCGTTGCTACCCACCTTGTCCCATGCCTGTCTGTATATACCGATTTTATAGAGCCGGGTAAAATAGAGCCGCTGAATGTTGGGATATGCCGATGTAACCTGAAAACGTTTTGTTTTGCCTGTATTTCCAACAATCCTGCTTCATGCGCCATCCATGAACTGGACAGGCTGAATGGTTCAAATGTCTTTGAAGGGAATGGGGCCGGTTCGGGATTAATTTTTGCAGCCGTATTCTTTTTTTGATCAAATACAACCAATCCACCGGTTTGATATGTGATGAAAACCTGTTTGTTGATGCTGTCTGCGAACATATCAAACAACTCGGCATGGTAACCCCCGGGCATAAACGAAAAAGAAGCATTCGCGAAATCAAGCCTTGCCAGTCCCCTGTTAGTGCCGAGCCATAAACCCTGATCTGTATCAGGTGAAATTTTTTTGATGGAATGATATCCTTTGGAGACAATTGTTGAGGGTAGCGATTTCGCGAACCCGGGCCAATTAAAATAATTAAAGCTGAAGTTGCGGGTATCGATATAGCTCAGTTCCCTGATATCGGATGCGATCCATAATTTTCCGGCAGCGTCCAGGTGCAGGTCCCAGACCAGGTTATTAGGCAGTGTGCCTTTAGTGATATCGCCGGCATACCATGTTTTCCATTCATCTTTAGCCGGGTCGAACATGTTTAAGCCGTTCATTGTGGCGACCCATATTTTCCCATCTGCAGTACCGGTGATATCATTGATGATTTCATTTGAAATCCCATTTACCTGGTCAGGTTTGAAAATCCTGATATGCCTGCCATCATAACGGTTCAGCCCGTTTTTCGTGCCAATCCACATAAACCCTGTGGGATCCTGGTAGAAGCATGTGATACGATTGTCGGACAGGCCGTCTTTTACCGTCAGCACTTTGTTTTTGATATATAGCTGTGCCTTTGCCGGCCAGGCCGACAATATGAGCATGCACATCAAAGTGGAAAATAAATAACGGGCGTTCATGAACCGGGTTAAAACCGGTTACTAAATTATGCAATTTGTGGCAGCCTTTGTTAAATGCCCGCTCCAAGTGATTTCAGGAGCTGGTCTTTATAGGAAGAAGAAACCTCCACTTCTGTTCCGTCGCTCATGGTGAGGTAACCACCCGTGCCTTTGTGGTACGACTTAATATAACCAGTATGCACGATGGATGAACGGTGAACCCTCACGAAGGGGGCTGTAAGCAGGTCGTCAAAATATTTAAGGAATTTACATATTAATTTTTTGGAATGATCTGCCATGACCAATTCAGTAAAATTGCCCTTGGCGTGCAGCCTGACGATGTCATTTGTTTTCACCACGTCAAATCCCTGCATGGTCGGTAATACAATCTGCTGATGGGCCGGTTGTAACCTGATATTTTCGAGCAGGACCCGGTTTCGGTTCAGGCTTTCTTTTTCCCTTAATGATTCTTCCACTTTAGCGACAGCCCTGATCAGCTCACTGATATCAATGGGCTTAAGTATATAATATGCCGCGCTCATATTTAATGCCCTGATCGAATATTCCGCATAAGCGGTGATAAATATGGTTTCAAACGACATGCCCGCGCAGGCTTCCAGCACATCAAAGGCATTCCCGTATGGCATTTCCACATCCAGGAAAACAAGCCTGGGTGATTTTTCTTTGATTAAGGGGATTGCCTCACGGATATCCGAGGCTTGCCCGATCAGTTTTACCGTTGGGCAATACCGTTCGAGGTAACCACATAGTACATCCCTCGCGATGGCTTCGTCATCTATAATTACGGCTTCAATACTCATACGGGCAATTTTGTCAATAAGGGTAATTGAATTTGTACCAATACACCGTGAACGGGTGATGGTTTATCAATGATACTACATTGCATGCGCATGCCATACAACTCATTGAGTATTCGGATCCTTTCATTGATATTGTTTAATCCCCTGCCATTATGTTGCTGGTTCTGTGTTTTCAACGACCTGCTGGCTGCGATGCCAATGCCATTATCTTCAATACTGATTTCTACTTGTTCTTCTTTCTTACTGAAACTTATGTGCAGGTAACCAGCAGTATCGAGATAGCGCAGTCCATGCCAGATGGCATTTTCGAGATGCGGCTGCACCAGCATCACAGGAACATACAGTTCCGGGTATTGTGTCAATGCATCATCTACTTGCAGTTTATAATCAAATTTATCTGGAAACCTGCTGCGTTCGAGTTCGAGGTAATGTTTAAGCCATTCCAGTTCATCCTGCAATACAATAAAATCATGTGTAGATTGTTCCATGACCCTGCGCATCAGGGTGGAAAACCTTGTGATGTACCGGTTTGCTTCGAGTTCCGATTTATTGGCGATGAAATGATTCACACTGTTTAAACTATTGAAAATGAAGTGAGGGTTCATTTCCCTGCGTAATGATTGTAATGCGATTTTCCTGTTTTTCTTTTTTAGTTTTTGCAGGAAGAAAAGGATCAGCGCAAGCAGCCCGGCTAATAAAATCAACGATCCAGTTAGCCAGATATTGAATTGATTTTTTCGTTTGATAAGGTCGTCCGCCAGTTTTTTTTCGTTTTCCAGGATGCCAATCCTTTTTTCCGTTTCTTCCATCAGGCGGCTATCAACCAGGCTGCTGTCGCGGCTTAGCAGCATGGGTAAAATCCGTAAGAAATCTGTATGGTAATTCAGGCTTTCATTGTATCGTTTTTTAGCAGTAAGCAATGAATCCAGTTTACGTACCGCTTCCGCGGCTTCTATGGTATACGCTTTTTGAACGGATATCTGGTAGGTTTCGCGTAGCAGGTTCAGCGCGCTGGCCGTATCCTTGTTCATGCTGTACAAATTTGCGAGTAAAAGCAATTCCCGGGCTTTGAGCCTGTTTGCCTCTTGCACAAAAGGTTCCGATAGCATTTGCTTTTTCACTTCGATGGCTTTTTTGAAATCGCTGTTGCCTGCATATACCTCAGCCAGTTTTTGGTTGTATTGGGCAGCCCTTTCCGGATTGCTTTTCGATAATTCATAGGCATTGGAAAAAGCGTCGGCAGCCTTGGCGGGTTCATTGTTTTTCAGTCCGATATCCGCCATTTTTTCAAATCCGGATAATGCCTCCACTGTATCCTTTTTGAGCAGGCCAAGTTTGATGTTTTCCTGGATCAGGGCTTCCTGTACCGGTTGAGAATCAGGGATACTGAGCCTGCGTATATCATTTCTGTTAAGCGTGATTTCCGGGACCGATTTGTTTTTATCCAAAGCCGCGTTAGCTGCCTGGTAATTGCTGATGGCTTCAGTTTTTTTCAATTGCGACTCCTGGACCCTTGCTAAAGCACGACTGCTCCTGGCCATTCCATCCGCATCCTGGGCGGCAGTATACAGATCTTTGGCCTTCTTAAAGTAATATTCACTCCTTGGGTACTCTCCCCTTCCGCTATACCATTCCCCCAATTCATAATATCCCTGTGCGGCCGTATCCTTGTTCGATTGTTTGAATCCTTTTTCCACTTTTCGGGATGCCTTCTTCATGGATTCAAACTCCTTTGATTGCTGGGCTTGTATATGAAATGAAGCCATCACGCAAAGGCAAAGCAGGATTGAGATCTTAGCTGTATGTGATGTGAAGTATGTGGACATCCTATTGCAAAGTAATGAAGATTAACAGGAATGAAGCTTGTATTCACCCATTCAAAGCCATGGTTCACACAGTTTAACCCAAAACCGCCCGGGCGCCGCAGTAGTTTCACTGCATAAAAAATAAACAATTATGAAAAAAGCATTGATCCTTGCCGGCATTTGCCTGGCTTATTTGGGTGCTGAAGCCCAGTTACAGAAAGAGAACCTTCAAAGCCCTTTCCAGGAACAAAGCGGCCGGACCAAGCCAGGTTTTGCTACGGAATATAAGCATATCAGGCTGTATTACATCAAGGCCAAGCCTACCCTGTATAAAGCATTTGAAGGTATGGGTAAATACACCAGCCTTGAACAAGCTATCTCACAATCAAAAATTGTTGTCACGGAAGTGTCGAATGCAGGTACCGTGAATACCCTGCGTTTTACCAATCAGTCAAAAGACAGCATCATTGTGGGCATGGGTGATATTGTGAAAGGCGGTAAGCAGGACCGGGTGGTTGAGAAAGATACGCTTATCGCCCCAGGTAAAACCGTACAGATTCCCGTGTATTGTGTGGAACAGGGCCGGTGGTCTGCGCAAGGTGGCAGCACACAGTTTAGTGCATACCACAGCAAGGCAGATAACAGTTTGCGTAAAACCATTGTGAAAGAGAAAAACCAGCAAAGGGTTTGGTCGAAAGTGGCCGAAATCAACCAGGCATACGGTACAAGCTCTACAACAGGTACTTACACAGCCGTAAGCCAGTCAGACAAATACAAAACAGAACTGGCATCATACAAGCAAAGCTTGATGCAGGCCATGCAGAGGGAAAAGGATTTAGTGGGCATTGTAGCCGTTACCGGAGATAAAATTATTGGATGCGATATTTATGCTACGCCCGCTTTGTTCAGGGACCATGCCGCCAACCTGGTACATTCATATGCATCTGAAGCTTTAAAAGATGGTAAGCCCGTCAGCATTTCTGATCAAAAAGTGCAGCAATACCTGAACCAACTGCTTGCCGGCGAGTTGGAACAGGACCAGCAGTTGCAACAAAATGGCCGAAGCCTGAAAGTGAATGGCAAAAAAGTGAAGATTACCGCATTTGCAGACTAAGCCCGTTTTTAATCCAGATAAAAAAATGCCTGCACCATTTCTGATGCAGGCATTACCATACTCAAACCTACTGATGCATGCGAACAAACTTTTCGCTTCCAATCAGTCGCCCTTCCTTAGTCCGGTATTGAATAAAATACGTACCCGGACTAAATTGTTTGATGACAATATTTTTCTTTTGTGCATTTATCTCAACCGGTATCCTGGCCATTTCAGCGCCCAGGCTGTTATACACTGTTAATACGGATTGTGCGGGAGATTCTGGGAGGATCACCGTTAACTGGTCATCCGCAGGATTAGGATATACGCGCATTTCTTTCACCCTTTGAGGTTCAGCAACCGCAAATTTCCTTTGGTTCATTTCCATGCCCGCGTTTGATTTTTGCTTAACGGACGATTGTGCTTTTACCTGCCTGATGGCTGCTGCCATTTTATCGGCGCTGACCGGGTAATTTTCCTTTTTGATGATCAGCATGGGTTCCGTAATGGTTGCCCTTGGATTTGGAATCAATTCATGGGCATATGAATTCCATCCGGTACACTCACACCAGCGACCATAAATAATGCGGTATGATTTGGTGATATCAAATACCCCTGGCATATTACCTACAAGTGTGCTGGTGCCATTATACCCATTAAAGGTATTTGGAAACTGGCCCCACCATTGTGAAGGATTTGTAACCGTTGTACCAGGAACATTATTGCCGTTGGCATCAATTTCAGACACTTCCCAGAAATAGCCGCAACCTTCTCCAAGTGGCGCAAGTGGCTCACCAGATAAACCAAAACTTGTAGGGGTCACATTAATGTATGGGATATTAAACAGCACTTCATTCAAAGGGGTTTGTGGAATTTCAACCAGTGTCAGGTTGTCGATGGCCAGGTCGTTGCCATCGCCAATGCCTGTTTCGTCTAATAGTATACGGATGGTCATAGAGAATTGTCCTGTACCCGCAGGCATTGTTAACACCTGGTTTACCGATTGCCAGTTGCAATTACCTGCCGGGACATCAATCACCTGGTTGGTCATATCAAAACCGGCAACTGAAAACTGCACGGACACAATGGGTTTGATATCGAATCCGCATTGCGGGAGGTTCTTCATGTCTGCACAGAACTTATACATTTTACCCCTGCTTACAGTCACATTCTGATGCCATGCCACCCTGCTTCCGGTTAAACCTGTCGCGCCATTTACATACAAGTGATTTCCATTGTTTGAGCAGTTTACGTCCCAGGTGGGCGACACCTGCAGGCCCTGTGCAGATGTCATTACAGAATATTTACCCGTGTTAACTGAAGATAATGAAATCGTGGGCTGGTAAGTATATCCCGAACTGAATGACTGGTTGCCCAATTCGAAGCCGGGGTTTTTAATCAGGTTTTTTCCGGGGCAACATTGTGTGATGCATGATATGCCCACATCGTTGTTTTGCCCGGTGGTTTGTCCATCTGGAGGGTTACCAATGGTGATGGGTGCCAACGAAATCCCATTGATGCCAAAATTTCCAACTATTGAGAAATCATAACCAGAAAGGTTTGTATTCATTCCCGGGATTTGAGCAGGGTCAACATAAAAGCAATAATTGCTGCCCGCAATAAATGAAGGGCTTTGCATTGTGTGAATAAGGCTTCCGTCCTGGTAAATTTGCAAATCAATTTGCGCTGTTCCGGTAATTCCATTCGCTTCTGGTAAGTTAAAGTCAACACAAATCCTACCTGGCCCGCAAGCAGGCACACCGCGCAACCTCACATCGCCGGTTTTGCAGTTGGTGGTTACACATACATTATCGAGGTATGTATACCCAAAATGTTGCCCTTGGAGGCAATCCATATTGATGAATTGAATAGTTACTGTTTTCCCTACATGTTGTGAGAGGTTAATCTGCGCGCACATCCAATCTGTATATTTCAATTCATTGCCATTATAAGTCATCGACATGAAGAAAGGGTTATCCTCATCCGCAATGACCATATTGGAATTATTGCCCAGGTTGCAGACATCCCTTAATTCAGACCCATCCGCGCAATCAATAACCCTCACGAAAAATTTTGGCTGATTCCCATTGGGGTGGCCTGTTGGTTTTTGTAATACTACCGCGTATTGGAAACCAATAATTGTTTGCCCGGGCATAACCGTAAATCTTTTTGAGATAAGTTCGACGCCCCTTCCAACGGCTGTGTTCCCTAAACGAATAGCCTGTGTGGAACCACCCGGCGCTACCTGGCTGATGCCTGTTATTGGGTCATTACCAACTGCAACCAGTGTTTGCCGTGCATTGCTATTGCTTAAGGCTAAATTAAGTGGGCTGAAACCATCGGTTAGTGCGTTAGGATAGTTTGCATAAACGCCATATGCGCCCGACCATTCATTGCTGTCCAGGCCTGTTTCAAAATCACCATTGCCGCAGGGCGTGTGGTTGCCCTGGCAGGGCTCGTAAGCCGCGGCCAGCCTGTGTTCGATATTGTATTTATCGATGAACGCTGTTTTCCGGTAGGAGAAATAAGCATCAAATGTTTCTTCCGGATCTGATAATTGTTCGTAATCCCTGCGAACAGTTTGTTCAAAATCAGGAGGAAATACGACCTGTGCCTGTATGCCGGGCCCCAGGCACAGGAGAAATACCCAAATACTGAAAAATTGTATGAATTGTCTTTTCATAATTGACATGTTTTTTAACAGGCAACCCTGCCTGTTTTTGGTTTGAGCAAATTGTAATGTTGGGTTACGAATCAGGTTTTTCATTATAATGAATAATACCAGGCACAAGGTTTTATGAAGCTGGCAGGTACGTATCAATTTCATTTTGTCATGACAAGCCAAAGGTCATTGTACTGAGTGATTGCCCATCGGGCTAATCAACGGTAAAAGGCCTATCAACCAACGGAAAATTTGGAAAGGATACAGGCAAATGTTAGTGAGTAAGTTTTCGGTTTGATTGACGTAATCACACATTTTATACAAAGCGGAATAGCGTGTATGCCGACCGTTAAAAAACGGTATTTCCGGATCAATAAACCTGAAATCAACCATTAATAAAGTATAACTTTCAGATAATCAAATGATTGGCATTTCAATCTGATGGTCGTGATTTTTCGGGCTGTGTTTGCCATGTAAATGCTGGGTAGTTTTAAACCACCATTACTCATCACCAAACTGATCAATTATGAAAAAGCTATTAATCTTCAGCAACATCCTGACCTTGGCTGTTATGATGTTCATGTCTTGTCAAAAATCAAATGTTGGCGAATCCTATTCTCCCGGTAGCCAGTCGGCTAAAACGGGTGGTTCATATGCCACAGTTAACAGGGATTGCCCTGATTGTTATGATCATACCAATACACCTTTCGAAGGTGTGAACGCCGGCACAGCCTGGCAGATATCCAATAACTACAAATTGTACAATTTGCCACAGTTGGAAATTGACGGTGTTGGACAGGATGCCAACAGCATCTGGTTTAGCCTGGAGAGTCTAAAGAATTTTATCTGGCAACTTGAAGAGGAAGTTTGTAAAAGAAGATGTGATAAAGGGATGTCTTTAGGTGTCCGGGTATATTATGCCCGTTATCCTGAGGTGTTGACAAACGACCTTGCTGACCTTGATCCTGCATTTGCGCAAAGGCATACCCTTTTTATGGTGCCAACATTCCAGGATGAGGCCAACAGCCAGGTGCATTGGGATTTTGATCCCTGGCATTGGGGCACTGATCCTTGTACGCCCAAGCCAATGTCTGAATGGTTCAGGTTAGGCAATAAACCTTTTGGAGATGAAAATTCACTGATATTTTCTATTGACGAAAGCCAGTACTTCATGACTGGAGGTGGCGTATTATCGGCTGCCATGAACCACGGGGACCTTGTACCTCCATACCCAAGCCAGGGCACCGGTTATTAATTTTTTGTACATTGGATTACGTACAATTTAAATATACTGCGGATTGGAAACGATTGACCTGTTGAAATGGACGCTGAATGCTTTTGAACTGGCGGCCTGCATTGCCGGCTTTCTGAACTGGCAAAAGCTGAAAAACACTTACTGGAAATATTTTCCTGTTTATCTCGGAATTATTTTCCTTGCTGAAATGACAGGAAAGTACTTAAACGTCCATGAAATGTTTGCATGGAAAGTGGGCCTGTACAACTATTTCGTAATACCACTGGAAATTTTATTTTTCATCTGGCTTTTTTACAAGGAATTATCAAACACCATTTACCGGTGGCTGCCTTTGGTAGCTGCCGGTATTTATGTTAGCTGCTGGGCGATAGATATGTTTTTCATCAGCAAGCAACCTTTATGGTGGGTACAGTCATTTTCGTACGCTGTAGGCATTGTATGCCTGTTATCATTGATACTGAGTTACCTGGTACACCTGACAAATTCAGAAGATATCCTTTTAATCAGGCAAAAGCCGATGTTTTGGGTATGCCTGGGTTTGTTTGTGTTTTATTTCTGTACGCTGCCTTTTTATGGGATGGGGAATTACCTGTTTCATAAGCATCCTTCCATCTATATCGGTTACGCGTATGCGACATATTTCCTTAATTTCATCATGTATTCATTTTTTATCCTGTCCACAATATGGGGGATTCCGAAATTATCATATTCATTACGTTCATCACACTGATCAGCCTGGCGTTCATCATTGTGATTGTTATGCTGGTGTTGCGTTACCGGAAACGTAAGCTGCTGTATGAGCATGAGCAGCAACTGGCTAAGGAAACGCACCGCATGGAATTGCTCAATGTAAAGACGGAAGTGCAGTCTGAAACCATGCACCAGATTGGCATTGAAATACACGATTCCATCGCGCAGAAGCTAACCTTGGCTTCATTGCATATCCTGCGTACGGAACACGAATACAACCATTTACCCATCCGGGAAGCGCTTTTACAAAGCAGTGAATTGATCAATGAATCGCTGGATGATTTAAGGTTGTTATCAAGAAGGCTGCAAATGCAAATCGGCGCACAAACAGACCTTGTTGAAAACCTGAGGGCAGAAGCCAATAAAGTCAGGCAGTTGAAGATTTGTGATGTTCTGTTTGATACAGACAGGTCCAGTATTATGGTGGATAACCAGATTGGGTTAACCATACAGCGACTGGTGCAGGAACTGATTCAAAACAGCCTGAAGCATGCAGGTTGTTCCTGCATCCACATCAGGCTTGAAGCCGGCGACCATGAATTGAAAATGATGGTGCAGGATGATGGCAAAGGTTTTCAGTATCATGAAAAAATAGATTCCCCGGGCATGGGTTTGAAAAATATTGAAAAACGGGCGGCATTAATTGGGGCGATAACCCGGTTTGACAGTAAACCCAATGAGGGGACAAGGTTTACATTAACCCTTGCACAATAAATAACAAATATGTCAACTTCAATAGTCATTGCAGACGACCACTTGCTGATAGCCAAAGCGATTTCAGGGATAATTGAACAGTTCCGCCATTTTACAGTATTATATGAAGTGGAAAACGGCCTTGCCTTACAGGAAAAATTCAAGAACCCAAAGAACATACCGGATATTTTATTGCTGGACATCTCCATGCCCCTGATGGATGGTTTCGAAACAGCCCGCTGGATCAGCCAGGAGTATCCGCATGTTCAGGTTATGGCATTAACCATGCAGAACGAAGATGAAGCCTTGATTAAAATGATCAAATCCGGGGCAAAAGGGTTCCTGCATAAAAATATCCATCCCACCGAACTTGAAGCGGCATTGGATTCGTTGGTGCAAAAGGGATATTATTTCCCGGATTGGGCGACGGGGAAATTATTACATACTATCGCCAGCCCGGAAAAAGCGGAACAGTCCCAAATTGTATTAAACCAAAGGGAGATAGAATTCCTGAAACTGGCGGCCACCGAACTTACATATAAGGAAATCGGTGAAAAATTATATTGCAGTCCGCGAACGGTAGAAGGCTACCGTGATGCGCTGTTCGAGAAATTAAACCTCAAAACCCGGATTGGCCTGGTGGTTTATGGCATCAGGAACAAGATTATCGATATTTAGACTTAACCTAATTTTTCGTGGATGTCGAGATGGTGTTCTAGCGCTGTTTTCGCAGCGATATCATAACCGGCGTCCATGTGGCGGATAACACCCATACCAGGGTCGTTGCGCAATACTCGGCTCAGCCTGGCAGCGGCGGCATCAGTACCATCGGCAACAATCACCATTCCGGAATGAATCGAATAACCCATGCCAACCCCTCCGCCATGGTGCAGGGAAACCCAACTGGCGCCACCCGCGATGTTTACGAATGCATTTAATATCGGCCAGTCTGCCACAGCGTCGCTGCCATCGAGCATAGCTTCCGTTTCACGGTTGGGGGATGCTACGGAGCCTGTATCCAGGTGATCCCTGCCTATAACAATAGGTGCTTGAACTTTCCCGGTACGCACCAATTCATTAAACGCCAAACCCGCTTTTTCCCGCTCGCCCTGGCCAAGCCAGCAGATCCTTGCTGGCAATCCCTGGAAAGCGATTTTTTCCTTTGCCATTTTCATCCAGCGGATCATGCCTTTATTTTCGGGGAAGAGATTCATGATAACTTCATCGGTTACGGCGATATCGTTTGGGTCTCCGCTGAGCGCCGCCCACCTGAACGGGCCTTTACCCTCACAGAATAAAGGGCGTATATAAGCGGGTACGAACCCGGGGAAATCAAAGCAACGGCCGGGTTTAACGCCGGCGCCCAAACTGCCTGCATGTTTCTCTTCAAACTCACGGGCCCGTCCCCTGATATTGTTGCCATAATCAAATGTGATGGCACCTTTATCCATTAAGGCAAGCATCAATTGCACATGCTTATGCATGCTTTCGTAACTCAACCTTAGATATTCATCGGGATTTTGTTCCCTCAGTACATTGGCTTCTTCATTGCTGAGTGTGTGAGGGATATAACCCACTAAAGGATCATGCGCGGATGTTTGGTCAGTAAGCGTATCAGGAATGATGCCCCTTTCAATCAACCGTTCAAGGAGATGTATGGCATTGCATAATACACCGATGCTGCGGGCTTTTCTTTCCTGTTTATATCTTAACGCGGCATCAATAGCTTCATCAATATCAGTAAATTTTTCATCCAGGTACCTGGTTTCAATTCTTTTGTCGATGCGCCATTCTTCCACTTCCGCAACCAGCGCTACACCCTCATTCATGGTGATGGCCAATGGCTGGGCGCCACCCATGCCACCCAGACCGGCAGTTACATTCAGTGTGCCTTCTAATGTTCCGCCAAAATGTTTGTCGGAAGCGGCTGCATATGTTTCATAAGTGCCCTGCACGATGCCCTGTGAACCGATATAAATCCATGAACCCGCGGTCATTTGCCCGTACATCATCAATCCCTTTTGTTCAAGCTCGTCGAAATGCTTCCAGTTGGCCCAATTAGGCACCAGTTGTGAGTTGCTGATCAGAACCCTCGGGCAATCCGGATTTGTTTTCAGGATGGCTACGGGCTTACCGCTTTGGATCAACAATGACTCATCGTTCTCCAGCACTTTCAATGCCTGGATGATTTTATCGAGCGATGCAATGTCGCGCGCAGCCTTGCCCCTGCCCCCATACACAATCAGGTCTTCGGGCCTTTCGGCTACCGCCGGATCCAGGTTGTTGAGGAGCATGCGAAGGGCCGCTTCCTGCACCCATCCTTTACATTGCAATGTATTGCCAGTGGGTGTGGCATATTTCGTGTATTCGTAACGGGTAGTTGTTGATGACATGAGATTTTGTATAAATATGCTGATTGAAATATTTTTAGGTCACTAGTTTTTTGTACCGGGGTCTTCAGGATCAATTTTATAGGCGTCCCAATCTATGTTACCGGTATCCACATCATTTGGCTTTTGCGATTCATCGCCTGGATCAACCGGGTGCCTGCGCCGGTTTTCAATGACATAAGGAACAACATCTCCCATCAGTTGGTTCAGTAATTCCTCATCTTCAATGGAATCGATCAACTGGTGAATGGCTTTCCGTAATTCGTCTTTTGATTGCATACCTTCTTTTAACAAAAATACCAAAAATTACAGCCTGATCATGCCTGGATCTGCCCCGGTAACCGAATTTTCAGAATACCATATATTTGCCGTTTCCCTGAACCCTTCACGGGGATCCAGATGCATTAAACAGAAACCAAAGATCATGAGTGTACATATTAACGCGAAAAAAGAAGAAATAGCTCCCATAGTGTTGTTGGCAGGCGACCCGTTAAGGGCCAAATATATCGCTGAGCAGTTTTTGCCCGACCATCAATTGGTAAGCACTACCAGAAATGCATTTTACTATACCGGAACTTACCAGGGTACCCGTGTAACCGTTGGCGCCAGTGGTATGGGCTGCCCTTCCATCGGTATTTATTCTTATGAACTCTATAATGAGTATGATGTGCAATGCATCATTCGCATCGGAACGGCAGGTGCTTATACCAATGAGATCAAATTATATGATGTCATTAATGTTGATGTAGCATATAGCGAATCTACTTATGCAAGGGAAGCATTTGGCTATGCTGAAGACCATATCGCGCACCAGGGGAACGCGTACCAACTGATTAATGAAACGGCGGCCCGACTTGATTTCCCTTTGATCCGGGCCAATATCCACAGCAGTGATGTTTTTTACAGGAGCAAGCCCGGCACCCCGCCAATGGCCGCGCAAAACCAGTGCCCTGCCGTGGAAATGGAAGCATTCTCTTTATTTGCGAATGCAAAATACCTGGGTAAAATGGCCGCAACCATACTGACCATTTCAGACATCATACCCACACACGAAGCCATCACACCGGAGCAAAGGCAATCAACATTGGATAAAATGGCCCGCCTCGCATTGGAATCCGTAGTGACCATTTCAAATTCCTGGAAAGCTTAAGGTTGATGCCTTCGGAGGAATGACACCGTTTTCATCATGTCTTCATGTAAATAACGGTCTGCATCGTTGAAGCTGACTTCATTCCTGTAAGAGGCAACGATTTTTTCCAGCGCTGCCGATGATTGGAGCGGCCTCCTGAATTCCAGCGCCTGAACGGCAATCATCAATTCAATTGCCAGAACCTTTTCGAGGTTATCTACTACCCTTTTGCACTTTGTAGCCGCGTTAGCGCCCATGCTGACATGGTCTTCCTGGTTATTGCTTGAAGGAATCGTATCTACCGATGCGGGCGTGCATAATTGTTTGTTCTCGCTCACTATACCTGCAGCCGTGTACTGCGGGATCATGAATCCTGAATGCAGCCCCGGGTCTTTTACTAAGAATAAAGGTAAACCCCGCTGGCCGCTGATGAGTTGATACATCCTTCGTTCCGAAATGCTTGACAGTTCGCTCACCGCAATGGCTAAAAAATCGGCGCCTAATGCAAGTGGCTGGCCATGGAAATTTCCTCCACTGACAACCAGGTCTTCTTCAGGAAAAATATTAGGATTGTCGGTAACGGAATTGATCTCTGTGATAAAGACCGATAGCACATAACGGATGGCATCAATGCTCGCTCCATGAACCTGGGGAATGCACCGGAACGAATATGGATCCTGTACCTGTTTTTTAGGTTGATCCTGTATCTGGCTGCCCGAAAGCCAGTTGCGTAAGCTTGCTGCAGCTTCCGTTTGCCCGGTGTGTGGGCGAATTTCGTGTATGCGTGGGTGTAAGGGATGCGACACACAGTCAAACGCGTCAAAGCTGATCGCAGCGATGGCCTGGGCCCAATCATATAATGTTGTTGCCCTGTACAAATTATACAAACCGAATGCCGACATAAACTGCGTTCCGTTGATCAATGCCAGCCCTTCCTTGCTTTGCAGCCTGATCGGTTCCCAGCCAAGCATCGACAATGCTTTGCCCGCATGCAACCTTTCCCCTTTGTGCCAAACCTCACCTTCTCCAATCAGGGGAAGGCAAAGGTGACTGAGTGGCGCGAGGTCGCCGGATGCACCCAATGATCCTTGCGCATACACAACTGGAATGACGTTGTGGTTGAGCATGTCGGCCAGGCGTTGCACCGTATCTGGCTGTACACCGGAATGACCGTAACACAGCGACTTAATTTTCAGCATCAGCATCAGCCTCACAATATCAGAAGGTATCTCATCACCCATGCCACAAGCATGTGATAATAAAAGGTTGCGTTGCAATGCTTCTAACTGGCTTTTGGCAATCGCCACGTTTTGCAGGTACCCAAACCCTGTATTGATGCCATAAAAAAGGGCATCCGAATCGTTCATTTTTTGATTGAGGTATTGCCGGCAGGCTTCGATGCGTTGCATTGCGGATGGGGCAATATGCACCTGGGGGCGCTCTGAGATGAAATGACAAACCGACTGAAAATCGGTATGGTCAGTGTCGATATTATACATGTTGAAGGGTTAAAAGGCCATCTTTTGTTCAGGATGGCCGCCAAATGTAAATAAATTTATATTGCAGAAAATATCAGTCGCATGAAACTTATACCAGCTTTTCTATGCCTGCTTTTAACCATTGGGACTGCTTCACAGGCACAACAGGTCCAGGTGCTGACCAAGGGCACACCCACATCCATCCGCGGTTTAAGTGTGGTGAACGATGATGTGGTTTGGGTGAGTGGCAGCGCCGGAAAAGTGGGCCGTTCCATAGATGGCGGATTGCATTGGGAATGGCACACGGTCAGGGGGTATGAGAAAACGGAATTCAGGGATATCGAAGCATTTGATGACCAAACGGCCCTGATCATGGGCATTGGCGAACCGGCTTATATCCTGCGCACCACTGATGGCGGCCAGAACTGGCAGTTGGTATATAAAAATGATAAAAAGGGAATGTTCCTCGACGCGATGGAATTCTGGAATGAGCAAAGCGGCATCGTGATTGGTGACCCAATAGACGGCAGGTTTTTCATTGCCCGCACTTTTGATAATGGGGTGAGCTGGAATGAAATTCCAGAACCCAATAAGCCACAGGCCATCCAGGGAGAAGCATGCTTTGCGAGCAGCGGTACCAATGTACGTGCCGTACAAAAATCAGAAGCTGTTTTTGTCAGTGGTGGCCTGCAGTCGTTCCTGCACATCCGCGATCAAAAAATAAAAATACCCCTGATGGAAGGCCGAGAAAGCACAGGTGCCAATTCATTTGCATTTAAACATCCGTACACATACATGGTTGTTGGCGGTGATTTTAACCAGCGTGACAGTATTGGCGGTAATTGCGCGATCACCCGCGACAGGGGCAAAAGCTGGGAGATCCCGGCTGTTCCACCCCATGGATACCGAAGCTGCGTTGAGCACATTGGAAAAAAAGAATGGCTGACCTGCGGTTTAAATGGTGTGGATTACAGCTATGATGACGGTCTGAGTTTTTCACTCATCAGCCAGGAAGGTTTTCATGTATGCCGAAAAGCCAAAAAAGGCAACGCGGTTTTCCTTGCCGGCGGAAATGGAAAAATCGGGAAGTTTATAAAGCAGCAAAAATGAGTTTATTTCTTAAACATGAAATATACAGCCCCAAGCAACAATATAAAGCTGACCAGGTATTTCCAGTGAAAAGGTTCTTTTAGGTAATACACGGCAAATACGCAGAACACGACTAAAGTGATGACTTCCTGTATCATCTTTAACTGAAAGCCTGATACGCCGCTGGCAAAGCCCAGCCTGTTGGCGGGCACCATCAGGCAGTATTCGAAAAAAGCGATCCCCCAACTGATGAGGATGGCTTTCCATAAAGGCATGCCGGTGTTTTTCAAATGCCCGTACCAGGCAATTGTCATGAAGATATTGGACATAGTCAGTAACAGTATGGTGCGCAGCATAACTAATCATTCAATGTGAAAAAAAGAAAGGGCAGGTCGAAAAACCTGCCCGGGGGATTACATAACGGTAAAGGGTAACCGAATCATTTGTATTAAAGAATACAATTAATTTAAACTTCTGAAATCAACAGGGACCAGTTTACTGACACCCGCTTCCTGCATCGTAACACCATATATCACATCCACAGCGCTCATCGTCATTTTATTATGTGTTACAATGATAAATTGTGAATTTTCACTGAAACGCTTGATCATATTGGTGAACTTGCCCACATTGGCATCATCCAGCGGAGCGTCCACCTCATCGAGGATACAGAATGGAGCCGGCTTGATCAGGTAGATGGCGAAAAGCAAAGCGGTGGCAGTTAAGGTTTTCTCTCCCCCGCTCAACTGGCCAATACTGCTGGGGCGTTTGCCCTTTGGTTTGGCTACAATATCAATACCTGTTTCCGCGAGGTTTTCAGGGTCAACCAGTACCATGTCTGCTGTATCTTCTTCCGTAAACAGCGCCTTAAATACCTGTTGGAAGTTTTCCCTTACTTTATTGAATGTGTCAAGGAATTGTTGGTTGGCTGTGGCCTCCACTTCCTGGATGGTCTGGATCAGGCTGTCTTTGGCGGTCACCAGGTCATTCTTTTGTTCCAGGATGAAATCGTAACGCTTCTTCATTTCCGTGTACGCTTCAATGGCTGTAGGGTTCACTTCCCCCATATTCTCCAGGCGCTTTTTCATCCGCTCATTCTTCTCCTGTAATTCTTCCAGCGGCGTTTCCGTAGCCCGGGGTTCATCAATGATGGCATCGAGATCCACTTTAAACTCAACGCTCAGGCGCTCTTTCATGCCTGCCAGTTGCAGTTTGAGTTCTGTGAGTTTATCCTTGATGGCATTCAGCAAATGGTCAATGCCTTCTTTTGATTTTTGTTTATGGCGCAGTTCGCTTTCCTTCTCCGTTAATGCGTTGCGCAGGTTGTAATAGGCCTGGTCTGCCTCATTGAGTTTCTTTTCAAATACATCTTTTTCCTGCATGAGGCTGATCAGCGTTTGCTCAATCCCGGCAAGGTTTTCAGCGGTTTCCGTTATGCTGTTGGAAGCTTCGGATAATTGCTCGTTGCTGTTGCTAACCTGGATTTGCAGGTCGTTCAATTGATTGGTCTTAAATTCCAATTCCTGCTTCAGCGACACAATTTTGGCCTGTTGGCGGGTATGTTCGATATTACCGTTATTATATGCGGCATTCGCGAAATTATATTCCTGTTCAGCAGATGCATAATCGGTTTCAATGGCTTGCAACCTGGCCGCCATATCTTCTAATTGCGTATTGAATTTCTCCAGTTCATCCCTTGTTTCGGCAATAGCATCCTGGTTCTGTGACAACTGGTCCTGCAATCCCTGCAAGCGGTGCGTGCTATGGGTTTCCGCATTATGCAGGTGCTCAATTTTATTTTGCAGGGAATATAATTGATTGGTCAGTTGGCTGATGTCCTGCTGTGCCTGCCTGATCGCGTTTTCCTTGAGTTGGCTGTTATACGTGATGACCTCATTATGCTTTGCCTGGATTTCGGATTTTAAAGCCTGTACCACTTTGTCCTGTTCCAGGATTTCTTCATGAAGTTTTTCCAGGTTTTTAGCACGGCCGATTTTCTTTCCTTCAAAAAGCCCGACGCTGCCACCTGTTAATGAGTATTTCCCTTTTACATATTTGCCTGTTTTTTCCAATACCACAGCGCCGTTGCTATCTGCCAGGGCTTCTTCGCTTTCAGCGATGAACACATTGCCTAAAAGATGCTGTGCCAGTTTTTCGTAAGCGCCGTCAATCTCCACTACATCAAGCGCCGGAATGGTTCCATTGGGTTGGTGCGCTTTATCTGCCTGTCCGAATTTATCGAGCAGGAAAAAATTCGCCTTCCCTTTTTTGTGGTTGTCGAGCAGGTGAATGGCCTGTAAACCTTCCTGTAAATTATTCACCACGTAGTAGTTCAAATAAGGCTCCAGCACGTTTTCCACAGCCGCACGGTATTCTTCCTTTACATAAATAATATCTGAAAGTAAAGGTGCTGTATGGTTCCAGTCCTTGTTGTTGTGCAGGAATTTCACACTTTCCGGGTAGCCTTCCATTGAATCTACCAGGCTTTTCAGCAGGTCATGTTCATTTTTCTTAGCGTCGAGTTTCCTGTTTTCATCAGCAAGGTTATTGCGCAGGCCTTCGAGCATGGACTGTGTCTGCAAAATTTGTTCCTTGGTAAACTCATGTTCTTCCTGCAACTGGGCCAGGTCATTTTTCCTAGTCTCCAGTTCTGTTTCCTTGGCTTGTTTATCAGCGTCCAGTTGTTGCAGTTGTGCCTGCCGCTGCGATTGTTCTTCCTGCAATTGAATAATGGCGCGTTGCAGGTTTTGGATGGAGGTATCGGCCACTGCCACTTTTTTCTCCGCGTCGAACTGGTTGCGTTGAATGGCCTGGTTTTCCCTGCGCAGGGTATCAATGCTGCTGCGTTTTTCATCAAAAACCCGGCGTTTGTCTTCCACAGCTGATTGCAAGCCTTCAAGTTTTTCTTCAAGTTCTGACAGCTTGGTTTCTTCTTCCGTGATTTGCACGCTAGTGAACTGAATGCTTTCCGCAAGTCCGCTAACCTGCCCCGCGGCTTTATTTATGAAATCCTGCAGGCCAGACTGCCTTTCCTTCAGGTGTTGCAGGCGCTGCGCGGCCAGGCTTTTTTCACTCTCTTTTCCCCTAACCTGGTTTTGCATTTCATTATAGGTATGCTGCATTTCCTGCAGGGCTTTCTCTTGTTCAATAAACCCAAGCTTTTCTTTTTCCAATGCGGCTTCTTCCAGGGCTATGGCCGTTTCGAGTTCGATCCTGCGGTCAACTTCCTGTTGCTGTTGCTGGTTCAAGTCGCGGTATGTGATGTTGAAACCTTCGAGCGCCGCTTTTGCCAGTTCAATGCTGATTTCCTTGTATTCCTTTTTGATCTCAAAATACTTCTCCGCCTTTTTAGCCTGGCTTTCCAGTGTCTTGAGCTGGTTGTTGATTTCAAATAAAAGGTCTTCAATCCTGGCAAGGTCTTGCTCAGTGGCGTCCAGCTTCAGCTTGGCTTCTTTCTTCCTGGTTTTATAAATGGTGATACCAGCCGCCTGCTCCAGCATTTTGCGGCGGCTGTTTTCTTTGTCCTTGATGATGTCGTCTACCATGCCCAATTCAATGATGGCATAGCTGTCGGTACTCACGCCGGTATCCATGAACAGGTTATGGATATCTTTCAGCCTGCAGGCTACATCGTTCAGCCTGTACTCGCTTTCCCCGCTCTTATAATATTTTCGGGTAATCGTTACCGTGTTAAATTCGGTGGGCAACAGGTTCTTGGTGTTCTCAAAAGTCAGGCTCACTTCCGCGAGGCCACTGGCACTGCGGGTCTTGCTTCCATTAAACACCAGGCTCTCCAGGTTTTCACTCCTGAGGTTGCTGATTTTATGTTCCCCGATAACCCAACGGATACTGTCGATGATATTGCTTTTACCACAACCATTGGGGCCGATGACGCCTGTGATGCCTTCATCGAAATGCAACACGGTTTTGTCGGCAAAACTTTTAAATCCTTTAATTTCTAAACTCTTTAATCGCACGTTATCTTGTTTTTGAGGCGGGCAAACCTACTGCAAAAAATGTAGAATTCCATTAAGATTCACTTTGAACCCGTTCACATATTCGCCTGATCTGGCCGGCCTGCCCGAATGAATGACTGCTCTTGATTTTCCCAACTGTAAATATACTTGAAAGGGATTTTTTTACAGGACGGAATGGTTGTTGCGCTTCTCATACTTATGCACCTTTTTTACACAATAAACAGCCTGCTGGTGCGTGTTTCAGCGTTTATTATTTTAGTTATAAGATCGATCTGATTTATATGTAAAATGTTAATTATCTGAGATTGTCTGCCAAGTATTACGAATTGTTACGTAGCGTCCTTAATTTTGGTTCCCAGAAACAAAAAAAATGACAAAACAAAAGTTTATCCTTCCGGCTTTGATCTGCATCATCGCAGGTACACCTGTTGCAGCGCAGCCTTCTTCGGTGACCCAGGCCATCGTGCACACCACAACCAATATCATTGCACCCGAAGATGAGGATGTGAGCGCCATCAATCCGCAGGGACAGGGCGGCATGAATTTCCGAAATTTCGGTGATGGCGAAACAAAGTCGGTTACCTACCTCAAGGGTGGAATGGTTAAAACCGTATTGAAATCAGAAACATTCCGTTCAACCATTTACCGGAACAACGATACCCGTACAACCACCACTATTTTTGAAATCATGGGCGATAAGCGGGGATTTTATATTACTGATGAAGAGCAGGCAGCCATGATGAAGCAGCGCGACAGCATGATGCAGGCACGCCGTAAGAACGACAGCAGCCAACGTGACGCCTCCATCACCATCAACAATAATGACCAGCCAATAGAAATAATCCCTACCGAAGAGAAAAAGAAAATCGCGGGCTATGTTTGTACAAAGGCCTGGATGGTTACTACACGCTTATTAGGCATCAAGGATTCCGTTGTGCTTTGGTACACACCCGAACTGAAAATCCAGAACCTGTTTTCAACCGGCGGTACCAGCGGGTTTGGGAATATGGTAAACCCGCTGGGCAAGGGGTTTGAAAAAGTGGACGGCTTCGTGATGGGCTACGAAATGAACATGCGCCGCAACCGCAAAATGGAAGTGTATGTCACAAAGATTGAACTAAATAAAGAAATAGCCGATAAAGAATTTGACCTCCCCAAAGACATCGACATCAAACCCATGAAGGAGATGCAATCCATGTTTGGGGGCGGACAAGGCAATTTCCAGTTCAGGCGGAACCCATAATGTTACCTGCAAAGCACTTGGTCCCGGAATCAGGCCAGGTGATTTCGCTTACCAATAATCCCATATACAATACCGGCGGCAATGGCTCCGGCCAGCGGCGCGGCAATAAAGAGCCAAACCTGTTGCAAGGCCCAACCTTGAACAAATACAGCCTGGCTGATGCTTCTTGCCGGATTGACAGATGTATTGGTAACCGGTATGCTGATCAAATGGATGAGCGTTAGGGCAAGGCCAATGGCCAGTCCTGCAAAACCAACCGGGGATCGATCATCCGTAGCACCCAGAATAATCAATAGGAAAAAGAAAGTCATTATAAATTCCGTCAGAAAAGCGGCTGTGAGGTTATACCCTCCGGGCGAATGTTCCCCATACCCATTGGCTGCAAAATTCCCGATCTCGCTTCCATTGCCTGTTGCAATGAGATAAAGGATCGCGGCGGCCGTAATGGCACCTGCAATTTGCGCAAGCACATAAGGCCCCAGGTCTTTCACCGGAAAGCGCCCGGCAACCATTAAACCAACAGATACGGCGGGATTAAGGTGCGCCCCGGAAATATGCCCGAGCGAATACGCAATTGTTACTACCGTTAATCCAAAAGCAAGGGATACGCCTACCAATCCAATGCCCACTTCCGGAAAAGTAGCCGCCAATACAGCGCTTCCACACCCACCCAGCACCAGCCAGCATGTACCTAAAAATTCAGCCAGTAATTTTTTCATGTTTGTAAGATTTAAGGTTTATTAAATATAACTTAAATCTCATACAACCATCTGCAGAATTATGCACATCAAATAACAAAACAGGCTTACATATTTCCTTCGTCAGCGCTTGGGCCGTAAGTAGCCGGAACAGGTATATTCAGCAAACGCAGGTACAAGCCTAATTGAGCGCGGTGGTGTGCCAGGTGGCTGAAAACAAACTGGCGCAATACCATGTGTTTAGGTAAGCTGAAATAAATGGTTTCACCATTGCGCATCGTCCAGTTTTCCATCATTTGCGCTTCTGTTGCTTTACCCAAACTGTCGATGGCTTTTTCCTTACTTGCCTGAAACAATGCCATCACTTCAGCAGGCGTATTGCACTTATTAGGCTCAAACCCCTTCGCAAAATCAAGTTCGGGGAATTCGAGCGTAATGGGCACCCAGCTTGCAATTTCAGCTACATGCACGGCGAGTTGGCCAAGGCTCATGTTTTTTTCGTGTGGCTTCCACGAAAATTGGTCGGGTAACACGGAAATAAATTTTTGGGTAATGGCCAGTTCATGTGCCAGCTCATCTTGCAGGATTTTGATATAGTTCATGTGGATGTTTTTAAAATGAAAAAAGCCCACCGTTTCCGGGGAGCTTAAATGTAAGATTTTCGTTGATCAGAGTTTATCTGCCGCTTTATTTTTTGCTTCGTATTCAGCGGCTTTCTTTGCATTGTTTTTGATTGAATAAATATCGCTCAAATAACCTAATACAATTTTGTAGTTCGCTTTCTGTACCGGCTTCATGTCACCCAGTCCTTCGTAATACTTCATAGCGGATTCAGAGTATGTAATGCACTCATCCATAAACTTATTAGACTGTGCTTTATACTCATTTTTCTTTTTTACTTCTTCAGGCTTGGTGCTCTTAATGGTATTTGAAGCGTTGAGTAAGTCGGCTGCTGTATTGAACAGGTGGTTTGTCATGAGCATGGTGGCTTCATTGTCTTTTTCCTGTGCAATGGCTGCTTTCAGGGCCGTACTGAGTTTTTCGCGGGAAGCCATATCATCAATAGAGGGCTTGGCGTCGCGGCCGTACAATTCGTTGTAGAGTTCAACGGCATAATTATATTTCAGCCTGAAGTTCTCCGGGTTATTGGCAATCAGTTCTTCATATTTGGAATGCAATGCAGCCTTATCCCCTTTCTTCCCTACCTGGCGTACTTCCACATCCGTCCAGAACTCATTGGATGGATAGAGTTTCTTTGCCTGCGCAATCATAGCAGCCAAATTGGCTTCGTCATCTTTTTTGCTGTAATGGTCTACCAGGAATTCATACACTTCTTCATAATCTTTTCCACCCACGCCCGCATCGGTCAACTTACGGTAATAGGTAACCGCTTCGTCGGTTTTTTTAGACTGTATCGCGGCCGTAGCCGTATTCAAAACCAAAGAAGTATCAAGCGGATACAATTTGAGTTGAGGGTATTCATATTTTTTCATCAGGATATAATCCTTAACATCACCCGCTCCTTTAAATGATTGCAGGGCGCCATCGAAGTTTTTGCTGTTATAAAAGCGTGCGCCAAGATCGTATAAGCCGCCGTACAGGTTCAGGTACGATTCATAGTTTTCCAGTTTCATCCACACATCCTTATCATCCAGTTGCTGATACTTTTTAAATGCCTGGAATGCTTCATTGCGCAAATTCAGGATTTCGGCATCGGGGACACCTGCTTCATAAGAAAGTGAATTGTATGCCCTTCCCTTGTAATACCAGGCATCAGATTTGTTGTTGTTTTTTGGATTCGTTAAATACGCGTCGATCGCGGCTTTTGCTTCACGGAATTTCGACTTGTTCAGCAATTCCCGGATATCATCAAGGTCTTGTGCCTGTGTCATGATCCCAAGGGTCAGCATAGAGATCAGGAGATAAAATTTCTTCATATGAATGATGGTTTGATGCGGCAAAGATATTGTATTATGCAGATCTTGAGGGCATTTTAACGCGGTTTTTCGATTTACACCCATGTCATGAAAGGGCTATCTTTCAAGTGCAATTTTTAGTAAGTTGCATGATAAGTACACTAAATTTGCAGCTTGATCAGCCAGCAGTCCATACAGGAAATACAAAGCCGCATCGACATCATAGATGTGGTTGGATCTTTTGTTAAGCTCAAAAAAAGGGGCACCAATTACCTTGGCCTCTGCCCTTTCCATAACGAAAAAACACCGTCATTCACGGTTTCACCAGGCAAGGAAATTTATAAGTGTTTTGGCTGCGGCAAAAGCGGCAATACCATTGGCTTTGTCATGGAGCATGAGAAGTACAGTTATGTGGAAGCGCTCCGCTGGCTGGCCAACAGGTACAATGTGGTGCTCGAGGAAACTGACACCAGCCCTGAATACAAGGCGCAACAGCAAACGGCCGACAGCCTGTATATCATCAACCAGTTTGCACAGGGATTTTTTTCAGAACAATTATTCGATACAGACGAAGGGCAAACCATTGCCTTATCATACCTCCGTGAGCGGGGTTTCCGCGATGATATCATACGCAAATTCCAACTCGGATACAACCCATCTGCCAGGGATTCCTTTACCCAAACTGCACTGGCCAAACAATACAACCCCGAACTCCTCGTGAAATCGGGTTTGGTGGCAAACCGCGAGGGTTCGATGTACGATAATTACCGCGGCCGCATCATCTTCCCAATCCATAACCAAAGCGGTAAAGTGATGGGTTTTGGCGCGAGGGTAATCAAATCAAATGATAAGGCTCCGAAATACATCAACACCCCAGAGAATGAAATCTATGTTAAAAGCCGGATTCTCTATGGCTCTTATTTTGCCCGTACCGCTATTGATAAGGCCGATGAATGCCTCCTGGTGGAGGGTTATACCGATGTTATTAGCCTGCACCAGGCCGGTATTGAAAATGTAGTGGCCAGTGGTGGTACATCACTAACCACCGACCAACTCCGGCTCATCAAGAAATACAGCAATAACCTCACCATAATTTATGATGGCGATAGCGCCGGTGTCAAAGCCGCTTTGCGTGGGCTTGACCTGGCATTAGACGAAGGCTTGAATGTTCGGCTGGTGCTGATACCGGATGGCGAAGACCCGGACAGTTATGTTCGTTTGGTGGGTGCACAGGCATTCAATGAATTTATTCAGAAAGAAAAAAAAGATTTTATCCTTTTCCAGCTCCAGGTCTCCCTGCAGGAAGCGGGTAACGACAGTGTGAAAAAATCACAGGTCGTAAACCAGGTAGCGGAAAGTATTTCGAGGATCAACCGTGCTGAAGATTTCACCAGGCGGCAGGATTATATCAAACAGGTATCCGGTATGTTGAAAGTGGAGGAAGCCGGGTTCACCAACCTGGTCAACACCATCATCCGCGACCGGATCAGCCGTGAAGAAAACAGGCAGCGCCAAAAGCAGGAACCAGAGCCTGCAACAGATTCAGTTGAACAGTCAACCCCCGAATCCCAGGCAGGCACCCAGTTGCTCAATGCGTATGAAAAACATGAGCAGGCCATTATCCGTTGTTTGATTGAATATGGACTGAAACCATGGAATGATCAAATGACAGTGGCACAATACATTTTCCAGGAATTGGAAGAAGCGCCTGACGATTATTCCGAAAACATCGCAAACCCTGTACACCTGAAAATCCTTCAGTTGTATAAGATTTGGTACCATGATGGGTTGGAACCCAATTACCAGAGTTTTTCGTACAGCGAAGACCCTGAGATCAGCCAGGCCGTGGTAAACCTCGCTGTGATTGATCAGGATATCAGCCCGAACTGGAAAAAACATTACGAAGGTTACATCCCTACACGCGAAGATTTATACCGGGATGAAGTGCGCAGCACCATAGCCTATTTAAAATTGCGCAATATCCATCGCCAAATGGAGGAAAACCAGTCGGAAATGGAAAAGTCAACGGATATCGACCAGCAAATGATCAGCCTTAAAGTTCATGCGCTGTTGAAGCAAAAAGAATTGGAGATCCTTGAGATGATCAAGGTCGGTACCGTTATTTTCAAGTAACCAGTTATAGGGAAATTTATTCAACCTCTTCCAACGCCCGTTCCCGGATCCTGGTTTTAAGGGCAACCAGGCTATTGCGTTTCGGGGCCAACTCTTCGGCACGCTGCAAACGTACAGCGCTCCATACATTATCAATCGTTACCTGGTCGATAGCTTCAAAACCAAGTTCATCTATGCAGCACCAGTTGCATTCGCGGGTGAGGTCGCTGGCAATTTTAGATGTCGGTTTGGGGTATGCCACCCAAAGTTTCATTTGTTCATGCAGTGCCGGGGTGACGTCTGTCAGCACATCGGTTAGTTGCTTTTTGCTAACCGCGAATAAAAGCGCGAATTCAACCTTTTTAGTTTTCAGTAGCGGGGTGACGCTTTTGGCGTATGAAATTTTTATGAACTGTTTTTCGATGGAGGAAGGGAGACCCTGGATTAAAATGTTTTTTTCATTTTCAAACTGGAGCTTTTCGAACAGTGTTTCAATTGCCATAGTCACTATTAATAAAGATGAACAAAAGGGTTAACCGCGTTAACGGTGTGCAGGGTAGTTCGGCCTTCAGGTGTTAGACATTGGACTGCAAAGGTACCATTTTGTTGCCCGACCTGTACATTTTTTCATAAAAAAACTCCACAAACGGATGTGGAGTTTTGATAATCAATATCTTATGAATTAAATTACCTGGCAACCGGCTTATAATACTTCAATGCCTCTTCCATGTGGTCATTAATTTTGGCGATCCGGTTCTCATCTGAAGGGTGTGTGGCCAAAAATTCCGGAGGTTTATTGCCTCCGCCTGCCTGCGACATCCTTTGCCAGAATGCGACGGCCTCCCTGGGGTTATAGCCGGCCATCGCGGCAAATACCAAACCGAACCTATCGGCTTCATATTCCTGTTTCCTCGAATTGGGTAAAAGCACACCAAGTGATGCACCCGGGCCAAACACATTATTGAAAATGCTATTGGCTTTTTGATTGTTTTGGGTGAAAATATCTCCTGCAACCTGTAAGCCTTGTGCCAGTGCTACCTGGCTCATACGCTCATTGCCATGATGGGCAACGGCATGTGTGATTTCATGCCCAAGCACAACGGCTAGCGCCGCTTCGTTTTGCGTGATGGGTAGTAGCCCTGTGTACACCACAACTTTTCCGCCGGGCATACACCATGCGTTTACTTCCTTATTATCTACAAGGTTAAACTCCCAGTTATACCCGTTCAATTCCTGGCTAAGCCCTTTTGCGGAGTAGTAACTGGTGATGGCATTGGCAATCCGGCTTCCTACCCTGCGGACCATTTCCGCATCACGGTTATTATCAGTCGACAACACTTTGCTCTGGCTCAGGAATGTGCGGTATTGGCTGAGGGCTTCCTGTTGTAAAGTAGATTCAGGGAAAAGGGAAAGCTGCTTCCTGCCTGTCACTGCGTTTGTACTGCAGGATTCCTGCAATGGCCATAAAAAGGCCAGTATGATGAACTTTTTCATGCCGGTTGATTTACTTGAATGGATACCGGTATAGATCGGCAAATACCGTTCCGGTTTAATCAAAAATACTATAAAATTGGCAGGGATGTATTAAGACTGGCGGCGGCGGATTTTGCGGCGGTCCCTGTATTTCAGGATGGGGATACGGCTTTCCACGCCTTTGATGAGTCGGCCGATATTTTTCTGGTGCGTGAATATGACAAGGCATGCAACCAACAGCGCGAAAATCCTGTACATGATTTCATGCTCGTTCCATATCCATAAAACCGATACCGGGAGCATGATGGCGCCTAAGATCGAACTAAGTGACACGTACCGGGTCAGGTAAAGCACAAAAAGAAAAACGCCTACACAACTAACGGCTACCACGGGTTGCATGGCCAGCAGCATGCCAAATAATGTGGCGACGCCTTTACCGCCCTTGAAGTTCGCGAAAACAGGGAAAATATGTCCGAGTACGGCAGCCATGCCCAAACCAATCATAAAATTGGTGCGCTCGAGTTCATGGTTCAGGTAAAAAGGAATAAAATTATAGAGTCCAACAGCAACCACACCCTTCAGGATATCCATCACCATAACGATGGTGCCATATTTTGAACCAAGCACCCGGAATGTATTGGTAGCGCCCATATTGCCGCTTCCATAGTCGCGGATATCAATACCAAAAAAGCGCCGGCTGATGATTAATGCAGTAGGAATTGAACCAATCAGGTATGCCAGCAATATCAGGGATAATTCTTTCATTAGCTCTGTTTTCTCTTGTTGGGTTTTCCAAAGATACGCAATTCCGGGTATTGCTTAACATTAAATTCACATAGTGCACATGCTGGTTATAACTTTTGGGTGAGCCAGGCAGCCCATTGGTCTTTCTCAACATATTGTATTTTTTGCAATCCCTTATCCGAAATCATTCGATCAAATTCAGGTGCGTCTGTCCTGAGCAAACCGCTGAATAAAATCCATCCGCCCGGTTTTACGGCATCGCTTATGGCATCCAGGTTGTCTTTGATGATGTTTAGATTGATATTGGCGAGTATGATATCAACAGGTTCCTCAACCCTGGGCATTTTATCAAGTTGTATCAATCTGATTTTGGTGCATTGATTGGCCTGTAAGTTATCGGCCGCATTGCTGATGCACCAGGGATCATAATCAATGGCCAGAACCGATGAAGCGCCCAGTTTCTCAGCCAGGATGGCCAATACGCCGGTGCCGGAACCGAAATCAATGACGCGTGTACCCGTAACCGGTATGAGGCCCATCAACTGCACCATCATGTAAGTGGTGGCATGATGGCCGGTGCCAAAACTCATCCTGGGTGTGATATTGATGTCGATAGATATGGATGCATCAGCATCATGAAACCCTGCCCTGATCCTCACCCAGGGCTTCCCTTCCTGAAATGACGGAATGGTTACCGGCTCAAAACCAGACTCCCATATAGCATTCCAGTTTTCTTCCTTAATAATTGATTTCGTGAATGATATAGCAATAATATCAAGTATTTGATTAAATGCAGTTTCGTCAAAATCATCCACCGGAATATATGCCTTACAGGCATCGTTTGATTCATCAAAACCTGTGAACCCGATACTGGAGAGCAGGGCAATCAGTTCTTCCTGTTGCGTTGTATCAGTTACCTGGAAAGAAAATTCGTAATGATTCATATAATGAAAAAAGCTGCAGTTTGACCTGCAGCTTATTTTAAAATGTGTAATTGGTTATGACTGCTTTGGTTCACGGTCACCCTGTGGCCTTGCCGGTTGCTCCGGTTTAGGGATCAGGGCCTTGCGGCTCAGTTTGAATTTGCCGGTGCGTGGGTCAATGTCAAGCAATTTTACTTTTACTTTGTCGCCTTCTTTCAGTACGCCTTCCATTGATTCCAGTCGCTTCCAACTGATTTCGCTGATATGCAGCAACCCTTCTTTCTTCGGAAGGAATTCCACAAAAGCGCCAAATTCCTTGATGCCTTTTACAGTGCCTTCGTAAGTTTCGCCAATCACGGGAACGGCTACGATACCGTTGATCCATGCCAGGGCCTTATCAAGCCCTTCTTTCTCTTTCGAGAAGATGCTCACTTCACCGGCATTGTTCACTTCTTCGATATTGATGGTAGTACCAGTTTCGCGTTGTATTTCCTGGATTACTTTACCACCGGGCCCGATGACGGCGCCAATATATTCTTTGTCGATGGTAATTTTTACCATGCGAGGCGCATGTGGCTTCACATCATCACGGTGTTTCTCTACGCAGGCATGCATCGCATCCAAAATATGCAGCCTTCCCTTACGGGCCTGCTCCAATGCCTTGCGCATGATGTCCATGCTAAGGCCATCCACTTTGATATCCATCTGCACACCACAAATGCCCTCACGCGTTCCCGTTACTTTGAAGTCCATATCTCCCAGGTGGTCTTCATCACCCAGTATATCCGTCAACACGGCAAACTGGTCTCCTTTCTTGATCAGGCCCATCGCTACACCACTTACGTGCTTACGCAGCGGTACACCGGCATCCATCAACGCCAGCGAACCGGCGCAAACTGTTGCCATAGATGAAGAACCATTGCTTTCCAGGATATCGCTCACCACACGAACAGTGTAAGGATATTCGCCACCCGGCATCATTTGCTTCAGCGAACGCATGGCCAGGTTGCCATGGCCCACTTCACGGCGGCCAACACCGCGCATCATTTTCACTTCACCAGTTGAGAATGGAGGGAAATTATAGTGGAGGATGAATTTGGTATAGTCAGATTTATACGCGCTTTCTACAAGCAGTTCATCCAACGGGGTGCCCAGCGTAACAGTTGTCAGCGATTGGGTTTCACCGCGGGTGAATAATGCCGAACCGTGCGGCGTTGGGAGGATGTCGATTTCCATCTCAAGCGGACGGATATCTTCGTGGCCGCGGCCATCCAGCCTCTTTTTGTCGTTCAGGATCATATCCCTCACCACATGGTATTGCAGTTCACCGAAATAAAAACCAATCAACTTTTTGTCCTGGTCTTCCAGGCCTTCAGCCAGTTGCGCTTCCACTTCTTTTTTTAATGCGTCGAATGCTTCAGACCTTTCGTGCTTGGCGGATGCTGCAGACGCGATGGCATGCATTTTATCTTTTGCCAGGGCGATGATTTTTTCGTTCAGCGCTTCGTTAGTGTATGGTTTTGTGTAAGACCTCTTGGTTGGGCTGCCCACCAGTTCGCGGAGTTGCTGCTGGCCTTTGATTTGGATTTTGATCGCTTCGTGTGCGAGTTCCAGTGCTTTCACCAGGTCTTCTTCCTGGCACTCTTTCGCTTCGCCTTCCACCATCATAATATTTTTATCGGTGGCGGCGATGATGAATTCCAGGTCTGATTTTGCGAGTTCCGAACGTGTCGGGTTGATGATAAACTGTCCGTCGATACGGGCCACACGAACTTCTGAAATGATTTCCTGGATGGGGATATCCGAAACGGCGAGGGCTGCGGAAGCCGCAAGGCAGGCCAGTGAATCAGGCATCACTTCATCATCTGAAGATATGAGTGATACCAGCACCTGTACATCGCAGAAATAATCTTCAGGGAACAATGGGCGCAGGGCGCGGTCGATCAGGCGTGAGGTTAGGATTTCGTAATCGTTCAGGCGCGCTTCCCTTTTAAAGAATGAACCCGGGATGCGGCCGGCTGAACCAAATTTTTCCTGGTAATCGACCGAAAGGGGGAAGAATGATTGTCCTTCCTTAGGTTCCTTGTTGGCCACTACGGTGGCAAGCAAAACGCAGTTGCCCTGCTTAACGGTAACGGAGCCGTCGGCCTGACGGGCAAGTTTACCGGTTTCGATGGTAACCATACGGCCACCGCCTATATCGAAGCTGACATTTTTTGGATTGAATACTGACATGTGTGTATGTTTTGAACGGTAATTTGTTCAGTGAAGGAAGATGGATATAAAGAATAATTCCCAACGGTAATAACAGTTGGGAATCATTCATGATTATATCACATCAAATGATTTATTTACGGAGACCTAATTTTTCGATCAATGACCTGTAACCGGTAAGGTCGTGCTTGCTCATATAGGTGAGCAGGCGCTTACGCTGGCCTACCATTTTCATCAGGCCACGCTGGGATGAGAAATCCTTTTTGTTACCTTTCAGGTGATTGGAAATGTGGTTGATACGCTCTGTGAGCAGGGCGATCTGTCCTTCAATGGAACCCGTATTGGTGGCTTTACCGCCATACGTAGCGAAGATGTTTGCTTTTTTTTCAGTTGTTAAATAAGGCATTTCTTTGTTTTTTAAAACCTCTTGTTTTAATTGCTTTTTATTCGGGTGCAAAGGTAATATAAAATAATGAAATATTAACAGCTCAGCGAAATATCCCCTCTTTTTTCATCATCCCCCCAAAAAAAACCACATTTGTGCCATGAAACCGCGCTTTGCCCTGATAGGATGCGGCCGCATTGGAAAGCGGCATGCCGAGCAAATTTCCCGTGTGGGGCACCTGCAGGCGGTCTGCGATATTGACCCCGTAGCGCTCAGCGAGTTTGCCGGCCAATTGCAAGCAAAGCCTTATGCCGATTTGGAGACACTGCTGGCAAATGAACCCGGTATTGAGGTGGTGAGCATCTGCACCCCCAATGGTTTACATGCCACGCATAGCATTCTTTCCCTGAAAGCAGGCAAACATGTACTCTGTGAAAAACCACTGAGTATCAGCACTTCCGACGCGCGCAGGATGCTCGAAGCCGCACACCAGGCCAACCGGAAACTCTTCGTCGTGAAGCAAAACAGGTACAACCCACCCGTGCAGGCCGTTCGGAAATGGATTGAAGAAGACCGGCTGGGACGGATTTTCGGGTTTCAGATCAATGGTTTCTGGAACCGGCCAAATACCTATTATGAACAAAGCTGGAGGGGGACGCGGGAATTGGATGGAGGAACCCTGTTTACACAGTTCAGTCATTTTATTGACCTCTTGTTTTGGTTCCTGGGGGATGTTAAACAGGTGCATGCATTTACCAGGAATTTCGAACACCCTACCATTTCCATTGAAGACAGCGGCGTAGCGATCCTGGAGATGTTGAATGGGGCCATCGGCACCCTGCATTACACGGTGAACAGCTATCAGAAAAATATGGAAGGCTCCTTCACGTTGTTTGGTGAGAAAGGAACGGTGAAGATTGGTGGCCAGTACCTCAACACCCTCGATTACCAATGTGTGGAGGGATTGCCACATTTGCAACTACCCTCAGGCAACGAAGCCAACCACTATGGTTTTTACCAGGGCAGCATGAGCAACCACCATCATGTGTATGATAATTTGGTTATGGCCTTGCACTCGCCGGGGTATGAAATTGCCAGCGCCCTCGATGGGATGAAAACAGTGGAAATCATTGAGAAGATTTACGCACGCGCGTTTGCTCAATAAAAAATCTGTTTATTTGCCGCAAATACCTTCCCTTGCCCACACTCTATTTCACGGTTACCAACGACCTGAATTACGACCAGCGTATGATCCGCATCTGCCGGTCGTTGGCGGAGCATGGGTATGAGGTTTGGCTGATTGGCCGTGAACGTAAAACATCGCTCCCCTTAACCAGGCAGCCATTTCAGCAAAAGCGCCTGCCCTGCCGGTTTGAAAAAGGCAAATGGTTTTATATTGAATACAACCTCCGTTTGTTTTTTTATTTATTGTTCAGAAAAATGGACCTTGTTTGCGCGATAGACTTAGACAGCATCGTACCGGTTTACCTTGTTTCCAGGCTTAAAAAGATTAAACGGGTGTACGACGCGCATGAACTTTTCTGCGAAATGAAAGAAGTGGTAAGCCGGCCAGGCATTTACCGTGCCTGGAAATGGATTGAGCAACGAACGGTTCCCAAATTTTTGTTTGGCTATACAGTCAATGAACCCATTGCGGCCGCTTTCCGGAACATGTATCAAAGGGATTACGGCGTAATCAGGAATATTGCCCGCTATCAACCTTTGAAACCAGGAATACAACGGGAGAAAATCATCCTCTACCAGGGAGCCGTAAACGAAGGGCGATGCTTCGAAACGCTGATCCCCGCCATGCAATGGGTTGACGCGCCATTATGGATTTGCGGCGACGGCAATTTCATGGAGCAAACCAAAGCGCTGATCCGGAAGTACAAACTGGAAAACAAAGTGATTTGCAAAGGCATGATGCGCCCCGATGAACTCAGGGAGGTAACTCAAAAAGCCTGGATCGGGCTCACGCTCTTTGAACCCGGGGCGGAAAGCAACTATTATTCCCTGGCAAACAGGTTCTTTGATTATATGCAGGCCGGCCTGCCCCAAATATGTGTGGATTACCCCGTTTACCGTGAGATAAACAAAATACATGGTTTTGCTGTTTTAACGAATGAACTGGGTGAACAGGAACTCGCCCAAACCATAAACGACTTACTGCAGGATGAAAAAAAATGGCAAGACCTGCATGCCCATTGCCTGTCGGCCGCGCAAAAACTGAACTGGCAGGAAGAAGAAAAAAAACTCATTACATTTTACCGTTCAATTCTTGGATAAGCATTTACACATAGTAACCCACGATGTACCCTGGCCCGCGGATTTCGGCGGCGTATATGATCTTTTTTATAAGATAAAAACCCTGCATCAACTGGGCATCCGCATACACCTGCATTGCTTTACCGGTAAGAGGCATGAGCAACCTGAACTGAACTTGTATTGCGAAACGGTTCATTATTACCCCAGGATGCGCAAGCGGAATTCCTTTTCACTTCGTTTACCCTATATCGTTAGGTCGAGAAGGGATGCCACATTGCTGAAAAACCTGGAGAAGGACAAATACCCCATTTTGCTGGATGGGATACACTGCACTTATTTTCTGCATACGAATCAACTGCCTGGCCGGAAAGTGTTTGTGCGTTTGCATAATGTGGAACACCTGTATTACCGCAAACTTTTCAAACTTGAGCCTGACCTGGTTAAAAAAGCGTATTTCATGCTGGAGAGCATCCTTTTGCGGAAATATGAAAAAGGGCTGGCCAAAAAAGCCGTTTTCCTTGCCGTCAGCGAAGACGATGCCCGTTACTACCGGGAACGCTTAGGGGCAAACGACGTCCGCTTCCTTCCCGTATTCCTTCCCTGGCAGTCTGCGCCGGAACAAAAAAGCCGCGGGTCTTATTGCCTGTATCATGGCAACCTCAGCATCAGCGAAAATGAAAAAGCCGCGGAGTGGCTCCTGAATGAAGTGTTTAATGATATCGACGTTCCCATTGTGATCGCGGGTAAAGACCCGTCCTTACCCTTGCAAACACTGGCACACAGCCAAAACCATTCCTGTATTGTAGTGAACCCTTCCGAAAGGGAAATGCAGGATATGATCCAGAAAGCCCAACTGCATGTGATCCCTTCGCTAAACCAAACCGGGGTTAAGCTCAAATTGCTGAATGCCCTGTACAATGGGAAACATTGCCTGACCAATAAAGCTGGTATAAGCGGAACGGGTTTACATGATGTATGTACACTAGTGGAAACGGCACATGATTACAAGCAGGCTATTCGAAATTTGTTTCTGCAGGATTATGGTAAAGCAGATCAGGCTGCCCGCGTGGAACAACTCCAAAAAGTTTATTGCAACGAAGCCAATGGCCAAAAGCTTATATCATGGATATACTAGCGTTATCCCAAACTTTTCCTGATTCCGTTTTGATGGTCCTTGCCGGAAATTTATTGATTACAATATAATCATGCGTAGCCATCACAATGCTGGTATTGTAATCGCGGCTTATATGAAACAGGAGTTGCATGATTTCATCGCTGGTTTCCGGATCGAGGTTTCCGGTGGGCTCATCCGCGAGGATCAGTTTAGGTGAATTGAGCAATGCACGTGCGATATCCACCCTCTGTTGCTCCCCGCCACTGAGTTCAAAAGGCATTTTAAATCCTTTGGTTTTCAATCCCACTTTATCCAATACATCTACAATCTTATCATTCATCAAGGCCTCGTCTTTCCAGCCGGTGGCTTTCAATACGAACTTCAGGTTCTCGTTCACGTTCCTGTCTGTCAGCAATTGAAAGTCCTGGAAAACTACACCCAGGTTGCGGCGCAGGAAGGGCACTGTTTTCCATGTCAGTTCCCGGAGGTTATGGCCGGCAACGGTCCCTTCCCCTTCAGTGAGCGGGAGGTCGCCATAAAGTGTCTTCAGCAGGCTACTTTTTCCTGTACCCGTTTTACCTACCAGGTACACGAATTCCCCTTTATCAACAGTGATGTTTACGTCACTGAGGATCAGGTTCCCGCTTTGGTATATATTGACATGTTTTAATTCGATGATGGCTTGCGTCATGATGATAATCTGATTTTATAGCGTGCCCGGATTTGCCAGGTGCACAAATTTACTGGTTTGATCTTAGCCTGAAAAGAAAATCGGGATGAATGCCCGGTCAGGCATAAACCAGGTTCTGGCCTTCATGTTTGATGAGTAATTCTTTTTTGTCGTGCGCTTCTACCCTCCCGATAATCCTTGCATCAATGCCAAAACCTGATGCCGCGTGGATGAAGCGTTGGGCGGCCGCGGGCGGACAATATATCTCCATCCGGCAACCCATATTGAAAACTTCAAACATATCATGCAGGCTGCTTTGGCTGCTTTCACGGATCAACCGGAAAATTTCAGGGATGGGAAACAGGTTGTCTTTCACTACACGCATCGGCATGTGCAGGTATTTCAGGCATTTGGTTTGTCCGCCACCGCTGCAATGTATTAATCCATGAATGTCTTCGAAATCTTCAGTCAGCAGTTTTTTGAGCAGCGGCGCATAAGTGCGTGTAGGGCTCAGGATCAGTTTTCCAATAGTCGATTCTCCGCCCCGGTCAAGCAAAACAGGATCCGTCAGCCTGTGTGAACCAATATAAACCACTTCATCCGGCAGGCCCGGGTCAAGGGATTCCGGGAAATTTGTTTGGTAAGCTTTCAGGAGCATATCGTGGCGGGCTGAGGTAAGTCCATTGCTGCCAATGCCACTATTATAAGCAGTTTCATAACTGGTTTGTCCGAAACTCGCCAATCCCACAATCAGATCACCGGGCACGATGCGTTCGTTGCTGACAATCCGGTTGGCCGGCCAGCGGCAAGCCATTGTGCCATTCACCGCAATGCTGCGCACTACATCGCCAACATCCGCGGTTTCACCGCCAAGGTATTGGATGTTGATGCCATGTGCCGCCATCTGATCAAAGAATTCCTGCGACCCGTGAATAATTTCCTGCAGCACTTCACCCGGGACCAGGCGCTTGTTCCTGTCGATAGTGGAATTAAACACAATTTGGTCATGAATGCCCACACATAAGAGGTCATCGAGGTTCATCACAATGGCGTCCTGTGCGATGCCCCTCCACACGCTGATATCCCCGGTTTCCTTCCAATACATGTAAGCGAGGATGCTTTTTGTCCCCGCCCCATCGGCGTGCATGAGGTTAACCATCGAAGGGTCTGCGCCGAGCGTATCCGGGTAAATTTTACAAAAAGCGTGTGGGTACAAGCCCTTGCTGAGTTTTTCGGTTGCTGCATGTACTTCTTCTTTTTGCGCGGATACGCCTCTTTTGCTGTATAAACTCATGATGATGATTGTGCTGCAAAACTATAATCCCTCCGGCAAACCCTATTCAGATTTTATCAATTAGTTTTGCACGAGTTTTATGCCTGTTTACCAGACTTTTGATGCCATACCCCTCCTTCCCCGCGCCGTGGTCACCATCGGCACATTTGATGGCGTTCACCTCGGCCATCGAAAAGTGATCGCCCAGTTATTACAGGAAGCGGAAGCTATCGGAGGTACACCTGTATTGGTTACTTTTTATCCGCACCCCAAAAGGGTTGTCAGCCAGGAACGCAAACCGGTTTTCCTGCTCAACACCGCCCGCGAGAAATACAGCCTGCTGCATGAAGTTGGGATAGAACATATAGTTGAAGTACCCTTTAACAGGGCATTCTCATCGCAATCCGCCATGGGTTATATCAGGGATTTCCTGGTGGGCAAACTGCACGTACATACGATCATTATTGGATACGACCACCGCTTTGGGCACAACCGCGAAGGCGATTACCGCTTACTCGAATCGATGGCGCCTGAATATGGATTTACCGTTCGGGAAATACCGGAACAGTTGCTGAAAGATGTGGTGGTGAGCAGCACCAGGATCAGGGAAGCTTTGCAGGAAGGCAAGCTGGAAAATGCACATGCTTTATTAGGGTACAACTATTTTTTCAGCGGATTGGTGGTTGAAGGGAATAAACTGGGCAGGACGATTGGTTTCCCTACAGCAAACCTGCTGATGGAGGACCCGGAAAAACTGGTACCCGCTACAGGCGTTTACGTAGTGGATGTATGGTCAGATAAATACGAGCAATCCTACCGGGGCATGATGAATATTGGTGTGCGGCCTACCGTGGATGGGACCAGGAAAATGATAGAAGTACACTTACTGGATTTTGATAAAGACCTGTATAATTCCAAACTCAGCATAACCCTACGGTCATGGATACGCGAAGAAAAAAAATTTGATGGATTGGAAGCGCTTAAACGGCAATTGGAGTCAGACAGGGAATTTGCCCGGCAATTAGCCTAATACCATTTTTACCATTAATTCTTTCATCAACGACGAACCTTCGGTGCCATATGAGTTGATACCGATGGATTTCAGGTTGTATTCATGCAGGAGCAACAGGCACTTGTTGACGCCTTCTGGCCCGTAATTTTTCATGTAGTAAGACCCGGTTTCAATGGCTGAAGGGTTATTTGAAAAATGTGCCCTTAATTTCATGGGTGTGTTGGCAGACACCTCAAATGCTGTGTAGACCCTGCTCAACTGGCTGTAAATCGCCGGTAACACGGCTTGTATCGGGCCGGCTTTGGGATTATGCTCGAAATATTGCACGATGCGTAAGGCTTTTGATAAGTCTTTGCGGGCAATGGCGCCAGACAGTTCAAATGCGTTGTATTCCTTGCTGATGCCGATGTACCTTTCAATATCTTCTTCTGTTATCTGTTTACGCCCCCCCATATTGATGGTCAGTTTCTCCACTTCATTGGCGATCCGGCTGAGGTTGTTACCAATATGTTCTTCAAGAAGGGAAACTGATTTTTCGCTGATGCTGAGGCCCTGTGATTGCACATAATTTTTGATCCAACCACCCAGCCTGTCATCGTAAATCTTAGGCGATTCGAACAATTCGGCCCTGCTTTGCAGGTGTTTGAAAAACTTAGTGCGGCGGTCGTACTTCTTGCCTTTATACGATACAACCAAAACCGTTGTGGGCAAAGGGTTTTCGATATAAGGCTCGAGTTTATCGATATCCTTCATATGCTGGGCCTCTTTCAGCAAAACCACCTGCCTGTCTGCAAACATGGGATAGCGCCGGCAAGTATTGGTTAAGGCGGCCCAGTCGGCATCCTTACCATAAAAAATTGTCAGGTTAAACGCGGCCTCCGATTCAGGGACAAGATTTTTCTCGGCGTATTCCATCAGTTGGTCTATGTAAAAATCCTCCTCCCCTTCAAACCAGTAAATGGGTTTAAAGCTTCCTTTTTGCCAGCTTTGTATGATTTTTTCTACGCTCAAATGAGGGCTAATTCAGCCCGCAATCTAATAGAAATCATTGAATTGTCACCCTGGCAAAATCTGGCATAATTTTCGCTCTCTGTGGATATCCTTTCCCCCTGAAGAACCTTTTTACCTCCTTAACCGCCGGATTTGTAATTTTATCATCAAAAGCACACCGTATGGCATTTGAAAATTACCCCCGTGTGGAAGCCCCAAAAGAACCGGCATCGCGGAGCAACCAAAAACAATCCAACCTGCGAGGCATCCTGACCGGCATACTGGTTGTGGCCCTGATGGGTACCTGGGGATATATTATCTGGGACAAAAACAATGTCAGGGAAACCATCCAGCAAAAAGAGAATATCATTGCCAGCACCAGTACCCAGCGCGATGAATTGCAAAAGGAGCTGGAAGATGCCACCATGCGCTATGATTTATTAAAAACAGCGCATGCCAAAAAAGACAGCACCATCACCGCGAAAGACCGTGATATCGCTGAAAAAAGGGGCCGTATCCAGGCGCTGTTGTCAAAAGTGAACGCCAGTTCCGAAGAATTGAAAGAAGCCCGTATGTTGATTGCATCGATGAATTCCGACATTGAATCCTACAAAGCCCAGATTGAAATGTTGCAGGGGCAAAAAATTCAGCTGACTGAGGAAAAAGCGCAGGTAACCATGCAAAGGGATATCGCGCAACGCAAACTCGATTCCACGCAAAATATCGTAAAGCAGAAGGAAGATATCATCGATATCGGCTCTACCCTTCATGCCTCTAATTTCAGCATCATTGGCATTGATGTGCGTGGCAATGGCAAAGAGAAAGTAACCAGTACCGCTAAAAAAGTGGATAAACTCCGCATTTCATTCGACCTTGATGAGAATATGATTACCCAATCCGGCACCAAGGAATTGTACATCATCATCACCGATCCTGATGGCAAAGTGGTGGCGCTGGATGAGCAGGGTTCTGGCCGTTTCACCACCAGGGATGGCGAAGAAAAGGTATTTACACAAAGACTCGAAGTAAACTATATTCAAAATAAAAGGCAAACCGTAAGTTTCGACTGGAAGCAGGAAAGCAGGTTTACCACCGGTGATTACAAAATTGAAGTGTATAACAACGGATTCAAAGTTGGTGAATCATACCGACCGCTGAAAAAAGCCGGCCTTTTCGGATAGCCATTTACGTTAGTGTATCAAAATATTGACAGGCTGCATTTTGCGGCCTGTTTTTTTTAGAAAATGGCCCTTATGGAAGCCCGCCCTACATGCACGGTTCGTGCATCTCCGGGTTTACGCCCCTCATATTGCAAACTGATTTCAATATTTCCCGCGAGGCGCTTGGTATAATCAAGGTTCCATAAATAATTGCTTCCGGGCAAGAGGCCATCGAGCAGGATGAATCCCACCGTGGTATTGGCAGCGCCCTGATATGCCCGGAATTGGATCTGGTTAAATGTAAATTTTGCCTGGATGCTGCTGTTGTTCAGGATATTGTATTTTACGTCGCCGGTCAATGCATGGTTGACCGAACTCTCCATTGAATCAATACGGTTTTCTTTTTGCGTATAGCTGTAACCGATAGTGGCCCGCAGGTTAGCCTTATACACATAAGTCAGGTTTGGCTCAAAGCTCCGCTGCACCACTCGGTAGTTGCGATTGGTGAATTTGGATCCCGTGGTATTGAGCTCATTATTCACATGACGGAAGACCCAACCCGATACCAGGCTTTTGCCCAGGTTTACCCGCAAACGGCCCAAAAAGGTTTCCAATGCACGGCTTTCAAATCCATATGTCAACAACGATTTCGCGGAAGACCGGCTATGGGTAAATTCGAGCCCCCATTTCGAACTGGTACGGTTGTAAAAATATGTATTGGAAAAAAAGGAACTCAGGGTTATTAAATTGGTATCGAGTAACTGTGATGAAAAGGGATTGAATAAAAATTTCCCGGACGCAATATTTTTTTTGCTGATTTGCAAAGCGGATGTGGTACTTGATTTTGAAAGGATTCTTTTGAACCCCCTGCTGCCCTGTTCCGGAACCAGGGCCTTGGGGTTCAGGTCGATGCTGTAATTGAATTGCAAATAATTGGATTTTACAAATTCACTGCCGGGCGTAAATACGCGTATATATTTTTTCTGGTCAGGATAAAGGGCAATTTCAAATTCATTCAATTCTTCAATTCCGTTACCGTTATAATCAATCCAGAAATATTCTCCCTGGCCAATGGCGACAGGTACGTATGAGAATTCCCTTTTGGGTTCCTGCCCTGCACCCAATTCATACAGCATGGTACCTGTAAGCAACCCTTTCCATTCGTTCACGCTGTATTCCGCCCTGCCCAGTATGCTTTTGTCGGCTTTTTCCCTGGTCAGGCTGGGGTCAATCACTTGTAGTTGACGGTACGTAACACTGAATTTGGCCTGGTGGTTTTCATTTTTCAGCAGTTCGGTGCTGACGCTGAAATTATGGCTGCGGTCTGCTTCTTTAAGGAATGTTTTTGATGGAAAGAGGTCATTCCTGCTATAATAACTGATGCCCCATTTATTGGGTAACGCTTCATTGGATTTCACGTAGAGTTCAAAAATATTGAAGCCGAAACTGCCCGGCAGCAGCGTGTCTGCCAGTTTATTATTCAGTTCATTGAATTCCCCCATGTACTTAGCGCCAACCTGTATCTTGTAAAATTTAGCCAATTCCTTTTTCAGGTCAATGGTTGGACGGATGAAACGACCAGATCGCCCTGTAGCAGTAAAACTAACCCAACTCAATTGGTTAGACAGGTTCCAACCTTTGTACCGCATGCCATGATCCAGGAAATGTCGGACACCGTTGTATCCATCATTTCGGTTGTAATTGGTTATTTCATAACGGAACCGGGTACCCGAAGAGTCGGATAATTTCACGGATGCATTGATAATTTTTTCCTCTGCGGGCGCCGCATCAAAAGGAAGGCTCCAGTCGCGCAGGAACTCCACATTCCGCAGGCGTTCCAGGGGCTTGAAACGGTCCTGTACATACTCAAAGCCAAGATTTGTTTGCCAGCGGATCATTCTTTTTCCCAGCCTGGCCGGCTGATCGTCCAGCTTCCAGTTGATTTTTCCCGCAAAGCCATTGTCATTGCCTTTATCCTTATCAGAAAACAAATTGATATCATAGTGGCTCATGGCCAGTTCGGCTTTCAGGGATGACTTCGATGATACCTGGTATTCAAAGCCTGCAGCAAACATTTGAAGTTGCTTTGGGGTAACCAGGAAGCTGACAGGTTCCCAATCGCCTGTGGGTTCGTTATTGGGCCCCGGGCTAACCCATTCAAATACTTTACCATTGGCCGCGTTCAATAATTGCCGGTAGTTACCTTTACCCGGTCCAACGTATGTGAAACTCAGGCTGTACAATTGATCAGCCGGGTTAGAAGATTGCACATATATGGAATCGCGAAAACTTCCGTTATACAGGGTGTCGATTTTTTTGTACAGTATTTTTCCCTGTGAAAATGTATCCCTGACGGCATTGGGTATAAATGCCTGCTGGATGCTGTCTCCAAGTGCAGCCAATGCCAGTTTCTGGCTGGCATCCAGGGGTTGGTCGATGGTGGAATTTTTGGCATCGGTGTTAGAGTAAGCCGATAATGTCAGCACCAGCTTATCGTTGAATTTGATATCATCTGTGAGGTATAATTGTGAGTTCAGGTAATTGCGGTCAGCATATTCAAATTCAACTTGCACCCTCCGGTCTTTATTCATCATCCGTTTAGGCGTGAACGTAATTTCAGCGGTGTTATAGTTGATCACATAATCCTGGTCTTCGCCCCTTTGTAATAATTCACCGTCAATGAATACCCGTTCGGTGCCGGCAAGGATGATGAAAAAGAATTCATTGTTGGCGCCCTGCAAACGATAAGGGCCCTGGTTCCCTTCAAGTGGGGTTAGGATATTACGCGCGAATTTACCCTTTGCCACTGCCCCGCTCACCAGCAAAGAATTATTGATTTTTTTTCCAATCCTAGAATCAGCGCTGAATGCCACACCCTGTAACCTTTTATAAAAATTCAGGAAATAACTACGGCTTTGCCTCAGGTCGAGGTCGCCAAAACTGGCCTGCCATTTTCTTTTTTTCACTTGCAAGAAAATGCGGTCAAAGTCACGCAGGTCGCGGGTATTGCCCTCGGGCTGAATGGGCAGGTTATTATCCGTGATGGCAGCCAGCAGTTCCAGGCTGTCACCCAAAAATCCGCTGAGCTGCAGGTTCATACTTGAATTCACTACGGCATCCTGGCTGTTGCCAAATGAAATGGCCCTGCCGAAACTACCTTCTGACCTCAATCCACCAAAATCAAGCAAAGGATTTTCCGGGGCGTTCGCGTTTTTCACAACAAGGGGCGCTTCTGCCAGGAAATTGTACCTGATGCTGTCGTAATTCATCCGCCTCGACACCGCGTTGATTTTAAATGGGAATACCCGGTACCGGATGTTTACGGAATCCGCGGCGGGCGGCCGGAGCCAGATCAGCACCGCGTTCACTTCATCCACCCGGTAATCATTGGGTGATACGGATGGGATGCTAAAGGTACCTGGCGCGATGCTCAGGCTGTCAAGTTGTATGCTTGCTTTCCTGGTGCTGATGGTTTTATTCCGCTGATTCGACCGGGGGGAAGGGTTTTGCTGGGCAAACATGGGTTGCAACCAACACAGGAGCAGTACGGTCAGGTATATCCGAAATTGATTCAATACGGTGGCGGAATTATCCCTAAAATTAATATATATCCCAGAGATTAGAGAAATTGATCAACGAAACTGCTGCCTGTTCAATATGATATAAAAAAGCCCGGCTATACCGGGCCTTATCATTGATTTGATATGATTGTATGTTAATCTTCTGACCTGAGCCCTGCTCGTAAAAATTCGCTGTTCATGCGCGCGATGTATGCAACGGAAATCCCTTTTGGGCATTCCGCTTCACAAGCATACGTGTTGGTGCAATTTCCAAATCCTTCTTTGTCCATTTGCGCGACCATGTTGAGTACACGCGTCTCCCTTTCGGGGTGGCCTTGCGGGAGCAGTGACAATTGGGATACCTTGGCGCCGACAAAAAGCATGGCGCTTCCGTTTTTACAAGTGGCCACACAGGCGCCGCAACCAATGCAGGCCGCCGCTTCAAACGCATGGTCCGCATCTTTTTTATCAATGGGTATGGCATTGGCATCCACAGCGTTGCCGGTGTTCACGCTGATGTATCCACCAGCCTGGATGATCCTGTCGAAAGCCGTGCGGTCAACCACAAGGTCCTTGATTACCGGGAAAGCGGTGCTCCTCCAGGGTTCCACCACAATGGTGTCGCCGTCTTTAAAAGCCCTCATGTGCAACTGGCAGGTGGTATTTTTCTGCCATGGGCCATGAGCCTGGCCGTTGATATACATGCTGCACATCCCGCAGATACCTTCCCTGCAATCGTGGTCAAACGCGATTGGCTCCTTGCCTTCCCTGATCAGTTCTTCGTTCAACACGTCGAACATTTCCAGGAAACTCATTTCGGAAGAAATGTTTTTCACCTGGTACGTTTCAAAACGACCGCCAGACTGGCTGTTTTTTTGGCGCCAGACTTTCAGTGTCAGGTTCATATTGTAGTGTTCCATATGCTGGATATTATTTGTAAACATTTATGCGTGACCGTTATTTAATAACGGTTACGGTTACTTGTAGCTGCGTTGTGTCGGTTTTACAATTTCAAACTGCAGTGTTTCCTTATGGAGTTGCCACTGGCTTTCACCGGTCAGTTCCCAGGCAGACACAAAACTGAAATCGGCATCGTTCCTGAGCGCTTCGCCATCCTCAGTCTGGCTTTCCTCCCTGAAATGCCCACCGCAACTTTCCGTACGGGTGAGTGCGTCGAGGCACATGAGCTCTCCCAGTTCAATGAAATCGGCAACACGCCCGGCCTTATCGAGTTCGGGATTGAATTCATTGATCTCACCCGGAATCCTGACATCAGACCAGAACTCTTTCTTCAATGCCCTGATTTCCTCAATCGCCTGTTTCAGGCCCGCTTCATTGCGCGCCATGCCGCATTTGTCCCACATGATTTTACCGAGTCGCTTGTGAAAGCTTTCTACTGTCTGGTTACCTTTAATCGACATGAGTTTTTCCATGCGCTCCCGAACGGCCCTTTCTGTTTCCACAAAAGCGGGGTGATCGGTTGGAATGGATGGCGTACGGATTTCATCGGCCAGGTAATTGCCCAAGGTATATGGGATCACAAAGTATCCATCGGCGAGGCCCTGCATAAGCGCGGAAGCACCTAGCCTGTTGGCGCCATGGTCGCTGAAATTCGCTTCACCCAAAGCATACAACCCGGGTATGGTTGTCTGCAACTCATAATCTACCCATAAACCTCCCATGGTGTAATGTACCGCGGGGTATATGCGCATTGGGGTTTCGTATGGGTTTTCTCCGGTAATTTTCTCATACATCTCAAACAAGTTGCCATACTTCTCTTCAACAACGGCTTTTCCCAGCTTCAATACCAGTTCCATATTGTTGGCGTCCTGGCCAGTTTTACCGGCCTCGGTTTTACCGTAACGTATGATCGCGTCTTTAAAATCGAGGTAAACGGCCATCTTCGTGGTGCCGACACCGTAACCTTCGTCACAACGTTCTTTTGCGGCGCGGGAAGCCACGTCGCGTGGAACCAGGTTGCCAAATGCCGGGTAACGGCGTTCGAGGTAATAATCCCTTTCATTTTCAGGGATATCAACCGGTTTACGGGTATCGCCTTTTTGTTTGGGTACCCAAATGCGGCCATCATTGCGAAGGCTCTCACTCATCAGGGTCAGCTTGCTCTGGTGGTCGCCACTTACGGGGATACAGGTTGGATGTATCTGGGTGAAACATGGGTTTCCGAAATATGCACCCTTTTTATGGGCCTTCCAGGCAGCCGTTACATTTGAGCCCATGGCATTGGTGCTCAGGTAAAATACGTTGCCATACCCGCCAGTACATAACAGTACCGCGTGACCGAAATGTTTTTCCAGTTTACCGCTGACAAGGTCGCGGGCGATGATACCCCTTGCTTTTCCATCCACCATTACCACATCCAGCATTTCATGCCTGGAATACATAGCCACATTACCAAGGGCCACCTGCCTTTCCAGCGCGCTGTATGCGCCCAGCAATAATTGCTGGCCGGTTTGTCCGGCAGCATAGAATGTCCTTTGTACCTGCGTACCACCGAATGAACGGTTGCTCAGCAGTCCGCCATATTCGCGGGCAAAGGGTACACCCTGGGCAACACACTGGTCTATGATATTTACACTGACTTCTGCCAGGCGGTGCACATTCGCTTCGCGTGCCCTGTAGTCGCCGCCTTTCACCGTATCGTAAAAGAGCCTGAACACAGAGTCGCCGTCATTCTGATAATTTTTTGCGGCATTGATGCCACCCTGCGCCGCGATGCTATGCGCCCGGCGTGGACTGTCCTGGAAACAGAAAGCTTTCACTTTATAGCCCATTTCGCCCAGTGCTGCCGCAGCGGATGCACCAGCAAGGCCGGTTCCTACAACAATCACTTCAAGCTTGCGCTTGTTGGCAGGGTTAACCAATTTTACATGTCCTTTATAATAATTCCACTTATCCTGCATCTCGCCTTGTGGAATCTTTGCATCTAAAGCCATAGTATGGTTGATTGGTTGATGAGACAATGGTTTACAGTAAAGGGATTATATCCACTCCAGGTACATGGCTACGGGCATCAGCGCAAACAGGATGCAGATGATGATGGAATAACCGGTACCAATTGCCCGGATCAGGGGCGTATATTTTTTATGGTTTACACCAAGTGTTTGGAACGCGCTTTGGAAACCATGGTACAAATGCCAGAAAAGGGCAACAATACCGAGCAGGTATATCCCAACAATCCAGCCATGGCTGAATACTTCACGCATTTCTTCAAAAAGGTTATGGGGCCTGTCACCAGAATACAAAGCAACTTTTGTCCCTACAAAAAAATGTGCCATGTGCATGACCAGGAATAAAAGCAGCAGTACGCCAAGGATACCCATGGAACGGCTATACCAGGTACTGTTTTTTTCAGCCTTGTTCATATAATATTGAACCGGCCGGGCTTTTTTATTTTGTTGCCAAAGCATCAAACCCTGTACGATGTGCGCGATCAATCCGGCAAAAAGGCCTACTTCAAGAAAACGCACAATCCAGTTGTGGCTCATGAAATGGGCAACTTTGTTGAACGTTTCGCCATTATCATTCAGGAATATACAGGAATTGACGCCTGCGTGAACGATCAGGAACGTAATCAGAAAAATGCCCGTCAGACCCATGGTCAACTTTTTTCCGATTGATGAGGTAAAGAATAGTTTCCAGGTCATATTGCAGAAAGTTGTAAAATATGAAGTGCCACAAAAATAATACAGCTACCGTCAAAAAAAGTTTTTCGGGTGATATTTTATTCTAATAATCAGCAAGATAAGCTAAACAATCTCATTTAATCAAGTCTCCGGCCCATGAGGTTGTCGATCATTTGAAAGATGGTTTCCGGTTTCATGGTACGCCATTGCGGCAATTCCAGCATTTCAATGTAGTTGGTCAGGCGAGCCCTTTTGAAGTCGTATTTGCTTTGTTCAGGCATATTTAGGATAACCACCCAGCCCCGTTCATCTTCCAGTTGTTCCCTCCATTCCTCGTAATAACTATCGTCGCTGCTGTGAAAATTCAACACATTTTCTGCTATGAGGATATACCTTGTGAAGCCCTTACGGTAAAGGATATCCGTAATTTCCCTTCGCAGGGTCATGATATCATTTTCGATGGCGTCATTCCATTCCCCCAGCAGTTCGATGATCACAAAACGTTGTTCGTAATCCGCAAACAAAATTTTCATAAAAAGTGTGCGGGAACCAAAATCATCCCATTGGGGATGTATATAAAAATTGTAAAGGGTTTGCGAATATTCGAACTCGCTGTATGTACGGCCATAAAAAGGCGAATGAACATCTTCCTCCGCGGTGTACAAATGCCGCCAGTTATAAAATGGTTCAATGTCCTGCATACTGCAAAATTCCAACAAATTCCCTGATTTATGGGCAAAAAAGAGAGGCTGCCTGATGACAGCCTCCTTCACTTATTAACCCAATGTTTTTATTGAACAACCACTTTTTGAACACTGATCAATTCCATCTGTTCGTTCAGGATTTTAACCAGGTAAACACCTTTTGTGGTGCTGCGGCTGAGGTTGATACGTTCTGTTTGCGCGCCTTTGCCGATGCTCACAGTGCGCGTTTGCAGGTTGCGACCGGCAAGGTCGGAAATTACAATACTGTAACGGCCGTCGCGTACATCGTCAAACAATACATTAAAGCTGTAATTGGTTACCGGGTTGGGGAAAATGCTGGGTGCGCCCGCAGTTTCAGATGTACGGGTGATATTGTTGTTCATCATCGCGTACTGCCTGGCGGCATCTGCTTCTTTTTGCAGCAGCAAATTACCATTCGCGAAATCAGATGCATTGTATTTTTCATCAGAACCCACAAAAGCGGTAGCAGTCAGGTCATCCAGTTTCACCGTGTAGTATCCGGCAAATTTATTCGCGCTGGCCACAATCAGTTGTCCATCTGCATTTACGGCTGCGGCATTGGTTGTATAGCCAACAGGAAGTCCTTTGATGGTACCTTTAAATGTAGCGATACGGGTATCCACATCAATCACAAATACATTGTGGTTGGCAGAAATCACATAGAGCTTACCAAAAGCATCGGCAACCATATCCCCTCCCCAACTGGTGCATTTGTTGTGGATCGAAACGCCGTTGCTGTTTTCCGCGTCAATGATATTTCCCAATTCAGTGATTACGGGTTTGTTCCCGGTGCTGAACCGCAGGAAGCGTGTGGCATCATTGCTCATGGCATAACCATACCCATCGGAGCCAATCACCATCCTGGTGATGTTCAGGGCTTCATCTGTTGGGTTAGTTTGCTTAAGCAAATCAGATTTCATGGTATAAAACCTTGGCTTATCCGATGATGTGCTAAGGTCTAACCAACGAAGTTCCCCATTGCGCATAGGCGTAAAAAACAGCTTCTCGCTGTTGGGGTCATATGCGGCTGCCGCAACCAGGGTACCCGTGGGGTAATCCGTTGCGGTAAAAATATTACTGTTGCGCAAAGCAGCCTGGTCAACAGATTTTTTCGTCAGCACATCGGTCATGATAAAATCGGTCTTGCTGCGCTCAAACAAGGTTTTTGTAACCTGTCCGGTGCCGAGATCAACCTGGCGGATATTCATCCATACAAAATCATTCGTGCCATCTCCCGTAATGGCGTAGGTTTTGTTTTTAGCGCTCTGGGCCATTGTTCCCAGGCTCGCCGCAATGAATGCTGAAGTGAGTAAAATTCTGTTGTTCATACTGATACAATTAAAATGAATTGAATAATTTTTACCTGATCCGGACACTAATTTACATCATCATAATGACCACACCAAGTTAATTTTATGAATGGTTTTTACCCTTGCATAGTGCCCCAAAACCGGGTCAATTTTCCTGGTGGTAACGGATTAAGCCGTCCATCGGGTTCTGCATGATCCGCCCCAGTTGCACTTCATAAGTATTGCACATATCCTTAAGGACATCCTTAAATAAATAGGCGATGCTGCCGGTGAAATGTATCGGGTGCGTCCAGCTTTCCCGGTATTTGAGGATATGCTGGAAGAAGAAATCATTAAAGCCATCTTCGATAATGTTTTCAATCATAAAATGCCCCCTGTTTTCGTCGAGAAAGCCTGCAAAGCCTGCCAGGTACCGGTTTGGTAATGGTTTTTTGTAAACGTTATCGAGGATTTCGTGCGGGCTGGTTTGATACCTTGACTGGAACCTGTCCATTAAATCAGGGTCAAAGGTTTGGTATAAATAATATTGCACGACTTTTTTTCCAAGGTAAGCCCCGCTTCCTTCATCGCCCAATACATAGCCCAGTCCCGGACTGTTTTTGATGATTTTCTTTCCATTAAAAAAGCAGGAATTGGAACCGGTACCCAAAATGCAGGCTATGCCTTTTTCGCTGCCACATAAAGCTTTGGCCGCTCCCATCAGGTCGTGGTCAACAGCCACATCGGCTTTGGGGAACACCTTTTTAATGGCCGTTTTGATCAAACGCACATTTTCGGGGTTGCTGCAGCCTGTCCCATAAAAGAACACTTCATCAGGGATAGCTTTGCGCATGCCCGGCAATAACTCATCCCTCAAAATAGCTTCCACCTGGAGCCCGGTCAAAAAATAAGGGCTGATGCCCTGGGTGGCTATCTTTTTTTTCTTTTTCCCATCCAGCAGGCACCATTCTGTTTTGGTGGAACCGCTGTCTGCTATCAGTTTCAATGACATGCTGTGCAATTTGACTATTAAGATAATACAATCCGTCAATTCAGATAAAAATTAATGGTTGACCGCAAAAATTTAACTTCGCGTCACGGAAATAAGTATATCAGACAGCTCCGGCATCTTATGACAAAAAGAAAATTCAGTACCTGGCTCCCACTCCTCATCAGTTTGAGTATGGTAGCAGGCATGTTTGTAGGGTTCAAACTCAGGGATGGCATGCCCGGCAAATCTTTTTTTCATACGGAAAGAAGGAAACCGGTCAATGAGCTTTTGCAGCTAATTGAAGATAAATATGTTGATCCCGTACAGGGCAACGCGCTGGCCGATACCGCCATTCATGCCTTGCTGAACAGCCTCGACCCCCATTCTGTGTACATACCCGCTGAATTGCTGCAGGAAGTAAATGATGATATCAGGGGCAGTTTTTCCGGAATTGGGGTTGAGTTTAATGTTTTCAGGGATACCATGCATGTAATACAGGTGATACCCGGGGGGCCGGCCGACCGCGCGGGATTACTGCGTGGCGATAAAGTGGTTAAAGCCGATGGCAAACTGCTGGCCGGAAAAAAATATCCGTCAGACAGCATCAGGAAATACCTGCGTGGCGAGGCAGGATCCGAAGTAACGCTTACGGTTATCCGAAACCAGAAAAGTATTGACAAAACCATCCGCCGCGGGCAAATCCCCATGAGCAGCGTTGACGCGGCATTTATGATCAATCCCCAAACAGGTTTTATCCGTTTAAACAGGTTCAGTTCCAAAACATACCGCGAGTTCATGCTTTCGCTCGACTCACTGGTAAAGGCAGGAATGCAATCACTGGTACTCGACCTTCGGGAAAACGGCGGAGGGGTACTCGATGAAGCCGTTGAAATAGCTGATGAATTCCTGGAGGGCGACAAACTCATTACCTATACCGAAGGAAGAAAATTCCCGAGGAAGGAATACCGTTGCAGAAGGAATGGGTTGTTTGAAAAAGGGAAATTAGTAGTCCTGGCTGATGAAAATACTGCCAGTGCCAGCGAAGTGCTCCTTGGCGCCCTGCAGGATTGGGACAGGGCTACCATCATTGGCCGCAGGACATTTGGTAAAGGGCTTGTTCAGGAACAATACAACCTCAGCGACCAAAGCGCCGTACGCCTGACGATTGCCCGGTATTATACCCCAACCGGGCGAAGCATCCAAAGGCCTTACGAAAACGGCCGCCAGGCATATTATGAAATCCATGCACAACGTCCGCAAATGGCAGACAGTGCAGCCGCAGCCGATACGGGAAAAGTGTTTCAAACACGTTCCGGTAAAAAAATATATGCGGGCGGCGGAATTAGCCCGGATATCTGGATCCCTTCCGACAGCCTCAACCTGGGGGAACAGGTATTGAAAGCAGTTTCCAGGGGATTGATTAATGACGCGGCTTATTTCTGGTTGATCCAACACCCCGGATTGGATAAAAAATATGCATCGGCGAAAGCTTTTGCTGCTGATGGCACCGAAAACGCTTCCCTGAGGGCCGGCTTTATAGCTATGACCTTAACTGATTCAATACCAATTTCATCCCTTACTGAAAAAGAAACCGGTTTTCTTGATCAGCGCCTGAAGGCCGCGGTAACGAGGTTAGTATGGAGAAATGAAGGTTATTTTGAAGTTCTTGCCCTGGACGACCCTGCCATACTGAAAGCGTTGGAAATCCTGAAAAAATAAAAAACCCCCGTTAAGGAGGTTTTTTATCAGCGATTTGCATTAAGCAAGTTCTTGATTATTCAGTTGGACATCGATTTCCTTCCGGATTTCAATGATAGTGGATTTACGCGTACAAATCTCAGGGTAACATACCTCATTTGTTGTAGTGGTTGCACCCGTTGTTTTGTAGTATAAAGACTACAAACCTCGTGCCAAAATCGAAATAAAGCATCTATTTAGTTTATTTAGATTGATACTCAATATATTGGAAAGCCAAGTTTTTACTGCCTGATTATGAGGGTCATTGCCCTGTTGAATTTCTTGATCATTATTTTTAATCAAAACCATATGTATAAGGTATTCCGGTATCTGGGATGCCGCTCAATGAATTTGATTACTTTTGCCCGAAATCAACATCTATGTGGCTGAATAACATATTGGAAACCATTGGTGATACCCCGCTGATCAAACTAAATAAAATCACGTCGGACCTGCCATGCACGGTACTTGCCAAAGTGGAATATTTTAATCCCGGAAACTCCATTAAGGACCGTATGGCCCTGAAAATGCTGGAAGTAGCTGAGCAGGAAGGTAAAATCAAACCCGGTGGTACCATTATAGAGGGCACGAGCGGCAATACCGGGATGGGATTGGCGCTGGCGGCATGTGTCAAAGGATACAAATGTATTTTTACCACAACCGACAAACAATCAAAGGAAAAGGTCGATATCCTGAAAGCTGTTGGTGCCGAAGTGATTGTTTGTCCAACCAACGTAGAACCCGAAGACCCCCGTTCATATTATAGCGTATCTAAACGACTTGCCACGGAAGTACCCAACTCCTGGTATGTGAATCAATACGATAACCTTGCCAACCGCCAGGCGCATTATGAACAAACCGGGCCTGAAATCTGGGAACAAACTGAGGGAAAAGTCACGCACCTTGTGGTTGCAACAGGTACAGGTGGAACGATTATTGGCACGGGCAGGTATTTGAAAGAGAAAAACCCCAATATTAAGATATGGGCCATAGACAGTTATGGTTCACTATTGAAGAAATACTTTGAAACCGGTGAACTTGATATGAATGAAGTGTATCCATATATCAGTGAAGGTTTCGGGGAAGATTTTGTACCGGAGAATTATGATATGTCGGTTATTGATGCGTTCACTAAAGTAACGGACAAGGATGGCGCGGTGATGGCCAGAAGGCTTGCCAAGGAAGAAGGCCTTTTTTGCGGATACAGCGCCGGCAGTTGCCTGCAGGGCGTATACAACCTGAAAGACCAGCTCAGTAAAGATGATGTGGTGGTATGTATATTCCATGATCATGGAAGCAGGTATGTGGGCAAGATTTATAATGATGAATGGATGCTGGAGAGGGGCTTTTTGGATGTGCAGACATGTAAAGACCTGGTCAGCAGCCGTGGGCGCCAGCGTTTGATAACGGTTAACCCGCAGCAAACGGTTATGGAAGCCATTGAACTGATGAAAAAATATGATATTGAGAATATCCCTGTGTTTGAAGATGCTGTGCAGGTGGGCGCTGTGTCTGAAAGCAGGCTATTTGATGTGATGCTGCAGCACGCGGATATCAGGCAGAAAACCATATCAGAAATCATGGAAAAGCCCTACCCTGTGGTTGATTTTCACACTCCTGTAGAGCGTTTGAGTTCATTTATTACCAGGGAGAATGGCGCGGTGCTAACAAAGGATGAATCCGGCTCCTATCATATCGTAACCAAATACGATATCATCCAGGGTCTCTCAAAATCATAACGTCAAGGCATAAACGCTATTTGGCTCAAACTATTGAAAAGACTGCATCTCAGAGGTGCGGTCTTTTTATTTTAGCCAATAAATATACAACGGGAGCTCTCTCCGGTTGTCTTCAAAATCGTAAAACTACGATATGTTTTCTCGTAGATGTCCGAGCCGTAATCGCCGGACTATTACGAGCGGCACGGTAAATTCTATATGCCGAAAATTGAGCAATTGCGCTCTTGTGCAGGGGCATGTTTCGTTGCATCTTTGTATCAGAGATTGAATGACACGCTAGCAGTTACCGATCTCCATCCTACGAAAACCAATAGTTCTAAATCCTACAGAAAAACCAAAACCAAATCCAATATCAGCTGACCACTGATGCCAACAACAAAAGATAGTTTATTAGTTTATGATTAATTGCACGCTTTGAATTCGAAAATCCTAGTGAAAACCTGAAGAATCCAATATCCCAGCAAAAAAACCAAAACCAAATCCGAAGAAAAACCGAATCCAGTATCATTTGAAAAAGACCAACAAATCCAATTCCTGACAAAGCTGTTTTTACAGCCCAGTCACCAGATCCAAACAGTATCCTTCGAAAAACATGAAACCAATGACCTGCTCGGGGCCTACCGCCCGGTGCCGAGAAACCAAAGCTCTGAAACCAGGATACCTCATTTTTACTATAGGCTTGTTGCCGGGTAAAATTCAATCCTGAAAAACCGACAGCGCTTACAGTAGGTTCAAAACATTAACTCCCGTTTCCAATAGACGGGAGTTTTTTATTTGGCAGATGTGGTGGAATGAGAAAGATGGATGATGTATGATGTATGATGTATGATTTGTGATGTATGATGGATGATTTGTGATGTATGATGTATGATGTATGATTTGTGATGTATGATGTATGATGTATGATGTATGATGTATGATGTATGATGTATAATTTGATTTCCGAGCAAAGTCTGCTGGTAAGGGACGTTGCGTATTGTCATCACTGGTTGATGTCAATAAATGGTAAAAACATAAAACCAGCTCCAGTCGCGACCTGAAAAGCGGCATGTTAACGGAAAAATCGTAATTCTACGTATCCCCTTCACGTAAGTACACGAATAAATTTCATAG